>Ga0207831_100049_pt1 | contig 220401 bp, 193 predicted proteins | sample TtanPargueraPR_7_FD_187741 | JGI IMG/M metagenome (GOLD analysis project Ga0207831, IMG submission 187741) | Aerobic enrichment media microbial communities from Bioluminiscent Bay, La Parguera, Puerto Rico - Tt and M1 (2) (SPAdes) | ecosystem: Environmental > Aquatic > Marine > Unclassified ...
AATCTTGGTGGGAAACTCGTGGGCCTCCTCCAACTCCAGGGCCAGGTCCTTGTCAAATTCGCCCTTGGTGAAATCCTTAACGGCTTTCTGAATCTCCTGCTGTGTTCGGTTGAGCTCAAATTCCATGCGCGTGTCCCCTTTTTCGTAAAGCAGTTGACGATTATGGGCGGCGGGGATGGCCTCGCTGGTATAGCAGTGCTTGTCGGCAGACCTTTCGCGGGGTGCGATCCGCAAAAGGCCTCGGTGTCTGGAAGATGCGTTTCGGAAAACAATTTTTTATCATAGGGCCTGTTCGTTTGCAAGCCGGTCATCTACGTTGCCGACGGGTGGAAGCATGGCGTCCGGAATGAAACGCGCGTTGCCGTCAACACGACAATCAACGCACCCGTTTACACGGGAATCCCGGTGAAACCCAACCAGATCAGGCCAAACTGAGGGATTTATACATCGGTTCTTGACTGTTGGCGGCAACTGTCTTAAGTGGTTAATATCAGTTGATATCGATCATCTATGATGGAAAGGAAAGTGACATTATGCCGTTTACGATTGCTTTGGCCGGTAAGGGTGGCACGGGAAAGACCACCATGGCCGGTCTGTTTGTGAAGTACCTGATGGATGCCAACAAGACGCCCGTGCTGGCCGTTGATGCGGACGCCAACGCCAATTTGAACGAGGTGCTGGGGGTACCTGTTTCGGGAACCCTGGGGGATGCCCGCGAAGATATGAAAAAAGGCAAAGTCCCTGAGGGAATGACCAAGGATGTATTCATCGACATGCGGATGCAGCAGTCCATCGTCGAACACGACGGCTTTGACCTCGTGGTCATGGGTCAGCCCGAAGGGGCCGGATGCTATTGTGCGGCCAACTCACTGCTGACCCGTTTCATGGATCAGTTGACCGGCAACTATCCCTATCTGGTTATGGACAACGAAGCCGGCATGGAGCATATCAGCCGGCTGACCACCCGCAACGTCGATGTCCTCCTCATTGTCGCCGATGCATCGCGCCGGGGCCTGCAGGCCGGCTTGCGCATCAACGAACTGGCCAAGTCGCTCAACATCGGCGTGGCCCGAACCTGTCTGATGATAAACCAGGCCAAGGGACCTCCGCCGGAGGCCGTCATGGACATCATTCGTGACGCGGAACTCGAGTTTGTCGGGACGGTGATGGAGGATGAGACCCTGTACGAATATGATCTCAACGGCCAGCCCACGATCACGATGCCCATGGATACGCCGGCCGTTAAGTCGGCCTATGCCATTTTCGATAAACTGATGGCGTAAATCCCTGCCCCGGAGGGGCTATGAAGCGCACCGGTTTTCTGTATGACGAACGCTATTTGAACCATCTGACCGGTCCCTATCACCCGGAAGTTCCCGAACGCCTGACGGCGATTTACAACGGGATCGCGCAAAAGGGGCTGCTGGAGCATCTTCGCCTGATACCGGCCCAGCCTGCCGAGCGGATGTGGATCGAGCTGGTGCATGACAAGGCCTATATCGACCGTCTGGAGGCGGCCTGCCGGAATGGGCAGAAGACGTTCGACAGCCCTGACAACCAAATGGGACCGGCTACCTTTGAGACGGCGCTGCTCGCCGTGGGTGGCGTATTGGACACCATTGACCGGGTGATTGTCGACGAAATCGACAATGCCTTTTGTGCCGTGCGGCCGCCCGGTCATCATGCCGAGCGTTCCAAGGCCATGGGGTTTTGTTATTTCAACAATGCCGCCATTGCTGCCACTTATCTCCAGACCAAGTGGTTTTTACAGCGTGTGGCCGTCATTGACATCGATGTCCATCACGGCAATGGGACCCAGCATATTTTCGAAGAGGACGATACCGTATTTTATTATTCCATCCATCAGCACCCTTCCTTTGCCTATCCGGGGACCGGACGGGCTTTTGAGAACGGGGAGAAACGCGGGGTCGGCTATACCTGCAATGCCACCGTTCTGCCGGGACAGGGGGATGATTTCTACCGGGAGGCCATTGCGGGGGAACTGGCGACGGCCATGCAGCGCTTCCGGCCGGAATTCATTATCGTTTCCGTCGGGTTTGACGCCCATGAGGATGACGATATGGCGGATGTGGCCCTGTCCACGGAAGGCTATTCCTGGGTGATGCAGCAACTGGTGGATATCAGCAGGCGACATGCCGACGGGAAGTTGATATCCATCCTTGAAGGGGGCTACAACCTTGAACGCCTTCCCGAACTGGCCGCCGATCATGTCCAGATACTGCTGAACGATTAGCCGCCGCGGTGCCCCCTGGTATTGTACGATGGGGGAAAGCACTATTTTTGCACACATGGTCCGGCACGGTTCGCGTGCCCATGGAGGTAGCGATGTTTGTCAGTAATTCAATGACGCGCAAAGTGATCTCGGTAAATCCCGGGACCACCGTCATCGAAGCCCGTGACCTACTGAAGGAGCACCATATCCGCCACCTGCCCGTCGTAGAAGATGGGGATTTTCTTGTCGGCATCATTACCGACCGGGATATTCGCAGTGTGCTGCCGGCGGCCTTTTATGCCAAGGCCGACACTCTTCCTGAAACCGGCAAATATGCCGACCTCAGGGTGGCCGATGTCATGACGGTCAACCCCCACACGGTCTCCCCCGAGGACACCATCGAAGATGTCCTGCTGCAGATTCAGACCATGCGTGTGGGTGCTTTCCCGGTGGTGGACCGCAAAGGGCTTCTGCAGGGGCTCATTTCGGTGCGTGATCTGCTGCGCGCCTTCATCAATGTCCTGGGCATCGAGGAGCCGGGGACGCTTCTGGGTATTCTGGTGGAAGAAAAATTGGGCCAGATGAAAATCATTGTGGATGCCATTACCGAAGAGGATATCTCCTTTGGGTCCATTCTCGTGGCGCGCCACTGGGAATCCAACATGCGGGCTGTTTTTCCTTATTTGCTGACCAACAATGTCACCCGGGTCAAGAAGAAACTGGCCGATCTGGGATTCACGGTTCTGGATCCCATGGAGTGGGCCATGGACCGTTTGCCGAAGCATGACTGAAACTGCCTGCCCTCAACGAGCTGAATTCGCCTATCGGCCACCCTATGACGACCTGTATATTTATTATCTGGAAGGTCGGGTTCAAGAACAGGGCTTGGCTGAAATCGAGACGTATATTGGCACCTGGGAAGAAGACGGTTTTTCATTTGTCTTTTTTTCCGCCGCCGCCCAAACGGTTGTCGAGACGCTGGTGCAACGCCAGCCTTCCCTGACCCTGATCGATCACTACCAAATGCGTTATGAAGACTGGCAGGGGGAGCGTATTTCGGCTTTTCGCGCCGGGCGGTTTCATGTACAGCCGCCCTGGGAAGCCGGTGCCCAAAAGCCGCGTAGCGGCCCGAAACTTGTGGGCGAAATTACGCTCCTGCTCGATCCCGGCGTTGTCTTTGGCACCGGTACGCATCCCACCACGCGGGACTGCCTGACCGCCCTCGAACTGCTTTTTCAGGACACCCCCATTGAAACGGTTCTGGATCTGGGTACGGGCACCGGTATCCTGGCCATTGCCGCCGCAGGCCTGGGAAGCCGGCGTGTAACTGCGGTGGATTTCAACCGTTTGGCGGTGCAGACCACCCGCCACAACATTCATCTCAACGGGCTCGACGACCGCGTTTTGCCTGTCCAGGGGCGTGCCGAGCAACTTGTGACCATGCCCGCTGACCTTCTGATTGCCAACATCCACTACGATGCCATGAAATTGTTTGTATCGACCCCGGCCTTCAAGGCCAAACGCCACTGGATTCTCTCGGGCCTGTTGCGCAGCCAGGCACGGGAGGTGGAACGGTTGCTCGGGGATGACGGCGGGCGCATTGTCAAGCGCTGGACGCGTGATCACATCTGGTATACATATTTGGGGGCCCATGATCAGGGCTGAAGCGAGACGCGGTTGCCAAAACCGCCATCAACAGGGTGAATAAAAGCATGCCGTGCGGCCACAATAACCATGCCAAGCGCACGAGGGCATTATGCAGGCGCTGATACAAAAAACGGCCAAAGCACTGGTGCAGGCACGCAATGCCGTGGCCCTTACCGGAGCCGGCGCGTCCATCGAAAGCGGGATTCCGCCCTTCCGGGGTCCGGGGGGCCTGTGGGAAAGAATGGATCCCATGGAGGTGGCGCACATCGACGCTTTCCGCCGTGATCCGGAAAAGGTCTGGCGACTATTGATTCAGGGCATGCAGGAAGTCCTGACGGCGGCAAGCCCCAATGCCGGGCACAGGGGCCTGGCGCAGCTGGAGCAGTGGGGTTACCTGCAGGCGGTGATTACCCAAAATGTTGACGGGCTGCACCAGGCGGCCGGAAGCCGGGATGTGATTGAATTCCATGGCAGCTTCGCCTGGCAACGCTGCCTGGACTGCGACCGGCGCTGCGAGACCCATCGGGTCGATCTCTCCCGGATACCGCCGCGCTGCTCCTGTGGCGGGATTTACCGGCCGGACTGCATATTTTTCGGCGAACTGATTCCCCCCCAACTCCTGGAGCGATCGCACCAGTTGATGGCCCGGTGCGATGTTCTTCTGGTGGTTGGCACTTCGGCGACGGTGCAGCCGGCGGCCATGATGCCCCTGCTGGCCAAGGAAACCGGCGCCCGGGTGATTGAAATCAATCCGGAGCCGACGCCGCTCACCGGGCGAATCAGCGACTTCTTCCTCCAAGGCGGGGCGGGCGCGGTGATGGATGATATTCTAGCATCCGTTGCCGCAATGCGCGCTTCAACGGTCTAACAGCCTTTTATTTTTAATCCACAATTCTGAACCATAAGGCATCGTGATTGCCCATGATGAAAACTGGAGATTGCCGCCGCACCTGGATTGAAACCGTTACACTGCCCTCCCCCTCCCTGTCGGACAACACCGCCGACCAGGAACGCCTCGTGGGGGTTCTGCAAAAACGCCTCGGTTGCCCCAATGTTATTTTGGATCTTGATCTCGTCGCGATATTGCCGGCGATGCTGCGTCAGTGGGACCATGCCCTTCGCTGTGCCCTTATCCGCGATCGAGACACGTGGCATGTGTGCGGCCTGTCGGGCATGACCGACCCGCAGCCGCTGTGCGGCCTGGCCATCGATCTCGGTACCACCCGCATTGTGCTCAGCCTTCTGGACCTTGAAAGCGGCCAGGTGCTCCAGGAAGACGCCTTCGACAATCCCCAGGGGGTCATCGGGCCGGATGTATTGACCCGGGTGCATTATGTCGATGAAGAGGACGGGCTGACACACCTCAATCGCCTGGTGATCGATGGTATCAACGACATGATCGCCGTCCTCTGCCAGCGAGCCGCGATTGGCCGGGATCGCATAGTGCTGCTGGCGCTGGCGGGCAACACGACCATGACGCACCTTTTCATGGGGCTTAATCCGCGCTGGATCATACGGGAACCCTATATCCCGGTGGTCAACCGTCCCGGTATTCCACCTGCCGCAAGGCTGGGCCTGGATGTCGCCGCCGGTGCCCGGATCGTCATTTTTCCGAATATCGGGAGCTATTTCGGTGGCGATCTGATTGCCGGTATTCTGTACAGCGGCCTGGACCGCCGTGAGGAAACCGCCCTGCTGGTGGATGTGGGCACCAATGCCGAGGTGGTGCTGGGGGACCGGAACTGGTTGATCGCCTGTGCCGGTGCCGCCGGGCCGGCGCTGGAAAGCGGCGTCAGCCGCATCGGTACGACGGCGCGGCCGGGGGCCATCGACCAGGTCAGGATCAGGGGCAACGACCGCCGTTTTGAGTTGCGCACCATTGAAAACGCTCCGCCCGTGGGGATTTGCGGTTCAGGGGTTATCGACCTGGCGGCCCAGTTGTTTGCCAGCGGCATGATCGATATTCAGGGGCGTTTTGTCCCTTCGGCCTGTGGCGCACGCCTGGTGGCCGAAGGCGATGAGCAGCGTCTTGTGATTGCCGCAGCGGATACCACCGCATCCGGCCAGGCGCTGACCATCAGCCAGGTCGATTTGGACAGTCTGATTCGGTCCAAAGCGGCCATGTATACGATTCTGGAGACCATCACGGAGGCCGTGGGCATGACACCGGAGCAGTTGTCGACCTTCTTCGTGGCGGGGACGTTCGGGGCCTTTATCGATCCCCGCTCGGCCATCACCATTGGCATGCTGCCCGATCTTCCGCTGGACCGCTATCATTCTCTGGGCAACAGTTCCCTGGAGGGGGCGAAAACGGTGCTGCGGGAACCGGAGAGCCTGGAACGGGTGGATGATATCCGGGACCGGATTACGTATATGGAGCTCAACGTCAATCAGGCCTTTATGAATCGTTTCAGTGCGGCCAAATTTATTCCCCACACGAATCCGGGACGCTTCCCGTCTGTGACCCTGCCGGGGGCCGCCAACCCGGCGTCGGCTTGAGAGGCGGATGTTGCGATACCACGGACGACAGCCACGATAACAGGGAATCGTATGGCAAAATTATACATTTTTACCAAAAAAGGGCGCAGCGAATACAACCTGGTGGATCACAACGTGATCGGCCGCCATCCGAAAAACCGGATTAAAATTTTCGAGGCGGGCATATCGAAAGTTCACTGTCTGATCGCCTCGGAAGCCGAACAGGGGTTTTCCATCCGGGATCTCGGCAGCCGCAATGGCACCTATGTCAACGACACGCGGATCAAGGGCAAAACCTATCTCAAGGATGGCGATGACATTCGGATGGGCAGCACGCGCTGTCTTTTTCGAGAGGAAATGGAGGTCCGCAAGATCAAGTGGATCGAGGAGGATGAAGAGGCCATCAAGCGGCAGATCCTCCACAAGGTGCCACCCGAGCAACTCAACAAATTTTTCCCCCAAACCAATATTATCGATGAGGAAATGCTGCGCGCGGATTATGAGCGCCTGCGGATTTCTTTCGAACTGCAGCGGGATATCGGCTTTGATCTGCACGTCGATTTTATTCTGGGACGGGTGCTGGACCGCGCCTTCGAGGTTCTGGATTTTGACCAGGGGGTTGTTCTGCTTTTGGACCCGGAAGGTGAATTTGCCGTTCATGCGTACAAAACCAAAGATTTGGACAAGGAGTTGACCATTTCAAGCACCCTGGCCGATCTTGTGGCGGATGACGGCCAGGGCGTGGTCCTGATGAACCCGAACCATTCGGCAAGCCGCGAGGCCCCCGATTTTATCGAGACACCGGTTAAAGCCACATTGGCGGTTCCCATTCGGGATGAACATGAACTGCAGGGGGTAATCATTCTTAATCGCTGGGCCGCTTATAATCCCTATAGCGAAAACGATTTGAATCTGCTCTCCAATGTCGCCAACAAGACGGCCATGTTCATCCGCAATTCTCAGATTGCCAAAAGCGTGACGCGGGAATCCCTTGATCGGGAGCGTTTTCGCCGGCTGTTATCGCCTGAAATGGCCGAAATGGCGGTCGCGGGGCAATTGCCGGTGGATATGGACGGCCGGCAGCATAACGCAACCCTGTTGATGGCCAATATCATTGATTTTAAAACATTGACCGACGGGCTAGCCGCCGATGCACTGATCGCGTTCCTCAATGGTCATTTTGAGCGTTTGATTGACCGCGTGTTTCACCATGAGGGCATGGTGGATAAATGTATGGGAGACCGGCTTCTGGCGGTTTGGGGTGTGCCACGTAGCCACGAGGACGATCCCTTTCGTGCCGTGACGGCCGCGGTTGAGATGCAGAAGATGATGGAGGCCATCAATGAGCAGCGGCAGAAAGAGGAACAGCCCCTGTTGGAGATCGGTATCGGCGTGGCGACCGGAACGGTTGTGGCCGGCAGCATTGGAGCGCGCCGAACCCGACAGTACGCGATTCTCGGGGATACGGTGAATACCGTCCAGGCAGTTTGTGCTTCCGCACGCTCCGAGCAGGTGCTGATTTGCGAGAAAACCTTCAAGGCGGTGCGCAAACAGTTTGACATTGACGAGGCCCACACGCTCCAGATGAGGGACGGGGCTGTCAAATGCTTCGAGATTATCGGGGCGCAGGAAGGCCGGCCCCAGCAACCCTGGAGCTATTTAGGATAGCACGCCGTTTGAGGAGTGCTGTGCTTTTATTTCGTGCCCATCCCTAAATGGCATCTTTCGGCCCCTGGCGGCGTTAGCGCTCGGGCCCTGCCAGGAAACAAAATCTTCCATTTATGGACGGACACTATTTAAGATCTCAATGCGCTAAGAGAAAATGACTGACGTAGCGCGGATCGATACGATCAGCGCTGACCCGCCCGTAGTTTTCCTCCAGCTCGACAAACAGGGATTCAAGCGACGAACCGATGGATGCGGACAGCGCTGTGGCGGCCTCATCCGTTCGGGTCGCCAGCCATTCAAGAAACTGGGATCGTTTGGCATCGCTGATTTTGTGCCCCTTGTCCGTTGGCGTTGCGCCGGGCTGGAAAAGGGCTTCAAAAAATGGTTGAAAGGCCTCGGTGGCGATGGGGCGGATTTCCTTTGAAAGCCCCAAATCGCTGCGGGCCCACAGGGAGAGCAGGAGATTTTTATAGGTCAGGAAAGCGGCCTTGGCGGAAGCGTTAAGCGTCGGGTCAATCCGTCCGAGCAGGCCGTCGAAGCGTTGCACCTGCAACAGCTGCCGGCGGCTCCAATCGATATCTTCCTGGCAGGCAAACTCGCGGTACATGCGGCCGGCGCGATAGTTGTCAAAAAACAGCGGCCGCTTGAGTAACAAACCGCCGATTACCCCCAGCCAGGTTTCCCCCCAGAAGGTAAGCGAGAGGCCCTGGCCGGCGAACCAGCTTTGGTGAACCCATTCCTCGGCGGCACGCTTAAGGCGGGCCGCTTCCCCGAAACCCAACCGGAAAAGCCCTTCCAGGTGATAGCGGCCAATTTCCCGAGCAGCCGTTGTGCCGCTCGCCCCGGATGCGTTTTGGGGCAGACGTTTTTGAAGACCGATGTGGATATAGCCACTGGCTTTGGCGACGACAGTTGCAAGGGCCTCCCGGCGATCGATTTTTTGCCGGTCGGCCACGATGATGCGGTTGCAAAGCGTAGCGAATTCCTCCTGCAGGGCCTGTCGCTGTTCGCGGTCATCGAGGCTGGCGAGGGCGCGGGTGAAAAGGTTGCCCTCGGGAAGCACGGTCGTGGGCACCAGGGGAAAGAAATCCGGCTGGCTCGGTGCCAGGCGATGTTGCCGCCGGGCCTTGTGGGGAAAAACCTGATCATTGAGGGGTTGGTAAAGGCCAACCGCCTCTTCAAACGGCAGGAAGCCTTTTTCCGCCAGCCTTACCGTGCGCAGGCGATAGGCCTCTTCTTCGCTTTCCGCCGGCAGGACATGGGCGGCTTCGAGCAGGATGCCCTGCAGCCGGACGTAATCGCTGTCGGCCAGGTGATCCAGCAGCTTTTTCACGGTATCATGAAGGGAGACACCGCCCGGTGAAGGTTCCTCTTCCTTCGGGGCAGTCGGTGGGCTGATGATCCGGATATAAAAAACATTGTCATAACTAAAAAAATCCGCGCCGAAAACAGATGGATCCTGATCGTTTTCCCGCATCTGAACCTCGATGGCGCGGGACAGGAAAAGTTCGATTACGTCCAGCTTGTCTTTGGCCAACCACTGGATCGAACGGGTGGGTGAGGGATCCGCCCGTAACAGCCGATCGAGCCAGCGGACCGTGGCGGTCAAATCGATGCGGTCGCGCTGCCATATCTCCTGGTCGAGCAGGTACTCGCGCTGCTTGTTGGATGCCAGGGCGATCAACGGCAGCGCGTCTTCCGGGCCGATTTCTCTGATAAGAATGTGGAGATCTTCCTCGGGGAAGGCATGCACCAGGGCGGCGGGTTGGGGCGAATCCAAAATCCGTTCGAGGGCCTCCTCCGGTGCCAATCGTAAACATTCTTCGCGTTGGACGGCGAGATTCCGGCGCAGGGCCAGAATTTTATCTTCAGGGTTGGATGTGCTCATGGGTGAAACGTTTCTTTCTTGGGGATATTAGGCGCGGTGCACCAGGGGCCGCTTCATTTCAATACCTTAATCATTGCCGGGGAGAATGCCTACCCCCGGTCTTTATCGCACAGAAACCGGTCGGGTTCCCTGCCACGGGGCGAATTTCATCAACATCAGCAAACCGGGAAGGGCGATCAGCGTGCAGAAGATGAAAAAGCCTTCCCAGCCCATGGCCTTGGCCATAAAACCCGTTGGAGCGGAGGCGAAGACGCGGGGAATGCCCATCAGGCTGCTGAGCAGTGCATACTGGGTGGCGGTGAATTTTTTGTTGGTTATACTGGCCATGAAGGCCACAAAGGCGGAGGTGCCCATGCCGCTGCTGAGGTTCTCAAAGGCAATCACGCCGGCCAGTGTGGGCAGATGCTCCCCCACCCTGGCCAGTATCGCAAAACAGGCCGTTGAAAGCGCCTGCAGAATACCGAAAATCCACAGGCAACGTGAAATTCCCAGTCGCAAGATCGTGATCCCGCCGATGCCGGCACCCGCAATGGTGGCCCAGAAGCCGAAGAGTTTCACCACCGTACCCACCTCGGATTTGGAAAAGCCGATGTCGAGGTAAAATGGTGTGCTGATGGCACTGGCCATGCTGTCGCCGATTTTGTAGAAAAGAATAAAGCTCAGCATCCACAAGGCTTCCGGTCGCTGGAGGTACTCCACCAGAGGGGCGACCACGGCTTCTTTCAAGGTGGTCGGCGTGCCCTCTACGGCCGGCGGTTCCGGCGTCAGCCAGGTGGTAATCAGACAGGGCAGGAGGCAAAGCGCCATGATGCCGTATACCTGGGAAAACGGCATGTGATCGGCCATGATAAGACCGCCGCCACCGGCCAGCAGCATGCCCAGGCGATAGCCGTAGATATAGAGAGAGGAGCCCAGACCCAACTCTTCGTCCGGCAGGTCCTCGCGGCGATAGGCATCGATGACGATATCCTGGGTGGCGCTGAAAAAAGCGACCAGGCAGGCCATGAGGGCCATGAGGCCGAAATTGTCCCGGGGGTTGGACAGGCCCAGACCGATGATCGAAGCGATCAACGCCAGCTGAGCCATCATGAGCCAGCCCCTGCGGCGTCCCAGAAAGGGGATGGCATAGCGATCGAGCAGCGGGGCCCACAGGAATTTCCAGGTATAGGGAATCTGTACCAGGTTCATCAGTCCGATAACCGTCAGATCGACGCCGGCATCTTTCATCCAGGCCTGCAAGACCCCGATGGTCAGCAACAGCGGCAGACCGGCGGAGAATCCCATAATCAAGGCCACCAGCATGCGGCGGCTGGCAATCACTTTGAAATAGGAGGTGGTGGTCATGGTTTGTCAAGCAACCTGTCGATGGTATGGGGAACCACAACCATGGGGCCGGCGGGCGAACCGGCCCCATGGTTGTGGGCATAGGGCGTTACCGGTTGGTGTCGGCAGCGATGAGCTGGGCAGGCGTTACAATGGGGCCGTACTGTTGCTTCAGGGCGGCCAACCTGTCCTGCTGGTATTCCAGAACTTCGAACAATTTGGCTGGAATGTCCGCTTCTTTGCGGTAGGCGTCGATCTGGAGTTGGATACGCGCCAGGATATTGTCGATATACAAAGAAAATTGCTGATTGTAGAGGGCTTCCGGGTAGTCCTTGGCAATGATTTGGCTGAACAGCTTTTGCAGGTCGGCATAGAGGGGCAGATAGCCGATGGGCGTCTCAATGGCGTCCACTTCGGCGTGGGCCCGCCGTTCGAGCCAGGCCAGCCATACCTTGACATCGCGTTTTTCACCTAACAGTTTGTTGCTGTTTCCGCCCCGCGCTTCATGGGTGAGGAAGTAGTTCAATCCGGCCATCACCGGTCGTTTGTTGGCGGCGATACGGTCACTGCCGAAAAATTGGAACTGGGCCTCCATATAGTCCCCCAGCGCGCCGGGAATAAACGGCGCGTTGGCCCAGGGCGCGCGCTTGACGCCGGTCGCTCCAACTTCGGTGGCCGTGGCGGCGGAAACGATACAGGCGCCGATCACAACGCCCTCATCAGCATTGCGGGCCGCCCAGACGGGCGGCATGGTGTTGCTGTCGCGTCCGCTGTAGGTGATGACGCGGGTTTCCACACCGGCCGGGTCTTCCGCACTTGCGGAATAATTGCCCAGGGCCGTGGAGGACAAGGTGCAGCGGGCGTTGGGATGGGAGATGGGGATTGGCTTGCCGTCGGTATCGGTCATGCCGTTCTCCCAGGCGCCCTGGAAATTCGTCCCTTTGGCGGGGTGGTCTTCGCCGTTGCCTTTCCAATGCGGTATGCCGTTGTCGTCGATGAGGACATTGGTCCAGATGACTTCCGTACATTCTTCCCGCAGGCAATGCATCAGCATGGGATCCCCATCCCGGTTAACGTCCTCGACGATGCCGAAAATACCGCATTCCGGATTGGTCGAACGGATGGCGCCGTCCTCGGCGATCCACATCTGGGCCAAATCATCCCCGACGAAATGATTGCCGGCCATGGCGGTGGTGGTTTTGCCGCAGCCGCTGGGGGCTGCTCCGGTGACCCAGGTGATCCGGCCGTTGGGGCCGTCAATGCCGGTGATAAACATGTGCTCGGCCAGCTCGCATCCGCGTTTTTCGTAGACCGAGCGATCCACTGAAAAGCGGTGGTTGCCTTTTTTGAGCAGCAGCGTGTTGCCGGCATAGGTGCATTTGAAGCTGTAGGTCGTCCGATGTTTGCGGTCCATAAACACCCGGGCATGCGGAAGATCTTCCGGGCGATTCAAACCTTCGCTGTGGATGTTGGTGTAAAAATGGCCCTGGCGTGCGACTTCTTGGTCGAATTGGCTGAAGGCATTGCGGTAGAGGATTTCGGCGCTGTGGGCGACATAGGCGGAACTGGTAATTTCCAGGGCGGGATTGGAGACCGGCGCGCCCACCGGGCCCCGGATATAGAAGCCGATGATCATGGTCATCCCCTGCATGATGGCACCCATTTCCTGTTTGATTTCTTCCAGGGCATCGTCCCGCAGTTTTTTCAGCGCCAGGGAACTGACCGCTTCATCCGCATCCGCAATGTAATAGGTTCTGTCGATAATGCGGCCCTGCTCCTGCTTGAGGTCGTAATGGATGGTGTGATCCGGCATGGGGAGGGCGCTTTCTTCGCCTTTATCCAACGCGTGCTGCTTGATCCAAGCGCGGTCTTCCGCCGTGCCGGCGTTGACAAAAATAGCGGACGGATTGCAGATGGCAATGGCATTGGCAATTTTTACCAAAATGGACGGCGTTTGGATCTGCTGGATTTTGGCAAGTTGGTCGGCCGCCAGGCGCGTTTCGAAAAGTTCCCGGGCCGCCGCCTCGGTTTCGATGCGGCCGAGCACCTGCGCGATATCAAAACTTTTGCTTTTTGGGGTCATACGAGTCTCCCTGCAGACGGATGATTGGGGTAAGGATCGATTTTCGGCGCGTGATGTAGCATGGCAGTTTCATTCATGGGATCGTGTTGCCGCTCAAACGGCTGCGCGGCGGTCCGCCGGGGTTTAGGCCGGGTCGGATCCATCGTCGGTAACGCAAGCGGTGCGGATGACCACCGGCATATGCTGCCGGATCCAAATCAGGACTTTGTCGAATTCGGCTTGCAGCTCCCGCAAGGCCAGTCCCCGGTGGCTGACGGTGCTTTTTTCAGCCATGGTCATTTCGGCGAACGTTTTATTGAGCGGGGGATAAAAAAAGATCGGATCGTAGCCAAACCCCTTTTCACCCGTCGGTTGGTGGGTGATCTGGCCCTCACAGCGGGCCTCGTAAGTCAGGGCCGGCCCTTCGGGCACGGCAATGGAGATCACGCACTCAAAGGCGGCCGTCCGGTCCGATTGGCCTTCCATGGCTTGCAAGAGTTTATGGCACCGGTCCGCGTCGGTTGCATCCGGACCGGCATAGCGGGCGGAGTAAACCCCCGGAGCACCCTCCAGCGCGGTGACTAACAGTCCGGAATCGTCGGCCAGGGCTGGAAACCCCAGAACGCGGGCGGCAAAATGAGCCTTTTTATACGCGTTTTCATCAAACGTCGCCCCGTCTTCCTCAATTTCCGGTATGGGACCGAAATCATCCAGATTGCGGATTTCGATGGGGAAATCCTTCAAAAGATCCCGGATTTCAGACGTTTTGCCCGCATTGCGGGTTGCCAGGACAAGGACGAGGGGCTGTTCCATTATTGTGCTCGCTTTGCTACACGCTCGTTTGACGATCGAAGAAATCCTTATCTCTATATCACCCCATTGGCTTTGTAAAGTGGTTTCAACCGGTTTGCCGCCCTTCGAGTTGGATGAGCCGTATTGAGAAAGGGCTTTACAGCGGAATCGGTGCTGATATAAACGATAGGCTTTATGCAGGACCCCCTTTTGGTGTTCGGGATGCGGTTGCACCCGTCCGATCCGATGTTTGTCTTTAAAGAAAAGGATTTGCCATGCACAAATTGCTAGCAGACCAGGCCGGGCAGAAAGTGCTCCTGCTGGGTAATGAAGCCATCGCCCGCGGGGCTCTGGAGGCCGGCGTTGCCTTCGCTTCCACCTATCCGGGGACGCCATCTTCGGAAATATCCCTCAATCTTTTTCAAATCGCTCAGGAAACGGATTTATATTTCGAATACAGTACCAACGAGAAAGTGGCCCTGGAAGTCGCCGCCGCGGCGGCCAATTCCGGCCTGCGCAGCATGTGCATGATGAAGCATGTCGGCGTCAATGTGGCTGCCGATGCGCTCATGACCCTTGCCTATGTCGGTACCCGCGCCGGCCTGGTGATTATTTCGGCTGACGATCCGTATATGTTTTCCAGTCAGAACGAACAGGACAACCGCTATTACGGCAAGCTTTCGGGACTTCCGATCCTCGAGCCGTCGTCGGTGGAAGAGGCCAAGGCCATGGTGCCGGCGGCGTTTGAATTGTCGGAAACCCTTGGGGAACCGGTGATTTTGCGTACCACCACACGCATCAACCATTCCAACGCGGTGGTCACGTTGGGCGCCCTTGTTCCTCCCCGTACCAAAGGGCATTTCGAGAAGGACCCCTTCAGCTACGTGACCGTGCCGGCCGTAAGCCGGCGATTGCATGCCCGCCTGCTGGACAATATTACCCGGGCGGAAGCCCTGGCTGAGGAAAGCCCCTATAATTTCGAGGAAGGCGGCGGTTCATGGGGCATCGTCTGCAACGGTGTCAGTTACACTTACGTTGCCGACGCCATTCACGATCTCGGCATCGAGGACAAGGTGCGTATCTTGCGGATCGGGTTTTCCCACCCCCTCCCGGCCGAACGCATCGGTACCTTCCTGGCGGCGTGTGAGAAGGTCCTGGTGGTGGAAGAAGGCGAGCCCTATCTCGAGGAAGCGGTCAAGGCGTTTGCCCAGGAAAAGGGCCTTACCCTGCCCATCAAGGGCAAAGGACAGGCGCTTTTTTCCCGCCTGTACGAATTTGACCCGGCCATGGTGCGGCGGATACTGGCAGACTATTTCGGCATCGATTGCCCGCCGCCGTCCGTTCCGGATCTGTCCGACGTGCCGGAAATCCCCCAGCGGCCTCCCACCCTCTGCGCGGGCTGTTCCCATCGGGCAACGTTTTATGCCGTCAAAAAGGCCACCGAAGGCCTGGATGTCATTCACCCCTCGGATATCGGGTGCTATACCCTCGGGTTTCTGCCGCCGTTATCCATGGGCGACTTCGTGATCTGCATGGGGGCTTCCACCGGAAGCGCCGGAGGTTTTGCCCAGGCCACCGACCAGAAGGTGGTGTCGTTTATCGGCGATTCCACCTTTTTTCACTCCGGCATTCCCGGACTGATCAATGCGGTCTTCAACAACCATGACCTGACCCTGATCATCCTGGACAACCGGACGACCGCCATGACGGGGCACCAGCCCAACCCGGGCGTCGACATGCAGGAGCTGAACCTGGACGGATACGGCCAGGTGGCGCTGGAACCTCTGGTAAAAGCCATCGGCGTCCAGCATGTCACCACGATTCGACCCTATCAGCTCAAAAAGAGCATTGCCGCCATCCGCGAGGCCGTGACATTCGAAGGGGTATCCGTGGTCATTGCCGAGGAAAAATGTGCCCTGTACGCCAAGGCTCTGCGCCAATTGCGGGGCAAGCCTTTCCAGGTGTCGGAGCGCTGCCGCAACCACCGGGACTGTATCAACGATCTGGGTTGTCCGGCGTTTTACCTCGAAGATGACCGGGTGCGCATCGACGCCGATATTTGCATCGGCTGTGCGCTTTGCGCCCAAGTCTGTCCTGAAAACGCCATCGTGCCCCTGAAATCGAAATCATAACCCCCTGACCCAGGCTGTGGTCGAAGAACGAGGAGCTATCATGAAACCGACACGTTTGATTATTGTCGCGGTTGGCGGCCAGGGCAATCTGCTGGCATCGAAAGTGCTGGGCGAGGCGGCCCTGATGGCCGATATTCCGGTGCGGATGAGCGAAATTCACGGCATGGCTCAGCGCGGGGGTGTGGTGGAGTCCGCTATGGTATTTGGCGATGCCCGCAGCACCATCATCTCCGATGGTGAGGCGGATGTGCTGGTGGGCTTCGAGCCCGCGGAGACCTTACGGGCCCTGAACAAATGCAATCCGCAGACCACCGTTATCACCAATATGGCGGCCCTGCCGCCTTTCACAGTGTCCATCGGCCGGGGAACCTATCCGGATCTGAAACAATTACAGGACCTGATCGCGGCCAAAACCGGCCGATTGATCGCACTGGATGCGGCCGATCTGGCGCGCACGGCCGGCAATATCATGTCCGTCAATATCGTGCTGCTGGGCGCACTTTGTCAGACCGGCATTCTTCCGGTTACCGCGGCCATGGTGCGTGAAGCGATCAAGACCCGGACCAAAGCCGCCTTCGTGGATACCAATCTCAAGGCCTTTGAATTGGGATATCAGGCGGCCGCCTAGCTGTTGGCATACCGGAACCCCTGCCCGGCGGCCGCCATGCAAATGGTGATTGCCCCGGCCGGGCAGGATGGCCGCATTGGGGTGCCGGGAATATCCGGCAAAGCCCCATGGGTGGCGGCTTTACAAAGGAAACCGGCTGTGCCATAGTACACTGGAAATCGGTACCCGACACCAGCGGCGGCCCCCGGCGTTTTGGCAACTTATGTTAATGCACAACCAGCGGCCCATACCGACACCCTCGCCATGCTTCGTGATCTTTCCATAAAAAATTTCGCCATCATTGATGACCTGCAGATGCAGTTTGATGCCGGGCTCACCATCATGAGCGGTGAAACCGGTGCCGGAAAGTCCATTATTATCAATGCCGTCAAACTGCTGCTGGGGGGGCGGGCCACAGCCAAACTGATTCGTACGGGCGAGGACTCGGCAGAGCTCGAAGCGTTGTTTGAATTATCCCCTTCAGCGTCGGTCAACGACATTCTGGCGGCGCAAGGCTACCCGGCCGATGAGGGCCTCCTGATTCGCCGGATCATTTCACGACATGATCGTCACCGCATCTTCATCAATGGTCGCCTGGCCACCATGCAGGTTCTCCAGGCCATTACGGAAAATCTGGCCAGTATTTCCAGCCAGCATGCCCATCAGTCCCTTCTCAAAGACGATTTCCACCTGGATGTGCTGGATCAATACGGCAACCTCATGAGCCAACGGGAAGCCTTTGGCGCCCTGTACCGGGAAATCCTCCCGCTTCTTGAGCGGCGCGAAGAACTGTGCACCCTTCGTGATCGTCAGGATGACCAGCGCGAACTCCTGCAGTTCCAGAAAGCGGAACTCGAAGCCGCCCAATTGGTTCCCGGCGAGGATGAACGACTGGAACAGGAGCACCGTCGCTTGCGCAATGCCCAGACCCTGATGCAGACGGTGCACCACTGTGTGGAATCCCTTTACGGTGCTCAGGATGCGGTGACGGATCGTTTGGGGACCATACACCAGCAGCTGGAAACCGCTACGGCCATTGATAGTGATCTCAATGCACCCACTGAGCGGGTGGCGGAAATTTCCTACCTGGTGGAGGATGTGGTCGAAGGGTTGCGCCGCTACCTGCGCCAGGTGGAAGGGGACGAGCACCGCTTGGAGGAAGTGGAAGCCCGCCTGGATATCCTGAATCGGATCAAGCGGAAATACGGGGGCTCCCTGGACGACGTTTTATCCCAATACGATAAAATCCGGACCGACCTGGCCGGTCTGGAAAACCTGGGCGACCAGATTGATGCTTTGGATGAACGTTTGCAACAATGCCATGACCGCCTGCAGGCCGCCGCCCGTGATTTGCACGATCGTCGTCAGGCCGTGGCGGAAGAACTGGCCCAGGCCATCGCTGACGAGTTGGAATCTTTAAAGATGCCGGGGACGCGATTCAAGGTGGCCCTGGAGTCCGTTGCAGCGGATGCGCATACTCCGGAATTCCTGACCGTCGACGGTTGCCGGGCCGATGAACGCGGCACGGAACGGGCGGTTTTCATGATCGCTCCCAACGTGGGGGAAAAGTTAAAGCCGTTAGCCGCCATTGCGTCCGGGGGGGAACTATCAAGGGTGGTGTTGGCCCTCAAGGCCATCCTGGCGGCCTCCGGTTCTCTCGAGACCATTATTTTTGATGAGGTGGATGCCGGCATCGGCGGTGGCATTGCGGAAATTGTCGGGCAAAAATTGATGGCGCTGGCAGCCCATCACCAGGTGGTTTGCATTACCCACCTGCCCCAGATTGCCAAATTTGGTGCTCAGCATTACAAAATTTCAAAATCGGTCAGCCGGGGCCGTACCCGTACCACAATCGATCCCCTCGATGCAGACGAGCGCCTGGAAGAAATGGCCCGTATGCTTGGTGGCGTCAAAATAACCCCAAAGACGCTGGACCATGCCCGCGAGATGCTGGCAGGTAAATAAACACCGGCGTTTGTCGCTTGACAAGGCTGAATTGATAAGCGTAATAAGTGGCCGTCTGAAACAGGTTTGCGCCTGATCAGCATTGCCTTTTGCCAAAAGTAAAACGGGCCTGCTGGCTGGGCGTTAATCAATACACATAACAGGATGTCGACTTGTTCGTCGAGGATTTTTAGATGCCGATTTACGAGTTTAAGTGCTTGAAATGCAATGAGGTATTTGAGTTTTTGGCGGTGAAAAGCGAGGATGCCGTGGAAATGCGATGCCCTCATTGCGGCGCCGAAGATTTCGAGCGGATCATGAGCACAACCAATTACGCTGTCAACAGTGGCGGTGGTCAAGGCCCATCCAAACAAACGCGGACCTGCAGCAGCGGTAGCTGCACGACTTACGATATACCCGGGCCATGATGATGCGGTCCTGAAGCACCCACCGGGTATTTTTGTTTTTAAATGCGGCCTTGCTCCCTGAGGTGCCTTCATCCGGTCCCCTGTTCGAATGTGATCTTGAACGCGGATCGGATGCGTGCTTTGCGGGATGCCGGCATTACCTAGTGGACCTATTTGCAGATAAGTTGACCTTCGGCTGCCATTCAATCCTGCCTGCCGGCGTTGCGAAAACCAGGACTATTCAGGATAGGTTTTAATTTTCGCGCTGGTCAGCCAGTCGGCTTGATGCCCTCATCACGTCACCGAATTTACGAAGAGGATCACTAGGGAGATCGAATTTGCCCGAAGTCTTACCGGTCTATATCCGATCCCATTCGAAGGGGTTTGTAAAGGATCAGGCCGCGGTTGCCCGTGAGCGCCTGCGGGCATGTGATCTTTGCCCCCGGCAATGTGGTGTGGATCGCCTGGCCGGCGAAACCGGGTTCTGCCGCACCGGAGAAAGGGCCTGGGTGGCCAGTTTTGCCCCCCATTTTGGGGAGGAGGCGCCCCTGGTAGGGCGCTATGGTTCGGGCGCCATCTTTTTTACCCACTGTAACCTGGGGTGCTTGTTTTGCCAGAATTACGACATCAGCCACGAGGGAGCCGGCCAACCGGTAACGAACGCCCAGTTGGCCGAAATCATGCTGCAGCTTCAGCATCAGGGATGCCACAATGTCAACCTGGTTTCCCCCTCCCATGTGGTGCCGCAAATTTTGGCGGCTTTGGAGATTGCCATCCCCAAGGGATTGCGTGTGCCGCTGGTTTACAATTCCGGTGGTTATGATGCGTCGAATGCCTTGGCTCTTTTGGCTGGTATCATCGACATTTACATGCCGGATTTCAAGTTTTGGGATCCGGCCTCCGGGCAAGCCTATTGCGGTGTCCCGGACTACCCGGAGGTCGCTTGCCAGGCGCTCCAGACGATGCACCAACAGGTGGGCGATCTGGTCACGGACAAGGACGGCATCGCCCGGCACGGCATGATTGTGCGGCATCTGGTGATGCCGCAGGGCATTGCGGACACGCGACAGATCCTGACGTTTATCGCCGAGCAGGTGTCCCGCAATACCTATGTGAACCTTATGCCGCAATATCGTCCCTGCGGCCAGGCGGAGGATTTTCCTGAGCTTGCGCGTGGCCTCAGTGCGCGGGAATTCGATACCGCCGTCGCGGTGGCCGGGGAAATCGGCCTGCGCCGCCTGGATTGAAACCGGTGGGCCCATTTGGTAACTGTGGCCAGGCGCGTTTATGCCGTGCAACCAGCATTGTGTCGACAGACGAGGAGGAACACATGGCCTTTTTGACGTGCCGGTCGATCAGGTTAACGTCGGCAATACGGCTGATGGTGCTGTTTTTTATGGTCGTGGGCTTGCAGGTTGGCACGGCCTGGGCGGAACGTATGTCCGTCAAGGCGAACAAGGCCAATATACGCTCCGGTCCTGGTACGGCCAAATACGAAATTTTGTGGGAAGTCGAGCGCTATCATCCTGTGAACGTTATTCGTAAGCAAGGGGCGTGGTTTTTTTTTCGCGATTTTGAAGGCGATGAAGGCTGGATCCATTCCAAATTGTTGGGCAAAGAGGCCACGGTGATTACCCGCAAAGACCTGGTTAACATTAGGTCCGGTCCCGGAACCCAGCACGACATTGCCTTCAAAGCGGAAAGGGGGGTTCCTTTCCGGGTGTTGAAGCGGCAGGGTGACTGGATTCATGTCCAAAGCCGGGACGGCGACAAAGGCTGGATCCATCGGAACCTGGTCTGGTAGTGGGGGGCTAACCGTTGGCCTGAGGAAGAACCACGGTACCGTGATAAATATGGCTCACCTGGTTTAAATAAAGCGACAAAACAAGGAGAAACGGCTCACAATGGGCAATGGCTTTTTTGATGAAGGCGACGCACGGCTGGTGGTCGGCATCGGGTCGGTCTTGGTGGATATTATCGTGCCGACGTCGGATGCCTTTGTCGGGCGGTCAGGCGTGCCTAAGGGGGGTATGGTTTATTTTGACGCCGACACGATTCAGCAGGTGCTGGAGCGGGCCGACGGCGAGGCACAGGTCGTCCCCGGGGGCGCGGCCTGTAATACCATTCTTGGAGTCGCCAGTCTGGGCGGGACAACCCGTTTTCTCGGTAAGCGCGGCCAGGATGAATTCGGTCATCTGTTTGAAAACGATCTGAACCGATGCCGCGTCGATCCCTTTTTGGTGAAAGCACCGACACCGACCGGGCGCGTGTTGTCCTTGATTACACCGGACACCCAGCGAACGATGCTGACCTATCTTGGCGCTTCCGCCGAGATGACGCCCGAGGAAATCCCGGAAAACGCTTTTGAAGGCGCGGCGATCGCCTTGGTCGAAGGTTATCTGGTATACAATCGGGATCTTTTTCTGGTGGCGCTTGAGCAGGCTCGGGCTGCCGGGGCACGCATCGTGCTTGACCTGGCCAGCTTTACGGTTGTCGAGGAAAACAAAGCCTTTCTGACGGACATTGTCAGGGAGTATGTTCATATCCTGGTGGCCAATGAGGATGAAGCCGCTGTTTTTACAGGTTGCCAGGACGAGACGGCCGCCTTGGAGGCCCTGGCGGACATGGCAGATTTGGCGGTTTTAAAACTGGGTGCCCGAGGCAGCAGGATTGCGGCTGATGGGAAGGTGCATGCCATCGCGCCGGCCGGTGTTGATGACGTCGTGGACACGACCGGTGCCGGAGACTTGTGGGCGGCCGGGTTTTTATACGGATTGGTGCAGGGTTTGTCGCTTGAGATGTGCGGTCGGCTGGCATCGGCCTGCGGATACGAGGTCTGCCGGGTAATGGGCGCCAGTGTTCCGGAAGAAGCCTGGCAACGCATTCGCCGTGAAATCGTCTAAAAGGTTCTATGGGAAGCACCCCATTTGTAAGGAGGAGGCGTAATGGCACAGAAACGAATTTCAAGGGCGCGTAAAAGGGATCTGGAAAGGCCGGATGAATTTTTAACCCTGGGCTCCCGCCTGATGGAGAAAATCAGCCTGTATTGGAAGCCGATCAGCGCAGGTTTCGGTGCGTTGTTGGTTATGCTGGCCGGGATTTTGGTGTTCCGCTATTTTAGCGACAAGGCTGAAGACAAAGCCTTTGCTCTGCTTAACCAGGCCCTGGTGGCCTATGTGGCCGGACAGGAGCACCAGGACCTGGAAAAAGCCCTTGAGGCTGTGTCGCCGGATTTTGACACATTGATTTCCCAATACGGCAATCGCCAGGGCGGCATGGTGGCTCGACTTGCTTTTGCCCAGATGAATTTCCAGGCTGGCCGGATGGAGGTGGCCATCGCAAATTATACCGCGGCCTCGAAACAATTTCCGGAAGGTTCTTTGGGCGCATCGGCCGCCTGGAGCGGGTTGGGCTATGCCCTGGCTGCCGCCGGTCAACATGAAAAGGCCATTACCGCATTTGCCAAAGTTGTTGATGGAAGCGATGCGGTTTTAAAGGCCGATGCGGTTTATCAGCGGGCGTTGCTTTATCGAAAGACGGGCCAGGATGCAGACTACTCCGAGTCCCTGCAAACGCTTCGGGAAAAATATCCGGCCTTTATGTATGCCGAAATGTTGCCCGAGCCGACGGAAGGTTGATGGTGAGCCGGTAAGGCCGCGTAACTGCCGCGTATCCAGCGCAGACGTCTTGGATCGCGGCAGGGAGACCCTGACGGTGTTGCTTTGCGTTTCAATTCAGATCGAATTTTTTTAATTTTTGATTGAGTCCGCTTTTACCAATACCGAGTATTTCCGCGGCCTTGGTTTGGACGTTACCAGCCATTTTCATGGCACGCACAATCATTTTTTTCTCCACCAGCGTCAAGGTTTCAGACAGCTTCGCATCCGCCGGGATACCCTCGATATGCAGGGTGTTGTGGACCTGATCCCGGAACTCAGGGGTCAGGTCGTCGATGGTTACGGTCGGCCCCGGGCAAAACACCATAATCCGTTCAATCATATTTTCCAATTCTCTCACATTACCAGGCCAGTGGTAGTCGGTAAAAAGCCTTTCAACTTCAGGCGCCACCTGCGGGATGGCCTGCCCGGCCGGACGTTCGGCGCTGTATTTGTGGAGAAAATGATCAACCAGCAGGCGAATATCCTCAGGCCGCTGTTTCAATGGCGGCAGCTGGATCTTGACGACATTTAGCCTGTAAAACAGGTCCTCCCGAAATCGGCCTGCTTCCACTTCCTGCTTCAAGCTGCGATTGGTGGCGGCGATGATGCGGATATCTACGGGAATGGACAACACGCCGCCTACCCGTTCGATTGTTTTTTCCTGAAGCACCCGCAAGAGTTTGACTTGTAAGATTGGCGATAATTCACCAATTTCATCCAAAAAAATGGTGCCGCTGTCAGCCAATTCAAAGCGTCCTTTTTTGCGGGCCACGGCCCCCGTAAAGGCTCCTTTTTCATGGCCGAACAACTCACTTTCCAGTAAGGTTTCCGCAAGAGCAGCGCAATTGACGGTGACGATGGGTTTTTCCCGGCGGGGGCTGTTAAAATGAATGGATTTAGCAACCAGTTCTTTGCCGGTACCGCTTTCACCTTCGATGAGTACGGTGGCGGATGTGGGGCCAACCTTCCGAATGGTGCGAAATACATCTTGCATCGGCATGCTTTTGCCGATGATATTGTCAAAACTGTACTGGGTTTCAACTTCGTGCTGGAGCCGCTGGTTGTCCATGACAAGCCGATGGTGTTCGATGGCTTTACGGGCGTACATTACAAGCCGTTCGTTGTCGAAAGGCTTAAGAATAAAGGTGTAGGCGCCTTTTTGCATGGCTTCCACGGCTTTGTTCACAGTGCCGTGGGCGGTCATGATAATAACCGGCATTTCGGGTGTTTTCTGTTTTATTTTTTCCAACAAGGCAAGTCCGTCCATGCCCGGCATCTTCATGTCGGAAATCACCAGATCGATTTCTTCCCGTGCCAGGATTTCGAGGGCTTCATGGCCACTATTGGCCATGCGGGTGTCAAAACCCTCTTCTTCTAGTACCGCGCTTAATACCGCCGTGTAGTTTTTTTCGTCGTCGACGACAAGAATGGCGTCCATCATTCGATCTCCTGGAAAAGCGGCAACGATATCTCGACAATAGTACCACCGGAAGGGGCGTTGTCGATCGAAATTTTTCCGTCATGCGCTTCGATAATTTGTTTCACGATGCCCAGCCCGAGACCTGTGCCCTTTTCCTTGTTCGTAAAGAAGGGGTCCCAGATTTTGTTGAGAATCCGCGGGTCGACGCCCGGGCCTGAGTCCTGTACGGTCAGCCGGGCGTAATTGTCCCGCTCCGATAACACAATCTCAATGCGGCCGGCTTTTTTAATGGCCTGAATCGCATTCAATAGTAAATTTAGAAGCGCCTGATGCAGCATATCGCGATCGATCAGGACTTCGTGCAGGTCATCATCACATCGTTTTTCTATCGCGATGGCGTGCTCCTGCGATTCAAATGCAAGATGCTGGAGCGTTTTATCGATGACAGGTTCAAGGAAGCCGGGGTGCAGATCCGGTTGGTGGGGACGGGCAAAGTTGAGGAAATTGGTGATAATGTCATTGAGGCGAGAGGCTTCCTCAACGATGATCCCGGGCATTGGGTTGGCAGGGTCGATTTGACGGACTTTTTTTTGCAGCAGTTCAGCCGAACTCTTGATAATGCCGAGTGGATTGCGGATTTCATGGGAGATGCTGGCGGTCATTTCCCCCAGATTTGATAAATGCTTGGCGCGCGCAAGTTGTTCTTTGAGCTTAAGGCGTTCTTGGGCCCGTTTTTCAATAATACCTTCTCCTCTGCGGACCACCAACAGGAGGATTAGAAACAATGTCAACATGACGACGGTGGAGGTCATCACCACTCGGATTTGAACCCGGTAAATGGCCTGATATTCCGACGTGATATCCTGCACCAGTTCGACAACACCCAGTATCGGGCCAGGGGTGCGGGCTAAAGGTTTTTCCGCCCGTAGCGGTGCGTAAGTAATAATTTTACTTTCATCCGGTATGCCGAAAAAAAGCTGAAGGAAATGGCCCCGTTGCTCAAGTCGGGTACGACGCTGTCCGGCCAATGCATTCTGGTAATAAGTGCCTCCCGCATTTTCCTTCCCGACAATTTCGCGATCAAAGCTGTAAGATATTGTATTGTTAAGGTCGTATATATTAACCCGATCAACCTTGAAGCTGTGCAACGTGCTTCGGACAACTTTGTCCATCAATTCAAATTGGTCACTTTCACGCAGATGGATATTCCCATGCTTCAAAACGGTCGGAATAATAAATTGCAAAAAAATCTGATGATTTAAATTTTCAATAAGCAAAAGCGCGTAATCTTCGCTTTTTTCGATTTGCATCTGTCGGGCCCAATGTATATTCAGCGCTGAAAGAATGATAGCGCCGGCAAAAATAACAATCAAACTGCTAAGGGTAAAAAATTTAACCAGTCTGAATGGCTTGAGACGATTTTGGTGATCACTCGGATTTGATTTCATAAAATTGTTATGGCCATTCCGTAATGTGGGTTTTTAGCCTAAAAGCAAACGATTGTTGCGGGGTTATGGCTGAATAAGCACAGCAACAGGCATTTCAGATTCCAATACACTTCCGACACTTTTTCTTGGTAGCTGGCAATCATTTCGCACCGTCTATCAGCATGGTCAATGGGCCGTAACGTGAACCCCAGGTTTGGGCATGCGTTATCTATTCTGAAGCGACCGCCTTTTGCTTCGGATCGGGATCGGCGAAACGGCTCAAGGTCGCGGCAAGTCCCGTCTTCCTCCATGATCCTCAATGCTTGGCGATGTTTTAATGAGAAATAAGATCCATATCAAAACGGATGATGACATTTTTATCCTGATTGATAAAAATTGTCTACCTAAGTTCAAAGGTTATGGAAAGGTAGATTATATGGGCAGGGATGATTTGTAAAAAAGGGGTAAACAATTCAATCGAAATAGCCGAAAAGCATTTTATGGACGTGGTTTTGGGACTCGATGCAAAAAAACAGCAAGAGAGACAAGGATTGACCACTACATATGGTGAAATAGCAGGCAAACACGTACAATATAGAGTAACTACATATAATTATACCTTAATTTTGCATAATTTCCTTGACTTCAAAGGGACAGGGTGTAAATCAAAATAACAGGGTAAAAACAATAAAAACATTTTAAGACTGTGTAGAAAGTTTATGGGCGGCAAAAACTCGTTAAAAGAAGTTCGCGAATCCCTTCTGATGAGCAAGGCGGAATTGGCCAGGGATGCAAATGTTTCACCCATAACAATTTCGCGGATTGAAAAGGGGTTGCCCTGTCGGATGGAAACAAAACGGAAGATATTGCTGGCATTGGGCCTGAGTCTTTCAGAAAAAGACAAAATATTCAAAGAATAAAAGAATAAGAGAACCCCATGCTGTTTGGAAAAAAGAATCATTTGATTGGCTTGGATATCGGCTCCCGATCCATTAAAGCGGGAGAGGTTGTAGACGGTAAGAAGGGCCCTGTGCTGAAAAAATTCGGGATGATCGATATCCCCGCCGGGGCTATCGAAGATGGGGCCATAAACGACCCTGAAGCAGTAGCCGATGCTATCCAGCAACTGTTCAAGACATATAATATCAAAGAGAGCAATGTTGCTGTTTCTATCGGGGGGTACTCGGTTATCGTCAAAAAGATAAATGTACAGACAATGCCGGAAGAACAGCTACAGGAGACCATCCAGTTTGAAGCCGAGCAGTATATTCCTTTTGACATAGCTGACGTCAACTTAGATTTCCAAATCCTGGGCGAGAGTGAGCACAACCCCAACCAGATGAGCGTGTTCCTTGTGGCGGCCAAGAAAGAAATGGTCAATGATTATATAAATCTAGTGAACATGGCCGGGCTCAACCCTTGCATTATTGACGTGGAAGCGTTTGCACTTCAGAATATATTTGAAATGAACTATGATGCCCAGGAAGAAAATATTGCTTTGATCGATATCGGGGCAAGTAAAACATCACTCAACATACTAAAAGGCATGGCGTCGGTATTCATGCGCGATGTTGCCTTGGGTTGCGGTCAAATCAATCAAAAGATTGTATCGTTAACCGGTTGCTCGGTGGAAGAAGCAGAACAGCTTAAACATGGCGAGCAACAGGATAAAATTAGCAGTGAAGATTTGAAGAATATTGTCTCGACGGTTGTTGCGGATTGGTGCACGGAAATAAGACGGGCCTTGGATTTTTTCTATTCGACTTACCCCGAGGACCAGATTACACGAATTGTGTTAAGCGGTGGAGGGGCTAACATTGCAGAATTTCGACAGCTGCTCGGTGCGGAAACTTCGGCGCATGTTGAAATGATCAACCCCTTTCAAAACCTGCACATAGAGGACGACGCGTTCGATTCGGCCTATATTCAGCAAATTGCTCCACAAGCAGCGATTTGTATGGGGCTAGCCATCAGAAGAGTTGACGATAAATGATACGTATAAATTTACTCCCGTTTAGAGCTGCACGTAAGAAGGAAAATATTCGTCGACAAGTGTCGGTTTTTTTCCTTTGTCTGCTTTTGGTTCTGATTGTACTGGCGTGGGTGCACTTTTATCTCGGCAGCAAACAAAAAAACCTGAAAACAAATGTTGCCGATACCAAGAAAGAGTTGGCGCTTTACAAGAAAAAGAATGCCGAAATCAGAGAAATTCGAAAAAAGCTACAGGACCTGGAAAAACGACAAAATGTAATACAGGATCTTGAAAAAAGGCGTTTCGAGCCGGTTCACATCTTGGATGAGCTGACCGGAAAAATCGTATCGGAGAGAATGTGGCTGACCAGGCTGAATATCAGCGGAAATCAGATGGATGTGGATGGAATCGCCTTGGACAACAAGACAGTTGCAGATTTTATCGACAATTTAGAAGAGTTGTCGAAACTAAATGATACAGAATCGCCTATGTATGAGAAGGTTCGTTTAAATAAATTACAGGCCGAAGAAATACGCAGTCTCAACATGAAAAAATTCGAAATTTCAGCCCTCAAAACTGTCAAACAGCCCGAAGTACCAGATGACAAAAAGAACAAACGAAAATAGATGACGAGAAACCATAATGAATAAAAGCGGTAACACATCGAAACAGTTGGATGCTCTTTTTGAGCGTGTGAGTGAGCTTTCGAAGGTCCAGCGGATCATGATCTGTGTAGGTGTCTTTGTCATCATTTTTGTGTTGTTTTGGTTTTTGTCTTATTGGCCAAGGTGGCAGAGCATCGGAAAACTGGATTCAGAGTACAAGCGGTTGACAGCGGATCTAACGCGATCGAAAAAAAACGCTCAACAGTTAACTGCTTTACGAAAGGAATTCGAATCCAAACAGCGCGATTTTAACCTTGTTATGAAGTCGCTGCCAGAGAAGGAGGAGATTTCGTCTCTTCTTACGGGTGTGTCACAGTCCGGGCAGCAAGCAGGGTTGGAGTTCCTGCTTTTCCAGCCTCAGGGAGATGTAAACAAAAATTTTTATGCGGAAATCCCTGTTTCAATAAGGGTTAAAGGGGGCTACCACAACGTGGCCCAGTTTTTCGATAAGGTGGCCAATCTTTCAAGGATTGTGAATATTCGCAATATACAACTATCACGGGATAAGTCTGGAGCATTAACGACTTCCTGTGAAGCAGTTACCTATAAATTTATAGAGGCTTCACCGGATAAGGATAAGCCAGAAGCCAAAAAACTAAAGAAGAAATAGCTGTTGAGAGTCGATCATTGTGTTGATAATTATACAACAAAGCGACCAAAGATGAGCAGATTGAAAATCGCACGACGAATAGCCATTATTTTTCTGACTAGCCTTGCGTTCCTCCTATGCGCATGCGATGGCCAAAAGGGTAAAGGAAGCGCAAAAGAGCCAGTTGTGACCAAGCAAATTGGCAAGGCCGGGGCGCAGGTTTCAACCAAAAAAGTTGCCGTTAAAGGTAAAACAGGCACTGCTGGCAAAGCAGTATCTGTTGAGAAAGAGAAGGTCGCTAAGGCATCGACGCCTAAACGCATGCCATATAACCCTGTTGGTAAAGTGGACCCTTTTGCACCGCTTTATAAAGAGGAGAAAGAAAAGGACGCCAAAAAAGTCGTGGTTAAGCCTAAGGGGCCGGAGCGACCTCGGACGCCTTTGGAGAAGCTTGATTTAGCACAACTCAAACTTACGGCGATCGTGTCGACTTCGGATCAAAAACGCGCGCTTGTCGAAGAGGTCTCAGGCAAGGGCTATGTCGTAGAACTCGGTACGCGAATCGGTCTTGAGCGTGGCAAGGTCGTTGAAATCGCAAGAGATCGCATCATAATAGAGCATCAAGACGAAGACGATTTTGGAAAAACAGCGAGTAAGAAACGTGAATTAAAACTTCAGAAACCGCCTGGAGACTAATAAGAATGCGCTTCATAGGTCTATCCCTGGTTGAATTGCGAAAAGCCGCCTTTTTTAGTTGCTATTTTTTACTGCCCCTGATCATTTTCGGGTGTGCCGGAAATGCGGCTGTCAACCCGGTGGAAAACACCGGGATAACAAACAGTGATCTTAAAATGATCAATAAGCTTGCTGTTTCCGAAGATGATAATGGCATCTATCTCTCTATAGAAGGCAGCTCGGATTTGTTGTTTTCGGATATCCGCAAGGCTTCCCCTCCGGAAGTGACGTTCTATTTCCCGGGGACTCAGCTGTCTGGTATCGAGGAGCAATACACTGTCAGTTCTGACCCTGTGGATCAAATTCAGACGTCTGAGGTGGTGGCCGATGGCCACACGGCTAAGATTACGGTGGCCTTGCAAAGGGAGGCTGTTTACCACGTCGATCAGAGTCAGGGTGGCATCATTATTGGGTTCTCACGGGAGGCCATCGAAAAGAGTGCTGCCGTCGCGGAAGTAACAGAAGAAAGTGAAGAAGAAATTATCTCGCCTGTCGAGACAGCGGCGCTGGCAAATGCTCCTGCAGGGACCTGTATTGAAACGGTTAACGTTGAAGAGCGTTCCGACGGGATAGACGTTACTATTCTTGCCGATGGGACCATTCAGGAATATTCGGCTTTTACGGTTGACAACCCACCCCGCATTGTTTTCGATATATTCAATATGAACAGCCCATACAAAGGACTGCAAAAAGTTGTCGTTGATTCGGAATGGGTCACAGGATTGAGGCATTTCTGTTACCCTGACAAGCTGAGGGTGGTGCTGGATACGGATCGCAAGTATATGACCTCTTTTGCCTCCAAGCCGGTTAAAAATGGTCTGGTTATCAGCGTCAGTGAAGAAAAACCCATCATCCGGGAAGATTTGATTGTACCGGCCGTTGTGGAGCAGACGGCTGCCGATGAATCAACCGAGAATACCGAAGTCCAAACCGCACCGTCTGCCATCGAAAAATCAGCCTGGCTCAATAAAATTGAATTCACAGGAGCCGAAGGCGGAGAGTCGGTGGTCACCATCGGCACGACCGATGTCGTCCGATACGACATGCAACGCATCAATGATCGCAAGTTGCAGCTTAAGCTCTTCGATACACAGGTACCTCAGTATCGAAAGCGTCCTTTAATCACAACGCGTTTTGAAAGTGCGCTGGATCGAATTACTCCTGTGCAAACGGCCCAAATGGGTGGTGATGCTGTGGTGGTATTCGAGCTGCGGGAGCCGGTTCCCTTTGAAATCGAGCAAGAGGAAAATTTTATCCTGGTGCGATTTGCCCCTTCTACGGTTCCACCTAAACCGATGGAGACTACGGCTGCCCCTGAATGGAAAAAAGCGCTTGAAGGCGAGCCAGTTGAGCCTGTCGAAATTGCCGGTGAGCCCTCCTCTGGAAGCCGTGGAGAACAAACCGGTGAAAAACAAATGGCGGCCGATGTCGTCAGTGAAGGAGAGTCTCTCAAGTGGGGCAGTGCCTCGGAGGTGTTGAGGGATGAGGGGGAAGTCGTAAAGCGGGTTGATGAATCAATTTTGACACCTAAAAAGGTTTATACCGGCGAGAAAATTGCCCTCAACTTTTATGATACGGATATCAAGAACGTATTTCGTATCCTGGGCGAAATTTCCGGTCAGAATTTTGCCATCGACAAGGACGTTACCGGAAAGGTGACGCTGAATTTCGAGCAGCCTGTACCCTGGGACCAGGTGCTGGAGCTAGTTTTGAAAATGAACCAGCTCGGCCTGAAGGAAGAGCAGGGCATATTTCGGATCGCGACCCAGGCAACCTTGGCCCGCGAAGAAAAGCTGGAAAGTGAAAAACTGGAAGCCGAGCGCAAGAAAGATGAAGAGCAGGAGCTGATTACGGAATTTTTCCTTTGCAGCTACATTGATGCTCGGGATACAGCGTGCGCGCATATTGCCCGGGAGTGTGAGGAAGTTACTGAAGTTGGTTGGGACAGCCGTTTCAGCCCTCGTGGCAACGTATCTGTCGATATCGCCAAAAACATGATCATCGTCAACGATATTCCCAAGGCAGTGGAGCGAATTCGTGAAATCATCCGCATTCTCGATCAGGTAACGCCCCAGGTGCTGATCGAAGCCCGTATTGTCGAGGCCAATACGGATTTCCAGCGGGATATCGGATTTGACTGGGGAACGGTCAGCATCGGCAGTTTCGATCTGGGTGATGTTTTTGAGGTTACCGGGATTGACATGACAGCTGATAATATCCCCGCAACGGCTTTGGACAGCGGTGCGATCGGTTTCGGGCTCAGCAAGATATCCGGGACGCCCTTTGATATCATTGATGCCCGTCTCCAATTGGGAGAAGAAGAAGGGAAAACGCGCATTATCTCATCGCCGAAAATTTTAACGCTTGACGGGAAACTGGCCGTAATCAAGCAAGGGGTTGAGATCGCATATCAGGAAAGGGATTCAGCCGGGGGCTCTTCTGTAAAATTCAAAGAAGCCGATCTGGAACTGCGGGTACGGCCCAAAGTCACCCCCGATAATCGAATTATGATGGCCGTTTCCATCAAAAAGGAAGATGTCCTTGAACTTGCGGCCCAAGAAGAACCGCCTATTTCCACCAATGAGGCGATTACCGAGCTTTTGCTGGAGGATGGTGAAACCATCGTTATCGGCGGCATCATCAAGGCCACAGTGTCCGAAAGCGAATCCGGTATTCCAGGGTTGCGTAAGATTCCAGGTTTGGGGTTGCTCTTCAAATATGGAAGCAAGGCGGATGAGCAAAACGAATTGTTGATCTTCCTGACACCAAAGATCGTCAAACTGGCCCAGAAGGAAGTCCAAACCCTCAAGTAAATGCTTTTAACATAAATTAAAAAGGGCCATCTGCATTGAATACGATGCAGATGGCCCTTTTTTTTTGGCCGGAAACCAAATGGATTTATTGTGACGCCGGTTTAAGTGCACGTCCTACCACCCAGTTGATGGATGCCAGTTAATCAACCCTGTCGTTCAACGTTGCCTTTGTCAATCGAACGAAGCAGCCTCAGATGCTATTAACTTGAAAAAATGAAGTGCCGGATTTTAGGCCAATACCCATGCAACGCAGCTAATAGAAATATTCTTGATGCATCAGACGATGAGTAACTGTTGTTAACGCTAAAACAATCAGAATTAAAGTCCGTCGGCTTCTTTGGCTGCGGTATCGGCAAGGTCGGTGGCAGGCGCCAGTTCAATGACGCGGTTGTAGGCCTGCCGCGCATTTGGTGTAGAGCCAGCCAGTCGATGAGCCCGGGCGATATCTAGATAGAGATTCGGCCATTTGGGCGCCAACGGAACCACCTTTTCAAGATAGGATAGGGCTTTGTCAGGATTGGATTGGGCAAGAGCATTCAGCCCCATGGCACGCAAAGCCTGAATGTAAATGGGATCTTTAGGAAGGCCGGAAGAGTAATAATCAAGCGCTTCTTGTAAGTAGCGTGTTGATTCCGGATATTGCTTTTTTAAATAATATGTCCATCCCAGAAGATATTTCGGGTATTGAGGTCTGGCATATATCTCAAAGGTCAAGTCTTCGATTGTTTGTTTTAAAATAATGATTGCCTGGTCATAATCTTCGGCTTTAATGTTGGAAATGCTCAGGCCGATTTTAGCTTTTGTCATATCGGGTTTAAGGGTTAAGGCGCTGTTAAAATGCTTTTTTGCCCGTATGTAGTTCATTTTTTTCTGATACGTCATTCCTAACTGATATTGTAAATCTGGGTCGTCCGCATAATGTTTTTCGGCTTCAAGATAATAGCGTAACGCATTCGTGTAGTCACCCTGGCGGAAGTAGGCGTCTGCAAGCCGGCGCTTGTCTTCGGAAATGGCTTTGGACTTTTCAAGATCGTAATTGGTCGTTGCACACGCCATCAGTGGTAAAACCAAAAATGCTCCCACTAAAATCAATCGAATGTTATTTTTCATTGGTCATTCCCCAATAGGCACTGGTAAAAACGGGAGGAAAGGATTTATGGCCACCGAAGATGTATCGTTAAGGATGCCAGGCCGATAACCGCTGATAATTTACCGTTTTTTCAGCCCCAAAGCCCCGGCGATGTCCTGAGCAACATGATCGACAAATATTTCAAATTCACGACCTTCCAAAGGATTGCCAGCCTCAGGCAACCGTTTGACACCTTGCGGAGATACCCGAATGGGGGCATTCTGCAAAGCCGCATCCGGTTTTACGCCGAATTCGGGTGGAAAACGATTTTCGAAGTAAAGGTCTTGAAATCCGGCAAATTTCAGGGCATGGGCCGTTGAATCCAAAATGGCCGTTTCATCGGATCGGACGTATCCGGATGCAAGGGCCTGGATCAATCCGGCCAAGCACTCGCCCCCATGAGTGCAAGCGATGTGGCCGTTGCGGTTGGCGCGTAGTTCCCAATCCATTATGTCTTGTTCACTGACTTCGACGAAAAAGACATTTGCTTCCGATGCATTCCGTTTGTATTGTTCCACCAGTTGGATGACCCGCGGCATGGAAACCGGGTTGCCGATCATAGCCGCCTGGGCCACACTGGGTTGAACGGTGACCGGTTCAAAACGGCGTTTTGCAGGTTCGGGTTCACGGTAATACCGATACACAGGATTCGCATGGTGGGATTGGACGCCGATGATTTTAGGCAGGCAGGTGATGATGCCGGCATCCAAAAACTTGAGAAACCCCCGCATGACAGCTGTGATATTGCCCGCATTGCCGATAGGAACCACTACTACGACATCCGTCAAATCGTATTCAAAATCCTGGGCAATTTCATAAGCGTAGGATTCCTGCCCCAAAATACGCCAGGCGTTTTTTGAATTCAGCAAGGCGACCTGATAGTCTTCGGACAGTTTTTCAACAACCTTCATACAGTCATCAAACACGCCCGGAACCTCAAATACCCGGGCTCCGCTTCCCAACGGCTGTGCCAACTGCTGGGGGGTCACTTTCCCTCGGGGCAATAAAACGGCAGATTTGATGTCTTTTTGCAGGTAAGCGGCATAGAGTGCTGCCGCCGCGCTGGTATCCCCGGTAGAGGCGCAGATAGCCAGTATATCTCTGATTTGCCCCGTGCCAATCATATAGGAGAGGTAGCTGAAGGCGCTCGCCATGCCCCGGTCCTTAAAAGAGGCGCTCGGATTTTGGCCATCGTTTTTAAAATACAGATTAAGGCCGACCGTTTCCCTGAGGCGGGCATTACCCTGAATCATGGGGGTATGCCCCTCCCCCAGATAGACGATGCTGTCGAGGGGCAGCATGGGCCCTATAAATTCATGATACCGATAAATTCCTTTGAGAGCCGGATCGGTTAACATTTTACGATAATCGAAAATTTGATGCCAGGTGGAAGCGGGCAAGTCCTTTAAGCGGTCCGACCGCAGGTCTTCGATCAGGAGCACTTGGTGACAACGCGGGCAGACATAATGTAAATCAGCGATCTCGAATGTTTCCGAACACCCGAGGCAACGATACGTCATGTTGCCTCCGGGGCGCGGGATGAGGTATGGGCGAATCGTTTCCGGAAAATTTTGAAGTTTCAATTGTGAATGCTTTCTACATTACCCATATAGGGGCGCAAGGCCTTCGGCACGACCACGGAACCGTCGGCTTGTTGATAGTTTTCCAGAATAGCCGCGAAAGTTCGCCCTACTGCCAGGCCGGAACCATTAAGTGTGTGGACGAATTCTGTGCCTTTCCGTCCTCGGCGACGGAAACGGATATTTCCGCGTCGGGCCTGAAAATCTTCAAAGTTGCTGCAGGATGAAATTTCACGGTAGACGCCCTGGGCCGGCATCCATACTTCAATGTCGTAGGTTTTTGCGGACGAAAAACCAAGATCGCCGGTACAAAGGGTAATAACGCGATAGGGGATTTCCAGCAGCTGAAGAATGCTTTCGGCGTTCTGAAGGAGTGACTCGAGTTCGCCATAAGAATGTTCCGGCATGGTAAATTTTACCAATTCAACCTTGTTGAACTGGTGTTGCCGAATCAGTCCGCGGGTGTCCTTGCCATGTGAGCCCGCCTCCGATCGGAAGCAGGGGGTATAAGCCGTGTAATAAAGCGGCAGTTCCTCCTCTGACAAAATCTCGCTATGATGAAGATTGGTCACCGGCACTTCCGCTGTGGGGATCAAGAAATAATCCCACCCATCCAGTTTGAACAGATCTTCTTCGAATTTGGGTAGTTGTCCCGTATGGGTCATGCTGTTGCGATTGACGATAAACGGCGGCAGCACTTCCCGGAACCCGTGCTGGTTGACATGGACATCCAGCATGAAATTAATCAGAGCCCTTTCCATCAAGGCACCTTGACCGAGATAGAGAGGGAAACGTGCACCGGTAATTCGCGCTGCCCGCTTGAAATCAAGGATTCCGAGTTTTTCACCAATATCCCAGTGGGCTTGGGGATCAAAATCCATGCTTGGCAGATTTCCGACCGTACGGATGGTCGGATTGTCGTTTTCATCCTGGCCGACCGGAACGGATTCATGCGGGATGTTGGGAACCTGCATCAGAATGGTTCGAATGACGTCTTCGTTTTCGGACAGGCTGGTTTCAAGTTGCTTAATGCGGCCGGAGACCTCACGCATTTCGGTGACAGTATCTTCGGCCGATTCTCCCTTTTTTTTCATCTCCGCAATTTGATCTGAAACAACATTGCGTTTATGGCGCAGGTTTTCGATTTCCTGTAAAACCTGTTTCCGGTTTTCATCAGCCCCAACCAACCGAGACCAGTCAATATGATCCCCTCGGTTTTCAATCGCTTTTTGGACCTGTGGCAAATTTTGGCGGATGAACTTGATTTCGAGCATATGAATACCTATTATTAACAGTTATACTTTAATCGCATATCGAACCAGACGGCCTGCTAAACCGAGTGCGAAGGCTAACACCTACTGTTAATTTAGTCAATTAGGATTGCTGGTTGAATCGCATGGATACCGTACCAGCAGCAGGTCGACACAAGTCCAAAACCGGGGGTTGCTATGGAGGAAGTCCGGGAAGCAAAGCAGGAGTTGCGTAACCAAGTCGACAAATCGATGCATGCACTTTCAGGGGAAGAACGTGAAAAAAAGATCCGGGAGGTTGAATCGCGTCTGTTTGACTTTGCCAATTTCCTGGAAGCCCGTATTGTGCTGTTGTATGTTAGTGACAAAAATGAAGTGGAAACGCAGAACATTCTCAGCCAAACCTATGATTATGGTAAAATCATCGTCTTGCCGGTTTTTGACCCGGTGAAAGGAAACGCCCGCCTATTGAAAGTCGATGATCCCCAAAGGGACTTGATCGAGGGGTCTAAAGGCCTTCTGGAACCCAATCCGCAGCGTTGCCGGGAAGTTCCGCTGGAATGTATCGATATCGCGATTATTCCGAGTGTTGCCGTGGATGAGAAAGGGGGGCGTTTAGGTGCAGGGGACGGTTTTTACGATCGCCTGATACCTCAGTTACCGGTTACCACGCGTAAGGTATCGCTGGCTCTGGAGGACCAAATTGTTTCTCAGGTTCCTGCGGAATCCCACGATAAGCACGTGGACATCATCATTACGGACAAGCGGACCATTTACAAAATTTAACGATTCAAATGTTTTGGTGGGTGGTGGGTATGCCTATTCGTTCTCGGGATTGAGCTCATTGGCCAAAGCCAGTAGGTTGGGCTCTTCGCCAACGGCAATCAGGGTATCCCCCGGCTGAACTCGGGACTCAAAGGAAGGATTGAAGATCATATCGTTGTTGGCTTTTTCGATGGCGATAATGATGAGATCATATCGTTGCCGGATACCCGAATCTTTCAGCATGACATTGGCAATTTTGCACTTTTCGCTTACCGGAATTTCTTCCATCAGAATATCTTTGCGTTTGCTACTTAACGCAAAATCCAAAAAGCTGGTGACCTTGGGGCGTAATATGCGTTGGGCCATCCGAAGCGCTCCCATTTCGTAGGGGCTTTCGACAATGGTGGCGCCGGCCATTTTGAGTTTGGACTTGGAGGCCTCCTGACCGGCGCGTGCGAATATGGGGAGTTGGGGGTTGAGTTGACGCGCGGTGAGAACGAGGAAAACATTATCCGTGTCCGTCGCCAGAACGGCCACAAGGCCCCGGGCGCGCTCAATACCCGCTTTATTCAGCAGGCTTTCTTCCGCAGCATCTCCGGAAAGGTAAAGAACCCCATCTTCTTCCATTACGGCAACGAGGTCGGGGTTTTTTTCAATGACAACGATATTCGAGAATTTTCTAAGCAGATTGCGGGTCAAAACGCGGCCGATACGACCATAACCGCAAATGATATAGTGATTTTTTAAACGGCTGATCTTTCTGTCCAAGCGTCTTCTCCCCATAATTTGTCGGATGCGACCTTCCACCATAAACTGGACAATCGCCCCGGCCACGTATAAGCTGAATCCAACACCGGTCAGAACGATGAACATGGTAAAGATGCGGCCCGTAGCATCCACCGGGCGAACTTCACTGAAGCCGACCGTCGATATGGTGATGACGGTCATGTACAGCGCATCCATGAACCCCCAACCCTCGATAACCATATAGCCGATGGTTCCCAAAACCAGGATCAGGAAGGCCAGGGTGATCGATATCGCTAAGTGTCGTGCACTGTTCATCAGGCGGTGAATCCTGTCGTCAACAAGCCGGAGTGTCCATGGGAATGACTAAAGTATATCGGTAGGGAATTGCAATCTCCTTTCAGACCTGATCGATAAGGCGATGGCCCACAAAATCGGGATTCTTGACGAAACCGAGGGCGGCTGTTAAAGACCACTCCATGACAGTTTCAGGGCACACATATGATCGTCGCCGCATGGAAATGGTCAAACGGCAAATTGAAGCGCGGAATATTTCAGATCCTCTGGTGCTGTCCGCCATGCGACGGGTGCCGCGACATTTGTTTGTCAGTGAAGCCCTGCGGCACAAGGCGTACGAAGATCACCCGCTGCCGATTGGCGAGCAGCAGACCATTTCACAGCCTTTTATCGTGGCTGAAATGACTCAGGCGCTCGAACTCACCCCGAATGACCGCGTACTGGAAATCGGAACCGGTTCCGGGTACCAGGCCGCCGTTTTGGCCGAAATAGCTTATCGGGTCTATACGATTGAACGGTTGCACACATTGTATCGCCGCACACGCAAACTCTTTGATACCCTCCAGTATCATAATATCGTGACCCGCTATTCGGATGGCACCATGGGATGGAAGGAAGAAAGTCCTTTCGATGCCATCATCGTGACCGCAGGCGCGCCGCGCATTCCCGAGGTCCTGCTGGCGCAACTTGCGGTGGGGGGGCGCATGGTGCTTCCCGTTGGCAATCAGTATACGCAGGATTTGGTAAAAATTGTCAAGGATGAACGCACCTGGCGTCAGGTCAGTCTAGGGGGCTGCCGTTTTGTCAAACTGATCGGCGAAGCGGGTTGGGGGTCGCCTTAATGTGGATCGATTGGTTTTGGCAATTGCTCATCCCGACCCCTCTGAAGATAAAGACATCTTGTCCCTGATGTGATTCATGATGAAGCACTGAAAAGCGTTTCCCAAGGGCGAAAGTGTTCGCCGCTCATCGGAAACAAGATAAAAATTCCGCTGAAGGTCAACCCCATCGATATCCAGGGCGTTCAATGTTCCGTCGGTCAGATCGTCCTCAACTGCTCTGGTTGACAGGATGGATACCCCCAAGCCACTCTTGATCCCCCCTATTATTCCGACCGTGTTGCCAATTTCCGCGATGATATTGAACTGTTGCTGTCCCAGCTCAAACCCTTTGGCCCTCAGAGCGGCTGTAAAGACCTCAAGTGTTCCCGAGCCCGCTTCCCGTACGATCATGGGTTCCTGCCGCAGATCCTCAATGGTGATCGATGCTTTTCCGGCCCAAGGGTGATCCCCTGGCACAATGAGTTTGAGGTTGTCATGCATGCACGTCGTTTCGATCAAATGCGCTTCACCATAGCGTGTGCCGACAATCCCCAATTCGATTTCACCCGCCAGTGCTTTTTGGGCGATTCCATGGGAGTCCCCAATCGTCAAGGAGATCTGGATGTGAGGATATTCGCGGTTAAAACGTCCAATTATTTCAGGGAGAATGTAGCCGCCCGGAATCGTGCTGCCGCCGATGGCCAAGCGTCCCTTATAATGGCCTTGGAATTCCGCCATGATGGATTCGGTTTCATCCCGCAGGGCGAGAAGTCGGAGGGCATTTGTGTACAGGAGCGCGCCTGCTTTGGTCGGAACCGCATGGCGCGACAGGCGATCAATGAGAGGGCATCCAAAATGCTGCTCCAAATCTTTTATATGACTGCTGACCGTTGGCTGGGACAGGTGGATGGCTTGACCCGCCTTACTGAAACTGGCGAGTTCCACGACTTTGCAAAAAATTTGTAACTGCCAAAGATCCATAATTGCTTCACGTATCAGGCGTTGAAAATTTTTGTTTTAGGTTCCTCTGGACGATCTTAGGCACCATGCCATTGATATTGCCGCCGAATCGGGCGGCTTCCTTAATGATGGACGAACTGGTGAAAATCCACCGCAAGCCGGTCATCAAAAATACCGTTTGGATATTCCGGTTAAGGCGGCGGTTCATAAGGGCCATCTGAAATTCATATTCAAAATCCGATACGGCGCGCATCCCTCTCAGAATGGCATTGGCCTGGCGTTGTACCGCATAATCCACCAAGAGGCCGTCAAACGATGCGATTTCGATATTTTTCAGTCCGTTCAGACTGGAAGCCAGCATATCCATACGTTCTTCGACCGTGAAAAGCACCTTTTTAGCAGGGTTGTTCAAGATGCAGACGATGATGTGGTCGAAAATTTTTAGTCCCCGAACGATGATGTCGACATGACCGTTGGTAACGGGGTCAAAAGAGCCGGGGTAGATGGCCAGTTTTGGCATTCGAAGGAAAACCCTCCCGTCCGGTTTGGTAGTAAACGTGTATGCGCGTTTGAAGGGGCCCAGCGTTGTCGAGCCGATCCGGCTATACCATAGGGCTCAAAAAGGACACAAGCGTTTTTCCATAGGTACGCTGGTCTTCCAGAAAGAAACCGGCAGGGCGATCTGCCAGGGCCTCTTCGGCCTCATGCTCGGCAACTACCATCTTAAATTCTGTTTGGGCTGTTGACAGATTTTCGAGTGTGCGCTGGATTAGTCTCTGCCGGTAGGGTGGGTCCATGAAAATGATATCCCAGGCTCCTTGTTGGCGGAGGCACCGGAGATCGCGGGCAATGTCCCAGGCCATGACCGTGGCCCGATCGCCGGCGTTTACTTTGGCAATATTGCGTTGCGTCAATGCCAGTGCCCGGGGATCGTTATCGATAAAAACAGCTCGCTTGGCCCCTCGGCTCAATGCTTCAATGCCTAATGCACCGGTGCCGGCATAGAGGTCCAAAATGGAAGTTCCCCGGATTCGCGGACCGATGATGTTAAAGATCGACTCGCGCAAACGATCCGATGTGGGGCGAATGGCGTTTCCTGATGGTGTATAGAGGCGTGTTCCTCTGAAATTTCCGGCAATTACGCGCACCCTTACCCCTGGACGTTCAACTGCTTGAGCTTTTTATGCAGATAACTGCGCCCAACACCAATTTGTCGGGCTGTCTGGGATACATTGCCGCCATTTGCTTGTAATTTTTCACGGATATAAATTTCTTCAAAGGCTTTTTTGGCATTCTTGAAATCGTCGATGGCCAGGTAGTCATTTGGGGGTTTTTTCCCGGGCGCCGTTTCAGTCCTGTAGCTGGGCGGGACGTCATTGACCGTTATCTGATTTCCGGGCACAAGAATAACCAGGCGTTCTATCAGGTTTTTCAATTCGCGGACATTACCAGGCCATTGGTAGGTTGCCAGCATGTCCAATGCTTCCGGGTCGATGTCCTTGCGGTGGGTACGATTTTGGAGGGCGCAGTCATCCAGAAAATGGTTGACCAGGACAGGAATATCTTCTTTTCTCTCCCTTAAAGCAGGGACTTCGATGGGAACCACATTGAGGCGATAATAGAGGTCTTCACGGAAGGTACCCTTCTCGATTTCCAACGCGAGGTTTTTGTTGGTGGCCGCGATGACACGAACATCGACGCTGAGGACTCGACTGCCGCCGACACGCTGAAATTGCTGTTCCTGCAAAACGCGGAGAATCTTGGCCTGGGTCTTCAGGCTCATATCCCCGATTTCATCAAGAAAAATGGTCCCTTCGTTGGCCAGTTCAAATTTTCCGCGTTTTTTAGTGGTTGCGCCGGTGAAAGCGCCTTTTTCGTGTCCGAATAGTTCACTTTCGATTAGTTCTTCTGGAATAGCGGCACAATTAACATCCACAAAGGGCTTTTCCGCACGAATGCCGAGCTGATAAATGGTGCGTGCCACAAGTTCTTTGCCGGTGCCGTTTTCTCCCGTTATAAGAACCCAGGTGTCAGTGGAGGCCACAGCCGCTATCTTCTGTTTTAATTCCTCAATGCGCGGACTGTGGCCGTCAATGGAATTCTTTGCCAGGGTCTTCTTCCGCAGATAGCGGTTTTCTTCTTCCAGGCGTCTGAAATTCAGGGCGTTGTTGATACCGACGATCACTTTGTCGATGGAAAGCGGTTTTTCAATCAGATCAAAGGCCCCGAGTTTGGTCGCTTTTACGGCTGTTTCCACATTCCCGTGGCCCGTGATAATAATGACTTGAATATAGGGGTTGTTTGCCTTGATTTCTTTGAGGGTCTCGATACCGTCAATTCCCGGCATCCAGATGTCCAGCAAGACCAGGTCCGGCGAGTCGTTTTCAATTACCTTGAGTGCTTCATAGCCGTTAGGGGCTGTTAACACTTCAAAGCCTTCATCGCTCAATAGTCCTTTCAGAGATTGAACGATGGAGGGCTCGTCATCGACAATGAGTACGGATGGAAACATATAACCTCAGCAGACGGTTTGGCGGATTACACTGTCCAAATACATTTATTAGTTTGGCCGGTATTGTTGATTAAGGCATGCCTGTATGTCAAGGATAAGAACGCGTCTTTCAGGCATGGGCATGCCCTCCTGATAATTGCAAAGGCAATTCAATAACGAATCGAGCCCCGCGGGGTTTGCTATCTTCCACACTGATGGTGCCCTGGTGGTCCGCGACAATTGTGTTGACAATCGTCAAGCCCAGGCCGGTGCCGGTTTTTTTAGTCGAAAAATTGGGTTCGAACAGCCTGGCTTTATCAGCATCGGAGATCCCGGGGCCATTGTCGGAAACTTCGATGCGCAAGTGGTCCCACGTATCAAAATAAACCAGTCTGATTTCAATTTGGCCGTGGCCTTTCACTGCCGCAATTGCATTGTCTACCAAATTGATCATGGCCTGTTTGATCTGTTGACGGTCGAGATGCATTTGCGGGATAGGCAAATCCCCCTCAATTTCTGTCGTAAATTCGATGTTTCCAAGCCCCTCTTTGTACAGGGCGACCGTTTCTTCAATGATCGGTGGCAGGTGGCATACGGCCAGATCGGCCGTCGGAAACCGGGCAAAAGCCGAGAACTCATTAACCAAATTACGAATGAGGTCCACGTGATCGATAATCATGCGGGTGCATTCGTCAAAGACAGGGTCATCAATCTGGCTGGCGTATTTACGCTTCAAACGCTGGGCTGACAGGGATATCGGGGTCAGCGGATTTTTAACTTCATGGGCGATGCGCCGGGCGACTTCGCGCCATGCGGCCATACGCTGTGCTTTCTCCAACTCTGTTAAATCATCGAAAACCATGACCACCCCCATGTGGTGGCCGGTGTCATCTTTTAACGCGTTGAAATTAACAAGAAAGCTTCGCGGGCGTCCCTGAATGTTTAGTCGGATGGGGAATTCGACCGTATCATTTTTGGCAGAGTTGAGCTCCTGCAGCACCTCGTCCGCCAGTTCGCGATAGTGGCCCATGAGGAGTTCCGAGTAATTGTGGTCAAGAATGTCCTCGGCATTAAGGCTGAGCATCTTTTCGGCGGAGGTGTTCATGGTGGAAATCATTCCGCGGGCATCCAGCGAGATGACCCCTGCGGATACATTTTTCAAAACGATTTCCATGTATTGACGCCGCGCCTCGATTTCAATATTGCGCTGACTGAGCATTTCGGCAGACAGCTCAAGCTGCTCACGGCCTGAGCGAAGGTCCCGTGTCATTTTGTTGAAGGCATTGACCAGGATTCCGATTTCGTCTGACGCTTGGAGATCCAAGTGAAATTGAAGGTCGCCATCGGCCACGCGCCGGGTGCCTTCAGCCAGTTCCATTATGGGGATGGTGATACTTTTGGCCAGATAAAAACCAAACCACACAGCACAAAAAACGACCAGCAAGGCAACAATCGACAAGGAGATGTAATAGGTAATCTGAATCGGTTTTTTGAGCAGCTTGATCTGCTGGTATTCCTCAAAACCTTGGGATATGGCTTTCATATCGTTGGCGAGTATGGGTGGCACAACGATGGACAATACGACAAATCCTTCCGCCTCGTTACGTTTGACGCCAAAAGGGATGGTTGCCACAGTGCGCACCCGTTCACCGGTTTGTGAAAACTCCGTCAGGGTTTTGACTTTTTTGAAAACGTCGTCTTTATCAAAGACCTCGGCTGCCACGGGCGGCAGGCTTTCATTTTCCATTTGAGGGGATAATGCGAACGTCAGGCGTTGCAACTCGCGATCGTAAACTTCGACCGTGTCGATATTAAACTCGCGTTGGACCACCTGGATGTAGCGGGACAGCGCTTTGTGTTTGCGCTCTTGAAGAAGCTTGTTGGCGTTGATTTGGTACGCGACCCGTTCCAAAAAGAACTGGTTGCTGTTCTCAATACGGTCATATACCCGGCGGCCGACATTCAGAGATTTCTGGAGCGCCTGCTCAACCGGCACATTAAACCAGAATTCGATGCTTGTGGAGATAAAGTTAATCGAGAAAAAAAATAAAACCGTTGTCGGCAGCAGTGTCAGCGCCACAAATGCGACCACCAGCCGCGTGCGCAGGTTGGCACCCACGGCATGGCGCTGACGATCGTAAAGTAGTTTGACGAGATTTCGGAAAACAAGAAAAATCAACAGGACCAACAGCAGCAGGTTGATGTTTATCAAAATAAACATCAAAATCGTATTGGATACCGGGATATCGGCACCGAACCGAATCAGGCGTGTTTCGATAAACGTCAGAATGCCGACAATTCCCAGAACGCAGGGAATTATCAAAAGCTCGCGTTTGCGCCGCCGCCGTTCGTTTTCAGGGTTGGGGTCCTGGAATAGATGCGAAGGGGTGTTGGTCATAACCCTTACCGGACTCGCGCCTGGCTAGTAAACAAACACAACCGAATGCCAGTCGGTTTCAAAATCCCATAACGAGACAAAGTAGAATACGTAATGAAGGTAAAACGGAAGGGTCATTTCACGCAATTCTGCTTTGGCTTGCAGGTGATATTGCCGGTCCTTTTGCATTTGACGGATGTCGATAACCGCCAAACCCTCGATGCGGGACATCAATGACTGGGCTTCGGCCAGGGATTGGGTAATGATGGGTTTGGCGTCGACCCATGAACGATAAACGGTAAATTCTTTTTTCAAATTATTGTATTTGATAGTGTGGGTAACTTCAATATCCGCGAGTTCCTCGTCAGCCCACCAACTGCGGGAGCGGTCGAGTTTGATCAAAAATGAAAAATCCGCCGGGACTCCTTTGAGGATTGCTTCCATGACATCCTGTGTGAAGGCGCCTTCCACCTCTAAAGAGACCAGAAGCTTTTCGTTTTCACTGGAGATGGTAATATTCTTAAGGCGGGCTTCCTGAGCGCCGGCTGCGGCGGGGATAATGGTGACGGCAACGAACACCAATGTCCATAGCCAATCCTGAAACGTCGCAAACCGGGGCTTCGACCTTGGCCTTAAAGAAAGTGGGTCCGATAGGGCGATGGGCCGGCTTAGCTCGGGGGAAAAAATCCTCATGGTTGGATCAGGCATGTAAATGGCGTTTGATTGTGTAGGTAGCCAGGCAACTTTTTTCGGTGTGAAATGTTTCAACCTTTAAAAAATATTACATAATTTCTTTTAAAATACTCAATCAATAGCGGATTGCGTTCTAAATGGCAAGTGCTTTTGGTTGGGCAGGTGTCGTTGATAAGAAACGGGTGTCGATCGGGCAGGCTTGCCAATTTGATTTGTTTTGGAAAAGATTTTCCAGAAACGCATGATTGAAGGCATGGCCGGATCGATGGGTGACCAGATGGCCGACAATGGGCATGCCCAATAAAGAAAAGTCTCCGATGCAATCCAGCAATTTGTGCCGGACGAATTCATCTGCAAATCGCAAACCACCGGGGTTGAGAACATCCTCCCGATCAATTACAATGGCATTGTCCAGGTTGCCGCCCCGGGCCAGGCCGAAACGCTTCATCATTTCCACTTCATGCATGAAACCAAACGTGCGGGCGGAAGCAATTTCTTTTCCAAACACCTGCTCATCAAGGTCTACAGTGATGGACTGGGTTTGGATCAACGGGTGATCATATTCGATGGTGCATGACAGTTTACGGCCCGCATGGGGGTAGGCTCCCACAAACTTGTCGCCCTCACGCAGTTCGAAAGCTTCATTGATAATGAAAAAACAGCGGTCGGCTTCCTGTTCTTCAAGGCCGGCATGTTCAAGCAATTCAAAAAACGGCCCAGCGCTGCCATCCATAATGGGCATTTCATAGGCATCGAGTTCAATAATGGCGTTATCGATGCCGAGCGCTGATAAGGCGGCCATTAAATGTTCAATGGTGGATACAATACATCCGTCACTGCCGATGACCGTGGCCAGGCTTGTATCCACAACCTGGTTGAAAAGAGCTGAAATCATAGGGGTACCCGGTAAATCTGTACGAACAAACCGGATGCCGTGATTGGCCGGTGCCGGTTTGATGGTTAAATTCGCTTTTTTCCCGGAGTGCACCCCGACACCCGAGCAGGATACCGCGTGCCCAATGGTCTGCTGCTTCAAAGAGGTTGTTGCTTTATTCATCAGGATTGAATCCTTAACTTCAATGGACGCCATGTTGCCGATTCACCCATTTATCCATATTGGGGAAATGCGCTTTTCCAACATGGTCGGTATTTTTATGTTTTGGTTTTTACGTCTTAAAAAAGCCCTGAATTTTACAAAGCAAATACTGTACCAGTAGAATCATAAAGAGGGCGATTTTCAACTAACATATTTAAAATAATCAAAATATGTCAATTTAGACCACTGTCTCGCTCTGGATGAATTCTATCGGACAGCCAAATCGGGCTCGGTTTTGTGGTATCCATATCACACCTGTCTTTTATTAGAAACAGGTGGGGGATTGCCACTGTTCATAAAATTTGTTAATAGTTTCAAAACTTCGGCCCACCGAAAATCCCTAAACGGAATCCTCCGTTTGTATCCATCGTCCCTGAATTGGTTGGCATATTCCGACAACGAATAAGGAGCCCTTCTTGTTATCCAAGGTTCTCAGCGGTGCGGTCATCGGTATTGATGCGTATCTGGTGGAAGTTGAAGTGGACATAGCCTCGGGGCTGCCCTGTTTTACAACCGTAGGTTTGCCGGAGGCGGCGGTCAAGGAAAGTCGTGAGAGGGTCAAATCGGCCATCCAGAACTCGGGTTATCGCTTTCCGGACGACCGGATCACCGTCAACTTAGCTCCCGCCCACATTAAAAAGGATGGTACCGGATTTGATTTGCCCATGGCGATTGGTATTTTGGCGGCCACCCGCCACATCCCTGCTGATAGTTTGACTGACTTCCTGGTGTTGGGTGAACTCTCATTGGATGGGCGCATCAAACCGGTCGCCGGTTCTCTGCCGATGGCGATTGAAGCCCGGCGGACCGGCTATGCCGGCATTATCGTACCGGCGGGCAACGGTCTGGAAGCCTCGGTGGTCGGAGGGGTTGAGGTGCTGCCAGCGGAAAACTTGTCCCAGGTGGTGTCCTTTCTCAACGGGGAGGCAAAGCTAGATCCCGTGTGCCCAGACCTCGAGGGACTAATGAACCCAACGACAGGCCAGGAGGATGATTTTGCCGACGTGGTGGGGCAGGAGCATGCCAAGCGTGCGCTTGAGATCGCGGCGGCCGGGGGTCATAATCTGATGATGATTGGTCCGCCGGGGTCAGGCAAGACCATGCTGGCCCGAAGAATACCGACCATTCTGCCAGCCCTCACTTTCGAAGAGGCGATTGAAACAACAAAAATATACAGCGTCATGGGGATGCTGGGCAAGGACCAGGCCCTGATCGTTCAAAGGCCTTTTCGTTCGCCCCACCATACGATTTCCGATGCCGGACTCATTGGCGGTGGTCACATACCACGCCCGGGAGAGGTCAGCCTGGCGCACAACGGGGTGTTGTTTCTGGATGAACTACCGGAGTTTAAAAAGCATGTTCTGGAGGTCCTGCGTCAACCCCTGGAGGACCACCGCGTCACCATATCGCGTGCAGCCTCGACGCTTACCTACCCGGCGGGTTTCATGCTGGTGGCGGCCATGAACCCCTGTCCCTGTGGTTATTTTTCAGATCCAAACCATGCTTGTTCTTGTTCTGCGTCCCAAATACAACGCTACCGGTCTAAGATTTCCGGTCCGCTTATCGACCGGATGGACATTCATGTCGAGGTGCCGGCCGTGCCTTATCGGGATTTGACCATGGGAGAAAAGGAAGAGTCTTCGCAGGTTATTCGTCAGCGGGTAACGCGCGCCCGTGATATCCAGAATCGCCGTTTTCGCCGTTCCAAAATCTATTGTAATGCGCAGATGAACAGCCGGCAGATCAAGACCCATTGTCCTATTGATACCGGATGCACACGGTTGCTTGAATCCGCTATCGACAAATTGGCTCTATCGGCCCGGGCCTACCATCGTATTTTAAAAATTGCACGTACTCTGGCGGACTTGGCCGGCATGGAATCCCTCAGTGAGCACCATATTGCCGAAGCGATTCAATATCGCAGCCTGGATCGGCCTCGCTAGGGAAGGAACGGATGGAGGCGCCGGTGGGCCCTCGGCACAGGGCTGCCATCGACTCAAATGTCGTTCAGAAAGTCCTGAATAAGGGTGTCGGCGTAATTGAAATCGATTTCCGACTGTTTTTCATACGCCAGTTCCTGATTGGTTTGCTTCAGTTTTTTTAACAGGCTTAGGATGATTGTCATTAAGACCTTATTGCCTGCTCGCGGGTTGTCTTTAATAAACTGAAGCAGGTCGCCTTTGTGAATGCGCAGTGCCACCGTATCGTCTGCGCAGGTTACGCTTGCCGTTCGGCTTTCAGCCGTGAAAAAGGCTGTTTCGCCAAACATGTCGCCGGCATCGACGGAGGAGACGAACATCTCGTCGTCGTTCAGGTCGCGGAAGCTGACATCCGCTTTGCCGGTCACAATGGCGTAGAGAAAATTACCGCTGTCCCCCTGGGCAACGATTTTTTCCCCTTTACTGTAGAGAACCGCCTCCGACACGGTTAGAAACCGGTCCAATTCGTTGGCTTTAAGGTGGTAAAGAATTTCAACTTCGCGGACCTGGTCCAAATAAATACCGATATCCACAGTTTCAGCCATTGCACACCTCTTTTGACAGGCTCGAACGGGTTTTTGATGTTTATCAACCAAAAAGCATATATAACCCCTCTCGACGTGTCAAGAATCAAGCCACGGTTGACAGGATCAACAACCGGATTTATACTGACGCAGTTGTGACGATAACCCTTTGGTATTTAATGAATAATTCGGTTTTGCGACCGTCGCCGGAGAAACGAAGCCAAGGCGATACCAAACACCATAGGCGGATACCATGATCGACGCGGATTTTCTTAAAGACAGCGAAATGATTATTCAGAAACTGATGAAGATTCCGGCGATGCGTGCGCTGGAAAAAACGCATCTGGAAGCTTTGGTGGAAATGAGCGAGATCAAAGCGTTTGAGCCCGGCGAACAGATCATGGAAGAAGGCCTTTTTGAGCGAAGCATCTTCTATCTGATTTCCGGCAAGGCCCGAATTGTAAAAAACGGTAAAGATTTGGCGATGATCCGGCGTACGGGGGATGTCTTTGGCGAGATGGGGGTGATCGACGGATCGGCCCGGTCCGCATCGGTCTTTGCCGTAGATAGAACAATTTGCCTGCAAACCGATATGGCTGCCGTGGAATCGCTTTATGGTGATTCTAAGCTGGCATTTCGCTATACGATATTTCGGGGATTTGCTCAAATATTGGCGAATCGACTGCGCATGACCTCTGAAGAACTCCTTCGATCACGTGATGAACTCGCCCGATTGAAACAGACGTCCAACTGAAGACAGATTAGAAGCCATCTTAAAATTAGGGTTTTCGTTCGAGATCAGGGCGTGACCGAGAATTCCCGTAAAGCGGGACTTCCCATTTGATCAAGCCCTCGACGGTGGGTGCAACCCGCAGGCATACTCAAGTATATCGCGGACTTGAGACGAGTACACAACGCCGATATCGGGCGGAAAAACTTTTTTGAGATAGCATATAGCAAACCGATAGTGATCGCCCCGATACATCAATGCGGTAAAATCTGATGGCTTGATGAGCTTTATTGTAATATCGACGGGATTTATATCCGTTCAACCAGTGCAAGGGATATCCCCGGCGAAATATCGCGAAGGGACGCGATAACAGGTTATAACCGTGGTGCGGCTAATCGTTTTGAATGCATTCGTGACGGTGTGTACCCACCCAAGACGGCCTGCAGGAGGAGCACAATATGAAAGAAGACTGGGAAGAAAAACTGGCCTGCGCGGTCGCCTGTTCTTCATGTGACAAGGCGATCGGGCCGCAGGATCTTCGTATTCTCTCGTCTTACACCCATCTCCCCATTTGCATGGATTGCAAAAAAACAGAGGAGCAGAGGCCGGACTATCCCGAGGTGTCCCAGGGAATGATTGGCCAGTGTATGATAGAGACCGAGATTTTATACGGTGACATCGGTTCCTACTGCTACCATCACTTCTATCCTTTTAAATGCTGATCCGAATCCAGATGGCCGGATTAGTTTGGATGCCGGGATGGTATTGACCAGCCCAAAATTTACCGTAAATGGCGTTGCCATTGCACCTTTCGGTGCATAGTTATTGCGTTTTCAGGAATAGATATAACCGACGTTGATGAAAAGGACTGACGAATGGAATCTCGGCGTGTCGTGATTACCGGAATGGGTGCTCTGACGGCCATTGGCAACACCCTTGAAAGCTTTGACAAGGCGCTTATGGCGGGGCGTAGTGGTGCCGCACCGATCACACGCTTCGATGCGGAGCGCTTTAAAACGCGGTTTGCATGTGAAATCAAAGGTTTTGACAGCGACGACTATTTCGACGCCAAAGAGGCCCGTAAAATGGATGCCTATTCCCAATATGCCCTGGTGGTGGCTGACGAAGCGGTCCGTGACGCGGGGCTGGATCTGGAGCGGCTGGATAAGGAGCGCGCCGGGGTAATATGGGGCTCGGGCATCGGGGGGTTGCAGACCTTTCAGGATGAAGTCGCTAAATATGCCCGGGGCGACGGTCGCCCGCGATTCAGCCCGTTTTTTGTTCCCAAAATGATTGCCGACATTGCCGCCGGATATTTATCTATCCGCTATGGGTTTTGCGGCCCTAACTTCGCGACCGTTTCGGCCTGCGCTTCTTCCACCAATGCCATCCTGGATGCGTACACCTACATACGTGCAGGCTATGCGGATCTTTTCATGACAGGGGGGTCGGAAGCCCCGGTGACGGAATGCGGTCTGGGCGGCTTCAGTTCGATGAGGGCCATTTCGGCACGCAATGACGATCCGGAGACGGCGTCCCGCCCATTCGACAGAGACCGGGACGGTTTTGTCATTGGCGAGGGGGCGGCCGCCCTGGTGTTGGAGACGGAAGCCCATGCCCGCGCGCGTGGCGCCCGAATTTATGCGGAGATCCTGGGGGGCGGCATGTCTGCCGACGCCCACCACATCACCGCCCCTCATCCCGAGGGCGTGGGCGCGGAGAAAGTCATGCGTAACGCTCTATACTTTTCCGGCATCCAACCCCGCGACGTCGATTATATCAATGCCCACGGAACAGCCACCCCTCTGGGCGACATCAGCGAGGCCCTGGCCATTCGACGGGTTTTCGGCGCGCAGGCCGATCGACTGAATATCAGCTCCACCAAATCCATGACGGGCCATCTGCTGGGGGCCGCCGGCGCGGTTGAGGCCGTGGCCTGTGTGCTGGCGATACATCATCAGCAGGTACCGCCCACCATCAACCATTTCACGGATGACGAACGTATCGACGCCGGGCTGAACTTTACCTTCAACCAGGCCCAGGAGCGCGTCGTCAATGTGGCCTTGAGCAATACTTTCGGCTTCGGCGGCCATAACGCATCGATCATATTGCAGCGTCCTGATTTTGGCCATTAGCCGCCATCGCCATTACCCGGACGCACTTCGAGAACTACCTTGCCGATATTGCGGTTGGCGTTTAGGTGCGCGTGGGCGCTTTGCGCCAATGTGACGGGGAAGACCCGATCGATCACCGGTGCGATTTTGCCGGCCACCAGCAGCGGCCATATCCGGTCCCGGAATTGCCGGGTGATCTCTGTTTTGGCTTCCAAGGACCGTGCTCGCAGCCGGGTCCCTTTCAGCGTAAGGCTTTTCATCAAAAGAGCCCTCATGTCCAGGCGGGCTGACGTGCCGCCCATGAGGCCGATGGTGATCAGGCGACCATAAGGCTTGAGCAGGTCAATATGCCGCTCAAGATAAGCACCGCCAATACAATCGAGAACCAGATCGACACCCTGCCCCCTTGAAAACGCCCGGCACTTTTCACCAAAATCATCCCTTTTATAATTGATGGCCAAGTCTGCGCCCAGTTCCCGGCAGCGCACTAGTTTCTCGTCGGACCCGGCGGTGACAGCCACCCGGGCGCCGAGCTCCTGGGCGAGCTGGATGGCGGCGGTTCCAACCCCGCTGGCACCGGCATGGATCAACACCGTCTCGCCGTTGCCCAGGGAACCTTCCATACAGAGATTGGAGTAAGCCGTCAGCCAGACTTCAGGAACCGCTGCTCCCCACACGTAAGGCCACCGATCGGGCAGGGGGATCAGCATCCCTTGGGGCAAAACGATTTGTTCGGCATACCCGCCCCCGGGTGCCAGGGCGCAGACCCGGTCCCCCGGCCCCCACGCTTCCACGCCAAGCCCGACCGTTTTGACTTGCCCGGCCACCTCCAACCCGAGTACAGGCGATTCTCCCGGCGGAGGCGGGTAGTGGCCGCGTGCCTGCAGCAAGTCGGCGCGATTGACGCCTGCGGCGTGAATTTCCAGCAGCACTTCGCCCGGACCGGGCGAGGGGGCATCCATATCTTCCCATTCAAGCTGGAGGTTTTCCTTGTCGCTGTGGACAACGATCGCTTTCATGGCATTCGTGTTCCTTTACCGGCTCACGGCCGGCGCTCAGATCCGTCAGGCGCCGTTATAGCCGACTTTCACCAGGTTGCCGGCAACGATTACCGGGATTTTACGCTGTCCCTCTGAATAACGAAGCATTTCCGCCAACCGATCCGGTTGTTGCTGCACATCGACATAGAGGTGCCCCTTGTAGGCCTCCCTGGCCCGCTGGGTATAGGGTCACCGGTCCTTGCCGTAGATGACGACGGTACGGCTCATGGCTTCTCCTTGTTGATGGCTTGCCGGCCAATGTTGGGGTGTTATTCGGGAAATCGAATATTGCATGCTAATCTTTCTTGGCGGGGAGGTCAATCGTGGGATCCGGGAGGCAGCCGAAAAAAGCCGGGAAGTGGGCAGCTTCCCGGCTGGTCGAGCAGGAGGTATTAGGATGTTTGAGGGACGGATAAATAGAAGCAGTCCCGACCCTCAAGTTTATGGAGAAAAGACAGGAAACAATTTTTGTTTCCTGCAATCACACTAATGATGATTTCCAAGGCGTCAAGATTTCAATGCGCTATTTTTGTAAAGACCTGTCATTCCCTTGCCCGGATCTTGATCCAGCGATGGATGCGATAACAAAGGGTGCTTGGGGAAGTTGCAATCTTTGAAAAATAAGTTTAAATTGCATTTTACAAGGAACTTGATTTCATGAAGATTACCGATACCTCAATACCATCCAAAATCGTTTCGCTTTCTGAGAAGCGCATTGCCGAATCCCCCTCGGATACCAAACCGCCGTCGAATCGGTCCGACCGGGTGACACTGTCGCCTCGGGCACGTGAGTTTAATGAAGCCCGGCGTACCCTGGCGGGCATTCCGGATGTAAGGGCGGATAAGGTGGATGCGGTAAAAAACCGAATCGCCGACGGATCCTATCGCATCGACAGCGAGAAGATTGCGGCCAAGATGATTCGCGAAGCCCTTTCCGACAGCGAATAGTTTTTGTTGTCTATATCCCCCCTTTCCGATGCATTGCTTTGGGCTCAGGCCGCAACCCAAACGGCCATTCCTCGGGCCCAGTTGACGATCTGGCGACTGACACTCCCATAGAGCCATGATTCCAGCGTATTCAGATGCCGGCGCCCGGTAACGATGGTGCCGATACCGGTTTTGCGGGCCTCATCCAGCATGCCCGTGGCACGACTGATGCAATCCTCCAGGATGGAAACGCTGATCCGTTCGGGAGCCACACCGGCCCACACGAGGTGACCTTGCGCTTTCGCAATCCAGGGGTCGATACGCTCACGGTTGCGGGCGGCCCAGGATTCGTCTTGACCTTCGGCATAATAGAGACTTGCCGGCGGGTAATACATCATGCGGGATTTGATGACGTGACAAAGGGTGATGTCCGTCGGCGCCTCGGCTAACAGATAGCCGACACAGGCCACACCGCGGGAAGCGTCTTCCGTGCTGTCCAGGGCGATCATGATTTTTTGTGTGGAGGGGGTGCCGCTGACAACAATAATGGGCATGTCATGCAGCTTTTTCATCAGGCGATTACCGGTTTTTCCCACTAGGGCATTTTTGGTGCGGCTGCGGCCCCGTCGGCTGACCACCACGGCATCATAGCCCCTCTCGGCCTCGTCGATGATATCGCGTACGACACCATGGTGCTGGCGTTCGATCTTGGCCGTCACAGCGTCGAGGTCAAATCCGGCCTGGCTCAATTCGTAAGTCGCATCATCCATGAAAGCGCTCATGGTGCGGTGTGTTTCGTGGACCCATGCTCGGGCCGGAGCGGTGCGATTGCGAAGTTCTTCGCTGATGTGCCAGAAAATGCCGGGGATATTGGCGGCGACGTGAAACAGGATCACTTCGGTACGGGCGGTTGGAAAAATCCGGGCCACGTATCGTACGGCTTCCAGGGATGCATTGGAGCCGTCCACGGCCAACAGGATGCGTTTGCGGGAAGTGCTCATCGATTCACCTCCTTTTGACCGGATGGTTAACTGCCGTCAGCCGTTCATGCGCGGTGGCCGGATGCAAGGATCCGTACGCTTAAAGGGCGTATTGCACGTTATGGTTTGCGACAGGTCGACAGGGAGCGAACTCAGGGCGTTTTAGGGTACGTTGCCAATCCATCGTCCGGCGCTCACGGGGAAGCTCATTCGATAATCAGACTGTGACGCGAGGGGGAAGAAAATCGTTTGTCGTCTATATTAATGATGGTCAGGCGGCTTGTAAAGCCGGCGGGTATGGTACGTCAGGATGATCAAGGCCGTACGCAAGCTTAAAACGGTTTGCGTACGGCCCCTTATCCTTATGGCATTGCAGAGGCTATTTCACTGGTGTTGAATGAGGTTTCTCCAGGATGTGTTGATGCGGCTGGTGTGCGGGGCGTCCCCTGCCGACCACCGTCCACCAGTTCGGCTACATCACGGATGCAACCGCGCATATTGACGATTTCGGAATGAATCTCCGTTGACGCGGAAGCAGACTCTTCCGCAATGGCGGCATTTTTCTGGGTGACACCATTCATTTCGGATACCGTGTTATTGACCTGTTCGATACCTTGGGCCTGTTCGCCCGAGGCAGCCGCCATCTCCTCGATCAGTCCGCCGATTTTTTCCGAGTTTAATTTGACGGCTGCAAAGGCCTCCCCGGTGGTCGTAACCAATACCTCCCCGTCGCTTATACGCGAAACCGTGCCCTCTATCAGGGCGGCCGTGCTGCGCGATGACGCCGCGGCCCGCAGGGCCAAACTCCGCACTTCGTCGGCTACCACCGCAAAACCGGCCCCGGCTTCCCCGGCCCGGGCGGCTTCCACTGCGGCGTTAAGGGCCAGCAGGTTGGTCTGAAAGGCTATCTCGTCGATGGTTTTGACGATTTTCTGGGTTTCCTCACTGGCCTGGGAGATTTCATGCATGGAGCGGGTCAATGCATTCATGGCTTCGTAGGCCTGGGTCACCAGGTTATTGGTTTCCTGCATGATCTGATTGGCCCGCCCGGCATGGTTGGCATTCTGCCGGGTCATGCTGGCCATTTCCTCCAAAGAAGAGGACGTTTCTTCGATGGCGGCGGCCTGCTCGGTCGCACCGGAAGCCAGGGATTGGCTGGCGGACGAAATCTGAGCGGATGCGTCAGCGATCTGGTCGGACCCCTGGTCCAGAACGGCAACCGCTTTTTGCAGCGGGTTTGTCATCCGGCGGGCCACCAGAATGAAACTGCCCACCAGGATCACGGCCGCCCCCAGCGGCAGAGCCCCACGTGTGATCCAGGGAGAAATGCCCATCTCACGCAATTTGACGGCAACGCCGGCCAGGATTCCGATCAGGATGACGCCGGGGGCCATTGTGGTCCACAGCCGGGTGACCAGGGCTTTCCCATAGATGATTCGCATGATGACACTGATCAGGAAATAAAAACCGATGCCCACAAAGAGTATTGCCATAAATCGTTCCGCCACTTAGAGTACCTCCCGTGCTAAACTGTGGAAAGGGATGCCTTGTGAAGGGCCATAACTTTTATCGGCGATTTTAGGAACGACTTTAATATGGATTTGGCGGTGATAAGCTCAGTAGAAAGGAAAAACTATGGAATCAGTTTGTTATAATCCAATAGGGATTGTTGAAACCCCTTTCGCCGAGAGGGAGGGCATGCCGATCCAGGCGGCCGGCGGGGAAGGGGTGCGTGGCCGGATCAACCTAAAGCCTGAATACGTCGAGGGCTTGAAGGACCTGGATGGGTTTTCACATCTCATCTTAATCTACCATTTCCATCTCACGCAGGAGCGCCACCTGGTGGTCACACCCTTCCTGGACGACACGCCGCGCGGGGTTTTTGCCACCCGGTCACCCAATCACCCCAACACGATCGGCATTTCCACGGTCCGGCTGCTGGCAATCAAGGGTAATTGCCTGGAAATCGAAGATGTGGATATGGTCAGCGGAACGCCCCTGCTGGACATCAAACCCTATGTGCCGGCCTTTGACCATCGCGAACCCGAACGCCTGGGCTGGCTGGAAAAGGCCGGTGCTAAAGTGCGAAAAACACGCGCGGACAAACGTTTTACCTGATTTGACAGGTGGCGTCCTCCTGCTCGGCGGGAGGACCCCTAACAGTGGGGTCGACGAATCAGTTAGCGCTCCATTTGATTTGGAATTCGACTTCTTCCTGCCTGCCCTCCCGTTCATGTTCGATGTTGATGACGGCATCGGGGGGGACGGAAATCCGCTCGCCAGCCACTTGGATGCGGAACCGTTTTCCTTGTTCGATGCAATCGGCCAGGCGGCGCAGTTTCGCTACAAATTGCCGCGCCGGATACCCTTTTTCGATGTCGCGTGCGGCTTTTTTCTTTCTTGGAGCCATGGTCACGTCTCCCTTCATTCCCAGATTGGGGTGTGCCGTGAAGGAGCTTCCGTTTCATTCCGCCCGGCGGAGACAAGCCGCCCTAAGGTCATCAGGGTTTCCAGGGCGGCCAAAGTACTGCCCAAAACGCTGGCTGTCGGCCACCGTGTCCAGGTGGGAACCCAGAAGAGGGCAGGGGCTGTGTCGTCAGCGCCGGCAGCACCGCTGACTGGCCGCCCTTCCGATCACAGGCCTCGTCAAAACCGGTAGAGGCCCCTGGGGTCAATACCACCTCGTTGATGGGCGGTAGGGCGGCTAGTATCTGCGGCGTCGGGAGCGCCGTTTTTTTCGTTTGCCACCGGGGTCGGCATGGTTGACTTTGATATTTTGTCCGTCGATGAATTTGCCGTTGAGGTTTTTAATCGCCTGGTCGGCCTCTGAATTGCTGGGCATTTCCACAAACCCGAAACCCTTTGATTGTCCGGATCTTCTGTCCGTGATAATTTTACAACTCGCGACCTCGCCAAACGCGTCAAACATTTCTTTCAGGATATCAACGGTAATACCCGGCCCCATGTTGCCGATATAGATGTTCATAGCTGCAACCACGTCTCTCTTGCTATTGGGTGGATAGGCATCAGCTGCTCAATCAATAGCAGGAAATCGAGAACCGATGGTTGGCCGCCGCGACCGTGTGTCAGACATGGTGCCGCGGATGTTGCAGCCTATGGTTTGGTGTGCATGGCGAGAGTGGCCGCCATATGGGTGCCATCTTTGCGCCACCAAGGCGGTTTGGCGACCAGCATGGCACATTTGGACTTGATAGTCCAGAAAGGCACGCCATTGATGCATGGCGTACCGGATGAATGACGATTATGGGGCTTGACTTTATATATACTTTATTTATATACAACCAATATATAAACTTCCTTCAGGAGATCTAATGGGACTCAAACACTCCATTCTGGGGTTGCTGAACTACAAACCCATGCACGGGTATCGCTTGAAAGAACACCTCGAGCGCAATTTTGGCCATATGTGGTCGATCAATTACGGCCAGATCTATCCCAATCTGAAAAAAATGCATAACGACGGCCTGATTACCATGGAAGAAGAAATCTGCCCGGGGGAAAAGGGCCCGCCCCGCAAGCGCTATTCCATAACCGATAAAGGGCGGAAAGAATTCCAGCAATGGCTGCGGTCTTCCCCGGAAGGTGGCATGCTTTTACGCGATCCCTTTCTCATGCGGTTTGTGTTTTTCGGATTTGGCGATAACCGGCGGGCTTTGGCCATGGTTGACGAACAGATCGTCAATTACGAAAAACAACTGGCCCGCCGCTACACCAACCTGCAACGCTGGGAGCATACCGGCAAATACGTTCGCTTGATCGCCGACTTGGGTGTGCGCATGAATGAGATGTATCTGGCATGGCTCAAGGAAGTTCAAACGGAATTGGCTGAGCCCGATCAAAACAGGGCGGGTGCCGCCGAAGAGGAGGTCCCTGTCCGCTGACGGTTGCAGAAGCCCATCCCCCATCCTGCTAATGGAGGTCGCCTTTGAAATACGAAGGTATCACCCTGGTGACAGGGGCTGCTGGTTTTATGGGCAGCCATGTCGTCGAGCACCTCGTTCGGGAAGGCATCGAAGTTCGGGCGACGGCACGTTCGCGAAGGGATGTATCCTTCTTCGATCGCCTGGGCGTCGACTTTGTCGCCGCAGATTTGACCAATCCGGCATCGCTGCCGCCCCTTTTCGACGGCAAGGTTGACCGGGTTTTTCATCTGGGGGCCATCTGCAATTTTTCAACACCCTACCGCAAGCTATATCCCACCAATGTCGAAGGTGTCCGCCGCCTTTCAGGTCTGGCCATGCAGCATGGTGTCAAATGTTTCGTGCATGTGACCTCGACGAGTGTCTATGGGCGATATGGAGGCACCCCGTTTGTCGAGACCAGTCCCCGCTGTCCCTGCGATGATTACGGACGCAGCAAGAAAAATGGGGAAGACGAGATTTTTGCGCGTATGGCGGAAGGGTTGCCGGTCATCGTTGTGCGACCCTGCACGGTTTACGGCCCCCGCTGCAACGACGGGGCCGGCAAGGTTTTCTCGCGACCGAGTGCCATTGCGGCCATTCCCGGAAACGGCCACCAAGCGCTTTCCAATGTACGGGCGGAAGATGTGGCGGCAGCCGTGCTGCATCTTTCCCGGCTGGATACGGCCATGGGGGAGACCTACAATATCGCGGAAGACAGTCACCCGCTTCTTGGGAAGGCGCTGCGCCTGGCGGCGGAAGTGTTCGGCACGCCGCCCCCGAAACGGCAGCTGCCCCTTGCAATCATCCGCATTCTGGCACGATTGTCGGGCCTGGCGGCCGGTGTGCGGGGGAAGATTCCCGACCTGGAATACGACGCCACCGGGTATCTTGCCGACGATTACATCGTCAGCAATACCAAATTGAAAACCACCGGCTTCCGTTTCCAATATCCCGAATTCGAGACCTCCATCCGCCAGCTTGGCGCCGGGTACCACAACGCGGCGGCCTAGGATGCCCGAATCGGAAAAAAGCGGCTGCAGATCGAGGGGCAAATGGAAAAGACCATCGTCATCACGGGCCTGGCACAGGGCATGGGGCGGCATGTCGCCCTCATGCTGGCTTCAGCGGGCTATCGCATCGCCGGTTTCGACATGGACCGCGAAGGCCTGGCAACGCTTGAAAATGAGCTGCACGCGGCCGGAGCAGAATGTTATTTGACGGAGCTCGACATTACGGATCGGCCCGGCATTCTGCATTTCCGGGACGAAGTGCTGGAACGCTTCGGGCAGGTTGGCACGGTGCTTTCCAATGTGGGGATCGGTTTTTTCGGTCCTTTCGAAGAGGTGGCTCTCGAACGCGCCCTGCATTGCCTGGAGATCAATGTAATCGGGGCGGCCGCGATTTTTCAGGCGTTCCTGCCGCACATGCGCGCAAACGGCCGGGGGCGGCTGATCGCCATGTCGTCCCTGGTCGGCGTGATACCCTTTCCGTTTGAATCGATTTATACGGCCAGCAAGTTTGCCATTGAGGGACTGGTGGAATCGATCAAATACGAAGTGGAACCCTTCGGAATTCAGGTGGCGCTCGTTGAGCCGGCCCAGGTCTCAACCCAGTTCGCCGCTAAAATCCACCAGTTGCCGCCGGAAGGGTCTGCCTATCGCGAACGGGCAGCCCGATTCATCCGGCGCGATAACGACCTGATCAAAACCGCCACCACGCCGGAGGAGGCCGCCCGGCGCATTGTGGCGATCGTCCGTGCGACCCGACCGAAACTCCACAATCAGGTGGATTTCATGAGTTCGTTTTTCCTTTTTCTCAACTGGCTGCTGCCCAAATGGGCGCGGGACAAAATTTTGCTCAATCACATGAATATCCAAGTTTGACGAATTGTTTACAAGGTAGGGTAAACTGCGCAAAATTTGGAGGAGATTATGGAGGCTGCCCTCTTTTCCCCGCAACCGTCCACTTCCAGCCGGATCGACCGCATTCGACAGCGTATCCTGGATGCCCCCCAGGAAGTCTGTATCGAACGGGCCCGTTTTCTGACCCGGTCCATGCAGCAACACTGGAACGAAGATCCGCTCACACGGATGAGTCGCGCCCTGAGCCATATTCTGGGAAACATCCGCGTGGTGATTCGTGATGACGAGATCATCGTGGGCTGCCGCACCGCCAAGCTGAAAGGCGCGCCGCTGTTTCCGGAAAACAAATCACGATGGCTCGAAGGCGATGTGGAGAACTTCGATCGACGCGAAGTCCAGCGTGCCCTGATTACGCCGGAAGAGAAAAAAGAATTGCTGGAGGATATCCTGCCGTTCTGGAAAGGCCGTTGTGTCGAGGACCGGTTCGAGGCCGACCTGCCGGAAGATATTCTCGAAGACATGGACAAGTACATTTTTACGTTCATGCTGGAGATCACCTACGGTATCGGCCACTTCACCATGAACACGGGGCGGGTCCTTGCGGAGGGCATGGGGGGCATAATGGCCGATGCCCGCCGTCGGCGCGACGCTCTGACGCCGGAAGAACGCGACGGACCCCGCGGCCGTTTTTATGAAGCGGTGATGCGATCCCTGGCGGCGGCCATCGATTTTGCCCGGCGCTATGCCGACCGGGCGTCGCAAATGGCCGCAGCCGAATCCGATCCGGACCGGGCCAAGGAGTTGACCCGGATTGCCGACGTATGCCGCCGCGTGCCCGAGCACCCGGCGGCAACCTTTCACGAAGCCGTGCAGGCCATGTATTTCATACACCTGATCGCCCAGATCGAGTCCGGCGGCAACTCCATTTCCATCGGCCGCATCGACCAGATCCTGTTCCCTTACTACGCCCGAGACCTTGCGGACGGCCGCAGCGATCCCGCGCAGGCCCGTGAACTGTTGGGCCTGCTTTTCCTGAAGATCAATGAAATCTGGAACGTCCTGGAAGAGGCCTACACGCCGGGCGGCGAAGGCGCCGAGGGCAAGACCACCCAGAACGTGGTGGTGGGGGGGATGGATGCCGCCGGCCGCGATGCCACCAACGCAATGACCTATCTCGCCCTGGATGCCTATGCCCGGGTCCGCACGGTGCAGCCCAATTTTGGCGTCCGTTTTGGCGCGCAATCCCCTGAGCTGCTGGTCGCCCGGGCGGCGGCCTACGCCAAGGATGGTGTGCTCCTGCATTTTTTCAACGATGAAACCATTGTGAAGAGCCTGGTCGCCAGCGGCCACAGCCTGGAAGATGCCCGCGACTACGGGGTGGTCGGCTGCCTGGAACCCAACGCCCAGGGCAAGAGCTTTGCATCGACGTTCGCGGTCCAGCTCAACGGCATAAAGTGCCTTGAATTGGCCCTGTCCAACGGGGTGGACAACATTTTCGGCTACGGCTCCGGTCTTGAAACGGGCGATCCGGCGGGTTTCCAATGCTTCGAAGATGTCTGGCAGGCCTACCACACCCAGATGACCCATTTTACCAATCAGATGGTCCGGGGGATCACCTGCCTGGACAGGGCTATTGCCGGGATGGTGCCGTCGCCGTTTGCTTCCGCCATGATCGACGGTCCCATGGAAAAGGGCCTGGACCTCACCCGCGGCGGGGCGGTTTACAATTCCACCGGGGTTCAACTGATCGGGTTTTCCAATATCGCCGACAGTCTCTATGCCGTTCAGCAGGCGGTTTTCGAAAAGGGCCGCTACAGCATGTCGGCGTTGGCGGAATGGTTGGCCGATGACTGGATGGACGCCGAAACCCAACGGGTGTACCTGCAATCCGCCCTACCCAAATACGGGAATGATTCGGATGGCCCGGATGCCATGGCGGCCAGGGTCATGGATCATTTTTGCGACACCCTGGCCCCGCATACCAACTTCCGCGGGGGCGCCTTCTGGCCGGGCATCTTTTCCGTGGGCTTTCACATCACGATGGGAGCGTTTACAGCGGCCACGCCCGATGGTCGCTTCGCAGGGGATGTCCTGGGAAACGGCATCACGCCAAGCGAGGGCCGCGCCGGCGCCGGTCCCACGGCCATCATGAATTCCGTGACCAAATTGCCCCTCTGGCGGGTATTCAACGGGTTGAATCTCAATATGCGGTTTGACGGCAACCAGATCGACAGCCGTCATCTGGCCAGCCTGATCCAAGCCTACTTTCAAAAAGGCGGCGTGCAGGTCCAGTTCAATATGGTCGACACGGCCACCCTGTGCAAGGCCCAGGCCGATCCGGAGCGCTACCGCGATCTGGTGGTGCGCATCAGCGGTTATTCCGCCCTTTTTGTCAATTTGAGCGATATTGCCCAGGAAGAAATTATCAATCGTCATCAGTATTCGCTTTGACGGTTTTATCGGAAATGCTTCTGTAAAAGATCGCGTTCCTCGGGAGGCTCTATGAGCAAGGTGATGACCCTTAACGATGCCGTGGCGTCTTTTGTCCATCCGGGTGATTTTCTTTTCATCGGCGGGTATGTCTGCCGGACGCCGTTTGCGGCCATCCACGAAATCATCCGGCAGAACATCGGTGCGCTGACCATTGTACGCAGCAACGCGGCCGACGACTTTGACATGCTGATCGGGGCGGGGCTGGTGAAACGATTCATTTCCACCTTTTTGTCACTGGGGATCTACGGCCTGGGACGTTGTTACCGCCGATCGCTGGAAAAGGGTATTCCGCACAAAATTGAAGTCGAGGAGTATACCAATCTCTCGCTGCCCATGATGCTGCAAGCCGGGGCCATGGGCATGCCGTTCGTACCCGTGCGCGATATGCTGGGCACGGATTTGCTCAATGTAAAATCGTTTATGGGCGACAACAAATACAAGATCATCGATTCGCCTTTCGACGGCAAACCCACTCTCCTGGTGCCGGCCCTCAATCCGGACGTGGCCATCATCCATGTGCAGCAGGCCGATGCCGAAGGCAACGCCCAGATATGGGGCATTGGCGGCGATTGCCAGGCCGGTGCCAATGCGGCCCGCAAGGTCATTGTCACCTGTGAGCGGATTGTGGATCGGGACATCATCGGACAGGATCCCTCCCGGACGATCGTCCCGTCCTTTAAAACCGTGGCCGTCGTCGAAGAGCCCTTTGGCGCTCACCCAGGATATACCCCGGGGTTTTACGACGTGGATTTTGCCATGGGCTATCTCTACCAGCAGGCCTCCAACACCGAAGACGGCCTGGCCGCCTTTCTGAAGGAGTGGGTCTACGACATCGAGGACCGGGCGGACTATCTTCATCATTATATCGAGCGGTTCGGCTACAAAAGCTTTCGAAATCTGGCGGCCGCCTACGATTACAGCTATCCGGTAAGTTATGCCTACTAGCTGTGCGGCTGACCCGCCGGGCGGGGTGAGGTCCTGAAATCACGCCCGAAGACGCCGATTAGACGATCATCCGACGCATACAGAGGCAACCACCATGAGCACAGAAAAAGCGGATTACAGCAAACCGGAGTTGATGGCCTGCTGCGGGGCCCGGGAAATTGAAGATGGTGACGTGGTTATCGTGGGCACGGGGTTCCCGGCCATGGCGGCCAATATTGCCAAACACATCCAGGCCCCCCATGCGGTTTTGATGCAGGAGTCCGGCGTGATCGACGCCCGCCCGAAACGGCCGGCCCTGTCCGTGGGTGATCCCTGCCTGAACCCGGGGGCGGCCATGATCGGGGGGCTGGTGGAGATCATGGGCATGGTCCTGCAGGCCGGATTGGTGGATGTGGGGTTTCTTTCCGGCAGTCAGGTGGACCGCTTCGGCAATATCAACACCACCGTTATCGGGGATTACGACCATCCCCGCAGCCGCCTGCCCGGCAGCGGCGGGGCCAACCCCATCGGGTCCCTGGCCCGCAGGACGCTCATCATCGCGTTGCACGACAAGCGCCGGCTGGCCGACAAGGTCGATTTCGTCACCACCCCCGGCTATCTGGACGGGGCCGGGGCCCGGGAGCGTTGGGGTTTTCCGGAAAATTCCGGACCGGTGGCCATCATTACCAACAAGGCCATCCTGCGGTTTGACGACGAGACCAAGGAGGCCTTCCTGGATGCCTACCACCCCGACTGCACCGTGGAGGAGATCGTGGCCAACACGCCCTGGGAGCTCAAGATATCCCCCACCGTCCACCCGACCCCCCCACCGACCCAGGAAGAATTGCGGGTGATCCGGGAAGTCCTGGATCCCCATGGCATGATCAGTGTCTATGAAAAAAAGGGCTATGTCTGATGGTCCGCCCCGAGATCTGACCTCCAGGGAGGAAACCTTACATGGAACCAACACGAAGATTGGCCGCGTTTTGCGCGGGTTTGACCTTTGAAGCGTTGCCGGAGGATGTCGCCCACAAGGCCAAACTCTGTCTGCTGGACTATGTGGCCAATGTCTATGGATCGCTGGAATTGGAGACGGTCGCCAAAATTGCCGGCTATATCCGCGCGCTGCACGCAGGGGAGAAAATAACCGTCCTAGGGGCGGGCTTCAAGACCGATGTGCATCATGCGGCCTTTTTCAATGGCGTAACGGCGGAAGCCATCGAGGCCCAGGACGGCCTGCGGTTTGGCGGCAACCACCCCGGCGCGGCGGTGATACCGGCCGCACTGGCGAGCGCGGAAGAGACCGGGGCCAGCGGGCAGGACGTGCTGACGGCGCTGGTCGCCGGGTACGAGGCGGCCAGCCGGCCGGCCGCCGCCATGCATCCCTGGCATACCCTGGGGGGCTTCCTGCCCACCGGCACCTGCGGCACGTTTGGCGCCGCCGTGGCCGCGGCCCGCCTCCGCAACCTCACCGAAGCACAGCTGCTCAACGCTATGGGCAATGCCGGCTACCTTCTGCCGCTTTCCATGGCCGAGCACCTCATGGGCGGCTACACCATCAAAGTGGTTCAGGCCGGCCAGGCCGCCAGTGCCGGGGTCATGGCGGCGGGATTGGCCGCCGCCGGCGTGACCGGCGCCCCCTACGTGCTCGAGGGGTCGGCGCTAAACGGTGGTTTTACCCAAATCACGACGGCCGGCGAGCCGGCGCTGGAACGCATCACGGCCGGCCTGGGAGAGTCCTTTGCTATCCTGGATATTTATTTCAAGCCCTGGACCGCCTGCCGGCACACGCATGGGGCGGCCCAGGCCGCGCTGGCACTGACTAAAGAAGGTACTATCGACATCACCGCCATCGAGCGCATTACCGTGCACACCTACGGCATTGCCGAACTGGCCGTGGGTAAAGGTGTCGATCGTAACAGTTCCTTCGTGTCCGCCCAATTTTCCATTCCTTTCGTGGTGGCGGCCTGCCTGATGGACGGCGAACTGGGGCCCGGGCAATTGCGGGAAAACCGAATGGCCGATCCGGCCCTCCTGGCTTTGGCCGATCGGGTGGCGGTGGTCACGGACGACGAACTGAATGCGGCCTATCCGGAAAAAACCGCCAGCCGAATCACCATTGAATTCCAAAACGGCAACACCGTTTCCCACCAGGTGGACCGACCCTTGGGCGATCCGCGCGTTCCGATGGACGCCGCCGCCCTGATGGCGAAAGTGCGTCGGTTTGCGGGCGGCCGTGACCCGGGGCGCCTGGAGCAAATCGGCGACATGGTGATGGAACTGGAAAAGCAGCCGACCGTGGCACCGCTGTTGGCTTTGATTTGATCGCGCTACCAAGGAGACGCACATGGATTTCAGTCTGACCAAGGAACAGGTGATGCTTCTGGACAGCCTCAGGGATATGGGGCGGCGGGAGAAGTTTGCAGAGCTTGCCGCCCACATCGATGCCACCGGTGAATTCCCGCATCATCTGGTACCCAAATATGCCGAGATGGGCCTTTTGGGGATGACCCTCTCGCCGGAATACGGGGGGGAAGGCGAAAGTGCCCTGACCGCCATTCTGGTCATTGAGGCGCTGGCCCAGTACAGCCCCATGATCGCGGCACCGGTATTCGAATCCAACGTCGGACCGGTTCGCGTGATCGATATGTTCGGTACCGAAGCCCAGAAGCGGGCGATTATCCCCGGCGTCTGCAAAGGCGACTACAGCGTTTCCGTCTGCATGACCGAACCCGAAGCGGGCTCGGATTTGACCTCGCTCCAGACCCGGGTGGAAGATAAAGGCGCGCATCTCCTGTTGAATGGGCGTAAATGCTTCATTACCGGCGGCGGCGAAGCCAGTCACTATCTGGTGTATACCCGTTTCGGAGAAAAGCCGGGCTACAAGGCGATCGGGGCCGTGATTGCGGAAAAAGGCATGCCGGGCTTCACCTTCGGCAAACAGGAGGCGTTCATGGGGTTGCGCGGGATGCCGTCCTGCGATCTGTATTTCGACGATGTGGTCATCCCCAAGGAGAATGTGGTGATCGACCAGGGGGATTTCGGCAACCTGATGATGACCTTCGACATCGAGCGTTGCGGCAATGCCGCCATGTGCCTGGGCATTGCAGGAGGCGCACTGGAGGCTGCCAAGGGATACGCCACCGAGCGTCAAGCCTTCGGCCGGGAAATATGTGAATTCCAGGCCATCCAGTTCATGGTGGCCGACATGGCCATGAAGCTGGATGCCGCCCGCCTGCTCGTGTATCGGGCGGCTAACGGGGCCGGCCAGGGGCTGCCGTCGATCTACGAGGCTTCCCTGGGCAAGTGCTACGCCAACGAAATGGTCCGCGAGGTCACCGATTTAGCCATGCAGGTTTTCGGCGGGTATGGCTACTCCAGGGAAATGCCCATCGAGCGCATGCTCCGGGATGCACGGGCCTGGGGGGTGGCCGGTGGTACCATGCAGATGCTTAAAATTACCGTGGCGAGTATGCTGTTTGGACGACGTTTCGACCAACGCAAGGGATAAGGGGAGAGGATCATGGGGAAATATTACCGGGACAGGGACCATCTGTTTGAAATTTACGGATATTTCCTGGATCATGTGTTGCGGGATGAAAAAATCGGCCCCAAGATGGCCAAGGCCAAGATCATCATCAAGTTCATCTACACTGATCCGGACTGTGAAATCACCATCGATCTCAAGAACCCACCCCGGCAGTCGGGTGCCTACGGCACGTTCTATTTAGGCCCCACGGATCTTCAGGCGGACGTGTGGTCCAAGCAGAGTGCCGACCATTCCCACCGTTTCTGGCACGGCTTCGAAAACCCGGTGGCCGCCGTGACCCGGGGCAAGGTGAAACAGGGCGGCAAAATAACGGCCATGCTTAAGCTGCTGCCCGTGGTCAAACCCACCTTCAAGCGCTTTCCGCATGTATTGGCGGAAATGGGGTATGCGGATCTGATTGTCCGCAAAAAATAGTCTTCTTGAACGATAACCCCTGCCATGGACAGCTAAGCAGACAATTGGCGATCTAACCCCCCAATAGCGTGGGCGCTAGGACCACCATCAGCTTGAAGCCACCGCGATAAATCAGCGCCGGCCTCCGGCCGCTATCAGGATGCGGGCGATTTCCTTTTCTCTGTGGGCCTCGGCCCAGCGCAGAGCCGTCCAGCCTTTGCGGGTCAGGGCATTGACATCGGCGCCGTGGACAATCAGGATTACCACGAGTTCCTTCTGCCCTTCGCTGGCCGCCCAATGCAGCGGGGTTTCCCCCTCCCGGTTGCGGATATCCGGATCGGCGCCGTTGCCGATCAAAAGCCGGGCCATTTCCGCCTGTCCCTGGCGGGCCGCCCAGTGCAGTCCGGCATTGTCGCCGAATTTATCCCGTGAATTGACGTCAACGCCGTTTTCGAGGTGTTGTCGTACTTCCTGGATGTGATTTTTGCGGACCGCCTCCACAAAGAAATCCAGGGAGCCGGATTGGACGTTGCCAAACGGCCCTAAAAGAAGGGGCAATACAAGGAGAAACAAAGCCTTCGTATACCGCTGATAGCTGGTGGAGCGGGTGTGTTTCAACAGCGCATCCTTTATGCAGGGTCCAAGAAACCAGACGTCATGATTGACCGGTCATTGAGATGGCATCTAACCGATTTTCCATCGATAGGCAAGACGTACTGAATCAGCCTATCTAGGGCCTAAACAGGCGGTTAGGGCTGTAGCACTTCCACCACTTCAATGGTTTCAAAACACCAGGTGTCCTCGACCTTGCGCAACCGGCAGTTCAGCTCCTGGAAATCTTCCACATTTTCTCCTGAGGGCAATCGGCCCCTCAGGCGGGAGGTGACCCGTACATCGGCCCGGCCTTTTTGGGGAAACGCAATGGTGGCATCATAAAAGTCCAGGGACAATTCGCGGTATGGGGCCCGGGCACTCAGGACCAGGGCCGGTAGTTCGGACGCGGGCAGGTCCCGGGCATAGTCGTAGGCCGGGGCATGGATTGTCACCGTGTCGGTGAAAACGGTTCGAATGCGCTTGGCCTTGGCGCCACTGGTCAGCGGGCTTTCCCCGGATGACTTGGCGATGTTTTCGGCCAGATACTCGAATTGCGCTTTTATCCGGTCGGCATCCGAGGGCCAAAGGAAGAAGATCAGGATAGCTGCCACCACCAGGCCGATAACCGCGATGCCCCATTTCTTTTCGACTACCATAATGGCCCTCCGATGACCCGGTCCGTGGGTGTCTGCCCGAACTGGTGTACATGCATGGGGACGCGGCGGTTGTCCCCCACCACATAAACATGACCGTCTGCAACCTGGCGAGGCGGCAAGTCCCATGCAAAAGGTGACTGGACATAGGGCTCTTCGACCGCGCGATGGTTGACATAAAGCCGACCTTTGCGAAAGGCGACCGTTTCGCCCTCCAGGGCCACGACCCGTTTGAGCAGAACGATGCTCTGGCCGACCAGGCGGATGGCGACCACGTCCTGTTTTTGCGGTTTCGTAAAGCGGTAGCGCAGCTTGTTGCAGAAATTGAAGCCGCCGTCGCGATAGGTCGGCGCCATGCTATGCCCCCGGATACGGAAGGGGGTCAGCACGAAGCTGAAGAAGATAACGGCGCACGCCACCACGGCCAGCACCCGGCCGGCGTAGGCCCGGGTGAGTTGCGGGAAAAAAAAGGCGTTCCAGGAAGGTTTCACGGTGGCGGCATCCGTTTCAATGGTTATAAAAGACCGCGCATGAATGCCAGTGCCGCCTGCGAAAACCGGTGCTGGTGCCAGACATCGAGCCAGACCAGACCGTGCAGCCCGACAATGCTCCAGAAGACCACCTGGTAGGAAAACTTGCGGATCTTGTGCCGCAGCAGCAACTGGCCTGCCAGTCCGCCGGGCCAGCCTCCCAGCAGCTCGAGAAGGTGCAGGGTGCTTTCCGGCGTCCGCCACTGCCCCTGCCGGGCCTGGCGTTTGTCGCGCCAAAAGGCCGCAAAACAGACCAGGCTCATCAGGCCATAGACCCCCAGCACGCCGACGGGTGATAACAGGCCCCGGTAGGCTGACGGGTCCGTCAAACGCTTCAGGCGGGATTTCAACGGCACCTTGGGCCGCAATTTATTTTCTTCCGTGGTGGGGACTTCCGGAATCTTGGCGACCTCCCGGGTGCCTTCCGGACATCCGGCATCTGTATAAGTGACGTTGCCATCGGCATCGACGCATTTAGAGATATCGGCCTGGGCGGTCCCGCCGGCCAACAACACCACCAGGACCAATACCCGGAAGTACCTCGGCATGGGGCCGGTGATTCGGGGAGCATTGGGCATGGCGGTCTCCTGCTGTGGCGGGTGCATCATAGGGGTTCCAAAATGATTTCATCCTATTTAAGGCGTGTTTGCAACCCCGACCGTGTTCCCGGGGGAAACCTGTCTATCAAATTGATAGATTTGGCTTGTATTTGTCTTTTTCTTCGACTACACCCGGATTCATGCCCCGTGAATCCGATACGTTTACCCTCCTTCTGGTGGACGACGACCCCCAGGCTCTGGCGGCCCTCAAGCGTCTTTTTCGCAAGGACGGCTATCGAATCCTCTCGGTCGAATCGGGGGCTGCCGCCCTGGCGCTGACGGATACCGTCCTGCCCGACGCCGCCCTGATCGATTACCAGATGCCCGGCATGGACGGGCTGGAGCTCCTTGAAGGGCTTATCCTGCGTGATGCGTCCATGCAGGTCGTCATGTTGACCGGCCGCGGTAAAATCGAAACGGCGGTCGCGGCGATGAAAAAGGGCGCGGCCGATTACCTGGAAAAACCCTACCAGACGGAAGCCTTGCGCGCCCGCGTGGGCCAGTTGGTCCAGATCTGGCGTCTGCGCAGCGAAAACCGCCACCTAAAAAGCCGTGACGTGCCATCCGCCGGTTTTCATCCGCTCATCGGCAGCGCCGCGTCAATGCAGGCGGTCAAACAGACCATCGAACGGGCCGCCCTTTCGGATGCCACCACGCTCATTGTCGGTGAAACCGGCACCGGCAAAGAACTCGTGGCCCGGGCCATCCATCACCACAGCCCCCGCAGCACCCGGCCTTTCGTGCCGGTGGACTGTGGTGCCCTCAGTGAAAACCTGGTGGAAAGCGAGCTTTTCGGACATGTCAAAGGGGCCTTTACCGGCGCTCATCAGTCCGCCCGGGGGATGATCCGCACGGCCCACGGCGGCACCCTGTTCCTGGATGAAATCGGGGAACTGCCCCTCAGTGCCCAGGCCAAATTTCTGCGCACGCTCCAGGAAAAAGCGGTGCGGCCGGTGGGGGGCGATCGTGCCGTCGCCGTGGATATCCACGTTCTCGGGGCCACCCACCGGGATCTGGCCCGAGAAGTCCGGGAGGGGCGTTTTCGGCAGGACCTGTTTTACCGGCTCAACGTGGTGCCCATCATCCTGCCTCCATTGCGGGCGCGTATCGATGACATCCCCAGGCTGGCGGCCCATTTTACCGCTAAATTCAGTGCCGGGTTCGCGCCGCCCAAGCCGGTGCGCGAGGATGCCCTGGCCCTTTTGACGGCTTACGCCTGGCCCGGCAACGTGCGGGAGCTGGAAAATGTCATCCGCCGGGCTCTGGCCCTGGGCCGGGATTCCGCCATCGTGCCGGCCGACTTGCCTGAAACCATCACCGGAGCTGTCGGTGATCGACCCCCTTTGCCGGAACCTCCTATCAATGACAGCCTGGCCGCCTACGAAAAGGCCGCTGTGATCAATGCCCTGCGCAAGAGCAATGGGAATCGCAAAACCGCAGCCCGGATCCTCGGGATCGGGGAAGCCACCCTCTACCGCAAACTGAAAGCCTACCAACTCCGCTAGCCCCGACATTTCCTGAAATATGCGGGTTAAAGTCCTATCAAATTGACAGTCGGCCACCCTGCAAACACCATCAAATTGATAGTTATCCGTTCCGGTCTGTCGCATCGAATTTCATCATATCATTAATATTCAAGCGGTTATCGAGTTGGCACGTGTCTTGTTAAAGGGAGCCTGAGGTTTTTTGGCTCTGTATTGGAGAGACGCCGTGACGATTGAAAAAGCCCCTTTTTTTGACCGCCGAACTTTGCCCTTACTGCTCCTGGTTTTAACCTCAGGGGTGTTGCTTGCGCTGCCGATCGCGTCCTTAAACCGGGCATCGTCCCGGACGGTTGTGGTCAAATCCCTCCCCACCCGGTCCTTGGCGGCGGTGCATGCGGCGGGTTCCGGCCCGACGGCTGTGGCGGTCCTGCCCGCCCCGGCCCCGCTGCCCCGGGCCAAATGGCAAAGTCCGCCTGTGCTGCCCCAGGGTATGATGCCGTTCCGTGGCAAGAAAGGGGATGATGTTTTCGATGCATTCATTCTGGATGCGGCCCGGCAATTCGATATGGACCCGGTCGTGATCAAGGCCGTCATCATGGCCGAATCCGGGTTCAACCCCAGGGCGGTGAGCCGGGCCGGGGCCCGGGGGCTCATGCAGTTGATGCCCCGCACCGCCGGTTCCCTGGGTGTCGAAGATGCCTTCGACCCCCGGGACAATATCCTGGGCGGCACCCGTTATCTGAAAAAGCTCCTGCAGCGGTTCGACGGCAATCTGGAACTGGCGCTGGCCGCCTACAATGCCGGCAGCCGCAATGTTCTGAAGCACAGGGGCATTCCGCCCTTCAAGGCCACCCATCGGTATATTGCCAAGATAAGGATCTACTATCAGCATTACCGCGACCAGGAATTCGAGACCTTCGGATAGAAAATTTAGGTCATGTGAAAAGCCAAGGGGTTTTCACGGTCACGCTGCAATCCAAATCGGTGCTCGTGCCCTGGCGTTCTGTCAGGACACACCCTCCAGCAACACTTCAAAGATTTCCGGGTTGACGCCGGCGGCCGAACTGTAGGGATGCGTCAGGATGAAGACGCCCAGAAGAACGACGGCCACCATGCTGCTGTAGAGCGATACCAGGAGGCAGCGCTTTACCGTGGGCGGCGGCAGGTAAAGGGTGGTGAGCGTGAGCAGATAGCCGATGATGGCTATGTACCAGAAGATGGGCAGCAGTTTGCCCTTGGCGTCGAAGAGCCGCTGAATGCGATAGTCTTCCACGCGATCGAGAAGCGCTTTAAGGTTCAAGTCGCCGGGTTCGGGCCTATGGGATGCCAATGACTGCCAGATCCGGTCGAGGGCCACGCGCCCGAGCAGCTCGCGATCCCTCGGTGTGAGGCGCAATTCCCGCAGGGCGGGCCACTGTTCATCGACCACATGGTGCATATAGTCGATCAGCTGCCCGCGGGCGACCTGCAATTCGTCGCCGCCCTGGCGGCCCATAGCATGATAGAGGCGCGTGATGGCCGACGCTTCCGATTCGATGGCCACGATCATTTCGTTGTACTCGATCCGCACGCTGGTGAACATCATTCCGATCACCACGGCGTGGATCACCCCGATCCGGGTGGCGACGCTGTCGGCGGTCCGGCGGGTTTCCGTGCTGATTTCGCTGGACCAGAACCGATGCGCGATAAAATAGAGACCAACGGAAAAAGACGAGGACACGATAATTGCCAGCACCACACTCACGGCGGTGGGAAGAGAGAGAATAAACATGGCATATTCTCCAGTCTTTAGCGTTTCAGGGCATCATCAGCACCTTGGCCCCGTGGACTTGGCGGGTCCGCAGTTCCAGCAGGGCCTGGTTGGCCTCTTCCAGGGCGAATGCCTGGACTTCGGGCCGGATGCCCATTTCGGCCGCCAGGGCCAGGCACTCCCCAACGTCCTGCCGGCAGACATTGGCAACACTCTTGATTTCTTTTTCCATCCACAGGTGGGAAGGGTAGTCCAGCCGCAGGAGGTCGCCTTTGTCGACATCCTCTTTGCCGATGGCGTTGATCACCAGACGGCCGCCGGGGGCCAGGTTTCTGAGGGCTTCCACCACGGGTTTCCACACCGGGGTGGTGTCGATGATGCTGTCCAGCTTTTGGGGGCAGGCGGCCTCGGTGGGGCCGGCCCAGAACGCGCCGAGTTCCCGGGCGAAATCCTGCTGGCCGGCACTGCGGGCAAAGACGAAAACTTTGGCCCGGGGATAACGATGCCGTATCATTTTCAGGACGAGATGCCCCGAGGCGCCGAATCCGGTCAGGCCGATGGCCTGGCCGTCTGAAGGCCGGGCCAGCCGCAGGGAGCGATAGCCCACTGCCCCGGCGCACAGCAGCGGAGCGGCCTCGGCATCGGAGAATTCCGAAGGAATGGGGTGGGCAAAGCCTTCGGGCACGGTCATATATTCGGCATAGCCGCCATGGGCATCCCGGCCCGTGGCCAGGAAATCCGGGCACAGGTTTTCGTTGCCGCTCCGGCAGAACCGGCAGTCCCCGCAGGCCGAAAAGATCCAGGCAACGCCGACCCGGTCGCCGATGTGAAAAGCGCCGGTTCCGGGCCCCAGGCCGGCCACCCGGCCCACCACCTCGTGACCGGGAACGATGGGGAGGTGCGGTGGCGGGGTGCGGCCCTCGATCTCATCCAGCTCGGTGTGGCAGACGCCGCAAAAGCTGACCTTGACGAGAATTTCCCCCTCGGCAGGTGTGGGGACGGGCATTGCGGTCATTCGGAGGGGGGAGGGATTGCTTTCCAGGCGCTCGATTTTATTCAGTACCATGGCTTTCATGGGTGAAAATCGATCCTTTCATCACAGGCGCCGCTGTATCGATCGAAGGGTTCGGTTATCGGCATGCAGGCTCCGTTTAAAGTGGCTATCGCGGCACTTCAGGGGCGCATGGCGTTTGGGCGCCCCTCTGCAAACATTTTACATTAATAGCCCTGCCGCAATCATCGCAACTATTAGTATGATCGGGGCCGATACATAACGAATAATGATGCCAATTATTCTTTCACGCCTTGATTGCTTATCATGAATCCACTCGGTTTCTTCATCCTGAGATGGAATGATTCCTTCCGACCACTTTCCAAAATATTGCCCGGCACGTCCCAACCCGAATCCGCCAATGTATGTTACGCCAGGATTGGTTTTTCCCCTGCCACCGCGGTACCCGGAAAAAAGCCATCGAATTGAAAGTGGAAATATTAAACCGACAATATAGGAAACTACGGGGATAAATATCCACTGGTGATTATAGAATTGTATTCTAAAAAAGCAGAAAATGAGACCGATGATCAGGCCCGCAAAACCGCCATATAACGGGTTTTTTAAGCCGATAAATATCGAAACAAAGAATATGACCAGAAAAATATCACTCATTTTATTATCAACGACCGAGATGAGCGCGTTTAAAACGCGCCATCGTTTACGCGTCGATACCAGTGCCAGGTTATGTTAGTCCTTTTGTAAATTTTTATACCTTTTCCGTATATATATAATTGAAAAAATCATGATGAGGCCAAGAAAAGAATAATCTTCGAAAAATGAAGTTCCAGAGTTCAATATACTATGAATCTGCCAACCGGCTAAAAATACACAAGCCAATTCTATAATTGTGGAAAATATCTGAAGGATAGTTTTGAATTTTTTTGGCAGCATTTCAAAAATCCGCATAAACGAATTCGTTACTAATAAGTACAAGAAAGCGAAAACAAAAAAGAAAAATAGGCTTAACCGAATTGGATTATAGCCTATAGGTTCAGTAAATATCAGCAATACAAATAGAGCGTATGCTATAATACAGGCTATTAATAGAGTCCTATTATTCATAGATTGTCTTATCCAATTTTAGAGGCATAAATTCGCTTCCATGAGGCGCGCGTTAGCTTTGCGCGTTTTAACCAGAAGTTGGTTATGTTTTGGTTATAGAATTTTTTTTCCGATCCTATTCCAACGGACTTTGAAGTTCTTACTATCCCATGACCAGTAGATAGTATAAGCTTTACCTTTTACCGCGTCTCTTTCTACAAAGCCCCAAAACCTGCTATCATTGCTATGATCTCTGTTGTCCCCCATCACGAATATAGCATTATCTGGTACAGCAATCGGGCCCAAATTATCTCTTGGGCTATAACTTTTTGGTATTATTTCGGGATCAGAATATATCACGTAAGATTCATTTAGCTTGTTTCCATTAACAAAAACTTCCTTATTAACAATTTCTACTGTATCGCCACCCGTTGCTATAATTCGCTTTATATAGTCGGTAGAAGTGTCATTTGGATATGGGAAAATTACCATATCTCCCCTGCCTATACCTTGACGCACATTTAATAATTTTTTTGCAAGGATATGATCGCCTTGAAGTATTGTAGGTTCTAGTGAGGTAGCAGGTATTTTGTAGGCTTGAATAAATAAAACCTTTATAGACGAACTCACAATTGGCTGTACGACAAATGAAGCAAGAATCCAGCATCCAAAATAGACATACCACTTGTTGTATTTCTTTAAAGTGTAGCCATATTTTTTATTTTTAGACAGTTTTACGGCATCGACAATACAATAAAGAAAAAATGCAAACACTACAAAGATAATAATAAAAATACTTAACAATGTTGGGTAGAGATAAATTAATGATAAAGTTATTGCTAAAAGAGTTGTTTGACCGACAAAAAAAAGAAAAATAGCTTTCTTAGCATGTCCTATGTATAGGTGCCCTAGTCCTATGGTAAAAAAGGTGAATATACCTGCTAACCAAGGGTTTCTATCGTTGACATTCAAAACCACTCTCCATTTCCATTGAGCGAATAACGCCGCTGCTTTTTAGGGCGGCATGCCTTTCGCTGTCCCCAACAGCAGGAGGTTATGCCCCGCCGTCATTTAAAAATATTTTCCGAATCCTCGGCTGTAGCCAAAAAATCCCTAAAGGCATCATCCAAAACAGGAAAAAAGTGCCGCCATATTCGTATATGCTGGCATCAATATCTTTTTCTACAGATACGAACAATTTAGACAAATAATACATGCAATAGAAGTAAAGTAGGTTTATACAAATTATCATGCTGGTGCTAAAGTCTTTTAGGATGAATTGAGGGGAGGTCGTTATGATAGGTACTGCCAGTAAGCTAAAAATGAAAATTGCCTTTTTAAGATTATTTTTTTTCTTATATTTCCGATATAAATTTATTTCCAAATTTAATGCCCAATACACAAGCGAAATTGAAATTATAGGGAAGATGTATTGTTTTATATGAAACGGAAGATTAGTGCTTAATAAGATACCTGCCAAAACATATAACACTACAAATATCAGAAATAACTGCCACGCTTTAGATTCCAGTAAGAATTTATTCATAATTCTATATTGTAGGCATAACGCCCTGGCTCACTGTTGAGGGCCACTAAGTGACCCGAATCCAATACAGCCGGATGTTATCTTTCTACTTTTCAGTCTGTTCAAGTTTTAAATCCAGAGTTTTTTCCCACATATTTCTGCAAAGAATAGCTATCTGACCTAAGTGAACTGAGTATCTTTTATAAATAATTACCTGGTCAGGTTCTACAAATACCCACGAACCGTCTTTGCCACCTATTGGATGTTCGAAAAAGTTATCATTAATTTTCTCTTCGTATTTTCCAGTCAAATCTTTTTTAAGACGTCTCAAAATTTGATTAAGATGATCTTGACCGGTAACGGCTAAAATTTTTCCGTAAAATTTATTTTGCATAAACAGGTAACTTTCTTTTATCACTTCAACATCTCTAAAACTACCTTTAGGATTTTTTACCGCACACCATTTATAAGTAAAAGTTGGGTCAATATATTCGATCTCAACATTCTTTATAGCATCCATTGCCTGCCCACAATTGATATTATCAAAATCCATACAAAACGAACTGTTCGAACATATAAATGATAGCAGTATGAAAAAGAATGTATGCTTCATATGTTTAAATATAACCTAGTTTAAATGTCCTAATGATTTTTGGAAATGCGTCACCTCTTGACGCCTAACCATACTGATATATTGCTGGTGTTTTGACGAATATTGCATCTAAATATGACATGTTATGCTACCATACATCTTATTTTGAAACTTCCGGTTATGTGTCAGAAAATGACGCCTAATCGTCTCTTCCTTACCATTCGAAATCATATAACTTCATAACAGAATATCCGGTCTGAAAATTAGGTGGATCAGTCGAACCGATCCCCTGCCACCATCGTGCGAATCCAATACAAGTTCATTGACATCGGGCATGGGTAGATGCCCGCGGTGGCGATTTTTTATTTTATCAACAGCCGCTGGCGCGGCAAGGTGGGAAAAACCGGCTTGATTACAGCGAGATATCTCTTGTTACCAAAAAACATATTGAATTTCAATGGCATTCCCCTGCTATGCTATTGCCAAAAATCGTTCTGGTCATAGATTGTCGACCGGACTCAGAACCCCTTGCTCCCTACGGTTTAAAACATGCGTGTAAGTCTGGGCGGTTGGGGATGCAATGATGTCATGGCCGTTTGTCTCCTCAGCGGTGAAATGGCATGGGTCACGAAAGCCATCTTCAGCGCAAAATGCATTCCATCAGTCAATCTTCCCTGCCTTTTAAGTTGGATCAGGCTTATCCTGTTGAAATCAGGTGGCATCCGGCCTATGAAGGATATTGGCACTTTTGACCACTGATCCCACGGCACCCGAAAGGTGCACAGGTTTCAGGGCACGGTGCCCAGGGCCGGGGGCGATGGATTCGGTTTTTCACCGAGGAGGCGGTCAGGTGCGATGGTGTTGAGATGACGGACATGCTGACGAAAATTCTGCTCGTGATGGCCGGCGGCAGCCTGGGGGCGGCGGGGCGCTACCTGGTATCGTTAGGCGCGATCCGCCTGTTCGGCACCGGGTTGAGCTGGGGTACCTTCATCGTCAACATGACCGGATGCCTGCTGATCGGGATGACCTTTGCCCTGGTGGACCGCCTGCCCCTGCTGACCCCGTCCGTACGGCTGTTTTTCATGACCGGGTTCCTGGGGGCGCTGACCACCTTTTCCACTTATGCTCTCGAACTGGTGGAATCCATGCGCGGCGGGGGATTCGGCGTGGCGGCCGTTACGTTCCTGGCCCACAACATCGGCGGTATCGGGCTGGTGCTGGCCGGCATCGGGCTGGTTCAGATCTTTTTCAAAGGAGGGGCGACATGGCCATGAAATACCGTTTGATCACGGTTTACACGGCGGAAGAAGTCCGGAGCCACGGCCATGCGCTGCACGATGCCGTGGTGGACTATGTCAAAAGTCTCAAGATCGCCGCCCGCTGCTTTGTATCCCGGGCCACGGCCGGGTGCTACGAAACCGGGGAAGTGGCCTCCCAGAGTCTTTTGACCATCTCTTACAACATGCCGGTCAAGATCGAGATCGTCCTGCCAGCCACCGAGGCGGAAGCCGTGCTGGTTGCTCTCCAGGATATGGTGACAGACGGCATCGTGGCCGTGGGCGACCTGGACGTGCGCTCTTATAAAACCCGGCAGAATCTCATCCCCCGTCAGATCAAGGTGCGCGACATCATGACGGCGGCGCCGCAGACCGTGTCGCCGGAAACCCCGGTGGACGCCGTGGTGCGCCTTTTGCTGCCGGCCGTCTTCACCGGCGTGCCTGTGGTGGACGCGGCCGGACGCCCCCTGGGCATCATCACCCAGGGCGACCTTGTCTATCGGGCCGGCATGCCGTTGCGGCTGGGGCTGCTGGCCGAATCGGCGCCCGGGCGCAAGGACAGCGCCTTCGAAGCCCTGGCCGGCCAGCGGGCCGAGGCCATCATGACCCGCCCGGCCGTGGTGGTGACGGAAGACCACCGCCTGTCCGAAGCGGTGGATCTCATGCTGCGCAAGAAAGTCAAACGCCTGCCGGTGGTCAACGAAAACAGTATATTGACCGGCATGCTCTCCCGGGTGGATGTGTTCCGCACCATCATGCGGGAGGGGCCGGACTGGGACGCCATCCGTCGGCGCCACGTGCAGGTGGACAACCTGCGCTATGTTGCCGACATCATGCGCCGGGACAGCCAGACCGTGACCCCGGACACCTCGGTGGAAGATGTCATCCGCATCATCGACACGGACGACATCCAGCGCGTGGCCGTGGTGGCGCCGGAGGGCCGTTTCCTGGGGTTGATCGCCGACCGCGACCTGCTGGCCGCCTTTGCGGGCAAGGGCTTTGGGTTTTGGGACTACCTGAGCTGCAAGCTCAGTTTCAAGACCAGCCACGAGTGCTCCCGGGAACTGCGCAAGACCCTGCGAGAGAAGACGGCCGGCGATGTGATGAAAACCGGGCTGGTGATCGTGGGCGAGAATACGAGCATCGAGGAGGCCATCCGCCTGATGGTGGAAAAACGGCTCAAACGCCTGCCGGTCGTGGACGCCGAGGGCCGCTTCCGGGGGATGATCAGCCGGGATGCTTTGCTGAAGCAGACCTGACGTCCTAGCCCGGAGATTTCACGCGTTCGCGATATTCATTGGCCCAAGACCATTCTCGAACCCCCTTCCCGAGAGCGCCTTACGCCGGCAGAACGATGCGGTTTTTGCCGGCTTCCTTGGCGCGGTATAGCATGGCGTCGGCCTCCCGGAGCAGGGTTTCCGCATCATTGGCATTGCCCGGACATGTGGCCACGCCGATGCTGGCGGTGATGGTTTCCAATGGCTGCCCGTTGTCGGACGCCACCCGCATTTCATGCAGCGCCTTCAGGATGCGCTCCCCGACGATGCGGGCCCCTTCCGCGTCGGAATAGGGCAGCACCACGGCAAATTCCTCACCCCCATAGCGGGCCGCCAGGTCGACTTCGCGAATGGCCTCCCGAATCGTACGGGCCGTTTCCCGCAGGACCCGGTCGCCGGCCGGGTGGCCGTGACGGTCGTTGAGGGCCTTGAAATCGTCCAGGTCGAGCATCAGCAGGCTGGTGGGGTAGTGCTGGCGCAGGCAGCGCTTGAGTTCCAGGTCGAGAAATTTTTTGAAATAGGTCTGGTTGTAAAGACTGGTCAAACCGTCGCTGATGGCGGTGGTAAGCGCCTGCTTGTAATGGCTGTGGAGGCGGTCCAGATAGGATTTCTTGGACAGGAGGGCCTTGATCCGGGCCGTCAGCTCCCGGCTGTCGATGGGTTTGACGAGATAGTCGTCGGCCCCCAGTTCCATCCCCTTGATTTTGCCCTCCAGGTCCTTGAGGCAGGTGATCAGCACCACCTGAATGTCACGGGTTTCCGTATGGGCCTTAAGTTGCTGGCAGACCTCGAACCCGTCGATGCCCGGCAGGAAAATATCCAGGAGAACCAGATCGATCCCCCCCGCCATAACTTTCTGCAGGGCTTCTTCCCCGTCATGGGCCACACAGACATCATACCCCTGGCCGCCGATCTGGCCGGACAGCAGTTCGACATCTTTGGGGCTGTCCTCGACGAGAAGCACCCGGGGACGCTGTGCCACCGTGTCGGTGCGGTTCGGTGCGGTTTGGTCGTTGAAGGCGCTTTCCGAGCGGGTTCGCAGGAGGAGCTGGTCCTGGTATTGCTTGAGTCGCAGCATGGATTTGGTCCGGGCCAGCAGTTCGGCGCTGTTGACCGGCTTGGACAGGAATTCGTCGGCTCCGCAGGCCAACCCTTTGAGTTTGTCTTCCGTGCCATTGAGGGCGGTGATCATGATGATCGGGATACCGGCGGTTTGCGGGTCTTGCCGGAGCTCCCGGGTGGCCTGGTAGCCATCCATCACGGGCATCATGACATCCAGCAGGATCAGGTCCGGGCGGTTCTGCCGGGCCTGTTCGAGGGCCTCGGCGCCATTGCCGGCGGTGATGCTTTCGTAGCCGTCCTTTTTCAGGATGGCGGTTACGAGCTTGACGTTCATGGGGTCGTCATCCACCACCAGAACGCGGCTGTAGGGCCGTTTGAGGGTGGCGGGGGCTTCCGGCGGGGCGCCTTCGGCCTGTTGGTCCTGCGCCAGCAGCGATCCCAGGCTTTCCAGGAAATGACGGGTGTTGATGGGTTTGCTGATGTAGTCCCGGCAGCCGGCGGCGAGCGCCTTTTCGCGATCGCCCTCCATGGCCAGGCCGGTCAGGGCGATGACGGGAATATGGGTCAGTTCCGGATCGGCTTTCAATTTCCGGGTGGCCGCAAGGCCGTCCAGTCCGGGCAGCTGAACGTCCATCAGGATAAGATCCGGGTGGTGATCGGCGGCCAGGTGCAAGCCGGTTTCGGCATCGCCGGCTTCAAGCATGTGGTAGCCACCGATCCCGATCAGGCTGCGCATCAGTTTCATGTTCAAGTGATCATCTTCGACGACCAGTATGGTGTGTTCCATGGCGTATTCAATGTCCTGTTGCAGTGCCGTGGGGATTCCTGTTGCCCATCGGCAGGGTTAACACGAAGCGGCTGCCCCGGCCCTCTCCGTCGCTCTCGGCCGCGATCCGGCCGCCGTGTAGTTCAACCAGGCGGCGCGTGAGGGAGAGGCCCAGACCGGTGCCCTCGTAGGACCGTGCTGTCGTGCTTTCCACTTGTTCGAAGGTTTGGAAAATCCGTTCCAGATTGTCCGCTTGGATACCGATACCCGTGTCGGTAACGCTGATTTCCATTTGCGGGCCGTCCCCGTTGCGGCCGGGTTTATGGGCGGCCGCCAGGGTCACCTGGCCGCCGTCTGGGGTGAATTTGACGGCGTTGGACAGCAGGTTGAAAAGGATTTGTTTGAATTTGCGCCGGTCGGCCCGGATCAGGGTCGGGGCGGCGTGAACATCCAGGCCCAGCTGGATACCGTGCTTAAGGCTTTTTTCCTTGACCATGGTGAGGCCGTTTTGCAGCAGGGTTTCCAGTTCGATCTCCTCCAGGTGGAGTTCCATTTTGCCGGACTCGACCTTGGAAAGATCCAGAATGTCGTTGATGAGGTCCAGCAGATGATGACTGCTGAGGAGCACGTCCTTGAGATAGTCGGCCTGGGTGTCGTTGAGGGGGCCGAAGTGCTGGTCCACCACCAGTTCGGTAAAGCCGATGATGTGGTTCAGGGGTGTGCGCAATTCATGGCTCATGTTGGCCAGGAACTCGCTTTTGGCCTGGCTGGCCTTTTCGGCGGCGGCTTTGGCCTGCTGCATTTGCATGCGCTGGCGGCGCTCCGTGATGTCGCGGGTGACACCCAGGATGGCGTTATAGGGGATGCCGGGGTCTTCCAGCGGCCCCATCCGGTTTTCCGTCCAGACGGTGCTGCCGTCCCTGCGAATCAGTTCCATTTCGGTGTTCAGGGCCCAGTCCGCCCGTGTGGCGCCGCCGGAGAGGGGGCCGCCCTGGCTCTGCAGCTTTTCCCGGACCTGGGCCAGGGATGCGGCCGTCATGATTTGATCCAGTGGCCGTTCCAGTGCTTCGGCGGCGGAATAACCGGTCAGGTGGGCCACGGACGGGCTGATGTAGGCAAAGGTGTTGCGGTCCAGGTTGATGATCCAGATGACGTCCAGGATATTTTCCGCCAGGAGACGGTACTGGCGCTCGCTGGTCTGCAGGGCCCGCTGGGCTTTTTCACGGTCCTTGATTTCCTGGATGAGGATGATTTTCCGATTCTGCAGCCGATCGCGCAAATCGGTGACATTCTGGTAGAGCAGCGAGTTGAACAGGGCAATGGTGCCCGAAGCGGTCAATTCCCGGATAAAGTCGAACTCGTCGCCGTTCAAGGGCAGGCCGTTGGCTTTTTCGGACAGGAGGATGACGGCCAGCAGCCGGTCCTCCTGGACCAGGGGGATCAGGTAGGCGGCATCGTTTTGCGCCAGCAGATCCAAAAGACAGGCGTGCTCCCGATCGCACTGGGGAAGCGCCTCCAGACGATGGCGTTCCACCAGCCGTCCCCGCCGCACCAGAAGACGCACCAGTTGTTTGCCCAGATCCAGCGTAGTGCCGTCGGTGCTGCGGTAGCCCTGGGATGGCTCGTGCCGGCTGATGTAGAGATCCACCCGGGAGGCACCCACACCCTTGGACAAGGCGCGCGTCAGGGCGGCCGACAATTCATCGAGGTTTTTCAGCAGTGCAATTTCTTCCAGGAATTCCAGCCGGTTTTTAAAATGGTTGTGACGTGATTGATTGAAAGCACGGTTGATGACCGGCTGTCCTTTGAGAAAATAAAGCAGGTTGAGGCCAAACCAGCCGGCCAGGACCGGAAACAGCAAGGCATACGGCCACTCCCGCATGGGGTTTCGGAGGCCAAGAAAGATGCCGACATTGGGCAGCAGGATGAGGGACGATACGGCTATCCAGGCAAGGGTGTGGCGAACCATGCGGCGGACATCCAGGAGGCGGTGCTTCAAGACACCGTAAGCCAGCACCGTAAGCGGGATAAAACCCAGGTTGCCCAGGGGATAGAAATCGATGCCGTTGATGGCCGGAATATTACACAGTGTAAGAAATCCACTGAGACTGAAGGATATCAAAACATATTTAAATTTCAGGCGCAGCAGGGGGTTGGTTTCCGCCTGCAGGCGACGATAGAGGCAAAATAAGCCGTAGCCGATGACGGCAAAGCTATAGATGCCAAAAAGCAGGAAGGCAGGCCCCCCGCGGGCGATCATCCCCCAGGCATACCGGTTGTGGCCGTTGAAATAGTAGTCCGTGGGCACGGTCAGGGAAATCAGGAAGCTCAGACCCAGGCTGGCGGCCAGCAGGCTGCGGTTGGGCCGGTGGAGTACCTGCTGGAAGAACATCAGGGTGACGACCGGCAGGTAGACATAAAAAAAGTGGATGGCCCGTTCGATGGTCAGCAGCGTGTGCGGATCATCGATAAAGAAATGACTGATGAACGCCGGGCACAGCAGCGACCACCACAGGCACATCCAGGCAAAGAGCTGGGCCTCGGCACGGCGCCCGCCCTTGAGCAGGGCCAGGCCGGCCAGCAAAAGGCCGACCACCAGGGAAAGCACCGGAGGTGCGAGCAATAGGAGGTTCATCGATGTCATGGTTTCCCTTCCGTTTATTCAGCCATGGTTTCTATCGGCGCTTTCGGCGGAAGACTTGAGCTGAATCCCGGAAGGTCAGCGGTTAACCACGTCCAATCAAACCAACAATTGATGGTGGTGGGGGAAGTTGTTTTGGCAGCGGGCGTCGACGCCCGGGTGGGAAAAGGGACCGATATGATGCCGATCGCCATCACCGGCGACGGACACAAGGAAGACCGCATGACCCTCTGGGACCGCCTGATTGACGGCAAGGATGCCGTGATGGGGTGGCGGCGGAAAGCCATTGGTTGCCGATGGCTCCGGAAACCAGCACGAAGCCTTTCCTTGCGAGGTCGTTACCTGCCCCTGTGGCTCAGACGCAAGTGCCTTCCGGTGGCGGTGTAAACCCCGGCGGGGTTCTGCCACCTGACGGCCAGATCTGTCAGCCCATAATACCCCAGGAAGCTGCCGATGCTGCTCGGAAGCTATTCCCGGGGTGTCGGCCGGTCCGACGGCAAAATCGTTACGGGTATTCGAGCCCTAACGGGTTTCCGCTGACATTGCGGCCGGTTGTTTTGGGGTACCCTTCCGGGTCTGCCCGGAGGCCTCCATTCCCAGCACGGCCGTTATCGCTTCCACTGCACCGTCGATGGACATTTTGCCGGTGTTGACCACCATATCGTAGTTGAAAGGATCGGCGATACTGGTGTTGAAGTATTTGCGGATAAACGCCCGGCGCTGGGAATCGGTTTTGGTAATGTGCTGCCGGGCCACTTTCTCCTTTACCTGGTGATTGCGGGCCACATTGGCCGCGCGAACCTCAAAGGGGGCGATGACCCGGACGCTGAAGCGCCGCTCCGGCGGCAGGATGAAATTGGCCCCCCGTCCGATCAGAACGGCCCCGCCATGGCGCCCGATGGCACCGATAACCTTCATCAGGTGTTTGATATACTGGTCCGGCCACATGTGACGGAAGTCCACCAGATAGGCCATCCAATCGTCCAGCATGGACAACCCCTTCTCATCCAGTGTTTCCAACAGGCGGGCGCTGACCTTGGCGCTTTTGGCCATTTCATGGATTACCTCCTGATGGAACAGGTCCATATCCAGACGCCGCGCCAGCCGCTCGCCGATAACATTCCCGCCACTGCCTGGTTCCCGTGAGATGGTCACAATGGGCCGGAAGGTCACCTCGGCCTTGGGCTCGGTTTGCGAAAACTGCCATTTGCGCACTTGCTCTTCGATCATCTGTTCGATGGATTTGCTTTGTGTCCGCATAGGCCCTCCTTTTTCGTAATGCCCGAAAGCATGGATGTCCGCTGGGGGCACGAAGGGGTCGGTCAGGACGGGCTAACGCGAGAAGTGGGAAGGAGGTCCTTTGTTGCTGGGGCGCCGCGTGGCCCGATGGCATCGGGCCGGTTTGCATCGCGAGAATGATGAGTGTCGGTCGTGCTGGTGAAGGGGCCGCATCGTGCGTGTCCCATACCCTTAACAATAAAGGTGCCACCTGCCTCCGTCAAGCCGGGCGGCAATCGCCCCGCTGGGGAGGAAGGCGTGCCGGCGCCATTTCTGGATTTCAATTGACATATGAATATAAATTATAATATTTGAATTATAATTCATATTGCGAACACTAAAATCGTATATAGAAGGAGAATTCATGGAAACCAAGACTTTAGGACGCAAGGAGCGGGAGTATCTGCGACACCGGCGGGAAATTATGGATGCCGCCCTCGTCTTATTCTCGTCCAACGGGTACCACAATGTGACCATGAATCAGATTGCGGCCCGGGCGGAATTTGCCGTTGGCACGCTCTATAAATTTTTTACCAACAAGGAATCGCTCTACAACGCGCTGATAACGGAAAAGTTGAGTGAATACCTGCAGGAATGGGAATCCGTGGTGGACTGGGCTGCGGATGAAATCAGCATCATCCGGGCTTCTGTCAAAGCCCATATCCGCATCTTCAACCGCAACCTGGATTATGTCCGTCTTTATTTGTCCGAAACGAAGGGCTCCAGTTTCAGCCTGCGCGCCGGTCTGGAAAAGGAAATGAAAACCAAGATTCGCAGCATGATGGAAAAAGTCGCACGGGTATGTGAAGCCGGTATGGAGAAGGGGCTTTTTCGACGCATGAATCCTTTACACATGGTTCTGGCGCTGGATGGCATCATCGACTCCTTTCTGATGGAAGGGTTGGAAAACCCTGAAGCCATGCCCTTTGAGGCGGACCAGATCCTGGATCTCTTCTTCAACGGCGTGCTTGTTCCAGATGGGGGCCGGAATGGTTAGATCTCGGTTTTTCGCTTTGCTGATGGCCCTGGTGGTTATGCTCGGCGCGGCGGCCGCCCTGGCCGAAGAGCCGGTGGAAAGGCTGTCCATGGACGAGGCCCTTCAGGTTGCGCTCCGAAACAACCGGCTCATCCGTGAAGCGGAGGAAAACGCCCGTGCCGCCGTGGCGGCGAAAAAAAGTGCCCGAGCCGATTTTCTGCCCAAAGCCCATTTAAGCTACCAGATCCGTGCCCTGGACAAAGAGCCCTACCTGACGGTGGCGGATTCGCCTGTGGTGACCGTTGTGCCGGGTCTGGGAGGGGTGATCACAGGCACTGAAGCGCAGGATATGCAGGTGGCCCACCGACAACTGAGCCATTGGAGTGCCCGTCTGACCCAACCTTTGTTCACGGGTTTTGCCCTCACCAGTCGCTACCGTTTGGCGGAGTTGGGGATTCGGATCAAGGGGGTGGAGCGTGAACTGGCGGTTCAGGATGTGATCCGCAACGTGAAGGTAACCTATCTCGATGTATTGCTCAGCGAGAAGCTCCTCGACGTGCTGCGGGATACGGAAAAGAGTCTGGCCCTGCACGCGGCCAACGGCCGGCGATATTATGAAGAGGGCCTTATTCCCTATAACGATCTGCTGGAAGCGGAAGTGGCCCAGGCTGCCGCCACCCAGCGCCGGGTGGAGGCCGAAGCCCGGGCCAGTGTGGCGGTGGCGGCCCTGAACACGCTGCTGGATTGGGACGTGAACCGCAATGTGAAAGTGCAGGAGGTCGTGGGCACATCCCCCCCCCCGGCGGGCACCTTGATCGACCTTCTGGACGAGGCCGGCAGGGCCCGCCCCGAGTTGCGCGCTCTGCAGTTCGGGGTCGATCGCACCTCCGAGGGGATACGGCTGGCGGCGAGTGCCTATTATCCCCGGATTGCCCTGGTGGGTGAGTATTACCAGGAAGGACGGGATCTGGCGGCCACCGAAAATGATTATGCCAACACCCACAATGCCGTCGTGGCAATGCAGGCCGAATGGACATTTTTCGAGTGGGGCAAAACAAGAGCCGAGACCGCCCGCCTGAAACACCAGCGTAAGGCTCTCGAGGAAAAAATAAAGGCCGTGGAACAGGGTGTTCGCCTGGAAGTGAAACAGGCCTTTGCCAGCCTGCAGGTTGCCCGCACCAACATTACCACGGCGGATCAGGCCCTGGCTCAGGCCCGGGAGAACCTGCGCATCAACGAGCGACGCTTTGATCAGCATATCGGGGACACTTCCGACGTGCTGGACGCCACGGCTTTCCTGACCCGTGCCCAGGCCAATTACTACCAGGCCCTGTATGGCTGCAAGACCGCCGAAGCCGAGTTGGACCGGGCCGTAGGGCGCTGGCCGGCCGGTTTGCTTCCGTTCGCGGCGGACACCGGCACACCCCCTGTAGACGAATCGAAGGAATAATAAATGACCTCCCATGAGAACCGATCCAAACGAACAGGCACGTATATCGTACTAACGCTTGTCCTGCTTTTCGGGGTTTTTACGCTCTACAATGTTTTACTGCACAAACAGGATGTCGCCATCTCACAGACGGAAGAGCGTTTTCCGGTTGCAGTGGTGTCCGTCGGCCGGCAGTCCTTGGCCCATGTCCTGGAACAGACCGGCAATGTGCAACCACGGCAGGTGGTCAACATCTACAGCAAGGTTCCGGGTAAAATCATCGAGGAGATCCTGGTGGAAGAAGGCGATATGGTTCGCCGGGGCGATCCCGTCGCTGTTCTGGAACGGGACGTGATCGATGCCCAGCTGGCTGAAGCCCGGGCGGGGCTGACCTCGGCCGAAGCCAACCGCGGACAGGTCGAGGCCAATCTGAAGGTTCTCGCGAAGGATCGTGCTCGCATGGAAAACCTGCTGCGGGACCGTGCTGTCGCCCGCCAGAAAGTCGAGCATATTCAGGCCCAGGAAGAGGCCGCCCGGAAACAGCGGCAGCTGGCCCTGGCCCAAATCGAAATGGCCCGGGCGACCCTTGGACAGTTGAACGTCCTGAGCGCCAACCACAGGATTACGGCGCCCATCGACGGCATTGTGGCCCAACGGTTTTTGGATGTCGGTAATATGACCGCCCCGGGCGTACCGCTTTTCAACCTGATGGACGACCGCAAGGTGAAAATTGTCACAACGGTAACCGAAAAAGACTGGCCCGCCATCCAGGTGGGTCTGGTCGCCGAAGTGGCGGTAGCCGCTTATCCCGACAAGGTCTTTACCGGAAGGGTGGCGCTGGTGAGTCCTGTGGTGGACCCAGCCACACGCACGGCCGAAGTGGAGATTCATATCGATAACAACGCCCGTCAACTGGCGGCCGGCATGTTTGCCAATGTCCGCCTGGTGATTGGCGAACGGGTCGCTCTGACGGTGCCCATCGACGCTCTCCAGCGCATGCCGGGCACCGGACAACCCTACGTCTTTGTGGTGGAAACGGGAAAGGCCGTATTGCGCAATGTGACCGTGGGGCAGACCCGGGGCAACCTGGTGGAGGTCATCCGGGGCCTGACAGCCGGGGAAGCCGTGGTGGTGAAAGGCTATCACCGCCTGCGGGAAGGCAGCCTGGTCCAGCGTACGACATCGACCGACGGCTGAGAAAAAGGGAGGCGTAATCGTAAGCCATGAACCTAAGTGCTTTTTCCGTCAAGCAGCCGGTGGCCACCTTGATGCTGTTTCTGGCGTTTGCCCTGATCGGCACCTTTTCCCTGACCCAGCTCAATGTGGACATGATGCCGGAAATCGATCCGCCGGTGGTATCCATCATCACGGCCTGGCCGGGTGCCAGCGCCTCGGATGTCGCCACCGAGGTGACCGAAGCCATTGAAGACTACGTCAACGGCATCAGCAACCTGGACAAGCTCACCTCCAAATCCCTGGACAACCTGTCCATCGTGACCTGCCGTTTCGACTGGGGGACCGATCTGGATGTGGCCAGCAATGATTTGCGCAGTGGGATCGACCTGGCCAAACGGGAGCTGCCGGACGATACCGAGGAGCCGGTGCTGTTCAAATTCAGCAGCTCCGTGGCGCCCATCATGTTTATGACCGTCACGGCGGATGCCAGCTGGCCGCGCCTTTACCATATCGCCGACAAGGAGATCGCCGACGGTCTGAAGCGCATTCCCGGCGTCGGTGCCATCCTGATTCAGGGCGGGGAACGGCGGCGTTTCAACGTCTATTTCGATCGGGAACGCATCGAGGGCTACCACCTGTCCCTGGCCCGGGTCAACGCGGTGCTGGCGGCGGAAAACCGGAATATCCCCGGCGGCCGCATCAAATCGGGTACCATGGACTATTTCGTGCGCATTCCGGCCCGGTTCCGAACGGCCGAGGCCATGGGCCGCACCGTGGTGGGCATGCACAAGGGCCACCCGGTCTACCTGAAAGACGTGGCCCGGGTGGAAGATGATTTCAAACCCATGGACCGCAACGGCTGGGGCGACGGCAAGCCGGCCGTGGTCCTGATCTTGCAGAAGCAGTCCGACAAAAATACGGTGGAAGTGGCCGCGGCCGTACGGCGTTACCTGGAGAACCTGGAGGCGCGATTGCCCGCCGACGTGAAGATCCAGCTTGCCATGGACAACTCCGAAGACATTTTGAGCTCCCTGGCCAATCTGCGGACCACGCTATACGGCGGTATTTTGCTGGTTTGCCTGGTGGCGCTGGTTTTCCTGCGTCGTTTGCGAACGGCGATTATTGTGGTCCTGACCATTCCGGCATCCCTTATCATCGCCTTCATCCTGATCTACCTGGCCGGTTACACGATCAATCTGGTATCGCTGATGGCCCTTGCCATTGCCACCGGTATGGTGGTGGACAACGGCATCGTGGTCCTGGAGAATATCACCCGCCACGTGGAGGGCGGCCGCCGGATAAGGTCGGCCGCCGTTTTCGGCGCCGGTGAAATGGGGCTGGCCATCACGGCTTCCACGTTGACAACGGTGGTGATCTTCGTGCCGCTGATGTTTTTAACCGGTCTGGCGGGCATCATTTTTAAACAGCTGGGCTTCGTGCTGGTGACGACCTTGATGGCCTCGCTGCTGACAGCCCTGATGCTGACGCCGATGCTGTGTTCCCGCTGGATGAAGACCGCGCCGACCCAGCTGCGCCTGCGCCGGAGCCTGGTGGGACGGTTTTACGCCTTTTCCGAGAAGGGGTTCGAAGCCCTGGAACAGGGGTATCGCCGGCTGCTGGAGTGGGCCCTGGCCCATCCCTACCTGGTGGTGCTGCTGGCAGGGGCCGTGTTCGTCAGCAGTTTGTCCCTGGTTCCCCGCTTGTCCACTTCATTTTTTCCGGAGATGGACTCGGGGGCCGTGGAGTTGAAATTTCGGCTGACGGAGGGGCTGCGGATCGAAGAGACGGACCGGGTGATCCGCCGGATCCTGGCGGATATCGATTCGGTGGTGCGGCCGGAAGAGATGCGCCATTCCTATGCCTTTGACGGTGAAAGCGAGGACGGCCTGGCCGTGGCCCTGGGTTTCGAAGAGGGACCGAATGTGGGGACGATCGGGTTCAAACTGGTGGACCGCGACCAGCGTGACCGCTCCGCCAAGGATATCGCCGCGGCCCTGCGGGAGCGGGTCAGCCGCATTCCGGGCATCGGCAAGATTAAGGTGACGGCCCAGAATGTGGTCATGGCGGCCCTGGCGGGCGCCACGGGGAAACCCGTGTCGGTGGAGATTCAGGGCTCGGACCTGGACACGATCCTCGCCTATGCCGGTCAACTGCACGCGGCCATGTCGGACGTGCCCGGGTTGGTGGATGTGGAGATCAGCCAGAAGGATCCCCGGCCCGAAATATGGGTGGATATCGACCGCGACCGGGCCAGTGCCCTGGGCCTGAACGCGGCCATGATCGGAGGCACCCTGCGCAACTACTACTACGGCCACGAGGCCACCCGGTTCCGGGAGACCGGGTATCATTTCGATATCTTTACGCGTTTAACGGCCGCCGACAAGGATCATCTCGACGGGTTGGACGACATCCCCCTGTTCACGCCGGACGGGCGGATGGTACGGCTCAAAAGCATGGCCCGCATCGTTCGTGGTCGGGGCCCCATCGAGATCGAGCGCAAGAACCGCCAGACCATCGTGCGGGTCGAAGGGGATCTTTATCAGCGGTCATTAGGCGAGGTCACGGCCGAGGTGCGCCGGATCCTGAAGGCTTTGGATTGTCCGCCCGAGCTGAGCGTTGTCCTGGGCGGCGATGTCGAAGAACAAAGCAAGGCTTTTCGCGACATGACCCTGCTGCTGGTGATCGGGGTCAGCCTGGTCTACATGCTGATGGCAGCCCTTTTCGGCAACCTGCGGGATCCCCTGATCATCATGTTCGCCGTGCCCTTTGCCTTTACCGGCGTGATTTACGCGTTTTACTTCACGGGGACCACGCTGGGGATCATGTCCTTCATGGGGGTGGTCATGCTGATGGGCATTGTGGTCAACAATGCCATCGTGCTGCTGGATTACATGCTGCTGATGCGGAAACGCGGCCTCGGCCTGGTGGACGCCATTACCCAGGCAGGCGCCCATCGGCTGCGACCGGTGCTCATGACCACGCTGACCACCTTTTTCGGCATGCTGCCCATGGCTGTTTCGGACCGTGTCGGGGCCGAGGCCTGGAACCCCCTGGGCATCACCCTGCTGGGGGGGCTGACGGTTTCGACCCTGGTGACGCTGCTGTTGATCCCCACCCTTTACTATCTGCTGGAGCGCCGGCGTACGCGCCCGGAAGGAGCGGCCTGATGAAGATGCTGATGGTGGTCTACGACGTGACCTTCGATGACGACGTGATGGAAGCCCTGGCGGCGTGCGGTGCTGCGGCCTGGACCAAATGGGAGCGCTGCCTGGGCCGCGGGCGTCAATCCTCGCCCCGGCTCGGGGATGCGGTCTGGCCGGGGTTCAACTGCGCCCTGATGATGATGGTGTCCGTCGAAGAAGAAACCCGCGTGCGCGAGGCCCTCGGGGCTGTTCACCGGAGAATCGGCCGACAGGCCCTGCGGCTTTTCGGGTGGGAGGCCAAGACCCTAATCTGATCTTCGCGGTCAAGATGCGATGTGGTTTTTCATTCCCGCCGATGCCTGTTACAAATTGCCGTTGAATCGTGCCAACAGTTGCTTTTGTCGACGGCTTGGATTAACAAAACAGGATATGTGTCTCTAATTGGATCGGATGACAACGCATGCAACAGTGCCCTGCATGATATGGGATCCCCCGGCACCGAGCGAGCGCAACATTGGTTTATCGTCGACAAAGCAATGGCGCTCAAAACCGATTTTTTCGCACGACTTATCGTTTGTCTGTTTATCGTCATCATTGCCCTGCCCGGTTTTCTTTCTTTGCTGACGATTGATACGGCCTCCAGCCTTATTGATGAAAACCGCCAGCTTGGGCCTTTTCCCGTTATAGCATGCTCTCCCAAAGAGATCGCGCAGTTTCCACGCGATTTTGATCGCTATTTTAGCGAACATTTTAAGCTGCGGGACTATTTCATCCTTGGTCATAATTGGCTTAAAATCAAAATCTGGAAGCATTCTTCCCAGAAAAAAGTGCTGATCGGCTCCGACGGCTGGTTGTTTCTGGCGGATGACCGCGTATTGGAAGATTTTTTGTCAATGCAACGTTTCTCGGTCGCGCAGCTCGAAGCGCGGCGCCGGATTCTTGAAAGTAAGCGCAATTGGTTGGCAAAGCGGGGAATTCGGTATCTGTTCGTCATCCCCCCCAACAAACAAAGCATCTACCCGGAGTTCATGCCGGAGGCCTATCGGCGCTTACAAGGCACCCCACGTCTGGATCAATTCCTGGGTTATATGGATCAGCACTCCGATGTGGAGATCCTGGATCTTCGCCCTGCCCTGCGGAAAGCTAAGGAAGACCAGCAGGTCTATTTTTCTTTGGACAGCCATTGGAACGAAATAGGAGGCTTGGCCGCATCGCGGGCGATTTTCCGATATGTTTCAAATCGATATCCGGTAAAAACGATGGCGGATTACCGGATCCGATCCGAAAAAAGGCAAAAGCAAGGCGATCTGGCCCGGCTATTGGGGTATCCTGTCGACCGCGGTGAGAACTGTTATGCCATCAAGCCTGATTTCGATATGCTATCCGAAAGGCAGGACTTGCCGGGCTATCTCGGGCGGGACTGGAAACCCTATCCGGCGCCCTATGTCTTGGAAGGCCATCCCAGTGGACGAAACTGTATCGTTTTTCACGATTCTTTTGCCGTCTATTTCGCCCCCTTTTTCCCTGAATTTTTCAAGCGCAGCCTTTTTGTGTGGCAACGCAATCCAACGGCGGCAATCTTCAAAGAGGTGGTCGGGAAAGAACAGGCGGATATCGTAATAGAAGAAGTGGTGGAGCGGTTTCTTTACTATTACGAGACGGGGCCGGACTACCTTCTATCGGAATAGCGGTATGTTATTCACATCGACAGTATTTTTGTTCCTATTTTTACCTCTGGTGTTGCTGCTGCATTATGCGCTGCCGGCCAATCTGCGCAATCTTTTTCTTTTACTCGCCAGCCTGTTTTTTTACGCTTGGGGCGAAGTTTTCTACGCAGGGATCATTCTGGTTTCGATGGGCATGAATTACACGCTTGCGCGAGTCATGGCGAATTTACCGGCCGGTGGCCCCCGGCGCACGGTGCTGATCATAACGGTCACCCTCAATCTGGGACTCCTGGGCTGGTTCAAATACGCAAACTTTATCGTTGACAACCTCAATGGACTGCTGCACCTGTGCAATGTCTCCCTGATTCATCTGGATACGGTTCATTTGCCGATCGGCATTTCCTTTTTTACGTTCCAGGCGTTGTCCTACGTGGTGGATGCCTATTTTGGAAAAGTTGCGGTTCAACGGCGTTTCGTTGACTTGGGACTCTATATTGCGCTGTTTCCTCAACTAATCGCCGGCCCGATTGTACGCTATTATGATATTGCCGCAGAGATTGTTTATCGACGTGTCGATCTGAAGCGTTTTGCCTATGGTATCCGCCGCTTTATCATCGGCATTGGCAAAAAGATGGTGCTCGCCAATCCCATGGGAGAAGTGGCGGACACGGTTTTTGCCTTGTCGCCAGGTGAGTGGACAACGCCGCTGGCATGGTTGGGGATCGCCTGCTATACGTTGCAGATTTATTTTGATTTTTCGGGATACTCCGATATGGCCATCGGCCTCGGGCGCATGCTCGGATTTACCTTCAAAGAAAATTTTCGATATCCCTATACGGCATCATCAATTCGTGAATTTTGGCGGCGATGGCATATTTCCCTTTCAACATGGTTCCGCGATTATTTGTATATCCCCATGGGGGGCAGCCACGTTTCACCGTTACGCACCATCGCCAACTTATGGATCGTGTTCCTGCTGTGTGGACTTTGGCATGGTTCCAGTTGGAATTTTGTCATCTGGGGCGGTCTGCATGGTTTCTTTTTGTCTCTGGAACGAACCCGCTTCGAGCAGATAAGGCGTTGGCTATGGCGTCCTCTGCAACATGCCTATGCCCTTTTAGTCGTCATGTTGGCATGGGTCTTTTTCCGACTTGAGACACTGCCGGAGGCCCTTGCCTTTATCGCCGTCATGGCAGGTGTCAGGGAAGGCCAGGCTCCGCCGCTTCTGACCCTTGAGTTGTTCCCGATTGAGCACCAGTTGGTGTTTATGGGGGCAATTCTGTCCTGTGTATCCTGGTCATCGATAGGTGGATGGATCAAGGGGACGACGACGTTCCGGTGGCCGCTGTGGATGTCAGTGGGGGGGCATGTATTGGATGTTACGGCTCTGATGGCGATCCTCATTTTCAGCATCATGAATGTTGCCGTGGGGACATACAATCCGTTCATCTATTTCCGGTTTTGAAAACGACGGCGTCGTAGAACGTCCGAAGTCTGCGTTACGTTTTATGCGTCGCCATTGCAACATATGGCAAGCGGGCTGAATGCACCGCGATGGCCTCGGATAAAGTTTTCGTAAGAATTTAATGAAGGCGCAGCCGCAATCGCGCGCTGCCATAGGCAATGAACGTGCCGTACGACCGGCAGTTCGAAAGAGTTGCATCCGACAGCAAGTTCATGTAAGGGACAAATTTCCTAATGGAAGTTATTAAGGTTGCATCCTATCAAGTGGTTGGCACATTTTTTAGAGTATAGCGCATGCTTTTTTCGTCGACGATTTTCCTGTTCCTGTTTTTGCCTGTCGTGCTGCTGGGGCACCTGCTGCTTCCGCGGTCCTGGCGCAATCTCTTTCTCCTGTTGGCAAGCCTGTTTTTTTATGCCTGGGGTGAAACAATATATACCGTCATCATACTTGTTTCCATCACGGGCAACTATTTTTTAACAAGGCTCATGGCGGCGGCCGGGGGTGGCCGAAAAAAAATTATCCTCATTTCGGCCATCGTTCTCAACCTAGCGCTATTGTGCTGGTTCAAGTATGCCAACTTTTTCATGGGCAATATCAACGCCCTTTTCCAGACCATGGGAATCACGCCCATCGAATTCCAGGCGGTTCACCTGCCCCTGGGGATTTCCTTTTTCACGTTTCAGGCCCTTTCCTATGTCGTCGATGTCTATCAGGGCAAAATCGGAGTGCAAAAGCGCTTTGTCGACTTAGCGCTGTACATTTCGCTATTCCCGCAGTTGATAGCCGGTCCCATCGTGCGTTATCGGCATATTGCCAAGGAAATCGTTTACCGTGACCCGAAACTCAGCCAGTTCGCTTATGGAATTCGGCGATTTATCGTGGGGTTGGCCAAAAAAATGATCATCGCCAACCCCTTGGGCGAGGTTGCCGACACCATTTTCAACATGCCGCCGGGTGAATGGTCTTTTGCCGTGGCTTGGCTGGGTGCGGCTTGTTTTGCGCTTCAGCTGTACTATGATTTTTCCGGCTACTCCGACATGGCCATCGGTTTAGGGCGAATGCTCGGTTTTACCTTTCATGAAAATTTCAATTTTCCTTATATTGCAACATCCTTTCGAGAATACTGGACGCGCTGGCATATTTCGCTTTCCCTTTGGTTTCGGGATTATCTATATATCCCTATGGGGGGTAATCGGTGCAGCCGACTGAAAACCCAGCTCAATTTGTGGAGTGTTTTTACGCTAGTTGGCTTGTGGCACGGCGCCAGTTGGAATTTTGTGGTATTTGGGGCGCTTCATGGATTTTTCATGGTTTTGGAGCGCGCAGGACTTGACCGAATATTGCAGCGTCTTTGGCGGCCGCTGCGCCATACTTATTTCCTGTCATTATATTTGCTGTGTTTTGGTGTATTCTGCACCCGGAATATCTCGGAGGCAGTGATCTACGTTTCGACCATGACAGGGTTTAAGGGCATAGTTTTGGGCGTTTCGACTTGGGATCTCATTACGCTGCAGTATTTACCGCTCGATAAGCAGGCCCTTTTTATCCTGGGTTGCATCCTTGCGGTTCCTTGGAAGGGGGTTCCCGCTTGGCTGCTGCATCGCATCCAACCCTATTTGCCGGTCAATGTGGAAGACCGCTTAGTGGTGCTTAGGCCCTGGGCCGCAGTCACATTTAAGGTGTCTCAAATTGTTTTGCTCTTCGGCCTTTTCTCGCTCAGCATCATGCACGTTGCCGCAGGAACATACAATCCGTTTATTTACTTCAGGTTTTAACTATGCATGATCGGTGGACAAGCAGTGCTTTCATGGATCGAGCGGTGATCGGCCTTTTTTTTCTCTTTATTTTTGTGCCGGCCGTCATGGCTGTTATCTCTGGCGATGCATCAGGTCCACAGTTGACCGAGAAGCGCCGTTTGACCGATCGCCCCGCCTTGCCCGGAAATGCTGAAGCGCTGATGATGTACCCCCGAGAGTACGAGCGCTATTTTGATGACCATTTTCCGTTTCGCACCCAGCTCATACAGGGCAACAATTACCTGCGGGTAAAAATTTTGAAACAATCGGATCAACGCAATGTCTTGATGGGTCGCAATGGATGGCTTTTTTATACCCGGGAGAAGGTGCTAAAGGATTTTGCCGGCCAGGCACCATTCACTGTTGAGCACATGGAACGCTTTCGCTTCATGGTGGAATCCAAACGTGACTGGCTGGCTGCACGTGGCATCAATTACATATTTGCCATTCCCCCCAACAAACAAACGGTCTATCCTGAACACATGCCGGAAAATTTCTACCGCGTCCATGGCCGGACCCGAATGGACCAGCTCATCGAATATATGCAGACCCATTCGGATGTGGTTATGGTTGATCTGCGTTCCTGTTTGATAGCCGCCAAGACGATGCATCAGCTTTATTTCAGGCACGATACCCACTGGAACGACATAGGGGCTCTTGTCGGTTACGGCGAAATTATGCACACCGTTAATCGCATTCTTGGCGGAAGTGTCGGTAAAATACGGATGATAGATGATTTCACCGTTGCCAGAAGTGAGCGCAAGGGTGGTGATCTTGCCCATATGCTGGGTTTAGGGGCCTATTTTACTGAAGAAGATTTTATTTTGACCCCGCGGCGCGGTCCAACCTGTGCGAAAAAGGTGGTTTTGAAGGATTATCCCAGGCCGTCCTGGAAGCTCTTGCAGGAACAATTTGCCATGGAGTGCTCTACCGCGACAGCAACGATGGTCATGTTCAGGGATTCATTTGCAACGCGCATGGTGCCTTATCTTGCCGAGCATTTCAGGCGCAGTGTTTTCCTCCGGGAATGGAATTATAAAGCTGATTTCTTCAAGGCCGTCATAGAAAAAGAAATGCCCGATATCGTCATCGATGAGTGTGGCGAACGAATGCTATATTATCTCGAGACAGGGCCATTTCACAGGCCGACTGGATAGCGTGGCGGAATACAGCCTGAATTTTTGAACTTTTATGAATCCTTGGGGTTAACAGTGCTTTCCACAAGAGGTGCCAAAAGCTTCAAAAGGGCTTCATCCAGACGTCGGATTCGCGGAAACAGGGCCAGGCCGTCCTGCCAGGAAAATTCAACCCCGTCGAAAACCGCTTCGATGACATATTCGTTTTTTTTACCATAGGTTTCCCGGGGGGTGTATTCGACGAACTGCATGCGCGCCGGATCGATATGGAATTTCCGACTGACGACGGTGGCAATATGACCGGCGGCACTGCGGACCGAGACTTCACCCTTCAGCATGCCCTCCCGGGGCAGGTCCGAGGCCACCACCACAATCGGCCGCAGGTGGATCACGTCCATATTTTCGGAACGGTTGAGGTCGTAGATCCGCAGCCAGCAACGCCCGTTGGCCAGCTTAAGCTGCCCGCCCCAGCCCTCCCATTCGAAAATGTCGTCGTAGACAACCAAACCGGTTTCCTTTTCAGGCGCGCGTCAATGCGCCATAGATGCGCAGGAGCTTATCCGGCAGTTCGCTGACATCGGATATCACGGTATGGCGCACCGGGCCGTAAAGGTCATCCAGTCGCGGACTGGCCGGAAGATTGACCGTGATGGCCTGGGTGACAATGCCGCTGCTGCGGGCCTCGGCAATGGCCTGGCGCGTGTCCTGCACGGCGTAATCTCCTTTGTAGCCCACATCGTTGGGGAAGCCGTCTCCGATCATCAGCAGCAGACGCACCCGGTTTTCCCGGCCCATCAGTTCCAGGGTTGCCCGTCGCACGGCCGCCCCCATGCGCGTGCTGCGTTGGGGTGTCAAGGCGCTGAGGGTTCCTTTGACGTTCCCGCCGAGCGGTTCATCAAAGTCCTTGATGCGGAAATAATCCACCCCCAGGCGTCCGGTGCCGGAAAATCCGGCCACGGCATAGGCATCGCCCACGATTTCCAATGCCTGCGTAAACAAGACAATAGCTTCCTTGGCCACATCCAACACCGATTCTTGGCTTCCCCCCACAATATTGGACGTTGAACGGGACAGGTCAACCAGGAGCATGACGGCCACGTCCCGTCGCTGTTTGACCCGCTTGATGTAAAGGCGGTCGGAAGGCAGCAGTCCGGCGCGGCGGTCCAGGGCCACATCCAGCAGGGCGCGGTAATCGAAGTCGTCGCCTTCGATCCATTGTCTTAGAATGCCGAGGCCTTCAGGGCGCAGCAGTTCGAAAGCGTTGCGGATTTGCCGCACCAGCCCTTCGCGACGTTTCAGAACGGTTCCATAAAAACCGGTGTCGGTGCCGCCGGGATGACGGTCCCGTACACGGACATGATCGTGCAGATAATCACCGATCTGGGCATTCCATTCCCGCTGCCAGGTGATGCGGTCGACATCGTCCGGATCTTCCATGTCATCGGTCAACGCGGCTTCGGCCAGGACATCCGATGGGATGGGGGAAGGCTGCAGGTCAACGGAACCGCCGGTTTTTGCGTCCCCGGCATAAGCTGGCCCGCAGGCCAGGCGTACGATTTCCTCGGCCGAAGGACGTCCCGCGGTTTGCTGCAACAGACGCCGCAGATCGCCCCGATAGAGTTTCAGCCCGCAGCTGCGCAAGCGCTGCACCAGATGGTGGGCTTGCCGGTGGGCATCGCGGCTGCCCGCATCGATGCGTTCGGTTTGCAAGGGCCGGCGGTAAGCCGGTGCGAGCCTTGCCCCCCCGGCGGACGTGGCCGAAAGGGATTGCCTTACAGGCGCGTAGGTTGCCGCCACCAGGCCGGCACAGTGTTCGACCCGCATGGTTGGGAGGGCCCGGGCATGAAAGCGGGCGCAAATATCCCGCACCAGGCGGGCCTGCTGCGGGCATCGCTCCGCCCCCAGGTCGTCGGGGAAGTCCAGGGCGATGGTTGCGTAAAGCACGTCCAGCAGGTTGCCGTATCGGTCGGTTTCCAGCTGCGACTGCATGGCCGTCTGGTAAAGGGGCAGGCCGTCACGGATGAGTCCCGGGTAGGTGTCGGTCATGCGGGTACGGACCCGGCCGTGTTCGAACAGGGTCAAGAGGTCCAGGGCCAAGAGGGGATCGTCGAAGCACTGGCTGAAGACGATCAAATCCGGTGTTTTGCTGTCATCCCAAACGGATGCCGGGAGCTGCAGGCCGTCCAGACAGCCCAGATCCCGGGCCCGTTCCAGATCGAAGGCAAAGGTGTCGAACTCGATCAGACCGGCTTCGAATTTGGCCATGACATTCAGCAGCTTCGCATTGTCAGCGCGCGTGGTGAAGGCGTCGACGACTTCGGGAAGATACAGGTGAACGCCGTCGGTGCCGGAGCGTATCGTATTTATTTCATTGGGGATGTCCTGCCCGGGAATCTCGGCCTGGGCCTGTACGCGGCCGGCTTGCCCGGTGCGGGCCTGCAGATAGCGGTTCAAACGGGCCTGTTCCTGGGACAAGGTAACCGTGGTCTGCAGGGCTTGGCAGGCCCTGCGGCCCCGCGCTGAACCAAGCGCCAGAAAGCGTTTGGCTGCCCGGGGGTCTTCCAAGGCCAATGTTAGTCCCTCATCGACGAAAAGGTGCAAGGCCTCCGCGGTCAGGAGCGCCAGCCCCTGGGTCAAGCCTTCCAGAAAGGGCTCCGCCAGGTCCAGGTCGACCCGGACGAGCCGGGTCATTTGATGCAGCTGGGCGCTGCGTCGTCGGCGGGACAGTTGCCGCACGGCACGCGGCAGCAGATTGCCCAGATACTGGCAGCGGTTATAGGAAAGGGGGCGGTCGAAAACCGTCTGCAGGAGTTCCAGATAGGCTCTGCCGGCATCGTCCTTGTTGGGGAGCAAGGCGGTCAACCCGTCCAGAGGCGCTTTCACCAGGTAGTCGCCTTTGGTCAAAAGGATGGCCAGCGTTTTTCGAAAGGCCGCCAGAAGGTTGTCGTCCCGCGTCAGCAATACCGGTGGCAGGATGTCGGCCATACATCGCCCCAGACTGGCACTGCGGTCCGCCGCCGCCCGGATTTCCTGGCCGAAAACGGCCAGCGCTGACAGGGGCCCGCCACGCAGCAACCGGCGGTAGCCCTCGGCCAGGGATTGACCGAAATGGATTTCCTGCTGATATCCCTCGATAATGGTCGCGACGATATCGGCCGCAACGTTCGGTGGGAGGATGAGGCCGGCCTCCCGGCGGGCCGCCTCAAGGGTTGCATGCAGCTCCGGATCCAGTGCGGCCAAGGCTTCGAATGGGTTGTCGACGGTCATGACCGGTCAGAAAAAATCCCGAATGAGTTCTTCCATGGTTTCCTGCAGCCGTTCATCGTCGGTCAGGGGCTGGCAGATGGCCGAGCGGCAGGCCTTAACGGGGTCGATGCCGCTCCGGATCAACAACGCGGCATAGATCAGGAGGCGTGTGCTGGCACCTTCGGTCAGTCCCTGTTCGCGAATGCGGCGAATGCGCGCTGCGAGGGCCACCAGCCGCGCGGCGATTTCCGGGTCAATATGGCCTTCATGGGCCACGATTTCGGCTTCGTGCGCCTCGTCGGGGTATTGAAAAACAAGGCTGATGAATCGCTGGCGGGTGCTTTGCTTCAAATCCTTGAGGACGGACTGGTAGCCCGGGTTGAAGGAGATGACCATCATGAAGTCCGGGTGGGCCTGAATGGTCTCGCCCTTTTTATCGATGGAAAGCTGGCGGCGGTTGTCGGTCAGGGGATGGATGACCACGGTGGTATCTTTGCGGGCTTCCACGATTTCATCCAGGTAGCAGATGGCGCCGGTGCGTACCGCCGTGGTCAGGGGGCCGTCGACCCAGACGGTTTCGTCGTTTTTCAGCAGGTAGCGCCCCAGCAGATCGGAAGCGAACAGATCTTCATGGCAGGACACGGTGACCAGGGGGCGTTCCAGGCGGTGGGCCATGTATTCCACAAAACGGGTTTTGCCGCATCCTGTGGGTCCCTTGAGCATGACCGGGAGCCGTGCTTTGAAAGCGGCTTCAAACTGCTGGACTTCATCGTTCGTTCTCAAGTAATAGGGGGCCTGGTCGATATTGTGCTCAGATACGGGCAGCGGCATGGTGGCCTTCATGTGGTTTTCTCCCTGACAATCCTGCGTGTCCATTGTACCGATAGCCAGGGCCAGCCGCTCACGCGGCCGGTCAGCAGGTGCCTGCAACCGACGAACCCTGGTTTATGCCGTTGACTACCGGTGGATATTTAGCCCAATTGAACCGTTTTGAAAAGGGGCCCTAAAGCCCGGGGATGCGGTTTTCGTATTGCACCGTGGGTGGTTGTGTCATATCATTTAAACTTATGCCATATTAATCCCGGAAATGCTGGATGCGCGCATCAAAATGGATGTTTTCGCGCAAGTTCCGCGTGTGCCAAAATCCAACCGCGCATGGCCATCCGGTATGACCGCAACAGGAGCATCATGACAGACGAAGCCAATCTACATCGACTCGAGCAGGACGGACGCACCATTACGCTGATCGGAACCGCCCATGTTTCCCAGGAAAGTGCCGATCTGGTCCGCCGGGTCATCGAAACGGAGCAGCCCGATACGGTCTGCGTGGAACTTTGCGCCTCGCGGCTGCAGTCCATTCGCCAGAAATCCCGCTGGCAGGAAATGGATATCATCAAGGTTGTCAAAGAAAAAAAAGCTTTTCTGCTGCTGTCCAACCTCATCCTGGCCAGTTTTCAGAAGCGCATTGCCGATCGCATGGACATCAAGCCCGGCCAGGAGATGATCACGGCCGTCGAGGCGGCCGAGGCGGCCGGTGCCGAGGTCTGGCTGGCCGATCGGGATATCCGTATTACCCTCTCCCGCACATGGCGCAGCATGGGGCTGTGGGACAAGCTTAAACTGCTGTACCAACTTCTTTTGTCGCTGGGTGAAGTGGACGATTTAAGCCCGGAGGACATCGAGCGCATGAAACAGGAGGACGTGCTCAACAGCCTTTTGGAGGAAGTGGGGTCCGCCCAACCCGTGGTCCGGAAGATCCTGATCGACGAGCGGGACCGCTACCTGGCCCAGAAGATCAAGGACGCCCCCGGCGACCACGTCGTCGCGGTGGTAGGGGCCGGCCATGTGCCCGGCATCAAGCGCTACTGGTCATCCGACACGGATTTGTCCGCACTGGAAGGGATGCCGCCCAAGAGCCGCTTGACCGGATTGTTCAAGTGGGGGATTCCGGCGGTTATCCTGGCCCTTTTTGTCTACGGATTCTATGCCGGCGGTTCCAAGGCCGGATCCGACATGCTGCTGTTCTGGGTGGCCGCCAACGGATTGCTGGCCGGCATCGGGGCCCTGGTCGCCTGGGGCCATCCGCTGACCGTCTTGTCGTCGGTGCTCTCGGCGCCGTTGACATCCTTGAATCCGATGATCGCTGCCGGTTGGGTGTCTGGCCTGGTGGAAACCTTTTCCCGCAAGCCCAAGGTGCGCGATTTCGAGACGCTTCAGGACGACATCCGCTCGGTCAAGGGGTTCTGGACCAACAAGGTGACCCGTATCCTCCTGGTGGTGGTGTTCACCAACCTGGGCAGTTCCATCGGAACCTTTGTGGCGTTTCCCATGATCGTGCGGGTGCTGCAGGGCATCTGACCGTCGGCTTGCGGCCGGAAGCGTTTCAAGGGGCAATGGCCACGATGCGTCGATGGCCGTTTTCAACCACGTTCAGCTTGCCCCGGGCAAACAGTTCGATGCAGTGTGGGTATAGTTGCCACTCTTCGGCCAGGCCGTTGCGCTTGACATCCTCCAGCGTGTCCCCCGGTTCAATGGCAAACGCCCGCTGACCGATAATGGGTCCCGAGTCCTCCCCGTAATCAATGAAATGCACGGTACAGCCCCCGACCTTGCAACCGTAGTTGAAGGTGTCGCCGTAGCCGTCGACACCCGGAAAAGACGGCAGGATCGCGGGGTGAATGTTCATGATACGGGGCTGGCTGCGATCGGTATTCACGCGATCGATGAAATAGGGGGTCAGATTGCGCATGAACCCGGCCAGAATCAGCAGATCGTAAGGATAGGGTTGCATCGCATCGACGATAGCCGCCTCGGCGATGGCCCGGGTTTCAAGAAACTGGCGGATGCGGTCGGCGCCGGTCTCCGGTGGAAACAGGCGGCACTTTGACCGGGTATCCTCGAAATCAAAGTCGTCGGGCAGGGATTGGCTGGTCCGGTCCTGGCGATACCGACGCAGGATGCCGCCGTAATCCACAACAAACGACGGGATGTTATGGCGGCGGGCGCGTTCCAGGCCTTTGGCTTCCGGGTTGTCGGTCCCCACGAAAACGATTTGACCGCTGATGGTGTGGGCTTCGCAGGCATCGATGACGGCTTGCAGATTGGTGCCGCCACCGGAAATCAGTGCCCCGATGCGAAGGTTCGGTTGCATTGGCAGCCCTCCATGGGTTGAAGGTGATGGCAGCGGATTGCCGTGCCTGCTGTGGTACCAGATGCTCCCCGGGCTGTCAAATGGCCGTGTTGTCAGAAAGCCTTAATATGCCTGAATTCGCGGGTTTTTCCATAGTTGACAAGATCTGGCGTGGTGCATATACTTTCGCGATATTTGATTTTAAATTGCCAGAGAGGAAACCAATATGGCCGAAAATGTAATGGAAATTGATGATGCGCGCTTTGAGTCCGAGGTGCTGAAATCCGACACCCCTGTGATGGTGGATTTCTGGGCCCCCTGGTGCGGCCCCTGCAAAGCCATCGGACCGGTTGTGGAGGAATTGGCCGGTCATTACGAGGGACAGGTCAAGTTTATGAAATGCAATGTCGATGACAATCCGGCAACACCCGGAAAATATGGTATCAAGGCCATTCCGACATTAATTTTTTTCAAGGGCGGCGATGTTGTCGACCAGATCACCGGTATGGTGGCCAAGACCAAACTGGAAGAATCTCTCGGAAAATTACTTTAACTCAAATGGAAGCGAACGTTATGGGCGGGGAGGCCTGCGCCTTTCCGCCTATATTCCCGCGGTCTGAAGTGAACCGGCAGGAGCGTTGCGGATAAATCGCGACAGGACACTATGAAACGATTAATCATGCTTTGCCTGATCATCCCGTTGTTATGCTCGGGATGTGCCCTCTTCGACCTTTTCTGGGAGGGCGAAGACGATGAAACCGCTCAAACGCTGGCCTGGGATGGAATCGACGATTACGAAAGCGGTGATTACGAGGGCGCCAAAGAGGCCTTCGAAAAGCTGAAAGACTGGTACCCTTACAGCGAATACGCCAAACTGGCGGAACTCAAGATCGCCGATGCGAATTACCGACTGGGCAACTATGAAGAGGCCATCTTTGCCTATGAAGAATTTGAGAGCCTTCATCCCCGCAATGAGGCCATCCCCTATGTCGTCTATCAGATCGGCATGTGCCATTACGAACAGATCGACACCCCGGATCGGGACCAGGAGTCGACGCGCAAGGCCCTGGATGTTTTTGGTCGCCTGGTGAGGGACTACCCCGGCGATATTTATGCGGTCAAAGCGCAGGAGAACATCAATGCCTGCCTGCGCAGCCTGGCGGAATCCGAACTTCGGATCGGGCTGTTTTACTATAATGATGGCCATTACAAAGCCGCCCTGCGGCGGTTTAAAAACGTGTTGAGCCGCTATCCGGATGTGGGGGTGCACCAGACGGCCCTGCGCCATATTGCCATGGCCGAGGCCGCCCTGGCGGAGATCAGCCGTGCCGACAGCAGCAGCATCCTGCCCTTTTTTTAACGGTGGTTTCTAGTCGCAACGACGCTTAACTGCATCGGTGACCATGTCGCGCTGGGTTGCCGACAACAGCGTCGTTTCCGCTTTCGTGAAAACACCCCGCCTCCCACCAGAACATTCACAAAAGTCTTTACAAACATTTTTAGATAATATAACATTCAGCGTTTCGAATTGCGAAGATAAGTTTTTTAGCGAAGGGAACTGGCAAGATGTCAAAACAATGTGAGATCTGTGGGAAAAAACCGATGGTCGGCAACCACGTCAGCCACGCACACAATATCAACAAGCGACGTTTCAATCCCAATCTGCAGACCGTTCGGGCTCTTCAGAACGGCCAAGCCAAACGCATGGTGGTGTGCACCAACTGCATCAAATCCGGACGGGTGGTCAAAGCGCCCTGAGCGGGTTTTGGGGTCCTGAGACGGGCCGCTGTTCAGGTTACATATTCAGGCGTCGGACGTCCTGGACCATATGGATGCGGCGGAGTGCGGACAGCACCCGATTAAGGTGTGCGGTGCTTGAAACCGCCAGCGTCAAATAGCTTTCCACCACCTGATTTTCTTTGGTTTTGGTGTTGACGCTGACGATGTTGGCCTCATATTTACTGATTGTGGTGGCGATATCGGCCAACAGGCCGACCCGGTCATAGGAGAGTACCAGAATTTTCACCGGGTAGGTTTCCCTGCTTTCTTCGGTCCAGGCGACCTCGATCTGCCGTTCCGGATTCATCTTCAGGGCGTTGACGCAGTTGGCACGATGCACTGTCACGCCATACCCCCTCGTAATATAGCCGATGATCGGATCTCCCGGTACCGGCTGACAGCATTTGCCGAACCGGATCAGAATATCATCCAGCCCCTTGACCAGGATTTCGGTTTTGGCCGGCTTCTTTTTCACCCGCCCCATGATGCGATCGAAAATGGATTCCCGCGGGGCCTCTTCTTCCGTTTCCTCCGATTTGGGCAGAAAGCGCCTTACCACTTGTAGTGGGGTGGTTTTGCCGTAGCCCACACTGGCAATCAGATCGTCCGCTGTTTTAAATCCGAAATGCTCGACCACGTCTGCCATTTGCGGCGATTTCACCAAAGTGTGAAAATTGAGGCGATGTTTGCGGAAGGCTTTTTCGCACATTTCCCGCCCCAGGGTCAGGCTGCGGTTTTTTTCCTGAATTTTGATCCACTGGCGGATCCGGGAGCGGGCTTTGACGGTTTTGACGAATTTAAGCCAGTCTTTGCTGGGATGGTGGTTTTTGGAGGTTGTGATATCGACCGTGTCGCCGGTTTGAAGCTCCTGGCTCAGGGGCACCATGCGGCCGTTGACCTTGGCGCCGGTGCACTGGTTGCCGACCTCGGTATGAATCATATAGGCAAAATCCACCGGGGTCGCCCCTTTGGGGAGTGTTTTGACATCCCCCTGGGGTGTGAAAACGTAAACTTCGTCAGGATAGAGGTCGATGCGCACATTTTCCAGGAATTCATCCGGATTCCCGATGTTCTCCTGGTTTTCCACAAGGTTCTGGATCCAGGCAAAGCGCTTGCTGACATTCTCGTCGCCCTCTCCACCCTCCTTGTAATGCCAGTGGGCCGCGATGCCGGATTTGGCGACCCGATCCATATCGTGGGTCCGTATCTGGATTTCCACCCGCTCACCGCGCGGGCCGATGACGGTGGTATGGAGAGACTGGTACATGTTGGGCTTGGGGCGGGCAATGTAGTCTTTGAACTTGATATCGATGGGTTTCCAGAGGGAATGCACGATGCCCAGGGCTTCGTAGCAATGGGGAATCGTTTCCAGGATGATGCGAAAGGCGATGATATCGTAGACATCCTCGAAGGCCAGGTTCTGAGAAACCATCTTCTGGTAGATGCTGTAATAGTTTTTGTAACGCCCCATCACCTCACTTTCCAGGTGATGGTTGTCCATGTTTTCGCGGATGATGCCTTTGACCGTTTCCATGTAGGATTCGCGCTCTTTGATGTCGGCGATGACACGGTCCTTGATACGGGCGTATTCATCCGGCAGGAGAAACTTGAAGGAGCTGTTCTCAAGCTCGTTTTTCATCCAATAGATACCGAGGCGAGCGGCGATGGGGGCGTAGATGTCCAGGGTTTCCTGGGCGATTAACCGTTGTTTGCCCTCCTTGTGGAACTGCAGGGTGCGCATATTATGCAGGCGGTCGGCCAGCTTGATGAAGACCACCCGGATGTCGTCCGCCATGGCCAGCAGCATTTTGCGAAGGCTTTCGGCCTGGCGGGCTTGGGAACTGCTGAAGGGCAGTTTGCTGATCTTGGTTACGCCGGCAACGATGTGCTGCACCTCGGGTCCGAATGTGCTTTCGATTTCCTCGGGCGAGGCATGGGTGTCTTCCACCACATCGTGCAGAAGTCCGGCGGCAATGCTGACCGGATCGAGGTTCATGTCCGCGAGGATGCCGGCAACTTCCAGAGGATGGGAGAGATAAGGCTCACCGGACAGCCGGACCTGACCGTCATGCACCCGGGCGCTGAAGATATAGGCCCGGTCGATAATGTCCAGATCGGCCTCGAGATTGTTGTCGGCAACCTTATCCAGAATATCGGTGATTCGAATCATAGCGCCTTAATAGGCCTTGGCCCATACCACCCGCTCGCGGCTGGGCCGGCCGCAACATATGCAGCGCCCGTCTTCCGGTGTATTTTCCAGCGGAATGCACCGGATCGTAACGTTAAGAGCTTCCTTGATCTGCTGTTCGCACTGGGCCTCACCGCACCAGTGTGACAAGGCAAAGCCGCCATGGATCTCCGGCTTTTCCGCTGACCGGGGCGTGAAATAGGCATCGAAGGCTTCCCGGCTTTCGATTTTCTGGGTGTGGGCCTCCCGAAAGTTCAGGGCCCGGTCGTAAAGGCTGCGCTGGATTTCATCCAGCGTAGCGGTAAAGTCCTGCAGGAACTGCACCCGCGGTATCGAGGTCTTTTGTTTGGGGTCATGGTCCCGCCGGCCGACAAAGAGGGCATCTTTTTCGATATCTTTAGGCCCGATCTCCACGCGAACCGGAATGCCTTTTTTAATCCAGTCCCATCCCCGGGCCCCGCCGATGTCACGGGTATCGATTTCGACCTGAACGCTGCGGTCGTGATATTTTTGCCCGCGCAGATCAGTGGCCAGCTTTTCGGTATACGCCATGACTTTCTCACGGTCGGCATCGGAGCGGTAAATCGGCAGCAGGACCACGTGGGCAGAGGCGATGCGCGGCGGGAGCACCAACCCGTTGTCATCCGAATGGGTCATGATCAATCCGCCGATCAGCCGCGTGGAGGAGCCCCACGACGTCGTCCAGGCGTATTCCTCCTCTTCACTGGCATTTTGGAACCGGATCCCGGAGGCAATGGCAAAATTTTGTCCCAGGAAATGAGAGGTTCCGGCCTGCAGGGCCTTGCAATCCTGCATCATGGCTTCGATGCAGAGGGTATCCACCGCCCCGGGAAAACGCTCCGATGCAGTTTTGCTTCCCCGAATCACCGGCATGGCCAGAAAGTCTTCGACGAATCGAGCATAAACTTCCAGCATCATTTGGGTGCGTTCGATGGCTTCCTCGGCGCTGGCGTGAGCGGTATGGCCCTCCTGCCACAGGAATTCGCTGGTCCGGAGAAAAATCCGGGTGCGCATCTCCCACCGTACCACATTGGCCCACTGATTGATCAGAATGGGCAGGTCGCGGTAGCTGGAGACCCATTTGGCGAAGGAATCGCCGATGATCGTTTCGGAGGTCGGCCGGACCACGAGGGGCTCTGCCAGCTCGCCGGCCGGGGCGAGGCCGCCCTGGTCGTTTTTTTCCAGCCGGTGATGGGTTACGACGGCGCATTCTTTGGCAAAGCCCTCGACGTGCTCGGCTTCCTTTTCCAGAAAACTCAAGGGAATGAACAGGGGAAAATAGGCGTTTTTAACCCCGGTGGCCTTGAACATGTCATCCATGCCGCGCATGATATTTTCCCACAGGGCATATCCCCAGGGTTTTATGACCATACAACCGCGTACCGGTGATTTTTCAGCCAGATCCGATGCTTTGATGATTTGCTGGTACCATTCGGGATAGTCTTCGGCGCGTACAGGGGTAATTGCGGTTTTTAACGGCTTGGCCATGTGCGTTATCTCCAGTTCATGCGTTAGGCGGCGCCGGTAATCCGGACCACCGTTATTCGTCAAGGTCTTCGCTACACTATAACATTAAGGCGTGTCGTGGCCCGAGGGTCAAACGGAACATGCCATCGAGACGCCTTCCGTCAAGGGCAATCGATCGGCGTGTCGGGGCTTTTTCTCCCTCACGGTACCGGGGGCTCCAGATGGGAATCGCTGGTCTCCAGTCGCTCGATTTCCTGAATAAGGGCTTCGACGAGGTCGGTTTCCGGAACCTTTCGGACCACTTCGCCTTTTTTAAACAGGATGCCGAGGCCCTTGCCTCCGGCGATACCAACGTCGGCCTCCCGGGCCTCTCCGGGGCCATTGACCACGCAACCCATGATAGCGATTTTGATGGGTTTTTTAAAATGGTGCACCCGGGCTTCAACTTTTTCGACCACATCGAATAGATCGATTTCCGTACGGCCGCAGGTCGGGCAGGCAATGATGTCCGGTCCGCGGCGACGAATATCCAGCGCTTTCAATATTTCCCAGCCGACCCGCACCTCTTCCACCGGATCCCGCGTTAAAGAGACCCGCAAGGTGTCGCCAATGCCTTCGGCCAGCAGCATGCCGATGCCCAGGGCCGATTTGACGATGCCGGGATAGAGCGCTCCGGCTTCCGTCACCCCGATGTGGAATGGCAGGTCGGTTTGCCCTGCCAAAAGACGGTACGCCATCAGGGTGCGGCCAACGTCGGAGGCCTTGAGAGAAATCTTGATTTTGTGGAAATCAAGCTCCTGCAGAAGGGCGGCGTGACGCAGGGCGCTCTCAGCCATGGCGGCCGGGGTGGCGCCCCCATGGCGCTCGAGGAGATCCTTTTCCAGCGACCCCCCATTGACGCCGATACGGATCGGCACGCCGTGGTCCCGGGCGCATTGGACCACGGCCCGTATTTTATCAGGTCCACCGATATTGCCCGGGTTTAGCCGCAATCCATCGGCTCCCGCCTCGGCTGCCTTTATGGCCAGACGGTGGTCAAAATGAATGTCGGCGATCAAGGGGATTTTGATGCCGGTTTTAATGGATTTGATGGCCGCGGCGGCGTCCATGTCCGGCACGGCCACGCGGACGATCTCACAGCCGGCGGCCTCCAGCCGCTGGATCTGTGCCAGGGTGGCCTGGACGTCCTGGGTCGGCGTGTTGGTCATGGACTGAACCGACACCGGTGCCTGGCCGCCTACGGTGACGGAACCAACTTGAATGGGGTTTGAATGCCTGCGTTGAATGGCGATCGTTTCGTTCATGGAAGATGCATCCGGCCCTTTGCCAAAGGAATTCCCTGCGGACCGGTCGGCTGCCGGGAAAGATTTCAATGCCGGCACCCGGTTTCCGATCAGGCCGCAACGTTAAATTTTACCAAACCGGTGTGGGGACTTCAAGCTAAATGGCCTTCTGCCTGTGACACCGCCACGGGGGTCCTGTGCGGGTAGCTGGCAAAGGCGGATACCGGAACGTTATTATCCCATCCGGGCAAACGGGTTATATTGTTTTTCCGTGCCGATGGTGGTCTCAGGGCCATGGCCGGTGTAAACGGTCGTTTTGTCGTCAAGGGAGAAGAGGCGCGTGCGAATGCTGGCAATCAGGGTGTCAAAGTCACCCCCGGGGAAATCGGTCCGGCCGATGGAGCCTTGAAAAAGCGTGTCACCGACAAAGACGCAGCTGTCCACATGCAGGGATATCCCGCCCGGGGTGTGCCCCGGCGTATGGAGGACGTTAAGTTCGAGTTCCCCTACGGCAATGGTATCACCGTCTTCCACCAGCCGGTCCGGGGCCGGCGAATTCTCGGCCCGAAGCCCAAAAGCACCGGCCATCTGGTCGAGCTGTCCCAGCATGGGGGCATCGAGGGGATGGATCAGCAGCTCTGCGCCGGTGGCTGATTTGAGTTGGCGATTACCCCCCACGTGGTCGAAATGCCCATGGGTATTGATGATGCTTGCGATGGTGAGACCGGCCCGCTGCACCTCTGCCAGAATCCGTTCCGGGTCGTCGCCCGGATCGATGACGGCAGCGACATGCGTGGTTTCACACCCGAGGATATAACAATTGGCCTGAATCGGTCCGACTGCTAATTGCCTGATGATCACATATGCCTCCTGATTATCCGTTCAAATAGGGTTCCCCGGGCGTAGCGGACGGCGCTACGTCCCCGTTCGCCATTTTTGCCGGATTTTCGATTTCACCGTTTTCCAGGGCCCGATGAATTCGATCCAAAATGCCGTTGATGAATGCGCCCGAATCGTCGGCGCCAAAACGCTTGCCGATGTCGATGGCTTCGTTGATGGACACCTTGGGGGGGATATCATCGATCCAGAGCATTTCAAAAACGGCCATTCGAATCACGTTGCGATCGACCCGGGGCATACGAAAGACTTTCCAGTTGTCCGAATAACCTTCCACGATGCCGTCGATGGTGGACTGATGACGCTGAACCCCTTTGACCAGATCGAGAAAAAAAGTCCGGCTTTTACGCGGCGGCGAAAAATTGCCGCAGAAAAGATCGAGGGCCTGGTCCGGATCGCCGTTTTGCTCCTCAAGAAAATAGAGTGCCTGCAAGGCCAGTTCACGGGCCTGTCTTCGTTTGCCCATCGTTAGGCCTGCTGTACCACTTCCGTAAGGTTGGCCATTTCCACGGCGGACATCGCCGCACTCCAGCCTTTGTTACCGGCCTTGGTGCCCGCCCTTTCGATGGCCTGTTCAATGGTATCCGTCGTGATGATGCCGAAAATGACCGGAATGTCGGCCTCCAGACTGACCATGGCAATGCCCTTGGATACTTCGGCGCTGACATAGTCGAAATGCGGGGTTGCGCCCCGAATGACAGCCCCCAGGCAGACGATGGCATCGTAGCGGTTTTTGGCAGCCATTTTTTTGGCCAGCAGGGGGATTTCGAACGCCCCCGGCACTTTCACGATGTCGATGTCGTCGTCCCGGGCGCCCGAGCGCCTCAGGGCGTCCACGGCGCCGTCCACCAGCTTTTCGGTAATAAAATCGTTGAACCGGCTCATGATCAGCGCAAATTTTTTGCCTTCTGCCAGCAGCTTGGCTTCCAGAATTCTCGGCATGGTTTCTCCTTAACCAAAAGCGTTAAAATCGTTATTGTGGCCCTTCCCTTGGCGGGAGATCAAGGTGTCGCATCCACTGTTTTCAGCAAATGGCCCATTTTCAGTTTTTTGCAGCTCAGATAGCAGCGGTTGAATTCGTTGGGCTCGATCTCAATCGGCACCTGCTCCACGATACTCAGCCCATAGCCTTCCAGGCCGACCATTTTTTTGGGGTTATTGGTCATCAGGCGCATTTGGCGAACCCCCAGATCGACGAGAATCTGGGCGCCAATACCGTAGTTGCGCATGTCCGACTTGAATCCCAGCTCTTCATTGGCCTGGACCGTGTCCAACCCCTGTTCCTGAAGGGCGTAGGCTTTAATTTTATTCACCAGCCCGATGCCGCGGCCTTCCTGGCGCAGATAGAGGACCACGCCGGCCCCTTCGGCGTCGATTTTCTCCATGGCCCGGTGCAGTTGGTCACCACAGTCACAGCGCATGGACCCGAAAACATCGCCGGTCAGGCATTCAGAATGGACCCGTACCAGGACGGGTTGATCAGGATCGATCTCGCCTTTGACCAGGGCCATGTGGGTCAGGTTGTCCACGTCATTTTCATAGACCACGATCCGGAACTCGCCGGCTACCGCCGTGGGGATTTTTGCTTCCGATGCCCGCCGCACGAAGGATTCCTTGCGCATCCGGTATTCCACGAGATCGGCGATGGTAACAATGCCGATGTCGTGCTTCTGGCTGAATTTTTCCAGCGAAGGCATACGGGCCATGGTGCCGTCGTCGTCCATGATTTCGCAGATGACACCGGAGGGCCGCAGGCCGGCCAGGCGGGCCAGGTCCACCGATCCTTCGGTCTGCCCCGTTCGCACCATGACACCGCCTTTGCGGGCCCGCAGGGGGAAAATATGACCGGGGCGCACCAGATCGGTTGGTTTGGCCTCATCGCGTACCGCGGTCAAAACCGTGGTGGCGCGGTCAGCCGCCGAAATGCCGGTGCTGACCCCGCACCGGGCCTCGATGGATACCGTAAAGCCGGTTTCGAACGGTGATGTGTTGTGATCGACCATGAGCGGCAGATCGAGTGCATCCACCTTATCCGGCGTCAGCGACAGGCAGATAAGGCCCCGTCCATATTTCGCCATGAAGTTGATGGCGTCCGCCGTGATTTTTTCGGCGGCAATGCAGAGATCGCCTTCATTTTCGCGATCCTCGTCATCCACGAGAATGACCATCTTGCCAGCGCGGATGTCCTTGATAGCTTGTTCAATCGTTAGAAGCGGCATAAGTGACGACTCTTCCTCCTCAATGGTATTTGGGAACGATGGTGTTGGGCTGCCATTCCCTATTTCTCCGGCATTATAGAAATCCGGTTTTAATCAGAAATTCCCGGTCGACGGCCGAGGCCGGTTTTTCAGTCCCGCGGGCGGCCGTTGTAAAGCGTTCGACATACTTGGCGATCATGTCGGTTTCAATGTTGATGCGGCTGCCCACGGGTTTAAAGCCGATGGTGGTCCATTGGGCCGTATGGGGAATGATGGTAACATCCAGTCCGGTTTCATCGCAGCGGTTGATGGTCAGACTGACGCCGTCCAGGGCGACGGAGCCCTTGTGGATCATGTAGCGGCTCAGCTCGGTGGGTACGGCAACGCGAATCAGCAGGGCATTGTCAAGTCGCTCCCGAGATTGAATAACCCCGATGCCGTCCACGTGTCCGGACACCAAATGGCCATCCAGGCGATCGGAAAGACGGAGGGCGCGTTCCAGATTCAAGCGCTCCCCGGTGCGGGCTTCATTGAATGTGGTGGTGGCAAGGGATTCGGGGGATACATCAACTTCGAAGCGTCGGCCGTTGATGGTTACGGCCGTCAGGCAGGCGCCGTTGACAGCGATACTGTCGCCGATGCGAACTTCGTTCAGATCAAAATCCGATTCGATGACCAGACGTCGGCCGTTGCCATGGGTTTTAATGGCGGCCAGTGTTCCTAAACCTTCGATAATTCCCGTAAACATGGCTTTTGAATTCGTCGTCCGGCCGTATGCTTTCGCAACGGTTGTAAAAGATCCTGGGCCAGCTTGCTGTTAATATTCGTAAACACTCAATCTAGTTATATTTTTCACGTTGTCAACGGTGGGTTGACCCCGTATGGAGGTAACCTTCCAGCATGATGTCAGGGCCGAAACGATGCACGTTGACATCCGCCACGTTCAGGCAGTCCTGCATGCGTTCCGGGCCCTGTCCGCGGCAAATGGGTACGCCATCATCGCCTCCCAGCAGCTTGGGGGCATAAAACAACAGAAGTTTATCGACAATGCCGGCCTGCAGGGCTGATCCGCTAATGCGGCTGCCCCCCTCCACCAGTATACTGGCGATGCCTTCCCGGCCTAATGTGGCCATTAACGCGGCCATGTCGATGCCGCCGTCCTTCACAGGCGCTACCAGAACCCGAGCGCCTGTGCCGGTTAGCTTATGGCGCGCTTCGGGAGAAGCCTCCGGTCCGGCGACCAGGATCGTTTCGCTTGGCGATGATTGAGTCAGCACACGGGCCTTTAACGGTATCGACAGGCGGGTGTCAAGGATAATACGCTTGGGGTCGCATCCTTTTCTGTCCGGCAGCCGGGTGGTCAGGCTGGGATCATCCGCTTTGACCGTGCCCACACCCACCAGGATGGCATCCACGGCGTGCCGTAAATCATGGACAAACCCGCGTGATTCCGGCCCACTGACCCATCGGGCATCGCCGGTTCGGGTGGCGATGCGCCCGTCCAGGGTGGCAGCGCATTTCAAGATCACGAAGGGTTTTTGGGTTCGGACGTGTTTAATGAAAAACTCGTTCTGCCGCCGGGCGGCATCTTCGGCCAGGCCCTCGGCCACTTCCAACCCTGCGGCGCGCAGACGGTCGTTGCCACCACCCTTGACACCGGGATTGGGGTCCCGCATCGCCACCACCACGCGCCGGATGCCGGCCGTCAGAATTTTTTCGGTGCAGGGCGGGGTTTTCCCGGTGTGGTTGCAGGGCTCCAGAGTGACGTAGAGGGCTGCCCCGCGAGCCTTATCCCCGGCCTGGTTCAGGGCGTTGACTTCCGCATGCGGACCGCCGAAGCGTTCATGCCAACCCCGGCCGACGACTTTGCGGTCTTTGACGACAACGGCCCCCACCAGCGGGTTGGGAGAGGTATGCCCTGTCCCCCGGGCGGCCAAATCCAACGCCATCTGCATGTAAAACCGGTCTTGTGCCGTGAAAATGCTCATGGGAAGGCGATCAGCGGTGGCTCAAGAGGCTTTTGAGTTCGGCAAAAAAATCATTCACGTCCTTGAATTCCCGGTAAACCGAGGCAAAGCGCACATAGGCCACGTCATCGAGGGCATGCAGCTTGGCCATAATTTTTTCTCCCAAATAGGAAGAGGGGATTTCTTTTTCACCGAGTTCCCCCAGATCCCGTTCCAGTTCATCGAGAAAGTTTTCGATTTGGTTGACGCTGATATCCCGCTTCTGGCAGGCCTTCTGAACCCCGGTACGAACCTTTTCCCGGGAGAAAACTTCGCGTCGACCGTCCTTTTTAATGATCATGATCGGGATTTTTTCGATGTGCTCATAGGTGGTAAACCTGCGGCTGCAGACCAAACATTCCCTCCGCCGTCGAATTTCGTTACCATCTTTGCTGAGCCGCGAGTCGATGACTTTGTTGTCCGTTTCCTTGCAAAAAGGGCATTTCATTCAGCGGCCTCCTGATCACTGGGGTTCAGGTGGATGACCTCCACACCGGCCTCGGCCAACATCTCCCGGGCCATGGGGTCGGCATAGCCGGACTGGTAATAAATCTTACGAATTCCGGCATTGATAATCATTTTGGCGCAGATCGAGCACGGCTGCGTCGTGCAATAGAGGGTTGCCCCTTTAATGGAGACACCATAGTAGGCGGCCTGGATGATCGCATTTTGTTCCGCGTGAATCCCCCGGCAAAGTTCATGCCGTTGGCCGGAGGGGACCTTGAGCTGCTCCCGCAGGCATCCGACTTCGCGGCAGTGGCGGATATGGCTCGGTGCACCGTTGTAACCGGTGGACAGAATGCGCTTGTCTTTCACGACGATGGCGCCCACCGCCCTTCGCAGGCAGGTCGTGCGCTTGGCCACCAGTGTCGTGATGTCCATGAAATAGGTGTCCCAGGAAGGACGATCCCTTCCAGGCAGGATAGTGCTCGGTTCCTCAGTCATTGTCAGTTCCCGGGTAAAGCGGAAACCGCCGGCAAAGGGCTTGCACATCCCGGCGAACTTCCGTCCGTATGGTTTCATCGGAAGGATGGTGCAACACCCGGCCAATGCAGGCGGCGATCTGGGCCATTTCGTCCACCCCCATGCCGCGTGTGGTCACGACGGGCGTGCCGATCCGAATGCCGCTGGTGACGGCCGGACCCCGCGGGTCGAAGGGGATGCTGTTTTTGTTCACGGTTATGCCGGCCCGGCCCAGGGCTGCTTCGGCTTCCTTGCCGGTGATTTCGAGATTGCGCAGGTCCACCAGGAGCATGTGGTTATCGGTTCCCCCGGAGACGAGACGGATACCGTCCTGTTGCAAATCGTCGGCCATCTTATGGGCATTGCGAACGATGGCCTGTTGGTATTGCTGGAATTTTTCGGTCAGGGCTTCCTTGAAGGCCACGGCTTTGGCGGCGATCACATGCATGAGAGGCCCGCCCTGGATGCCGGGAAAAATTTCCTTGTTGAGGCGTGCGCCCAGTTCCGCTTGACCGAGGATGAGGCCGCCCCTTGGTCCCCGCAAGGTTTTATGGGTCGTCGAGGTGACCACATCGGCATGGGGAACGGGAGACGGGTGCTGCCCGGCGGCCACCAGGCCGGCGATATGGGCCATGTCGACCATCAGCTTGGCCCCGACCTCACGGGCGATATCGGCAAAAGCCTGAAAATCGATGATCCGGGGATAGGCACTGGCACCGCACACGATCAGACGGGGGCGCACCTCGTGGGCCAGGCGGGCCACGCTGTCGTAGTCGATCCGTCCGGTTTCCGGGTTCAAACCGTAATGGTGAAAATCAAAAAGGCGGCCCGAAAAACTGGCCGGGCTGCCGTGGGTGAGATGGCCGCCATGGGCCAGATTCATGCCCAGGACGGTATCGCCCGGCTGCAACAGGGCAAAGTAAACGGCCATGTTGGCCTGGGAGCCGGAATGCGGCTGAACATTGGCATATTCGGCGTCAAACAATGTGCAGGCCCGTTCCACCGCAAGCTTTTCAGCCACGTCGACAAATTCACATCCGCCGTAATAGCGCTTTTCCGGGTAACCTTCGGCATATTTGTTTGTCAGGACGCTGCCCTGGGCTTCCATGACAGCCGGACTGGTGGTGTTTTCAGAAGCGATCAGCTCAAGTTGGGTTTCCTGCCGATCAAGCTCTTGGGCGACGGCACGGGCGATTTCCGGGTCGACAGCTTCGATATGCGCGCAATTCACTGTGGTTTTTTCTCTCCTTTGACTGGCGTACTCCGTTTCCCGGATTGGCCGCTGCGGACACTGGTCAGTCGATCCGATCGAAAAGATCCAGGCGTTTTTGATGCCGACCGCCTTCAAAAGGGGTTTCCAACCATACTTTCACGATTTCTTCCGCCAGGGTTTCGCCGGTCACACGGCCCCCTAAAACCAGGACGTTGGCATCGTTATGTTTGCGGCTCATTGTGGCTCCAAACAAATCGTGGCACAGGGCGGCCCGCACGCCCGGGAAGCGGTTGGCCACCATGGACATCCCCAGGCCGGTGCCGCACAGAAGAATGCCCCGGGCAAAGCGACCGTTGGATACCATTTGGGCAACTTTCTTGCCGTAGTCGGGATAATCGACAGATTCGGCACTGTGGGGGCCGACATCCTCAACAGATTCTCCCCGCTGGAGCAGATAAGCTTTGAGTTTTTCCTTCATTTCGAAAGCCGCGTGATCACAGCCGATAACGATAGCGGTCGATGGGGCGGTCATTGGTTCTCCTCATTGAGCGGGATAGGCCTTTGGTCAACCATCGGGTTGATTACGATTGGCGCGTGATTCGCCGGAGGCTCCAAGCCCTTTAAGGCTTGTAAGCCGCTAAGACTCTTGGATCTTGCTTCTAATACAACCTGTTTCTCCAGTGCAAGGGAAAAGACCGGCGTGTACCCTTTTCAGGGGGATGCATCGAAGTTGCGGCTGCAGGAATGGGGGTGCTGATCAGACCAAAAGCGGGGCCGACGCAACAAAGCGCCGGCCCCGGCTGAATCGTTTGGCGGGTTGGGTTTGGGGGGCTAGCAATCAAGAAGGGCCGCGGCCGAGCTGTAAGGTCGGCATCGGGTCCTCGCCGTAAGGTTTAATGGGCGTTGATGTAATCGATAGCATCCTTGACACAAAGAATTTTTTCCTGGTCTTCATCCGGGATCTCGATATCAAATTCTTCTTCCATGGTCATGATGAGTTCGACCAGGTCCAGGGAGTCGGCTCCCAGGTCATCGACGAATTTGGCTTCGGGGACCACTTCCGAAGGATCAACATTCAGTTTTTCCGCTATCATTTTTTTGACTTTATCTTCGGTCGACATGTATCCTCCTTTGTCCTGCGGCTGCAGAATGAAATTGCGGCTGAAAAGGGCCGTTGCTTTCCGGTCGGTAGATTTTCGTCAGGCCGGCAAGGGCAAAAGTTTACGGCTGAAAATGGTCTCAAGGCCTGATCGTGGCGGTGATACCGGATCTCCGCTCCTCTGCGGCAACACCGGGAATTTTAATCTTCGTCGGTCTCTATCAGGGTGCGACCTTTATAGGTGCCACAGTTCATACAAAGGTGGTGGGGCAGCTTGGGCTCGCCGCATTGGGCACAGGTTGTGACGCTGGGCGCAGCCGTTTTTTTGTGGGTACGGCGCATATCGCGTTTGGATTTGGATGTTTTTCGCTTGGGTACAGCCATGAGTCATCTCCTAACCAATTGGAATCGTATGAGATATATTTTTGTTAAGCTTACAGTGACATAAACTGAGTTAAGTAATTTAATCGGATTGGAATGTCAAGAAAATTTGCGGATTTTCCTGATTTCCCGTATTGTGCCCCTCTTCAGGATATGCTATGGAGATCCACTTCAAAAACGGCAACATCCCAATGTTTATAGGAGAAACAACCCAATGGATCCTGTCGTAACCCGATTTCCACCCAGTCCCACCGGCTATCTGCATGTCGGGGGTGCCCGAACGGCCCTTTTCAACTGGCTTTATGCACGCCACACGGCCGGGCGGTTTGTTTTAAGGCTCGAGGATACCGACGTCCAGCGGTCCACCCAGGCCTCGGTGGACGCCATCTTCGAAGCCCTTCAATGGCTGGGCATCGACTGGGATGACGGCCCTTATTACCAGACCCAGCGCGTGGATGTCTACCGTGCGCACATTCAGAAATTGGTGGACCGCGGACACGCCTATTACTGCACCTGCACGCCGGAAGATATCGAAGCCATGCGCAATGAGGCCAAGGCGCGGGGCGACAAGCCCCGCTATGACGGCCGCTGCCGTGATAAACATCGGCCCCCCTCGGAGGATGCGGTGATCCGTTTCAAAGCCCCGCGCACCGGAACGACGGTGATCGAGGATGTGGTCAAAGGCCCGATCGTATTTCAGAATGACGAATTGGACGATTTTATCATCTGCCGCAGCGACGGCATGCCCATGTACAACCTGGCCGTTGTCGTGGATGATATCACGATGGGGATCAATACGGTGATTCGGGGGGATGATCATGTCAACAACACCCCCAAGCAGATCCTTCTATATAAGGCTCTGGGCGCCCCTCTGCCGGTCTTTGCCCATGTTCCCATGGTGCTGGGAAGCGACCGGGCGCGTTTGAGCAAGCGCCATGGTGCCATGTCTGTCACGGAATACCGGGATATGGGATACCTGCCGGACGCCGTGTTGAATTATCTCGTGCGGCTTGGCTGGTCCCACGGGGACCAGGAGTTTTTTACCCGGGACGAGCTGATCGCCAAATTCAGCCTTGAACACATCGGCAAATCAGCCGGTGTTTTCGACCCGCAGAAATTACTGGCCCTCAATGCCGATCATATCAAAACGGCCTCTATCGAAACCCTGGCCCTGCATTTGAAACCCTTTCTCGGCGCACTGGGGGTCGACAATCCGGATCCGGCCTATCTCGGGGCGGCTATCGAAACCTTGCAGACCCGCAGCAAGACGTTGCTGGAAATGGCTGACGGGGCGGTGTTTTATTTTCAGGCCGATGTGGTGTATGAGGAAAAGGCGGCCCGCAAATTTTTAAAACCCGCAGCCCTCGAGCCGCTCCGTTTTTTGATCGCGCAGTTGGAAGCCCAGGGTGTTTTCAATGATGCGTCCATTGAGGCCGCTTTCGTACAAACCATGGAAAAGACCGGTCTCAAGCTGGGCAAAATTGCCCAGCCGGTGCGTGTGGCCCTGACGGGCAAAACCGTGAGCCCGGGAATATTTGAAATCATCCGGGTGCTGGGAAAAGAGAAGACCCTGGCCCGTTTGAGAAGGGCCGCCGACACCATTGCCGCGCATGGCGATTAACCGGCGATATGCCAAAAAGGCTTGACTCATTAACGGAGTTGGGTTAATTAGTCGGGTCTGTGTTCTTCTGGGGGATCGTCCAATGGCAGGACTACGGACTCTGACTCCGTCAATCCAGGTTCGAATCCTGGTCCCTCAGCCAAGCGTATAGAAGGAGTTGTGGGTTCCGGCCCCAACTCCTTTTTTCGTTTTCTGAGATGGGAATCATATATTTCGTCAGAAGAGGCCTATTGGGAAAATTGGCATTGATTGATCGAAAACTGCTTAATATTCAGGCGTTGAGGGCCTGTGCTGTTTTGCTGGTGGTTTTTTCCCACTTGGTGCACATCGAAAAGAAATACGGGCACGGTGGCCATGTCCTATCGGACTTTTTTCTTTATGGCGTCTCCGGTGTCGATTTGTTTTTCGTTATCAGTGGGTTCGTCATGATCGCCGTTTCGCAGCGAAAAAAAAGCCGGACCAACGCGATGCCGCTCTTGTTTTTGTACAACCGGGTTACGCGTATTTATCCTGTTTACTGGTTTTATTGTTCCCTTGTGCTTGTTGTATATTTAGTGCGGCCTGAAATGGTGAACAGCTCCCAAGGCAATCAGGTCCTCATTTTTGAATCTTATCTGTTATGGCCACAGAGGCTGGTCCCATTGCTGGCAGTGGCCTGGACGCTGACCCATGAAATGTATTTTTATATTGTATTTGCCGTGATGCTCTGGGGGCCGCGTCGTTATATCCATCTCTATCTCTTTATTTGGCTGACCATTGCAACAGCCGGCAACATGATCATGGGGGGGCAGGCGGCCCCGGTAATGAAGATTATTTTTCATCCATTGACCCTGGAATTCATTGCCGGATGCTTTGTTGCATTAATCTTGTTCAATGGCAGCACGGCTTACGGGCGCGTTTTCTTTTTCGGAGGGGGCGCTTTATTGATGTTCAACATGTTAGGCTGTTATCTTTATTTTGGGCGAGCGTTACCGGCAGGGTGGTATCGGGTGCTTTTTTTTGGAGTACCAAGCGCATTGATGGTCTATGGCGCGGTGGCATCTGAGATGCGCTCTGCATTTCGATTTCCTGCGTGGTTCACTGCTGTCGGCGATGCTTCTTATTCCATCTATCTTTCCCATATCCTTGTGCTTTCATTCCTTGGGAGACTTTGGTATCGATGGGGTCTGCCAGGGCTGTATGATAATATTTGCGTGCTTGCAATAATGCTGCTGATCGTTTTGATTTTTGGGCATTTGAGCTACAAGTATTTGGAAAAACCTGTAATTCGCTATTTCCGTCGTTTCAAGACCATTATGTCATAACCTTACTATCTGTACGTTCAATGCGACGAAGGTTAAAATCTTACAAAAAGCATTGTTCCCCATTGGAGACAACATGAAGGAGCCCGTAAGTTCATCCAACTTTATCCGGGACATCATCGATGAAGATCTGGCCAGCGGGAAGCACACCAGCGTGATGACGCGTTTCCCGCCGGAACCCAACGGCTATCTGCACATCGGTCATGCCAAATCCATCTGTCTCAACTTCGGCCTGGCCCGGGATTACGGCGGTGCCTGCAATTTGCGGTTCGACGACACCAACCCGACCAAGGAAGAGGTGGAATATGTGGAGTCCATCAAGGAAGATGTCCGCTGGCTGGGATTTGACTGGGAAGACCGGGAATATTTTGCTTCCGACTATTTCGAGTCGCTTTACCAGTTTGCCGTCCACCTCATCAAAGACGGCAAGGCCTACGTGGACAGCCTGAGTGCGGATGAAATCCGTGCCTACCGCGGCACCCTGACCGAGGCCGGCCGCAACAGTCCCTACCGGGACCGGTCGGTGGAAGAGAATCTTGATTTGTTCGAGCGGATGCGCGCGGGCGAATTCCCGGACGGCGCCCATGTTTTGCGGGCCAAAATCGATATGGCTTCGCCCAACATGAGTCTGCGCGATCCCACCATCTACCGGATTCGCAAAGTGGCCCATCACCGCACCGGCGATCGATGGTGCATCTACCCCATGTACGATTTTGCCCATGGTCTGTCGGACTCCATCGAAGGCGTCACCCACTCCATCTGCACGCTGGAATTTGAAAACAATCGCGCGCTCTACGACTGGTTTCTCGACAACCTGCCGGTGACCAGCCGACCGCGCCAATATGAATTCGCCCGTCTCAATATCAGCTACACGGTTTTGAGCAAACGCAAGCTGCTCAAGCTGGTGGAAGAAAAAATCGTGGACGGATGGGATGATCCGCGCATGCCGACGCTGTCGGGCATTCGGCGGCGGGGGTATACGGCCGAAGCCATTCGGAACTTCTGCGACCGCATCGGGGTTGCCAAGCGGGACAGTGTGGTGGATGTCGCGCTGCTGGAGTACAGCATCCGGGAGGATTTGAACGACCGCGCGCCGCGTTTCATGGGGGTTTTGAACCCCCTGCGGGTGGTGATCGAAAATTATCCGGACGGCCAGCAGGAGGAACTGGAAGCACTGAACCACCCGACGGATGAAAGCTTCGGCAAACGAAGCATTCCGTTCGGTAAAGTGATTTATATCGAACGGGACGATTTCCGGGAAGACCCGCCCAAAAAGTTTTTCCGGTTGGCACCCGGCCGGGAGGTCCGCCTGCGCTATGCTTACTTCATCACCTGCACCGATGTTGTCAAGGATCCTGCTACCGGTGAAATCGTGGAGCTGCGTTGCACCTACGATCCGGAAACACGCGGCGGGAATGCCCCTGACGGGCGCAAGGTCAAATCAACCCTGCACTGGGTGGCGGCGGACCATGCCGTGGACGCCGAAGTGCGGCTCTATGACCGGTTGTTTACAGCCCCTGACCCGGAAGCGGCGGGCGATGGCGATTTTCGTGTTTGCCTGAATCCCCAATCCCTGCAAACGTTAAGCGCCTGCAAACTTGAACCGGCGCTGGGTCGGATCGAAAGCACGACGGCGGTACAGTTTGAGCGGATGGGCTATTTCTGCCTGGACGCCCACGACAGCCGGCCGGAGCACTTGGTGTTCAACCGCACCGCCACCCTGCGGGATCCATGGGCCAAGATCGATCGTCAACTGAAAAAAGGGCGGTGATCGGTACACCAATGGCCTTAAGCCGCCTTTGCAAAGGAGTTCGGCATGACACCTTATGAATTGTCCCGGGAATTGCACCGGGATCTTTCACCGATAGCGCCCCGTTTGGCTGCCGCATTGAATCGTGCGCTTGTGGATATGGGAGAGGGCTCGGTGCTGGTGGGGCTTCCCAATGGCATGAGTGCCAACGACCCCGCATCTTTTGATGAGCGCGAGAGCATTGCCCTCCAGGGCACCGAACCTGCGGCCATCCTGGCACGCATCACCCAGGCCCTGATGCTATTGGAAAATCACTCCTCCTGGCGTGTCATCGTGGACAAGGGGAAGGGGGGGCGCTCCGATCATTTGGAGTTGTTGTATACCCTGTTTCGAGAACCGCCTTCAGTCTAGTGGCGCTATCCTCACGCCCTCGCAGCGGCGGCCCCGGCGGGTAACCGGTGGCACGTTTAACAATATGTTATGCCGGCATACCCGACAAAGCTGTCGCCGGGGATTTTATCGTAGCTGGTGGTGTATGCCAGGAGCGTGCCCCGGGTGGCGCCCAAGCCGAGAGCGGCCTGCATGGCGGCGGCGGCCGCACCTGCACAGCAGGCATTCTGGTAGTTCCGGGCCCCGGCGATGACATCTTCCGGGCGCAAGTTCAGCGCAGCGTCGATAAACCGGCGATCGTTGGTATCTTTGACCCAGGCCACCGCAGCCCTGCCCGTTCCGTGAGTCGTGAACCCATAATTGGGGCCGTAATGGGTCAGGTCCGTTGATCCCACCACTTTAAGATCCAGATCCAAAGACCGGGCACCTTCCACCAGCGTATTGGCGATATCCAAAGCGATGGGGGCGGGCGGCACGCCAATGGGTAGAATTGGGACTTCTCCAAAAAAATGCCGGATGAACGGCAGCTGGAGTTCGATCGTATTGTCCCGGTTGGGATCCTGCGGCTTTTCAACGACAAAGGTGATGCGTTCGATCAGATAGCGGGCCAGCTTTTCGGCGACGGGCAAATTCCCCAGCGGTGTTTCCCAGGCCCCCCGGTCCATGATGACCGGGCGCTGGGCCGGGTGCATGTGCATCCCGAAAAGGACCACCGCATCGGGCGCCCTGCTTTTTTCATGCAGGGCCTGAATCACGCGGCAGGCAATTGCACCCGAGTAAAACCAGCCGGCATGCGGTACCACACCCGCTCGGGCCGCATGAGACTTTTCGCGGGGGGGATCGTCTGTCAAAAACGTTTCAATCTGCCCACGGCAGGCCTTTTCGTCATCCGGGTACCAGCTGCCGGCAAAGGCAGGGCGGCGCGCTACCATAAGATACCTCCATTTCCCTTGGTTAACCTATAGGATCAAGATAATGTTCCGGCATTCCGAAGTCAAAAGCCGAATGAATGGGACACGGGTTCCACCCGGCAAGAATTGAAATCGGCTTTGCTAAAGGTCAGGGGGATGTGATATACAGCCGTTTTCCCGGGCCAGCCGATGGCCGGCCATTTATCGATGACCTATTGAAAAAACGATGGAGCCGCCATGTTCAAAGTGATGATTCGTGACAGCATGTCGCCCGTGGCACGGGAGATTCTGGAAGCCACCGGACAGATCGAAGTGGTTGTGGATAACGACAAAAGCAACAACGATCCGGAGCGTCTGGCCGAAATTATTGGCGAGTTCGATGGATTGGCGGTGCGGTCCGGAACCCGGGTGACCGAGGCCGTGCTGGCACGGGCCAGCAAGTTGAAAGTGATCGGCCGGGCCGGAGTCGGTGTCGATAACATCGATGTCGACGCGGCCACGCGAAATGGTGTGGTGGTCATGAACGCCCCGGGAGGCAATACGGTGACCACCGGAGAGCATGCCATTGCCATGCTGCTGGCCGTGGCCCGGAATATCCCCCAGGGTACCGCGACCCTCAAGGACGGGCAATGGGCCAAAAAAACCCTGATGGGGGTCGAACTCACCGGCAAAACTCTGGGCGTCGTCGGGTTGGGCCATGTCGGTCGCGTGGTGGCCACACTGGCCAACGGGCTGCGCATGAAAGTCATCGCCTCCGATCCTTTTGTGAGCGCCGAAGCGGCCGAAGCGCTGCATGTGGAACTGGTGTCCATTGATGATCTCTACGCCCGGTCCGATTTCATTACGCTTCACGTCCCCCGTCTCAAGGAAACCGTGAACATGATCAATGCCGACACCCTGGCGCGCATGAAGCCGGGCGTTCGCCTGGTGAACTGCTCCCGGGGGGAAGTCGTCAAGCTCGATGATCTCCACGCGGCGCTGGAAAGCGGTCATGTGGCCGGTGCCGCCCTGGACGTACTGCCCACAGAGCCACCGGATGCCGACATGCCGCTGTTGAAGCATCCCCGGGTGATTTTCACCCCGCATCTGGGGGCCAGCACCGGTGAGGCCCAGGTCAAGGTTGCGGAAATGATTGCCAACCAGATGGCCTCATACCTGATGCACGACGTGATCGTGCATGCCGTGAATTTTCCGTCCGTGTCCCGTGAAGTCATGGCCCAGATCCGGCCCTGGGTGGACATGGCCGAGAAGATGGGGGCCCTCATGGGCCAGATGGTTTCCGGCATCCATCATATCACCATGACCTACTCGGGCGATGTGGCGGAACTGGAAACCCGGCCGCTGACCCACGCCGCCCTGAAAGGGTTTCTGGGGGTTTTTACGGACAAGCCGGTCAATTTTGTCAATGCCCGGGCCATTGCCAAGGCCAAGGGCATCAAGGTCAAGGAAACCCTGAGCAAGGACCGCAGCAGCTACACCGGTACCATCCGGATGCGCCTGGAAGATTATGAAGAGGGGCCCAACGAGATCTGGGGCACGATTTTCGGTGACAAGCATCCCCGGATCGTGCGGTTTGGCAAGATCTACATGGATGCCATTCCGGAAGGGTCCATGATCATTATTCAGAATATCGACAAGCCCGGCGTCATCGGCAACGTGGGGGCGACCCTGGGTAAACACAATATCAATATCGGCCGTTTCCAGCTGGGCCGCCTGGGGGACCGGGCCGTCTGTATGGTGAATATCGATACGCCGGCCGACGACAGCACCATCGAGGATATTCGGGCCCTGCCGAATATGATCTCGGTTAGGCAAGTCCACTTAAGATAGTGGCGCAGAGGCGCCTTTTTTGTCCCCGGACGGCGTTTTTGGCCTACCGGCGATTTTTGACGTAGCGTCTGCTACGCTTGCGGTCGTGGCAAGACCAAGGCCTTGCCCGGAACAAAATCGACTGGCGGCAATTGCTATCTCAAGAAAAAAAGCCGTCGCAAGGGATCGGGTCGATCTCCTTGCGACGGCTTTTTTAATGGGTGCGGTTTTATCTAAGGAAAAAACCCTACAGGGTGTCTACCCCAATTTTTCCTTTACGGCGGTCTTGAACCAGTCCAGCCAAGGCGTGAAACCCTCTTCGGTTTTGGCCGAGGTTTCGAACACCGGCATATCCGGATGGATCTGCAGGATGTTATCCGCAGCAAGTCTGACATCGTAATCCAGGTAGGGCAGCAGATCGATTTTGTTGAGCAGGGCCGCGTCGCATTCCCGGAACATGAGGGGGTATTTGAGGGGTTTGTCTTCGCCTTCCGTGACACTCAGGATGACGGCCCGTTTGTCCTCGCCGATGTCGAATTCCGCCGGGCACACGAGATTGCCGATGTTTTCAACGATCAGGACGTCGAGGTTGTCCAGATCCAGGCCGCCCAACGCCTTTTCAATCACATGGGCGGCCAGGTGGCAGTCGCCGCCGAACTCGTCCGTGTTGATCTGGACCACCGGAGCGCCGCTGGCCGCCAGACGGTCGGCATCCTGGGTGGTGCAGATATCGCCGACGATGACGGCGCAGCGGTAGTCGGGCATCAGATGCTGCAAGGTTTTTTCCAGGGTCGTGGTTTTGCCGGATCCGGGCGAACTCATCAAATTGAGCACGAACAGTTTCTTTTCGGCAAAAAGCTTCCGGTTGACGGTGGCCATGATGTCGTTGGCATCCAGGACCCGGCGCACGACTTTGATTTCGCGCCCGCCATGGGTGTGGGTTTCCACCGGTTGGTCCGTACCGTGGGGGTGATGATGGGGATGGCCTTCCTTGTGATGGCAGGCCCTGATGGTGTTGATTCCGTCTAACAGCATATCAATTGTCCTCTTCCGCAAGTTCTATGGATTCAATGTCGAGCTCCCGACCGGACAAAAGGGTGATGTCGCCGCTTTGGCATTGCGGGCAGGTGAAGGCCGGTAGATCGATGGTCCATTCGTTCTGGCAGGCATTGCATACCGCCCGGACGGGTATTTCCATGATATTAAGGCGGGCGCCTTCCAGCGCGGTATCCCTGGATACGGCCTCGAAGCAGAATTGCAGGCTGTCCGCCACAATCGCGGATAGCTTGCCGACCTTGAGGTTGACCTTTTCGACCCGTGCCCCGATCAGATCCGCGGGGATGGATGCTGTGGCAATTTCCACAATTTGCATGGCGACGCCCATTTCGTGCATGGATCCATGGCCTCCTGACTGTTTAGCCCCAATTCCCCGGTCCAGAAAGCAAGTGCCGCAACAAAAGCCCTTCCTCCCTCGACCGGACAGGGCAAATAAAAAGGTGCCCGCCCGACGGCCCCGGATGGAGCCCCCTAGACGAACACCTCTTCTACCACTTTTAGTTTATTATTTAAATACGCCGGCGCATAATTCGCCAAGGGTGCCCAAACTTTCGCAGACGTGCACGCCAACGGCCCGCATGGCCGCCAGCTTGGCATCCGCGGTACCGCTGTTGCCGCTGATGATGGCGCCGGCATGGCCCATACGCCTGCCGGGAGGTGCGGTCAGGCCGGCAATGAAACCGACAACCGGTTTGGTAACGTTGGCTTTGATATAGTCGCAGGCTTCCTCTTCGGCCGACCCGCCGATTTCACCCACCATGACGATGCCTTCGGTGGCCGGATCGTTCTGGAAGGCCTCCAGGCAATCGATGAAATTGGTGCCGTTGACCGGGTCACCGCCGATACCGATGCAGGTGGTCTGACCGATGCCCTGGGCCGTCAGCTGGTGGACAACTTCGTAGGTCAGCGTGCCGGAGCGCGAAACCACGCCGATGGGCCCACCGGGTTTGTGAATGGGCCCGGGCATGATACCGATCTTGGCCTCCCCCGGTGTGATGATGCCGGGGCAATTGGGGCCGATCAGGCGGCAGGCTTTGTCCTTCAGATAATTTTTGACCCGCATCATGTCCATGACCGGGATGCCTTCGGTGATGGCCACGATCAGGTCGATGCCGCCATCGGCGGCTTCCATGATGGCGTCGGCCGCAAAGGGCGGCGGCACGAAAATCATGCAACAGTTGGCGCCGGTCTCGCGGACCGCCGTTTTGACCGTGTTGAAGACCGGCACGTCGTCCATCGTCTGGCCGCCCTTGCCCGGCGTGACACCGGCCACAACCTGGGTGCCGTAGGCGAGACACTGGCGCGTATGAAACTGGCCTTCCTTTCCGGTGATGCCTTGAACCAGAAGTTTGGTATGTTTGTCGACAAAGATGCTCACGTTCGTATCCTCGCTAATAAGCCAAAAGTTATTTTACGATTTCCGCCACTTTGCTGGCGGCATCCTTTAGATTCTCAGCCGTGATCAGGGTCAGGCCCGATTCGGCCAGGATGCGGCGTCCCTCTTCCACGTTGGTGCCCTCCATGCGGACCACCACCGGTACTTCCAGACCGACCTTTTTGGCGGCTTCGACGACCCCTTGAGCCAACACATCACACCGTAAAATACCGCCGAAGATATTGATCAGAATACCTTTCACGTTGGCATCGCTGAGCAGGATGCGGAAGCCGTTTTCCACCATTTCGGCGTTGGCTCCGCCCCCGACATCCAGAAAGTTGGCCGGTTCGGCACCGGCCTGCTTGATGATGTCCATGGTCGCCATGGCCAGTCCGGCGCCATTGACCATGTTGCCCACATTTCCATTGCCTCCCAGGTGGATATAGTTGAGGTTGTATTTCGACGCTTCCACTTCCAGGGGGTCCTCTTCGTCCGTATCCCGGTAGGCCTGGACGTCTTTGTGGCGGTAAAGGGCGTTGCTGTCGACATCGACCTTGGCATCGAGTGCGATGACCTGGTCATCCGCGGTCAATACCAGGGGATTGATTTCCACCAATGAGCAGTCGTAGGCGGCAAACAGGCGGTAAAGGTTGTGGAGCAGCTGGCCAAACCCTTTCATGGCGGCGGGCGGGATGTTCAGCCCAAAGGCGGCTTCGCGTACATGGTAGGGTTGGAGCCCGCCGAGGGGGTTGACGAAGACCTTGATGATCTTTTCAGGGGTCTCGGCGGCCACGGCTTCGATATCCATGCCGCCGGCCTCGCTGGCCATGATGACATTCTGGGCCGTGGCGCGATCCGGCAGGATGCTCAGATAAAGCTCTTTGGCGATATCCAGCCCCTGCTCGATCAGCACCTTGCGCACCAGACGTCCTTCCGGGCCGGTCTGATGGGTGACGAGGGTCATGCCGAGGATTTCATCGGCCAGGGATTCGACTTCCTCCGCGGACTGGGCCAGTTTGACACCGCCGCCTTTGCCCCGGCCGCCAGCGTGGATCTGGGCTTTGACCACAACAGGAAAGCCCGGCAGACCCTCGGCGGCTTTACGCGCTTCGGCCGGTGTGAAGGCAACGCCGCCTTGGGGAACATTTACGTTATATTCTCGAAAAAGCTCTTTGGCTTGATATTCATGGATCTTCATGATCCCTCTCCTTGCAAAGGCAGGGTGCGGAACCGATGGCGTCCCTGCCAGGTTGTAGACGGGATGAGGTAATGGAGCGTGCCGGGCGGTATTGACCGCCCGGCTAGTCGCGAGACTATCCGATAACCGCCAGTACGGCGTTTTTGGCAACCGAGTCGCCACTCTTGAAGCCGATCGCTTTGATCGTTCCGCTGCAAGGTGCCGGCAGGGCGTTTTCCATTTTCATGGCTTCCAGGATGACCACCGTGTCCCCTTTTTCCACCGTGTCGCCGACCTCTATCTCATAACTGACGATCATGCCCGGCATGGGGGCGTTCAACGGGGTTCCTTCGGCGTCGGCCGCCGGTGCCGGTGCGGGAGCGGCGGCAGGCGCCGGGGCGGCTGCCGGGGCGGGTGCGGCGGGTGCCGGTGCCGTGGGTGCGGCGGGCGCCGGGGCGGGTGCGGCTGCAGGAACCGGTCCCGGGGCGGCTGCCGGTGCAGGGGCCACCGCCACCTGGCCGCCGGCCTGGAGGAAGTTCAAAACCGGCGATCCGCCCACTTCATCCACGGCCACCTCGACGCAGTCGTCGTCGATGAAGACGTTGAATTTACGGGCACCTTCGGATTTGACCGGCATTTCATCCAGCTTGGCCTTTTCGACCACTTCACCCTTGCGGGCTTTGTTTACCAGGTCTTGCTTGGCCTTGGCGTCTTCGAGACTCATGGCCTTGACTTCGGCGGGCGGCTCTTCCTTGCCGTATTTCCACTGCAGGAATTTTTTCCCGGTGACCGGATAGATGGCATAGAGCACCAGGTCGTCCATATCCACGGCCAGGTCGCCGATTTCATCCTTGGCTTTTTCCAGTTCGGGTTCCAGCACTTCGGCCGGCCGGCAGGTGATGGGATCTTCACCGCGGTCGTAGCCCTTGAGGGCTTTCTTCTGAACATCGGGGTTGATGGGCACGGCGGTCTTGCCGTAGAGCCCGTAACAGAGGTCTTTGACCTGCCCGGTGATCATCTTGTAGCGTTCGCCGGGTTCATCAAAAAGGACGTTGTTGACCGTCTGGATACCCACGATCTGGCTGGTGGGCGTAACCAGCGGGATCTGCCCCAGGTCTTTGCGCACTTTGGGCAGTTCCTTGTAGACATCGTCGATCTTGTCCAGGGCGTCCATTTCGCGCAGCTGGTTGACCAGGTTGGAGAGCATGCCGCCGGGGGTCTGGTGCAGCAGGACGTTGATGTCGATGATGGAGACTTTGGAGTCGTCCAGCAGGTGTTTGTATTTCGGCAGCACTTCCTTTTCGAGGATTTCGTTGATTTCGGCCAGTTTCCGGATGTCGAAGCCCGTGTCGCGGTTGGTGCCCAGCAGCGCCATGACCAGCGGTTCGATGGCGGCGTGCGAGGTCCGGTAAGCGTAGGGTGTCATGCAGGTGTCAATGATGTCGACGCCGGCCTCGATGGCCTTGAGGTGGCTCATGGGCGACATGCCGGACGTAAAATGGCTGTGCAGGTGGATGGGTACTTGGGTGGCCGCCTTGAGGGCCTTCACCAATTCATAGGCGTCGTAGGGGGCGATCAGTCCGGCCATATCCTTGACGCAGATGCTGTCGGCGCCCATGGCTTCGAGGTCTTTGGCCTTATTGACGTAGTAGTCCAGGTTGTAGACCTCGCCGCCCAGGCGCGGCTCCGTCATGGTGTAGCAGATGCAGCCCTGGAAATGTTTGCCGTATTCCTTGATTTTGGGCACGACGGTCTGGAAATTGCGGTAGTCGTTCAAGGCATCAAAGGTACGGAAGATATCCATGCCGTTTTCACAGGCCCGGTCCATGAATGCGTTAGCCACGTCGTCGGCGTAGTTGCGGTAGCCCACGAGGTTCTGGGCCCGCAGGAGCATGGAAAACGGTGTTTTCTTGAAATAGCGTTTGAGGGTCCGGATGCGCTCCCATGGGTCTTCGTTCAGGAAACGGTGCATCGTGTCGAAGGTCGCCCCGCCCCAGGTTTCCACGGCCCAGAAGCCGATCGCGTCCATCTTTTCAGCCACGGGGATCATGTCTTCGGTGCGGCCGCGGGTGGCGAACAGCGATTGATGGCCGTCCCGCAGGGTCAGGTCCATCACCTTGATGGGATTTTCCGCCGCCGGTCGTTCCGGGCTGTAATTCATGTCGGTCATTTTGAGTACGGTGTGCTCGCTCATGAAACCATCTCCTTGATCATGATATAAAAAGCCAAACTGCGATTATTGGTTAAGGGCGAAGGACTCCCGGCGTCAGGGACGGTGGAAGGCCTTCATCTGCATCATGGTACCCATTTGCATGAGGGCCTGACGGCCGCTGAGGCCCCACAGGTTGACCGGTCCGGCGCCAGCCGACGGCCCCGCGGGCTCAGGGCCGGCAGGTACGGCGGCCATTTGTGTGCAAAGCGCCTCTTCCTCGGTCTGGATATAGGCTGTAACGGCGGCCAGAGCGGCGGCCATTTTTTTCTTCTGATCCATGGGTTCTCCGTTCCATAGGTTTGCGCCCTGCCAGCGAGGGCAGAGCGCAGCCCGACAACCCTACATCGGGATGTTGCCGTGTTTTTTGGCCGGGCGCAGTTCGCGTTTGGTGCACAGGGCTTCCAGGGCGTCGATCAGTCGTGACCGGGTTTCGCTGGGCACGATAACCGCATCGATATAGCCGCGGTTGGCTGCGCAATAGGGATTGGAGAAGAGCGCTTCGTATTCCTTGATCTTCTCTTCCCGCTTGGCTTTGGGATCGTCGGCCCCCTTGATTTCTTTTCGGTGGATAATATTGGCGGCCCCGGCGGCGCCCATGACGGCGATTTCGGCCGACGGCCAGGCAAAGGCCATGTCGGCGCCCAGGTCCTTGGAGCACATGGCCAGGTAGGAGCCGCCGTAGTCCTTGCGGGTCACCAGCAGGAGCTTGGGCACCGTGGCTTCGGAATAGCACCAGAGCAGTTTGGCGCCATGGCGGATGATGCCGCCCCACTCCTGGTTGCTGCCGGGCAGGTAGCCCGGAACATCGGCGATGGTCAGCATGGGGATGTTGAAGGCGTCGCAGAAGCGGATGAAGCGGGTGGCCTTATCCGAAGCATTGATGTCCAGGCAGCCAGCCATGACTTCCGGTTGGTTGGCGATGATGCCGATGGTGCGGCCGTTCAAGCGGGCAAAACAGACCAGTATATTCGGAGAAAAATACGCGTGAGGTTCGAAGATTTCGCCGTTGTCGACAATAGATTGGATGACGGCCTTCATGTCGTAGGACTGGTTGGGATTGTCCGGAATGATGGTATCCAACTCGGGTGCCGTGCGGCGGGGATCATCCCCGGTGTCCACGATGGGTGGATCCTCCATGTTGTTGGCGGGCAAATAAGACAGCATCTTTTTGATCTGCTCGATGCAGTCGGCGTCGTTTTCCGCCGCAAAATGGGCCACGCCGCTTTTTTCGTTGTGGGTCATGGCGCCGCCCAGTTCTTCGAAGGTGATCTCTTCTCCCGTGACGGATTTGATCACTTCCGGGCCGGTGATGAACATATAGCTGGTATTTTTGACCATGAAGATAAAATCGGTCATGGCCGGGGAATACACCGCCCCCCCCGCCGTCGGTCCCATGATGGCGGAAATCTGGGGGATGACTCCCGAGGCGGCGGAGTTGCGGAAGAAGATCTGTCCGTAGCCCGAGAGGGCGTCGACCCCTTCCTGGATACGGGCACCGCCCGAGTCGTTCAGGCCCACAAAGGGGGCTCCCGCTTTCAGTGCCAGATCCATCACCTTGCAGATTTTTTTGGCGTGCATTTCCCCCAGGCTGCCGGCCCGGGAGGTGAAATCCTGGGCAAAAGCGAACACGGTTCGGCCGTTGACCCGGCCATGGCCGGTGACCACACCATCGGAAGGGATCTCGACTTTTTCCATGCCGAAATTGGTGCAGCGATGGGTGACAAACATGTCGATTTCCCGGAACGTGCCGGGATCAAACAAGGCATCGAGTCGCTCCCGGGCCGTCAGTTTGCCCTTGTCTTTGTGCTTGGCGACCGCTTTCTCGCCGCCCATCCCAAGGATCTTCTTTTCTTTTTCCTTGAGTGCTTTGATTCTGTCTTCCGTAACACCCATTAGACGATTCCTTTCTCCCGTGGCCATGTTTCTCGATAACGGGCACCAACCACTAATGCGTTAATATATTAATCAATCGGCATGATTTTAGTGAGCATTTAAAATGTTGATCAGTAACTAAATCGAAATCACTTAGATCCTATGGTGACTTGGGGTTGTCAAGGAAAAAAAGGAGCTCACCGGCCGCTACGGTCGGCGATGTTTCGCCCCTTGCCACCGCCCGCTGACAGCGGGGCAGATGCCGTACAATTTCGGGGTGGCGCATGAAGCGTTCCCGCAGGCCTTCGTCCAAGAGGGCCTGGAGCCAATCCAGAGCCTGGCCGCGCCGTTTGATGTCGAATTCGCCGGAAGCCTGCATGCGCGCGCGATGGTCCAAAACCGTCTGCCAGACGTCGTCGATGCCATCCTGGGACAAGGCACTGCACGTTAAGACCGGTGGCGACCAGTTGGCCGATGCCGGTGACAGGAGGTGCAGGGCCGAAGCGTACGCCCGGGCGGCCTGTTTGGCTTTGGCAACATTGTCGCCGTCCGCCTTGGTGATGGTGATGGCATCGGCCAGTTCCAGAACGCCTTTTTTGATGCCCTGCAGCTCGTCCCCGGCGCCGGCCAGCATCAGGACCAGGAAAAAGTCCACCATGGACGCCACAGCGGTCTCCGACTGGCCGACGCCCACGGTTTCCACGATCATGACGTCGAAGCCCGCTGCCTCGCAGGCCAGCATGGTTTCCCTGGTTTTGCGCGCCACGCCGCCCAGGGTGCCGCCGGAGGGACTGGGCCGGATGAAGGCATCCGCCTGGACCGATAGCTGTTCCATACGGGTTTTATCGGCCATGATGCTGCCGCCGCTGCGTGTCGAGCTGGGATCCACCGCCAGGACGGCGACCTTGTGTCCCTTGTTAATCAGCGCCATGCCGAGGCTTTCGATAAACGTACTTTTACCAACCCCCGGCACGCCGGTAATGCCCAGGCGGACCGCTTTGCCCGTGTGGGGCAGAAGCTGATTCAGAATGGCACGGGCCATGTCTTTGTGGCGACCGAGAGCGCTTTCGATCACGGTGATCGTCTTCGAAAGCAGGCGCCGGTCGCCGTTCAGGACACCGTTGACGTAGTCGTCGGTTGAAGCCGGCGGATGCATCAAGCCTCCAGGGCGTTGAGGATTTTATTGGCCGAATCCGTGATCGGCGTCCCGGGTCCGAAAATACCGGATACGCCCTTGTCCTCCAGAAAGCCATAGTCCTTGGGCGGGATGACCCCACCGACGAACACAAGAATATCCCCGCCGCCCAGCTTTTTCAGCTCCTCGATGAGATCGGGGACGAGCGTTTTGTGCCCGGCCGCCAGACTGGAGGCGCCCACCATGTGGACATCGTTTTCAACCGCCATTTTGGCAGCTTCCTGGGGCGTCTGGAACATGGGGCTGATATCCACGTCGAATCCAAGGTCGGCCAGCGCGGTGGCCACGACTTTGATGCCCCGGTCGTGGCCATCCTGCCCCATTTTGGTCAGCAGGATGCGGGGGCGCCGCCCTTGCTGCTCGGCAAAATCGCCCGTCCGCTTGCGCAGGGACGCGATAATTTCGCTGTCGCCGAATTCGGCCGCGTATACGCCGGAAATGCACTGGGTCGTTGCCACGTAGCGGTCGAACACCTTTTCAATGGCATCCGATATCTCGCCCACCGTGGCCCGGGCCCGGACCGCGGGGATACAGGCGGCCATCAGGTTGCCATCGGTTTCCGCCGCCTGGGTGACCGCCTGCAGGCAGCGCTCGACTTCCGCATTGTCGCGTTTCGCCTTGAGGGCCTCCAGTCGGGCGACCTGTTCGTCCCTTACGGTACTGGGGACTTCCAGGACATCCAGCGGTTCTTCGTCGGGCAACTGGAATTTGTTGACGCCGACGATGACGTCCAGCCCCTGATCGATGCGGGCCTGGCGGCGGGCCGCCGACTCTTCGATCCGCATCTTGGGCATGCCGGTTTCGATGGCCTTGGCCATGCCGCCCAGAGCTTCCACTTCGTCGATGATTTTTTCCGCTTCTTTATAGAGGCTGGCCGTCAGGGATTCGACATAGTAAGAGCCGGCCAGGGGATCGATTACATGGCAAACCTGGCTTTCGTGCTGCACCACCAACTGGGTGTTGCGCGCGATACGGGCCGAGGTGTCGGTGGGCAGCCCCACGGCTTCGTCAAACGAATTGGTATGCAGGGATTGGGTGCCGCCCAGGACGGCGGACATGCATTCCAGGGTGGTGCGGATGATATTGTTGTAGGGATCCTGCTCCGTGAGACTCCAGCCCGAGGTCTGGCAATGGGTCCGCAGCATGGTGGATTTGGGGTTTTTAGGATTGAAGCGGCTGATCAGTTTGTGCCACAGGAAGCGGGCCGCGCGCAGCATGGCAATTTCCATGAAAAAATTCATGCCGATGCCGAAGAAAAACGACAGGCGGGGCGCAAAGGCATCGATATCCATGCCGGAATCGATGGCGGCTTTCACGTATTCGACGCCATCGGCCAGGGTGAAAGCCAATTGGAGCACGGAATTGGCGCCGGCTTCCATCATGTGGTAGCCGCTGATACTGACCGTATTGAATTTGGGCATGTTCTGGGAGCAGTATCCGATGATGTCCGAAACGATCCGCATGGACGGCACCGGCGGATAGATATAGGTGTTGCGGGTCAGAAATTCTTTGAGGATGTCATTCTGGATGGTGCCGGCAAGCTGTTCCTGTTTCACGCCTTGCTCTTCGGCCGCCACGATGTAGCCGGCCATGATCGGCAGGACGGCCCCGTTCATGGTCATGGAAACGGACATCTTGTCCAACGGGATTTGGTCGAAAAGGACTTTCATGTCTTCGACCGAATCGATGGCCACCCCGGCCTTGCCCACGTCGCCGGCCACCCGCGGATGGTCGGAGTCATAACCCCGGTGGGTGGCCAGGTCGAAGGCCACCGAGAGGCCGCGCTGACCGGCCGCCAGGTTGCGCCGGTAAAAGGCATTGGATTCTTTGGCCGTTGAAAATCCGGCGTATTGGCGAATGGTCCAGGGACGGCCGGCGTACATGGTCGCCATGGGGCCGCGAACATAAGGCGCCATACCGGGCAGGGCATTCAAATGTTCGATACTTTCAAGGTCCTTGGCCGTGTAAAGCGGTTTGACTGGAATCCCCTCGGGCGTGTTCCAGTTGAGGGTGTCCACGGATTTGCCCTTCATCTGTTTTTCGGCCAGTTCCTTCCACTGCGTCAATTCGGGATGTTCTGCCATGGTGCTCTCCTTATGATCGTGTTGAGCCGCAAAGCCGTTAAGCAACGCGCAACCGCCTAATGCAGCGGTCGTGCATCACGGATTATCGTTTGGGCGAACGATGGCGCGCCATACCATGTCAAAAAGGACCTGGGATTGCCCGGACAGGCTTTCCTTTTGCCCCCGGGAAACCCACATGAAAAAGGCCCGCTGGACGCTGCCCAGCATGAAATCCAGCAGGACGCCGGCCCGGACATGGGGGTTCAAGACACCTTCGGCCTGGCCTTTTTTGAGGACTTCCAGATAGAGGTTGATCATCCGCTTCTGGCGGAAGGTCTGGTCCGACATCCAGGTCTGCATGGGCAGGGTCATGAACAGGATTTTCCCCAGGCCCTGGTGCCGTTCGTAATAGTCCAGCTGCAGCCAGTAAACCTTGCGCATCTTTTCCTTCAGATCCTCGATCCCCTGCAAGTGATCGATGATGCGTTCGGTCAGCTTCCCCAGCCAGATGTCCACGAAGCTGAACAGCAGACGTTCTTTGCTGCCGTAATGCTTGTAAATCGTGGTGAAGCTGACACCGGCCTTGCGCGCCACATCACGGATATTGGCCTTGTGGAAATCGGATTCGGAAAAGATTTCCAGAACGGCTTTCTCCAATCGTGCGTGCACATCCGGTCGCAGATCGGGTTCGGGCAGATGGTTTCGAACGGGCGTTACCTTGGGCACTGATGGTTCCTGTGAAGAATCGCGTCGAAAAAATCTGGTTATCAAATAAATTATGTAATATTTACTATTACATATATGGTTTAGGTATGGTGCTTGCTAAAAAAAATGAACTGTTGTTACCCTCTCAGGGCTTAGAAAAACCCCGCGGCATTGTCAACGAGATTCTTCGTGGGGATGCCGATCGCCGAATGGCGCGAAAGGTCTCCTCTAAAGCCCTATTGGTTGGCGGCTAACGTTCACACAATTCCACCAATACGCCGTTGGTGGCCTTGGGGTGCAGGAACGCAATCTTGGCCCCGCCGGCCCCCATGCGGGGTTTCTCGTCGATGAGACGAATACCCTTGGCCTTCAATTCTTCCAAGGCCTCTTCTATATTGGCCACCCTAAACGCTACGTGCTGGATGCCCTGGCCGCGTTTCTCGATGTATTTAGCCACGGGACCGTCCGGACTGGTGGATTCCAAAAGTTCCACTTCGCTTTCCCCCACCGGGAAAAAGGCCGTGGTTACCTTCTGAGCCTCGACGGTTTCGGCGCCCTCGAACGCCAGGCCGAGCACATCGGACCAGAAGTTTTTGCCCTCGTCGATACTGTTGACGGCAATCCCCAAATGATCGATTTTCAATATCTGCATGGGTTCTCCTTCCCGGGGTTCTCCATCACGAGATATTTGGTGATGGGTTCCCAATTACCCTATGTCATGGCAATGGCGGCTGTAAACGACTATTTCAATGGACCTTCAGTTCAGGCGAAATCGCAGCAACAACCATGCCGACGTATCCATGCTTTGGGCGATGATCGATCCAAGGAAGAATAGCCGGCACGAAACAACCTTGTTTCGTGCCGGCTATCCATCGAGCGGTTTTTGGCTTACGTTGCTCGGTTAAAGAGTTTAAGGATCGATTGCCTGGCGGTCTACTTCCGCGACGCGGCCAAGCCAATGGTATTCAGGGCATCTTCGATCTCGCCCAGAATCGTCGGATCATCAATGGTGGCCGGGACTTTGTAGTCCTTGTTGTCGGCGATTTTCTGAATGGTCCCTCTCAGGATTTTACCGGAGCGGGTCTTGGGGAGCCGTTTGACCACGGTCGCCGTCTTAAAGGCCGCCACCGGACCGATACGGTCCCTGACCATCTGGACACATTCCTTGGTAATGTCGTCGTGGCCGCGATCCACACCGGCGTTCAGGACCACGAAGCCAATGGGAATCTGTCCCTTGAGGCTGTCTTCCACCCCGAGCACCGCGCACTCGGCCACATCCGGATGGTCGGCAAGCACTTCTTCCATGGCGCCGGTGGACAAGCGATGTCCGGCCACATTGATGATGTCGTCGGTGCGCGACATGACGTAGGCATAGCCTTCATCATCGATATAGCCCGCGTCGGCGGTCTTGTAGTAGCCCGGAAATTCCTCGAGGTAGGCCTCCTTGTACCGTTCATCCGCCTTGTAGAGCGTGGGCAGGGTGCCCGGCGGCAGCGGCAACTTGACCACGAGGGCGCCGATTTCGCCCGGTGCCACCTGTTTACAGTCGGCATCCACCACTTGCAGGTTCCAGCCCGGTGCCGCCTTGGTGGGGGAGCCATATTTGACCGGAAACTGGTGCAGGCCCATGCAGTTGGCGGCAATGGCCCAGCCGGTCTCGGTCTGCCACCAGTGATCGATGACCGGGACTTGCAGGTTCCGCTCGGACCACTGGATCGTGTCCGGATCCGAACGCTCCCCGGCCAGGAACAGGTATTTAAAGTTGGAAAGGTCGTATTGTTTGATCAGGTTTCCTTCCGGGTCTTCGCGCTTGATGGCCCGGAAAGCGGTGGGCGCCGTGAAAAGCGATCGGACGCCGTGCTGGGAGATGACCCGCCAGAAAACGCCGGCATCAGGGGTGCCCACCGGTTTGCCCTCGAACAGGATGGTCGTGGCGCCTTTGAAGAGTGGCGCGTAGACGATATAGGAATGGCCCACCACCCAGCCGACATCACTGGCCGCCCAATAGACATCACCGGCATCGATATCGTAGATATTTTTCATGGTCCACTTCAGGGCCACCATGTGACCGCCATTGTCGCGCACGACGCCTTTGGGCTGACCGGTGGTGCCCGAGGTGTAGAGAATGTACAACGGATCCGTGGCCGCCACCGGGACGCAATCCTGGGGCTGGGCCGCGGCCATGGCCTCCATCCAGTCCACATCACGGCCTTCCATCATGCCGGCCGTTTCCATGGGCCGCTGCAGGATGACGCATTTTTCGGGTTTGGAACTGGAAAATTCGATGGCTTCATCCAGCAGGGGCTTGTAGGCTATGACTTTTTTAACTTCGATACCGCAGGACGCCGACACGATGACTTTGGGTTTGGCGTCTTCGATGCGGGTGGCCAGTTCCTTGGCGGCAAATCCGCCGAAAACCACCGAATGGACGGCCCCCAGGCGTGCACAGGCGAGCATGGCAATGGCGGCTTCCGCGATCATCGGCATGTAGATGATCACCCGGTCGCCTTTGGTAACCCCCTGGTTGACCAGGACACCGGCGAATTTGGCGACTTCGTCTCTGAGTTGGCTATAGGTGTATTTCTTTATGGTGTCGGTGACCGGACTGTCATAGATGAGGGCATCCTGATCACCGCGTCCGTTCTCGATGTGAAAATCCAGCGCATTGTAACAGGTGTTGCAGACGCCCCCGGTAAACCAGCGGTAAAAAGGTTTGTTGGAATCATCCAGAACCTTGTCCCATTTTTTATACCAGTGGCAGTCTTCGGCCGCTTCGCCCCAGAAGGATTCCGGGTCATTCAAGGATTTCGCATAGGCGTCTTCATACAGATTGGTCATGGGTCACTTTCCTTTCTGTGTTTATCCGAGTTGCCGAAAACACCCCGTCAGTTGGATTCCGTTGGTTCGGCGAGGCCGCAGGCTGCTGGATCGGGGTGTTGCCCGGATGGTCTGCCAAGCGCTGTCAACGGGCAGGGGCTTTGGCAGCCAGCGGAGTGCCTTTGACCTTTTCCGCTTCGCCGGTGATCCAAGGCTTCCCAACCGGCAGAATGTCTTTTCCGAAAACCTGGAGAAAAATGACATGGGCCATCATATACCAGGCAGCCGCAGCACAGGCCATGAGTTCATAGCCGGCCACTTTCGTCAGGGCAGGGTAGCCGAAGTGGGCGAGATCCAGGAGAATGAAGCCGATGAGAAGGAGTGTGAACGTGATGGCCATGGCACCGTGAACCCGCATGGCCGCCACCCAGAGGATCGCTGTGTAAAGGGTCCAGGCAACGAGGAACCAGCCCACGTCCGTCCCGCTGGCTTTGTAGATGCCGAAATGGTTGAGCAGAAAAATGATGCCCAGGGCGATCCAGAACGAGCCGTAGGAAACAAAGGCGCTGTAGCCGAAATTGTTGCCGCATTTAAATTCCTGGAAACCGGCGATCAATTGGGCGCCCCCGCCGAAGGCAATGGCCAAGGCTAAAACCGGGCCGATACCCATCCAGCCGACATTGTGAAACTGAAGAACCATGGTTGTCAATCCAAACCCTGCCAGTCCGACCACTGCGGGATTACCCATTTGCTGCTGCTCTGCCATGTCATCCTCCTAAAGTTTATGTATTCAGGCAATGAAGCTTATTTCCGGCGGGACCGCGGGCTGTAATCTCCCGGTGTCATCCCGTGATGAAGCGTCTTTCCTGTGCGCGACCGGTCTTGCTGCTGGCCACCTCCTTTCGGGGTCGATCGCCGGAAAATGTCTTTGGCGGCATTTTCCGAAACAGGATGCCCATGGCAGTGCAACTCATATGCCACAAAATTTACGATTTAGAAAGTCTTTAAACAACTAATATATAGATAGGGATTAAGACGGCCTATGAAGAATGAATGAAATTTAAAAAAGAGGCAAAATTGTCACATTTTAACGACTCTTACAATGTAAATACTTTAAAATATGTGAAATTTCGGGAAATGACAAAAATGTCCCAAAAATGGTCAATTATAGCCCATGAACCTTCATTTTACGAAAGAGGGTGCGGCGGTCAACGCCCAGGAGGGTCGCGACGCGGGCTCGGCGCCACTGGTGAGCTTCCAGCACCCGGAGAAGGTATTGCTTTTCGTAGTGGCCCATGGCTGCTTTCAGGGATAGCGTGGGCTCCAATGGCGGCACCGTTGGGTCGGTGGGAGGCCCCTGCGGCGGTGCCGACACCTCCACGGCTTCAACCGAGTTCAGGGTGATGAAGCGATGAACGGCATTTTGCAGTTCACGGACATTTCCGGGCCAATCCCGCTGCACCATGGACTGGATGGCATGTTCGGGCATGACCGGCAGGGTGTCAGCATCGCTTAATGATTGCAGGAAATGTTGAATGAGAAGCGGGATGTCCTCCCGGCGGTCGCGCAGGGGCGGCAGGTGAATGGGGATAATGTGGATCCGATAGAAAAAATCATCCCGCAGGTTGCCTCGGCGGACTTCTTCCGTGAGATCGCGATTGGTAGCGGCAATGATGCGGATATCAGGCATGACCGTCTCGTTGCTGCCGATGGGTGTGTAGCCGCCCCCTTCGATGGCGCGCAGCAGTTTTACCTGGAGGTTGGGATTGATCTCGCCGATTTCGTCCAGGAAAAGGCTGCCACCGTCGGCTTCGGCCAGAAATCCGGGTTTGTCCTTGTGGGCGCCGGTGAAAGCGCCCTTTTTGTGGCCGAAGAATTCGCTTTCCAGAAGGTTTTCCGGAATCGCACCGCAATTCACGGGAACGAAAGTACGGTGGCTTCGATCGCTCAATTCGTGGATGGTGTGGGCTACCAGTTCCTTACCGGTGCCGGATTCGCCGTAAATGATGACGTTGGCGCTGGATCCGGCCGCTTTAAGAATCACCTGGTAAACTTCGTGCATGGCGTGGCTTTTACCGATAATGCGGCCAAAGCGCCCGAGGTCTTTCAACGACGATCGCAGGCGCAAGTTTTCCTGGCGTAATTGGGCTTCACTGGCCCGGAGCGCCTCCTCGGCTTTGCGAATTGCCGTCAGGTCGAAGAGGATGCCACGCAAACCGACCAGGTCGCCGGCGCGGATGATAGGGCTGGCATAGACCATGGCCGGGAAGAGGGTTTGGTCCCGGCGGAGGACCACCGCTTCGAATTCCACCGGGCCTTTGCCCGCCATGATCTGACGCATGGCCGCCGCGATCTGGGGATGGGTGTCGGGGCTGAAGATGTCCTTTGCGGTCATTTGAGCGATGCGGGCCTGGTCCCCCCCGGCCAGGATTTCAGCGCCATAGCGGTTGATGAAGGAGAACTGCTGCGCCTGATCGATTTCAAACACGGGTTGCGGCAGGAGATCGGCCAGCTCCCGGAATTTTTGTTCGCGGTTGCGCAGGGTCGCTTCGGCCTGTTTGCGCTGAACGATTTCCTTTTTCAAGTTTTGGTTGGAGGCTTCCAGTTCCCGGGTACGCTCCACCAGGTCGGCCGTGCGGCGGGCGATTTCTTCTTCAAGATGCTGCCGGTAGCGGTTGTTTTCCTGACGGAGGCGGGCGCGTTCCAGAGCGTTTTGAATGGCATGCTCCAGGACGGCCATGTCGATGATGGGTTTGGTGACAAAATCATGGGCCCCGGCGCGCAGGGCTTCAATGGCATCCTGCAGCACGCCGGTGCCGGAAACGACGATGACCGGGGTGTCGGAGGCTTCCCCTTGCAGGGTTTCCAGAAATGCCAGCCCGTCCATACCCGGCATCCGCAGATCGAGCAGGATCAAGTCCGGCGCTTGTTCCCGGAAAAGGGCCAGTCCTTCCTGGCCGTCGCCGGCCTGCAGAACTTTGAAGCCGCTGTCCTCCAGATAGGAGGCGATATTGTCACGGATGACGGGCTCATCGTCGATGGCCAGAATCTTGACCGGACGATGGGCCGAAGAGGGCATGGGCAGGCGTGCTTTGCGCATGGCGTTCTTTCCCTCTTAAGGTTTACCCGCGGGGGGCATTTTGTCGCCCCACGGCAGTCGCAGGGTGAAGCGTGCGCCCTTCCCGGGGGCGGAATCCACTGCCATGGTGCCCCGGTGGTGACTGGTCACGATAAAATACGATACCGACAGCCCCAGACCGGTGCCCACCCCCACGTCTTTGGTCGTGAAAAAGGGTTCGAAAACCCGTTTGCGGGTTTCTTCATCCATGCCCGGGCCGTTATCGTTCACTTCGATACGCACGAAGCCGGGTTCACGGGAAAGGCGAAGGGTAATGCGGGGTGTGCCCTTGGTCGCGCCGGCCGGACCAAATGCCTGGGACGCGTTGCGCAGGAGATTCAGGATGACCTGGCCGATTTCAGTGGCCACGCAGGGGACCGGCGGCAGGCCGTCTTCATATTCGCGCACGATCTCAATCTGGCGGAAGTCGTATTTTTTGCGCAGGTCATAGTCATGGGCCGCCAGGGCCACTGTTTTTTCAAGCAATTCTTCCATCGCGGTCGGCACCAGGCGGGCATCGCTGGGCCGGCTGAAATGGAGCATATCGGCGACCGTGGTGGAGGCCCTTTCGCCGGACTGGCGGATGCCGTCGATAAACCGGCTGATCCCCCGCGCTTCCAGATAGCCACGGATGCTGGCCAGGTCGGTTCCGAACAGGGCTGCCACGGTGTGGTTCTCGGCCAGGGCCGGATCGAGGCGGCGCACGATATTCTGGGCGCTTTGCAGGATGCCGCTGAGGGGGTTGTTGATTTCGTGGGCCATGCCGGCGGCCAGCCCCCCCACCGAGAGCATTTTCTCCGTCTGCACCATGGTGTTTTCCATGCGCACCCGGGCCGTCACGTCGTCGATCCGGATGACAGCGCCTTCCAGAGTCTCGATATCCAGGGGGTAGACCATGATGTCGGCATAATGAATCTGACCGCCCATCGGATAGGCCACCTTTTCGGCCTGCCGGACGCTTCGTTCGCGGATGGCCTCTTTGACCATGCCGCCCAGGGGCTGCATGAGGGGATAGATGTGTCCCAGATTCTGGTTGCGGGCTTCGGCGCTGCTTACCCCGGTGGCCTTCTCGGCGGCGCGGTTCCATTGGGTGACGCGTCCCCAGCGGTCGACCCCCACAAGAACGGACGGCATCGAGTTAATGATGCTGGCCAGGTAATGCTGCAGGCGCTCCCTTTCGTTGATTTCGTTTTCGAGGCTGCTGCTGTAGGCTTCCAGCCGTTCCATGAACTGGTTGAAGTAGTTGGCCAGACGACCGATTTCGTCCCTGGAGCGCCGCTCCATGCGGACGCTGTAATTGCCGCCGGCGCCGGATGAAAAATGGTTCATGAGTTGCTTGAGGGGGGTGGTGATGGAATTGCTGATGGTCAGCGTCAGCGGCAAAACGATGATAAAGGACATGAGCACAGTGGCCAGGATCAGGCGGTGCATGGTGTTCAGGGGGGCATAAAACTCGTCGAGATAGCTGGAAGAGGCCACGATCCATTGATATTCGGGAATGTGGTTGAAAATCACCAGTTTGTCACGGGCCCTGTTTTCCCCCGGGTTTTCCCATGAATAGGTGATCTTGCCGCTTTTGCGGGCGCAGATTGCCTTGATGAATTCAAGGCCGTTGCGGTCCCTGGCATGCAGGTAGTTGCCGCTGACCTGGGGGTGCAGCACCATGTTGCCGTGCTCGTCGATGATATAGGAATAGCCGGTCTGGCCGAACTGCAGGGAGAGGATGCTGTCGCGGAAGTCGTCCACATTCACCAGTTCGTGAAATTCTTCCCGGTAGGACGAAACCGAAATGATCCAGTCCCAGGGCTCGAAATAATTCATGTAGAGGGCCTTGGGGCGGGCCCGGGCCTCGCCGGGGTTCATCCAGTCGTATTCCAGGTAGCCGTCCTTGCGGACGGTCTGTTCACGGATGAAGGCATACTCGGACAGATTGGCGCCGATCAATTCCTGCTTGGGATGAACGTTGATGATCCCGGTACTGTCCAGACAGTAGACGTATCCGGTGGCCCCGATGGACTGACTCAGGATGATTTCGGCGACCCTCTGCCGGGCTTCGCTTTGAGTGAGGTGGCCGGCCAGCGCCTGCCCATGGAAATAGGCTGCGATGTCGTGATTTTTTTCCGCTACGGCCCGGAGATGGTTTTTGATGGAGGTGGCCGCCGAGGTCCGGACCATATTGAGAATCGAGGTGGTGGTGTTCTTCAGCTCGCTTTCGATATTGGATTCCAGCGTCTGGCGGACGACGGAGTATACGACCATACTACCCAGGATGATGCACAGGATGAAGACCGCGGAATAGCCGGCCAGCAGTTTGTGCTGGATGCGCAGATCCCGAAAAGACTGAAAAATCGGCATGTCACGCCTCCCTGAACCACTGTTGGGATGGACGTTCAGCAATGCTACCGCATTTTTGTGGGGGCCTGTTCCCTGGCCGTTACGCCGGAAAAATCCGGATCATCGGAAGCGGGCCATGGCCCGCGCAAACCCGGGCAGGGCGTTCACGATGGTGTCGTCATCCACACAGAAGGCGATGCGGAAATGGCCGGGCCCCATGAACCCGCTGCCCGGGACGACAAGAATCAACTCTTCCTGCAGGGCCTGCACGAATTGGACATCATCGGCGATGGGGGTTTTGGGGAAAAGATAAAAGGTGCCCGGCGGCGTCGTGAATTCATAACCGGCTTCGGCCAGTCCCTGGCACAGGAGATCCCGTTTGCGCTGGTAAAGGCTGATGTCGACACTGGTGCCCTGTAGACAGGCGACGATTTTCTGCATGAGGGCGGGCGCATTGACAAAACCCAGAATCCGGTTGGCCAGCGCCATGCCGTTCAGGAGGTCGTCATGATAGTCGGCGGCCGGGTTGACCGCGGCAAACCCGATGCGTTCGCCCGGAATGGAAATATCCTTGGAATAGGAGGTGCCGATGATGCTGTTGGCATAGCATTGAAAAATGCTGGGTACCGGATGATTGTCGAAAACGATTTTACGGTAGGGTTCATCGGACACCAGGTAGATGGTGCGATCGAACTGTTCGCTCTTGCGCCGCAGAAGTTCGCCCAAAGCCTCGAGACTTTCCCGGCTGTAAATCTGGCCGGTGGGATTGTTGGGCGAGTTGATCAGGACGACCTTGGTGCGCTCGGTAATGGCCTCTTCCATACGATCGAGGTCCAGGGAAAAATCCGTGTGGGTGGGCACGGTCTTCAGCACCCCGCCGTGGTTGTCGGCGTAAAAACCATACTCAACGAAGCAGGGAATGGGGGTCAGCACTTCGTCCCCGGGGTCAAGCAGCGTTTTCAGGGCCACGTTGAGGGCGCCGGAAGCGCCGCAGGTCATGATGATTTCGGTTTCACTGAGGACGGCACCCTGTTCGGCCGCCAGATACTTGGCCACGGCCTGTCGGACGTGGGGATACCCCGTATTGGGCATGTAGCCGTGTTCGCCGCTGCAGGAGCAGGCGGTTTCGGCCAGGGTTTTGTCAAAGCAGTCGGGCGCGGCAATGTTGGGGTTGCCGAGGCTGAAGTCGAACACTTTTTCGGCGCCGTGCAGGGCCTTGAGGCGTCCGCCCTCTTCAAACATTTTGCGGATCCAGGACGAGCGGTTGATGAACGAATCGATTTTTTTGGCAATGGTCATGACAGTCCAATCCATCGGCTGGCGTGCGTGGCGGCACGCATGAGGTTGATTAAGAAGAGGCCCGGCCCGGTTCGGCAATCGCTATCGGCCGCGTTGTAAATTAAACGCCCTCCACGGCAACCACTTCCGGGATTTCCCGCTTGAGAAACTTTTCAATGCCATTTTTGAGGGTCATCTGGGACATGGGGCAACCGGCACACGCCCCCTTGAGGCGCACTTTGACAATGCCGTCGACAACGTCCACCAATTCCACGTCCCCCCCGTCCGCTTGCAGCGAGGGGCGAATTTTGTCCAGCACTTCCTTGACTTGATCCCGCATGATGTCCTCCCTATGGGCTTCCGCCGTCCGTGGGAGACGGCGTCGGGTGGTATATCGTATACGGCAAGGCCGACCGACGTCAACCGGCATCCTTTTGCCGGGCCCGGTAAAAGGCCTGACGGAAGGCATGGTAGCGGTCTTCCGCGATGGCCTGGCGTATATCCGCCATGAGATGGATATAGTAGTGGATGTTGTGAATGGAATTCAAGCGGTAAGCCAGTAGCTCCCGGGCAGTGTAAAGATGGCGCAGATAGGCCCGGGAATAGTTCCGGCAGGTGTAGCAGGTGCAGGTGCTGTCAATCGGGGCCGTGTCCTGACGAAAGCGGGCATTGCTGATATTGAGTGTCCCCCGGGATGTAAAAAACTGGCCGTTGCGGGCGTTGCGGGTGGGCATGACACAGTCGAACATATCCGCTCCCCGGGCCACCAGTTCGACCAGGTTCTCGGGGGTGCCCACCCCCATGATGTAGCGCGGCCGGTCGGCCGGCAGGAGCGGCAGAGCGGCTTCCGCAATTTCGAGCATGAGGTCGGTCGGTTCCCCCACGCTGAGCCCTCCCAGGGCATATCCCGGAAAATCCAGGTCCCCCAAGGCCTTGGCGGATTGTTGCCGCAGGTCGGGGAACATCCCCCCCTGGACAATGCCGAACAGGGCCGCATCCGGGCGGGCCTTGGCCTGCCAGGTCGTCTTGCAGCGCTGTGCCCAGCGCGTGGTCAGTTCCAGCGCGGCCCGGGCGTCTTCCCGGGAGGCCGGATATCCGATGCACTGGTCCAGGCACATGATGATGTCCGAATCCAGCGTGATCTGGATTTCGATGGACTTTTCCGGTGTCAGCAGATGTCGGGAACCGTCGATATGCGACCGGAATGTGGCCCCGTCTTCACTCATTTTTAAAAGGGTGGCGAGCGAGAAGATCTGAAAACCGCCGCTGTCCGTGAGAATCGGGCCCGGCCAGTGCATGAAATCGTGCAGACCGCCAAAGGGCGCAATCACCTCACAGCCCGGCCGCAGGTATAAATGATAGGTATTGCCGAGGATGATTTGGGCGCCGGCTTCCTTCAGGTCCTCCGGTGTCAGCGCTTTGACCGTGCCGAGGGTTCCCACCGGCATGAAAACCGGGGTCTTGACCTGGCCGTGGGCGGTTTGAAAAGCGCCGCAGCGGGCGGCGGTTTCGGATGAGCGGGCATGGACTGAAAAGGACAGGGTCATGGTAAAGCGTCAGTTCCGTTCTTTTAAAGTTGGGTTTCAGGCGATCAGCATGCCATCGCCATAGCTGAAAAAACGATAGCCCTGGTTAACGGCTTCACGGTAGCCGTCCAGGATGGCCTCGCGTCCGGCAAACGCGGATACCAGCATCAGCAGGGTCGACTGGGGCAGGTGAAAATTGGTGATCATGGCGTCCACCATGCGGAACCGGTAGCCGGGATAGATATAAAGATCGTTCTGGCCTTCCGTGGCCCGCAAGCGGCCGTCCGGTCCGGTGGCGTATTCCAGGGTGCGCACACTGGTGGTGCCCACCGCCACAATGCGTCCTCCCCCGGCCTTGTGGCGATTGACCGTTTCCGCAACTGCCGATGGAACGTGGAAGCGTTCGGCGTGCATGCGGTGGTCGCGAATGTCGTCGACCCGGACCGGCACGAAGGTGCCGTAACCCACATGCAGGGTCAACGCAACGATCGGGATGCCCCGGGCTTCAATGGCCTGCATGAGATCGTCGGTGAAGTGCAGGCCGGCCGTGGGGGCGGCCACCGCCCCGGCGTGGGCGGCATAGACGGTCTGGTAGTCGTGTCGATCCTGCGGGTTGGCGGCAGGGTCGGTCCTCTTGATATAGGGCGGCAGCGGTACCGCCCCGATGTTATCCAAAACCGCTTCCAGGGGCGCCTGGCTGGAAAATTGAAGGGTATGAACGCCATCCCGGGAATCGAGCACATCGGCGGTCAGCATATCACCAAAAAGCAGGTGCGTTCCGGGCCGGGGCGATTTGGAGGCTTTGACCAGGCATTCGCTGATGAAAACACCTTTGGTATCGAGCTGTTCCAGTCCGCCGGCATAGTCCAGGATGAGCACTTCCACTTTGCCGCCGGTGGCCTTGTGTCCGAAAAGACGGGCCGGCACCACCCGGGTGTTGTTGACCACCAGAAGGTCACGGGGGCTCAGCAGATGGGGGAGGTCCACGAACCGGCGATGGTCAACAGCACCGGTTTGGCGGTCCATGACCATCATCCGGGCGTGATCACGTTCTGCGGCCGGCGTCTGGGCGATCAATTCTTCCGGAAGATCGAAATGGTAGTCATGCAGTGCATACATGGCCGGGTCATCCTGATTTGCCGATGTAGGTTAGGGCCAGTCCCACGGCCATCAGCACAAGGCCGAACCGCCGGAGGGTTTCTCCGGGCATGGCCTGGATTTGAAGCATCCAATTTTTCATTTTTTCCGGGAAGGCGAAATAGGGGAGACCCTCGATGATCATCACCATCCCCAGCACACAAAGAAAAAATTTCATCCGGTATCATTTCCATTGCGGTTTTTGGGGGGAGGACTATAGACTGGTGAATACGGACTTGTCAAAAAGAAACCCGATATCCCTATCTATGGAATTCAAGGAGCCGTTTTGCCCTCTACCCATTCGGCCCGGGGATGGCGTTATATCGTGTCTGTCCATGAATGGTAGATTTTGGTTTCTGGCAAGGCCCGAGCGCATTTTCCCTCTCCGCGGGATATTATCCCGCTTGACGGGAATTCCCGTCTAATCGATTCCGATCGGTGGGTGTCAACCGGAGGAATAGCCCACTATTGCGAGGATTGAAAACGAGCGCGAACGCCGCCAGGGGCCGAAAGGTGCCATTTGTGGGTGGGCACTATCTATCCCGGACAACCCAACGATACCCAGAAAGGAGAGCCTCGCCGATGCGCATCTATTTCCATTATCTCTTTGCCGTGGGCGCCCTCACCCTCTATGGGGGCCAGGTCTGACCGTTTTTGGAGAGCCTGTCCCCCGTGATGCTGGGGACGACGTTAGGCGTGGCTTTTATCCTGGCGCTCGCATTGCGCGGGCCGCTGGAGCGGCGAATGGTGCTGGCGGTTGCGTTGGAGAAGCGCCCCCGACGGCAGTTTATACTGGAGTTGAGCTTGTGTATGGGGGCGGGTAGCCTCGTGGGGGTGTTTAACCATTATGTGCACCAGTTTTATCTCGTCAGTGCATTGAGTTTGCTTTCCGGTTGCCTGGTGGCGGGCTTTTTCATGGGGCTCGATATGGCCTTGGCCCGTGAGCGGAACGGTATACAGGAGGCTCTTGATCAAAACCGGAATGTCAGTCCGCCGAAGAAATATTACCCCATGACCCGCCGATTTTCGGTGGTGGCGCTCTGCCTCAGCTTTTTTATATGTCTTATTCTGGCATTGGTCATTTCCAGGGATTTTGCCTGGCTGGCCCAGTCCACCACCAGTGCGGCTTCCCTCAAGGAGGCCGAGCGTACGGTGATGATCGAGGTGGTGTTCATCATGGCGGTCCTGCTGGGGCTGGTGGTCAACCTGATTGTTTCCTATTCGCGCAACCTGAAGCTGCTCTTCAACAATGAGACCCGGGTTCTCGAAAACGTTTCCCGCGGCGATCTGTCCCGTATGGTGCCGGTGGCCACACGGGACGAGTTTGGCGTGATTGCCGGCCATACCAACACGATGATCACGGGATTACGGCACCGCACGGAACTGCTGCAGGCCCTCAAGCTGGCCGATGACGTGCAGCAAAACCTGTTGCCGCGACGGGGGACGGACTTCAAAGGCGCTGATATCGCCGGCGCCAGCCTTTATTGTACGGAAACCGGGGGCGATTATTATGACTTCTTCCAACTGCCGGAAGGGCGTCTGGGGATTGTCGTCGCGGATGTCTCCGGGCACGGCATCAGCTCCGCCCTGCACATGACCACCGCCCGGGCCCACCTTGTTTCGGGGGTCCAGACCTATGAGAGCGGTCCCCGGCTTATCGGGGCGGTCAACCGATTCCTGAGTCAGGATATCCAGGCCACGGGCTGGTTCATCACCCTGTTCTGGCTGGAAATCGATCCTGTCGGGCAGCAATTGACCTGGATACGGGCCGGGCATGATCCGGCGTTGTTTTATGATCCGACCCGGGATCGCTTCGAACGTCTCGAGGGGAACGGCATGGCGTTGGGTATCGAACACGATTACCGTTATCAGGCCTATACGCAAAAGGGCTGGGCCAAGGACAGCATTGTCCTGATGGGCACCGACGGCCTGCATGAAACCCGGGATCCCGCAGGCCGCATGTATGGCGTCGAAAACCTTTGCGAGACGATTCGCAGGCACCGGGAGGGGGCGGCGGCCGCGATCAAAGACGCCATTCTGCAGTCCATCGACGCCTACCGACAGGATCGGCCGCGAGAGGACGATACGACCCTGGTGGTGGTCAAACTGGGTGGGGCATCCTAAAATCCGCTTGTCAATGGGGGGCTTTCGGTGTAGCACATCAAAAGTCCCCTGATGTCTAACCCGTTGCCTCCGAAAAATGCTTCGCGGGCGAACGACTGTTCGCCATGGCAGGAGATCCTTCATGGCCAAACCGCGTCCATCCGTGGTTAAGCGCTCCATCAACAGCTGGATTCTTGGCCGCAACACCAAATTGCAGTTGGTGGTCCTGGTCTTGATTGCCGTAACGGTTGTTGCCCGGGTTTTGCCTCTGGAAATGCAGAAACGGATCGTCAACGAGGCCATTCGGCTGCGGCAGGTGGATCTGCTCATCCGTTACTGCGCCATTTATCTGGCTTCCGTCGTAACCGCCAGCGGTCTTAAATACCTGATTACCGTGTTGCAGGTGATGATCAGCCAGCGAACCCTGGCGCGGATGCGCAAGGGCTTGTTCGCCCATATCATTTCCCTGCCGCTCAATTTTTTTCGCAACACCCAGCCGGGTCTGGTGGTGTCCTCGCTTATATCCGAGCTGACCCTGCCGGCCAACTTCGTGGGAATGGCCATCGCCGTGCCGGTCATCAACCTGCTCACCCTGGTGGCCTTTGCCGTCTATCTTTTTTTTCTCAATCCCTGGCTGGCGGGTCTGTCCCTGTCGATTTATCCCATCGTGATATTTCTCGTGCCGTTGCTTCAGAAACGGGTCAACCAGGCCAACAAGAAGCGTGTGGATACGACCCGCGTGTTATCCGACAAGATCCAGGAGACGATTTCCGGGATTCACGAAGTGCATGGCAACGCGGCTTACGACATCGAAAACCGCAAGCTTGGCGGCATTGTCGATCGGCTTTACCGGATCCGCCTGCGCTGGGATTTTTTCCGGGCCAGCGTGAAAGTTACCAATAATTTTTTTACCAGTCTGGGGCCTTTTCTCGTCTTTATCCTCGGTGGTTATCTGACCATACAGGGGCAGCTGGAGCTGGGAGCGCTGGTGGCCTTTCTTTCGGCCCAGGAAAAACTCTACGATCCCTGGAAGGAGCTTATCCAGTTCTACCAGGTATACCAGGACGGCAGCGTCACCTATACCAAAACCATGCGCTATTTCGACACCCAGCCAGACCATGCCCTGGCCCCTTCCGATCGCGCCCCCTATCATCTGGACGGCCATGTGGAAGTGAGGAATCTCGCGTTTGTCACCGGCGACGGGATTCGCCTGCTGGACCACATCTCCCTGGAACTCAAACCGGGCGAACATATGGCCCTGGTGGGATTTTCGGGCAGTGGCAAGAGCACGCTGGCCCAATGCATCGGTCAGCTTTATGCTTACACCGATGGGCAGGCCCTGTTTGGAAACGCCGAAGTTCGCGAACTGACCAAGCAAGACATGGCCCTGAATATGGGGTTTGTGGCCCAGACGCCGTTCATCTTCGACGGGACGATCGAAGACAATTTGCTCTATTCCTGCCAGGCTGCCCGTGATGCTTCCGCCGGGGCCTACGAAGCATCCGAGCCGTCCCTGGAAGATATGATCCAGGTCCTGCACCAGACCGGGCTTTTCGTCGACACCCTGCGGTTCGGTCTAAACGCGATGCTCGATGCGGAACGCGACCGTGCGCTTGTGGAACAGCTGGTCCGGGTGCGTAAAAATTTCCGGCAGCAATTCGGCAAAACCCTCGCCAAATATGTGGAATTTTTTGAAGAAGACCGCTACTTGTATCATTCCAGCGTGGCGGCGAATTTGTTGTTCGGTACATCCAAACGCCAAGAATTCAGCGGCCCGGCCCTGGCCGCGAATCGTGATTTTATCGCTTTTCTGGAAAAAGCCGACTTGAAAAGGCCGCTCATGGAACTCGGGGCCGACCTGGCCCGGCAGACGGTGGATATCCTTGGCAATCTCCCTCCCGAAAAAGTTTTTTTCGAACAGAGCCCGATTGCCCCGGAGGAACTGGATGAGTTCAAACCGTTGGCCCAGCAGACACGCCATCATAAACTGCACCAGTTGACTTCGGCGGAGCGGTACAAGCTGCTGGAGCTGGCGCTGCGCTTTATTCCCGGGCGCCATAAAATGGTATCTTTCCCCGAACTCCTGGAGCGGCTCATTCTGGAGGGCCGCGCCCTGTTCAAAGAGCAGATTCACAAGGATCATCCGGATGCGTTTGCCTTCTACGACGAGGGAGACTATATTTTTTCCCAGACGATCCAGAACAATATATTTTTCGGCAAAACCAAAACCACCAGGCCCAAGGCCCAGGACTCCATTGTCCAGAGCATTATTCAGCTGCTGATCGAGGAAGACCTTCTTGAGACGATCGTCGGCATCGGTATGCAGTTTCAGGTCGGCAGCAAGGGGGACAAGCTGTCCGGCGGCCAGCGCCAAAAGCTGGCCATCGCCCGCGTCTTTTTAAAATCGCCGCATCTGCTGATTATGGACGAGGCCACTTCCGCGCTGGATAACAATTCCCAGGCCCGCATCCAAAATTTTCTGGGAACCCGCCTGAAGGGCAGGACGACCGTGATTGCGGTGGTTCATCGCCTGGACATCATCAGCGATTATGACAAGGTGGCGGTGATGAAGGCGGGTAAATTGATTGAAATCGGAAGTTACGACGATCTCATGGCTCAAAAAGGAGTGCTTTATGGACTCATCCATGGAAAAAAATAAATCCGATGCGTCGTGCGAGTTCCAACAAAACCTGGAGATTCTCAGACAGATCGAGTTTTTTGCCGGCCTTCCGATGGAGACCTTAAAGGTCTTCGCCTATCTGTGTCGGCGTGAATCCTATACCACTGAAGATTTTGTTTTTCACGAGGATGACGATGACGGCCAGGCGGTCTACATTATCAACGGCCAACTGTTCCTGATCCATGAAACCGATGATGGCGAGGAGACCCTGCGGACCTACCAACCCGGGGACTTTATCGGCGGCCTTTCGCTGCTGGCGCCCGGTCGGCGTCTGTTTTCCCTCAAGGCCGGACAGGATACGGAATGCATGGTGATGACCCGGGAGAAGTTCGCCAAGGCCATCGCGCAATTCCCGGAGCTGGTCCCCAGGATTTTTCGGTCGGTTGTGGACAGCATCCGCCGCTGGGATCAGCAACTCCTCTTTGCAATGACGGAAAAAGGCTTATCATTGGAGGGAATGACCGGTATCAGCGCCCTGTGAGAAAAGGTCCCCCTGTGATGGCGCATTTCGAAAATCCCGAACAAAAGAAGCCGATGGGAAGCATATCGTTTGCTCTAAAAAACAACTTGTCGGAACTGGATGTCCTGTGCGAACATCTCAGCGGGTTTTGTCGCTCCTGCGGGGTTTCCAAACGCCAGACTTTCGAAATCAATCTGGCGCTGGATGAGTTGTTTACGAATATTATCAATCATGGGTTTACGGACGGTGACGAGCACCATGTGCAGGTCACCTGTGTGAGCGAAGACAACGCCCTTAAAATCACCATCGAGGACGACGGCATCCCCTTCAATCCGACCGACGCCCCCCATCCGAATCTCAAATGCGCTTTCAAGGATCGCGAGATCGGTGGCCTGGGGATTCATCTGATACGCTCTTATATGGATCACATCGAGTACCGCCGCCGGGGTGGGAAGAATGTGCTTGTTTTGACCAAGGAACTTTGATCTGTCTCTGTTAGATCCCATTGAAGGCCAAAATTTTGTTCTGGCCACGATGTAAGGAGGAAAGAATGGATATTACCGAAACCAAGCATGAACAGTACAGTGTGTTCAAGCTCGATGGCCGCCTGGATTCCAATACTGCGATGGGCTTTGAACAAAAACTATTCGACTGTATCGAGAACGGAACCCAACGATTGATTTTGGATTTTCAGGATCTGGATTATATCTCCAGTGCGGGGTTGCGGGTGATTCTCAAGGCCACCAAGAATCTTAAAAGTGCCGAGGGCAAGTTGGTGCTCTGCGCCATGCAGGATTATGTCAAGGAGGTATTCGAGATTTCCGGTTTCGATTCATTCCTGCCCATCGAGGCGACATTGGACGATGCGATCAAAACGGTCTGACCCTTCCTTCCGGCGTTCCGGTGCCGTTCTTTCCGATCGGCGGCCGCATATGCGACCTATCCCTTCCGGTTGTTCCCCTTGCGCTGCCCCGGGGCCATCCCGATAATGCCGCGTCGTCCGAGTTCCCGCAGGAATTGGGTCACTGCGGTTTCGGCTTCCTTGGGATGTACCTGGGTTTGACGGGCAAATTGCCGCACGATGTCACCGACTGAGCGGTGCCCATCGATTAAATCCCAAGTCAGACTGCCCAATTCGTCCAGTTCCAACTGGCGCGCCGGTGGTTTGGCCGGGCTGCTGGAAAAGCGCCGTGCCAATTCGGCGATCCAGGGTTTTAAGACCAGCGGATACCGCAAGCGGATGACATCATCTGTTGTGCGGGAGGCCTGAATAGCCCCGCTTTTTACGGGAACACAGCGCAGAGCTTCATCCCGTGACAACCGGGGGGCGGCAGCTTTTTTTCTAAATAATCCCATACGATCGGCAAATCCTGTCAAAAATATCCCCTTCGGCAACACCTTCGGCCCCTACCGCCAGGATTCGGTTGGCATCTGGTCGGTGCCAGATGCGCAGTGCATTGACGGGCGGGGCTGATGCTGTTCTTAGACGCCCCAGGCGGTTTCGCCAGCTGCTGTTGGGCCAGCGCCACTCTAAACCCTGTTCGACGGGATGCCCGGGGTCCTGGGCCGCCACAGCCGGGAGCAGACCGTTGGCCTGAACGATGGGGGTCAGATGACCCTTCGCGCGCGCCAAAAGGACGTCGGCCGGGCTCCAGCGCCACAGGGTCACCACGGCCCCGGCATGGCTGAAAACGAGTTCAAAGCGGCCGGCATTGAACGCAAACCGTGTGAGCCGGTAGGCCTCGGGCAGGACTGCGGCAATGTCATAGACGGCAAAGGTGGGGCCGGATTGTGTATCATGATCTTTAAACGAGGCCAGCACGCGGGGGGCCATGTCGCCCACCGGGTCGTAGAATTGGAGCAATGTGGCCCGGCAGCATTGCCGGCAGTAATACAATAGGCCCTGGCCGCTTAAATGATCCCCCTTCCAGGAGAAGCAAGCCAACTCCGCTTCCGGGGGGAAATCCGGCCATTCGGCCGGCGGGGGTATCTGTTTCACGGGCGGGGGCGACGGGTTTAATCCCGACCGGGTCAATTGCTTGAGATGACGCGGGAACGAAAATCGGCCCCGAATGGGTGCGGTTTTAAGCTCCATGGCCGGGCGGAATCGATATTCCAGCAGGGCATAGCCTTCGCCGAGTTGGCCGGTTTCCCATTCTGACGGAATCGCCAGGGAGATGCCGGCCCAGACAAAGGGCTTGGTGTCACCGCTATACGACGGCCTGTTGGCGGGAGTGATCACCGTTATTCAATCGGGAACGAGCGCATTCCAGTCTTCCGCGCTCAGGGATTCGAGAGGCCGGTGGCTCGCCTTTTGCGAATATCCCGCCTGAGGCGTTTTATCGCGAGAGCACTGACGTTCTTTTTTCATGGCGCTGACCAAGGTCAGTTTAATGGCATTGCCAAATTTTTCTTCGGTATCCCGGTTGTTGTGACTCAAGTGCATCGTGATCCGGTTGCCGTCGGCATCGATAAACGACCATTTCCAATCGATGACGATATGGAAAGGATCCCCTTCGTAGGCTGTCGGTTTGCCAAAGCGTTTTTCCACACGTTTCAAGAGCGCATCATAGAAGGCCCGGCTGGCATCGGCATATTTGAGCTTGATCCGGACGACGTGTCCCGGCTGCGCACAGGTTCCGTAGACAATCAGTCCACTTTTGAATCCGGGCAAGGCCGCGATTTCCACCTCCCGGAGGTATTCCCTGTAGCGCAAGGGGAGCACGGTTTCCATCTGGAGGCGGTTTTTGATTTGGGCGACATTCTGGCCGAGTGTGAATCCGGCCACGCCATGGGGAATGTCGCCGGCCTGGAGCGGGACGGCGTTCAGGGACACCATGAGCACAATGATAACAACCAGGCGTTTCATGACCCTTCCTTTCATGCGACCTTTCGTTTTACGGACGGACACCACTTAATATGCCAATCGCCCCAGGGATTTCAAGATCAGGGTAAAGGCCATGGCAAACATCCCGGTCAGCCCCATACCGCAGGAAAAGCCGGCCAAAAGGACCGGGGCATATTGCCGCCACATGGCGCCGTAGCGCTTCAGGAAAAAGAATCGTCCGAGCAGGGCCCCGATGACTTCCAGGATCAGCCCGTGGGGCGCACTTTGCCCCAGCCCGCGAACTACGCCGTAAATGAGCAGAATGGGAAGCCCCAGGAGGGTCAGCACGCAATAGGTGATCAGTCCGAAACCGAAGCCGGACAACAGGGACGTGGCGCTGAGGGCCTGGAAAAATAAGGAGTTGCCCTCGATGGTGGAGGTTTGCATGAGCAGGGTGTTCAGGGCCTGCAGATGCCAGAGCTCCTGCGCATAGGGATAGCTGCTGGAGGGAATGGGGGCCAGCCGCCAGATGAACTGGGAAAACAGCAGGCTGGCGGTCATCACCACCGGGAAGACGACGATTTCTGCCTTGATGATGCCCCGGATGCTGGTGCCGGTGAGTTCGATCTGGCGGAAATTGACGGTGGCTTCCCCATAGTTGTGGATGGGAATCGGGGCGTACCAGATTTCGATGCCCTGGTAGCCGAAAAATTTGGCGCCGGCAATAAAGCTGGCCTCGCGTATGAGGGGCAGGCTCACAAACTGGCCGGCAATACCCTCCATGCGTGCGGTGATGTAAGACACGATCGGTGTATAGACAAACCCATAGCAGATAAAGAAAATCCACGGGAAGGTGGGTACCAGCCACACACACAGCACCACGTAGGCCAGGGTGGAGAAGACATAGATGCCGATGGATATCCAGAAATTGAAATCGCCGCGTCCGGGCGGCGGATGAAAGAGGTCTTTCCAGGAGCCCCGTCCTCCGGCCGTCTCCGTGCGGAAGGATTTAATCACATGCCAGACGCCGATGGCGGCAATGGCCAGGCCCAGGCCGATACCGAAGCTCATGTAAAAATCAAAATTATTGGCGAAAATGGTATCCACCGTTCCCATGCCCGGGTGCCAGCGGTGCAGGATCCCTTCCCGGAAGAGAATGGGATTGGCGATGATGGTGATGATCAATCCCACCAGCCCTCCCATGACAGCCCAGAACGGCAGCACCATTCCGATGAAGACGAGCCCCAGGTCCAGTTGAATACCGGTGGCCACGGCCGGCAGGACATCCTCGGTGTGGCGGGTCAGTTCGATCCAGGGGATGGGGATAAGGCGAATGGGCTGGGTAAACAGGAGATCGGAAACCGTGGGCAGCAGGACATAGATTCCGCCGAAGAGCAAGCCGATCATGCCGCCGATGGAGAAAACGCGCCATTTCCAGCCCTTTTTGCGGTCCTCGGTGGACTCGGCCAGTGCCATGGTGCCCAGGGCCCCCACCGGCGCCATGGGAAAGGGCAGTTTTTCCACATCCGACGTGATGCGGTAGAGGGCATAGCCCAAACCGAACTGGTCGATCCGCTGAATAATCTGGGCCCCCACCAGCAGGAGAATTGGAATCAGCCAATCCCGATGGAAAAACGTGCGTTCGACCAGGGACTCCGAGTCCACCGAGGGTGCGATCCAACCGGGGATGAATTCGGTCAGGCCGAGCATACGGGCGGCGTCGGATTGAATGAGGTACTGGTTCCAGAGAAGCCCCTGAAAGGGTGAGGCCAGGGCTGCGCCGGCCATGTAGTACAGCAGGAAAATCTCCTGCTGTTTGAGTTCCGTATAAGAACGCTTGGCGATTTCGGCGAAGAGAATGATGGTGACCCAGCGGGCGGCCGGTCCGATACCGGTGCCGATGACCAACTGAAGATACATACTGCCCGGCATCATGAGAAAGCCGATGAAAATGGCGCCCACGATGGTTTTCCAGTCGAAGCCCTCCTCGAAATGCGTGGGGGGCTTGAGCAGATCCCGATATTCCTGCAGTTCTTTATCTTCGTACATGGTCTGTCCGCATGGCCTACGAGGGCAGTACTTGATAGCTGGCATCGGAGAAAAGCCCGACAAGGGCCCAGATGCCCCCCATCAGAAAATCACCGACAATCAGTCCGATAAAAAGATAACGGATTTTTTTAAACAGGGCGACGCCGCCATAGCGCATGCACAGGGCATTGCAAAGCCAGCCCACAAAAAAGCTGAACCAGAGGATGCGCATGGCGGAACTGTAGCAGGTCAGGTAGCCGATGGGGTGCAGGGGCCACCAGTAAAACCGATGGTAGCCGACCACCAGCAGCAGCATAACGCCGGCACCGGCCAGTGCGAAGTTGCGCACCCACTGGCTCGTCTCCGGCGGGGTTTCAATCAACGCCACCACGTTTTCGTAGGTATGCAGGGTGGTGCCGCTGGCCCAGTCCAGGCCGAGCTCACGGATGCCGTATTTGTAACACAGGGCCAGCATGGCGGTGAAGGAAACGATCACCCCCAGCAGCAGGGCGATGGAGATGGTTGTCAGCATGCGTCGCCGTTGCCTGATTTTTTGCGTGATACGGCTGGCATGTACCAGGGAGGGCATCAGCGACTCGCGCAGATCGAGGAAGAGGGCTTTCTGGACGATGCCGGCGATAAAGATGCCCGCCGCCGAAAAGATGCCCGGGCCGAAGATCGTGATTACCCCATCCAGAGGGGCCGCTGTAAGGGTGAAATAGGCCAGGCCGCCCTGGGTGATGATGCGGCTGGCCACCAGCATGATCATCAGAAAGGCGCCGATGACCAGTCCGGACACCCACCAGCCTACCCCCAGCAAGTGGAACCAGGCCATCAGGACGAGAATGCCGCCCAGCAGTCCCCAGGCCGCCAGGCGGGTGGAAAACCAAATGTTGCGCCCTGTTCCGGGGGCCAGGCCAAACGCTTTCCGGGCGACATCCGTCAGGTGATAGCGGGCCAGCCACACGATAAAAAGAAAAAAGATGCCGTAGGCGCCCACCATCTGCATTTCCTCGGGTCGGGACAGGGTGGGACCGAAGGTGATGCCCAGCGCGGCGGCCGGTATAGTGTAACCCATCACCGCCAGCAGACCGAATAGCAGGCTCCCCAGAAGAAAAAAGAACCAGAAGGAAAACGAAATCTGGCGGGTGGTCAGGAAGGCAAACCCGATAAAGGCCGGATAGATATAGATTTTCAGCTTGTAAAAACCGGAGAACAAACCGAATTTGGGGAAATAAGCGCCGGCCAGGATAAGGGTGGGGACCTGGGGCACGGCCGGAAAATAGAAGTTCAACCCGTTGAGCAGGTGCAGGGTGGCCGGAATCAGAAGCCCCACCAGCATGAACCGATTCAGCAGGAATTGTCCCATGGCATCCTGGGAATAGGCCTCTTCCATCAACAGGGGCACCCGCAGCAGGGGAAAATTCATGCGCTCGTTGCGCAGCCATTGCTGGCTGAGAAGGTTCACCAAACAGATCATGACAAAATAACACAGGCCGACAAAAAGACCCCAGGAAACCAGCGAAGGCAGCCAGACCGCCCAGGGAATGGCCTGCAGCACGGCGGCCCAACCCATGCGCCGTCCCCCCGGGAGGCCGTCATAGAGGGTCGCCACTGCTTCCTGGCTGCGGGGAAACCAGTTGGCCGGGAGCAGGGGCGTCAGGATCTCGGTCCAGCGGTTTTCAGGGGTTGCGAAATGAAATGGCGCGGTGAGATTGATAAAGAAGGTGCGCACCAGACCGGTATAGGCAATACCGGAAACGAGAACCATCAGGAGCCAAACAAACAACAATTCTTTGCCGTTCAGCCAGGGGGAACGTTTGAACAGCTTCCCGCTGCCGGCCATTAACAGCGTCAGCCAAAAGAAAATGAAAAAGGGCGCCAGGGGGAAATGGCCGCCGCCCAGCGGTGTGGCCTGCCGAAAGGCGTTGTTGAAGGGGGTCAGCGCGCAAAGTCCGACCGCCAGCAAAAGTCCCAGGAGAATGGCTCGGGGGCGCAGGCGCGTTTGGCTTGTTGGTGGCAGGGCGGTTCCCATCAGCATTCCACTTCCGCAGACGTATGTTTTGATCGACGAGGTTATGGCTCAAACAGTTGGTGCGGCGGCCGTTTCCAGTGTGTTTTCGTAGTGGGCCAGCGTCCACCCATCCATGGAGCGCCAGATCAACAATTGTTTGCGCAGATCGTTGACAAAGGATTTGTTGATGCGGCCCCAGGCGTTGACTTCGCCGGCTTGGCGCGTGAGGCGAACGCGAATTTCCAGGAATTCGGCATCATCTTCGGCCGGAAGAAACAGGATTTCGACCGCTTGCATGATGCCGAAATCAAAAGGGGCCAGCCAGACACGGGACGTCAATCGAAAACACGCCCGCGGGGCGCCTTCAGGCATTGCTTCCTCTGTGTCCCGGAGACCATCGGAATCCCTCTGGAACGCTATCTCACCGGTTGAAAAAAGTCCATGGGAAACATCCTGATGGCCGGTGAAGTGGCTCAACAGAAAGCCCCCCAGGCTTTTTTGCTCATCCCGTTTGATCAGGAAGGGCAGGGTGATGTCCATGCGGCTCTGGGTCGGGTCCGGCATGCGCCAGGAACGATTGACATCCGGGATGGCGATATTGGCGGCCACCCGGGAAGGGTAAATGACGGAAACCAGCACCACCACGATGACCAGCACCATGGCGGCGACACCGGCCAGGGACGAATAGTTGACCGTAATGCCGGCCCACAGGGCGGTGCCGGCAAAAAGCTTGGCCGCCGTCTGGGCCACCAGATAGCCCAAAACAACACTCAGCACGGCAAACGCGATGGCTTCGGCAATAAACAGGAAGGCCACGTGGGAGGGCGCCAACCCCACGGAGGTATAAATGCCGATTTCCCGCTGGCGTTCGTAGACGCTGCTGATCATGGTATTCAGTACGATGAAAACGGAGATCAGCAGGGGAATGAAGATGTTCGGCACCCCGCTGTATCGAATCGTATCGCTGGAGTGATAAAGGAAAGTGCCCTCGGATTCGCCGCTGAAAAGTTCCAGCCCAAACCGGTCGGCCAGGTTTTGTGCGGCTTCACGGGTGTTCACTTCGGCGGGAGGGATCAGGGCCACGCCTTTCAGCCGTCCGCCGATGGCTTGCAGGGCTCTGTATGGCATATAGATGGTGAGATCGCCGGCCGTGTGCTGGTAGCGGCTTTGAAAGGCCTGGATATCTTCCCCGGATTCGAGGGCTTCCATTTCGATTTCCGTCAGTTGCGTGGAGGCCTCGCTGGGGAAGGTCACGGGGGTCAGGGGTTCGCCGTCCAGATCGGTATGGCTATCCAGTCGGCTGCCATCAAAGACTCCGATAACCCGGTAGCGGGTGCCCCACAACTGCACGGACGCCCGGTCGAGATTATCCAGGTGAATCTCCAGTTTTTCCGCCATGCGTTGTGGGAGAATGACCACCGGATCGATGTCGTTGTCAAACCACCGGCCGGCCACCAACAGACGGTCCAGTCCGGTAAATTGCCCCTCACGGGCCGATAGCCCCACCACGCCCTGGGCTTCAAACGTTTGGGGGCCGTATCTTACCGGGACCCGGGTGACCCGCGTTCGATCCGCGTTTTCGAGCCAGACGCGCGGCCCCACGACAGCCCCCTGGAAGGTGTTGGCCAGGGTGCCCAGGGCCTCCGGCGGCAGATCTTTCCAGCTGGGGGTTTTGAGGAAAAACCCCTGGTAGGGCACGTCCGGCCGGAACATGATCCGGGCATGCAGGCGGGAGGATTTGACGGCGGTGAAACTCATGATCGTGAAGGTCAGGATGATCAGGGTGGTGCAGGTCAGGGCCGTACGCAGCCGGCGTCGCCTGAGATTGCTGACGCCCAGGAAAAAAGCAGCCACAAAGGCTTTCCAGCGGCTGATTTCTTCACTGCTTTTGCGGGTGGCCCGATCCTGGAGCTGGGCCATTTCTTCTTCGAAACGAAAGAAAATGATGAGGGTCACGATCAGGGACAGGCCCATGATAAAAAAGGCCAGAATCACCACGGTGGGGCTGTAGGCCAGGTCAAAGGCCGGATGGACATTGTAGATGATGGCGATCAAGAGCAGCAGGATCAGCATGAAGGCGATAATGCGCTTGTGGATGTTGCGGTACCCGAAAAGCAGCCGCTCGGCGCAGAAGGCGAAGGGGACGAAGAGCGCAATGTAGAACAAGACGCCGAAGAGAACGTCTTTCTGGGTTTTTTCAACCTGGTTGTAGACCCGGCTGGCCAGCGCCCAGGATCGGGTAGCGGCCTCCATGAACCGGTCGTAGGCCTTGGCATCCAGGGCCGCCCGGGCGCTTGCCAGGGCGTTTCGTCCCTCTTCTTCGACGGCCCGCAGGCGGTCATTGTGGATGCCGTTTTCTTCGAGACTTTGCAGGCGGGGATCCAGAAGGCGCCACATGTCCTCCGCGATTCGAAATTCCGTGTGATAGAGCCGGGGCCAGTCGTCGATGCGGTAGCCGACCCCTTCGGAACGCCGGTCCGTGGCCCCTGTGAGAATCAATTTCTTGTTCAACACCGAATCGGACAAGGTCATTTTGAGGCGCGTGTCCGGTTCCATGAAAAGGCTGGCCAGGGTGGATTCCCGCGTGTCGATGCGGCTCCACCAATAGCGTAGCGGCGGCGCTTCCAGGCGGCCGTCGATCAGATTGATCTTGGTCATGTAGCGAAAACTGCGGGGTTCCAGCAGCCCGAACAGCGTGGTTTGCCGGGCGGCAAACATGATCAGGTCCGTTTCCATTTGCTGGCGTTGCATTTTAACCCGGTAGGCACTTTTGCCGGTTTGTTTTTTATCGATGGCCCACAGGGTTTGACCGCTTTCCGGGTCAAAACGATAGCCTTCCAGAATGACTTTGTCGTAAACAAGCTTTTTGTCCGAAATACCGTGAAGAGCGAAGCGGCCCATTTGATCCACCATGGCGTGGTAGACCGCCGGCCCCTGAAAGGCCAGAATCATGGTGCCCGGCGCCGGCTGTTCGGCAAAAAGTTCGCCCTGCCGGATGAACTTGGCCCGGCCGTCGAGTTTGGACAGACCGTCCCGGGGAAATTCACCCGCGTGCAGGGCGGGCTGGGCGGCCAGTTTGTGAATCAATCCGGAAATCAACCGGCTTTGCTGTTCCGCATAGGCCCAGTCGATCTGTTCCACGGTGTCGTAGGGGGTGCCCCAGAAGTCGCGTACGTCGTGGGTGGTGGCCAGGGTGATGCCGTGCAGTCCGGCCAAGGCACTGACCTCGCCGCCCATCTGCGGGCGGTCGGGGAGATAGCTCCGCCAGGATTTAAGGCGGCTGGGACGCAGGCTGTCTTTGAAAAGCGGTGGAAGATTCTCTTCGGATTCGACCGCCGCCGCGGTTTCCCGCAGCACCTCCGCCAACATGCTGTAAGGCGAAATCCTGGCGCTGGCGCGGTGAGGGCGCAGGGCATAGAGCCAGCCCTGGTTAAAGGCACCGACGCCGTCGCCGTGACTGGAGAGATGGAGGGAAATCACGGCGGCGATTTCATGATCCCGCACCACCCGGCGGAAGGCCATCATTTCCCTGAGAAGTTTTGTCTGCTGCCGGGCGTCATCGGCCACCGCTTTGCCGACGGTACGCGCCTGGGGAATCAGGCGCTCAACCATGCGTGTTTCCGCTTCCGTCAGCTGGCCGAAATTTGATTTCCAGCTCAATCCCCGCAGCAGCTGCCGCTGCTGGGCCAGATCACGGATCGTGGCTTCGGCGGCCGCGTCATTCGCCTTCAGCCTCAGCCGCATGAGCCGCCGGGAGATTGAATCGGACTCGGTCTTGACGGCATCGACGAAAGCTTTGACCAGATCGTCGTCGGGTGGTTCCGCCGAGAGGGTGGCGCGGTTCAGCTTTTTGGAAACCTTTTGGCCCCACTTGAGGTCCTGTGAAAGCTGGCGGCGTTTGAGGATGAGGTTTTTCGAATTCGCATGAAAGCCCCAGACCGCCTCACGCATACCGACCAGACCCTGGGCGTGGCCTGATGTGGCCAGGAGCAAGACCGACCGGTCCGGCGGATTTTCCCGAAGGTAGCGGGCCAGGGCCAGCAGTGCGCCGATGCTGCCGGCTTCGTCGGCGCCGGGGGAGCGGTCGGCAACATGGGCCGTGCTGTCAAAAAAAGCTTCCACCACCAGAAGCTGTTGGCCAAGGGTTTCGTGGCGGCCGGGCACCAGGCAGAAGAGATTTTCCGCAAAGGTGTTCTGCCATGCGATCCGTGAGTTCAGCCGAACCTTGGAAGCCAGTTGCGCACGTTCGAAATCTTGCTCACGGCCCAAATACGCCTGCAAGGCTTCACGCGTGACCCAAAAACGGGGGAAATCAATGGGCGTGAGCTCGTACTTGTCCTGAAAAAGAGGGCGCCGGGTGCCGCCGCGGTCGATATGGATCAGGGCCCGGGCGCCCAAATTGGCGGCGTTCAACCAGTTTTTGCCGGAGGTCATTTCCATCAGGACAATGGCGCCCGCCACGTCTAGGCCGTTGAAATCAGACAATTCGCCGCGGCCCGCATAGACCAGCGGCCCCTGGATGCCGTCCGCGGGCAGAGTGCCCGGTGCAATACTGTTGGCCAGCAGGGGCTGGATGGCCAAGGGTGGGGCTTCCGGGCTGCGATGCAACTCGCTGCGGGTGTGCTGACGGATGGGCAGGGCCAGCCGGAAGCGGCCGGTGGTGGCATAGCCCAGTTGATCGAACGTTTTCTGAATATAGTCGGCCGCCTTTTTGGCGCCTGCGCTGCCGGTGCTCCGATCGCCATGGGCGGCAAGGGTTTGGATGTCCTGGGCCAGAGATGAGGTTGCCGCTGTTGCCGCTATATTGCCGAGCAGAACCCATCCCATGATAAGGGCCGCGACAGTCAACCATCGGCCGCTTCCCGTAAGTCTTCCGCGCGGCCGGCCCTTCCGGCTTTTCGTCTGATCGGCGGCACCGCAGCTTTCCTTGGGGATCAACACGATGGGCATGGTTTCAGGCTCCGGCGCGGGCATCGATGCGCCCCACGGAAATGGTCAGTTCTTCACGGCTTTCAATCTTGTCGATCCGGCCGTCGCGGATCCACACCACCTGGTCGGATACATTGAGCATTTTGATGTCGTGGGTGGCGGAGATAATGGTCACCCCCCGTTCATGGCTCAGGTTTTTCAAAAGGGTGATGATTTCCTCTCCGGTGGAGAGGTCGAGGTTGCCGGTGGGCTCATCCGCCAGAATGATGGCCGGGTCGTTGGCCAGGGCGCGGGCAATGGCCACGCGCTGCTGCTGGCCGCCGGACAATTCGAAAGGCTTGTGCTGAAAGCGGTCCGCCAGACCGACCAGTTCCAGCAGTTCCATGCCTTTTTCCGTGGCCCGTTCGCTGCGCATGCCGGCAAACGTCATGGGCAGGGTGACATTTTCCAGGGCTGTCATCACCTGAATGATGTTGAAGGTTTGAAAAATATAACCGATTTTGCGGCAGCGCAGCCAGGCCAGTTCGTAGGCGTCGAGTTGGGAAATATCCACCTCGTCGATGAACACCTTGCCGGTGGACGGTTTGTCCAGCCCGCCGATCATGTTGAAGAGGGTGCTTTTACCGGATCCGGAAGGTCCCATGATGGAAACATACTGGCCGGTGGGGATTTCGAGATCGACCCCCTTGAGGGCATGGACGGCGATTTTACCCAGCTGGAAAGTCTTGGTGACGTTGGCAACCCTAACGATCGTCCTGACGCTGGTCATGATCATCCTTCCCGGTTTCAGTCGTTTTATTTTCCACAGCCGTTCACGGCAAGCGGGTCAGGCATTGTGTTCATTGTTCGACCCGCATGGCCTCGACCGGCTGCATACGGGCGGCCACAAAGGCCGGATACAGTACCCCCAGAACGCTCAGCAGGCATCCCACGCCGGTCGCAAAGGCCACCGAAAGCAGGATTTCGTCACCGGCGGGTGTTGTCAGGGCCCGGGTACCGAAGCGCAGCAGGTTGCCCAGAAGCGCGAAGGCGGCACCGCTCAGCGCGCCGACACCCGCCCCGACCAGGCCCTGCATGCCGGCCTCCAGCAGAAACAACCGCAAAATAAACCGGTCCAGGGCCCCCAGACATTTCATGGTGCCGATTTCGCGGAAGCGTTCGGTCACGGCCATCAATTGCGCGTTGACGATACCAACGACGCAGACCAGCAGGGACAGAATAACGATCCAGCGCTGTTTGGGGCTGCTGTCGGCCCGGGTGTCTTCCGGCGCCAGGTCGTAGCCGGAACGAATAAGTGCCTGCCGGAGGGCGGGATCCCCTGTGGAAAGCAGTCCATTGGCCACGTCCGTGTTCACGGAAACAAAACTTAAAAACGATACCGCCAGCACCAGGCTCATGGTGGTGATCAGTGAGCGGAAAAAGCGCACCCGGATGCTGTTGAAGGCAATTTCGAATGATTTCCCCAGGGGCAGAACAACCTGCCGGTGGATGCGAGGTTGCGGCGCTGTCGCTGTGTTGGAGCGGTCGATGGTTGCCATGCCGTTACGCAAGCTCCCTTTGGTGTCCTGATGGGGGAAAACCGTTTTCATCCGGGCGGAACGCCGAGGCTTTGGTCATCCCGGCCCAAGCCAGGATCCCCTGGCAGCCGAGGGCTGGTGCTGCCGGTTTTCGTTCCCTGCCGGGATGGCGGTGCATGCATTTACCGTGAACAGGGTGTGATCCGCTACAGCGGCCTACCGCCGTTGCGCCTTGCGACGATCGTCTTCCCAGTCGGTCTTGACTTTGTGCCGTCGTACCCGGTTGAAACGCATCGGCAACAGGCGTGTCCGGATGCCGTATTGCCGCAGCTGGCCCGCCGTAAACATTTCCGCCGTGACTGGCCGAGCGTCGGCAGTGGTGTTGCCCCAGGCGGTGACGTAGTCGTGCCAGTCATCGAGTTTCTTCATATAGATAGTCATGTTTTCGGGGCTGCCAATAGCAAAGCGGTCGTTGCTGCCCTCGTATAAGTGAAAGTCGGGCACGTGGATGTAATTCAAATCAAGCGTGGCCGGGTCGGGCAAGGGGCTGTCGAACAGAAGATCCGGCCGGCAGCGCACCACCGCGTCATAGCGAATGCCCTGTGCCTGCGCGTGGGCCTGACGCAGCCGGTCGCACATTTTGAGCCCATGCAGTTGCTGCAGATAGCGCTGGAGACCGACCTTCAACAGGCAGTCGGTGCCGTTGCGCAAGCGGCCTTCATCCAGATGACGGTCCGGAACGACGTCCAAGACCGTTGGATTCAGCAGGGATGCGTACCGGGCGTCCTCATCATCGAGAACATACATGAAAAGGTCGTAATGGCCAAGGGGGGCGAACAGGTTTTGCTGAAGATTGCGATGGGCCCGGTCCAAACCGCAGCATTTCCCGGACATACAGACGGCTGTGCGGATGGCATGCCCCGGCCGGGTTGAGGACTGAAGCGCCGGGGCATCGAGGCGACGATATTTCAGAAAGGGATGGTCCCCTTCCCAATGCCGACGGATCCAATCGGAAGAAAGTCGATAGGAGCGGTCCTTTTTCCGGGGTCGTCCCGATGTCGGCATGGGGGTGTTGGGCGCGGTCGTGTTCAGGGCCTTGCGCAGCTCCGGTTTGAGGGCTCCGGCCAGAAACGTGGTGGGGATGTCCCAGTATTTTTTGCGCTGGGCATAGCCTTGGCGCCGGGTGTTGGTGGTGACCACCAGATTGTACTGGATGCGATGGGGGTGATAGATCAGGCTGGCCAGATGGTTGACGAGGTGCTGGGCGTAAAGCCACGATTCGCTGTCGAAGCCGGTGTAATACGGAAGAAGAAAGGCGAGCGTCTCCCGGTGAAAGGCATTGAACAGACCGTCGAAATTATGCCCGAGGTTGACGGCCTGACCGGCTTCCACATGCTGCCAGTCGTAGCGGGTGTAGCCTATGGCCGGCTCCCATTCCAGCAGAAACCGCTCGAAGGTCCGGAACGGATTGCCGGTCAGGGGGATCGCAAGCTTCCGGGCCAGGGCCTCGTCTTCGCGCACGATGCAGTCGTCATCCATGAAAATGTAATAGCGGTAGTCGTTGCCGGTGGACCGGGCCCGTTCGAGGGCTTCCCACAGCAACCGGTTGCGGCCTTCGTTCCAGCTGGACCCGGGAGCGAAAATGTTGTGGCCTCCGGGATCCGGCGCCTGCCAGTTGAGCACGATGCGGTCGCAGGATTCGTGGGGAATTTCAGGATAGGGGGTGCCGGCGGCCGACTGGATCAGGTAGATAAACGGTTTCATCGTCTCAGATTCCGTCGATGGCGGCCACATCTTCCAGCCAGGCCGCAACAATAGCGCCTTCTGCGTCTTCGACGATGCCGTGGCGGGCCAGGTGCCGGTAGACATTGTAGAGGTTGTCGCTGATGGAATCCGCCGGGCGGACGCCTTCGTTCACCAGGGTCATGATCCGTTCCGCATCCTGGTACAACGGCAGTTCCGAGGCGAAGTCGGCCTGCAGATCGTGGTGGTTGCGGGCCTGGCGCACCGTGGGGCCCAGGAAACCCAGGCGGTAGCCGGCCGCCCACAGGATGGGCTGCGCCACGTAGCTGCGCAGGATGTCGGTGACCCGGAAATTCACCCGGGCCGGGAGGTACATCAGGGGCAGCAGCTCCCGCCGGAAGGCGGTGTTTTGGGAATTGAACGGGGAAAACGTACCCGGTGGCAGCACCGCGGGTTCCCTTCGGGCAAACCGGCAGGGCTTGTTGGAGGTGAGGCGGTAGATGGCATCCACATCCGGATCGTCGTCAGCCAGGGCCTGCCAGATACCGATCCGGACGGATGCCGGCGCCAGGGCTTCCGGGTGAAGGCGGGTTTCCGGCGCGGTGATGCGGGTCAGGGGAAACCCCCGGGGCCAGATCGGTTGGTCGGTAAACAGGCTGTAGATATTGACAATGTCGCTTCCGGGCGGAATTTGATCGAAACGACCGGTCAGGGCCGGGAACTGCCAATCGTTTTCCGGCAGGTTGTCATCATCGCTTTCGGCCAGGAGGGCCGCACCGTCCGCGGCGGCCATAAGGTACCCGATCATTTTGCGGGCGTAGTGATCCCAGGGCAGGGCCCGGACGATTTTAAACGGCAGCTTATTCTGCCGGTCGGCCGCAACGAAACGAACGCCCGGGCTGTGCCAGTCACGGGGCGTTTTCCGGTCGCCGATGACGAGGACGTCCCACGCGGCCAGCGCCGCGAAACGTTCCACGGCCGGCGTAGGGGGGTTGATCGAGGTCAGAACGACAACATTTTTTTTCATGACAACAAATCCTGCATGGCGATCATGTGCAGCCGGGAATGCCGGTTCAGGGTATCCAGCAGGCGCTCCAGAAAGCAGAAGGCCGCATCGTTCATGCGCTGGTGATGAATCATGATGCCGCAGGCGGGGCGGCGCAATCCTTCCTCCAGGCGGTCCATCAGACGCTGCCAGCCGTCGGTCGCAGATGGTGTTCGGTCGGTATGCAAATCCACGCCTACGGCCAGGTCGGGAAGCGCTTCCGACGGGGGCGGCTGGCTGCCCTGGCTGCGTGACACCGCCTTATAGCCCATTTCCTGCAGCAGCGCCAAGGTGATTTTGTCGCAACGGTTCCAGGGCGGGGTAAAAATGGGAACGAACGCATCGCCCATGATGGCCTGCAGTCGCCCACGGCCCCGGTCCAGATCGTTGAAGAGGGCCTCTCTACCGCGGGAGGGGCCGAATTCCTGCTTCTTGCCCTCGGGCTCATGGTTGTGGTGCCGCCAGCCGTGCTGATGCCAGCACCACAGGTCCGTCCGGGGGCCTGCCAGGCCGCGCAGGGTTTTCCATCGCAACACGGTGAGCCAGGCCGGCACAACGGCAAGCCCCAGCGGGCATTCATAGCGGTTGAAAAGTTCCAGCAGGCGGATCAGCTGACGCCCAGGCACGGCAATGTCGTCGGCCCGGAAGAAGACGGCGGTGGTGTCCCGGCGGGCGTTATCGGCCCGTTCGATACAGGCGGCCAGTTGGTTGGCCCAGTCGGCGGGCAGGCCTTGCCACAGGGCTGTGGGGGGTGTGCTCATGGCCGTTGCCTTGTTTGGGGTAGGCTTGTGGTGATCCAGTCGGCCGTGTTGGCCGCCCCGGTGATGTCCACCGGGCTCCCTCCGTCGCGGGGGGTGCGAAGCTGATCCATGATGTGGTCGGCCACTTTTCGGGGATCCAAGTTTTCTTCAGCGAGGACACCCAACAGGCGGCGTTCAGCCAGCAACCGGGCCCGCAAGCCTTGCTCCCGGTTCTGGGCGAAGGGATGCACCAGGGCCGGCACGCCGGTGGCCAGGATATTCATGCAGGTATTGTAGCCGGCCATGCTGATGGAAAGATCCGCCGCCTGCAGCCAGGCGGGAAAATTTGTAGTAAAACGATCCACTTGCAGGCGGCGATCGCTCTGCTGCTGGAGCCTGGCGGTTTCTTCGGCCGACAGGAAGGGGCCGGTAAAGACCTGCATCCGGACCGGCAGGTCCGCGGGCAGGTGTCGGACGGACCGGGCCACGGCATTCAGAAGGGAAAAGCCCACGGCTCCGCCCCCGGCGCTGGCCACCACCAGGGCCTGATCCGGAGCAATACCGTTCTCTTGGCGCCAGGCGTCGCGGTCTTCGAGCGCTGGCACGGAGGGGGCCACGAAACCGGTGTAGACAACCGGGATGCGGACGTCGGCCAGGCGGCCGAAGGTTTTCTCCAGGCGGATGACCTCCGGGTCGGCGTGGACCAGCAGGGCGTCAAACCAGCGGTTGAGGGCTTCCAGCGCCCGGGCTTCGTGCCGGTCCTGATCCTCCTTTTCCACCAGGATGTCGCGTACGCTGCAGACCACCCGGCAGGGCGGCAGCTGGCCGGTGCGGATTTTTTCCAGGATCGGGTTCAGCTCTTTCCGGAAGGCTTTGCGGCCCAGGGGGTACAGTTCGATCAGGAAAAGTGCCGGCGCTTCGGCACGCAGCAGTTCTTCCAGGATGCGGCGGCGATCCTCACGGGTTTGTTCCAGGGGGCGCCCGTCCGTGGCGTGCAGGTTTTGAAAGGTGCGATCCATGGCCAGTTCCGGCAATTGGACGCGTCGTACGTGCGGCGGGAGGGGCGCCGGGGTTTCCGGCCCGCCGGAAACCAGAATGATGTCATGCTGATCCAGGGCCCGGCAGATTTCCAGGGTGCGGAAAAAATGCCCGATGCCCAGTACGTGCTGACAGTAGATGATGATCTTCATGCGGGTTTTAGTATGGATGGTTCCACTCCCATTTTGTTGGAGAAAAGGGTTCAAGGGGTCGGGGATTCAAAGGGCCGCGTGCTTCTTCTCCAAAGACTTGATCAACGAATTCAACAGGCGTTCTATTCTGGTAATGTTTGGCATTACACTTGAACCCCTGAATCCCAGACCCTTCGGACCCTTAAAAATCCACCAACTCTTCAGGAGCAAATCATTGTTGATGAATACCCAAAAAGTTTGATTGCCCCTTTACTTTGCCGGCGGCTTGAAGGCCAGGGCATTCATTTTTTCAAGTACCAGGCGCTCGTCTTCCAGGACCAGACAATGTAAATGGTAGGACGCCATGGGTTCGAAAGACGCGCCGCAATTCTGCAATATGGCCAGGTGATAGACCAGGCATTTCAAAACACCCTCGTGGCAAATCACCAGCAAACGGGAACCCGGCCATTTCCGGCCGGCCGCCTGCAGGCTGTCCCGGGCCCGTTGGAGAACATCCAGGCGTTCTTCGCCGCCGGGGGGGCAGAAGGACCACCCGCGCTGTTCCTGCTGCCGGAATCGGGTCTCCTGGGTCTTGCGAATGGCGGCCATGGTCCGGCCGGTCCACTGCCCCCAGTCCTGCTCCCGCAGCCGGACATCATGATCCAGCGGCAGCTGCAGGGTGTGGTTTATCCTGTGGGCCGTAGCGACCGCCCGCCCGGTATCGCTGCTAAGAATGCGCTGCATGTCGAGTTTGGCCAGTTGCCGCCCCCATTGATCGGCCCAGATCTCACCCTCCTTTGTCAGCGGTGAATCGGCCTGGCCCTGGATACGACCGGCCCGGTTCCATTCGGTGGGGGCATGTCGCATTACGAAGAATCGTGTCCGGTGATTCTTGACGTACCGTTTCATGAAGGCCTTCCCCATTTCGCTTTGGGCGCTGGAACGGCGGGCGGGCGGCGGGCGGTGGTCAGGCTATCATTCGAGATTGTGTCACATTGTGACAAAGCCACCGGCGTCGGCATGTCAAACTTTTCGTGGACCTGCTGATACGGCCTGCAACTGGTTCCGATGAATCTGGACCAGCTCCTCCACCAGTTTGCCGTTGTCAAAGCCGGCCTGCACGCGCCGGCGGCCGGCCGCGATGAGGTTGCGGCGCAGGTCCTGATCCTCGAGGGCGTGGCGCATGGCGTCGGCCATCTGATCCGGTCGGCCGGGTTCCACCAGGAGCCCGGTTTCCCCGTGGGCGATGATTTCAGGGATCGCGGAAACCCGCGTGGCCACAACCGGGACGCCCATGGCCAGGCTTTCCACCAGCACGTTGGGGATACCGTCCCGGTCGCCGTTGGCGGCGACTTCGCAGCCCAGGGCGAAGAGATCCGCCCGGCGGTAGTGCTCCCGCACCACGTCGTGGGGCAGGGTGCCGAGCCAGCGGGTCCGTTCCGACAGGCCCAGGGTTTGGATCAGGCCCAGAGTCTTGTCGCGATCATCCCCGTCACCGATCAAGGTATATTCAAAGGCCATACCCTGCTGCTGCAGGCGTGCCAGGGCTTTAAAGACCGTGGGCAGGCCTTTTTTGGCGGTGAGGCGGGCGATGGACAAAATCCGGTAGGGGGGTGTCGGTGCCGTCCGGGTGGCGTGGCCGTTGAACAGGGACAGATCGATGCCGTGATAAATCCGGTGGATGGGGGTGTGCCCGTTGGGGCCGAGGCCCATCAGGTGGCGGCGGTTGTATTCGGTGCAGGTGACGGCAAAAGCGGCCATGGAAAGCTTTTCCCGCAACTGCCGGGCATTGGACGTATAGATGTCTTTGGCATGGGCCGTAAAACTGAAGGGCAGGCCGCTCAGCCAGCTGCTGAACATGGCCACCGACGTGGGCGAGTGGGCGAAGTGGGCGTGCAGATGGACGATGCCGCGATTGGCCAACCCGTAATTGACCAGGTAGCCGGCCTGGAGCAGGTGCTTTAGGGTGGCGGACTTGCGGGTGCGTCGGTAGCGGCGGGCGGCGATGCCCAGGGCGCGGGCATAGCGTGCGGGCCTACGGGCCGCCAGGAGAAGATTGTGTTTCAGCATCCGGGGCAGCCGGCGGCTGATAATGGTTTCGGGAAGATAATCCACCCGGGCGCGGATTTCCTTTACGCTGGGGTGGCAAAAGGATTCCCGGGGCTGGCGCATGGAAAAAATGTGCACCGGGATCCCATGCTGTTCGATCAGGCGAATTTCATTGGAAATAAAGGTTTCCGAGATGCGGGGGAAACCTTTGAGAATCATGCCGAGAACCGGCGGATCAACAGGCGGCAACATTCACTCTGCTCCTGAAGGCATGGATCCGGTTGCGCATGTTTTCAATACCGGTAAAGCGGAATTGTGACAGGGCTGCGTAATAGGGATCGGGGTTGGCCAGAATCTGGTCGATTTTGCGGCGCATCAGGGGGGCCGAAAAGTCGTTCCAGGGGATATAATCGATCAGACCCTGCTTTTTGAAGGCCCGGGCCCGGATCAGTTGCTCGGTGCGGGGTGTTTCCCGGGGGATGACGAGGCTCAGGGTGCCCTGACTGACCACTTCGCTCAAGGTGTTGTAGCCGCCCATGCTGACCACCAGGTCGGCGGCGGCCATCAGTTTTTCCATGCGGCGGTAGAAGAGAAACGTTTGCGCATTGACTTTGCGGGCCCGTTTGAAAAGCCCCTTGCGCTCTTCCTGGGGCATGAAAGGCCCGGTGACCAATACACTCTTGATCCCGTGGTCCAATGGCTGGGCTTCCAGCATGGCCAAATAGGTGTCCATCACGGCAAAACCGTCGCCGCCACCACCGGTGGTGACCACGATCAACTTTTCATGGGGCGCCACCCCCAGTTCACGGCGGATACGGCCGGCTTCTCTGTCGCTCGGGGTCCGCCGGGGGATGTAGCCGGTGAAATGCATTTTCTTTTTGACCGGCTCCGGGATGGCATACTCGGCGATGGGATCGTAAAAATCCTGATGGCCATAGATCCAGATTTCGCTGTAAAGCTTGTCCAGATTCTCATAGACGTTTTTCTTCCACCAGTCCCGGCGGACGGTTTCGGCGTCGTCCATGATGTCCCGCAGGCCCAGGATGGTGCGGGCATGGGGCAGGCAGCGCCGTATCCAGCGCAGGGTGGGCAGCACCTCTTTTTTAAGACCCAGGGGTTCCTTGTCCACGATAAACAGGTGCGGCTGGAAGGTTTTGGCCGTGGCCGTGATGATGTTTTTACGGATATCGAGGGCGTGCCGGGGATTGATCTTGATGGAGAGGGGCTGATACTCCTCGTTGGTTTTTTTGATCATGCCGGGGATGCGCACGAAATCGATTTGTTCCGGGAAGGAAAAGCGGCCCGCAATGGGAGAGCCGGTCAAGATCAGAATGTTGATGCCCGTGCTGCACAACTGGGAGGCGATGGCCATGGTCCTCCGGATGTGTCCCAGTCCATACGTGTCGTGGGAATACATCAAAATATTGAAGGTGCCGTTTTGCCCCATTCGAAGAACCGCCGGTAATGCCCTGGTTTTGGAAATTTAAAACAAGTTCGGAGATTGCAACCTGTCGCTCAGGTGCCTCTCCGAACTAAAAAAGATTACACGATTTTGAGACATTTTTCAAGCCTGAGATTCCGGACGGTGTCCGAAATAACACGTTCTGCCGGGATGTCTGTCGGGCCATTATGACACCGTCCGGCAAGTCGAGATTCTTTCCAAATGCGACGGGAAATTGCATCATGGCATCGAAACGTAAAGCGGCTATCGAAATGAGCGGAAACGATGACGCCAGGTTCCCCCATCGGTCTGCCGCGGTCATCCCACAGACGATGAAAACGCCTTGACGCTGCGCGCCGGTTGATTCATTATACTCAACTTTGGCCGACATCAGACGGCTGAGACGATCTGCACACTGCAAGCACAGGGATAATCGCCATGGAATTCGAACCGGTCATCGGACTGGAAGTTCACGCGCAGCTTAAAACGAAAACGAAAATCTTCTGCGGCTGCTCGACGGCCTTCGGGGCGCCCCCCAACACCCATGTCTGCCCGGTTTGCCTGGGCATGCCGGGGGTGCTGCCGGTGCTCAACCGCCAGGTGCTGGCCTTCAGCCTGCGCATGGCCCTGGCTACGGGCTGCCGCATCAATCAGGACAGCCGCTTTGCCCGCAAAAACTATTTTTATCCCGATCTGCCCAAGGGCTACCAGATTTCCCAGTACGAACTGCCCGTGGCCGAGCATGGCGAAATTTATATTGAAACCGGGGCGGGCGAGCCGCGGCGGATCGGCATCACCCGCATTCACATGGAGGAGGATGCCGGCAAACTGGTGCACGATCCCGACCGTCCGGTGAGCCGGGTGGATCTCAACCGCACCGGTGTGCCCCTGATCGAGATTGTCAGTGAGCCGGATCTGCGTTCTCCGGAAGAAGCCGGGGCCTATCTGCGCAAGCTGCGCACCATCGTGCGCTACCTGGATATCTGCGACGGCAACCTGGAAGAGGGCAGCTTTCGCTGCGATGCCAATATTTCCATTCGCCCGGTGGGCACCACCCCGTTTGGTACGCGTGCGGAATTGAAAAACCTCAACTCCTTCCGCAATGTTGAAAAGGCCATCTATTACGAAATCGGCCGCCAGAAGGAATTGCTGCTGGACGGCGGGGCGGTGGTGCAGGAGACCCGCCTGTGGGACCCCGAACGGGAGTGTACCACCTCCATGCGGGGCAAGGAAGAGGCCCATGACTACCGCTATTTCCCGGACCCGGATCTGCTGCCCGTGGTGGTGGACGACGAATGGCTGGCCGCCATCCGCAGTGAGCTGCCGGAGCTGCCGGACAGCCGCCGGCAGCGGTTTGTGGAGGCCTTCGGCCTGACGGACTACGATGCCGCCCGCCTGACGGCGGATCGCGACCTGGCGGACTATTTTGAAGCCTGCCTGGCCCATGCGCCCCAGGCCAAGCCGGCGGCCAACTGGATTCTGGGGGCGCTCATGGCCTGGCTGAACGCCGAGGGCCGGTCCATCGACCAGTCACCCGTGACGCCGGAACACCTCGGGCAGCTGCTGGCGTTGATCGATGCGGGCACCATCAGCGGCAAGATCGCCAAAACCGTTTTTGAAGAAATGGCCCGAACAGGGCAGGCCCCCCAGGCCATTGTGGAAGCCCGGGGCCTGGTACAGGTTTCGGATGCCGGCGAGCTGGAGGCCGTGGTGACCAAGGTGCTGGCGGCCGCCCCGGACGAGGTGGCCGCCTATCGCCAGGGCAAGAAGAAATTGATGGGCTTTTTCGTAGGCCAGGTCATGCGCGAGACCCGCGGCAAGGCTAACCCCAAGCTGGTCAACGAGATTCTGCAGCGGATGCTGGAGGCGTAAGGCGGGGCAAAAAGCGAATAGGACACAGATTTACACAGATAAAATCCGATCAATATGAAATTGATAGGTTCATAAAACGTTAAACTTTCTGTGTCGAAGTCATTCCGGCGCAAGAGATTATGTCATGATTTAACAAGGTACCCTGTTTTTGCCTGTCATGCCGGCGAAAGCCGGCATCTCCTCAAGCCAGTAGCATGATGATGCAACAGATTCCGACTTCCATCGGAATGACCAATGATGCCAAACCCCTAATGCGTCAATTACGACACAGTCCCGCAAGCCGGAATCTAAGGTATTTTAATACCCTTGACCCACGAGATGCCGGATCAAGTTCGGCAAGTCGGACAAAAAAGAAATGCTTTACTAAATTGTGGCAAAGTCTTGAAGGCCGGAATTGATTGATGCCTGGACGTTAGAGATTCCGGATCGAGTCCGGAATGACAGATAAGAGAATCATTACAAGACCAATCGTTTTGGTTATGAGGATATAAAAAAACCCGGGAGGGAAACCCCTCCCGGGTTTTTACATCTTATGAACCAACTTCAAGCGTGTTCAGGGAACAAACTTAGAAGCTGAGGCTCAGGCGGGCGCCGAACTCATAAGGATCGTCGTCGTTGTCGCCATCAGCGGAAACGGCATCGCCGGCCCACAGATAGGCACCAACCAGATCCAGGTTCAGGCCTTCCACGAGTTCATAGGTGACCTTGACATCCAGCTCGGTTCCCAGATCGTCTTCGGAAGCGCCGGTGGCGAAGACAACGTCTTCATCCAGCTTGGCATACCACAGATCCACGGTAACGCTCAGCTTGTCCATGGGGGTGATTTTGCTCCCCAGATTGACGGCCAGCACGTTCTGGATCTTGTCGCCGGGGGTGTTGGTGGGGTTGTTGTTGTCGAACATCCCCAGGCCCATGATTTCCGACCAGTAGTAGGAGCCGCTGGGGCAGAAGAACGTGTCGATGTCGCTGTCAAGCGCATCGTCGTCGCCCGGGGTGTACATGACCTGGCCGTGGATGTCGAACATGTCGAAGCCGACGCTGCCGCCGACGGCGACCAGCCAGCCTTTGAGATCCAGGTCGCTGAGACCGGCCGTATTCTGTTCGACGTCACCGGTCTGGCCCACGAGGGTGGCCCAGATGCCGAAGTTGTCGAAGGACGCATCGAAATCAAACCCGTAGGTGAACAGCTCCACTTCGCCCCAGGGCGGTGCGGCAAGCGCTGTGCCAGCAACATTGGCCAGCAGGCCGGTGCCGATGACGGGGCCCAGCTCGGAAGAACGCGCGTAGGAAATGCTGGGTTTGATGGAGATGTTTTCGCTGAAGTAGATCGCCGAGCTCAGGGTGTAGGCGTCAACGTCTTCGTTGTTGCCCGAACCAGCGCCGCCTTCCCAGTTTTTCAGCCAAGAACCGGCCAGAACCACGTTGTCCAGCACTTTCCAGCGGGCGATGATACCGGAGGCATCGTCGGAGATGTAAAATTCACGGAACAGGGCATAGGGCTGCGCACCCACGGTGACGTTGACCGGGCCCAGGTTGAAATCCGCATAGCTGTTTTTGACTTCGACAGCGATCGCATCGGCGCCGACCCGGCCATAACTCGTCGGGTCGCCCCAGACCGCGTCAAACTCGAACTTATTGACGAACTTCAGGTTGTCGTTAAGCTTGGCAGTGTAGTAGAGACGGGTCCGGGTGTCGGTCCGGCGCAGGTTGGTGGCGTCGTCGTCTTCGCCGTTGAAATGACCCTGGTTGAAGAAACGGGTACGCCAGTAACCACCGAATTCATTCTCCAGCGCGGCGGCCGGAACGGTAAATGCGATGACCAGAAGAGCGGCCAACGCCAAAATCGAAAACTTCTTCATTAGAATTCCTCCTTAACGAGTTGCCGGCGGTAACCAGCCGCCGGTAAAAAACCTAACCTTAACCTAATTAAACCTAACCTTTGTAACATAACCTAACACGGTGACGTCTCCTAACCTAAAGGCACCTCCTTTCCGACGCAGAATGGATCCGTCCGCACGTACAGGACGAATCGTTGAATCATTATCAGTTAAATTCCGGCAAGTCAAGGTTCGGCGGCGTTTTTGACGGGTTTTGGCTGGCGGGAGCACCGGCGTTTTCACCCGGGCGTGACGGAACCGCTGGATCCCGGTTTGCATGGGATGACCTCATGGTGGGTACGGGTCGCTCCACCAATGCAATCGGGGGTTGGATTACGGCCGGGCGGATGGTATAAGGCCCTCGGCAGAGTACCTGCCCTATACAAGGCATTCCGTGCCGAAATGACAACCCGATACAGGTTAAGCAAGCTGTCAGGAAAATGATCAGGAGAAACCTATGACCGAGACGTTGAACTATTTACGTCGTTTTAGACGCGGGGGCCTTTTTCTGGTCCTTGCTTTGCTGATGGTGTGGCCGTCCCCAGGACTGGCCGAAGTACGCCGGGTGCTGGTGGTGCCGTTCAGTATCCATTCCGACCAGGACATGTCTTTTTTGCAGAAGGGCATAACGGCCATGTTGTCTTCGCGTCTCACCGATCTGGGCAAGGTGGCCATGATCGATCAGGCTGCCGCCGAAGAGACCCTGCAGGCGTTGCCGAAACCGTTGACCCGGGTGGCCGCGGTCGAGGCCGGACGCAAGGTCGGTGCCGATTATGTGGCTTTCGGCAGCCTCACGGTTTTCGGTAACAGCATCAGCACGGACGCCCGCTTTGTGGAGACCGCCACCAGCACGGTCATGGTGACCCTCAACGACACCGGCCAGAGCAAGGGGGACGTGATCAACCATATCAACCATTTTGCCGGGGAGGTCAACACACGGGTGTTCGGCCGCTCTTCCGGCGAGACGGTTTCCGCGGCCCCGGCTCCGGCCCCGGCAGCCTCCCCGGCCCCGGCCGATCCGGATCAGATGAATCCTGAAAAGAAAATCTGGGGCAGCGACGGCGGCATGCGGATTAAGGCCACCAATCCGGATACCGACTATTCGGACGCCAAGCTTTGGCGCAGCCGTCGCTTTAAAATGGTGATCGAAGGTCTTGGCATGGGCGATGTGGATGGGGACGGCAACACGGAAGTCGTATTCGCCAGTGAAAAGGAAGCTTCGGTTTATCGGCTGAAAGACAATGGGTTTTTAAAAGTGACGGACATCGAGTTGTCTCCACGCCTGGTTTGCCTGACGGTGGATGTGGCGGATATCAATGGGAATGGCAAGGCTGAAATTTATCTGACCCTGCGTTCAGAAAATTATTTCCCCCGCGCCGCTGTATTGGAATGGGACGGCACGGCCTTTCAGACCATTCACACGGCGCCATCATGGTATCTGAGGGTGCTGCACGACCCGCAGTCGGGTCGGGCGAGGCTGTACGGGCAGAAGGGAGGGACCCGATCCATTTTTGCCGGCCCGGTTTATTCGATGGCGTGGATCAACGGTGTGATTGAACCCCAGGACAGAATCAAACTGCCCAAAGAAGGCAACGTGCTCGGTTTTGCCTACGGTGACATGACCCATGACGGTGTCGAAAATTCGATGATATTCACCCCAAAGGATGAATTGCGGTTATCCACTGCCAGTGGCCGGGAAGAATGGACCAGCGCCGAAAAATATGGTGGTAAGTACGCCTATCTGATAACCGCTGAAGAATACCGCAAAGGCCAGAAGCTTAGCCGTACATTTATCGATCCTTTGCCCGATCAGCTGTTTTTCATTCCCCAGCGGATCATTATGACGGATTTTGACCAGGACGGACGCAATGAAGCCCTGGTGGTAAAAAATGAGGATGTCACCGGAGGGCTCATGTCGCGAGTCCGATCCTATCGGGAAGGCCGTTTCGAATGTCTGGATTGGGACAATGTGGGCCTGCGGGCCCTTTGGCGCACCCGCAAGTTCTCCGGCTACATCAGTGATTACAATCTGGGGGATATCGACAACGATGGCAAAACGGAGCTTGTTTTTGCCGTAGTGAAAAAGATCGGCGATCCCATGTCCGGAGACTCCAAGAGCTACCTGGTGTCCTGGGATCCCTATCAGCAGGCGGACCAGGCGCCGGCCCAGTAGCAAAGCACAAGAAAAGGGGCGTCTTGTGGATGCCCCTTCCTATTTGTTTGTCATCCCGGTGCAAACCGGGATCTCTTTCAAGTCCGACGGGCGTTGGCCCTGAGATGCCGGTTTCCACCGGCATGACAGCCATGGGTAGCTTAAGTATCGGATCAAGGGGTATCACCCCAGCCGGCCGAAAGCCTTTTCCAGTTCCTTCTCCGTCCAGCGGATCCAGGTGGGCCGGCCGTGGGGGCAGTGGGAGGGGTTGGCGCATTCGTCCATCTGCTGGAGCAGCCGGCGGATCTGGCGTTCGTCCAGAGCCTGGCGGGCCCGGATGGCGCCGTGGCAGGCCATGATCTTGATCCCCTCGTCCAGCACTCCTTCCGGGTCGGCCTGGCGGCCGGCCGCCAGGGCTTTTTCCAGAATTTCGCGGATGACCGGTCCGATTTCCCCGTTCAACAGCATCACCGGGGCGGCCTTGATGGCAAAGGTGGTCCCGCCGAAGGGGTCGATTTCAAATCCCAGGGGGGCCAGCGCTTCCTGCAGTTCCTCCAACAGAGCCGCCTCCCGATGGCTCAGCTCCAAGGTCTCCGGGATCAGGAGTTTCTGGGCCGCCGCATTGGCCGATTGGCGCCGCTGGTGCAGTTGCTCGTAATAGACCCTTTCGTGGGCCGCATGCTGGTCGATGATGACCAGCCCCTCGTCCGATTCGCAGAGGATGTAGGTGCGGCGGAATTGGCCGATGACATTCAAGCGGGCAAAGCGTCCCTGCCGCCAGAGATCGGTTTGCTGCGGCTTGATTGGCGCTGGCGCCGGCCGGACGAAAGCCGGCAGCGCCGTGTTTTCCCCAAGGGCCGATGACACCGGGCGATCGATAGGTGGCGGAGGGAATCCCGTCATGGTTTCATTCACTCGCGACGGCAGGGGACGCTCGGCTGGGGCGGAGGGCATCGTGCCCGGCCGCCGTCCACGGTCGGCCCGCTCCAGAGCCGCCGCCACGGCACCCGCCACCACCCCGTGAACGTCCCGCTGGCGTGCAAAGCGCACTTCATGCTTGGTGGGATGGACGTTGACGTCCACCTGGCCGGCCGGCACGCTGACGTGGCACACGGCGACCGGGAACTGACCCTTCATGAGGCGCTGGCGGTAGCCCTGCATGACGGCGTGCAGCAGGGAACGGGCTTTGACGTGACGGCCGTTGACAAAAAGATGCACCCCGCGGGAGGTGCTGCGGTTGACCCGGGGGGAGGCCACCCACCCGCTGACGGCGGCGACTTCGTTCTCCAGGGCTATCGGAAAGAGCTCATTCTGCAGGGCGCGGCCCAGTACATCCGCCACTCGGTCCGCGCTGTCGCTGACGGCCGGCCAGCGCCGGGTGGTTTTCCCGTTGTGAATCAGACGGAAATCGATCTCGGGGTGGCCCAGGGCCAGGCTGGTCAAGCCGTCGCCGATATGCCCCATTTCCGTTGCCACGGTTTTGAGGAATTTACGCCTGGCCGGGGTGTTGAAAAACAGATCCCGGACCGCCACCAGGGTGCCGGGAGGGGCGCCGGTTTCCGTCACCTTCAGAATGCGGCCGCCCTCCACCTTGATTTCGGTGCCCGACGACTGCCCGGCCGGGCGTGAGACCAGGGTCAGGCGTGACACCGAGGCGATGCTGGGCAAGGCTTCCCCCCGGAATCCCAGGGTGCGGATGGCAAACAGGTCCTCATCGCTGGCGATCTTGCTGGTGGCGTAGCGCTCCAAGGCCAGCAGGGCATCGTCGTGGTCCATGCCGCGGCCGTCGTCCCCGACACTGATCAAGCGCCGGCCGCCCGCTTCGATTTCCACCACGATCCTGCGGCTGCCGGCATCGATGGCGTTTTCCACCAGTTCCTTGACCACCGAGGCCGGGCGTTCCACTACCTCGCCGGCGGCGATTTTGTTGGAAAGGATGTCGGGGAGGATGCGGATACGGGGCATTCGTCAATTCCATTGTATGCCCGCTTCCAAAAGGCATCTTTTGTCCCCCGGCGGCGTTCTCGCCCATTGTTCGTCCTCGACGTAGCGCAGCTACGCCTGCGGTGCCCAATGGGCTGCGGCCTTGCCGGGAACCAAAACCTACCCTTTGGAAACGGGCATGGTTGGTTGCTGGTACAAAACCAAAGATTGTATAAAGCACGTTATGCCCTGAGTTCGATCGCGGTATGAGATTTGAAAGTCGTTTGCGATTCGTTTCCATCCCGGCAGAAGCTGCGATCTGTCTGTAATCCTCGAATTTCTCCGGAATGATAAAACTCAGGGCATAGAATCATTTACGGTTTTACGAAATTATAATTCCTCCCTGACAAACTTGGTCAAAAATTCCACGTCCTTGGGCGACAGGTTGAATTTGACCGCGGCCTCTTCCACCAGCTTGCTGTTGCTCATGGCTGTTCCGGCCTGACGCTCTTCGGAAATCCATTTGACCGCTTTGCGAATGTCTTCCCCCTGGGGTTGGATCGTGCTCATATGGCGTTCTCCTATAGCGCGGGTGTTTGGTTGTGAAAATCCGTGTGCTGCTCGAAGTCATGGGCCGCCCGGAGCAGACGCTCTTCGCTGAAATGCGGGCCCATGATCTGCAAGCCGATGGGCAGTCCGCCGGATGACAGGCCGCAGGGTACCGAGATGCCGGGTATGCCGGCCAGGTTGGCCGAAAGGGTGAACACGTCGGACATGTACATGGTCAGCGGATCGTCGGTTTTTTCCCCGATCCGGAAGGCCGGTGTCGGCGCCACCGGACCCAGCACGACATCGCATTGCGCGAACGCCTGACGGAAGTCCTGGATGAGCAGGCTGCGCACCTGGGAGGCCTTGCCGTAGTAGGCATCGTAATAACCGGCCGATAGCGCATAGGTTCCCAGGATGATGCGGCGCTGGACTTCGGCCCCGAAACCGGCCGTCCGCGTCTGCCGAAACATGTCCAGCATGCCGGTGTGATCCTTGCTGCGCACACCATAGCGCACACCGTCATAGCGCGCCAGGTTGGAACTGGCCTCGCAGGGGGCGATGATGTAGTAGGCGGCCACAGCATATTCGGTGTGGGGCAGCGACACGTCCACGGTCTCCGCGCCAAGGGATTTTACGGTTTCAATGGCGTTGGCCATGGCGTGCCGGACATCTGGATGGAGTCCCTCGGCTTCGTGATATTCCTTGGGAAGCCCCACCCGCAGCCCTTTGAAGGCGCCACTGGACAACCGGCTGTAATCCGGCACGGGTTCGGGCACGGAGGTGGAGTCCCGTTCGTCGTGGCCGCTGATGGCATTCATGATCAGGGCGCAGTCCCGGACCGATTTACCCATGGGGCCGATCTGGTCCAGGGAGGAGGCGAAGGCCACCAGGCCGTAGCGGGAAACGCGCCCGTAAGTTGGTTTCAGCCCCACCACGCCGCAGTGGGCGGCGGGTTGGCGGATGGAGCCGCCGGTGTCGGAGCCCAGTGCCCCCAGGCACATGCCGGCGGCCACGGCGGCCGCCGAGCCACCGCTGGAACCACCGGGAATATGATCCAGGTTCCAGGGATTGCGGGTGATTTGGTAGGCCGAGTTTTCGGTGGAGGATCCCATGGCAAATTCGTCCATATTGAGCTTGCCTAAAAAGACCGCACCGGCCTTTTCTAATTTGTCGATTACGGCGGCATTGTAGGGGGGGATAAAATTCTCCAGCAGGCGTGAACCGCAGGTGGTACGCAGGCCCCGGGTGCAGATGACATCCTTGATGCCCATCGGGATGCCGGTCAGGGGCGTGACATCCCCGTCGGCGATGCGTTGGTCGGCGGCAGCGGCCTGTTCCAGGGCGCCTTCGGCATCCAGGGTGATATAGGCCGCGATGCGGGGTTCCAGCGTTTCGATGCGGTCGAGTACGGCCTGGGTCAGCGCCACGGCGCTAAGCTCCCCCTGGATGAGTTTGGTATGGGCGTCTTCAATCGTGAGTTTATTCAAATCCATAATGCGATGTTCCCTTAAGCGGTGTTACCAGGTTGCGTCGGCTCTGAGATGCCGGCTTTCGCCGGCATGACGGATAATCAACCGATGACGCGGGGCACCAGAAAGCTTTCCTCATCCCGTTCCGGCGCATTGGCCAAGGCGGCTTCGCGGTCCAGATGGGGGCGTCGCTGGTCGTCCCGGAGCGGAGTGGTCAGGGACACGGCATGGGCCGTGGGGGCCACCCCTTCGGTGTCCACACGGTTCAGGGTATCCATGTATTCCAGGATGCCGGCCAATTGCCCCGCCATGGTGTCCAGGGTGTCGTCATCCAGATCCAGGCGGGCGAGTCGGGCCACATGGCGAACTTCTTCGCGGGTGATTTTCATGACGCATCGTCCTTCTTTGTAATTTAACTGAGCGTGTTTTACGGCTACCAGACCAACAATTATAAAAAGTGGTTTAACATTTTACTTGCATCGGCCCTGTGATCCTTTGGGGCCCTGGAACTCGGCGATGATTACCGTCAATGGGCATAGCGGCTGTCCGATCCTCATGGCGATACCAAAATGGGTTTCAACCCTTTGGCCTCCAGGGCGTTGATCGTTTTGACCGCCTGTTCCCGGCTGGCAAAGCGGCCCACCTGCACGCGGTGCCACCGGCCTTTGCCGGGTATGGTGGTACTGACGCGTTTGACACTGTATCCTTCCCGGCGCAACCGTGCCGCCATTGCATCGGCTGTTTCAGCATCCCGCAACGAGGCCACCTGCAGGGTCAGCGATCCGGAGGGTGCTGTCGCTGCCGGAGGGGAGGCGGCTGCCGGCGCCGGCTGTGGCCGGGCAGCCCCTTTTTTTTTGGGCTGCAAACCGGGCATGCGTTCTATAACGGGGATACCGGAAGGCGCTGTCGCTACCGGGTCTTCGCTTTTCGGGGGTGTCTCCGCCAGGACCGTGGGCTTCGGCAGGGATCGGGTCATGTTGGGGGCGATGGCCGGATCCTCCCCGGACTGCTTCAAGTCTTCATAGAAATCCAGGTCGGATTTGTTTTCAACGGCACTCGAATAGGCCTCCAACTGCCGGGTCTGCTGCTGCTGGACCTGTTCCCGCAGGGCCTGCAGATCCTGGCCGAGTTTTTCCATGTCGAACTTGACCGGTGTGGTGCCCCGGCCCACCAGCACCCCCAGGAAAAAGGTCCAGGCGCAGGCGGTCAGCACCAGGGCCATGGCGCCGTAAACCCCTCGCCGGGAGAGTTGCCAGACGGGCTTGCGTTTCGGGGAGGTGGTTTTGGTTTTCGCCATGGTGCCTGCAGGCTCAGGTGGCCGGAATGCCGGAAGCCGCCGGTGTCAATGGTTGCGGTCCTGGCGTCACATGCGCTCGGGAGCGGATACTCCCAGCAGGGCCAGACCGTTGCGAATGACTTTTTGGACGGCCGTTACCAGATACAAACGACCCTTGGTCGCCATTGGATCGTCGGTCAATACCCGTTGCCGGTTATAATAGGAATGGAAAGCCCCCGCAAGGGTCATCAGATAAAAGGTCACCCGGTGCGGTTCCCGGAAACGGGCGCTGGCCGCGATGATGTCCGGATATCGATTCAACTGTTTGATCAACTGGACGTCTTCCGGGGTGGTCAGGGTTGCCAGGGCTTTTGCGTCGAGGGTTTCATCATCCGTGACGTCGATGGCGGCTTTGCGGCAGATGCTGGCGATACGGGCATGCACATACTGGACATAGTAAACCGGGTTGTCGTTGGATTTTTGCTTGGCGACTTCGAGATCGAAATCCAATGTGCTGTCGTAATGGCGGGTGAGAAACAGAAAACGGGCGGCGTCCCGGCCCACTTCCTTGACCACATCCTGCAAGGTGACGAATTCGCCGGCGCGGGTGGACATGGCCACGGGTTCGCCGCTTCTTAGCAGGTTGACCAACTGGACCAGAATGACCTGGAACTGTTCGGGGTTGGTGCCGGAGGCCTCCACGGCCGCTTTCATGCGGGGGATGTAACCGTGGTGGTCCGCCCCCCAGACATCGATGACCGTGTCGAAGCCCCGCTCGAATTTCTCCTGGTGATAGGCGATGTCCGAGGCAAAATAGGTCGTAATGCCATTGTTGCGCACCACCACGCGGTCTTTTTCATCCCCGAAGTCGGTGCTTTTGAACCACAGGGCGCCATCCTTTTCGTAGACCTGCTGTTTTTCCCGCAGGGCGGCGATACAGGCGTCCACCCGTCCGCTGTCGTAAAGGCTCTGCTCGCTGAACCACTGGTCAAAGGAAACCCCGAAGTCCACCAGATCCTGCCGGATCCCCTCGATGATCAGGCCGGCGGCATAGCGGGCACAGGTGGTAACGGCATCATCCTCGGTCTGGGCTAGCAGACCGTCGCCATGTTTGTCCTTCATGGCCCGGGCCATGTCCGTGATATAGTCGCCCTGGTAGCAGGTATCGGGAAAATCCACATTTTCACCGAAAAGGGCCCGATAGCGCAGCAGCACGGAGAGGCCCAGGGTGCGAATCTGGCGGCCCGAGTCGTTGATATAATATTCCCGCTGCACGTCGTAACCGCTGAAGGCCAGGATGCGGGCCGTGCTGTCGCCCACGGCGGCGCCGCGCCCGTGCCCCACATGGAGCGGACCGGTGGGGTTGGAGCTGACGAATTCCACCTGGACTTTGTGGCCCTGCCCCATGGTGGAGGCGCCGTATTGGTCGTTGGCCGCATGGATCGCTTCCAGGACGGGCCCCCAGGCGCCGGGGGCAATGAAGAAATTGATGAAACCCGGCCCGGCGATGTCGGTTTTGAGGATCCAGTCGGCGGCGTCCTGGAGGTGGGCCTGCAGGATTTCGGCAATTTTCCGGGGGGGCATTTTCTGCACCTTGGCCATGATCATGGCCAGGTTGGTGGAAAAATCACCATGGGCTTCATTTTTGGGCTCTTCGATTTCGACTTCCGGAAAGGCATCGGAGGGCAGCTGGCCTTGGGCGTGTGCCTGCCGGGCCGCCTCCCGGACGATGTGTTTGAGTTTGCTCTTGATCATATGTGGTTGCGTTCTCCTGCGAATACAAACGGCGGACTCAGCGCAATCGGATGTCCGCCGCAGGGTTGGTATCGGTAGCGCCGCACGCGGTGCCGGCCTGAAGGCCCCTTACGCGGCCGCTGTTACGAAAACGTATCCTATCGCACAATCACCTCTGCTTTTCAAGAAACGGTTTGCGACTATCGCCTGTTTGGCCTTCCAATCGCGTCTTGACAAGGCGATGGGGTTCCCATAATTAGAGGCCAGCAAGGTGCCGTGCGGCTCAATAGGAAATCCCGTGCAATTCGGGAGCGGTCCCGCCGCTGTAACCGGGGACGAAACCTGACACATCCACTGCGGGGATGCCCCCTGCGGGAAGGGTCGGGAGGTAGATGGATCCGGAAGCCAGAAGACCTGCCTTGCGGATCGGGTTCTGCCTTTGCGGCGCACTATCGACAGCGGCAGCCGGGATTCAACGACATACAGGGCCAAGAAAGCTGGGTGCAGCCCTTCAAGCCGATACGCTTGAAGGGCTTTTTTTATTCGGATCTTTTCCGGTATTGCGGTTCCCTCTTGGTGGTCGCCGGACACAGTGTGCTTCGAAAATGGACGCCCGTATTATCAACCCTTATTCTTGAGCGAGGAGATTGAGATGTTGCAGAGAAGATGTTGCAGGGTTTTGGCGGCGCTGATGATGGTGTTCTTCATGACGACGGTGGTCATGGCCGGCGGGCACGGTGAAAAGCTCTCCAAGAAGGTGGGCATCCTGCTGGTGGCCTTTGGCTCCAGCGAGGATTCGGCCCAGGTTTCCTTCGAGAACATCGACCGCAAGGTCAAGCAGGCTTACCCGGATATTCCGGTGCGCTGGGCCTATACGTCCCACATTATCCGCAAGAAGTTGGCCAAGGAAGGGCGGATTCTGGATTCGCCGGAAGTGGCCCTGGCCAAGATGCGGGATGAACGATTCACCCACGTGGCCGTGGCCTCCCTGCACACCATCGGCGGGGCTGAATACCACGACCTGAGGCGTTCGGTCGGCGCTTTCAAGGTCATGGGCGGTTTCGAACACGTCATTCTGGCCTACCCCCTCCTGGCCACCCAGGAGGATATGGAGCGTGTTGTCGATGCCATCCTGGCCACCATCCCCAAGGAGCGCCAAAAAGACGAAGCGGTCGTGCTCATGGGCCATGGCACCCATCATCCCTCCAATGCCTTTTATGCGGCCTTGATGTTTCAGCTGCAGCTCAAGGATCCCAATATCTTCGTCGGGACGGTGGAAGGCTACCCCGGACTGGATTTGATCCAGTCGATGATGCTTGAAAAAAAGATCAAGAAAGCCTTTTTGGTGCCCTTCATGTCGGTGGCCGGCGACCATGCCAAAAACGACATGGCTGGTGACGAAGAGGACTCGTGGAAGTCCATCCTGACCAAAGCCGGGATCGACTGTGTACCCGTTCTCAAGGGAACGGCGGAATTCGATGAATTCGTCGACATCTGGGTCGATCATGTCGGCGGGCCGTTGAGCCACTTCTAATCAGATCCTGCCCATTTCCCGTTGCGGGAATGGGGGCAATGGGGTCGAAACAGACAAGGAGACCCTTCAGGCCGGTTCGGTATGTCCGTCCGGACCGGCTTGGTGCTCGTGGTGATGAACACAACCCCCACACCCGACAATCCCGTCGACGGGACCCCGATACCTGCCAACGAGGCCCCTGACCACCACACCCGGGCCTCACGATCCGTTTGCGGGTCGCTGGCCGTTCTCGGATTTATTCTGGCCGCCGCGATCACGGCGGCGGCATCCCTGGGTTACATCCGTCTGCCGTTTTCAGCTGTTCTCCACATCATGGGGGCCCATCTTTGCGACCAGCCCGATTGGCTGACCGCCTATGATCCGATCTGGTCCGTGGTGGTCACCGAGGTGCGCCTGCCCCGGATCCTGTGCTCCGCCGTGGTGGGGGCCGGGCTGGCCATGTGCGGCGTGGTGTTCCAGGGCATTTTGCTCAACCCGCTGGCCGATCCCTACACCCTGGGAGTGTCGGCCGGGGCCGCCTTCGGCGCCGCCGTGGCGTTACTGCTCAATATCGCCATGCTGGGTTTTTTTTCGGTGCCCCTGTTTGCTTTTGCCGGTGCCGCAGCGACGTTGTTTGTGGTGATTTATCTGTCTTCCGACGGCAGCGGGCTTTCCTCCACCAACCTGATCCTGGCGGGCATCATTGTGGCCGCCATCCTTTCGGCCGGTCTGAGTTTCATCAAGTATGTGGCCGACGAGCAGGTGAGTGTGATCATCTTCTGGCTCATGGGCAGCTTTGCCGCCCGCACCTGGACGGATGTGGGCCTGGTGACCATGGCCGTAAGCCTGGGGGCGGCGGTCTGCACTTTTTTTGCGCGGGACCTGAACCTGCTGGCCCTGGGGGAGCGGCCGGCCGCCGCCCTGGGGGTCGATTTCCAGCGCGTGACCCTGGTGCTCCTGGTCACGGCGTCCCTGGTGGCGGCCGTCTGTGTGGCCGTTTCCGGCATTATCGGTTTTGTGGGACTGCTGGTGCCCCATCTCATGCGCATGCTGGTGGGACCGGACAACCGTGGGCTGCTGCCGGTATCCATGCTCGCCGGCGCCCTGTTGCTGCTGGGGGCCGACACCCTCACCCGGGCGGTGCTGCCCCAGGAAATTCCCATCGGGGTGCTGACGGCTCTCGTGGGGGGGCCCTTCTTCTGCTACGTGTTCCGCAAGCGCCAGAAGGAGCAGGCCCTATGAGCGTCGTCCCCGTGTTTGAAATTCATGATGTGACGTTTGGCTATCCGCAGTGCCCGGTTCTGGATGGGGCTTCGTTGACCCTGTCGGGCGGACGTTTCTACGGCTTGTTGGGACCCAATGGCTGCGGCAAGACCACCCTGCTGGACCTGATGGCCGGCCTGAAGCAACCGGACAGCGGAACGATCGCCTTCCGGGGGCGCCCTCTCGGCGCCTATCGCCGCCGGGAACTGGCCCGGGAGATTGCCCTCGTACCCCAGAATTTTTATATCAATTTCCCGTTTACCGTACATGACGTGGTCATGATGGGACGCTATCCCCATCTCCCGCGCTTTGCCCATCCGGGCGCCGACGATCACCGCCAGGTCCAAAACGCCATGATGATTACGGACACGGTACGCTTTGCCCGCCAATCGGTCACCGCTTTGAGCGGCGGGGGACGCCAGCGGGTGGTGTTTGCCCGGGCCCTGGCCCAAAACACCGGGGTGCTCATGCTGGACGAGGCCACGGCCAATCTGGATATCCGGCATACCCTGGCGCTGCTCGGCCGCACCCGGGAGCGTGTCCGCAACGGCGGGCAGACCGTCATCGCGGTGTTTCAGGATGTGAACCTGGCGGCCCTGTACTGCGATGAACTCCTCTTTCTCCAGGACGGCCGGATCGCCTCTCAGGGGCCCACCGACAAAGTGATGAAGGCGGAGATCCTGCAGGCCATCTACGGGGTCGAAGGCCGGATCCGGCCGCATACGGAATACGGGCTTCCCCAGGTGGATTTCAAACGATGAAACGGCTGGCGCAAATCCTGATTGTTCTGGCGTGTTTTTTAGCCCTATCCGGTCTGGAAACCGTGGTGGCAGACAACCTTGCCATTGGTGTCAAGGATAACGCCGGCCGGGTCGTTAACGCGGCGGTCCCCTTCGAGCGGATTGTCTCGCTTTATGGCGCGCACACGGAAAACCTGTTCACCCTGGGCGCGGGCCGGGCGGTTATGGGGGTCAGCCGGCATGACCGCTATCCGGCCGCCGTTCGAAGCAAACCGGTGTTCTCCTATCATGACGGGCTGGAGCGTTTCCTGGCCGCATCGCCGGACCTGGTCCTCATTCGCCCTATGATCGATCGCGGCTATGCACCGCTCATTGCCGGTCTGGAACAAAACGGCATTGCGGTGGTTTCCCTGCAGCCCGGTTCCATTGAGGCGATGTATGCCTACTGGCGCACCCTGGGACGTCTGACCGGACGGGAAGACCGCGCGGCCGCCATGGTAACGGCCTTTCAGCAGGCGGTGGCCGATTTCGAGGCCCTGACCGCATCCGTCGGCCAGCGCAAGCGGGTGTATTTCGAAGCCATTCACAAACGGATGAAAACATTCACCCCCGGCTCCATGCCCATATTTGCCCTGGAAACCGCCGGGGGCCTGAATGTGGCGGCGGATGCGGCCCAGGTGCGCACCACCAATATCGCTTTTTACGGCAAGGAACGCATCCTGAGCCGGGCCGGGGTAATCGACGTCTACCTCGCCCAGCGGGGCGCCATGAACCAGCCGACCCCGGAAATGATCCGCCGGGAGCCCGGCTACGAGGTGATCAAGGCGGTCCGGGACGACCAGATATTCATCATCGACGAAGCCCTTGTCGCGCGGCCGACCTGGCGGCTGCTCTATGGTATCCATCAGATCGGGATCCTGCTTTATCCGGAGCATTTTCAGGGCAACGGGGAAGGGATCCTGCGTAAGGCCGAAGCCGCTCTGGGCGCTGCCGAGGCCGGAGAAAATTTCAACATGACCCAGATGAAGGATTCCCATGAACAATCCAATCGGTAAACTCTACGGCATCGGCGTGGGTCCCGGCGACCCCGACCTTTTGACCCTCAAGGCCGTTAAAGTTTTACAGCAGGTGTCGGTGGTTTTCACGGCGGCCTCTTCCAAAAACGACTACAGTCTGGCACTGGAAATCGCCCGGCCCCACATCCCCGAAGATGCCCGCATCCATTCCCTTGCCTTTCCCATGACGCGGGATGCCGCCGCCAAGCAGGACGCCTGGGTTGCCAATGCCGATATCGTGGTCGATTTTTTGCGCCAGGGCCATGACGCGGCCTTTCTCACCCTGGGAGATTCCCTCACCTTTTCCACCTTTGGTTATCTGCTGCGACAGATCGCGGAACGTTATCCTGATATCCCCGTGGAAACCGTGCCGGGGATTACGTCCTACCAGGCCTCGGCGGCAGCCCTCAATATGCCGCTGGTGGAAGGCGAGGAATCCCTGCTGGTGCTGTCCGGCGCCCAGGGCGGCGATCGGCTGCGGGGCAACGGGCACAAGCCGGACAATGTGGTGTTCATGAAAGCCTACCGGAACGTGCCCAGTATCTGCGCGGCGCTGGATGATGCCGATATGCTGGGCCATGCCGCCGGTGTGGTGAACTGCTCCCAGCCCGGCCAGGAGCTGATCCGGGATGTGACCACGCTGCTGGAGCGCGAACCCAACTACTGGACCCTGATCATCGCCAAGAAATCGTCGCCCCATGGCCCGCAAAAAAGCTAAGCACCCCTATCGCGATCTGGCGGTATCCCTCGGTCTGACGCTGATCATGCTGACGGCCGGCGTCTATGGCCTGGAGACCCTGAGCTGGCCGGTGGTGGGTGGACGGCTCATACGCCCCCTTGTGCGCCTGCTGGGCTTTATTCTGGTGGGGCTCGCGGCGGGCCAGATGATCGAGGCCATGGGCTGGACCCGCGCCCTGGCCCTGGCGGCCCGTCCGGTCTTTCGCTTCGGCCGCCTCGGCCACCGCTGCGGGGCGGCCTTCATGGCGGCGTTTGTTTCCGGGGTGACGGCCAACGCCATGCTGGTGGAGTTCTTCCGGGAAGGCAAGATAACCCGCCAACAGCTTTTTCTGACCAATTTCGTCAACCAGTTCCCGGCCTTTTTCCTGCATCTGCCCACCACTTTTTTTATCGTGATGCCCCTGACCGGGCGGGCCGGGGCCCTTTATTTCCTCCTGACCTTTGCCGCGGCGCTGCTGCGCACCCTCCTGCTGCTGTGCTACGGGCGCCTGCGCTTGCCGCTGCCGCCGGCCGAAGCGCCCGCGACGGCCACGGACGACCGCCCCACCCGAGGGGCCCGCTGGAAGGATATGCTGGCCGGCGTCCGCCGCAAACTGCCCCGGCGCATCACCATGGTGGCCGTTTACGTGGTGCCCATCTATGTGGCGGTGTTCATGGCCAACACCATGGGGTGGTTTGATTTCATGCGGGATGCCCTGGCGCACCTGGTGGTGTCGTCTTTCATCCCGGTGGAGAGCCTGTCCGTGGTGGTCCTGAGTTTCGTGGCCGAATTCACGTCCGGGTTCGCCGCGGCCGGCGCCTTGCTGGATGCCGGGGTCCTGACGGTCAAGCAAACGGTCCTGGCCCTTCTCACGGGCAATATCCTGGCCTTTCCCATCCGGGCCCTGCGCCATCAGCTGCCCCACTACATGGGTATCTTCGAACCCAAAATGGGGGCTCAGCTGCTGGTCATGGGGCAGGCCCTGCGGGTGGGCAGCGTTGCGCTGGCGGGTGCGGTTTACTTCCTGGTGGGCTAATTCGCTGTTGACCCGAATCCCGCTTTTTTATACAGTGCCGGTTCAATTGCGGGGCGAACCCCGACGCGTGTTTGATTTCTAACGGTAACTTTTTTCGCCACGGCATATGCGCCACGAAGGTGCCCAACCCCTTGAAGGCGGGCGGCTTGCGTGGCGTTTTTTATGGCATGGAGGAAGACAATGTTACGTTTGAAAGGCAGTGTTGGGTTTGTGGCGGTGGTGCTGGTTCTTTTGTTGGGCGGGACGGCCGGGGCCCATTTCGGCATGGTGATTCCCTCGGACAACATGGTCATGCAGGAAGATGGGCGCAGTGTTACATTGACCCTGAGTTTTTCGCATCCCATGGAAATGGCCGGCATGGAACTTGTCAAGCCCAAAGCGTTCAGTGTCCGGGCCAATGGCCAGATGCAGGATCTTGTGCCCAATCTGCAGGCCGCTCGGGTTATGGAGCATGGGGCCTGGAAAGCCACCTACGGGGTCAAACGGCCGGGGGTCTACATGTTCGTCATGGAGCCGCAGCCCTATTGGGAGCCGGCGGAAGACTGCTTTATCATTCACTACACCAAAACGGTGGTGACGGCTTTCGGGGATGACGAGGGCTGGGATGAAGAGGTCGGGCTGGCCACCGAGATCGTGCCCCTGTCCAAACCCTACGGTTTGTACGCCGGCAATCTTTTTCAGGGCATCGTCAAGCTTGGCGGTCAAGCCGTGCCCTATGCCGAGGTGGAAGTCGAATACTACAATCAGGACAAGGATGCCGCCGCCCCCACGGACTACATGGTCACCCAGACCGTCAAGGCCGATGCGAACGGCGTTTTTTCCTACGCCGCCCCCCGGAGTGGCTGGTGGGGATTTGCCGCGCTGAATACGGCGGATTACAAGCTCAAAGCCGATGGCGTGGAAAAAGACGTGGAATTGGGGGCGGTTATCTGGGTGAAATTCGAAGCCTGGCAGGGTAAATAAAGCGTTTTGCCCCTTCAGGTGATGGAATCGTAAAAAGTCATTTATCTGTCATTCCGGACTTGATCCGGAATCTCTAACATTTTGATATCAATAGATTCCGGCTTCTGCCGGAATGACGTAAAATCGGGAATTTTGACTTCTTACGAAACTGTTAATTGATAATGGTCTTGCCGGTTGTCCGCCCGCAGGTGTCCTGAATTGGCGACGGACAACCGGCCCAACGGAAGCGATCGCGACCATGCATATTTCCGAAGGTGTCCTGTCGGGCCCCGTGTTGCTTTCCGGCGGCGCCCTGGCAGCGGCCGGCACGGCTATCGGGCTGAAAAAGCTGGACTACGACCGCATTGCCCGGGCGGGCTTGCTGTCCGCCGCCTTTTTTGTGGCCTCGCTGATTCACGTGCCCATCGGTCCCTCCAGCGTGCATCTGATTTTAAGCGGCATCGTCGGGCTGATGCTGGGATGGGGGGCTTTCCCGGCCATCGTGGTGGCGCTGTTGCTCCAGGGGATCCTGTTCCAGTTCGGCGGGCTGACCACCCTGGGGGTCAATACCATGATCATGGCCGCCCCGGCCGTAATCTGCTTCTATCTCTTCGGCCGCCTGGTGCACGGGCGACGTGCCGTTGCGCTTCCGGCGGCGTTTGCCTGCGGGTTCGTGAGCATTCTCCTGGGAGCCGTGGTGGCCGGGGCCGCGCTGATGTTCACGGAGGAAAACTTCCTGGAAGTCACCCTGCTCATTGTCTCCGCCCACATACCCGTTATGGTGATCGAGGGGATGATTACGGTGTTCTGCGTCGCCTTTTTCCGGCGGGTTCAGCCGGATCTTCTGCCGGGTGCCCGGGTGGCTGATATGGCCGCACCGCAGGAAAGGAATGAAGCATGATGGCCCAATTTGAGATGGCGGCAGGTCGAATTCGGATCGGGAATTGGCTGGTGGGAATCTGTATCTTCGGGCTCCTGTTGGCCCCCAACGCGGCCCTGGCCCATAAGGTTACCGTTTTTGCATGGGTGGAAGGCCATACGGTTTTCACGGAAAGCAAGTTCAGTGGGGGGCGCGTGGCCAAAAATGCCCGCATTGAGGTCTATAATATGGCGGGGGACAAACTGCTGGAAGGGCAGACGGACGACCAGGGCAAATTCGCCTTCCAACCGCCGCAGCCGGAAGCCCTGCGCATCGTGCTGCTGGCCGGCGCCGGCCACCGCAACGAATGGCGGGTGGCGGCAGATGAATTTGGAAACGGCGCAACGGCGACGCCCACCCCCACGCCGGTTGTGGCCGCAGCACCCGAACCCCAGGCGGCCGTGTCCACGGACACCGACCGCACCACCATTTCCCTGTCCCCCGACGAGCTTCAGGCCCTGGTCGAGCAGTCGCTGGACAAGAAACTGGCCCCCATCCTGCACCGGCTGGGGGCTGTCGATACCGGCCCATCCCTGAACGATATTATCGGCGGCATCGGTTATATCCTCGGCCTGGTCGGCCTGGCGGCCTATCTGCAGTCCCGCCGGAAGTCCGGATAGCGCCATGATTGCCGAAACCATGGCCCAGGGGCACTCCCTGCTGCATCGTATCGATCCCCGCTTGCGCGTCCTGGCCGCGGCCTTTTTTTCATGTGCGGTGGCGGTTTTCCAGACGTTTACGGCCCTGTCGGCGGCTTGTCTGGCCGCGTTGGTGCTGTTGCTGGTGCCCGGCCTGAATTTCCGGGAAACCGGGCGACGGCTGATGGTGGTAGTGTGGTTCCTGCTGCTGCTGTGGTGCCTGCTGCCCCTGACCTATGAAGGCGCTATCGCGGCCAAGATAGGGGTTGTCTCCATCTATTGGCCCGGCGTTCGGCTGTCGGCGCAGATTACGCTGAAATCCCTGGCCATCATTGCGGTTTTTACCACCCTGGTGGCCACCATTCCCGTCAATACCCTGGGGCAGTCCCTGGCCCGCCTGGGGGTTCCGGCCAAACTCGTCTACCTTTTGCTCATGTGTTATCGGTATATCTTTGTCATCGAACAGGAATACCACCGGTTGGTGGCCGCCATGAAAATCAGGGGATTTCGCCCCCGGACCAATCTCCACACCTATCGCAGCTATGCGTATTTGATCGGCATGCTTTTTGTACGGGCGGCCACCCGGGCCGATCGCGTGTACCAGGCCATGCGGTGCCGGGGGTTCGACGGGCGGTTTCACTCGCTGGCGACCTTTCCGCCCCATCCGGCCAATCAATGGTTTGCGCTTGCCGCGGCTTTTGCTATGATCCTCCTCGTTGGCTTGGAGTGGATGGACTGAAGATCTGAAACCATCGACGCCGCAGCGTTAAATCGCATGCGCGTGAGGGAAACATATGCCTGAGGATACCCGGCCGATACCGATCGTTCTGGTGGCATCCGGTACGGCCACGACGGCCGCCACCGTCTATCGCCGCATCGAAGCGGAATGTCAGCGGCTTTTCCCGGAACATCCGATTCAGCTGGCCTTTTCGTCACGCGCCATTCGCAAACGGGTGCAGGCTAAGGACGGCACGTCGACGGCAACACCGGAAGCGGTTTTCGATCAATTGCTGCGGGCCGGTTATCCGAAAGCGGTGGCGCAGTCCCTGCATCTGATCGGTGGGATCGAATTCCACCAACTGGCCTGGAAGGCGGCCCGGAGCCCGCTGGATATCCATCTTGGCCTGCCCCTGCTTACGACCCCTGAAGATTTCGATGCGGTCCTGGATTGGCTGGCCGAGGTGCGACCCCCTGCAGAGGAGGATGCCCTGGTGCTGGTGGGGCATGGGACAAAGCATCCCGCCTGGATGGCGTATGCGGTTTTGGCCCAGAGGATAACGGCCCGTTTCGGCCCCAAGATTGTACTGGGCCAGGTAAAAGGGGACCCCACGCCAGCCACCGTTGCATCCCGCCTTGCGGCGGCCGGCTGCCGCCGCGTGCACTTGCGGCCGTTCATGCTGGTGGCCGGGGCCCATTTCATGCAGGATATCGCCGGCGACCGGCCGACATCCTGGCAGGCCCAGCTGGAGCAGAAGGGGCTGACCGTTATCCCGGAAGGTGAAGGGTTGGGGGATCATTCGATGGCCATCGCTATCTTCGGCCGTCACATCAGGACGGCCATGGCAGGCCCTCCCCTGAAACTGGACTGAGAGGTATTAATTGACAACGGAAGCACAGGCCGCACCGCTCATCTCTCTGCGTGGCATTCACTTCGCCTATCCGGGGGGGGCGCCCATTCTCAAGAATCTGGATTTCGACCTTTTCCCCGGCGAGCGGGTGGGGCTGGTGGCCCCCAATGGCAGCGGCAAGACCACCTTGTTCCATGTGATCATGGGACTTTTGAAGCCGACCCGGGGCACGATCACGCTGTTCGGACAGCCGGTTGCCACGGAAGCGGATTTCGCGGCCACGCGCCGGCGCATCGGTCTCTTGTTTCAGGATGCCGACGACCAGCTTTTCAGTCCGACGGTTTTGGAAGATGTGGCCTTTGGTCCGCTCAACCTGGGCAAGGATCGGGAGGAGGCCGTCGCCGTGGCCCAAAAGACCCTCGCACGCCTGGGACTTTCCGGTTTCGAAGACCGGGTCACCTTTCGTCTTTCGGGCGGTGAAAAGCGGCTGGTTTCGCTGGCCACGATCCTGGCCATGGAGCCGGAGGTGCTGCTGCTGGATGAACCCACCACCGGCCTGGACGACCATACGCGCCACACCCTGACCCATGTGATCGGCGAACTGGATTTGGCCTATGTGCTGATTTCCCACAATGCCCGGTTTCTTTCCCGAACCGCCGACAGGACGTATTCCATGGAAGACGGGCGCATCCTTCTCGATGAGGAGGTCCATTTCCACGAGCATGTGCATGCCCATCGCCACGGGCAGGTCCCCCATCGGCATGACTGACGGAATAAGGTTATGAGCTATATATCATTGTAATTACGCCATATTTTTTTGGCACTGCCAATTGATGATGGCGATTTTTCCCTGTCACCACCCCTCGACGCGCTTGCCCTCGAAACCGCTGTTCTATTTTTTTATTTGATTTATGCTATGGAATTATTCAATATTATTTCAGCGGTGAATCTCAATCACATTTTCTTCCTGGTTCCATTCTAAATGGCATATTAATTGCGTTTCTCTCTCCGCTGTATCTTTTGCACATCAGGTCTATAGTTTCCCTGGAGGGGATTTTTCTAACGATGTTTGCCAAGCGCGTTTATCGTTTTTCATTTTTTTGGGGAGGAGAAGCATGACGCAATCAATTTACAGCCTCTGTTTCATGTGCTCGGTACGCTGCCCGATTCGGGTGGAGGTCAAAGACGGGCAGGTGAAGTGGATTGAAGGCAACCCGCATGTTGCCGGTATGGAAGGCAGCCTGTGTCCCAAAGGGGCCGCCGGCATTTCGATGCAGTACGACGCCCAAAGGGTTCAGAGTCCGATGATCCGTGAAGGGGCCCGGGGCGAGGGCAAATGGCGCAAGGCCTCGTGGGACGAGGCGCTTGATTATGTGGCGGACAAACTCAAGGGCATCATCGATACCCATGGCGGCCACAGTGTGGTGCTGGGGGAACGTGCCAACCTGGCCACCCACGTCAGCAAGACGTTTCTGAAGGCCATCGGGTCGCCCAACCATTTTACCCACGATGCCCTGTGCAAGGGGTCGGTCAATACGGCCTGCCGCAGCCTGTTCGGCTATACCGACGGCCAGATGGGCATGGACTACAAGAATGCACGCCAGGTTATCCTTTACGGGCGCAATATGTTCGAGGCCGTGTCGGTAAAAGAAGTCAACAGCCTGATGCAAGCGATCGACAAGGGGGCCAAGGTAACCTACATCGATCCGCGTGTCACGGTCACCGCCACCAAGGCGCATCGGTACTGGATGATTCGGCCCGGAACCGACCTGGCCCTCAATTATGCGTTGATCAACGTCATACTTGAAGAGCGCCTCTACGACGGCGCCTTCGTGGAACGCTGGGTGGAGGGGCTGGCCGAGCTGCAGGACTTTGTGCGTTCCTACACACCGGAGTGGGCGGAAACGGAAACCGGCATTGCCGCGGAGGAGATCCGGGCCCTGGCCCGCGAGGTGAGCAAGGACAAACCGTCGGTCATTTTTCATTACGGCTACCGGGGGGCCCACCACGCCAACGAGATTTACCTGCGCCGCTCCATCCTGATCCTGAACTGCCTGATGGGCAGTGTGGAGACGCCCGGAGGGCTTTTCTTCAAAAAGGGTCCGGGCGCGGCCGGCGGCAAAGCGGCCCGCAAGCTGGTGGAGCAGGATTTGCCCAAGCCGGACAAGCCCCGCTTCGACAAGGTGGGAACGCCGGAATTCCCGCTGCCGGACAGCGCCCACGGTGTCGGACAGATGCTGGCCCCGGCCATCCTGAGCGAGGATCCCTATCCCATCAAAGCCCTGATCATCAACCGGTTCGATCCGCTCAAGTCCATACCCGATACCAACCAGATGAAAAAAGCATTGGAAAAGCTGGATCTGGTGGTGGCCGTGGACGTCAATTACAGCGATTTGGCCTGGTATGCGGATGTCATCCTGCCCGAGTCCACCTACCTGGAGCGCACCGACTGCGTGCAGCAGGCCAACGGCCTCAAGCCCCAGATGTTCCTGCGCCGCCAGGTTGTCGGGCCCCGCTACGACACCCGGGAGTATGCCGTCATCATGAAGCAGCTGTGCGAACGGTTGGGGATTGGGACATACTTCCCCTATGAAACCATGGATGAACTGGTCCAATGGCAGCTGGAAGGCACCGGGTTTACCATGGCGGATTTCGAGGCCAAGGGGTTTGTGGCCTATGGCAAAAGCCAGATTTTCTGGGACCGCCTGGAGGACCTGAAGCTGAAAACGCCGTCCGGTAAAATCGAGTTTCGTTCCTCGCTGCTGGAAGACGCCGGTTTCGAGTCTTTCCCGGCTTACGAGCCGGCCCCGGCGGACAAGGACGATGTGTTTCGGTTGGTGGTGGGCCGGGTGGCGCTGCACACCCATGTGTCCACCCAGAACGTGCCCTATCTGAACGAGCTTTTTCCGGAAAATGTTCTGTGGATCAATTCGGCCAAAGCCGCGAAGCTTGGTATCAGCACCGATGATTTGGTGGAGATTTCCTCCAAGGCCGGCTCCGGGGTTCTCAAGGCCTACGTGACCGATCTGATTCATCCGGAAGCGGTTTTCATGGTGCACGGCTTCGGGCACGAAGCCAAATTGGCCGCGCGCTGCTACAACAAGGGCGTATCCGACAGCGTGCTGCAGGAAAACATTACCGACCGTGTCGGCGGAAGTCCGGCGCTGCACGATACCTTTGTCACCGTGAAGGCGGCCTAAGCTACCGCGGATGAACATGATCGGAGGAAATTCATGAGCAAATACTACCTCTTTCAGGATACCAAGAAATGCATTGGGTGCAATACCTGCACGATTCAATGCAAGAGCAACAAGGATCTGCCCCTGGGACCCAAAATCAGCCAGATCATCCCGGTGGGTCCCAAAATGGTCGGCGGATTGCCCCGGGCCACCTATGTTTTCATGCCCTGCTTTCACTGCGAAGATCCCTGGTGCGTGGCCGCCTGCCCCACCGGCGCCATGCAGAAGCGGGCCAAGGACGGTATCGTCTTTATCGACCACAGCCTGTGTGTCGGCTGCAAGGCCTGCATTACGGCCTGCCCCTGGGGGGCGCCCCAGTGGAATCCGGAAACCGGCAAGGCCGTGAAGTGCGATTACTGCATGGAGCGGGTCGATCAGGGGCTCAAGCCCGCCTGTGTGACGGTGTGCACGACCCACTGCCTGGAATTCGGGTCGAACGTGGATGAGATCGTCAATGTGCGCAAAAAACGGCATGCCGAAGCCGTGGCCGCCCTGGATATCAGCACCACTTGACCCCTGTCCGGGATAGGATAAAGAGGTTGCCATGACCGAAAAGACCTGTCCGGTAGCAGAGTTGATCCAGAAACTGGAGCAAACGCTGGCGTCCGGTCAACTGCACGATGCCAAAAACTACCGGCGCAGTGAGGAAATCCTGGCCCTGCTCAACGATGTGGCCTGGGGGCGGGCCGGCCGGGAGCATGTGCCGGCCATCCGGCAATTGGCGGAAGAAATGCGTCGCGAGGATGCCGCCGATGCCGGTGAGAAGACCGGCGGCCATATCCTGAACTGTCTGGAAGAGGCGGCGGAAATCTTCCAGAGCCATATCGACACCCATAATTGCGCCACCGGGGAATGCGTGCGCCTGGCGCCGGCGCCCTGCCAGATGACCTGTCCGGCCGGAATTGACGTGCCGACCTATGTCTCCCTGATCGGTGAAGGCCGGGATGCCGAGGCTATCGAAGTAATTCGCCAGGACAACCCCTTCCCCTGGGTGTGCGGCCTGGTCTGCACGCGGCCCTGCGAGTTCATGTGTGTCCGGGGCCGCATCGACACGCCGGTTTCGATCAAGTTCCTGAAAGCCTTTGCCGCCGAGCGGGCGCTTTCCTGGGGGCAGTACAAAAATCCGCCCAAAGCCCCGGACAAAGAGCAGTCGGTCTGCATCATAGGGGCCGGCCCCGGCGGAATGAGTGCGGCCTACTACCTGGCCCTCAAAGGCTATCGCGTGCGCGTAATCGAGGCCCAGCCCAATGCCGGCGGCATGATCCTGCTGGGCATTCCCCGCTATCGTTTGCCCCGTGAGGTGATCGACCGGGAAGTGGCCATGCTGCAGGATTTGGGGGTGGAATTCGCCTTCAATACCCGGCTGGGAAGCGACGTGACCCTGGACGACCTGCGCCAGGAGGGCTTTGATGCTTTTCTGCTGGCCATTGGCGCCCATAAAGCCTACACGCTTGGCATCCCCGGCGAGAATGATTTCCCGCAGGTCCTGGATGCCGTGGGTTTCCTGCGGGAAGTGGCTTTGGGCAATCGGGCCGTCCCCGGCAAAAAGGTGGTCGTGATCGGCGGCGGCAACGTGGCTATCGATGCCGCCCGCACCAGCCTGCGGCTGGGTGCGGAATCCGTGGTTCTGGCCTATCGGCGCACCCGGCACGAAATGCCGGCCGACGAGGAAGAAGTGGAGCAGGCCGAGGAAGAGGGTGTGGAAATGCGCTTTCTCACCATTCCGGAAGCCATCGTCGGACAGGATGGGCATTTCGAGGGGCTGCGCTGTTTGCGGGCTGAGTTGGTGGCCCAGGAGGGCAGCGACCGGATGCGTCCGGTGCCGGTCAAGGGCAGCGAATTCGTCATGGAGGCGGATGCCCTGATTCCCGCCATCGGCCAGCAGGTGGATACCGCGGGGGTCAAGGACCTGCCCGGCCTCGACTGGACGCGGCGCAGCACCATTCATACCAATATGGTCAGCATGGAAACCTCGCTTCCGGGCGTTTTTGCCGTGGGCGATGCGGTCACCGGACCGGCCACGGTGATCGAGGCCATCGGCGCCGGCAAGCGTGCCGCCGAAGGCATCGATCGCTATTTCCACGGCATCCCGCAGCCCAAATTGCCGCCCGTACCGGTGCGGCGCGGCCGCATCGATTGCAAGCGCTTGACCGCCAACCAGAAAATGACGGCCCGGCGGCCGGAGATGCCGCTGCTCAATATCGACCGGCGCCGGACCACCTTCCAGCAGGTGGAACTGGGCTATGCCGAGACGGATGTCCGGGATGAGGCCGGACGCTGCCTGCGCTGCGACATCTGCCTGCGCTGCGGCAAATGCGTCGAGATCTGTCGTGACAAGATGGGCGTCAACGCCCTCGAGATGGGGTATTTTGATTTCGATCATCCCGTGGAAACGGATTTCCGGATGACGGCCGAACGCTGCATCCTGTGCGGCGCCTGTGCGGCCAACTGCCCCACCGGGGCCATGCGGATCGAGGACTGCGACGGCGAGCGCGTGCTGTCCCTGTGCGGCACGGTGCTCAATCACGAAGCCCTGACCGAATGTGCCCTGTGCGGAAAACAGATGGAGCCTTTCCGCTATCTCGAATATGTACGCAAGCGTACCCGGGGCATCGGGCCCCTGGTGGATAACCGTCCGGTTTGCGATGCCTGCGGCCGTACCGCGGCTGCCCGGACCATGCAACCGGAGCAATAGGGATTCGGCCGCAGAAAGGAGACGGTTCGATGGTTTTCCGTAGAGGCCAGAAAGTGGAGCTTTACCGCAAATCCGAAGACGAGAGCTGGGAACCGTACATGGATGAATTCGTCGGCCTGCATGGCATCGTGACCGACCCGGACACGGCCATCAACGACCCGGATGCCCTGGTGGAAATCAGCCTGGAAGGCAAGGGAACCCATCGCCTGCCCCAGGATTGTCTGCGCCCGCTGGACTGATCGTCCACACCATGCGCCCTGGCGCCTGAAGGAGCGATTGCTGTGATCAACATTACCATCGACGGCCAGCCGTATGACGCCGAAGAGGGCCAGACCGTATTGGAAGTGGCCCGGGCCAACGCCATCGACCTGCCGGCCCTTTGCTTTCACCCGGCCCTCAAACCCTCGGGGGCCTGCCGCCTGTGCGCCGTGGAGGTGGAGGGGAAAAGCGGTCGCATGACCACCATGCTGTCCTGTGTTCTGCGGGTCCGGGACGGCCTGGAGGTGCGCACCTCCGGAGAACTTGTCGAGAAAGCCCGCCGCCAGGCGTTCAAACGGCTGCTGACCCTGGCCCCCCAGTCGGAGGCGGTGCGCGAATTGGCCGCCCGCTGGAATGTCGATCTGGGCCCCCGCCCGGACGGTTGTATCCGCTGCCGGCTCTGCGTCCGGGTTTGCGATGAAATTGTGGGACCGGGGGCCCTGGTCATGCACAAGCGCGACGGCGGCCACTTCGTGGATCCCATCGAAGGCCGCTGCATCGGCTGCGGCACCTGTGTCAATATCTGCCCCACCGATGCCATCCGGATGGAGGACAAGGACAATGTGCGCACCATTTCCATCCGCGACGAGGTGATCGGCCGCCACCCCCTGGAGCGCTGCGAAGGCTGCGGGGCCCTGTTTGCCACCCCGAAGTTTTTGGCGCACATTCACGACCGGGTCACGCCCCACCCGGATCTCAAGGAGCATCACCGCTACTGCCCCACCTGCATCAAGCTTTTTTCCGATCGGGTGCGTACCGCCGGAAGGCATAAATAGTGCCCATCCCTAAATGGCATCTTTCGGCCCCTGGCGGCGTTCGCGCTCGTTTTCAATCCTCGCAATAGTGGACTATTCCTCCGGTTGAGAAAACGCGCTCGGGCCTTGCCAGGAACCAAAATCTACCATTTATGGACGGACACTAAATAGAAGGTTTGCAGGGAGTCGTAAAAGATTTCCGGTTGGTTTAATCCGGAAATGCTTCAAAGGGCGCGCGGTGGCGTTGTCCGGTGCGCGTCTCCCAGGCGGCCAGGCGGGCTTTATAGGACGGGCTCAGGGTGATGGTCAGCTCTTTGGCGCCCTGGCGGGTTTTCTGGGCCCAGGCCCACCAGTTGTCCTTGATGTGAAAATTGGCATAGTCCGGGTGCGGCATGACCAGGAGCTGGAAGATAAGTTCGATATGGGGCTGTTCCAGCTCATCCGGCCCCATGGCATGCATGGAAATCCCGTCGGTTTTTTTCTTCCCTTCCTTGAGCTTGCTGGCGTAGGTCCACTGAAGATCGTCGAATAATATCCAGCCCTCCGGTTTGAGCAGCTTGTCCATCAAAAAAAACGCCGTGCTGTCGATGGTCCAGTTCTTGGCGCCGTCCAGGAAGCAGAAGTCGTAGACGGGCCGGCAGCTATTGTCGCGGGTCTGTGCGGCAATTTGGCGTTTCAGAAACCAGTTGTAGCTGGTGGGTTCCCGGACGACGGTGACCCAGGGCTGCAGACCGGTGCGGTCGAGAAGGTCTTCAATGGCCGGGTCCTGCCATTCTTTGGCTGGCAGCAGGTCCACGGTGGTCAGATGGCCGTGGCCCACCTCCTCCAGCGCCGCGGCAATATAGCAGCTCGAGGCCCCGTGCCCGAAGCCCAGTTCGAGACATTGCCGGGGCTTGTATTTCAGGATGAAATCGTAGATGTCCCGGGCCAGTTCCGGCAAAATATAGGGAATACCCTCGACATGTTGGTGGATCGAATGCCAGTCCATGGGTTGCCTTGCCTTGTAAGATTAGAAGCTATCTCAAAAAAGTTTTTTCGCCCGATATCGGCGTTGTTCTCTCGTCTCAAGTCCTCGACATACTTGAGTATGTACCCCAAGGGTACTTCCTTCGGGGCGCCTATGCGGGCTGCACCCACCGCTGAAGAATCGAACAGATGGGAAGTCCCGCTTTACGGGAATTCTCGGTCACGCCGTATCTCGAACGAAAACCCTAATTTTGAGATGGCTTCTGACGTGCCGGTTTTTTTTAATGCGTTTTTTCCGGAAACGCAAATCCGGATTGGTTTCATGAAAAGCGCCCGCGGCCCCGGCTTTGTGATTTTGTGCCAGGCTCGGGGATATGCTCGGCTCATGTTGTCACCATAAAAAAGCCCGCTGCCGGCGGGCAACGGGCTTTGTGTGATCAGACGCGACCGGCTATTGGCGAAATTTTTTTCGTCCCAGACCCGCCAGGCCCATCAGGCCTATTCCCATGAGGACCATGGTGGACGGTTCGGGCACAGGGGCCACTGTGCCGAAATTATCAAGTCCATAACCGTCCGTGGCCTTGTCCATAGACCAGCTGATTTTGTCAAGGTAGGTTCCCATATCGGCCTGCAAACCCACGAAAGTAATGGTCCCGTTCGGTCTGTCGGCAATGTTGAAGAGGGATGCGGACCCATCGTCCTCGAAAACACTCATGGTGCCATTGCAATCGGCCACATCGAACATGAAAAAGAACAGCGTGTCCAGTTTAAGGCTTATGAGGTTATGATTCAGGATGACGTCCATTACATCGCCGGAATCGAGGTATTGATTGCCAAAGAAGGAGTTCTCTTCCGCCCAGTTCAGAGTCCTTCCATAATTGTCGGCGCCGACACTATCACGCTCCATTACACCGATTTTCGGAGCGGATTTGTCAAAACTCATGGCACCCTGCCCGGCACCATCGACAGCCTCAAACGTGGCAGGCCCGAAGGCATAGCTACTAACACCGCCACTACCCGGCAAAAACGCCGCCTGGCTTTCAAAATCTTCAAGCATGGTATAGGTGGACCCCCCCAGCCATGAATTCATAGCGGCAATTGCATCGGCTTCGCTTGTCCAATGGGAAACCGTGATGTTGGTTGCGTTAGCGGTAGAGCAGATGCATAAGATTAGGAATAAGAATACGGTGCCGACCATGAGTTTTCGCATACGTTGAATCTCCTTTAATGGCATGAAAGAAATACGTGATCGTTCGAAGTGCTTATGCCGAAACAGTCCACCCCTAATCCAAAAGTTGTGCCAGCTCCTTTTAGAAAATTAAATAGTCAATTTTTACAATATGATATGTATGATTCAGCCGAGCGGGACAGCTGTTTATGCCTTAGTTATTCTGAAAAATACGAAAAAGATTTCTCAATTTTAAGTATTTACTTACAGAATAGGGTGGTGGGATTGTAAGAATATGGGCTTGGAAGAAGTAGACGCCAAAACGAAGCAAGGGGCTATGGCGTGAACCATAACCCCCTTGTTTTTAATGGTAGGCACGATTGGATTTGAACCAGCGACCTCTACCGTGTCAGGGGGGGGCGGGTAGTTGATCTACCTAAATATACTATAAAAATTGATGATACCATTGGTAGCAAAGGCTTGTGTTACCAGGCCGCGACGACCCGTTTATAGATGTTTAATTACGAAATCCTATCTTAGAGCCTTTCCTTCGTAAAAAATATTTTACGAAGGGTTTGAATACTGCACAGGGCTATCCACATGGCTAACCCTTTTAGGTTTCGAATTACCGCAAACTCATGGGCCAAGGTGGCTACTTCAGCCATAGGCTGTAATACGATTCAGCTTCTTCCTGTTGCACATGCTTTTCATTCTTGGCTCAGTTATTAGCATCAATCTATTTTGTGGCTCAAAAACTATAACATATGAGCCACTAACGGTTTTGTGGCTCATATGTAATGTGTCTACAAGGCTTATTAACATCCCTATATTATTATATATACAATATGTTGTGGTTTGCTACTCGTTAGAGCACCACAACAGCTTCTATCGCTATCTAAAAGACGTCGCTTCCCTCTGCTATGTTTAAAAGTTCAGTAAATGTATATAGGGCTGGGCTACGTCCGCTGGGTTCTCTTACCTGTTTAATTATTCCGCTTGATTTCAGCAGGTTAAGTATCCTTTTGGCGGTTGGTAGGGATATCCTTTGAGTGTTGGTAAAACTTGGGCCAACAAAGATTGGAAATTTAAAGATAAAGTCTAATGCATGAATTCCAAATTGAGATTTTGTTAGCTTTGGTATCTGATTCTTTTTTTGCTCGTACAAGTCCAGGATATCCTTGGCCTTCTTCTGGTTGTTTTTTGCTTGCTTTTCAACGGCTTTCAAGAAAAAAGCGCACCAACCGTTCCAGTCGTCATTTTGGGAAATTGCTAACAAACGATCATAATATTCATCTCGATGTGCTTCGAAGTAAGCACTGATATAAAACATAGGACTTTGGATAAGCCCTCTTCTGAACATAAAAAGGGGGACGCACATTCGCCCTAATCGGCCATTGCCATCAAGGAATGGATGGAGCGCTTCGAATTCCGCGTGAACAACTGCTAATTGTACAAGAGGATCTAAGATTTCTTTATGTATATATTTTTCCCAAACATCCATACCTTGATTCAGTCGGTCTGCTGAAATGGGGACGAAACGAGCTTCCTCCATGGTACAGCCGGGAGGCCCAATCCAGTTTTGGATATTTCGATATTCACCGGGGCATTTGTTGTAACCTCTCACGCCCTCCATTAGTTTGCAGTGGGTTTCCTTAATCAGCCTTTGACAAAGAGGCAGGGTTTCTAAAAGATTGATAGCTTGCCACATAGCGCGACGATAATTCAGAACCTCTTGAATATCCGCAGCTCGCTCAGGTTTTGCGTCCTTTAACCCTTCCTCAGCTTCATACTCTAAAACTTCCCCCATGGTAGCTTGAGTGCCTTCAATTTTCGAAGACAATACCGCTTCCTGGGTTGATAAAGGTGAGAGCAATACGTTCGCATTTGGAATTGCAGAGAGAGTACCATCATAGCGGGCCAAGGCGGCATTTGCTCGGCCGATAAAAGGTACAAGCCCTTCCCAATTAATATTTTCAGGTGGGAATTTGCCATAATGGTATTCTACTGGTTTATTCATCACTAATTCCACTATGAAGTTTATTAATTAAGGGCGTCCCCTTGATGTCCCCTATAACGCACATTTATATCAATATCACTATTTAATCTTACGTTAGTGTCATTTGCATAGGAGCCTTGGCCAAAGACTTCTATGCTTTTATTTGATAAAACAGGATCCTCACTTAGGGCTTTTTTTACCATCCGCTCGGAATTTGAAAGTTTCGTTTCTTCAGAATCACTTGGTGGTTTGATCCAATTTGACAGAGTATCTTCGCTGAAGTTTGACATGCTGCATTGCCATCCTATCAAAAGAAAGGTTAACGTTCCTCAATCTGTTTAATCAATGCCACAGTTTGCCGACGCAAACGATTAGTCACATGCTGATAGTGCCTTCTCATAGTTTCCGGCGAGCTGCCCACGATTGCGGCCACGGCGCCGATGTCCGCGCCCTCTTCTAAAGCGGCGGTGATGAAGTTGTGGCGGAGGTCGTAGGGGCGGAGGCGGCGTTTGATTTCGGCTCGGATCAGGGTGTTTTCCCAGGCGGTTTTGATGCTGCTGAACGGCTTTTTGCGGTAGTGGATGATCGGGCCAGTTTTATCGTTCGCCTTCCACCAGGTTTTGAGCTCGGCTTTGAAGCCGTCGTGGATGGGGACGTGGCAGCGGATAGCGACCCGCTTGGGTCCAGGCTTTTTCAAATCGCGCGCATGACTGCCGATGCCGTTCAGGGAAGCCTCCTTTTGTTTCCGGCGGCCCCAAAAAGGATTTCCGCAATGCTTAGCAGGAATTTGTCCCGAATCCGGATGCATAGCCAGAGGAAGCAAAACAGCAGGACAGGGAGAACGATGACCGCAAGGATCAAGTGAGAGTGGTCAAGCCCGAACATGAAAAACACCCCTTTCAAAGTTTGGTCGAATGCCCTGTTGCGGGGCGGAGGCTGCCGGCTTTGAGTAGGATGTTGCGTGTTTGTTGCTGTCGATTACCGCCATTTCTGGCAGAGGTGCCCATACGGTTTTTCAGACCAGGATTTTTTCCGATCGGAAACAAAAATCAAAAACGCTGAAAATTTTTTGCCCCTTATTTTAGGGGGCTTCCAGAAGCTTCCTGCTTTGCAGGGCCAAAAGAAGATAACGCCGCCAGTCTGCGAATTCGAAATTCTTTAACAAGAACAAGGGGAAAGATGAAATCTTCTGTACCACAACATACCAGAGGTTACAAGGGAATTGATACCTGTCCCGAAACTTGAAAACTAAAAAACCCTGCCAGCAATCGCCGGCAGGGTTCCGTAACGCCATCAGTTTTTTATTTTATGAATTTCTTTCTCCCATAACCGGCCAAGCCAATGAGCCCCAGGCCCAGGAGAAGGATGGTGGACGGCTCCGGTACAGGCGCCACTTGGCTGTAGACCGCGTCGGCAATCAGACTGTGGGCGTAGGTGGTGGGGTGGATGCTGTCCCAGAAAAGGTAATTCTTATCGGCGTATTCGGGATTTTCGTAAACGTTTGCAAACATCCCGGTGGTGTCGTCGAAATAGCAGCCTTCCAGGAATTCTTCCATTAGGGCGAATATATCGACTGAGAATAGATTCAGATCCGGAATGAGGGTTTCCAAGTATGCTTGGGTCATTGCTAACGCGGCATTGTATCCCGTGGACAAGGCAAGGCCCGCTTCAGGCATATCGTAATACGGCGGTGAATTTTCTCCATTCATCAAAGGCGTTGCGCCAAGATTGGGCATATTCATCAATACAATATCCCGGGCACCGGCCATGTATAGCGAACCGATGGAAGCGCCGATATTGAGAACGGCATTCGCAATAACATCTTCGGGCGTCTGCCCCCCAAGGTTTAATAAATCATTGCCACCAATCCAAACGGTGTAGAGGGTATCACTGTCAGCACCTCCCGATATTTTCAGGTATTCATTAACTTGCCAATTGAACCCATACACTTCTGAATTTGTAGCAGGATGATAATCTGTCCTTGCGCCACCATAGGCCATATCCAACAACGGAACGCCAAGATCCTGGGCAAGATAGTCAACCCATACGAGCCCACCCGGATCTGTGAACCTACCGAAACCATAAAAATCTTCATCACCATTGTCGGAGAGGCTATCGCCAAAAGCGACAATCTGGCTGTAGGCAAATGCCGATGTACTGAATGGGAACAGAAGACATAAAAATAATGCGCCGATCAACAACCCCTTTGTTTTCATCCGATCCCCCCCTTGTGAATGTGTTAACGTTGGTCAGTCTGTCTGGTTGTCGCCGATATGTAGAATAACGTATTGATGAAAGCATCAAGAATGGCAGGAAAGATCACTTGGTTATGAAATATATGCAATAACTGTGCAGCAATTTACATAAAATTGCTTTTATAATATTTACAGAATGTTGTGAATTTTCAACCGTGGTTTTGATGGGCGAATAATGGGTGGTTGGGAAATATATTGCCCATAAGGATGGAAACGGTTCTATAGATTTGCGGACGCATCCAGATAAAAAACGAACAACGGGGTAGCCAGTTCAAAGACGGGAATTCCGCACAAAGCCCCACATACTCTTCATTTTCGGCTGACCACGTAATTCGGTAGGTGTATTTGTCCGCCAGTTTATCGGCCATCCTTTTTCTCCACAGCTTTTAGAGTGGTCAACATCAAGGGACACAGCTACCGACTCAAGGACCACACGACTGTCAAAGAGCAACTGCTGCGAAAGGAGGATAACCCGCCTGCCATATCCGCTTAATTGGCAAGGGCCGGGTGGTACACTTTTAGTTTAGGAAAATTGGTACAGTTTTTCGTCAGTATTGACACAAGGCCACTGTTGACGCCGATGTGGTTTCATCACATGCCGAAGCGGTATCGTTTCATGACTGCCCTAATTGATGTTTTATGCCTTGTCTCTTCTTAAGGGTTTTCCGGTCAACTAATTTAGCCAAAATCGCGGGTTCCGTAGCCTTCTAAACTCAGTCGTAGCAACAACGCCTAGCGTTGCCATAATGAAAAAATCGTCCACCATTTCGTCCGTTAAAGGCATGGAAATGTCTTTTACAAAATTTTTAACCCTGTGGGGGAACTATTCTGGATGGATCAGCACCGATTCGGCCCCACCCCCCCTTCCGCTAAGTTTGAATAGGGACCCATTTGCTGCTTACATATATTATTCGGCTCTTAAGCCTACCGGTGGTGCGGGTGGCGTATTGTCGCCCGGCGTATAAACAACTGGGGAACATCTTGCGCTTTCGCCTGCCGAGTTATAGGCCGATACGCTGATATAGTAAGTAACTCCTTCAGACAACGGGAGACGGTCCAAATTATAGGCTGCCCTGGGCCCAACATCGACATTTTCGCTTGGGTTATATCTGTCAGTTCCCCAATAAATAATATAGCCATCGACCACCCCTCTGCTGGGGTCCCAGACAAGGGTTGCAGAAAAACTCACAAAAGGCGTGATTAGTGCCAGAATGGTCATAAAACAAAGTGCCAATATCGTTCTTCTAATATTTAATCTGTCCGGCATAGGGCACCTCACCGATTTATGAAATTATACGACGAGTTGCGAAACTTTGGATTCCAGATGAACCTTTATTGGAAAAACACTGGGGCGAAGATTTTTTGCAACACAGGGGGGAGGGTCTAAAGCCTATTGGAAAGGAGTAACGGTGTGAGCAGGCCCCTACTCTGAAAGTCTAAACTACCAAGTTATGATGTTTCGTGCAAATGTTTTTAGAAAGTGACTTTTGGGGCGAGGCGGAGAGGGTTCCAATAGACCTAATCCCTGTACCCCTGGTGGGCACCTTCACAATTACGGCATTTTTCTGACGGATGTCGGTATGGATATGGCTGAATCGATTCTAAATGGAGGCTGAAATGTCCGAGGAACGTATAGCGGCGCTTGAGCGGGAAATTCGGAATTACGGCGTAGCGGTTAGAATCCTCGAAAAGCAGGTGGAGCGTCGTACATTCATTCCCAATGCCAAGGTGCCCCTGTTTTCCAAGGATGCAAAGCAGTGGCTTAAATACAAAAAGCCTAACCTGCGCGCCTCAACATGGTCGGTCTATGAAGGCCATACCCGAAACCATTTCGGGGATCTGGACGATTTAAAGGTTAACCTGATCGATACGGCCAGGGTCGAAAAGTTCATAACCGAACGTCAGCTTGAAGGGATGAACATTCTCACCTTGCGGAAAATCCTTGTGACATTCAACCAGATCATGGCCTATGCGGTGCGGCATGGCTATATCGATTACAATCCGCTGCGCGATGCCGAAAGACCGAGAGGGCAGGGGGAAATTGTGGAAAAGCCTATCAGGATTCTGAACCCTGATGAAAGACACGAATCAGGGGGCAGCAAAAGGGCTTGAAAAGGCGGTTTTTGGAAAGAGTGGAGACCAAATGGAGACCAAAACGAAACAAGGGGCTATGGCGTGAACCATAACCCCTTGATTTTTATGGTAGGCACGATTGGATTTGAACCAACGACCTCTACCGTGTCAGGGTAGCGCTCTCCCCCTGAGCTACGTGCCTTTAAATCGTAAAAGGGGCAATTAGCATTTCACCGTTTGCCTGTCAAGTAAAATAGACGGATTTCCAGCCATATCAGTCTTTAATGTTTGCGGATTTCGGAAGCTCGCGATTTAAAATCGTGATGCCCAGGTAAACATAGTGCAAACCGGACGCCGTGGTCAGGACGGTCGTCAGCCAGAACAGGGGCGTGAGCACCGGTTGGACGATCGTGGCCTCGAACGCGAGCAGGACCAGAAAGGCGGTCGCCAGCTGCGCAACGGTGGTGCATTTGCTGATTGTGCTGGGTTTGATGGTGAAGGCCACATTGAAAAACCGCAGGATGGCGATGCCGGTAAAGATCAGGATGTCGCGGCTGATGACCACCACGGCCAGCCAGCTGGGGATGATCTGCCGGACGGCCAGGGTCACGAAGGTGGAGATGAGCAGGAGCTTGTCGGCAATGGGATCCAGATGGGCACCCAGGGTGGTTTTCTGGTTGAAGCTGCGGGCGAAAAACCCATCGAGGCCGTCGCTGATGCCGGCCAGGAAAAACACCAGCAGGGCCGGCCGGTAGTGCCCCTTGATCATGAAGATCACGAAAAGCGGGGTGACCAGGATCCGCAACAGGGTCAGCAGGTTGGGCAGGTTGATGATCTTGTCGGACGCGTGCGGCACGGTTACCCCTGATTTTCGACGGGTGCGGCCGGCGCCAGGTCAATCCGGAAGGCCTTGTCGGATTCCTGATAGACCCGGGTGGTGAAACCGTCTTTGGGCGCCCGCAGCAAGCTTTCAGCAAACGCACCCGACGTTCCCCGGTAGTTTACCGAAAGGGTGGTCTGGTTGGGAAGAATTTCGCGGACCTGGACATTTTCCACTCCTGGCATCTTGTTCAGGTGGCTGCGGAAAAGAACGAAACTGGACAGATGATCCGTTCCCGTCACCGTGAGGGAGAGCCGCACCAGGGGGCGGGTATCGGACGTCAGGATGCCGGCCGAACGCAGCTTTTCCTGAATCATGCGACCGGACACCTTGGCCTGGACCAGCACGCGATACTGGCCGTTCTGCTGCCGTTCACCGAGCATTTTATAATACTGGATGAATTTGTCCGCCTGGGTGTAGATGACCGTGTCCACGGCCGCAAACTGCCGGACCAGCACTTCCAGGGGGACGATTTCGGCCGTCATCTGCTCCACGGCCCGGCGCTTGCTGTCGGCAATGGCCTGGGTTTTGGCGGCATTGGGGTTTTCTTTCTGCACCGGACTGCTGCCGACGACCACGAAGGTTTTGGAGGCCGGTGTCGCGGACTGGGCGGCCGCGTCTCCGATTCCGGTTGTCACTAATGCGATGATAAGCAGGATGCCCCAGCACAGCGTGCAGCGTCGTGGATCCATAGGGTTACACCTCCTGGTATTTGCGAGATGGGAGCGCGGCAACACCCCCATAAGGGTTTCCGTGCTTCAGGCGCGGCGCTGAAGCGTAAAATCCGCCAGATCGTTGAGTATGGTAGTGGTTTCCGAAGGCGTGAATTCCGCCAGGGCCTTCTTGGCCAGCATGACATGTTCCCGGGCTTTTTGGCGCGTGTAGGCCAAACCGCCATATTGATCCAGCAGGCCCTTCAAGGCCTCGAAGTCTTCCAGGCTGAAGTCCGGATTGGCGATAATGGCGGCCATCCGCTTGCGGTCATGGCTGTCTGCGGCCTCGAGGGCCGCGATGACCGGCAAGGTCAGCTTGCCCTCCCGCAGATCCGCACCGGCTTTTTTCCCCAGAACCTGGGTGTCGGACGTATAATCGATGAGATCGTCCGCCATCTGAAACGCAATGCCCAGATTGGCGCCGTAAGCCGAGAGGGCTTCGATCCGGTCCGGATCGGCATTGGCCAGCAGCCCGGCCGAGCGGCAGGCGCCCTCGAACAGGACGGCCGTCTTGCGCCAGATGACTTCGCGGTATTCCGTTTCGTCCAGGGATAAATCGCCCTTGCGGCTCAATTGATGAATTTCCCCCTGGGACATGTTTTCCGTAATGCCGGAGACGACCTTGATGATCTCGATATTGCCGGTTCCGGCGGCAATGCTGAGGGCCCGTGCCAGGAGGAAGTCCCCCACCAGAATGGTGGTGGCATTGCCCCATATGGAATGGGCCACCGGCTTGCCGCGCCGCAGCTCCGCTTCGTCGATCAGGTCATCGTGCAGCAGGGTGGCCGCGTGGAGGTACTCCAGTGATATGGAAAAGGTTTTATCGTAGTCGCCCCGGTAATCGCACAGGCGGGCGGCGAGCACCAGCAGCAGGGGGCG
>Ga0207831_100051_pt1 | contig 217252 bp, 191 predicted proteins | sample TtanPargueraPR_7_FD_187741 | JGI IMG/M metagenome (GOLD analysis project Ga0207831, IMG submission 187741) | Aerobic enrichment media microbial communities from Bioluminiscent Bay, La Parguera, Puerto Rico - Tt and M1 (2) (SPAdes) | ecosystem: Environmental > Aquatic > Marine > Unclassified ...
CGTCCGCCGCTTTCCACTATCTAAATCACCCGAAGGTTCAATAGATAGCTTCTCGCTCGACTTGCATGTGTTAAGCACGCCGCCAGCGTTCATCCTGAGCCAGGATCAAACTCTCATGTTAAAGTTTCATCTTGACCAGATTGCTCTGGCTTATATTTTATAGACTATCGTCTTATCCATTAATTTACTAAGGAATTTTCTTGGGTAAAACTTATTACTAAGTTTTTGGTTGTTTCACTGTTCAGTTTTCAAGGTTCTGTCCTGATTTGTTACTTGCTGTTTTGTTTTCTTCAGCGAAAAGAATTATATCATTTATATATAATAAAGTCAAGGCTTTATTCGACATTTTTTAAATCTTTTTTTATGACATATGATTAATTAAGTGTAATATTTACTGTATATATAAGGAAATTAAAATTCCAATAACTGCTAATATTATTATTAATTTTTTTCTATCAGCTGATTTATTTCAAAGATAATCTTATTATTTATACTAAGAAATAACGTATAAATATTTTAATTAAGCCATGATTGTTTTGACTACTCATTAATTAACATTATGAATTTCATCTAACTATACTAGAAACCTCTTTAAGTATCTTTAATGAATTATTCCTGGTCATGAACTAATTTAATATAGTACATACAGACAGTACCATCCCCCTACAACATATAAGTTATTACAATATATATACCTAGTAATTAATATTACATAAAATTTTACAGTAATTATTCTAAGTTTTAGAATTTTACATCTCTTCCATTAATTCCATATTGAGATTGGATAATACATTTGTTAGACTTGTTGTTGAGGTGATTAGATGAAAAGAATAATGCTTTTAATGATTTCGTTAATTTTGGCTTTCAGTTTTTCCAGCAAAGCATTTGCTTCTCAAGTAATACCTGTTTACGTTAATGGAAGTGTTTTAACTCCTGACGTTAATCCTTATATTCAAAATCAACGTACTTTTGTACCAATTAGATTCATTGGAGAAGCACTTAATGCTACATCAATCAAATGGGATTATTCATCCAAGACTGCTACATTGGTATTTAATCAAACTGTAATTAAATTACCCGTAGGTTCTAGATATGTAACTGTAAACGGTAAACAATATAAAATCGATGCACCAATTAACTTAGTCAGAGGACGAACTTTCGTACCTGTAAGATTTATATCTGAAATATTAGGATATGACGTAAAATGGGCTAATAGCTCAGTATATATCAGCAATAATGGGTATACCCCTCCTTCAAACAAATATAGCTCAGAAGATTTATATTGGTTATCAAGAATTGTAGAGGCTGAAGCAGTCGGCGAACCATACGCTGGAAAATTAGCAGTAGCTAACGTAATCATCAATCGAAAAAAAAGTTCAGAATTTCCAAGCACAATAAAATCTGTTATTTTTGATAACAAATACGGTATTCAATTTACACCCGTTGCAGACGGCAACATATACAATACCCCTACTCAAGAGAGTATAAATGCCGCTATAGCAGCACTGAATGGTTCCAATAACATTGGTAATTCATTATACTTCCTTAATCCAGCAAAATCTTCAAATTTTTGGATTATGAATAACCGTAAATTTGTTACTCAGATCAATAATCATTACTTTTATGCTTAGGCAAGAATAATTAATTTTACTCAAACAGCTAAATACCCCCTTCTTATAATAAAAAATACCCTCAAAGGTAAATTCTTATCTACTTACCTTTAGGGTATTTTTTCTATTATTAATCAAATTCTCTTCATGCAGCTTTTGCGGGTAATTTTTCATTCTTGGTCGATGTCTTTTTTTCGTACTTTTTTTCAAATAGCTTAATAACTTTTTTACCTATCAAAGATATAGCAAATGTTATTGATATCAATAAGATTGATTTAAGAGGCTTTTCTACAAATGCCCTTATATTAAATCCTATGAAACTTAGAGAAAATATCATTATAAGCTTACCAAGAACCAACGCACTAATATATTCTCTATTTTTAATGCCTGCTAGAGCTGCTAAACCACAAACAACTATAGAAGGTGTAAAAGGAAAAGTTAATAAGAAGAATATAGGGGTAAATCCTTTATCCTTAATCCAATTAAAAATATTATAGATTTTTTCGTTTTTAGCAATCTTCTGCTGGAATCTTTTTTGTCCAAATTTCTTTATTACCAAGAATACAATAATTGAGCCGATGCATGAACCTAACCATGAATATAAATAACCAGTCCAAAAGCCAAAGGCCATAACATTAATCGTTACAAATAATATTAAAGGTAATGGTGGGAAAAAAGCTTCAATCATTGCTAATCCAACACCGGCAAACATTCCCATAGAGCTTATTTGATTAAGCATATCTGTCCAATAGCCAAGTGTCATTAACTCTTTAAACCATTCAATCATAATCCCACATCCTTTCTTCTTCGTCTATCTATAAATTCTACATATTATTAGTATATCCAACAAGTCTAGTATAATTTATTAATATTAAAATCTTATTAAAATATATTAAAAAATATCTTAAATTATTATAAATCTTTAATTTTAGCATTAAATAATTTTTATAGCTATTGGAGAAGTTTATTTGTAATAATAGAATTAAAGAGAGATTCTACATTTTCATTAGATATCTCTCTTATTAATTATCTAGTATTCAACGCCTAGTCCACCAAACAAAACAAAACTTTTAACTATTAGTACTTTATTTGAATCAGCCATCTCTCTTTTTGTTTTATTATCCCATCCACCAAAAAGAGGAAATCCCTTTATTTCAACTTTCCAATCCATAGGTACTTTTATATCAATACCACCAAATGCAACGAATGCATCAATTATTATTGGTTCATTGCCTGTGATATTAGCATTTCTTAGATCAACATCAATACCACCAAATGCAGTACCTAAATTACCTCCTTGAAAATCTGTCGAATCATTAATTATATCACTTCCTGAAAACAAACAAAAAGTGTCTATTATATTATCTGAGTATATTTTTTTATTACTACGTTTTTTTTTAGGAATTATTAGCCAAGCACCAACTATAATGACAATTGCAGGGAATATGAATTCACCAATATTAATACCTTCTAGAATTTTTAGATTCAATTCCTTTAATTGAAATATAACACCAACAATTATCAATACAGAAGCTAAGGTTTTTGAACCATATTTATCAAATAGATTTACTAAACCAATAGCAATTAATATAAGCGGCCAATAAGTACCAAAGATATTTTCACTATCAATTATATCCAATCTACCTAATAGAATTACAACACCAATTGCAATTATCAATATACCTAATAGATTTCTTTTTTTCATATCAGTGTCCTCCTTTAATAATATTTATTATGTAACCAATGTTATTTTGAACAATTCTGTATTTGTCAAAATAAACTATTAATAAATAATATGTTAATACTTTTGAATATATTTTAACATATACTTATAAGTAATAAAAGAATTAATTGGTTAAAATAGAGATATATCAAATTATGCTTGATTTTTTCACGATTAACATCTATAATGATTTAGTTATAGAAGATAAAACACAAATAAGATTAAGGATGAGATAATATAATGAATTTCAACGAATTAAATATATCTGATAATATTTTAAAAGCTATATCTGATATGGGATTTGAAGAAGCAACTGAAATACAAGAGAAATCAATTCCAGAAATATTATCAGGCAGTGATATTATTGGACAATCCCAAACAGGTACAGGTAAAACGGCAGCATTTGCAATTCCAATATTAGAAAAAGTGGATCCATCTATTAAAAAGCCACAAGTATTAGTCCTATGCCCTACAAGAGAGTTAGCTGTTCAAGTATGTAATGAGTTCAAGAAGCTAACAAGATACATGCATAATATAAAATCATTTCCTGTTTATGGTGGCGAACCTATCTATAGACAGATTTCTGTTCTAAAAAAAGGTGTTCAAATAATCATTGGTACTCCTGGAAGACTTATGGATCATATGAATAGAAAAACCATCAAACTTGACCATGTTAATTCAATTATACTGGATGAAGCTGATGAAATGCTTAATATGGGATTCAGAGAAGATATTGAGACCATACTAAGTAAAATACCTAACGAAAATCTTCAAACTATACTTTTTTCAGCAACTATGCCAAAAAGTATCTTAGATATTACTCATAATTACCAAAAGAAACCTAAGCTTATTAAGATTACAAGAAAAGAATTGACAACTGATACTATCGATCAAAGATATTATCATGTTCTTGAACATCATAAATTAGAAGTTCTAAGACGATTGATAGATGTGTACCATCCAAAACTATCATTAATATTCTGTAATACCAAAAAGAAGGTTGATGAGGTAACAGACTTATTACAAGACAATGGTTACGCATGTGATAAAATACATGGAGACATGAATCAAGTAGTAAGACTTAGCGTACTAAACAAATTCAATAAAGGTATTATTAATATACTTGTTGCTACTGACGTTGCTGCAAGAGGCCTTGATATTCAAAATGTTGAAGCGGTTGTTAATTATGACGTGCCAGATAATGAAGAATACTATGTCCATAGAATTGGTCGTACAGGTAGAGCAGGTAAAAAAGGTACTTCTTATACTTTGGTTTCCAAAACAGAAACTAGGAGAATATCAAATATAATTAGATATATTAAAAAAGATATTCCTAGAAAAAAAATTCCATCAATCAACAAAGTTAATGCTGTAAAGATAGATAACTATATGGAATCACTAGCTTCTACTATTGACAATACTTCTGATTTGGAACAATACGAAAACATCATAAACAAACTTAACGATAAAGGTTATACTTCTGATAAGATAGCCGCAGCACTACTCATGTCTAATCTTGAATTAAAAGAAGAAAATAACATGAATCTGTCTTATGAAATCAGCAGAAGACAACCATACAATAATGATAGAAATGATAGAGGAAATAATAAATCCAAACGTTATGGTAATAAAAGAGAAAAAGGTATGTCAAGATTATATGTCAATATTGGAAAGAACCATAAAATAGGTGTTAGAGATATAGTTGGCGCTATAGCAGGTGAAACAAAGATAAAAGGTTCCTCCATTGGTTCAATTGATATGTATGATAAATATACTTTTGTGGAAATACCAGAAAAATACGCTAATCAAGTTATTGATAAAATGAATCAATCAAGAATCCGTGGTAAAAATATTACAATGGAATTAGCCAACACAAGAAAAAGAAGAAGATAAATTTTAATTGTATAGTTAAAATTTCAGACCTCTGTTTAAGTAACATATTATATATTGCTTGAACAGAGGTCTGCCTGTATATTATGGTATTAATGTTAATAGTTATTTCTTTTCCTTATAAAATCTGCCTAGTATTATGAATAACCATAATAAATGAATACAAAATGACATTATTATATTAGAAAAGCTTGGGGATTTTATTAACCTTGTAATCCAATATGATGGAAACAACATTGCTATATAGATTACAGATTCATTATTTAATAGGTCAGCCAACCCAAATATCATAATGATATTAAGTCCTTTTGCGTATGTTAATCCTTTTACCTTGTCATCTGCTATGTCAAACATTATTAATCCAATGATTATTGTTTGTATGCTTATTAGAATACTTATCAATAAGGTTGTTCCATAACTAATAGAAGCTATACCTATAACTAATCTTATCAAAAAACTATATATGAATGTAATTATTATTGGGATGGATAGCCTGTTATATAAATATCCGTTTCTGCCAATAGGTGTTACTGACATAAGTTCATATATCTTACCATCTTTATCATCTAACATCATAAACCCTGTAACTGTCCCAATCAATGATGGAATCATCAAAAATATTACAGATATTATATAGCTGTGATAATCTGTAACATCAATATTCAAATATTCTTCTATATAGATTGGAGTAATTATCAATAAAATTCTCAACAAACATATTAATATTACTGGTAAAATAAAAAGCAAGAACATTATTTTTTCTCTAAAAATCTGCTTATAATCTGCCTTTATATGCTCACAACTAATCATTGCTCTAACCTCCATATACTATTTTGTTTTCAAATATTTTTTCAACTTTGCGCAATAAAAGATAATCAATAATTACTACATATGCTATAAGACCTATCACTTCAATAATATTCCAATCATTAAAAGCACCATATACAATTCTAAACCCTGCTACACTTGGGATTACGGTCAATACATATGAAAACTTGAAATCTATAATAGAAATACATGGAATTATAAGCAACATCAGGAATGGTACCATCTTAACCATATATTGATTAAGTGTTTTACACCCTACTACTACAATAATACCTATTAGAATAAAGAAAACAGACGATATAAAAATACCTATTGCCAATATTATATTATTGACACTTCCAGAATTTATGGAGACAAAAGTTATTGCTTCTCCTGCAATAACCGCCAATAGGGATAAGGTAAATACCTTGGATAAAATATATTCTTTTATACTAAGAGGAGTCACTACAATATAATTAATGATTCCCTGTAATTTTTCCAACATGATTATGCCTCCAATAAAGAAAAATCCGACTACAGATGGATCTGAAAATACTATGATCGGTAAAATGATATTCTTGAATTCTTTAGGAATCATAGACAAAATCACCATATAGATAATAGTTAAAAAAAAGTAAATAATATAAAATCCCTGCTTCATCTGGAATTTAAAATCTGTCTTCAATGCTCCTGTCATTCTCATATCAATTTCCTCCCTGTTAGATCAATGAATACATCTTCTAATGTAGCCTCCCCACTATGTATAGTCTTAATTTTTTTGGTCCGAATAATTTTCAAAAATTCTGAGTTGCTATTGATTGTGTCTAACTCATATTCTTTAGTATTTAATCGATTACCTTCTACATATTCTAACTTAATAGTATTACGCCCATTTTTTATCATAAGATTCTTAGGGGTATCAATTACTTTTATACTACCATCTACAATAAGGGCTATTCTATCACATAATTGCTCTGCCACAGTCATATTATGGGTTGTCAAAAATATAGTTTTTCCTTGTCCTTTTAATTCCAATATTATATCTTTTATAATTTTTGCATTGACAGGATCTAGCCCAGACGTTGGTTCGTCAAAAAATAGTAGCTTAGGACTATGAATTAGTGCCCTTATAAAATTAAGTCTCATTTTCATCCCTTTTGAAAATCCTTCTACCTTTTTATCTTTATCTTTCAATAACCCTACTCTATCTAATAAATTATCAATATCAGATTTTGTATTTTTATAGTATGATCCAATAAGGTCCAGATTTTCTTTAGCAGTTAATTTTAGATAGAGATTTGGAAAATCAAATGCCACTCCTATATCTTCAAAGAAATCTTTGTTCCATTTATTTCTCTCTTTACCTAGTACATTTATATGTCCCCTATAACCTCTTAACAAACCGATGATTAATTTTTGAGTTGTTGTTTTACCCGCTCCACTAGGTCCTAGAAAACCAAATATTTCTCCTTTATCTATATGAAAATTCACTTTGTTAACTGCTAATTTATTGGTCTTTGGATATGTAAAGATTAAATCATTTGCTATTATCATATACAGTCCTCCATTCAAGTAATTTTAATAAAAATCAAGTGTTCTTTATTAGGATAAAAAAAATTAAAAGTTGAAGTTCCCTATAAGTCCCATTGTTCCAATCATGTAGAATAGGATATATTCGGTTATTAATTTATGTTTTAAGTCAGGATTATTATTATTTCTAAGAATTTTAATAATTCCATCTATCAACTGTTCAGAAATGATATCTCCAATCTCAATAGAATTGTATTCCTTATTATATTTCTCGATATGCTCAATAAAATGGTTTTTAATAAGATTAACCAATTCATTTTTGCAATTAGCAAATTTGGTACCTTCACTACAATCTAATAATATAATCAAACCTATACCAAAATTAGGAACCACTTTACTTAAGAGTTCTGAAAGTACTACTCTCCACTTTGACGGATTAGATATTTGCCATAAATAATCAGGTCTTTCTATCTTATCATGATTATGGATAAAATATATGAACTTGTCATATTCATCCTTTACAAGAACCTCAAATAGAGCCTCTTTATTATTGAAATAGTTATAGAAATTACCGATAGTAGTTCCTGCTTGTTTTACTATTTTTCTAATGGAAGCTTTCTCATATCCTTTTTCCAAAAATTCTTTTTCTCCACTTTTAATTATAGCGTTTTTCACTTCATCTTTTTTTATCTGCATTAAAAATCACCTGTTATTTATTAATATACTATAGTTTTTAATATGTGTCAATATTTATTATCCTAATTAAGAGGGGCTATAAATAATATATTATCCTACAGCCCCTATAACTTTTGCTATTTCTATATTGATAGACTTCTACGGTCAAAAATAATTATCGCTGCAAAGTAAATTATACTGCTTATACCTAACAAAATCAAACTTGCCATAGTAGCATAGCTTGAACTGCTTAAGATTTCTTCAATATCTACAAATGAATAAATAGTGAAATATTTTAACCATGATATATCTTCACTTATTCCCATGAGCATCCTAAATATCAAGAATAAAGCTGCTATTCCCCCTCCAAAGGCAAGAGCATTTCTTGATTCATTGAATAAACATGAGAATAAGAATACTATACCACTGACAACCATTGTGGATAGATAAGTCACTAAATTTAGAGCAATGAATTTACCTATATCAAGATGTCCTCCAAACATGGATTCACTAATTGCAATACCTATACCTACATTTATTATGAAAATGGTAGCTATACTACTTACCAGATAAACAGCTTGAGTTACAGCTATTCTAATACGAGTATTAGGTGTTGTTAATATATAAGCCATTGATCCATTATCAACATGTTTTGCAATCAATTTATTACCTATGATTATTGTATATATCATTGGAAATACTAGAAAAATAAAACCATAAAGATAATGTGCAAGATAACCAGTTAAATCTGTACCTAGATTATCAAATCCAAAGGCTTTTAACATTCCCTCAGGCATCAATGCCAGCATACTTTCTATTGTTTCTGCACTATCAGGATCGAACATAACTATACTTATTGTTACATACATAAGTATGAAAAGTGTAAAAAATAATCCTATACCCCAATTTGCCTTGAATGTTGCTTTGAACAATGTCTTATTCATGAGTAACACCATCCTTCCCATAGTATTTCATAAATACATTTTCAAGTGATTGTTGCTCAGCTTCTAATCCAATCACACTACAATCAGATAAAATCTTAAAGAACTCCTTGTAATTGTTATTTACTGTAATTTTAACCTTTTTATCGGTTATTTTTTTCACATCCAGTTTATTATTCATAAGTTTACTTACATCATTTTTGTTAGATACTCTAATGATAAAAGTTTCCTGTTTCATAGCATTAAGAGATTGAACATCTTCAACAGCAACAATTCTACCATCTTTTATGATGCCTGCTCTATCACAAACTCTTTGAACTTCCTCAAAAATATGTGAAGACATCATTATTGTTTTACCTCTTTCTTTTTCTCTATCCAATAGATTCATAAATAAATTCTGCATGAGAGGGTCCAATCCACTTGTTGGTTCATCTAAGATATATATTGATGGGTCATGCATAAATGCTGTCACTATCCCTAATTTCTGTTTCATACCTTTTGACATCTTTTTTATTTTACCTTTTGTATCTAATTCAAATAGCTCTATAAGCTCATCACGTCTTGATAAATCCTTGGTATGACGCATTTCACACATGAACCTAAGGAATTCCATACCTTTCATATTCTCAAAGAAAGTAATCTCTCCTGGAAGATAACCAATAGTATTTTGAAGTTTTGCCGCTTCTTTTCTACAATTGATTCCATTAATTACTGCACTGCCTTTTGTTGGATTGGCAAACCCAAGCAGGTTTCTTATGGTTGTTGTTTTTCCAGCACCATTAGGGCCAATATAGCCAAAGACTTCTCCTTCCTTAATTGTGAAGTTCAAATCAAAGACACCTTTTCCACTCTTATAGATCTGTGTGAGATTCTTAACTTCTATCATTCAACTACCTCCCTTTTAATTATCCTGTTTACTTAGTTGATCTCTGCAATATTTTACATAAGACAATGCTTCCTCTTTTATCTTAATCTTATTTGTATCAAAACCTAATGCGCCATTTATTAATTCTTCACTGAACTCAAGTAATTCTGTGAACTCAACATATTTCTGTTCATCCTTTGACATAATAATCTGAGGTATAATGCCATAAATTCTTATTAATTCTCTAGTCCACAATCCTGCTAAATACTCTGGATATTTTACATTGAATATACCCTCTTCATTGCCTTGTATGATTAATTTTTTGTAAAGTTGTGTTGTAACTATTTCAAATTCTTCTGCCATCTTTCTCAAAATAGTGTTGTTACCTTTAAAAGAATATATCTTGCCAATCTCTGGCCATTCTTCTATCTTGCTCGCTTTACATTTATTGATGGTAATAAAAACATTATTTAATGATTCAATTGTGGATTCTACATTTTTTTCTTGCATCTTTTCATAATATCTGACTAAATCTTTTATATAATTAATGGTTATTGCTTCAAGAACTTCATCTTTTGATTTGAAATGATGATAAAATCCGCCTTTAGAACTTCCTACTGACTCAATTATCTCTGATACAGTTGTCTTTTCATAACCTTTCTCAGCAAATAGTTTATATGCCGTTCTTATTATATTCTGTTTTAAATCCATATAAACCTCCTTCCAATAACAAACCGACTGTCGGTCTGTATATTTTTTATTTTACACTTTTTAAAGTCTTTTGTAAAGGATTATATAGAAAAAAGGGCTATAATTTAATAATCGCTAATAGCCCTCACATTCCAAACTCTATTATTTAACCTGTCCTACTTTATCGCTTCTTTCCCTAAGATTTACAACAATCGCTTTTGGTCTACTCATTGCCTCAATACTATACCTGATACCTTGTGTACCCATACCTGATGATTTTACTCCCAAGAATGGGAAATGATCAGGTCCTCTTTCTGTCTTATTATTTATTTGAACTGTACCCACTTCCAATAACCTTGCGATATGAAACGCATCATCTATATCATTAGTGAATATTGAAGATTGCAATCCATATTCAGATGCATTGGCTATATCAACAGCTTCATCAATATTTTTTACTCTAATTATAGGAAGTACTGGTCCAAAAGGTTCTTCCCATGCAATTCTCATATCAGTTGTGACATTATCAAATACAGTTGGATATAATAGATTTCCTTCTCTTTTGTTACCTATTTTCAATGTTGCACCTTTATCTATAGCATCATCAATTAACCCTTGAACAAAATCAGCTGCCTTATTGTTAATAAGTGGTGTTATTGTTACATCATCAAAAGGATTTCCTACTTTTAATTTTGATACATATTCAGTTATAAGATCTACTAGTCGGTCTGCAATGCTTTCTAATACAAGAACTCTTTTTAATGCTGTACATCTTTGCCCTGAGTAACTGAAAGCTCCTTTTACTATATTATTAGCTGCATGTTCTAGATCAGCATCCTCTAATACTATTGCTGCATCCTTTCCTCCTAATTCCATAATACTTGGAACCATAGATGTCACTTCTGATATATGTCTACCAACTTCACTGCTGCCAGTAAAGTTTATTAAATCAATCTCCTTGTGTTTTATTATATAATCTCCTATTTCAGAGCCTTTACCTGTTATTGTGTTAAGTACACCATTAGGCAACCCAGCTTCTTGAAATACCTTTGCTAGATATAATGCACTAATAGAACCTTGAGTGGGAGGTTTGAAAACCACACTATTCCCTGCCATTAATGCTGGTGCTATCTTTGATGCTGAAAGGTTGACTGGATAATTAAAAGGTGATATTGCTAGGACTACTCCTACTGGTTCTCTTGTAACAAAAGCCAATTTGTCTTTTGAAAATCCATGAAAACCATCACCTTGTAGAGTTTCTCCTTGTATTCTTTTACCTTCATCAGCTGTGAATCTTATAAAATCAACAGTCCTAATAACTTCAGATCTTGCACTCTTTATATCCTTCGCTATTTCTTTAGTTAATATATTTGCTATTTCCTCTGAATTTTCTTCTAGTATTGCTGCTGATTTATGAATGATATCAGCTCTCTCACTAACTGGTTTATCTGCCCATACACCAAAAGAACTCTGAGCCTTTGAAACTACTTTATCTACTTCTTCTCCTGTCATAGCTTGAATCTTTCCAACTTCTTCTTCATTAATAGGAGAATTAATGGTTATAAAATTATTGGAAGCAGAACTGACCCATTGTCCATCATAAAGATTTTTATAGATATTGTTATCTTTTATGTCTTCAAACATAATTACACCTCACAACTTTCATTATTTGCTTGGTAGTATTATTTTCTTTTATAATGTGTAATATGCACTTTAATAAGAAGAATTGTAAATATTATTTTCTTATGAATGATAAACAAAAAGCTTATCCTGTTATAGAATAAGCTTTTTTTGAAGTATTAATAATTTTTATGTTTATTATAACTATGTAGTATATGTCTTATCTAGCTAACCATCCACCATCAACAGCTAATGTATAACCATTTACATAACTTCCTGCTTCTGAAGCTAAGAATACTACAGGTCCAGCTAAATCAGAAGGTAATCCCCATCTATTTGCAGGTATTCTATCAAGTATTGCTTTACTTCTAACTGGATCTGCTTTTAAAGCAGCAGTATTATTAGTATCCATGTAACCTGGTGCGATTGCATTAATATTAATATTCTCTTTTGCCCATTCATTAGCTAATAATCTAGTAATACCCATTACACCGCTTTTACTTGCTGTATAAGAAGGAACTCTGATACCTCCTTGGAATGAAAGCATTGATGCAATATTAATGATTTTTCCGCCTGATTTTTGTTTCATGAATTGTTTTGCTACTGCTTGACTGAAGAAAAATACTGTTTTCACGTTAATGTTCATAACGTCATCCCAATCTTTTTCTGTAAAGTTAATAGAATCTTCTCTACGAATGATACCTGCATTATTTATAAGAATATCTACTCTACCAAACTTTTCTACAGTCTGATCAACAATACCTTGAATAGGCTCTGTTGTAAGTAAGTTAGCTTTTATTCCTAAGTATTTTCTTCCTAACGCTTCTACTTTTTCTTGTGTTTCAGGTGCGTCAACATAATCAACACCAACAATGTCTGCTCCTGCTTCTGCAAGTCCTAATGTCATTCCTTGACCAAGACCAGTACTACAACCTGTAACTATAGCCACTTTTCCTTCTAATGTAAATTTATTTGCCATTTTATTTACCTCCTAATATTGTGTTTTCTAGGAATATCTATTCTACCAATTATTTTAAGTCAGTAATCTTTAAGTGATCCATATCATCAAAAGCTTTATTTTCTCCAACCATACCCCAAATGAAAGTATAGGCACTTGTTCCACAACCTGAATGGATTGACCAGCTTGGTGAAATAACAGCTTGTTCATTCTTCATAACGATATGTCTAGTTTCAGTTGGTTCACCCATGTAATGGAATACTACTGAATCTTCTGGAATATCAAAGTATACATATACTTCCATTCTTCTTTCATGAGTATGTGCTGGCATTGTATTCCATACGTTTCCTGGAGCCATCTTAGTAAGACCCATTGATAATTGACAGCTTTCCATTACTTCTGGATGAATGTATTGATATATAGTTCTCTTGTTACAAGATTCGTCTGAACCTAAGTTAACTTGTTTTGCATTAGTAATGTCGATATGTACATTTTTGTATGTTTTGTGAGCTGGTGCACTTAAGCTATAGAATTTAGCAGGATTTTTTGGGTCATCGCTAGTAAATAAAACTTCTTTAGCTCCCATACCTACATATAGTCCGTCACGCTCATTTAATTTGTATACTTCTCCGTCAACAGTGATTTGACCTTTTCCACCTATATTTATAACTCCTAATTCTCTTCTTTCTAAGAAAGAATTAGTTCCTAAGTTCTTCCATACGTCCAAGTTTTCATCTAAAGTGATAGCCTTATCCCCTGGGCAGATACCCATAGTTATAATTCTATCTATGTGACTATAAACACGTTTAATTTTTCCTGTAACGAATAATTCTTCAATTAAGAATTCTTCTCTAAGTCTATCTGTAGTATAATGCTTAGCATCTCTTGAATTTGATGGTTGTCTTATTTCCATTATATTTTCATCCTTTCTATATTAGTTTCACTATACGAAACTCATTTTCACTATATATACATTTTATCATTGACACCAAGTAATGTCAACTATATTTCATTTAATAATACCATGTTTCATTATATGAAACTATCAACAGGTAATTTTAAAAGAAGCTCCTGCTTCTTAATCATAATAAAAATCTATTTAATTTAAAAATTAACGCAAAAATAATGCAAACAAATACTCTTAATTAAATCTATTTAGCTCTATACCCCATACGTTTAGAAATTTTTTCAGCAGTATTTTTAACTACACGAATTATTTCAGCATCTTTATTTTCTAGGAACTCTTTATTTGTTCCTGCAGTACTTACCGCTGCAATTATTTCTCCTCTATAGTCATATATAGGTGAAGCAATACAATAAATCCCTACTTCATGCTCTTCATTATCTATAGCAAAGCCTTCTACCCTAGCTTGTTCTATCTCTTTAATGACTTTTTCAGGGTCTAATAATGTAGTAGGAGTAAAACTAGTAAATTCAGTATCCTCTAATAATTTCAATATTTTTTCATTACTCCATTGTAACAGTAATGCTTTACCTACTGATGAACAATAGATAGGTATTCTTTTACCAATTTGCGAGTACATTCTTATAGAGTGTATTGGTTCAATTTTTTCAATGAAAACTGCATCTCCATCTAGATAGGTTGCTAGTTGAACAGGTTGGTTAAGTTTATAAGACATTTCTCTAAGATATGGAAGAGCTTCAGTTTTAAGTTCAATATTATTTAATCTTATACTGCTTAGCTCTACCATCTTAAGACCAATTATATATCTATTGGTTTGTTCATTTTTCTCTATAAAACCTTTGTTTAAAAGTGTCATAAGTAATCTGTGAATTGTACTTTTATTAAGTTCAATTTTATTTTCTATCTCTTTTGCTGTCAAGCCATTAACTTCTTGAGATAATATCTCCAATATAGTTAGTGCTCTATCTACTGTTTGCAATGTACTTTTTTGCATAATATCCTCCTACATTAACTCTAATATAGTTATGTTTCCTTGTATTATAGCAAATTTAGATATTAGTGTAAATAGTTATAGTATGCAAAGCAAATATAGACAAATCTTAAAGCCCTTTGTTATAAACCAAGTTTATTATCTCTCTTATTATTGGCCAAGCTCCATTTCCTGTATTAGAAATTACAGTATAAGTTATTTCTTTTTCTCTAATAATTGCCGATTTGAAAGATATTCCTGCATCACATCCTACAATGTATTCTTCTACAGGCTTTCCTTTTTCTTCATAAACCCAAATTCCATGACCGTAATATGTATCTTTACCTTCTGATTCAGCTTTAACATAAGGTTTAATATATGAATCAACTAAATCCTTTGATAGAATTTTATTGCTGAATAATGCTTCCCATAGTATATATAAATCACCAATAGTAGTAAATGCACCACCATCACCACCACCGACTATAGGTAGATTATATATATTTGTACGCCAACCCATATCATCTTTAACATAACCAAATGCTGTATTTTCAGGTAATCTATTCATGGCATAGAATCCTGAGTTATTCATCCCAACAGCTGTAAATATATTCTGTTCAACAAAATCTTTATATGTCATTTTTGATACTTCAGCTACTATTGCTGCTAGTAATACAAAACCACCATTACAGTAAGCAAAAGATTTTCCTGGTAAAAATTTCATCTCTTCTTTGGGGAAAATAGGAAAATAATCTTTTGGCTCTTTTAAATGATACCATGGTATATCTACATAAAAATTATCAAAATCATCAATTTTGTCTTCATCATAATAATCTGGCATACCGGATGTATGGGTTAATAATTGTCTAATAGTAATATCTTTTGAATAAAGCTCAAAATTATAATCAATAATGTCACAAACCTTTGTTTCCATAGATATCTTACCTTGATCTATTAATTTTCCTATAGCTAATGCTGTGAATAATTTTGTACCTGATGCAATTCCAAACTTTGTTTCTATATTGTTTTTTACTCTGTTACCACGATCTGCATATCCATTTGCTTTTTCATAGATAATTTTACCTTGCTTTTTAATTGAAACTACACCTGAAAAATCATCCTTTGCTATTAATTTGTCTAGAACCTTTGATATTGTTGTATTCTCCATAATAACTAAATCCCTTCTTATCCCTATAATTACGTTTCTAGTATTACATTTCTCTTTTCAATATTATCTCAAAATACTTACTAAATCCTGCAGCAGCTAGTGATGGGGCAAATATCTGTACAAGCTCCCACCCATCTCTGGCTTCTCTTCTAATTATTTCTCTGTAATCTTCTTTTGGGTTATTGTTCCACTTAGAGATGTCAATTCTTATAAATTTATAATCATACATTATTATCATCCCTTCTATTTTATCTTCCAAAAGTTAACGTTTGCTAGTCTAAATATCCTTATTGAACTACTTATTATAATGCTTTGTAATTATATTCATTAGTTCATCCTTAGTATTATTAAAATCATAAGATGAATTATCAATAATCCATTTATCCATTTCTAGTAAATAAAATATTTCCAACTCTAATTTTTTTCTTGCTCTTAATACTTCTATAGTTCCTTCTATGCCATCCATCTCATTTACTTTGCCAAATCCTCTATTTGTGTAATAATCAATGAATCCTTTTAACCATGATTCAGGTCTTTCATTCAATACTTTTTTGAATGACTTCTCAATATCCATTTGATTAACATATAACAAAATAGGATTCAATGGTTCAATGATTTTAGTCAATCTTTTAATATAATTTATTGTTTTTTCCTTAGGACTATTATCTCGTAACATGCTGACTGTTATTGGATTTTGCATAAAACAGCATTCAAAAATATAAGTAAACTTATCATGTATAACACTATGTACAAAATGTTCCCATTTCTTTAAAATCAAATCTATATGTCTGTCTAGTGACAATTCATATATATCATACTTTGTTATATCATTAATTAATTCATTTGGATATATGGTGCTTGATTCCTTTAATAATTTAGCATATGGTAAGAAATAATCATTTCCTTTTTGTATTAGATCTTTTTGAATCAATTGAGAATATTTATTGTACTTAGCAATTAGTTCATTATATTCTTTGTGATTAAAACAAGCTACTCCGTCATAATCAGCAGGATGATCTAAGTTTCCTTCTTTAAAAAGTTTGCGCTCTATACCAATTTCATTAAATATCTCATCAGTTATCTCTGCTATAGTTGATTTACCCGAACTTGGCAATCCTTCAACTAAAATTAATTTTGTCCTCATTACCTATCACCCTTCTAATATCTCCTAATCTAACACCCATCTGAAATCAGTTTAATATAAACAATTCTTTTTTCTATACTTTCTATTCATTATTTAATAAATGATATTCATGCTGTGTTTTAAGTAATTTAAGAATTTCTGGAACTTCATTTTGTGTAAGAGGGGGTAAACATATCAACTCTCTACCACATCTAAAATATTTTTTACCATCAGGGTATTCATATATATATCCTAATGGCTTATCTTTACATCTACCACATTTATAACAACCAGTATACTTAAAATTAAATTCTTCAATTGTATTTTTTATAGCTTTATGAAAAAATCCAGAATAATTGTCAGTTGCAAAATATTTCAGCTTTAATTTAGGCTGACTATCTATATATGAGAATTTTAAAAGATGTATTTTTGTCTTATTATTAGTAAATACATAGTTAATATCTTTAGTTCTTGCTCTTTTGGGTTTATAACCTAGTTCATATGCAAAGTCTGCTATTTCTGAATAGATCTCCTTATCATCATCATTCAAACCATTAAAAAAATCATTTAATGTGTTATTCATAATAGTAAACCCCTTTCATTTTTTAACTATAATTACCTCCATGGTCGCTCTCTACCTAACCATCCTTGTTCTCTCCAGTACTTAACATCTGGTGGATTAGAACCTATGTACTTTTGCATCATTCTACTAACGAAAAACCATTTACGTACTCTGAAGCAAGGCTTAACTTTACCATTGTTTTTTTGAATTTTTTTAGCTACCTTTTTTGCTTTCTTAGTAATTTTATTTTTTATTTTTACCGATACGCACTTCCACCTTGTTTCATAAACAGCAAAGCCCATTTTATAGGTTTTAGCAACTCCCCAAAAATCCAGACTATCTTTCATTTCTTTCAAACTGTGATTATAAACAGGTCCACTTCCAGTGGCTATAACTAAACCTTGTTTATGAAACATATTCTTTTCGGGACGATGGACAATCCACATATTAGCAAAATGATCCAGAAAAACTTTCATTTGACCTGTTACATGATATGAGTACACTGGCGAAGTCAAAATGATTAAATCTGTTGATAATAATTTTTGACGAATTGGATTAGTGTAATTGCTATGTGTGCATGTACCTTTTTCCTCACTGAAACATCTTAAACAAGATATACAAAAATCTGGCAAATCTCTAGGAAGAAAAATCTCAGTTACATTTGCGTCTTCAATCTGTTTTATTACTTCCTGGGCGATATTATATGTACAACCTTTTCTCTCAGTCCCATATACTACAGTCACATTCATTATCAGTCACCTCATTTTGAGATTATTTAGTTAAAAATATAGTTTTCTTCACTTCATTTTAGTACAGCTGAAAAAGAAGAATTCATCATCCAGTATCTTATCAATTTCAAACCTGTACTCAGTACAAAGTGTTTTTAAGGTACTATCTTTTGGTATAGCATCTCTACCTAGTGAAAGTTAAACTATTTCAAAAATGTATTTGGATATTTTATTAAGATCATCAATTTTATAATTTTCTAAAAAAGCTACTAATATAGATTGGTCCAATACTGATATAACAAATTGACTTGTACTGTCTTTGCTTAACAACAGCTTGTTAACCATGGTAAATATTCTCACATCCAGCCAATCATCATTAAATTCTAAGTTCCATTTATATGTTTCTTCTCCTAAATTAAACGCAATCCATGCTTCGCTTTTATCCATATCTATATAGTCATGTATATTAGATAATGGCAGGTTATCATGAGCTAAACAAGCTATTTTTTCCATAACTCTTACATAATCCCCTGTATCTTCAATACACTCTGTATCTAAATACCATATATTTTTTGATATGGGTTTCCCACAATCTTTTGAAGTTTCAACTTCACAACCTAATGCTATTAACAAAGAACCGTATGGATCTTCTTCATATTCTTCCTTATCAAAAACATTAAAGAGGTGATTACTGTCAATATCTGGATTAATTCTTATTCCAACTTCCTCTAATTTTTCTAACTGTGTTTTCAATGGTATAATCTCTTGTTTCTTATGTTTCTTAGCGTATATCTTAGATAAAAACTTAAACATACATACATCTCCTAAAAATAGTAATCTATCAGCTAACAGCTTATGTATATTTATATGTAATTTACTTACTAATTAAACACTAAACCTATTATTTTTAACTTTATTTCTTTTTTGCTATATAAAGAGAATAGTCAAATAATGTACCTACGTAACCTCCATTATCATTAATAATGTCTTCTATTTCTTTTTCCATGTTATTTATTATACCACTATCCATTCCATCAAGAATCGATGCAAATGCAGGTACTGATTTTTTAGCATTAAGGTACTGTTTTGGTGTATTTTTGATTTCAGTCCTATAATCAATTTTATTTACTATTTCAAACAGTTGAGTTTCCTCTATCTCTGCTTTTCTTTCATCTTCTTCATATATTCCAGAATGATTTTTTCTTTCTATTTGCTTCTTATTATCGTAATAATTATCAACATATTTATTAATTGTTTCGTTAACTCTATGATTAATTATTTTTGTCTTTTCTGTTTTCTCTTCACTAGCATTATACCAGAACAATATAAGAAATCCATTGTCTTTTAGAAGATTATAACATTTATTATACTTAACATTAATATCTAGCCAATGAAATGCTTGGGCACAATAAATTACATCATATTTAGTAGTATTTTGTGGATTCCACTCTTCAAAAGATGTTATTTCAATAGATACATTATCATCGTATTTTTTACACTTGTTGATTAGAACTTCGCCCATATCTTTTCCAATCTCTATCGCATCAATTCTATAACCTTTGTCAGCGAATTGTACTGTAGCTTTTCCAGTTCCAGCTCCAATCTCCAATATTTTATCCTTATAATTTAAATTAGTTATTTTTAAGATATCATTAATTAATTCTTCAGGGTAGCTTGGTCTTATTTCTTCATAGATTAAAGCAATATCTTTATATGGTTCGATTTTATTGTTCATATTTCTCTCCTGTACAAAAATTTAATTTTATTATAGCTCATTAAACCTTTCAAAATAACTTAATAATTCTCTTCAAAAAAACGATAAATTTTATCAGCTAACATACCATCTTTATTTTCAATATCATATACAAAATCAATATTAGCTGACGTATATACTCTTTGCCTATCTTTTTCAATTATAAAATTAACAACTAAAGTTTCCCTTTCATTTTGATTATACAATAAAAGGCTGAAACATATGGGGTTTGAGTCTTTCATATATTGTACACAACTTGTACCAAACAAACTTCTTTTGCATTTATAATCTTTTAAAATTCTCTCTAATTCTTCTAATTTACTTAGTTCTTTAATGTTATACTGATTTTGTTCTACAGGATAAATCTTATGTAGATTCATGCTGTAAATACTATAATCATCATTAGGTAATACTTGTCTTGGTAAGTAGAAAACACTTATAATTATAGTTGTTACTATGATTAAACCAGAATATAAAAATATTTTTTTCCTACTATAATATTCATTATGTTTTCCTTGTTTTTTATGCTTATAATAAATACCTTTAATAATATACCTTACAAAGATAATAATAAAAATAATATTTATTACAATTAACAATCCTATAATTATTCTTAGACTGTCAACTAACAATTCATTAACCCATATTGGTGCATTTCTAATCATCTACATACTCCCATTTTATTCTTTCATTGAAATGACTATATTATTACTATATAACTATTGTTTCAACATCACTCCATTTACATCTGCAAAACATTTCATATAAAAGCTTTCATCTTCAGAAGGTACTCTATTATATTTATCTGAAAATCTTTTTATTGCTTCTTCGTTAGATAAATCTTCCCCTACTACTTCTCCTGCTGTTTTTAGTTGATTTAATAAATCTGTTATACCCTCTTTATCAAATATATTCTCATGAGATACAATATAATAATCTGCATCACAATCAAGAATTTTATCTATCATTGGAAATAGTTTTTCCCTTGTATAACCATATACACCTTTGTACATGCCACCATAAATACAATCTCCCAAAAACAAAACTTTTTCTTCAGGGATATATATCATAGATGCATCGTTAGTGTGATCACCCCCGATTGATTTGATTATACATGTTAATCCTCCTAGATCTATTTTAATACTATTCTCATATGTAATATCTAACTCACCTATTTCAAAATTATCTCTATCAGTAATTTCTTTTTTAATGCAATCAATTGTAAAATCAGAAAATCTACCTTCATTAACATGTTCTACTAAAGATACATCGTCCCACTTCATTTTTTTTATTTCTTCTAATTTCTCAATTGTATTATGATTAGCTATAGTCACTAATCCTATCTCTTTTATTCCAAATATATGATCCCAATGATAATGTGTAATCGCTAAGTACTTCAATGGTGGAATATCTAGTGCATCTAGCTCAGTTAAAAATTCTATTGCATGTTTTGGTGAGTTACCTGAATCAACTACCAAACTATACTTATTCCCACAGATAACTCCTAGAGAAGGTCTATCTGTGTCCTCTTTATGTGGCATATAATAAATTCTATCTGTTAATTTCTTAATCATATTTATTTCTTCCTTTCTCTTAAAAAGTATTAAAATAACTATTTAATCACCTTGAATTTAATAGTAATTAAAATCTGCGATACTCTATCATTTCCACTTATTATAAAAAAACATATCCTCTCTACTTTCTTTACTTTTAGGCGTTGTCTTTTCATCTGGATATCCAATAGGTACTAAAAGTTGACATGTTATATGCTCTGGTAATCCTAATATTTTATTAATCTTCTCTATATCAATAAAATCTACTAGACACCCACGTAAGTCATGTGAAACAGCAGTAAGAATCATATGCTGAGCAGCTATGTAAACTGGTGTACTCTGTATTAAGGTTTTACAGGCTTTACGATTATTATGTTCTCTTAAAAAATCAACTATCTCTTCACTATATCTAAGTTTATTCCCAATAACACCATAATCGTCATCTTTTTGTTCACCAATATCCCAACTAATATCACAACAGCAAACAAAGATAACCGGTGCTTCTGCAACCCACTCAGCGAATAACGTTGCATTTGCAATTTCATTCTTTACTTTGTCATCTGTAATTACTCCAATATAATAATTACAAGTATCTGTCTCAGGTGCAAATCTTGCACTTTCTAAAATGTCGTTAATAATACTATCCCTTATTTCAATATCTTGAAACTTTCTAGCCGACCTTCTTTTTCTCATAACCTCTAATAATTCCATATAATCCTCCCTTACATTATTTTTTTATTTATAATGCTATGTGTCTAGACTTTTCATCTGTTTTTCTGTCAATGGAATTCCTAACTCAATTTGCTTTCTTATGTTTTTATCTAAGGATTTTCCTCTTACAAGTCTTTTATCACATATATTTGTTCCCTCTACAATGTATTTGGCAGTTTCTTTTCTCTGGTTAAGAGACATTCTGCTACACCAAAATTCATATTGGGATTTATTAAGTTTTTTACTAGCAATCTCAATATATTTGATATCCTCTGTTTTCTTGCCTTTTTTGATATCTCTGACTTCTTTATCTGTAAAGGGCAAGTTTAACTCAACTTTTCTTAACGCTATATTAGATAATTCTACTCCCTTAAGTTCATCCATACTATATATTTTTTTACCATCCATTAGTGATATAATTAGTGGTTGTTTATCTTCGTAATCCAATTTATTCAAAAATTCTAGTTGTTCCTTGGTTAATTCTTGCATTACATTATGTACTTTTTTATGATAATTCTTTTTATTATTATCTTTACCTATAACCTTAAAAACTTTTTCCAATTGTTTATCGGTTAATGGTAGACCAATCAATAATTGTTGTCTAATCATATTGGGTATCTCATCATAATCCAACAAATACAGTTGTCTATCAATTTCTGATTCGTTTAATTTTCTTGTTATTTCATCAACCATACTATTTAGTTCTTCTTTTTTCAGTAATAATCTGTTCACTAATTTACTATCTATACCGGTATACTTTTTAACACATTCACAACCAAGATTATAAGTTATATCTAGTATTCTGTGTTTAATTACATATTGATATCTTAACGAACGTCCACATACGCATTTATATGGTCTAGTGTTTTCTTCTGCCACTTTAATGTCAACTAAAATCCATTCATTGATTTTATCTTCTATCTGTTGATTATCTTCTTTCCCATTAAGTACTATGCCCTTTAGATTTATCAGCTTTTCTTCCCATATGTCTTTAGCTGATTTTCTTATGTATTTATCTATAAACTCCTTTTGTTTGCTAGACAATTCTATTTGCAAATTATTCTCCCCCTGTTAACGGATTAATTTGTGTCTCTTAGAATATTATATCTTTTAATTGTTTTATACTTTGAATATAATAATCTGCATATTCACAGTTTTGTAATCCTGTTGGATCAATAAAACATGATTTGATTCCTGCATTTTTGGCAGATAATATATCTATATCCCTATCACCTATCATTATAGCTTGTTTTTTTATAATAGTATGTTTATCTGCTAGATATAATAATGCTTCTGGGTCAGGTTTTCTCTTGAATCCTTTTTCCCTAGTTATAAAATCGCAAAAATACTCAAATATATTATAGTGCTTAAGAACATCTGTCGAAGATTCACCTTTATTAGTATATAAATAATTTTTCTTATTAGATAAATATATATCTTTACATATTTCTATAACATTTGGAAATGGTTTTATAATATCAATTTTAGCTTCTTTTCTATATCCATCATATTTTGTTTTTAATAATTGCCTATCAAGATGATAATTAGTTACGTAGTAATCCATTGCATGTGATTCTGAAACCATTAAAAAAGTTAGTATGTTTTCATATGAATCTTTTATTCCTTGGAGTTCAAGAGAATTTTTTAACGCTTCAGTATACAATGGATAACTGTTAAATAAAGTTCCATCAAAATCCCAAATAATATGTTTATACAATATGCTTCCTCCCTTATAACGTTTTACTATAAGATTCACTATATTTTACTATCATTGAAAACTTCATCTAACATATTCAAACCATTTTTATGAGTTTTATCAACTTCCTTAAATAAATTATTATATATATGTATACTATCTTTTATTTTATCCTCAGCAATTCTTTTTGCTTGGTTAGTATAAAAGTTATTATTAACCTTTTTAATACTCTGATGATACTCGTTAAAAAATGAATTTTTCTCATCATTCTCGCCAGATAGAACTTGTCCATTATCATCTACAGAATATAAAGGTTGAGCTACTATTCCACTATAAGCTATTAATCTAGAAATACCTATATATCCAATAATGTCTAATTTATCAGCATCATAGAGTAACTTAGCTTCTATACTACAAGTTTTATTATCTATTCTATGACTATGTTTTGCAATACAATCTTTCACATGATTAGCTTTATCTTCACTCCAACCTATGGTAATCAAATATTTATAAGCCATCGCAGCTCCTACAGCAGCATGATTCTTGCTTGATTCTTCCTCTTGGGCATCTCTACCGATATCATGTAATAAAGCTGATGCAATCAAAACTTCCTTATCTACTTCATAGTCCTTACTTAATTCTAATGCATTATATAATACACGGTAGATATGTTGATAACCATGAGCACAATCATTGTTATTCATACATGAAAGCATATAGCTTTCTACTTCTTTATACACTATTTTATCCATTAAATCCTCCTATATATTAAATATAAATTATCATAATTATATCTTATATTGTAATAAGTTTCTTTGGTTTTCCCTATCAAAAATAGATTTTATATATTTACCTTTGAACTTTTCAATAATTTTTCTGGAGCCTATGTTACTTTCATCACATGTTATTATTACTTCTTCTAATCCGATCTTTCTTGCTTCAACTAAACCCAATTCAAGTAATTTACTGCCATAACCTTTTTTTCTATGTGTAGATTTTATCTCATAACCTATATGACCTATCATTTGTAAGAATTCGCTATCAACATAGTGCCTAATTCTTATTACTCCAATTATTTCTCCTAAATCATTCACAAGCCAATAGCTACTACATGGTACCCATCCTTCTGGAATATTAATCCCTTTGCTAGATTCAAGAAGCTCCTTGATGAACTCGTTAAAATCTTTTTCAGCCTTAGTATAAAGCTCATATGACTCATAACCGGTTTCTTTAACATCTTTAATAAATTCTAGAAATGATTCTCTATATATTATACTTGGTTCAACTAATTTAACCCCTTGCATATCCTAACCTCCAGCTATATTAACTCAAAAAGAATTATTATGTTTCATTAAAATAACACTTAAATAAATTATATATATTAGCTAAAATTTTGTCAATTATTCATATATTTCCTACAAAACCATTCTAAAAATCCCTTAAGCCAATGACTTAAGGGATATATAATAACAATAATACTCTTGTACTAAATTAAATAGGTCTACTCTTTACCTATTGTATATGTATCATTTTCAAAATCTATTTCTACCATAGTTCCATCTGAGAACACTGACCTTTGTTTTGTCAATGACCCATCAATAAACTCATGTCTAACCATTTCTTTTTTAGCTATTTTTTCATGAAGCTTACACACAATCTTATTCTTTTCAATCTGGGCAGTATCAGCTTCAATATCAAGATAACCTGTTCCACCATTAAGTAATGCATATAAAAATCCATCTTGTGATGTTGGCAGCCCCCAACCGCCTTTTCTAAGCGCCCAAGGAACCACTAAACATTCATGATAAACTAACGTATACAGTGGCACTGGAATTCCTATTGCATCTCCGGTATAATCCCAACCATCAAGAGGCACAGTCAATGCCATAGGTGAATGATGAACCAAATCCATATTTGGTAAAGCCCAATCAACACACTCTTCTGAACTAATTAAGATTTTTTCTGAGCTTACATAATTGAAACATTCTCTTCTCTTTTCCATACACTGTTTTCTGCTCATTCTATGCTCTTGATGGTAACATTCATCTAGTGTCACAACAGAAAAAACATCCAGATAGGCTCCATTTAGTTCAATACCATTCTTTTTCTGTATCTCAAAATTTCTCTTCACATAATAAGGTGCTAACTGAGTACATAAGAAAGTCTGATTTCCTCCAGCCCATTCAGCTTCTACAGTTATATTATTATCACTATTATGAATTGCGTGTTCCTTATTATAGGTTTCAGCATCAAGGTAATAATCTCTATATTGATCATGTATAGCAAAAATATAATTCAATTCCTTACATGTATCAGATATGTATTTCATTCCTTGCCAACCACCTGCTTTCTTGCAAGGAGGAAAAACATCAGGATGAAGGTTATCATAACCTCTCTTCCCCCATCCATCAAGATGAAGATATGCTTTTTCTACACCCTTTTCCTTTAGCTCTTTTAGTTGGTTGACTCTTTCATTAAAAGATACCAATACATCATTATTCTCAGGATGCTCCCTATCATAAATATCACTAGATGGCTCAGTGTGATTATAAATAAAAGAATGAATAACAGGCGAACCTATAAGTTGGTTAATATTAGGATTTTGGATTGCCTTCTCTTCTAGGGTAACTATACCTTTTTGCTGTTTGACATATTTTTTATATACTTTACATAGTCGGTTATAATCACATTCATCCATAAATGAGTATTTTATCTTTCTATTATAACCAATTTCTCCAAGCGAAGGATACCATACAGAAGCTATATTAGTTTCACCTCCAGCTGGATGAACTAACTCATAGCCCCCATCCCAAGGAGTTTCTGCAATGGCTATATAACCGTTATTATCTTCAACTTGTCCCCACCATGGCATATATGCACCTCTTGTATAGTATCTACCGTTCTCCATTGGATGTACTTCTTTTGCCCAATTATTAGGGATAATACACCCTAGCATCATAGGTATTACTGTATAATTATTTTTTTCCTTCTTCTTAAAATCAAATGGTCCTGGCCAAACTATTTTTTCAATAATGCCTTGAACCTCATTGATTGGTATTAATTCAAAATGAATATCTTCGTAGATATTATCAATCCAGATAGATATCTCAAAACAAAGTTCTATTTTTTCTTTTCCTATCTTAAAATTTGATAATAGACATTTGATTCCTCTTCCTATCCCTGTTTCAAATGACTTATGTGTTATTGATTCAGCATTCTCAAAATATAATCTATGTATTTCATCATTATAGCTGATATCAATATATGGCTTGAAATCTTTTTTTTGACACCATACTTTGTTTGGAGTTTCCACATTAAAAATGAAATCATTTTTATTATATACCACTTTTATATTTTCTGTATTGTTTATTATTGTTTGTTGTTCTACCACTTAAATTCCTCCATATCTTATATTATTCTATAATCAAACGTTACTGTAATTTCTTTCTATATTCTTTAAGTCTTTCAAGCATTTGAGGCTATATCTTATGCTATCATCAGTATTATTTCGTTCTGTACATAACATCTCTTTATATCCCATATTGAACTCTTCTTTCGCTTTATCCATTTTGCCTAGTAACTTGTAGACTTTTCCTCTTATATAGTAAATTTCCGATAATGGTTTTCTCATACTATCTCCATAATGAATGTTTGCTGGATAGTTAACCATTTTATCTATATATTCTTCTAAACAGGATAAATCATTATTGCAAGATGCTTCTTTTATCAATTCCTTATATATTTGTTGATATAGATATCCACTATTTTCTTTACCTTCCCAATTATATAACTCATCTTTTAATATGACTTCAAGGGCTTTTTTATATTCACCAATATTAATTAAACTACTTATCATTGGATATATAATTCTATTAGGATTATCTACCTGTTGCCACACAGATAATAATTCCCTTTGTTTTTGCTTATCATCTTTTAATTGGTAGATTTCATTAAGTAATATTAAACTATCCTCATTCTTGTTTGACTGCAACTCTATATCCTGTTCCAAGTAATAACAAGCTTTTACTAGGTCACTTTTTCTTTTATAATAATAATATCCTAGATTTCTTAAAAGAACTGTATATCTCAAACCCTTTTCATAAGCAAATAAAAATGAACTTTCTGCATTATCATAGTCTCCGATTCCATAGTAATAGTTACCTAATAAATATGATATCTTACCTGATTCATCAATATCTTTATACTCTCTTAGTACATTTGCTGTAACATAATCTTTGAAGAAGCAATAGTCAATTTGTGAATCTTTGATTATGTTGAAATCAAGACTTACCTCTGAGGATATTTGGTCAGAAGAATATTTCACATATGCATTATGAAGTATATTTGGTTCATGCACATATTTTAATAATTCAATAACCTCCTCATAACAATCAAGTATTGTATATTCTCTTATGATTGATAATAATAATCCTTTTACCTTAAGTATAGAATTGATGACGGAACCATCTTCATCATATCCTTGTAAGTTTTTTTCTATTAACAAATAAGGAGATTCAATGTTCACTGCACTAAGAATTTCCTGGGCTTGATTTAATTGATTATTATGTCGATATGCAATACAAAGTAAAAAATTGATATATGGCTCACTAATATTTTTATATTGTTCTAGCATAACGATTGTTTCTCTATAATATCCTAGCCTTATATTAATCTTTGCAATCTCAACTACAGAAGCTTTTTTAAGTGAAGGGCTAGAGATATCAAATAATAACTTACGTGAGAGTCTAAGATCTCCCTGTCTGCCTAACAGTATAGCAATCATAAAACGTGCTTCGTCATCTACTGGATTATAGGATAATATTTGTTGTAGATACAATCTAGCCTGATCATATTTTTCCTGTTTAAAATACATTATCCCTAATCTTTTTTTAGTAAGCAAACAACTAGGATTATACTTTAAATTGGCGTTGTATAATATTAATGCATCATCTTCTTCTCCCCTAGTTTCCTTATAATAAGCTGTATGATATAATTTTCCCATTTCATCTTTAGTTAGTTCTTCATCATTGTTGACTTTATTCAATAAGCTTTCTATATCTTTAACACTACGGTTCATTCTAACATCAGTAAATAAATCAATGGATGGATATGTTTCCAAAAATTCATCTCTATCACCATAAAGGAAAACAACTTCTTCGTCATCTCTTACACTAATTTGTAATTTATCAACGCTTAAGATTTTATCAGGAATATCTATATTTAATTTTGTTATTTTATCAGGGTCAAGATTAATAATTTGATTAATAGTATAATCATCTATTTTTACTGTAAGTTTACAATCTCCAAAGCTCTTAACTGCTGAAAACATTAGATTCAAGTTATTGTTCTCTATAGAATGATTCATTGCAACATATTTATCTCCGTATGTAATGTTACCTAGAGAATTAACAGGATACCATATCTCCGTCCATTCTATACTTTCATGTGGTTTAATAAAATTAAAAACTGACTGGGTTTCATAAAGACCACTTTGTATTTCTAGATACTCTTCATTATTTTCAGTAAGAGCATGATTCCACGCTTTTCCTAAATCATCTTTTCCCCAAGCAAAAAATTTGGCTCCCTTTACTTGTTTTCTATCAGCATAATGAACAATACCATAGTCATCTTGTTTATAATACACTCCGAAAAAATTATCTATAAGCAATTTACCAAAGGTTTCATAAACAGACGGTATGTTATCTGCTTCTCTATAATCTACATCTTCATAATAAGGCCATTTCAAATAATAAGGACAAATATGGTTGATGCACCAGTCAAATGGATAAACAAGCCTCAAGTCTTCTGTATCTTGTATTGCTGCATTAGTCCAGAAATAATATCGATTTTCTACTGGAGTAGGATTATTCAGATGTACTTTTTGCTCCATATAAGATGAATCATTATATAATGTTAATGTAACCTGCCAATTCATTGATGATATTTGCTCTATATTACCAAAAGTAACCGAAGCACTATCATTTGTTTGATTAATGGTATAGTGTACTGAATCATATGAAGTTGGGGAGTGACTAATAGGAAAATTGAATTCTATTCCACCAGCAAACCATGCACCTCTTGTACCAACTAACTGAGGTTTAATTACCTTATTATAATAAAATATATCTCTATCATTTCTTTTATCTAATATTCTCTGTACTCTTCCTCCTAACTGAGGCAATACTTCAATTAATAAATATTTGTTTTCAAGCACTACAATAGTATACTCTTCATCTTTAATTTCATTGGTACAACCATTCTGAAGTGTATATGGAAATGGATTAAGACATCTTCCATGCATATCAAACATGGGATTTTTTTCATCAGGTGTTAATGTGTATGTAGGTATATTCCTTTTAATCTCATAAACAGTTGTATTATTCATTATTATCCTCCTAAAATATTTCTTCTTGTTTTTATATTAATCCTTATACTATCAATTTCACATGAAAAAAGCAGATTATTTTATGTAAAATACCGATATCATTTTTTTGCCTAATCATTTATAATAATCATATATACTTAATAAAATAACATTTCAAACTAAAAGGAGCTTTAATTATGTTATTAGAAAAAATGTATTTTGAAGAAATATGTCCCTATGTAAGAAATGTAGGAATTGAAGTATTTAATAAAACAAGAACATCTATACGAAGAATATATGACCATGAATTCATATTAGGCTTTGAAGGTTCTACAAACATGACCATAGAAGATAGAACCTATACAATAGGCAAAGATGACCTTATATTAATAAAACCCAATATTCCACATGAATTTAAAATAACTAATAAAGACTCTGGTGTAATATACTGGGTTCATTTTGATTTCAAACATTTTTTTGATGGAAATTATATAGATTATAAGAATATGGAGTTTAATGAATCTCTATATAAAAATTCTTTAGAATGGAATTCGCTTATTAGGAAAGATCCTGTTTTTGAAAACGGTTTTAGATTTCCTGAATTCACTCAACTAAAAAACAGCACCATAATTAGAGATATCTTTGTTAAATTGAATGATACTTTCAATAGACAAGAAATGTTTTGGCAACTGGAATGCAGACACCTTATGCTTCAATTCTTTAATATCTATCTAAAAGAGTTTTATAAAGAGTATAGTTACCATAAAAATACAAGCAGTTCTAACATATCAGATTATATGCAAGAATATGTGAACAAAAACATAAGAAACAAACTTACATTAAAAAGCATGTCTGGTATTCTAGGCTATAATTCCGAGTATCTCGGAAAAATATTTATAAAAGAAACTGGTGAACCTTTTTCTGATTACGTTAATAAGATCAGGCTTAAAAAAGCTTTTGAATTAATGAAAACCAGTTCGTTGACATTATCAAACATCTCTGAATTATGTGGTTTCAGTGATTCTTTTTATTTCAGCAAAGTCATGAAAAAATATACTAATAAAAGTCCACGTGAAATTAAGAAGAGCTTAAAATCCAACAATGAATTTTGACATAATTATAGGGCTGATTATTCAGCCCCATGCAATCATATTTACTTTGAAACATTTTCCCAATCTTTAAGGAATCTCTCAATCCCTAGGTCTGTTAGTGGATGCTTAGTCATTTGTAACAGAACTTTGTGTGGTATTGTAGCAATATCTGCTCCGGCTAAAGCAGCTTGTGAAGCATGTAGAGGACTTCTAATACTAGCAGCTATAATTTCAGTTTTTATATCGTGTATATAAAATATTTCTGATATATCTTCAACCAGGTCCATACCAACTGTGTCAATATCATCTAATCTTCCTATGAAAGGACTAACATAAGTTGCTCCTGCTCTTGCTGCAAGCAATGCTTGTGCAGCTGAAAATATCAATGTAACATTTGTTTTTATCCCTTCAGAAGTAAGGATTTTTACTGCTTTTAATCCTTCAATAGTCATTGGAATCTTGATTACTATATTTTTATGTATGGTAGCAAGCTCACGAGCTTCTTCTATCATACCTTTAGATTCAAGACTGATTACTTCCGCACTTATTGGTCCATCAACAATACTTGTTATTTCAGTAACAACTTCTTTAAAATCCCTACCCTCTTTTGCTATTAAAGAAGGATTAGTGGTAACCCCACAAATTACACCCATTTCCTCTGCTTCTTTTATTTCATTAACATTAGCTGTATCAATAAATATTTTCATTTTTTTCCTATCTCCCTTCTTAAATTTTTACATATTAATATTATCAGAATTGCAATGATTTATAAAGTGTTTTACATATATATTTTTACTATTTGTTATTTTCATTAAAAGTTAATTAAAGAAAAAGCACTCACAGGCAGTAAGGCTTAATCTAATTAACTAATGATATTTTTGTAGTTTTTAATTATCACATTTATCAAGCAGCTCTTGTAACTTTACAGCTTGATGTCCTTCTTCCTCTGCAAATTTTTTAAAACAGCTACTAATTTCTTGATCGTCTATATTTTTTGCGTGAGATTCATAGTCACGTACTTTTTCTTGTGTATCCAATATAGCTTTTTTCAAACAATCTTTTGGTGATAACTCCATAATATACCTCCTAGAAATTTAATCATATTTATTTTAACCCATTTTTATAGTAATATTCTATATTATTTATCACAACAGATATTTCCCAGGAAAACAAAAAACCTAGAAATTAGTATCAGTTCACTAATTCCTAGGTCATTTATATTATTTTAAATTATTATTTGATTTTATCCAACAACCAAGCCATATTATCACCAAGGTTCTTCATATTCTCTATACCTTCTGTATCATTAACAACATCACCAGCAGCTCTACCTAACCCAAGATTCCAATAGTTTGCTCCTACTATTATAGACTCTGAAATAGTAAACAAGTTATTCATTGAATTGAATGCTGCTATTGCTCCGTCTCTTCTTTGTGAAACAACGGCTGAACAGACTTTTCTTTTTAATAAACGTTCTGGACGAGTTACATAACCTACTCTATCAATAAACGCTTTCATTTGAGCAGATAATCCTCCAAAATAAACTGGAGACCCTAATATAATTCCATCTGCTTCAACAATCTTTTCAATACATTCATTAATGATATCATCATCAAATATACATCTATTATTACCATTGGTCCTACATTTCCCACAACCAATACATCCATGTATATTTCTATTTCCAACTTGTATGAGTTCTGTTTCTATACCATGCTCTTCCAATTGCTTCAAAACTGTCTGTAATAAAGTATATGTATTGCCTTCTTTTCTAGGACTTCCATTAAACGCTATAACTTTCATATTTACCTCCAATATAACTTAATAATATTATTACCTATCATTATAAAATATTAAGTAACCTACTAAATTATTATTTAATATCCTATTATTTTATATTAAATTATATATAAAATCAATCGCACTAGAAGAAAAAATATTTTGTGATAATACTGCAGTATACTTTAAAGCAAAATAGTATATGTATATGTGGAGTAGTGAGGCAGGACGCCGAACCCAGCTTTTAATCTGACAGCCCTACTGGACTGTCAGAAATAATTATGGACTTGATGTCCATTATTATTTGTTGAGCTCAGGACGAGCAAGTAGCTGGCGTAACATATACATATACTTTTTTGCAAAAACCACGTCAGAACAAAGTATTTTTCTGACCTACTTGAATATGCATATTAGTTATTTAGTTATTTATTAATTTCTCAAGATGTTCTCTTCCCTTATTACCATATTCCATACCAATACTAGGATTTTTAACAAAGAACTCTAAACATCTAGTTAGATTATCCACGTCATTATAATTAACTAATAATCCTGTTTTATTATCCTTAACTAACATAGTATTACCTTTTACATTGGTAGCAACTACAGGCTTGCTAGAAGCCATTGCCTCCATCAATGTTCTTGGTGGCATACCTTCCTTTTCAGAAGTCAATACTACAACATCCATTATAGCTAATAACTTCAATATATCTTTTCTATAACCTAAGAACAGAATTCTATCTGATAACTGCTCTCTCTCAACTTTTTCTTTTAATTTATTTTCTAGAGACCCGTCACCAACTATAATACATACTACATTATTATGCTTTGGTAATACTTTTTTAAGACCATCTATTAAGAAATCATAACCTTTAACTGGTTCAAGTCTGGCTATCATACCAATTATATATTTATTATCTATTTCCAAAGAACCTTTTAAATCTTTTTTATCACTTTCTGAAATCATTTTCATACTATTATCATTAGCCACTAAATCAAAATCAAGATTCGCTCCTCCTATTTGAGTATCTGATAGAGTGGTTTTCAATTCTGATGCCATATTGGATAATTTTTGAGAAAGATCAGCAATATCAGCTATTGCATTAGTCTGAACACCTGTTGCTGAAGCAATTTCCTTACTACCATTTGCAATTTGTGAACTCGCATCTGCTGAATTTTTGATACCATCAACCATGTTACTTATATTCTGTGCAATAACATTAAATGTTCCAGAGGTTTCTTTTAATATCTGACCACCTTGGATTATATCTTTATTGTTAGAGTCAATTATTTCTACTGTTTTTATAGTTTCTTCTGAAAAAGTACTGATTAGTTCACTTATGCTTTGTAATGAATCTTGAGTATTTCCTGCTAACTCTCTAACTTCATCTGCAACAACTGCAAAACCTTTTCCAGTATCACCTGCTCTTGCAGCTTCTATTGCAGCATTCAAAGCTAGTAGATTGGTTTGTTTTGCTATATTGGATATAACATCAATTATACCCTGCATTTTTTTAGACGCTGAGTTAAGTTCTTTTATACTTAGAGTAGCAGAATTAGCATTCTCAACTATATTCTCCATTTTGTGTTCTAGATTTCTTAATGACGTGATTCCTTCATTAGTAAGTTCTTCTACTTTGTAAGCACCCTCTGCAATTTCTTCGATGCTTCCACTTAGATTGGATGTATTAGACGTTAATTCTTGTAATGTTGTAGATACTTCCTGCATAACACAAGAGGTTCTATGTGTTATATCAGCTAGATTCCTACTTGTATCTGAAGATTCTTCTGAGATTTCATCTAATTCTTTCACAAAATTACCTACATTATCTAATAAGTAATTAAAAGTAGCTGCCAATTTTCCTATTTCATCATTGGAATCAACAGGAATCTGTTTTCCAAAACCACTTTGTGTAACGTTTTCAGCATGTTCTAATAGATTCTCTAGTCTATTTTTAAGTTGTTTTTCTTCTAGCATTTCGTCTGGGGTTTCTTTGATTTTCTTCTTATCATATTTGCTAAATCTTCTTAATAATATCAAGCCTATCAATAGTATACATAATGTTATAAGACTTACAATAAGTATATCAGCTATCAAAAACGAAACAACGATACTCGCAATTAAGCATATACTTAAAACAATGGAACTTTTGATGTTATACGATTTTGTATAACTCTTAATAGATAAATCATTATCATTTGTCATTACATTACCACCCATCTTATCATTTTTGTAGAATTTTGCCGAAAAACTTTATTGTAATTATATCAAAGTAATGCAATTTTTTCAACTAAAGTATTAAATTACTTAACATAAAAAGGATGTATAACATATATATAATATAGGTCTTAGGAACTATAAATATATGATATGACATCCCTTTCATTTGCTTGTTGTTTTATACATCATTATTTTTAACTGAATGTTTTTTCTTATTAGGATTGTGATTCATATTCTCTCTTGTTATAGGTGTTTGGTAATTGCATTTTTCCATTCTTGCTCTTTTATTATCTGGCTGACTATCTTTTGGCATTAATCATCACCTCTTTTTTCATTCTAATATTTTATGTTTATAGTATGTTCTTGATTAAAATATTTATTACTAAATTACTAGATAAATTAATAAATGAGTTTTCCTTATTATTTATATAGTAAAAATCTTAAATAGCCAAAAGTTCTGCTAACTAGAAGAAAAAAATGTTTTGTGATTACATTGAAGGGACTTAACGCAAAATAGTATATGTATATGTGAAGTAGTGAGGCAGGACGCCGAACCCAGCTTTTTGCTCAGGACGAGCAAGTAGCTGGCGAAACATATACATATACTATTTTGCAAAAACCACGTCTGAACAAAACTCTTTTTTCTGACTTACTTGCAAAATAATTTAGTTTAAAGCTGATACTTAAATATTATTTCATTGACATCTAACTTTTTTAGAAGTATATTCATTATATTAACTATATTTATAAAAATGCTTTTGTATATAATAATATTATTTAATCAAGAATAAAATTGAGGTGATTTTTTATGTCATTTGAGCAAATTAATAATGAGGATAGTAAAAGACCGGAAGGTAGAAATTGTATTCTAGTATATGGTTATAATTCTGAAGAACTTAGTATAATCAAAAAATTCTCGTTGGATAGGGGTATTGATGAATGTGTTGTAGTCACAGATGATATGTTGGGAAACAAAATAAAGGATATCATAGACAATAACATTATACCTGTGAAATATAAGTCAGGCGTAAAATCCAAAACCATTGTTTTTAACGCTTTATCCAACAAAGAAGTCCATTCTTTCATTAACTTATTCAAGGATACTGGACTTAAGAAACCTATATACGCTGTAGCAACTCCAACTTCAGTTAAATGGCAATTTGGAGAATTGATAAAGGAATTAATAAAGGAAAGAATGAGTATGAGCAAGCATTAGCTTGCTCATTTTTAATATTATTTTATAGTAACATAATAGTTAGCTTTAAATTCTTTTGATACTTCTAGTTTTTGAATACCTCTTTTAGTTTTGTATTGTTTATCTGTATCTTCAAAATCAGCTACTCCATACCAAGGTTCAATACATACAAAAGGAGAGTTATCAGGTTGTCCCCAAATACCTAAATATGGGAATCCAGCATATTCAACACGTACTTCTCTGCTACTTTTCTTACTCTTCAATGATAGGCTGTTGGATTCCACATCCAATAAGATAATTGCCCCTTTATTGAATATATCCTTAGTCATAGGTATTACTTTTTCATTTTCTAGAAATTGTATACTTTCTAAAGAAACACTGTTTTCAGTATTTAATTCATATTTATTCACTGTTTCAAGCTTATCAAATTCCAGATAGTAATCTTCTAATCTCTCTTCTTCCATAATAGGTATATTGAATCCAGGATGTGCACCTATGGAGAAATATACATCTGTTGAATCTAGATTCTTGACTTCATAGCCTATGTTAAGACTATTACCTTTCAATTCATAAGTAATGGTTAATAAGAATTTATAAGGGTATTTCTTTAATGATTCTTCATTGTATTTAAGCTTGTATTCAAGTATTTCTTTATTCTTTTGTTCTACTTGAAATTCCATATCTCTAGCAAATCCATGCTGACCTAATTCATATTTTTCATTTTCAATATAATATTCGTTATCCTTTAGTTTCCCAACAATAGGAAATAAGATAGGTGATTTTCTTCCCCATACTGATGGGTCACCCTGCCATAAATATTCTAATCCATCCTCTTTAGTTTTTATACTTGATAACTCTGCTCCAAGACTATTGACTTCAATTTTTAGAACATCATTTTCTAATACATTTATCATATTCATTCCTCCATCTAAGTTGTTAATAATAAGCCGTCTTAGAATATTATTACATCTTACTATATAAAAAGTCAATATTGAAACGTGATTATTGGTTAGAACAGTTTTTTAAGGTTCTCTTCAAATGGTGGTTCAACTATGCCTTTTTCTGTGATAATAGCAGTAATGTATTTATTATCAGTTACATCAAAAGCAGGATTGTAGAACTTGACTTGTGGTGGAGCTGTTACTTTCCCAAACCCATTATATATTTCTTTGCTTTCTCTAAGTTCTATGTTTATCTCATCACCTGTTGGAGTATCCATATCAATAGTGGAAGTAGGACCTAATACGTAAAATGGTATACCATACTCTTTTGCTAGGATAGCTACTCCAGATGTTCCTATTTTGTTAGCTGTATCACCATTAGCAACAACTCTGTCACAACCAACTAGAACTGCGTTGATTTTGCCTTGTTTCATAACTATTGATGCCATATTATCACATATTACAGTTACATCAATACCTGCTTCATTAAGTTCCCATGCTGTCAATCTTGAACCTTGATTAAGAGGTCTAGTCTCATCAGAGAACACCTTGAAATTATATCCTTTTTCTTGTCCTAGATACATTGGTCCAAGAGCTGTACCATAACCTGATGTAGCTATACCACCTGCATTACAATGGGTCAGCAATCCCATTTCAGGCTTTAATAGGCTTAACCCATATTCTGAGATTTTTTTACACATTTTCTGGTCTTCTTTAAGTATCTCTTCACTTTCTTCTAATAGACATTCCTTGATTTCTAATATTGATTTATCCTTTTCTTCTATCAATCTTCTTTCCATACGATCAAGAGCCCAAAAAAGGTTGACTGCTGTAGGTCTTGATGAAGCTAGATAACCTTTTGCTTCTTTGAATTCTTTATAAAATTCATCATATGTTTTTGCCATAGAATCCTTTACTCCTAGATAAACGCCAAACCCTGCTGCCACTCCTATTGCAGGAGCTCCTCTGACACGTAATTTCTTGATTGCTTCCCAAGTGTCTTCGACTTTTACAATTTCTATGTATTTTGTTTCTATAGGTAATAATGTTTGGTCTAATAGAATCATCTTATCTTTTGCTTCATTCAATTTTGCTGGAACAATAATATTCATCTATGAACACTCCTTTTCTATTGAAAATTTATTTCTTTCCACAAAAATTCTTGATTAGATTGACAAAATCTTTTCCTTCCAGTATTTCATTTCTCTTCATAATGAATTCTTTAGCTAATAACACGTTCAATTTTCTAGCCTCTTCTCTTTTGGTTTCATCTTCTATACCATCTAGATCAGCAACATGAGCAAGTCCAACTGTTCTCCTTATCATCTCGCATCCAGCAACTCCTGCTGTATTTACAAATATATCATCTATATAGTATTTAGCGAAATCTGGTGAGCGTAAAACCATATTATCCTTCACTACCTCAGGCCATATTTTAATACACTTATCCCTAAAAACATCCATAACATCTTTTATGGTATCAAGTAAATAAGTCATATGTTTGTTCTTTAATTCTGTATCATTACATCTTACATCTGTAGATAAATAATTCATTATTAAATTGGCTATCAAAGCACCGATGTCATAAGCAATAGGTCCATAAAATGCAAATTCAGGATCGATAACTTTGATATTATCTTGATTAATAAAAATACTTCCTGTATGAAGGTCACCATGCAACAATGCTTGAGCATTATTCATAAAATCAAATTTCAGTTTAGTTACTTCCAATATAAGAACTTTATCGTTCCACACATTTTTCTCCATGAATGGAATCATATAATCAGAGATATTATTCCTCTTGGCATCAAAGAATGGTTCAGAGTAAACAAGGTCTTCAGTTATTTCACATAACTGTGGATTAATAAATTCTTTTACATACGCTTTTTTCTCCTTGTGTTCCATGACTACATCAGATGTAAGAATCAATGTATTAACAATAAAATCCGTTATTTGGTCTACAAATTTTGGATAATGATTATACTCAAGTAGTCCTGTTCTCATTATTACATAGTTAGTTAGATCTTCCATGATGGTTGAATACATGATCTGATCAAACTTATAAACTTCAGGCACCTTTCCATTGGTAAGTTTGTACTCAATTTCTAATAATTTACTCTCTATTTCACTTCTACCAATGCTCAGAGGCCAATCTTCTCCTACACATCTGACATATGGAAGAGATTGTTTAACTATAACACTTTTATTATGCTTCTTGTCTTTTACTCTAAAAACTAGATTGAGATTACCGTCACCAATTTCGCTACATTCAATATCTGCATCCTCATGAAAAAAGTTTAATTCTTGCTGTACATAATCATAGACCTTATTAACATCAAGTTGATAAAACTCATTCATTATATTTATCTCTCCTTTTCAATTATATTTTGTAACTTTTAGTTGAATAAATCAAGAGCCTTCCCGATTAGCGCATTTAGAAGTGAAGTTAATGTCTGATTAATGTTGATAATTACAGTGTAATCCATTTTTACAGTTTCATCAACCATAAAAAATAATGAGGTAGTATTATCTTAATCTACAACCTCATTATTTTCTTCATATTCATTATTCATATTATATAACTCAATATACTAATTTTCCATGTATTAATAATTCAACATTACCTTTCAAACAAATCAAGGATAAATTCTCTGTCCTTTTTAATTATATCTACATAATTCTTAAAAGCTTTATAATTACTTTCTATAATAATCCAACCAGAGTAATTACTATCTCTAAAGACTTCCATGACTTCTTTGAAATTAGTGGTACCTTCCCATATATATAATTCAGCCTCTGGATCATCTAAGCTATCTTTTGCATGAATTTCTTTAATTGAGCTTAATAGATCTTTAGCTAATTGTACATTATCAAGATTAGAGAATGAAACTGGATTTTGTGTATCATAATATATAAAGAAATTTTCACAATTTACTTTTTCAACCATTAACTTGTTATTATCTTTATCCATAGTATTTTCCCAGCCAATTCTGATTCCTTTTCCTTTGGCTTTTTCACAGGCATATCTTAGACAAATGACAGTATTATCAAATTCCTCTTCATTAGTAATATCACTAGCAATAAAACTAGGGAACTGAAAAGTTTTTACTCCCATATCTTCAGCAATCATAATTGCTTGGTCTATTATATCAAATACTATTTGATGATCCTTTTTCTTACTCATACCATGGTCATGGTCACATAATGTATTAAGAGCAAAAGTAGCTATAGCAATATTATTTTCTTTTGCTAGTTCTAGATATCTTCTTTGCTTATCTTTATCTATTAAATGAAGTGAACCATTATTGTATTTAAGATCAATGGCAATTCCATCAAATCCTAATTTACCCGCAAATGAGAATGTCTCCTCTTCTTCCATTGGTAACATCCATGCACATAACCCTAATTTTATCATAAACATTCATTCCTTTCATTGTAATTAATATATAAACAAGATTTTAACTTTCCTAATCCTCACCTAGCATTCATTAATAAATATCTAAGCTTATAATACCACTATAATTTTCTTAATGAACAAACCTTATTATATATTAGCTGTCATTTGGAATCAATAGTTATATGCCACCTATACCTGCTAAAAGTTTATTCTATCAGAAAAAAGAACCATCTTAGTAAATAAAATGATTCTTTAACATGTTCAATATTCTTATATATCTATAATAAATTCATCCATATTTCATAAATCCAATGTGCCGATATACCAGCAGCCAAACCACCAAAAGTATGACTTATAATAGCTTTACCTGTTAGATTTCTACATTTCAGGCTATCCATCATTGCTACATGTGTACTTAAGTAACCACTCCAACACATTCCCATAGCTGTAAAGACTGCTATATCATTACCACCAACAAGATTCTCTTTTAATAATTTTGGTACAAGTCCGATAGCTGCACCAACAGAACCTAATGATGTGATTGGAACGGATACTGCTTCATAACTGCTGAATCCAAACATAGGATGTAATATAAAATTAAGTTTGTCAGCTAAGAATGTAAATAAGCCAACGCCTTCATAAGCTACACCTGTATATGCTCCTGTAACTGATGGTCCATTAGTCAGCATCATAACCAAAGTACAAATGATTAAAACCCCTGGAATAATAGAAAGACCTAAATCTACTCCTGATTTACCTCCTTCTAATAAAGACTCAAGAAGTCTAGAACCTATATTACCTTCTCTTACTTCTCTATATTTTAATATGCTAAAAGACTTGTCACAGCCTTCCACAGCCATATCATCTATACCAAATTCTTTTTTTGTAAAGTATAGCATTATACGTACACTTACAATACTTCCGATAACAGCTCCAATATTCCCGACTAACGCGGGTAATACAAAGCTTTCTCCAATGGGAGACTGTTGAGCTATCATGAAAGAGGTTACAACAAGCCCCATTCCAAAAGCCGTTCCTATGTTGGTAAGTGCTGGTAATTGATATTTCTTAAAATACCTTTTGAATCCTTTATCATTAGCTAAGGTAATGATTGCAGGATTGTCTGATAAATATGTAGTTACAACTCCTAATATTGCGGCACCTGGCATTTTATACAAGGGCTTCATGAGACAAGATAATAGTCTATTAAGAATTGATATTATTCCGAATTCTGATAAAACCGAACCAAATGCTCCTGCGAGTACTGTTATGCCCATTATGAAAAATACTGTATTAATTAGTAAATCATGTGCTGTGCTGATTAAGGTATTAAACATGTTGACTACTCCCATAATACTACACAGATAAGTAAAAAAAACTCCAATTATGATTAGTGATACAAGTCCTTCTACACTTATGGCTTTTTTAATATTTGCGTTGTTTTCCACATTTTTATCCTCCTCAATATAAGATTACTTACTTCCTCATTATATGAAGATTTTGTCCGTGAGTCAAACACTTTTTTATGTTATTTTTATAATTTTAATTAAAATATTATGTTTTTGTTTCTGTCTGACGTACAATCAATTTGTGTTTTTTGTTAAACACCTGATATATCTAGGTCTTCATATATTACATTTTAGTATACAAAAATACAATATATTTTATTTATTAATTAATGTTTAAATTTACATAAAAAACAGCAAACTATAGATAGAGGTAACGTAGCTTACTATTAGTAAAACTTATAAAACGACAAAAAGGAGAGATTTGTATGGCTACATTGTTATATATAACTGTTAATTCAAAACCTGAAGACTTATCAACCAGTAAAACAGTAGGTCGAATATTCATTAATAAGTACAAAGAGTTATATCCAAATGATACAATTGAAGAATTAGACCTGTATGAAGCAAATATACCAAGATTAAATTATAAATTATTTACTTCAAGAGCTACCTTAGCTAGTGGTGAAGATTATGATAAGCTTTCTGACGAAGAAAAGCAGCAAGTTGAACAAATAAGAGGTCTATGTGATCAATTTCTAAGAGCTGATAAATATGTTATTACAGCTCCAATGTGGAGTATTTTTTTCCCATCAATGTTAAAACAATATCTGGATTGTATTATACAAGATAAAAAATTAATAAATATAGATACTGTCAACAATAAAGTTTCTGGATTATTAGGAGATAAGAAAAGAAAAATGGTATATATCCAATCTTCTGGTGCTAAAATCCCGTTTCTTATATCTCCTTTCATGAATAAAGGAGTTAATTATCTACATGACATTTTTAAGTTCCTAGGATTGAAAAAATTTGACAAAATCCTCGTAGACGGAGTGGATGACAGTTCAGTTGGTAGAGATATGGCAATTCAGAATGCAACTGAAGAAATTGATGATATGATAGAATTTTTTTAGCAAAACAATATATTAAAGGAAGGGACTGTGCAATAATATTATCGCCAGTCCCTTTCTTATTTATTACCAAACATGCTATTTATATTTTTTCTATACCCTTACCAACAAATTTAATTTTACCTTCTTTTAAAAGTCTACCGACTGCTCTCTTAAATGCATTTTTGCTCATATTGAGTTCTGATTTTATTCTATCTGGAGAACTTTTATCATTTAAGTTCAACTTGCCATTGTTCTTAATCAATTTATCCATAATCTTTTTAGAATCATCATTCATCTGTAAATATGCTTTTTGTCTTAAACTAATATTGAGTTTTCCATCTTCTCTTACTTTAGTTACACGACCCTCAATGTGATCTCCGCTTTTTATGTTATTAAAAAGCTCATTCTTAGGAATTAACCCGTTATACTTATTATCAACAGCTACGAATGCACCTAATTCTTCTTTGACACTTATGACTATACCTTTTACTGTATCATCTTTTTTATAAGGTGATTCATTAGATAGATGTTTGTAGACATCCATAGTTGCACATAATCTTTCACTCTTATCAACATATAATGATACCAGATATTCATTATTAAGATGAACTTTATCTGTCTGCTCTCTAAATGGAAGGAATAAATCACGCTCTAATCCCCAATCCATGAAAGCACCTATCTTTGTTTGTTGAACAACTCTTAGTGGAGACAATTCACCAAGTACAAGTTTAGGTTTTCTTGTAGTTGCTATTGGTCTATCTTTAGAATCTTTGTAGATAAAAACTTCTAGTTGATGTCCAACTTTAATTCCTTCTGGAACTTGTTTTTTTGGCAAAAGGACTTCTTCTTTTTCTTTATCTTTTTTTTCGTCCAGATAATGATCAGAAATGAAACCATTCTCTTCTTTCTTCTCATTTTCATTACTAGTTAGAAAAATTCCTATTGGTGATAATCTCTTCACTGTTAATAACTGTACTTTACCTAACTTTATCATAAGTCACCTGCTTTACTTATATTTCTATAATTATTTTATGGTATTTAATATTATCTATACATCTCTTTTAATGTTTTAGTAACATCTTCATCTTCAATATACTCATCAAATGTTACTTTCTTATCAAATACTCCTGCTGGAGTTATCTCAATAACTCTATTAGCAATGGTTTGTATAAATTTATGGTCATGAGAAGTAAATAATAATGTACCTGTAAATGCTATAAGACCATTGTTGACTGCTTGAATTGATTCAAGGTCAAGGTGGTTGGTAGGTTCATCAAGCATCATGACATTAGCACCTGACAGCATTAATTTTGAGAACATACATCTAACTTTTTCTCCACCTGATAGAACTTTAGCCATTTTCAATGGTTCATCCCCTGAGAATAACATTTTACCTAAGAAACCTCTAATGAATGACTCTGCTTTTTCTTCAGAGAATTGTCTTAACCAATCAATGAGATTAGTCTCCACATCATTAAAATATTCTGAGTTATCCTTTGGTAAATATCCTCTTTTGGTTGTAACTCCCCATTTATATGTTCCTTCGTCTGGCTCCATCTCTCCCATTAAAATCTTAAATAATGTTGTTCTAGCAATTTCGTTCTTTCCAAGAATGACAATCTTCTCACCTTTTGCTATAGTGAAGGTAACATTGTTAAGCACTTTAACTCCATCAATAGTCTTGCTGATTCCATCAACCATAAGAATGTCTTTTCCTGCTTCTCTTTCTGGATTGAATCCTACAAAAGGATATCTCCTTGAAGAAGGTTGAATGTCATCAATGGTTATTTTGTCAAGTAATTTTTTTCTTGATGTAGCTTGTTTTGCTTTTGATGCATTAGAGCTGAATCTAGCAATAAATGCTTGCAGTTCTTTTATTTTTTCTTCTTTCTTTTTGTTTTGGTCATTTATAAGCTTTAATGCAAGCTGACTTGATTCATACCAAAAATCATAGTTACCTACGAATAATTTTGCTTTACCAAAATCAATATCCAACATATTAGTACATACTTTGTTAAGAAAATGTCTATCATGAGATACAACTATAACTGTTTTTTCATAAGTGATAAGAAACTCTTCCAACCAAGCAATGGCTTTAAAATCAATATGGTTAGTAGGCTCATCAAGTAGTAGAATGTCTGGTTCACCAAATAATGCCTGAGCAAGTAGAACCTTAACTTTTTCACTACCTTTTAGTTCTTTCATTGTCTTATAGTGCAAGTCTTTTTCTATTCCTAGTCCCATTAATAATCTCTCAGCGTTAGTGTCTGCTTCCCATCCATCAAGTTCAGCAAATTCTGCTTCCAATTCTGAAGCATGTTTACCATCTTCTTCGCTAAAATCTTCTTTCATATATAATGCATCTTTTTCAATTCTTATATCATATAATCTTTTATGTCCCATTACTACTGTATCTAAAACAACACAATCATCAAATTTGAAGTGATCTTGTTTTAAAACTGCTAGTCTTTCTCCTGGAGTAATGCTTACTTCTCCTTTAGTAGGTTCTATTTCACCAGATAAAATTTTGAGAAAAGTAGATTTTCCTGCTCCATTAGCTCCTATTACCCCATAACAATTACCTGGTGTAAATTTTACATTAACATCTTTAAATAATTTTTTCGTTCCAAATTGGAGTTCTAGTCCTGTTACTGTAATCAATTGTATTTCTCCTTCCAATATTCACATGTAAAAAGCGTGCTAAGCACGCTTCGTTTGTTATATTATACACTGTTTTCACAAAAAAAGAAATATATATTTTATTTTTTATCAAATAACTTATACCATAATAATATCATTAATCAAACAACTCTTCCATCTTAAAAAATATATCATTGGATTTTCCAAAGGAATAGTTAATTTTATACTTTTTATTATCTTCTCCCTTTGTATAAATAATTGTGTTGTTATCCCATGATAATAAAGTATACCACCTATCACTACTACTTATTACATTTGTCTCTTTTCTATTTATACAATCATAGATATATATGCCATTTCTTTCAATATTTTTTTCATATTTACTTTGATTATATCCTCCATATGTACTATCATATACTAGATATCTATCATTTATCCAACCATATTTACCTACACCCAATAATTCAATTAATAAATCCTCTTTATTTTCATCATATAATCGTATTCTATTTCCTGTATACATTGAGAAAAGATTCAATAGAAAAATATCTCCATTTGGTGATTTCTCACCACATAAATCAAATTTATCTTTTAACTTATTATCATCATCTAATAGCCTTTCCATTTCACAATTATATATGGAATCCTCATCTAATAATATTTCTATACCTTGATTTAATAACTCATTTTTCCTATTTTGTATATCACTTATATTATCTGGAAGTGATATATCATCAATTATGTCTCCAACATAATTTCCGTATATTTTTAATTTCACGTAATTGCTATCATCTATACCAGTGTCTACTGATTCAACAATAATTCCCCTGTTATCATAATTGTATACGGTTAGTGTAGATTCTCCACTAATATAATCATAATCCTTCCATAAAATATCAATAAAATCACTTGGAACCTTAGCTTTATTATAAGCCTTAAAAGCTTTATTGATAATTGTCTTATCATAATCGGTCCTTGGATAAATTGATATTTCTTCAATATTTTCTTTTCCTATAAAAAACATATAGAAACGTTCAAGTTTATATCCAATAAGCCCTATATCTTCATTAACGAAATGTGGACTGTCTAGAATTGATGTGATATCTTCTAATGATGAATTCATATCTATTTCACCCATTATTTTATCTTGAAACTCATTATTGAATATTAAACTATATATATGATTATTATCCTCATTATTAGTAAATTGAACTTTTAGACCACCATTACTATATGTCTGATAATACAATACGGGTCCGCCTGCCACCAAATCAGTAGGTCTAAATATAATTTGTTCAAAGTCACCCAGTAAAAAATTTAAACCTTCCTCACTCCAATTATTCTTTAATAAAGCATTTATAAGAGTGGCGTCTGTCTCAACAGTCATTTTAGCTTCATTTGTTTGATATATTTCATAACCACCTATAGCGACTACTATGATTATACCTACTATTATTATTATTTTCTTCATTTCATATCTCTCCCTGACCAAATGTAATTATTATGTAAAATACTATAACCCATTAAAATTGATTTGAAATTAATTGCCTAATATAATACATATATAACATTATACATCAAAATATAATAATACCAAGTATTAATTTATTCTATAATATATCAAACCCTTTGATTATATAAACTAAATCAAAGGGTTTATGTATGTTATAAGGAAATATTTTTAGTTATATTAATAAAAATTATATTATATAAACCATATAGGACTAGTCCATCCAAAATGACCATTCTCTAACACGACTCTAATATAATAATAAGTATCTTTATCTAACTCTTCCCTATCAGTAACGGTTATATCCATATAGTTAGTTGTACAGTATTCACTACAGAAAACTTCTCCGTTTCTTATAACTTCAACTTTTTTAATATTACTTGGTGCTATAGTTTTTATATTTATGTCTCTAGGACTTTTATCGCCTTCATTGATACTTCCCATATCATAGCCATTAATATCAAACTTGATTACAGTTCTTGGGTGCGTAGATGCCAAAGTCTTGCGGCTGCTCAGGGACTCAAAAATACTTTCTCTAGTTTTTTCAGAAGCATATACACCTGTAATTCCTCCATAACCTGGGTTTCCATCATGACCATCACTGTTAGCGGCTGTACCCCATTTCTTACCACTATTCAGAAAATCGACAACTGTATTTCCCTCAACATTTGCTCTTGCTTTTAATATCATAGGATGTTTATCATTTTCAAATCTTCCCCATTGACTGGAATAGATTTCGCATAATACTTCATGTTCATTATCCTCTTTCCAGTTCTGTGTATCAAAACCAGTGAATTTCTGTTCTTGTTCATCTTTTCTAGGTCTTCCATTACAGTATCTATGTAGATGAGGTATAGATAAAAACTCTTTTCCTTTATAGAACTTCCACATATCACCAATATCCAATACATCCTCTGAAGGATATTCATAACTGCTTAGACAATCCCTGAACAATACTACTGTATCCCCTCTTTTACTATGAAGCTCAATTCCTGGGAACGTAACTAGACTGCCTTTTTCATAGAATCTATCTGACTCTGTTCCAATTTTATTCCAAGTATCTTTATCTACATTAACACTTCTATCTTCATTAAACATAAAAGTCTGTTCAGAAATACATATGTAATCTAATCTAGAGACTTCTTTTGCATATAGATATCCTTCACTAGGATATGCTCCACAATCGTTGTCTCTTATGTTGGCAGTAAGATTGGAATGTGTATGAATATCTCCCCAATATAGATTGTCTCCTGAATCATCACATAATAAAACTGCTTTTTCTACATGTAAATCAGTATCTTCTACTATTATTTCGTAAAAACCTTCTTTACTTACCTTACCTAAAAACTTATCCTCAACTTTAGTTATTGTAGTTTTTTCTTTTGTATCCAAGTTACTTATTACTAATTTGAAATTATCTGTATCATAGTCAAATATAGGATTATTGAATCTATCTACTACATTTATATCAATATTGAATTCTTCATCAGTTTTTATAATAGATGGTGCAGTTAAAACTATTCTCTTTGCTTTATCAGGTACTACCTTCACTAATGGAAATGCCTTGATTTCTTGGTACTCACCATTACCCATTTTATCAATAAAGACTTTATAAATTAGATATGTGCCATTTACCCTAAAAGAAAATTGTGAGACTCTAGAAGGTGTGCACTCTCCTTCTAACCAAGGTCTGTCAATACCTCCAAACTTGATTTTAATTGTTTGTCCTTCTTTTAGGCCATTATCTAGTGTTACAACAGCGATACGATTGCTGTCAACCCATCCTGTTATATGACTAAAAGCACTAGGAACTTTTTCTATTCTTACGTCAACCTTAATATCATCTTCTTCACCAACAGCATAGATATAATTGGGTTTCCAATAATCGTAGGTTTGAAGATATTCCTCACTTCTTTGATGTTGATAAGCTGGAACAAGAATCTTGATACTTCCACCTTTTTCTATATTTTCTTTTGCCTTGAATTGTAATTCCCACTCTAATTCACCATTAACAACTATCTCATCACAGATATTAACTACTAATGTCCCTACTTCAGTATTAACTGTATGTTCTTTCATAGCTCACTTACTCCTTTACAATAATATTTATTTGAATACATTACTTTCATAATGAAAGTAAATTAATAAAAAAATAACCTCTCTTATCCTAATTAGATTTTAGCATAAAATATATATATTTTCAATATGAATAAATATATTAATTATATTACAATCATACAATTATACATTAAAAACTTTGTCCATAATAAGCGCAGTAGCACTATATTCTATCATCATTTTCTCTTTTGACCTGATTACCCAATCTATATCATTTAACTTAATGTCAAAAGCTAAATCTTTTACAAGGTTCTTCAAGATACTTAGTGCATCCTCATAGTAATCAAAAATCTCTCCCGATAAAACTACCACATCTGGATTAATTACGACCAATAGATTAGAAACAGCTATAGCTATTTTGTTAAGGGCATTATTTATTATATCGACACATATTTCATCCTTAACATTTGCCATTTTACATATATCAGTAAGTGAAACATTTTTATCACCTTTTTTATCTCTATAAGCCTTTTCTATTGCCCCTTTGGAACAATAAGCTTCCAAATGACCTTTTTTGCCACAATAACATTCTTCACCATCAGGTTGAATTATCATATGACCAATCTTACCAGCAAGATTATTTTTACCTCTCACCAATTGATTGTTACATATAATACTACCTCCAACGCCTTCACCTAAGTAAATATATATCAGACTCTTTTTATTATTGCTTAGCTTATTATTAATCAGATATTCTCCGATTAAATCAGTATTGGTATTATTTTCAACCATTATTACACAATTATATCTTTCCTCTAAAAATCTCTTGATATCTACATCTTCAATGCCTTTCTTAAGTTTTAATATAGTCCCTGATTTATAATCTAATATACCTCTTGATGCAACACCAATGCCCAACAGCTTGTCTTTACTAATCTGCGCATTGTTAATAGATGCTGTTATTAGCTTATCCAACTCTTCCAATAAAACATCTGCATTATTTATTGCTACTATACTTAGAGTATCCTTGTAGATAATCTCTGACTTAAGATTAGTGATACAGATATATATACTACTCTTGGAAATGTTGATACCTATTATATAGCTGGCATTTTTATTAACTATAAGACTTATTGGTTTTCTCCCTACATAAGTATCTTCTTTACCAACTTCCATAACTAAGTCTTCCTTAATTAGACTCTCAACAATTCTGGAAACCGAAGGTGCTGATAATTTTAATGTCTTCTCTATGTCAGTTCTTGATATTGGTCCATCTTTCAATATCATCTTGAAAATCTTAATCTTATTTATTGATTTCATTTGAGATTTACCCTTTTTTTCAATCTTGAACAATAAAATCTCCTCCATAACAGTTTTATTAATTGATATAATATTATACAAAATATGAAATTTTTTCAATAGCATTGGATATTAAAAATAAAATAATGCTATAATTGGTTAATATTTTTTGTTAATTAATTAACAAAATCATTGACTTTTTTTTAATTTTTGTTAATATATATATGAACCTAATACAATAGACTTATGTATTAGCATATAAAAACAGTTAGATGAAAAACTCATATTAATTATATACCAAAATATTATATAATCAACAAATGTATATATAAATCTTTATATTAATAACTAAAAATTTCATTAAATATATTTAACAAATTTTATAGGTAATACATAATTATTATATTAAAAGGAGTGGTTAAAATGTTAACAATTAATATTTGTATAGGTAGTGCATGCCATTTAAAAGGGTCTTATTCAGTCATTTCAAAGCTCCAAGAATTAGTTAAAGATCAATCTTTAGAAGATAAAGTTGAAATAAAAGGTGCTTTTTGTCTTGGAAGATGCACCGAAGCAGTATCAGTCAAAGTAGACGATAAAATATATTCAGTCTGTCCAACTACAACTGAAGAATTTTTCAATAACGAAATCTTAACTAAGTTACCACAACAGTAAGGGGGTTATTATTATGAAGATAATGGATTTTTTACCTGCTAATTGTAAGAATTGTTATAAGTGTGTAAGAAATTGCCACGTAAAAGCAATAAGAATAGTTGATGACCAAGCACAGATTATGGAAGACCATTGTATCGGTTGCGGACAATGTTTTGTAGTCTGTCCACAGAATGCCAGAAATATAAAAAGTGATTTAAGTGCTATAAAGAATTCTATACAAAGTACTAAAAAAATGGTTGTTACATTAGCACCCTCTTATAGTGGTATTTATAAAAAACCAAAAAAACTTATAGCTGCTCTAAGAGCACTTGGTTTTGAAGTAATAGAAGAAACAGCAATAGGTGCAGAAATAGTAAGTGACTTATATAAGGAATATATGGGTAATCATAATGATACGAAGAACCTGATTACTTCATGTTGTCCATCAGTGAATTTATTGATACAACGTTACTATCCAGAATTACTCCCCTACCTGCTCCCTGTAGTATCTCCTATGATAGCCCATAGCATATTACTAAAAGAAAAATACGGTCAAAATTCATTTATTACTTTTGTAGGACCATGTATTTCTAAAAGATGTGAAGCTTTTGGTTACCAGGAAACTGGAGATATTGACGCTATTCTATCCTTTGAGGAACTGGATACTTGGTTACATGAAGAAGGAATAATACTGAATGACCTAGAAGACTCATACCTTGATTCATCAGCTTCCTCATATGGTCAGAGATATCCTCTAGAAGGCGGTATCTTAAAAGGAATTGAAGATGACATTACTAGAAATGGATATCGTTCAGTAAGTGTTACAGGTATAGAAGACTGTAAAAATTTATTTGAAACATTATCAAAAGAAGATGTTGGAAATCTATTCATAGAAGCAAATATATGTGCCAACGGATGTATCAATGGTCCAGCTGTCAGCAAGAATAGTGAAAATGTTCATCTAAGACAACTTCATGTTGATGATTACTTAGAGGAAAAAGAAACTCTAGAATATGAATTAACCAACAAAAGAGTTTATAATCGTTCATTTACCAATAGCCATGTTACTAAAAAACTTGCCTCAGAAGAAGAAATAAAAGAGATTCTAAAATCAATGGGTAAAGTTGTTAAGGAAGATGAGCTTAATTGTGGTGCCTGTGGTTACAATACCTGTCGTGAAAAAGCCCAAGCTGTATATGAAGGTATGTCTCAACCAGAAATGTGCATCCCTTACATGAGAAGTAAAGCTGAAAAACTTTCAAACCTCATTTTTGAAAGCACACCTAACATAATCCTATTATTAGATGAAAACCTTAATATCGTTGATGTCAACCCTGCTTGTGAAAGTGCTTTTATGATTCATTCCAACTTATCAAAAGGCAAAGCTTTATCAACATACATTGATGATAGTGATTTTAGACAGGTTTTAGAAACAAAACGAAATATTGTTAATAAGAGAGTAGTTTATTCTCATTACAATTTGATTGTTAATGAAACCATTTTATTTTTACCAAAACAGAATCTGATTATGGCTATTTTATATGATGTTACTAATATAGAAAAGAAAAACCAAGAACTTATTAATCTTAAGAAAAACACTTTGGAAGTGGCTGATAATGTCATTGAGAAACAAATGCGTGTTGCTCAAGAAATAGCTAGTCTCCTAGGTGAAACAACCGCTGAAACAAAGATTACTTTGATGAAATTACAACAGATTGTTTTAGGCGAGGAAGGTGTTACTAAGTGAAATATTTTATAGATATTTTTCATAATAGCATTAATAAATACGGCGAACAGCTATGTGGTGACAAAGTAGAGATAATACGTACAGAAGACAGTGTAATCGCTGTTCTATCTGATGGATTAGGAAGTGGTGTAAAAGCTAATATACTTGCTACCCTAACAGCAAAGATAGCAGCAACTATGCTGAAAGAAGGGGCAAGTATAAAAGACACAGTGGATACTATTGTGAATACTCTACCTGAATGTCAGGTAAGGAAACTTGCCTACTCTACTTTCACTATGATAAAAATAGATAAATCAGGAGAAGTATATATTGCAGAATACGATAATCCACCGATTTTTATATATCGCAACGGGATAGATTTGGCATTAAATAAACGTAAAATTGATATTAACGGTAAAACCATTTTAGAAAGCAATTTCAAATTAATGGTTGGAGATAACATCTCTGTCATAAGTGACGGTGCTGTCCATGCAGGTGTTGGTGCACTTCTTAATCTTGGATGGCAATGGGACAATATCAATGACTATCTTAGAGACCTTGCGAAAGTGGAAAAAACATCACGTAACATAAGCGGTAATTTCATTGGAGTATGTAACAATCTATATGAAGACCATCCTGGTGATGATACCACTATAATGAATATCAGAGTACGTGAAATAGAAAATATAGACCTGTTTACAGGTCCTCCCGAAGATAGGGATATGGATAAATGGATAATCAATAAATTATCCAAGGGCAATAGTAAAAAAGTAATATGCGGAGGAACTACAGCAAATATAGCTTCCAGAGAATTGAATCGTGAAATCTATGTAGACATAGAAACCATGGCAAAAGACGTACCTCCTATGGCATATATGGATGGTATTGACCTAGTAACTGAAGGAGTACTGACCTTAAAACAAACTCTAGAACTGCTTAAAAATTATTCTAGAGAAGATTTCACTACTAAAGCCAACTATCTGAATGAAAATAATGGAGCTAGCAAACTAGCCAATTACTTAATAAATGAATGTACACATGTACATTTCTGGGTAGGAAAAGCAGTTAATCCTGCTCATCAAAACCCTAATTTCCCTACCAGCCTTAACATTAAGCTAAAGATTGTAGGAGAATTAGCAAATGAACTAGAAAACATAGGTAAGCAAGTTACTATAACCTATATCTAGATACTTACACTAAATACTTATGTGAATTAATCATATAAAGTCTATATACAGTTGTTTCATAATTAGGAGGAAGACAATGAGAAAATTTGAAACTAATGTGCAACTACTAAAATACAAAGTACTAAAAGAAGTAGCTTCATCTGCACTAAACAATACATTAGAAAAAGATATATTAGATATTCCAAATAAAATCATCCCTGGTCCTAAACCAGAAACCAGATGTTGTATATATAAAGAAAGAGCTATAATAAATGAACGAGTTAAATTGGCAATGGGGGGCGACGCTGACAATGATAACACAATACAAGTTATTGATATGGCCTGTGATAGCTGTCCTATCCAAAAATACTCTGTTACAGAAGCCTGCAGAGGCTGTATAGCTCACAAATGTAAAGAAGCCTGTCCATTTGATGCAATAGATTTTTCTGGACAAAAAGCTCACATAGATACAGATAAGTGTAAAGAATGTGGTAGATGTGCAAATGCATGTCCTTACAATGCCATTATTGAAATCCAAAGACCTTGTGTAAAAGCTTGTAATGCAGATGCAATAAGCATAGACCCAGATACTAAAAAGGCTTCAATAGATTATGAGAATTGTATCAGCTGTGGTGCCTGCGTATACCAATGTCCTTTTGGCGCTATTATGGATAAATCATCTATAGTGGACGTAATTAGACTAATTGAGGAATCTGCTAAAAACAATAACTACAAAGTATATGCTATGATTGCGCCTGCCATTTCTAGTCAATTTACTTATGCCAAAATAGAACAAGTAATCACTGGAATCAAGAAATTAGGCTTTCACAATGTTGTCGAAGTTGCCTTAGGTGCTGATATTATTGCGTACTATGAAAGCACACAAGTTGCAAAAGAACTAGGCGAAAAAGAATGGATGACTACATCCTGTTGTCCTGCATTTGTTACATATATCAAGAAAAACTATCCTGATCTTATAGATCATATATCAACTGCTGTTTCTCCTATGATTGCTACTTCACAGCTTATCAAGAATACGGACCCTACAGCAAAAACTGTTTTCATTGGTCCATGTACTGCTAAAAAATCAGAAATCAATGAACCTGACCTAAAAGGTGAAGTTGATTATGTTCTTACATTTGAAGAGTTACAAGCATTATTTGATGCTCATGATATAAAAGTAGAAGAATGTGACGAAGGGATTCTTGATAATGCTTCTTATTTTGGAAGGATATTTGCTAGATCTGGTGGGGTTACAGATGCGATTAAGCATGTTGTAGAAACCAACAATCTGGATATTGATATTAAGCCTGTAGTATGTGACGGACTAAATGAATGCTCCAAAAATCTGAAATTAGCAAAATTCAACCGTTTACAAGGTAACTTTATTGAAGGAATGGCTTGTGAAGGTGGTTGCATATGTGGTCCCGCTTCACTATCCCATGGAGCCAAGGATAAAAAAGAAGTAGATAAATATGGTAAATTGGCCATTGAAACAACTGTTAATGACGCTATTAGAATATTCAATATGGATTCACTTAACTTGAACAGAGAAAATCATGAATAAATATACCAACCATTAACTTTACATACATATTTTTATTATGTCTATATGATGATTATTACCCCTTTCCCAATCATTGTATAGGCATATTATTTTTATGATTATAATTTCTATATTTACAGGATTCATACTACGATCTACACTCTTTACAAGTCCCTTGCATTACTATAGTTACATCCTCAACATTTACACCATATGTTTCTTCAGTATAGTTTTTGAGTTTCACTATATCAAGTCCAATCTTGGCATCATTACAATCAAATACTTTTTTGCATTCTTTACATTTAAAATGGACATGCAGACATTTTTCACTGAAAACCTTTAGTTCATAGTAATTAACTTTATCAATCATTATTTCATTAATAATTCCTGCTTTAGTCAGTAATTCTACTGTTCTGTATACCGTTGCAAAACCAATCCCAGTAGCTTTTAATTTGTCATATATCTCCTCTACCCTAAAATGCTCTTGGTGATTCAAAAGAACTTCTAACACAGCTCTACGTCTTGAAGTCAATTTTATGTCCTTTTCATTTAATAATTTTTCTATCATCAATAATTTATTTTCCATAACATCACCTTTACACTTATTTTTATAATATTAAATATGGATAGCAAAAACTAATTTATAAATAAATTGTAGAGAGAGGAGAATATATTCCTTCTTTGCTATCCATAATAAAATATCATTTGCAACTAATACTTATGATTATTCTTCACAGCCTTCATCATGATGTGAATGATCGTGGCAAACACTTCCTGTAGATTCTAATTTTCCATCAAGATAACTCTTAATAACTTCATCTAATTCTCCTGAAGCACCAACAATTACTGAAATATTATTTTCGTTGAATAGTTGTTGAGCAGTTGCACCCATTCCTCCAGCAATAATTACATTAACATTTTTTTCTCCAAGAAATCTAGGTAAAAAACCTGGTTTGTGACCTGGGTTAGCTACTAATGTAGTGTCTTTAACCTGATTATTTTCTACCTCATAGATTTGAAATCCTTCACAATATCCAAAATGTCCTGAAACTACATTTCCTTCCTTTGCTATAGCTACTTTCATTATAAATTCCTCCTTGAATAATATTTATTATTTGATTTTATTTTGTATAGTCATTAAGTTTTTTCCAGATATTTTTAATTTCTTTTGCTGCCATACTATTTTCGTATAGCACAATAGGCTTAAGTTCATTGATTGATTTTTCAACTGTAGTGTCAAAAGGTATCTTACCAATCAAATCAATATTTTTAGCCTCACAATAAGCTGATATATCTTTTGTTACCTCTTCATTGATATCATACTTATTGATACATACTAATGGTTTTATCTCAAAAAACTCTACTACTGAAAGTACTCTCTTAAAATCATTAAGACCTGATTGACTTGGTTCAACAATAATAAGAGCAATATCGCAACCAGTAACAGAAGCCATAACAGCACATCCTACACCAGGTGTACCATCCAAAATGTACATGTCATCTTTACTTCCATAACTTAATGCATTTTTCCTGACATCAGTCACTAGTTTTCCTGAACCTTCAGCACCCACTATCATCTGGGCTCTTGATAATATTCCTTTTGAAGTTTTAGTTATTATGGTATCACCTGTAACTTCATCTTCCATTTTGATAGCGTCATAATCACAAACTACTGTACATGCTGCACAGCCTTCACACTTCAATTCATCTACTACACCATCTTTTATTGCATCATATCTGCACATGTCTTCACAAGCTCTGCATAAGGTACACTTATCTCCATCAACATGGGCTACTTTAGCACCTATATATGGTTCGCTCTTAATATCTTCACCGCCTAAAACGATATGAAGATTAGAAGCATCTACATCACAATCACATTTAATACTATTTTCACTAAGATAGGCAAATGATGCTGCAATAGTAGTTTTTCCTGTTCCGCCTTTTCCACTTATTATTACAAGCTGCATCCTATCGCCTCCTCTATGTTGCTCATTATGTCAGTGAACATCTTTTTATATTTTTCATCATTAATCAATAGTTCACCTTTAGAGTACATAACTGCAATATCTCTGTCGAAAGGAATAGTTCCAATAATATTAATGTTATCATCTTTGCAATACTTTGATGTAGCATTATCTTCTTGTGACATTCTATTGATGATAACTCCAAAAGGTATTTTCATCTTACGTACTAATTCTACTGCAATTTTAAGATCATGTAAACCAAATTCTGTAGGTTCTGTAACTAATATTGCATAATCAACACCTAGTAATGGTTTGACAACATTACATGAACTACCTGGTGAACAATCAATAATTGTAGTTTTATCATCTATCATGCCCTTGAGTCTACTGATGATTGGTCCTGCCATAGGTTCTGTAACATTAAGTGTTCCGCTAAGGCACTCCATATCATCACTGTAGCCTGTTTCAATCTTACCTATAGGTCTATCTTTTTCAACAATAGCCATAGTTGGACATACAGCTCTACATGCACCACAACCGTGACATAACTTTTCAAAAAGTATTACTCTGTCAGTATGAACTAATGCATTGAACTGACAGATATCTACGCACTTCTTACAATGAATGCATTTATCTTCATCTACGTAAGGAACAGGTATACTTACTTCCTTACTTTTGATATCTTGTGGTTTTAGAAAGATGAATCCATTAGGTTCTTCAACATCACAATCAATATATCTAACATTAATTAATTTGGCAAGATTGGTTGATACTGTTGTCTTACCAGTACCTCCCTTGCCGCTTAAAACCGCGATTTGCATAACAAATTCCTCTTTTTCTATAGTATTTATCTAATCTAATTATTATTTTCCAATTCCCATATGTGATGCACCAGGTTTATCAATACTAATTAATTTTCCTTCATTATAGTAACCTACCTGCTCTTTTACCTTATCTCCCAACATCTTATATATCTTAATATTACCTGCTTGAAGAACTCTAATGGCATTTGGTCCTAGATTACCTGTAATTACAACATCTACACCATTATCTACTACAATCTGAGCTGCTTTGATTCCTGCTCCCTGTGCTGCTTTTGCACCTTCATTCTCTACAAATTCATATTCTTTAGTTTCATCATCATAGATAGCATAGAAAGGACATCTACCGAATCTACCATCTGCCAAACCGTTAATACTATCTACTGTACTTGAAATACATATTTTCATTTTTATTACTCCTTCCATTTTATATTAATAATAATGGATATATACTTGCAAGTAATCAATTCATTATTATATTTTATTTATCCTCCTCTATTATATACCCATTATTGGCAAATGCCAATAACTTTTTTATAAAAATTTAAATTTTATCAATAGACATATGTCCTAGTTATGTTGTTAATAAGTATGTATAATGATATAATATCATTGAGATTATTCCACAAAAAGGAAAAACGTGCTGCTTTATGCAAAGTACTTTTTGTTGATTAATCTTATTGAATAAACTAACAAGTTTATTCATAAGACTAACATATATAAGTAATAACTAAAACCTACTTATATATACTAAAATTTATATTGTAAAGGAGAAATTTTATGAGTATACCAACACCACATATTGAATGCAAAGATAAAAATCTTATTTCTAAGACAGTACTAATGCCAGGTGACCCTTTACGTGCTAAATTTATTGCAGATACTTATCTTACAGATGTTGTAAAGTTTAATAATGTTCGTAATATGTTCGGTTATACTGGAAACTACAAAGGGAAACGTATTTCTGTTATGGGTTCAGGAATGGGTATGCCAAGTATAGGTATTTATTCTTATGAATTATTTAATTTCTATGATGTAGAAAACATTATTCGTATAGGTTCTTGTGGTTCTTATACTGAGGACTTAAAACTATATGATGTTATTTTAGTTGATGAAGCATGGTCAAAATCAAGTTATGCAAAAGTTCAAAATGGTTACGATAAAGATGTAATTGAAGCATCAAAAGAATTGAATGAACAAATTGCAAAACATGCTGAAGAGCTTAATATACCTATTGTTAGAGGTCGTATACATTCTTCTGATGTATTTTATTCCAGTGATTTAGAAGTATACAAGAGCTACAGAGATGATTATGGTTGTTTAGCAGCTGAAATGGAGTCTTTTGCTTTGTTTGCTAATGCAAAAGTATCTGGTAAAAATGCAGCTTGTATATTGACTGTTTCTGATTCAATTGCTACAAAAGAGGAAACAAGTAGTGAAGAGCGTCAAAATGCTTTTACTAGGATGATGGAGATTGCTTTGCAGTTTGCTGAATAAATTGGGGTGATTTTTATTTATAGGCTAACGGTCGTGTAGGGAGTATAGGGGAATATTCCGTCAGCCAGTTAAACGTCCGTGTTTAAAAGGCTGAGTTCGCCGTCCATGGCTCACTGCTCCATATTCCCCTATACTCCCTACACTCGTTGGTTTTGAATCATACCTGTTTTAAAAACTTTAAAAGATCTAGAAGATTAATAGAAAGTAGAACTTTCTATTAATTTGCCCCCGAAGATTCCTTCTTTGACTTATGTTAAAGGAGGGATTTTTTTATATATTAAAATAATATATAATATTTTTTAGCACCACATATCTCAATAATTAGTGCTACTCCTTAATCTTCATAAAAAATTACAAATTAGATTAATATATTTATATAGTTAAGATTTTAGTTCAAGTACAATATATGTATGATAAAATTTTTTATTGGAGAGGTGAAATCATGGATAGTAAGGATAGCAATTATATATCATCACTATTGAATGATGGGAAAGTATTAGATAAGAATGAAATAGTAGGATTGTTGAATGTGGTTAATGGTTCGGAGGATTTTTACTCGATTTTGTGTAAGGCAGACGAATTGACTAGAAGTGAATTTAATAACAAGGGCATAATATTTGCACAGATTGGTTTGAATGCTGAGCCTTGTTCGGTTAATTGTAAGTTCTGTTCTATGGGAGAGAAGCATTACTCTTTGGATACTAGTTGGAAGAAGTCTGTTGAGGAAGTTTTAGTTGAGATTAGGGATTTGGTTGAAAAAGGTATTGATGATCTGTTTTTGATGACTACTGCTGATTATCCTATTGATGAGTATCTTAGGATAGGTATGGAAGTGAGAAAGGTCTTGCCTGGGGATGTTAGGCTGGTAGCTAATATAGGTGATTTTGATGTGGATGTAGCTAGGCAGTTAAAGGAAGTTGGTTTTACAGGTATTTATCATATTAATCGATTGAGGGAAGGTATAGATACGGAAGTCAATACTGAGACTAGATTGAAAACTCTAGCTGCTATAGCTTCAGAGAACTTGGAATTATATTATTGTGTAGAACCTATAGGTCCAGAGCATAGTTATGAAGAGATTGCGGATGAGATAATAAGAGCTAGGGATAATAATGTTAGTGTTATGGCTGTTATGCGAAGGATACCTGTGAAAGGGACTCCGTTATTTGATAAGGGGCAAATATCTGCTAGAGAATTAGCTAAGATTGCGGCTGTATCGAGAGTTGCTTCAAGACCAAAACGAGCTATGAATGCTCATGAAGTAACTCCTATGACTTTAATCTGTGGTGTTAATCAATTGTATGCTGAATATGGAGCGAATCCTAGGGACCATCTATCTGTTACAGAAAAAAGCAGAGGGTATTGTGTTGAGGATGTTAAGAAGTTATTGTTAGATGCGGAGTATGAAGTGTAGACATTTTGAGGATTATATTTTATTACATATTCTTTTATTGCATATTTAATGTTCATTTAATTACATAAGATAGTATCTGTGAACTTATTTAATATTTAAGCAAACAGATACTATTTTAGAATTATATACTCTATATGGCTTCTATTATTTTAATTATCAGATCTGATAATCCAACGTTATAGCCGCTGAAAGCATATACTACATTTAGACCTTTATTGGTTAATAGAATCAATGGTAATTTGTCAGGGTCAACGTATACTCTTCTGGCTATAGGTGAGGCATTAGCAGCTGATTCATCATAATAGATTTGTATATTAGGATATACTTTTAGTGTGTTATTTAGTGTAGCATTAGTTAAGGCTTCTTTATTCCTTAGTACAAAGATGATGTTGCAGGGTAGCTTATTTAGTATATCTTGATGTTCCAGCATTTCATTTAGAACATGTTCTGTTGGTTCTTTGCCTTCTTCTATCCAGATGATGATATTCTTTTTATCACCTAGTATATTACTTGCTATTATTTTATTGTTATCTTTGTCTGTTAACTTGAAATTATTGATTTCAATATTTTTAAACATATCCTCTAGTTTGCCTTGGCGTAAGGAGAGTCCTAATTCTTTTTCAACAAATAGTATGAAACAGTATTTCTTTGAGAAGATACTTCCATTAGGCATTCTGTTGGATGTTATGATTCTGTAGTTTCCTGGTTCCAATTCTAAGGTAAGTTTGTCATTAACCCATTCCCTGTCAACAAGATCGAGGGTTTCATATACTCCATTATTTAATTTGGCTATAGTGAAGTTCAACCAATATTTCCAGTTGGTATTATCTTCGTTGATAAGAGTTAGTTTGATAAGACTCTTCTGTAATATATGGTTAACGTTAATGAATCTATCTTCAGTATAGTATTGCAATTCAAGATTTTCTTTGTCTATTCTTGCAGGGATACCTAGTGTACGACAAATAGCGACGAAGAGTATTTTCTTGGACATGCTGTTCCCTTTTTTAAGCTTGAGCAAGTCCACTGGATTAGTGGATAGTGGGTTATATTCTAATTTTGGTAGTTCAGTAATGTATGTATCTATATAATCCCATATGCTCGTTGGGTGTTCAATAAATCTATTCTTTGTGTCTACGTCAAAATAATCTAATATGGACTTTCTATAATTTGTAATCATTTCAAAATGTACTCTAGGATTTATAATATAATTTTGGAATATCTCTTCTGGATAGTTGCTTTTGTATTCCATAGAATATATTAGATGTTCCTTGAGTATATTGTTAGTGATATCTGTGTAATCTTTATTAGAAAGACTCGTTAATAACATTATTTTATCATCTATTGAGCACTTTAATTTGCTGTCAATGAAAGCTTTGATTTCTTGGTAATTACCCTTAGATTTTATGAAGATATCTTTTAGAGCATCATCTTTATAATTATTTTCATTCATTAACTTTGATACATCGTCATGGGTGATAAAATTGCTTTCTTTTTGTTTTCGTTTGTCATTGCACTTTGCGAAGCGTTTTTTACCTGATTCTTTTTCACTATCTGTAAGACTTATAGCATATTTCATGTTATCAATAGGTGGAACGATATCAATATCCTCCACTACTACTTCCTCTATTATAGAATCATTCCATGAAAGAACTATCTCATCTTGGTTTCTGGTATCTACAAGTTTATTTATGAATCTATTATCCTTGACAGCATGAATATAGATATCTCCAAGTCCTAGTGTTACTCCAGCTATTCCGTCATTATTAGTAATAACCGTAGCTACAGGATAGAACTCAGAATAATTAAGTACTTCAAATCGAACTTTTACTTTATCCATAGGTTTATTATTAGAATTTAGTATTTTGACTACTAATTTCTTGGTATCTGCGTAGTTTTCTATACTATTCACAAGAGCTGCTTTGTCATTTTTAGATATCAGTTCTTCATCAACTATCTGATTCACATTATTCATAGAAGTAAAAATTCTGCTGTTAATGAGCATTGCTCTAGATGCTGCAGCTGTAAACCATCCTATGTTTAGTGAGGGTTCTGGTTCACAGGCTCCAAGATAATTCCACTTACCATCACACCATACTTCTACCCAAGCATGATTATCGTCACAGTGTGACCATCTAGGAACATACACCTGTCTAGCTGGAATACCAACACTTCTAAGGGCTGTAACTGTGAAAGTGGATTCTTCTCCGCATCTACCGTAAGCCGATCTTAGAACTGTAAGTGGAGAAGCTGTTCTTTCGTCAGTTGTTTGATATGTGGCTTGTTCCAAGCACCAATAATTGACTTCGATTACAGCTTCTGGCATGTCCTTGTCTTTTATTCTATCAATAAGATTATTATAGAAAGTACGTCTACAATCTTCTATATTCTCATTATTGATACGATAGAACATCACATATTTAAGGAATATGTTTGCTGGTATTTTCTCTCCCCAAGGCATATTTTCTTTTAGAAAAAGTCCATGTCTTACATAACTTAAATATATATCAAAGCTATAATTTGCCATATCGCTTAGAGGCATACATGTATATAAGAACTTAATGCAATACTGTTCTATTTCTTTACATTGATCTAATCCCCTTTGTATTTCTTGTTTCTTATACTCTATAAGTTTCAGAACTTCTTCAAAATCAGCATCAATAGTTTTCTTAAGTTCATTAGAAAACAACATATATAACACCTTCTTTTATTATTTTAAATTACTTATAAGTTTCTCTAAGATATCTTTTACCTGTGATATTTTTGTGGAACTTGTCTGCCATATACTATATTCACTTAATGAGGCAATACCCATGCTTACCTCTTCTTTTCTGTATTCCATAGAACTGTTTATTACCTCTTTACCAGACATATGATATGAGACAGCTCCAGTAAATTTATACATTTCTTCAATTATATCTGCCTTAACACCGCCACCTATAAGAATATCTACTTTGTCCTTAGAATTGTTGACCAACTCTCTGATTAGTTCTTTTCCATCATAGCAGCTATTCTTCTGTCCGGATGTTAGAATGGTATTGATTCCTAATTGTTTTGCCTGTTCTAATGTTTTTAAAGGATTCTTGCACATATCAAAGGCACGATGTAATGTTATATGCATTCCTTTTGCAATATGGATCAGCTCATTCATTCTATCTATATCTAAAGTTCCATCAGGATTAAGTACACCTATTACTACTCCATTTGCACCTGCTTCCTGAAACATTTTAACTTCTCTTTTAATTACTTCAAATTCCTTATCAGAATAACAAAAGTCTCCGAATCTTGGACGAATCAGCACATTAATCTTTATATTAGTATGTTCTCTTACCATATTAAAAAGATTGATACTAGGGGTTGTACCACCTATGATTAGATTACTGCATAATTCAAGACGGTTAGCACCACCTTTTTCTGCTTCTATAGCTGATTCTACTGAGTCTACACAACCTTCAAGAATATACATCTTATTCGTCTCCCATTCCAAATAAAAAGTAAAGTGATGTGACTGGGGCACCTGTAGCACCTTCAGACTGATACTGGAATATTGGCGGATTCACCCATGCAGTACCAGCTATATCCATATGAATCCATGGCAGTTTCTCTGCAAAACTTCCAATAAACAATCCTGCTGTTACTGTTCCTAGATAATCCTTACCCATATTTTTAATATCTGCTATATCACTTTTTAACATCTCCCTATACTCATCATATATAGGAAATCTCCAAAACTGTTCTCCTGATTTTCCAGAGGCTTTTATCAATTTATCATAAAACTCTGTGTTATTAGTCAATACCCCAGTTGTTGTAAATCCTAATGCTGCAACAACAGCACTGGTAAGTGTTGCAATATCTATTACTTTATCTATACCTTCTACTTTTATACCATATGTAATTGCATCTGCAAGAATTAATCTTCCTTCTGCATCTGTATTGATTATCTCTATTGTCTTACCAGACATAGAATCAATTACATCGCCAGGTATATAACTTTCCCTTGAAATACGGTTTTCACAGGCTGGGATAATTCCCACAACATTAGTCTTGACTTTATTCATTGCCAATCCATATATAGCGCCTATAACCGCTGCTCCACCAGCCATATCACCTTTTATGCCACCCATTGTATTACTGGCTTTCAGACAATATCCTCCTGTATCGCAGGTAACACCTTTTCCAACTAATCCAGCAACCTTATCACTTGTAGAATCGCCATTATAACGCATTACAATTAATCTTGGTGAGTTACCGCTACTACTGCCAACCGTTAGAAAAGCCTTCATATTCAACTCTTCCAATTCATCTTCTTTAAGAATCTCCACTTCAAAACCAGCTTTATCACCTAATAATATAACTTCCTGTGACAACAATTCAGGCGTTAATCTATTGGCTGGTGCATTAACCAAATCTCTAGCTATGATTATGCCATCTACAATATTTTCTGCTTTATGTATTATTTCTTTAATCTGATTAATGTCCTTATGGATTCCTTGGAGAAAAACAGTGTAATCATATTCTTTTTTGTCAGTCTTATAACCATAGAATTCATAATTACCTAATTTGATACCTTCTACTAAGTGGAATAAACATTGACTATCAAATCTTTGTATAAAAGGAGTAATGTCCATACCATATTCCTCTATACCTGCTTTCTTCATCTGTTTTACGCTCTTGGCTACAACTGATTTTAATTTCTTCATATCTAAATCACGGTAGCCACCTAAACCAACAATGACATAGAATTTATTGGATATATATATGTTTGTTACAGAATACAGCTTACCTTCTAAAGTGCTGGAAATATTTCTAGCTTTTAACACTTCATCTGGTATATAACTTGAATCATCTTCATATAAAAAAATAACTTGCCCTTTGTAATCCCTTTTTCCACTAACACTTATCATATGGCTTCACCAGTTTGTTTTATTTATATTCTATACAGAACATCTCATGCCCTTCAATCTTATCTGCTGTAAATAGAATATAATTACCTTTCCGTTTATATTCAATAGTTTGCTTATCAGAAATATTAAAGAGATTGTCGACTTCTTTATCTCCTACAAATACTTTGAATGATATGTTAGCTAGAGGAATGATATCTTCAATAGTATATAGATTCTCTGCCCTTTTTTCTGCTATATAATGTAATACATGAAGAATATCTCTGTTCTCTTTACACTGGGTATTCATTGTAGTCACTATTGTAGAAGGTCCATTATGCTCGACATACTTTTCATCCAACAACAATCCTATTGCATCTTTAATTATCATTTTACACCATATAGGACTATATTGTCGATATGTTTTAAATATAGGATGTGAAAAATATATTACATCATCCTTTCTTGTCACTGCTGGATATCCTTTTTCTCCTGATGATGGTGTATGCTGATGTGAACAGAATTTCTTACCTTCCCTATTGAAATAAGGCTTTACAGTATTCATAAGTATTAGACTTTCCTTGGCTTCAACCTGGGCACCTCTTAGATACATTACATATTCTTCTTCAGATAAATCCTTTCCAATAAGATTATTAGGATAAATAAAATCCCTGTAATATGGAGACTCCTGTTTATAAGTTACACCATAGAGTTTGCTAGTACCATTTTCAGTATCTATACAGGAATGATAACTTCCAATAACTTTTCCACCGTTACTTATATACTTATGCAAAATGATTTCCAGTCTTGGTGAGTAATCTATATCATCAGGTAATATTACAAGTTTATACTTTGATAGATCTGTTCTACTATCTATAATATCAAATTGGTATGATAACTCTTGCAACATTCTAACAGTACCTACCAATGCAGGTGGTAATCCTAGATCATGGTCTTTAGCTGTATAATATTCTTCTGGTGTCATTACCCCTATTTCAGTCAATGCCTTAGCACCTATACAATAAGGTTCTTTTTTATGGACTTGGTTATAAACATGCCCTATCAAATCATAAGCTCCAACAGATAATTTACCTCTTGGGTCAAGTTGATCTCCTATTGAACAACCTGCATTCATTGCTAACATTTGAAAACATTCAAATTCAAGGGCTGCTTTATTTTTCAAGGAATGAAAATCTCCCCAATAAGTATGAAATTTTCCTGTCATCCCAAGAATCTCTTTACCCAAATTTCTTGCATATCTTACAGTAGTAGGGAAATGCATATAACCCCATCCACCACTTGGTAATGATTCCAATTCAAGATGGGAATACTCCTTCAGACTATCTTTCAATGCTGGTCCAACATGGGAACTATTATAGAAAATACTAGTGTCTGGTACTCTCTCCGTAATAAACTCAGTTATTTCACTTTTGAATTCATGTAACATTTCTAGTGAGTAGGCTATTCTATCTGTTTTCTCTTTTGGATTGAATCCTAGTCTAGTCATCTTTTCAACACATTTTGGACAATTACAATCAACTTTGAATAATATATCCATAAAAAATCCGTCTATATTATCTACTCCCACTACATTAATAATATCTTGTATATGATTTTTGAAATACTCTCTGTAACCACTGTTGAGACAGATAGTATAATAAAAATGTGGTTCAGGTACATCCTGACTATTAATGTACTTACCCTCTTCATCAACCGCTAGCCATTCTGGGTGTTTTCTGGCTATATATCCATCCCATTGTACCGTTGTATAGATAGGCGCTTTGATGCCATACTTATGACAAGCTTCTATCTGCTGCAATAACAAATCTTTTTTTACAAGATTCGGATGTATCATATCTGGTTGTGACTTGGATGGATAGTATAAGTAGCCATGGTGACATCTCGCAAAGCATGTAATAGAATTGATGTGTGCATCCTTTAACGTGCTAGCAAAATCATCTCCGTCAAAATTCTCAGCTACCCTTGGAATATATTCACTTGTATGAAAATCCAAATGAACTTGCCTATATCTTAAATCATTCATAATAACCCTCCATTTTATATCTACATAGTAATATTATATTTCTTATCCTTTAATAGCACCAGCCGCCAATCCACTTTCTACTTTTTCCTGGAATAATAGATATATGACGAAAGGTACAAAAACAGTAATGATGATTGCAGCCATCAATGGTCCATATTCTGAACCTCTCTCACCATTGAAATTAAGCAATCCTAGTGAAATAGGTTTTAGCTTGTTATTGTTGATAAATAGCAATGGAAATAGGACATTGTTCCAAGCACCTAAAAAGTTAAAAATCGAAACTGTAGAAATAGCTGGAACTGTCAATGGCAACATTACTCTTGAATATATCTGAAAATAACCTGCCCCATCAATGATAGCCGCTTCTTCTAGTGATGCATTGATACCTTTCATGAAAGATGTCAAGACAAATATACTGAAAGGCAATGAAAACGCAACATATAGAAGAATAAGGGCAAAAATATTATTCTTAAGATTGAATGATCCTATTATATATGCAACTGGAACAAGAATTGTATGCATTGGAATCATCATACCCAATAAGAAGAATATTCCTAGGAACTTATTCAATTTAAAATCAAATCTTGCTAATACATAGGCAACCATGGATGATACCACAATCAAAATGGCTACCGTGGATACAGATATGAGTATACTATTAACAAAATAAGTACCCATATTGGCTTCTTTCCATGCAGTAACATAATTACTAATTAAAAATTTCTCAGGCAATCCAAACGGATTATCAAAGATCTCTACATTCCCTTTCATTGATGATAATAATGTAAAGACCATAGGTCCAACAAAGACCAGAGCCATAACTATTAAGAAAATATACACTCCCATTTTCTTTAAGGTCCTGTTTGATTTCTTTTTTGTTTTTTTCATCTCTTCACCTCCATCAAGCTTCTTTTTTTCTCATAATCCATTTACTTCCTAATGTAAGAACCAGCGCAATCAATAATATAATAACTCCTATAGCACTACCTACACCATAATTATCATATCTAAATGCTTCGTAATACATTAACGTCGTTGGCAGATTGGTAAGTCCATTAGGTCCTCCTTCTGTCATGACGAAAATCAAATCAAAAACTTTTATTGTACCAATTATATCCATCAAAATACACATACTGATGATAGGTTTTAACATAGGAATTGTTACATGAAAGAATTTTTTGAAGCTTGATGCCCCATCAATAGCAGCCGCTTCATATACTTCATTTGGTATAGTAGTAAGTCCAGCCAATAAAATAACCATATAATAACCAATACCAGCCCAGATATTAACGAATATTATTGTATTTATTGCCGTCCCAGGATTAATCAGCCAACTTGTAGCTAAGCTGTCAAGCCCAATAGTAGATAACAGATGGTTAAGAGAACCGTTAGGCATGAATATGAAATACCACAATAATCCAACAGCTGTCAAAGGGAATATTGTCGGTACAAAAAATACAGCTTTGAAGAATCTATATCCTCTGAATTTTGCATTTATCGCCACAGCCAATAAAAGGGCTATAGGTGTATGGAATAACACACTGAAGAAAACCATTCTGCCCATATTCTTCAATGACAATATAAATGCTGAACTCTGAAAGACAGATATGTAATTCTTGAACCCTACAAAGTCTATAGGAGTTCCTTTTATTCCACTCCATTCAGACGCTGAAAAGAAAACTGCACCGATCATTGGTATAACCATGAATAGTATATATATCACTAGAGCCGGAATCAGAAACATTAAAATTTTAGTTCCGTCCTTTTTGTTTTTTATTTTACGCAATTTTTTCTCCCTCCCATATATGCAAATGAGAATTCCCAAGTTGAATAACAGCTCAAGAATTCTCTTTTGTATTATTAACTTTTATTTATTTTTATTTTGATTTATCAATTTCTGCTTGAATCTCTTGAGCCGCTTGTTCTGGTGTATTACCCACGAACATACCTACGATTGAGTTTCTTGTTCTATCCTGCATAGATGCTAATGGGTCAAAATCAAATACATCAACTGCAATACCTGTAGATGTTCCACTCAACTCTACAACATCTTGGAATAACTTGCTTAGAGATCCTTCATCAAGTACCATATCATTTCTAGGCATGATACTCTGCGCTTCTTCTGCATATCTTTTCGCTGCATCAGCAGATGTTAGCATTTTCATTAATTCTATGGTATATTCTTTTTCCTTACCTTCCAATTTTCCATTAATCATGAAAGGATTGATTGATTGCATATCATGATCTTTGAATTGAGGTTTCTCTTCAAAATATGGGAATTTTGCAATCTTGATATCATTATAATACTCAGTCTCTTCTTCACTAGTGAATTTTCCAATGTTCCAAGGACCAGTAATAATCATAGCCGCTTCACCTTTTAAGAATTGAGTAATTACAATATCATCACTTAAGCCTGCAACACCCTCTGGAAAAGCACCCATATCATATAATTCTTTTACATAGCTAAGTGTTTCCACAACTTCTGAATCTGTCCATTTCATAGTTCTATCACCAAGAGCCTTTGGTGCATCTGCTCCTAACCATTTGTATAAAATGTTATTATGTAGATGTCCCGCCATGTAAGTTGATTTTGCTCCAAGAGCTATTGGAGTCTTATTGATTGCTTTTATTTTTTCAATTGCAGCTTTTAACTCATTCCATGTCTCAGGGAATTTATCAATTCCTGCTTCTTTTAGAACTACCTCGTTATAGAAAACTCCTATTAACCCTGATTCAGCTGGTACACCATATGAACCATCAAAGCCTGGAACCTTATAATAATTGACAGCACCTTCTGTCAAACCTTGGCTCCACTCCTTATCAGCTTCGTATATAGGGTCCATATTCATTATCATACCATTCTTAATGTATTCACCAAGATTAGATACTCCTTGAATCCTAAAAATATTAGGTAATGTTCCTGATGCTATATCTGTTTTTAATTTGTTGTTGAAAGAGGATTCATCACCTTGTGATTCATCAATTATCACTACATCGGGATGCTTTTCTTCAAAATCCTTTAGGATATCTCTAAAAATCTGTGCTGACATACTTGGTCCTGCTGATCTTGTCAAAAGTCTAATTTCAATCTTTTCATCTTTTGAATCCTTGGATGTATCTTTTGAAGTGTCTTTGCTACCACAAGCTGTTAAACCAATACCCATTGTCAATACTAAAAGTAACGCAATAATTTTTTTCATTGTTGTACCCCCTTGTTTTTATATTATGATTCATTATCGCAACTGTATAATATCAAAAAATATACAAACCAGCCATAGACATTTCTAATATCTTTTGTACTTTTTCTATATATTTTTTACATATAAAATTTTTTCATGTATACTTATAGTACATTTACATAATTTAAACTTATATTAAATAGTAAGATTAACAATATTGACAAATTCAATAGAAGTTCTAGTAATACTCTTATAACTATTAATGACTCTTGATTAAGGTGGTAATATTCATGACTGCATTCTCAAAAAAAGTACATACTCTATCAATAAACACAAAGATTTTTCTAAGTATCATATTGACCTCTGCAATTATTATTTCCCTGATTTTTATTATAACATCAACCATTATTGTATCTCGTCAATTTGACCTTACAACAACTTCTTCATTGAATGAATTGAATTATATATCCAAGCAACTTGAATTCTCTCTCACTACAGTTGAGAACTTTGGTAAAACTATAGCTGTAGACCCTATAGTTCAAGAATTGGCAAGTAAATATTATAGAAAAGACCAAGCCTTCACATATCTGGATTCCATTGCTCTAAAAAATAGAATTGATACAATAATCCAATCAACAAAATTTATTCATTCTGTATCAATCTACAGCTGTGACAGAAGCCTCCTTGCTACAACAGATACATCTGCTACTCCACCGGATATACTAGGTATTGATATATCCAAGAACATTTGGGTCTCAAGAGAAAAGATGCTGCCTTATATGGTAAAAGATACAATTAATGTTGTATCATATCTACAAGATTTTTACAGCTATGAACTGGGACAGTTATTAGGATATATTGAAATATCTATTCCTGAAACTGCTATATCAGATATATACAGCTATAATACCAAACACGGTTATGGTAATCAATTCATTCTAGATAAATATGGTTTAATCAAGAGTACAGATGGTTTTTATAAGTTATATCAATACTACGTCAATTTTCTTGATGTTGTTGAAGATGAATCCTCAGGATATACTTTTTTAGAAGACAATATTGTTTTCTATAGATATTTTCCCAAACTGGACTGGTATATAATGCATGAAATAAATAGAAATTTCTTTTTGAAGCCATTTTTTACTATTATACTGCTTTCTGCACTAATAGCCTTGTGCGGTATAGCACTAGCCACTATTTTCTCTCATAAGATATCAAAAACCATTACTTCACCAATTCACAAACTAATTGGTCATATACAACATGTAATCAAAGGGAATTGGGAACCAATGGAAGAATTGCAGGTAGGTGAAGAGATAGGATTCCTTTATGGTGAATTTAACAAGATGCTTACAGCCCAATCAAAATTAACTAACGATTTGATAAAAGAGCAAAAAATGAAGCAAAAATTATCACTAGACCTACTACAACAGCAGATAAACCCTCATTTTCTATATAACGCACTTGACAACATCTGTTCTCTTGCAGAAATAGATGAAAAAGAAAAACTTACGGACATAGTAATGAATCTTTCTCAGTTCTATAGAGAAATATTGAATAAAGGTAGCTCTTTCATAACTATAGAAAATGAATTATCCATCATAGAATCATATTTGCACATTATGCTGATCAGGTATTATAATAAATTCGAATATACTATTGATTGTCCTGACTCCTTAAAAGATAAAATATGTCTAAAACTGTTGTTGCAGCCAATTGTTGAAAATAGTATATATCATGGTATAAAAGAAATTGAAGGAAAAGGTATAATAAGAATCAGTGTGAGAGAATCAGATAATAAAATAATATTCACTGTTACTGATAATGGTATTGGAATTACCAAGGAACGATTAGCAACTATTTGGAGTGAAAACGAAAGCAGTTTTGGAATAACGAATATAGATAAGAGAGTGAAATTATATTATGGTAAAGATTATGGACTTAATATTACCAGTGAACCCTGTATGGGCTGTGAAGTAACAGTAACTATTCCTAAACGAGACAAAATATAATTATATGGAGGTTTTTTCTATGTTAACTGTTTTAATTGCTGATGATGAATATTTTATTAGACAAAGATTAAAGAAAATTATTGACTGGGAAGAATTAGAACTAGAATTCATTGGTGAAGCAGAAAATGGAAATGAAGTTATAGATAAAATAAGTAATGCTCAAGTTGATATACTCATGTTGGATATAAAAATGCCTATAAAATCAGGAATTCAAGTAGCTGAATATATCATGACTAATAACATCAACACTAAAATCATTATATTAACTGGTTACAACGATTTTGATTATGCTCAAAAAGCCGTTAAGTTCAAGGTAGAAGATTATCTATTAAAACCTATCAATAAGGAAACATTGAATGAAGCACTTCTTTCATGCAAGAATACTATACTCAAATCTATAGAAAAACAGCAAAAGATATATGATTATAATAATTACCAAAAGCGTACACATTTATATAATACCATCTTGGATTTTAATAATATTCACAGCCTATATAAAAAATATCCTGATATCAAAAATTATGATTCATTGCTCTTTATAGGTGTATTCTGTCCAGAAGATCATGATAATTACATATCATCATTCATAAATCATTTATCAAAGCACTTTAACGAGTTAAATAAAAAAACTGTTTTAGCTCAATCATTTAAAGAAAATGAATCAGTATCAATAATTCAATTAATAATCAAAAGCAAATCTGCAATTAAGTTTAATTATATTAATCAACTAATAATCAATTATATAACTGACTCTGTTAATGTTTTTATATCTATTGGTGATTTTATACCTATAAATGAGAATTGGACTAGAAACTATAATCTAGTTTGGAATCTTCTTTATCAGAGATATTTTATTGATGATAATATTATATTAAGCAAAAATTCATTACCACTTAATAAAAATAAGCCAAAATCAATTGCTATAAGAAAAAAATTATTATTATGCTTGAATTCCAAGAATTCCAGAGACCTTACAAAATTGATAAATGATATCTTCATTAATATTAGAAAAAATGCTTCTAAAGATTATCTTATATTGTCATTAACTGAAATATTTGTTACTCTACAGATAAATTTTCCTGACCAGATTAATTCCAAGAGATGTATTAATAGTTTTGTGCAAGAGTTAATATCCGAAGACTATTCTCTCCAACATCTACAAGATATAGTTGTAGCTTACACTAATCAATGTATGGATTACGTCAATCATGAAAAACCATCCAATACATCTTTAGTCAATAGGGTGATTAAGTATATACAGAAAACCTATGCAGACCCTACTCTATCTGTAGCTGAAATTTCGGATTTCTTTGAACTGACTCCTACTTACTTAGGAAGTATATTCAAAAAAATAGCTGGCCAGTCCATTCTACAATATATTACTGAACTTAGAATGGAACAAGCCAAAAAACTTCTTAATACCAATAAATACAATGTCACTGAGATATCACAGATGGTTGGATACTCTGATGTATTCTACTTCAGTAAAAAGTTCAAGAAGATTCACGGATGCTCTCCTAAGCATTATTCTTCTTAACATTCTACTACTTGTTCAGATACTCATTAGTACATTCAACTATATAATCAACATCTTTTTCGCTGACATCATTATTGGTTACAAAACGCATAATACCATTTTCAGGACCATTAACTTTGATATCTTTTTTATTGTAATAACTAATTATATCATCATAATCTATATCCTTAGTTATCTTGAAGAATACCATATTGATGTGAGTATCTTCCAAGAACACTTGAATATTGTCTAATTCATTTAATTTAGCTGCAAGATTCTTAGCATTTTCATGGTCAATATGCAAACGCTTTGTCATGTCTTTCAATGCTACCAATCCAGCCGCTGCTAATATACCAGATTGGCGTAATCCACCACCCATAAGCTTTCGATTTTTCCTGGCTTTGTCAATAAAAGTTTTAGTTCCTGCTACAATAGAACCAACTGGGGCACATAGACCTTTTGACAAACAGAACATTACAGAATCACAATATCTAGTAATCTCTTTTGCCTCTACGTCAAGTGCAACTGCCGCATTAAATAACCTTGCACCATCCAGATGTATTGGTATATCATGATTTTTGGCAACTGAATATATTTCTTTTAATACTTCTATAGGTATGACTCTTCCATTGGAATGAGCATTTTCCACACATATAAGACCTGTTTTTGGATAATGCAAGTCGTCTTCCCTTATTTTACTTTTTATCTCTTCTACATCCAATATTCCCTTGTTACTTGTAAGAGTTCTAAGTTGAACACCTGCAATTACAGATGATGAACCAACCTCATGTTGTACTATATGACAATCATCCCCTAATATCACTTCATCCCCACGATTACAATGTGTAAGTAGAGAAACTTGATTTCCAAAAGTACCACTTGGTACGAATAAAGCAGCTTCTTTACCAACTAACTTGGCAGCATATTCCTCTAACTCATTTACTGTAGGGTCATCTCCATAGACATCATCTCCGACAACAGCATTATACATAGCTTCTCTCATCTTAGTTGTTGGATTAGTTACCGTATCACTTCTCAAATCAATCATACTAGTATCCTCCTTCGCAAATCTTGTTATACATTATAACATTAATTACTGATAACTAAAATTAAAAATTATATATAATTCATATTATATATCACCAACCCTGAATCTCTTAATAATTTTAATTCTCTAGATATGTAAAACAAAGATAAAGGCATCTAATGTACTATCAGACACCTTTATCTACTGTTCAATTTAATATCCTAATTATAAACCTCAAACTCATATATTGATGGGTCTCTGCCCCAACCACAAGAGTCTGTTTTAGATGATGTAATATATAATCTTACCTTACTGGATTCTATAGGTTCAAATATATTGATACAATAATGACCTATAGTTGAATCTTCAGTAATATCTATCCAATCATTACCATCCAGGTATTGTAACTTATAACCTGTTATCCTGTCTAAGAATTCTCTCAATACAATCTTACTGAAAGTAGTAGCCTCACCAAAATCAATTTCCAGCCATTCACCAGGTCCAGTACCCCCTGCCGCATTCCATCTAGACATAAGGTTATTATCAGTCACATTATTAGCTTTATAGAAATCGTCATTATTGTGATAACTGGAACAGCTTACATTCTTATTAGCAGCAAGATTATATCCTAGATCACTTACTGGAATTTCATCACTCTCACTGTATAATTCAAATTCATATATTGATGGTTCACTTCCCCATCCATTGGAATCTTTTTTAGTCTCTGTTACATATAGCCTTACTTTATTAGCCGTTACTGGATCAAAATCAAAAGTATGTACTGAATTATCAACATTAGTTGCAGCTGCAATATTAACCCACTGGGTTCCATCCCAATATTGAAGCTCATATCCAGTCATCCTATCCAGAAATTCCTTAATTACAACTTTATTGAATGTAACCTTTTTGTCAAATTCAAGCTTCATCCATGAACCTGCTTGGTCGCTATGTGCTGCATTCCATCTTGTGTTCATAGAACCATCAATAGCATACTCATCTATATTATCCCCGTTTTCGTAGCTGGAAGTACTTACATGTGCAAAAGGAGCGATGTTTTTACTGGTAGTATCCTCGTTAACTCCTGTTGCATTAACTGTTATATCAACTGGTCCATTATGATTTACTGTTATTGTATATTCTTTTAGTGCTTCGTCCCAAGATGCAGAATAATTATAACCATTATTACCCTCTATACTAGTTATACTTGGTTCACCATCTGTAGCTCCCTTAATCTTAATGATACTCTGGCGAAGTTCATCATCAGTAGGATTAGCTATATACTGATTGCGAACATACTCTTTGATATCATTCTTGAATTCATAATAAGGATTATTCCATACATCTGTTTCAGCATCAATACGATAATTGCTAAGATGTATATCAAGAGAATTATCATTTTCTTCGATAATGCTGAAGGTATGAGGGTCAATCTGCCCACTGATACTTGTACAGGTATTTATTTTAAGAGGAAACTCAAAAGTAGTAGCAACATTCTCATTCTCATGAGGGTTAGCAATAAACCAGTTATCATCAACATTTACAAACCAAGAATCACCAGTCCCTATAGGATGATAAATTGAATTCATAAGGTTGACCTTTTCATAAACAGATGGAAAATGACCATCATATTTATTAGAATGAAGAATACTAGTAAAATGATTCATCTCATCTTCACCTGATAAAACAGGTAATATTGGTATTCCAAAATATCTTCCATTGGAAGGCATCCATTCATGCTCACTATTTTCAGCACCATATAATTTCTTGAAGAATTCATCATCCTCTAATGCACCTGGCTTCTGCTCAGTTGGATGGAATGCAACCTTGACTTTATCATATACTTCCTGTTTACTTGGAATGATAGAATCGTTAATCATTTTTCTTATGAGTGGTAAGACAACATTATTGAATGCTGGTGTCAACTGGTCTGATTCCATAGATGTAAAACCATGATAAGGACATTCCAATGAAAAGACATTGGCACCAAATGCCATATCCTGTAACCAATCCACTCCATATTGGGCATCTGGGAATGTAAATACTTTCTTCCATTCATCTTTTCTGAATATATCTGTCCATATAACAGATTCAGGTTCTTCATACAATCTTGAATAACCTGCTTCAGCCCATAACCAGTCTTCTGAATTGCTTCCCCAATTGCCTGCTAAGTCTGATAACCATAATCCCATTGCCGCCGCTGGTGTAACAAAACGCTTACTTTTTCCATTGTGCTTATCCATAATAATAATATGCTCACTGTTATCCTTGAATTTATTGAAGAGCTCATTATCAGCTCCTATTTTAAGAAATACATGTGTAGTGAAGGTAGCCATATCCTGCCATATGAAATAACCACCTTTGGCTGCTACAGTATCAATAGTATCCTTCATTGATTGTATTGTACTGGCATCTGGAGTAACTACACCTAGATTGGCAACACTAAGCTCAGCAATACATAATCCAATAAGTACAGAATACTCATCAAACAACTGTGAATAATAGGATTTTGGTATATTGCTATGAGTATTGAAGGATTCATTTTGGATAATCACAGGAACACCTAATTCTTGTGCTTTATCCAACATGCTTTCAATCCAGTTCCTATTGACTTCAGTATAATTGTAAGGAGATTCAGGCAAGATCATGATAGCAAAGTAATCTTTGACATCATCAGGTAATACATTCCAAAATGCTTCAATATTATCTGGTCCCTGATCTCCATAATATATATTATAGAAAAATAAAGGATTATCTTCCGATATAGGTCTTCTAAGAGGTGTTGACGCTTGAACATCATTATTGATATTGAACACACTAGACATAGAACTAAATAAAAAAACCGATATTATGAAAAGACTTACAATTCGTTTCATTATTCTTCCTCCATATTGTATAGTTTTTAACTGCATTGAACTTCAAGAAAACGGCTATGTAGTATTATTCTAGCAGAGAAATATCCCCGTAAGTCAAATTAAACAACTCATATATCATCACCTCAATTATAACTTATTTATTTCATATCTTAATTATATTGAAATAAATATGGTGGATATATGAGCATATTTTTACATTCCTTATCTTTTATTTACTTATCAGATTAAAAAGCATAACATATGTACTATTAGTAATAAAAAGCGTACTTCTCCATTGCATCCATCAACGCTTTAACATTTTCCAAAGGGATTCCAGGATAAAGTCCATAGATCATCATGAGACCGCCTTCTTTTCTTCCTATTTTTTCTACCTCTTCTCTAATAAGTGTATCAACCTCCTTTGGAGTACCATTAGGAGTAATGAATTGTCTATCAATATCAAGCTCTATACAAACTTTTCCAGCGAACTTATCTGCTATCCAATCAACACCATTTGTATTATCCTGCATGTTAATAACTTCTACTCCTCCATCAATAAGATCATCAATTAGATCATGTAAATCCCCATCAGAGTGCATGTGGACAATAACTCCTTTATCACGAGCTGGTTTCATTAGTCTCTCATAACTTGGTTTGATATATTGCTTAAAATAATCAGGTGATATCATAGGTCCTTTCTGCATTCCCAGATCCTCTGCATAACCCATCACATCAACACCTATTTCAAGGTATTTATTAACGATATAACTGTTAAATTCTTCAACCATATCAATTAATTTTACAAGATTAGGATGATTATCAACCATATCAAAAATTAAATTTTGATACCCTCTTATATCACATAATTGAAGAAAAGTATGTCCATGACGTAGTCCTCCAAAAACTAAGTCTCCATTTTGCTTCATTTTCCTGATATCTTCAGCTGCTTTATCCCAATCAATTTTACCTATACCCATACACTTTGTAGGGTCTGGTGCTTTATAGTCAGTAAAAGCTCCCCAATCAGCTAACGGATGCTTAGTTACAGTACCTGTAATTCCATCCATTGATGTTTCCCATAAGCAACCCCAATCATCTACAAATGGCTCATCTTTACGTGCACAATTAGCAAATACAGGTTTATAGACCCCTTTTGGTCTCTTGAAATCAGGGAACAGGAATTTATGTGTCTCCATTAATTCAAATAGTTCTTCTTGAGGATAATGCTCCCAACAAGCATCATTGATATGAAATGTCATAGGGATATAATCAGGTCTTTCGAATCTTACAGCTTTTTGATAATTTATCTTATTAATCATAGAATTTACCTCCTGCTTTTTGCTACATTATATCAAAATCATCTAGAACTTTCTTTCAAAATAGTAACGTGCTATAATATCATACAAATGGATAAAAATTATATAGGGGAGATTATTGGTGAATAAGAAAACTGGTGTTAATGAACGTTGCGTTGTGGATTTTTCAGTTATTGATAAAGAATTCTCTTTTAAATTAGGGAAAGTAAACTATATAAAAGCAAGACAACCTCTTAATGCACATATTCATAAAAATAAAATTGAATTAGTGTATATTGTAAAGGGGGAACAAATATATAATGTCAAAGACAAAGATTATGTAGTTAGAAGTGGTGAATGTTTTATAGTATATGCTGACGAACTTCATAGTACAGGCTGTAATCCAGAAGATAAAGCCTATTTCTATTATTTCATCATAGACCTTAATAAACATAAGAGTAATTTAATAGGATACGGAGATATTGAAGGGGATAACATAGTCAACTTGATTAATAATAATGAAGATAGAGTATTCAAAGGTTCAACCAAAATAGCTGATATATTTGATAATTTGATACAGATTCCCTTTAAAAATATTCCATATAAAAAGACTATTATCAGAAATCTGGTTTCAGAATTACTCCTTAACGTAATAGAATGCAAAAATACTCCTGATGATGATTATTATAATAACACTATGCAGGATATAACAGACTACATAGAAGAAAACATCTACAGCAACATAAGTATTTCTGAACTAGCAGCCATTTGCAGATTATCTGAAACAAGATTCAAAACTAAGTTTAAAAATCAATTTGGCATGCCTCCTCATGAATATATTCTTAGAAGAAAAATAGGCACAGCCAAGATTCTATTAAGTACAACTGATATGACAATAACTGATGTTGCATTCACCCTATCCTTTTCCTCAAGTCAATATTTCGCAACTGTTTTCAAAAGGTTCACCTGTATGAGTCCAAAAGACTATAAAAAAATATCTTATGAAAAATAATAAATCCCCAAAATATAGAATAGGCTGTGGGATTAACCCGAAGCCTATTCGTTATTACTATTATTTATCGTATTGTATTCCACCTACATCATATACACAGAATTCTTCTATCTTAGGTTCCGCTGTTGCCGAATCAATATATAACCTTACCTTAGTTCCTTGAACCTTATTGAAATCTATTTCCTTAGAACTTCCTATTGTTGTACCTGAGTAAAAATCCATCCATGAAGAACCATTGTAATATTGTAAGCGGAATCCATTTACTGCATTACCTCTCTCGTTAATGACCGCTCTGTCAAATGACATCAATCTGCCGAAATCAACTTCTAACCATGCTCCTGAAGTCTCTCCTTCAGCTGCCCAGAAAGATTCAGTTGTTCCATCTATGGCACATGCTGGTATCGTCTGATAAGTATAACTGAAATTACCCACACTACTAAAAAGATAATCATGTTTTGATGATGCATTGACACTTTTGCCTATCACTAGATTTTGATCACTGAATGCACCAAAATGTGAAATACCAGGATTAGAGTCAGCTGTATCTATATATAATCTTATCTTTTCGGTACTTACTGTTTGGAATGATTTATTTATATATGAGCCTATTGATCCATCACTATAAATATCAATCCAGTCACTACCATTCCAATATTGGATACGATAAGATGTTATATTGCTGCCATTTTCTTTTATCTCTACCCTATTTACCTGAGTCTCATGAGATAGGTCTATCTCTATCCACTGATTATTGGCTTCATTAGCTGTCCAATAGGTTGAATCATCTCCATCAACAGCTTTATCTGATATATTAGAACCATCATTGGAAGAAGAAACAGTATTTTTATTTAATGCAGAATCAACTGGACCAACATTTGGCTGACCATTATCTCCATTAACAATTATGTATGGAGTATGACTCTCTGCATATATATCAACCTTACCATTTATTACTGGTATCTTCTTGATATATGACCTTCCGCTTTCTGTCAGCTCATATAGGTCAACAAATGAGTAATTATTCCAACTAGCTGGTAATGTCCATTCACGTGATTTTGCCCCATCATAAAAGATGAATATTTTTTCTGTACCATCTGGTGAAGGAATGAACCTATCGTAAGCATCAGCTATAACAACATCACCATGTGTAAGACTATACTTGTTATTTCCCTTATCCCATCTTGAAACTACATTATCAGTAAAAGTTAATTTATATTCACTATTGTTATCCGTCCAGCTTAATGCATTATAGTTCCTCATATATGCTGCTGGTAATGCATAGATATATGTATCATCTACTATATCATCTTTTAGAGTGATATTCATATTTCCCCATCTCTCGTTTGAGGATAGCACACCCCAAGTCTCTTTGTACCCTGCACCTGGATAATGATTGGAGTCTTCATAATACTTAGCATATATTGTTTGTCCCTCATTAATGAAATTATCTACTTTCGAATCTCCCCATCTACTCTTGAATACGAATATACCATTTCTACGATGTAATGGCTGATAATATTCTGTAGCCATATAGACTCCTCTTTGTCTAAAACCATCTGCCTGCATCTTCATTGCAAATCTTTCTTCTGCATCATAATAACCATCATAAGGACTATTTTTCACAAGCATTACATCTTGATATATCACCAATGGCTCCCAATAGTTGTCTAGAAATTGATTCCTTCTAGTATCCATAGTACCTTTTTTATAGTCTTTGAAATGTGAAATGGCATAAGCTGTTGGTAATGCACCATACTGCCATGACTTTATTCTATTACCGAATTTATTTTTAGCTAGAATATCATCATCATAAGCTGGTGAATCTTCATACATATCATCAGCATTTACGTGGAAAGATAGCTCACCATTATACTCTTTGATTTTTGAATAATATTCTACAGCTGTATCCTTACCGCCTAATCCAGGATTGAAAACCGGATTCCAATCAGGATAATCATCATCATGTCCATGTCCATTCCATCCAACATATGCTAATACTTGATTAGAACCTTCTGTTTGGTAATAGATTTGTTTCATGAAAGCCAAAGTTTGTGGATAGGTGGTCTTTATCTGTGAAGCTCCTCCTAGTGTATTTTTTTCATCTTGATATGCTCCTTGTACTTGATGCCAATTACCTCCATTCTGGAAAAAATTCTTTAACTCCACTGGCAATTGAGGCAACTGTTCACGTACCCATATAGCTCCATCTTCCCAATTTACATAAGAGCTATTATTGATATCACCACCGATATAGGTTCTACTCTCGAACATTAGATCTGGTTTAATGCCTTTAACCCTATAATGATACTGATTATCATAGATAGCCAAACACCTTTTACCATCTGCTCCAGTTTTACCAGTAAAGACAAATGGATAATCATAAACATTGTTATAAACGGCTCCAACAGCATTATCATTCCATATTATTGGCCAATCAGTATATTCATAGGTACCTTGAAATCCTGATACACTGTTTGCGATATCTCTTATGGTATGTCCATTACTTTCTAAAAAGGTATATATACCATAAGCTCCAGATTGTTCTTCTACAGTTCTCATAATAGCTGTTGTAATTGTAATTGTCTCTATATTAGGTTCTCCATTACCACTTATATCTGTGATTCTTCTAACTAGCGCATTCCCTTCTAGGGTGAAAGTGTAATGTATCGACACATCAAATCCTGGTATGTATACATCATAATCGGCAGAATCCCCATTAGTCTCAAGAGATGTCACTTTAACATCATATGAAGTTCCATTAATATTAATCTGAGGATGCTCTTGAGCATCTGCACCATAAAGCATTGATTGTGTATTATTGATTCTGTATTCTAGTGGTTGTGGAAAAAACTTATCTAGTTTGACCGTAATCATACCATTGGTGATATCAGTTGTAGCCATAGTATCATTAGTCTGTAAGATATCATCAAACAAGTTATCTGTTTCTGACCAGCCCATGAATCCAATTTTACCACTGACGGCTGGCTGACTATTATTCAACTGACCTTCGTAGATTACTTTACCATTACATGTCACCTTAATATATTTGTCTATATATATTACCCTCACTGTATACCACTGATAAGGTGTCAATTCATCTCTTTGGACATATATATCATTGGAAGCAACACCATCTATGGTCTCTCTAATCCTCCAATGACCATCTTTTTCATACCCTACCCAAGTATAAGTATCATTGGAGGCATATCTGAATAGACCTCCACATCTGGCTTCATTTGATGGTCTCATTCGAAATTGGTAGAGTCCATTCTTTATATCCATTGAATCATTATCTACAACAAATGCATCTCCACTAGTTCCTAGAAGTCGTACAATCCCATCATAACCATATATATTAGCTGTTTGATTATTGACTACAGCAAGATTATCTATAGTGTTATCATTAAAATCATCAGTATAGATATTAGTTGTTGATGTAAAAGTATCTGTATCAGGCATTACATCACTTGCATAAACTCCCTTGGAAATGCTTAGATTAATATTTATCATCATGCAAAATACTAGTATTGTTACAAGCATCTTCTTTGTGTTTTTATATATAATACTATCTTTCATATACCTTCTCCTCCAAAATATATAGATTTGTATTAAAACACCTACTAAAAATCATTTGGTGACATTATACATAGATATAATATCTATAGTTTAATTATCACTGTATACTTTCATCTTATAATTATACTTTTTAGGTACTCTTATATCTTCTTCTCTCACATCAGGATTTTTTAATTTGAATATTTCTTCCCATAATTCTGTGATGGTTATTTCTCCTTCACGGATATCAACTACATCCAATCCTCCTTCTGCATTCATCATTCTGTCAGCTTTATCAATATTACCTGTGTTAACATAGGCAAATGCTAGATACATCTTTATTCGATTGTTGTTTTGTACTTCTTCCCCCAATATATCGTAAGTCTTAATTATGAATTCATAGTATTCATTATTCAATAGAAGTTTCATACAGCTTTCACATAATGAGTAATCGTCTGTACCTAGCTCTATAGCTTTTACCGCATATTTCACTGCTTTATCAATATTATTCATTTCATTATATAGATATGCTACTCCATGATAAGACCATTTATTTACTTCTAGAAACAAAGATTCCTTGAAACAATTCAAAGCTTCTTCAAGCCTGTTAGTGTACTTGTACATAACTCCTAATTGGTACCATACATACCAATTATCTTTTCCTTCTGACTTAGAAGATTTTTCTAGTATGTCTATCCATTCATCACCGACTACAAAACTAGATGGCGCTATATGAGCGTCCTTATTAGTAAAGGTGTTCATTTCAAGAATATCCAACCAGTCTCTTACATCATCATTGACTGGAAATTCAAGATTTTCACTTATTGAAATTTCTCCTAGTCTTTCTCTCAGCCTATTTTCAAGAGCACCATACCCACTGGCAGCCTTAACAAGATCGAACTTTTTCTTTCCTACAGATTCTTTTGTATCAACAACCATTGTGTTCAGGTCATATTTCTTCCAGATATTATCTACTTGAGCATCAACGGTCCTTACTGCGTCATCATACTCATTGAATATGCTATCTGGCTTAACATCTACACTTGTATAGCATTCTATCCATTCCCAAACAGTGTTAGGTGGCATTGGAATACATTCATATTGAGTTTTCGCTACACCAGCTTGAATTTCAATATATTTTCCTGCATTTTTAGTTAATACATCCTGCCAATTATCAGAACCTTCTATATGTCCCCATGAAAACAGTTTTCTTCCTTGTAGTCGGTTGGAGGATAGCTGTAAAAGACCGTAACCTTCATTATTAACATTAGCTATGTATTTCTTAGCATCAGATGGAATATCAAAGAAATAATCTACTGATGATATGGTATTTTCATAGTATGTAATATCATATCCGGCTTCATTATCAACAGGTACTTGAACTTTTCTTATACCTCCACTCGCAGAATTCTTATAAGCTTCTGTTGCATGAACAACAAGTCGTCCGTGTTCGTATTCTGGAACAGCAATATTAGACCACCAATACATAGGTATCATTTCAGAATTCCTATTATCAATACGCATCCTACAGAATAGAATGTTAGAATCTTCTTCTAGCCAAAAATCCATTTGATAAGTTACTTTACGTATTCTTTCAAATTCATAGAATCTAAGTATGGGCGTACCGTCTTCTCTAGTTGTTTCGGCTGCATATAACTTATCGCAAGTAAAAGGTGAATGTCCGATCACACCTAAGTTCCATTCAACGCCTCCACTGAACCATGCATTTCTTAGGGCTAGATTTCTAGGCTGTATTACATCATTTGTATATAATAGATTCTTTCCTGACTTCTTATCAATCAATTCCCATAGCCTACCACCATACTCTGTTAAGAATGTTGCCTTTAAGTAATCATTTTCTAAAACTGCTACTGCTACCTCTCTGTTTTTTAAATCAGTAGTATACTGATTTTGCTCTTTATATGGAAAACAGCCTACGATCTTACCATATCCTATATGTAATCCTTCATCTTCTGATAAGAAATTTTGTTGTTTATCTTTGTTCTGAACATTAATCATCTCACAAATTGATGGTACGGATGATTCTTTGATGGTTTGATCACATTCATAATAATTATTAGTAAATATAAGTGATGGTTTCATTTTAATTCCTCATTTCAATTATCAATTTGATTTATTGTCTTGCATCAGATTATTTTTGTAAGTTATAGATTATTTAGCTGTTATGGTACATTCTTCATTAGCCATTAAGTCAACTATAAAATTTATGCCTACTTTACAATTTACTTTCTCAATATTATTTTTCCTCTTGATGATAATCAGTTCTGAATTAAACTTGTTTTGTACAGTATATTCACCTTGTTTATGAGCTTTTAAATGAATATATTCCAATCCATCATCTTTAATTGATGAAGAAATTAAAATTCCTTTCATTCCTCTGAAATCGTTGAAACTGGTACCATTCTTCTTCCATTCATAAGGTATAGCAGGAAAAACCCTTATTACTCTATCGAATGTCTGCAACAGCATTTCTTGGATAGAATCAGCAGCACACATATTGCTTTCCAATGTGAATGGTCTATAATGCCAATTAGTCAAGCCTTTGCTTTTGTAATCTCCATTCAGATGAAAACCATTCTTGGAGCAAAGATTTTCCCAAAAGAGCTGTAATTGAAATACTGCCCCTTCTCCATTTCCCTTTCTGGAATAAAATTTTGACATCCATGTAAATGAAAAACCTACCCAAAGACCTTTACCCAATTTTTCTAAGTCTTCAATGGTACTGTCGATTATTTCTTTATCCCTACCACCTTGATTATAATTCAACAAATCCAATGGATATATAGCCATTGCATGACCATGATGTCTATGACTTTCTTTCAATGATTCGTCTGGTGATAGCATAAGTACATTATTTTCATTGACAGCCAGTTCAGGCAATAATTCTAATTTTTCTTTCCATATAGATTTTTCTTCGTATCCTAGAACATCTGCCATTGTACACAAGGTTGAAAAGAGATATCTCAATAATGATAAATCATAATTACTGTTAGGTGTCAACCATGCCTCTAATTCATCATCATGAATTTCTGGTGAGCTAGATAATGGAATATACAATTTTCCATCCTTACCTGGTTTCAACCATCTTAACATACATCTTGCTGTTTCTCTTAAGTATGGATATGCCTTGTTTTCTAAGAACTCATCATCACCAGTATACTCCCAATGCCTTTGAAAGAATTGACACAACCATATCTGATTAGTCAAATTCAGACTGTACATAGGCCATCCTCCAAGGGGTTTACCATCTATAGTCATTACTGCCGGCAGACATAGTCCTTCTGCATCAAAGAATTTCTTTGCAAATTCTTGTCCCTCAGGTAGAAGATTCCATAGGAAATCCAAAAAGCTTTCTCCTTCTTCTATATGATTGGCTTTCAAGTAATGAAGATAGCTTAATTGAGTGTTCAAATCATTATGATAATCACCTTTCCAAGGAGGCAATTCGCCGTTATCAGCAGTCCATACTCCTTGTAATGGCATAGGTGGAGCATTTTTTCTTGAACATGCTCCAAAAAGGTAGTTAGTCAGGTACCACATTTTCTCCAATTCTTTATCATATAGAGTAATTGAACTTTTCTCCCAGAATTTCTTCCACCAGTTTATATGATCTACAAGCATAGTATCAAAGCCAGATTCTAGTGCTTCATGTATATTATTTTTATGGTCTTCAAGCCAATCTTGACCATCTATGCTTGAACCGATACTATAAACAATATATAAATTATCTCCAATGACCTTTTGACCTAATATTATCCCGTACTCAAGGTCTTCTGCTGTTCTTTGTACAAACCATCTTAGATTATCTTCCTTATGGAACTCAATTTTTGGATATACTAGATTTGTTATAGATTTATGTAATTTATCTTCATTCTTATATCCATCATCCTCTAGCTTATCCGATTTCACTCCAAACCTAGGAGCTATGATCTTTAATTCTTTTACCATCTCGTAATTAGATATTGTCATTAAACCTATCTTTTTAGTTGCATGTATGAAACTTTTTATATTAGAGGTTTCTTCCTCTTTTACTATACAGATGTCAGCAACAGCATTTTCAATATTTAATTGGCTGCTTATGTTATTTACCTTCCCATAATCCAGTATTAATTTACCTGCTGGAATTTTTGTTGGAGTTGGTTTATTGTAGCAGTTATCAAATAAATCTCTTATTCCTTGCTGGTCCTTGTTTTCTACTAGTTCTATTAATTTCTTATAATTGAAATCATCTCTTAGAGTCTCACTGGCTGGACGTTTATCCCATAGATCTCCTCTATCCAGACTGAAGTTCAATGGAGAACCATCTCCCCATATGAGACAACCTGTTAGTCCATTACCTAAGGGGATTCCTTCATCCCAGTTCAATATAGGCTCATCAAAGCTAAGATTACAATATGACTCAGGTGCTTTATATTCTCTTTTATAATCCATAATTTTATTCTCCTCATATATCAGCTAGGTATAGTGCTACTTATAAATTACCAATCTTATACTGGTCATTATCAAAATCAACTTCCACAAAAGTTCCATCAGAAAATACTGTCTTTTGTTTATTGCATTTTTCATCCAAAAATTCATGACTCACCATTTCACGCATGGCAACTCTATTAGATAGCTGGCATACAATCTTATTCCTTTCAATTTCTTCTTTGTCAGCCTCTATACTAAGATAACCTACTCCACCATTTAATAATGCATATAAGAATCCATCTTGAGGTACAGGTATACCCCAACCTCCTTTTGAAAGGGTCCATGGGATTATGATACATTCATGATAAACCAAGTTTAGCAAAGGTACTGGTATACCCCTTGATCTGCCTGTATCTATATTCGGATATAAAGCATGGGGAGCATGGTGAACAAGATTCATATGTGGTATTGCCCAATCACAGCCCTCTTCTGAACTAGTTAATATCCCCTCAGAACTAACATAATTAAAACATTCTGTCCTTTTATCCATACAATCTTTTTTTGACATCTTATGCTCTTCATGAAAACATTCATCAAGTTCTACAACACTGAATACATCTATGTAACTTCCTTTCAACTCTATACCATTGTTCTTTAATAGTTCAAAATTTCTCTTGACATAGTAAGGTGCAAAAGTAGTACATAAATAAGTTTGTTTGCCTCCTGCCCATGTTGCTTCCATATCAACATTACCATTTTCATTAAGAACAGCTTGATTTTCGTCAAAAGTCTCTGCATCAAAATAGTAATCTCTATAATTATCATGTGTGGCAAAAATATAATCCAAGTTTTTACAGGTATCTGATAATTCTTTCATTCCCTTGTAGCCACCAGCTTTTTCACAAGGAGGTACCACATCTGGATGTTGATTGTCATATCCCATCTTACCCCATCCGTCCAGATGAACATATGCCTTATCTATACCCATTTCTTTTAGCTTTTTCAGTTGTTCTGTCCTTGTACCAAAGGTTGTCAGTTGGTCATTGTTGTCAAGATTTTCTTTGTCATAATATATGCTGTCTTCTACTATGTGGGTAAATATATTAGTATGTATAATAGGACTTCCTATAAGTTTTGCAACATTAGCATTTCTTATATTCTTTTCTTCTAGAGTTATGAATTTACCTTTCTGTTTTATATATTCTCTATAAATCTTACACAAAGTATTGTAATCACACTGATCCAGGAATCTATATACTATTTTTCTATTATAAGAAATACTACCTAGAGAAGGCTCCCAATAAGGAGCTATATAAGTATGACCTGTTCCTTCATGGTCTAAGTCATAACCTCCATCCCAAGGAGTTTCAACTATAGCAATATAACCTTTTCCCTTTTCAATCTGTCCAAACCAAGGCATGTAGGCATCTCTTGAATAATAGCGTCCATCATCTATATGCTCTACTTTTTCTTTCCAATTGGTAGGAATTATACATCCCTGCATCATTGGCAGTACTGTATAATTGTCACTACCTGTTTTATTGAACTCAAATGGTCCAGGCCAAACTACTTTTTTAATCATACCTTTCATTTCTCTTATGGGAATAAATTCAAAATGTACATCACCATACGTGTTATCTATCCATACAAGAGTTTCAAAAGCTATATCTAATTGTTGTCCTTCAATAATGAAATCAGAATAAGTTGACTTTATCCCCTCTCCTAAACCAGTTTTATATTCTGTATGGGAAATGTTTTGTGCTCCCTGGAAATTGATTATCTTATTTTCATCATTTACTTTAATCTCCATATAAGGATTATAAGATTTATCATATCTCCATTCTTTTCTTCCACTGGTTATAATCAAACCCAAATCAGTTGTTGTATACTTAATCTGAACATTATTCTTTTGTAGAACCATTATATCGTTGCCCATATCTCATCCTCCAATAAATATCCATTTTTAATGTCATTATACATAAATTAATAAATAATACTATGGACAAAAGTTATGTAATCAATGTACATTTATTAGATATAAAATATTATCCTTTGACTGAACCACCTGTTATTCCAGTCATTATCTTGTTTGACAGTATGATGAACAAGATGAATGTAGGTAAGAAAACAATGATTACCCCTGCAAAAAGTGAAGCATAATCCCCAGTGACACTCATGCTCTGGACAATAGACTGCAATCCTATCGCAAGTGTCCTCTTCTCAGCTTTACTTGCAAAGATTAGAGCCCATAGATATTCATTCCATATACCTATGAAATTAAACATTGTAACTGTAACAATACCCGGTTGTGCTAATGGGAAAATAACTTTCCAGAATGCTTTTATATGGCTACATCCATCTATCAAAGCCGCCTGCTGTATCTCATTAGGAATGGTTGTAAAAAATCCTGTCAGATAAAATATGGTAAATGGTACTGATGTAAAGATATAGATAAGAATCAATGTCAAGATAGATTCTGTCATATGTAATTTGCCTACAAGCATGAACATAGGTACCATGATCATAGCTCCTGGAATCCCCATTGCAGAAGCATAAGCCAATCTAACAATATTTTTGCCTTTGAATACATATTTTGCCATGATATAAGAAGCTGGGGCAGCTACAAAAATGACTCCTAAACATGCTGTTACCGTATATATAGCACTATTAAGAAAATATCTCCCCACATTGTAGAGCTGAAATGTCTTGATATAATTCTTGAACTGTAATCCGCTATGTAATAATTTATTGGTAAATATCTCCTTTGTTGTACTTAGGGAAGCAATGAATATCCATCCAATAACTATTACCGTAAATAAAACCCATGCAACAACTATTATCCTCCCTAGAAATCTAGGAAACATATTTTTGATATTAGATACTTTGAATCCACTTGATTTTTCCTGCATAATATGCCTCCTTAATACTCATATTTTTCTTTGCTTATTACAACATTCAGAATGACAAAAACAAGTATGACTGATACACAGAGAGTCACACCTATCGCCGCACCCATTCCAACATTGATATGTTCAGCTACCTGCTGGGTCTTACTACCACCGAATATCATATTAAACATCAAGTTCGCTGGACTAAGTGTCTTTGGATCCATTCCTGAACCACTGAAAACTCTTGACCATAAGAAAAAGTTAATTGCACCTAGACACCAGAATGTTATTGCAGTCCTTAATATATCTTTCATCAGAGGCAGTGTAATGCGAAAGAATTTGGTAAAACTTCCTGCCCCTTCAAGGTCAGCACATTCATAAAAATCCTTAGGTATCTTATCCATGGCAGCCATGATTATAACCATATAATAACCTACAGAGCCGAAACAGAAGGCTATCATCATTGATGTGAATGCCCAATCTGGTGATGTCCAGGGTATAGCTGCAAGCCTATCAAGTCCAAGGGCTCCAAAAAAACTTTTTAGGAAACCAAATCTTGAATTGAATACATATTGAGTCCACATTACAACCAATGCAACTGGTGTTATGACATTAGGCAGATATATAGCCGCTCTAAAGAATTTCTTGGTCTTCATCTTCTGAAGTACTACAGCAAAGAAAAACGCTAAAATAAAAACTCCTAATCCACCTATGAAAAGTATTGCCATTATATTTTTATAAGATATAACAAACAAAGGATTCTTAGTCAGGTCCATATAATTCTTGAATCCTACGAAGCTCCATTCACTTGCTGGACTTGCCAGATTCCTTACTTTGAAAAAAGACATATGAACAGTACGGATAGTTGGATATAAAAAGAATATTAGATAAATCAGTACCACAGGAGCCATGAACAACACAATCATTTTTCTTTCATTTTTTTTCATATTTCCCATATTATCATTCTCCATTTTTATGTAAAGTTGGGGCTGTCGGACAGCCCCATGAAAATTAGTAACCAAATTATTTATATATTATTTTGCATAAGTTTTTGCATCTTTTTTCATTTTCTCTATGAATTCTTTTGCTGTTGATTTACCAATCATAACATTAACCATTTCTGGAACTACTATAGCTTCTGCAAAATCTCCACTCAAATTAGCACCCCAGTTAATGTTTTTATCAGCTTCACTAACGATAGCTTGTGCGTCTGCAATAGAATCAGGCCATTCTGTACCAACAGTACAAGCTGTCAATCCAGCTTCAGCAAATGCTTCCTGTGTTTTTGTATCAACAAAATATTTTAATAATTCAAGTGTGGCTTCTTTATTATCAGTCTTAGCATTAGCCAAGAATGCTTGACCACCAAATGTAAGGTCTGTTATTTTTCCTTTTCCATTAGGTACAGTTGGGAATGTAAATTGACCCCAGTTGAAGTCTGGACCTGTTGTTGCAGATACTTCTGCTGGTAACCATGTACCATTGAAATACATTGTAGCTTCATCAAGTGCAACTTGCTGCTGTCCTGCAGGATATTTGTTAGTTTCAACCTCAGGTGCAAAATATCCTTTTTTATGGAAATCTTCAAAGGCTTCTATAGCTTGAACCACTAGAGGATTATCCCAGCTTTCACCAGTATTGTCAGATACCAATTTTGCTACTTCATCATTTGTTATAGCTCTATCAAGGTAATATGAGAACATCATTGAATAATATGCATCATCCACTGTTATTGGTTTGTATCCTGCTTCTTTTAGACTTGCACATGCAGCATCCAGTTCTTCCCAAGTCTTAGGTACGCTTTTGATACCTGCTTTTTCAAAATGGTCTTTGTTGTAGAACCATGTTACAGCATATGGTGCATATGGAACTGAGAAATGACCATTTAACTCCACGCCATCAGCTAAAGATTTATCCCATTTAACTAAGGATGGTAAAATAGTTTCTGCTAAAGTTTTTGATGGATCGCTGATAGATGGAGATGAATATAATTCATCTAAATTCAATAAGCTTTTTCCAAGAGATGTATACATTCCAACTGGGTCAGAATCAAATATATCCAGTTTTTGACCACCTTCGATAGCTGGTATTACTAGATCTCTTACACCTCTTCCCTGCCATTGAACGTCTACTTTCACATTAGGGTTAGCTTTTTCAAATCTCTCTATGGCACCTTTTAATATCTTAGCTTGTGGCTCATTTTCACTCCACATTGACCAGTAAACAACTTCGCCGCTTAAACTGCTTTCTTTTTCCTGAGCTTCTTCACCTGAACCATTTTCTTTTTCTGTATTCTTGTCAACTGTTTTACTACTTTCTTTTGGCTTATTATTACCGCAACCAACAAAAGTACCCATAATAAGTAATGTTGTTAGTAACAAAGCCATTATTTTTTTAATATTCATATCTACCGCTCTCCCTTTTTTGTATTTAGTCAGTGTGTTGATCAGTAAGTCATTTCTTCTGACTGATTATATTATAATGTTTTGGGAGTTTGTTTTGTATTAACTATAGTTAGATATTCTTTGTATATTCTATAAGGTAATTTGTACATAAATTAGATATTTTTTGTACTTTTTTTAGTTATTTATGTATAACAAAAGCCACCCTAAGGTGGCATAATCAATAATTCCATTAATTTTCTTCTCTATAATTACCTGGAGTCCTACCAGTAAATTTCTTGAAGGTCTTAGCAAAGTAGAAGTAATCATTGTACCCTATTTTATCCGCAATCTCATTAATGGTATATTCTGTATCCTTCAATAATTCACATGCGTCAGACATTCTAAGGCTTGTCAAATATTGAGTAAAAGTCTTTTTTATCTCTTTTCTGAACATCTGGCTTAGATAGCTTGGATTGATTACAAATTTTTTAGACACACTTTGGATAGATATATCATTACAATAATTTTTGTTAACATATTGCAGTACATCCCGAAAAGTCTTATTTTTAATTTTCTCTGGTTGGTACTTGGGTTTCAGTTTTAGCTGACTATTAAGCAAATCCCTAAGATATACAATCATATCATCAGCTGATGTAAATATCCCTGTCAGCTGTTCATAGTTATAGATATATCTCTCATAATATTCTCCGTCAATCCTGTAAAACAAAGACATTATCACATTATACATACGAAATAGAAGTTTTATATTATAATCTCCTTTTTTAATTAACTGGGAAATGTTATCCAGAGTCTTATTAATAGTGTTTATATCTTTTTTTCCTGCACTATCCTCAAGTTTTCTGACTAGATTATCTATATCCTTATGATCTATATTTTCAGTGGTATATAAATCTCTTTTACCAGTAATGAAAAATTGGTATGCTGCCATGGTGGTATTCTCTATGTACTTATTCAAATTCTCATCTATAGATATTATTGAACTGATACCTACTGATTTTATGTCTTCTGATATATCTAAGGTGCTTAATATATAATCTCTTTTATCAACTGGAATGATATATACGTATTTACTGGGTCCTAATCTGAAATCAACATGACTTACGCTCGTGGAAAATTCCAATTCGTTTTTTCCAATGGAAACTAATATTATTACTTTATTATCAGCGTATGAATCTATTACTTTATTTTCTTTTAATATCTTGATAAGGCTTTCTCTATTATCTTCTGATGTTGTATCCAACAGTGAATAATCATTAGTGATAGTAGTCACTTTCAGTTTTTCTAGTTTTGCTTTAACTTTTTTTAATATATTTATTATCTCATCATCGTCAAAGGGTTTCAGACAATAACCCATGGCACCATAGAGCATAGCCTTCTGAGCATAAGCAAATTCTGCATAACCACTTACTACAATGAATTGAGTTTTTCCTGATATACGTTTACCTCTTTTTATTAATTCAAGACCATTGATCTCCGGCATTCTAATATCAGTGAAAACAAGATCTGGTTTTTGCTTATTAATGAACTCTAGTGCATCTTTCCCCGAAGTAGCTTCTCCAATTACACTGTAACCATATTCCTGCCAATCAATACTAGCTTTTAGACTTTTAATTACTAACCTTTCATCATCAACAATTAATATTCTGTACACTATTTCACCTTCCCTGGTAGTTTGTAAGTAACCTTTGTCCCTTTGTCATCTTCACTGTATATAGTTAAACCATAACCATTCCCATATCTTAGTATTATACGGTTATTAACATTACTGAGTCCTATACTTCTTGTATTCTCCCACAATGTAGAACTATCATCATTATCTAATTGTTTTCGGATATTGGCTAATGAAACATCATCCATACCTTTTCCATTATCTTCTACTACAATTATCAGATTATCTTCTAAGTCTAATTTTGCATCTATTGTCAACTCTCCTTTATCTCTCAGAGGCTCCAATCCATAAAATATGGAATTTTCAACGATAGGCTGCAATATCATTTTTGGCACATTACAAAGTAAAGCTTCATCACTGATATTATATGTAACACTAAACCTGTTCTCAAAACGTATGAGTTGTATGTATATATAAGATTTCACAACTTTTACTTCTTCCTCTAATAAAACCGTGTCCGATCCCTTAGCGCTATATTTAAAAACTTTTCCCAACGCTTTTGTCATATTTATTATCTCTGGTACTTCATTATCTGCCGCAATACCCTTAATGGACTCTAGAGTGTTATATAAGAAATGCGGATTAATCTGACTTCTTAGGTATGCTAATTCTGCCTGTTTAGTCTCAAGCTCTGCTTCATATAGTTTGGAACTAGTGTTCAGTAACCTGTGAGTTAGGCTATTTACCTCTTCCATCATGGAATTGAATTCATGGGAAACAGATACCATTTCACTATAACCACCCAAATCGATTTTAGACTTTAGTCCTTTCATGTTACCTGAATTAATCTTAGCTGTGAATATCTTGAATTTTCTAAGAGGTCTTATAATATTTCGTATGGTAATGGAAAAAGGTATTGCCAAGATCAAGAATGCAATGATTATTATCATTATCTGTCTTTTCTTAATCACTGAAATATCATACAAAAGCTCATTTTTTGGTATTCTACTTACTATTTTACCATCAATGTAAGGCAGTTTTGCCATACCTACTATATATCTTTCATCATTAACTTTATCAAGAAAAGTTTCTTCATCCAGATTTAGTTCTTCAACATTCTCATCTACCCTATTATCATTACTCAAAAATATTTTTCCGTTACGGTCGATTAGATATAGATTGGTATTTGTCTGTTTGGATAATATTTTTTCCGTATTACCAACAATGCTGTTTACATCTAAAAATAAATATATGGTCCCGATATTTTCATTATATCTTCTATTAGGATCTATGGAAAAAACATTCGTAGCTACAACAAAACATTTTTTATAATCCTTGTTATCATCATATTCTTCCATACCGCTATAATATATAGAAACTCTATCTTTTAATATGAAATCTCTGTCAGCGCTTATATTGGAGCCTTCTTTTTTATAATATATACTCCCGTCAGAACTCTTGATAGCTATATCAATTATTCCTTCCTTCAAGTTCATCATATTATTTACATATTTATCAACTTCTTTGAATATCTCATATTTATCATCTAATTTTTCCTCTAATAGATAATCTTGCACTATCTTATTAAAAGCAATATTCTTGACTATATGATTGACTAAATCACAATTATTATCTACTTTTTTCTCAATCTGATATATCAATTCCTTTGCATATTCATCATTTTTTTCTGTAAAAACTTCATTTATCTGAGTATACACTGATAAGATAATAAAAAATATAATCAGTATTGTAGTTATCGCAATTATGAATAGTTGAACTTTTATAGAAACCTTCTCTAGGAATTTCATGATTTATCCATCCTTACTCTTATCTTAAAAATATACATAAAGAATACCATAAAATAACACTATATGAAAACTTTTTATTTTTTTCGCCAATGTTTTTTTATTGAGTTTTTTAGTAGATTTTTATTAAACAATATTTGACTAAGTACTTTTTCTGTGATATATTCACAATAGAGTGATTCTTTTTTTGTTCAAAAAATATAATTCTTTTTATATCATAAAATTTATTTCCTGGGGGTCTTAGGCTAATGCATTTTTTTAAACAATCAATTGCTGTTGTTCTAACATTTATGATTATATCCACTGTACTAACAGGTTGTGCCCAAAGCAAAGAGACTGATATAGAAAAAGATGTACTACAAAAAATTTCTAATCCATATGAAGAAAAACTAGAAATTTCAATTTCCTTCTGGGGTATTGAAAATTCTTTTAGAAAAGGTGTAGACGATGCTCTATTAAAAGAAGTTGAAGAAAAATTCAATGTAACCTTTAAGGTCATACCAACTGCTTGGTCTGATTGGAGTGAAAAGTATATAACCTACGCTGCATCTGGAGAATTACCTGATGTCTTTGCTCATGATATAATCGGTAATTCCATATATCATAATTGGATCAAGGAAGGACTTATAAGGTCAATACCTGAAGATCTTAGCAAATACCCTAACGTTCAAAAAATATTTAATCAAGCTGATGCCAAAAAAACTAAATATGTTGATGGTAATTATTATATGATTCCAAGACAAACCTATAAGTCAGTTAATAGATGGGCTCTTGATAGAGTAATCATGGTCAGAAAAGACTGGATGGAGAATCTAGGTATCAGTGATCCGCAGAATTTTGAAGAGTTCAAAGCAATGCTAAAAGCATTTGTTGAAGACGACCCAGACAATAACGGTAAAGATGATACTATAGGTCTTGTAATTAATAATATGAACTTTGCAGCACTTCTTTTTCTAGGCAGCTACCCAGAATTAAGTAATATTCCAAGATGCTGGGTCAAAGAAGATTCAAAATGGATGCCTGCCTATGCTAACAAAAAAGCAATTGATGCCATTGGGCAGTTGAAAGAGCTTTACCAAGAAGGATTGCTTTATAAAAATTTTGCTATCGCTAATACAGAAGACGCAAAAAATAAATTTGCTGAAGGAAAGGCTGGCGTATTCTTCTATGGTAACTCCTACAATTATATTCCTGACATGTGGGATAGATATAACCCTGACCAAAATTTCCTTGATTCTGTAAAATACTTGCATATGTGGCCTGCTCCAGATGGCAATATCTATAAATACACAGAAGCTACATGGTGGTCTGAAAGCTATTTCAGTTCTAAATGCAGTGACGAGAAAATGGAAAGAATATTGGCTATCTACGATTGGACCCTATCTGAAGAAGGTTCATTGACTTGCAGATTAGGTATAAAAGGTAAAGATTGGGACGTTAAAAATGGAGAAATAGTAATAACACGTCCAAAAGATGAAAATGGTAATTTCATAAATATGTTTGAATATTATCCATCTTTTGAAGTACTATCAAATATGGCGGCATGGCAACAGGATATAATGTATGAAAAAAATGCACTAAACAATTCTATATGCGGTGAGGATGTTGTAGATATGTCAATCAGAGAAATGGCATGGCATGATAATAACGCAAAAATAGTCAATTACAACTATGATATCGTTTTTATGTCTACCCCTGCCAAGGATAGATTATCTAGAGTTAATATAAATGACGAAATAGTTAAGATTATCTTAAGTGAAAAAAGTGTTGAGGAAGCTTATAATGATATGATTGATAGATTAAATGAAAACGGACTGCAAGAAGCTATAAACGAAGTTACAGCCAAGGCAGCCCAATTAGGTTATTGATTATTGCTATTGTTGTTATCATTCTTCCATTGTTGAACAAGAGTATCTGGTTTTTTTCTGAACATTTTATTAAGTTCTTCTGAATAACCCACGATACATTTTTGACCATCTTGTGAAAAATACTCGATAAGGTCATTAATGTTTCTTTTATTCATTGATGTAATCTGATATTTAGCTTTTTTAGAAGATATAAAAGTAATATTTGATTTTTCTATTAATCTATAATATCTAGTTACTCCTCTATATACCCACATTAACTCGTTGATAGGCATAACAAAGAATGTACAAGGACTATTAGCTACAACGTAATTCTGTGTTACAGTAACAGCGCCTTTTCTTAATGCGGTAGAAGCTTTCATCTCTGTATCAACTTTTTCGCAGAACATTTGGAAATCACTACCGTACTGTTTTTTCAACTTTCTCATGCTCTTAGAATTCTTACATAATATATATATGCATACGCAAATGAATATGAATAAGAAAAATAACATTATTATTTTTGATGTGAGTGCACCAAATGGTGTTTCCCAAGATAAGAAATCTTCATACATAAGTTCATTCAACTCTTCTGGAGAAATCGCATCTTCTAGTAATTCTTCTAGTGTATCACGTAAATTATTAGTGATTTTTGAAAATGTACCTCTAAGTAAATATGTTGAACCGGTTGCATTAACCAATCTATGATATTCATCATTTCTTATAGACACAACAAGCATTTTTTCATTAATGTTAATTCCGATATAATAAGTTTCTGAGATCTTAGAACCATTACGTTCAGTTGTAACACTACCTAGATCAATATAATCACTTATATCCATCTCAATATAATCATTATTAGCCATTGCGTTTTCAAAGTCTTCGATGCTATTTATAACAGTTGGATTATTTGTATTATTTTCATATGAAGTCAAACACTTATAAACTATTATACCCCCACCAATTAATAATATTGCTAAAATTAAAAGACCTATGCATTTCTTTTTCTTGTACTTCTTCATAAACTCTGGTGTTTCCATTAATATTTCCTCCTATTTTTGTGTAATTAACACTCCATAGGATATTAGCATATAGGGTATTATTTTGTCAATTAGACTAATTAATTATATTAATATGTAGAATAAGACCTATATTTTAAATATACTATTTACTTTTTGTATATAGCAATCTATTAAGTTATATATCCACTCTCGTAATTCTGGAAAATCATATCCTAAATCCTTTGCATGTTTTGTATCTAGATTAAAGGATTCCACACCATTATATGGTCCTTCTGCACCTGTCATTGAATATATAGCTTTTTTACTTGTTTTCTTTTCTACATAATCTATTATTTCGTGTAATGTTATTGTACCTGTATTATTGCCATTTATAGTTCCAGTGAAATCCTGCTCTACTATCCATGCGATGAACTGTCCTGCTTCTGTAGATTTTATGAATGGTATTTCTTCATCCAGACAATCAATATGCATAGGATTCTCTTCTAAGATGCTCTTAACATAGAAATACAATCGTTCAGTATAATCATCTTCTCCTACTACGTAAGGAAATCTGACTGCAACAGCTTCAAAATGAGAGTATTCCTGAAATAGTGCGCATTCTGCTTGTCTTTTTATCTCAGGATAAGGATAGTCCATACGTGAGCACCATTTGAGTTCATAAGTATGAGGGTTGAATTCACTTTCTGTAATACCCATATGCAGTTTATCATAGACTGACGCCGTTGATGTCATAACATATCTACCACATTTTATATTATCCAAAAGATATTTAACATCATTGGAACAATAAGCAAGGTTATCACAAACAACATCATAATATTTATCACCAAGTACATTGGCTAAACTATCTGGACTTGTACGCTCAATAACGATTCTATTGACTTTTTCACCAAAACTATCTTTTGTTAATCCTCTTGTGGCTATTGTTACATCATGTCCCTTTTCTACTAATGCATTAACTAGATGTACTCCGAAAAAACGTGTTCCACCTAATACTAGTATTTTCATTTAATTCCTCCTGTTTGAGCAGTTTATTCTAATACTATTACTGATGCACCAAATCTTTAGGGTAACTCTTATGTTCCATAAACCCATATTCAAGCATTAATTCATCAGTTAAATATTTGACTCCTTTACAATGTAGGTCACCGACACCTTCACTGATTAATTCATAAGTTTCAGAAGTATAAAAATAATCCATACTTTCATCTAAATCTTTTCCAGTTTCTTTTGAAAACTCAATGATTATTTTTTTGTATAAAGCTTGTAATAATGTTTTGTTCGCTTCCATAACTACACTTCCTCACTATTTTTATAGACTAAATATTTATTAATAATATCTTGATTTATTATACAAATTTGATGATTAGGCTTATAAAATTACCAAAATCTAAAGCTTCTCTAGAAAAAGATATATTAGGGTTTTGCACTAGACAATAAGAACCATGATATACTATCATTTTAATATTCCCCTCTCATTAAGTACTTCAATCAAATCTTCTACTATATAATGTTTACTTTGAGAATGCAGAGGTTCATAACAAGGTATAATATAATTTTTAATAATATTGGAATCCTTGTTCAATAATTTATAAACAACTTTTGGACTTATTCCTAATTGTTCAGCTAAACTTTCAATACAAAAGATTGTAAATTCTAATGTTTTTTTATCCATAAACTCACCTCATAAAATATAGTATAGTTTAATTATACTATACTATTAATATACTTCAAATTAAAATCATCTAACCAATAATTAAAATAACTTTTTCTATATATTTTAGTTATTAATATTAAATAAATCTGTTGATATAATTCTAGCACTTGAATACTATTTCTACAATAGGATAGTTATTATCTCCACATATGTAAATCATTTATGTATATATGTAAAGATAATCCAAATATTAGCAAAATATTAATAGAATACAAAGAGATGGTGAGATACAATTTTAATAAGGTTATATTTTTTTGAAGGATGGTGTTTAGAATTGAATAAAGTAATAGGAATAGATACAGGGGGAACATTTACTGATGCTGTCATTTACGATTATGACAGTATGAAGATTCTTGCTTCATGTAAAACCCCTACTACAGTAGAAAATCTGAGAATATGTATTAATAACGTATTGGACAAATTACCTAAAGAACATATGAGTGATATCAGCACAGTATCTCTATCAACTACACTAGTAACTAATGCTTGTGTTGAAGGCAAAGGCGCAAGAGGGAAATTAATATTAATTGGGTCTAAACCAGAAGAAATATCAAAATATGGACATGACTATGGTCTTCCATCTGTAGATGATATATTATTTGTTAATGGAGAGGTTGATACTCAGGGAAATATAATATCTACACCTGATTGGGACAAGTTCGAAGAAGATATAGTTAAAGAGCAAAACCTGGTTGATGGATATGCAGTTGTACAAGTTTTTGGAGTCATCAATCCTGTTTTTGAATTAGAAGCTAAGAAAGTCATAAAAGAGATTAACAACAAACCAGTAATATGTGGACATGAACTATCTTCAAAACTTAATTACATGAGAAGAGCGGTAAGCAGCTTACTTAATTGTAGGATAGTTCCAATATTCAATAATTTTTTAGATGCAATAAAAGATAACTTGATGAAAAGAAACATTAATGTACGTATAGTCATAGTACGAGGCGATGGCTCTATCATGACTGAAGAATATGCAAGAGAAAAACCAGTGGATACTCTACTCTCAGGACCTGCTGCTAGTGTATCAGGTGCTTTAAAACTTAGTAATCTCAATGATGGTATCGTACTTGATATGGGTGGAACTACTAGTGACCTTGCCATTGTAGAAAACAGTCATGTCATTATGGAAGAAACAGGTGCTAATATCAACGGATATAAAACATCTACACCATCAATTGATATGAGTACAATCGGTTTAGGCGGAGACAGCGAAATTATAGTTGATAAAAATGATAATATTTTTGTTGGACCTAGACGAGTTCAACCTATATGCAGCCTAGCTAGCAAATATCCACAGATTAAAACCTGTCTAGAAGACTTAGTTAAAAATAAAACTACCCATACAAGACCTTTAGGAGTATTTTGCTATCTTATAAAAGACAAAAACGAAATTCCATTTGAATGTCTAACCCATAATGAAAAAAATATAGTAAAAGCATTAAGTGATGGTCCTGTAGATATCTCTACCCTATGTGAAGCTTGTGATATATCCATATATAATCTAAGACTAGATGGACTGATCAATAACAGTATCATAATGAAAAGTTCTCTTACCCCTACAGATATAATGCATGTTAATGGAGAATTCGACCAATGGGATGTAAAAGCCGCAACCCTTGCAGTTAAACAGTTTGCATTACAATATGGTTTTGAAGTCAATCAATTATGCGAAAAAGTCTATGATACAGTATGCGAAAACATTTATCTAATGATTGCTGATAAACTCATTGACTATGAAAATATCGTCCATTCAACAAACCGTACTAATAAAAAAGCTAAAAATGATGAATTAATTTCATACGCAACCCAGCAAAAACTTCTAAGACATGCTTTTACGGGTCAAGGAAAATACTGTAATATTGATTTCAAAACAAACCTGCCTTTAATCGGAATAGGTGCTCCATCTAAAATATTTTTACCAAGAGTTGCAGAAAGATTGGGTACCAAATGCATTATTCCCAAGTATGCTCAAGTAGCTAATGCAATGGGAGCAGCAGCGGGTGAAATATCCGTATGTGTTGATATTATAATAAATCCTGTATATGAAAATAATATGCTGCTATATTATAATGTCATCGTACCTGGGAATATACTACGATATGATGAATACGAAGATGCTGAAAAAGCTGCTATGAAGAAAACATATGAATATACTGAAAAAACAGCTATTGAACGAGGAGCTATAAATCCTGTAATTGAGGTAAGCAAACATGAAAAAAGAGCTAAAATCTCCACTGATAATATAGAGTCTTCCACTCCAGTAAAAGAAAATTTTCTTATTTCTGTTATCTTCACTGGTAAAACCAAATGTAATCTATCAAATATCAGAGCTTTATAAATAATAGCTATACCTATTATTCAATATAATTAAAGCGGCAGATAACATATTTTATTACTATGTCATTCGCCGCTTTTATTAGCTTTTAACTATTTATTTTTATTAGTATAATACTATTAATTCTAATCTATACTGTATCTCCTCTTTTGATATTTCTACCAATAAAGTATTTGTATATAGATAATCCTGCTATACTGATTAATGGAGTTAAAATAAAATTAATTACATTAATAATTAATCTTGTAACTAAAAATGCTGTCTTGCTTAATTCCATACCCAACCAACCAGGTAATGAAATAAATAGTGTTATAGGTATGATTCCAGTGAGCATTGCAACTATAAAATACTTTATCATGATACCTTTATCCATCATATAGAATTCTTTGCTTCTTGAAACTAATCCACTATCTTTTTCTATTACAAGAATGTATTTCGCTAAACAAAATCTAATTAATATATAAATATACACAGCTATAAGAGCTATACCAAGAATCAAAGCAAAAAATGGTGATCGTAAAATAATCTGTATAAAAGAATATGCTATCAGAGCTCCTAACATTAAACCACCAATTATAAGATATCCAAGAATAAATCTAGGAAGTTTCTTGATTGAATTAACAATGACTTCTTTTTTATTGTAATCCTCTGCTTCATAAACCTTATTTATTATTGTAACAATAATAATTGTTAATATAGCTGTTACCAGCATTTCAATAATAGTAAACAAAGCATCCGATAGAGCTGGTACTGTATCTTTCTTCGGATAAATACTATATTGTTTATATGTACTATACACATTGAATAAAATTATAATGAATTGAATCACATATAGTTCTACACCACATTTACTGATTATATGCTTTATATCACTTTTAATATCTTGAAACGTTAATTCTTTCATTTATCTATCCTTTCCTTATTAATTTACACCATCCCATTTATTATATCCTACACAATTATAGCAAATTCAATTACATAAATCAAATATGTTTACCATACATTCTATTAGTATAATAGTACTAATATTACAAATTACGTATAAATAAAGCTCTTTAATTGCTATTTATATCAAATAACAATCAAAGAGTTAAATATTTTATCATCCTATTATTTTACATCTAAACCCTCATCAACAATCTTGACTTCTGATTCATTCATTAGCTTTTGTATCAGCTCTTCATATTTTTCATCATTATATCTAGTCCTTATTATATCTTTCTTATCTTCAAAAGAATAATAACTACCCTCTTTTCTACTGATACATTTGATAATATAGAATGCCCCATTATAGTCTATAATCTCACTTATCTCATTAACTTTCAATCTGGAAACTGGATTATATATACTATACTCAAATTTTATATCATTCCTTGCTGTAGTCTCATCAAATACTCTATCTATGACATCAATTCTATAACCATTTTTTTCTATGGTATCATAAAAATCAATCTGATTATCAAATATATTGTCATGAGTATCAATTAACTCTTTTATATTTGAAGCTGTCAATTTTTTATCCCGTATATCAAGTGGTGATATTTTTATTAATCTAGCTTCTATATAATCTTGTTTTTTAAAATCAGGATATAGCTCTTTACTATTATCATAGTATAGCTTTAGTTTTTCATCATCAAGCGTAAATTTATCAGAAGCCAATATTTCTTTTAACAACAATACTCTTTTACTGTGCAAATAACTATAATAATCGTCTTCTTGAAATTCTTTAGGTCCATAGATGATTTCACCTTTATCCAAAGCCTTATTCCTTCTTTCATTCTCTTCAATAAAGCTCTTGATAAAAGTTTTGTAAGAGATATCTTCCACTACATTCTTCTCTCTGAATAATAGTTGTTCAATCTTTATTCTTATCATATAATCCAAATCTTGTTGGGTAGAAAAACATTGCTTGAACTCTCTTAGAGATACAGGTTCATCATTTACATAAGCTACAGTTCTATCTCCATCATCATCCACTTTATCATTAGCAACTACAACGATATATAATACTAGAAAAGTCATGATGATAGTAATAATAATGGTAAATTTCTTTACATTAATACTTCTTTTTTTCTTTTTCATATCAATCACTCATTACCTGAAAATCGTCTCCATAACCTGCGCCTATTCCTGAATCTGGTCTATACATGTATATTATTGCGCTAGTATTGAATCTTCCAGTAGTAAATTGTACCGTTCCCTGAGTATAGGATGTAGAATCAATAGAAACGCTAACAGAATCACCACCATATTCCTTGACTCCAAGCCTAAAATCATCTCCTTGATTGTCTACTTTCAACCATCCTGTAAGAGTGTAAGTTTTTTGTGGTTCAACATTAATAACCTGCTCCCATGAACCATATTTATTCACCTTTCCACAATAACTGCCTGTACGTTGATTATTGCTGGAAACAGATGAATTCCAATCATTCCATGAATCTCCGTTTCCTGTTTCAAGTCCTTCATTTTTAACAAGATTGATAATAGGTTGTTGTTGATTCAAAATAACTGCCATATCATCAACATATCCTGCTCCAGATCCTGTATTAGGTCTATGTGCGTATATTATAGCCGTAGTAGCAGAAGCTCCTGTAGTGAACTGAATACTGCCTTGTGTATAAGATGTAGAATCAACTGTTGTATGAATTTCATTTCCACCATAATCTTTGACACCTAACCAGAATTCATCGCCTTGATTCTCTACTGCCATCCATCCTGTCAAAGTATAGGTTTTATTAGGTTGTACACTAATAACTTGTTCCCATGAACCATACTTATTCACTTTTCCACAATAATTACCAGTACGCTGATTACTATTTGATACTGATGAATTCCAAGGATAGAAAGGTGAACCTTGTCCCGTTTCAAAACCTTCATTTATAACCCTGTTAACATATTCTGGTGCTGCAATATCTCCTACTGGATATTCAAAAGCTCCAATATCAGGCTTATCATAATATAATTCATTTCCCCAGTAATCCCTACCTCCACTATATAAAATAGGAGTACCAGAATTAATCAGACTTGAATTAGGACTTAGTTTATAGCCATCTACTGTATCTATGCCTAGTCCACCACTTCCACCATTGATGAATTGTGGATCATCTGTATTCTTGTTAGGGTCATTTGGATGGTTATTATAACCGTAATAATTATTGTGACTATATGTAATATTGGAAGGCCAAGTTACTGATTTTGAAGTACCAAGATTGTAAAAAATATTATTAGACACCTTCATATCACCTGAACCAGTATATCTCCATGGAGTAGTACTTAACCCCTGCCCTATATAGAATACGTTATTATAGACATGTCCAGATGACTTACCTGAAGTAGATAAAACACCCGCTCTGTCATTTTGACTTATATTATATCTTACAACAGAATCATTAGACTCATCTTGGCACATCAACATGAATCCACCTTCATTATCATGACTGTAATTATACTGGTATACAGTTCTATTGCTGTAGTCACAATCAAAAGCTTGACCATCACCATTATACTTAGTACCATATACCTCATTGTATTGGAACAAAGCATCATCACAACGCCATGGCCATATTCCTGCACTATATTGTCCAGCAGCAGCTGTTGTTGTATTACAGCCATTAGCTACATTATATTCAATGATAGGATAATCACAGAACATAGGAACTATAGCATCTCCACCAGCTGCTTCTACATAATTGTTTCTAATAACTACGTTCTCAGAAGAATAGTCTTCCACTATATGATGAGGATATCTGCCGCCATAACCATCATACAAGGCACACCATGAGGTAAACCCAACAGAAATACCTGTTCTATTGACATTTTTCACAGAACAATCTTCTATCAATATATCATTGAACTTAGTTTTTACAGAGTTTCCTGTTACAACAAAGAATATTCCACCATTGCCTGTATCTTTTTTAACACTATCACCGTTAACACTATGAACATCAAGATTTTTTAGATAGATATGATTTGCTACACCATAATCATGAGCTTCTACCTTTACTCCTGTTCTACCAGTTAATTCAGCAGCCCCTTGATTAGTTATCTCCAGGTTATTGATTTCCCAGTATTGTTCATTATAAAGATATAACGTAATCAGAACCTGACCCTGTCCATTAATTATTGGTTTATCCCCACTTCCATACATATCAATAATTATTGGATTACCTTCTGTTCCTGAACCCTTAGGTTTCAACTGACCATTCCATACACCACCAGCTTTTAACAAGATCTTATCCCCTGATGAAAATACCACTGAGTTAATTTTCTCCAGAGACTTCCAAGGAGTATTAGTACTCACCCCATCATTGGTATCATTTCCGTTAACAGAATCAATATAATATGTTGTTCCACTTGCTTGTACCGATAATGGACGAACCACCATCATACTTAAAAATAAACCAACCGCTAGAATAAAATGAAATGTTTTAGATACCTTTTTCCTCATACAATACAATTCCTTTCATGTAATATTTTAAAGAATATATAAGCTTAGTTGAATTACATGTCATTATCCCCGATTATAGTATCAATATATATTCTTTCAAACATATTATCATAAGATTCTTAAAACAAGTATGGACGATTATTATAATTTTATATATAATTCTTAGATTTTATAGGTATAATTATTAGTATATAAAAATATGGCAAAAGAAATTTGAAACTTTTTGGATTGTTTCTTAGTCTAATTAGTGAAATTGAAATTTCAATTACATAAATAAGGACGTGAAGATATGACCTTTGGTCTTAGAAAGAAAAGTTACGTCAAAGAGAGGGAGGATAAATTTCTATCTTTGATAAATGAGAACCAAGAAAAATTATATAAAATTGCATATAGCTATGTGAAAAATAAAGAGGATGCTTTAGATATCGTACAAGAATCAGTTTACAAAGCGTATATCTCATATCATAAAATACAAAAAGCACAATATGAAAAAACCTGGTTAACGAGGATTCTTATTAATACTTCTATTGACTTTATTAATAAGAACAGGAAAATAGTATCAATAGATATGAGTTACATTGAAAATATGAGTGGTTCTAGTAATGAAAATCTAGATGCAAAACTTATTGTCAGAGAAGCTCTGGATAAACTTACTGAAAAACAAAAGACCATTATCATTTTAAGGTTTTTTGAGGATATGAAGCTTGAGGAAATCGCAAATATTTTAGAGTTACCAATAAGTACTGTGAAAACCACACTCTATAGAACTCTAAAAGAAATGAAAATTGATTTGAAGGAGTAGAAATTATGAATAAAAACAGCTTGTTTGATTTAAAAAAAGATTATGATGGAATCCAAATTCCTACAGAACTTAACGAAAATATACAGGCAGGTATAGAAAGAGGGCGCTTACAAATGAATAAAGATAATAAGAATAATAAACATACAATACTTAAAATATGTGCTAGTTTTGCTGTTGCTCTAACATTGGTTACAGCAGGAGTCAATATGTCATCATCCTTTGCAAAATTTTTACAGGATATACCTTATGTTGGTAACCTTGTAAAAGTTCTTCAATTCAACAATGGCAAATCAGATGGTGGATCAATAACCGATGGAACAGATATAAGCGGTATAGATTCCTTTGAAGAAGAAGGATATGAAAATATTATTATAAACTTCTCACAGAATGATGAGTTACAAGAAAACGTGGGAGCATTTAAAGTAAGTTATAATGAAAACCCATATACAATGACCTTTGAAATAGGTGGTGCTAGAAGTTTCTCTGCTGAAGAAAACTTCGAAAAACTACTAGACAACAAGTATGTGAAAGATGTTTATAAAATTATTACACTAGATGATTCTATGGTTAGATTCGTGATTGAATTCAATGGTCCAGTTGAGTACAAGGTAGAAGAAAGAAAATCTCCTGCAAGTATAATTGTTGGATTAAAAGAAGATGAGGACTATCAAGAAAAGAAATCATATTCATTAAGAACTCAATCATATGAATATGGAGAAACTTTAGGTTCTTTGGAAGAAAGCTTAATAGCTGATTATGAACCAAGAATCCTTAAGGACGAAAATGGATTATTCTTTGTAGAAATTGGATCTTTTGCGACAAAAGAAGAAGCAGATAAGCAGCTAGATGAATTAGCGAAATCAATTGATACAGAACTATTAGTTGAAGAAAGAACTGGTATAGAAAAACCACAAAGTATTGTACCAGAGATAACTGATAATAATGAAACTACCACTAACCCTGAATCAGACACTGATGCTTCTAATGAATCAGCATATTCAGTATCTATTTCTGAAGATGGCAATCAGTACTATGGAAAAGTGGAAATCCTCACTGATGGACTTAGTATCTATAATGATGAAGATAAAGGAACTGTAAAATATGATTATAAAAATATACAGCTAACAAAATCATCAGGAGAAAATTCTTTTGTTTTGGAGATTAAGTCAGATGATAAAAATATAATGATTACTGGAGTATATTCTGATTTCTTTGAGGAGCTTGGAAAATATACAATTGTTGAGTAATAATGTTAATTTTGAAAACCCATTATTCTAGGAATGATGGGTTTTTGAATTTGTGCATTTATTGAGTTCACGGATAAAGGGAGCTTTGACCTCAGTAGAGATAATATCTCTATATGCTTCAGGCTTTCTGAATGCATTTCCCCAAGTTTCTCTATTTCTATAGTCTCTTAGAGTCTCAAGGTTAAAATCAGCCATGAATATTCCTTCACTTTCATCTGCTTCTACTATTCTCATATCCCTAGAATTACCTTTGTTATCAAATCCCATTCCATCAAATGCTACTGAATGTCCGAAATCTTCACCTGCATAATTGCATACTGCTATACCTACCATGTTTTCGTAAGCCCTAGTCCTAATCTGAGACATTCTGTTAATTTCTAGTCCACAAGCGTTAGGTACCAAGATTATTTCTGCACCTTTTAACATTAATACACGTGCACTTTCTGGAAATTCTCTATCATAACATATCATTGCACCTATTTTTACGTTACCTTTTGCTGTATCTAATTCTACCACTTTAAATTCATCACCAGATGTACAGTGATACTCTAAGGAAAAATCACATGTATGAACTTTTGCATATGTCATAACAATATTTCCATTACGATCAATTATTGATAAAGTATTTCTAGGATTTTCTTTGTTGTATGTTTCTAGGTATGTTACGCCTATTGCAATATTAAGCTCTTTTGCTAAATTATAATAATGTTTTATGTACTCACTATCCGTTGATATACTCTGTTGTTTCCATTTTTCCAGTAATTTTGGGTACTTAGGTTTTCGTGGGTCATAGATATAATCCCATACTTCATGATGATATGGAGTATATCCTATGTTCCACATCTCTGGTAATAATGCAATATCAGCACCTGCCTCGGCTGCTTTACGACAAAAGGTATCAGCTTTTATATGATTAGCTAATTGGTCATTTTTGTTTGGTTCTAGTTGTAGCAGTGCTATTTTTAGATTCATATGGGCACCTCCTTAAATTGCTTAGAAATACTATATATACATATCTATTGTTATAATCTTTTATATGCATGTTATAAAATATCTTGTAGTCTCTTATCAATATATTTCTTAATTTCTTCCTCACTGTTCAATTTATTTATATCAATCTCAGATATTCTTAACACTGGTTTATGTAGATATTGTGGAATTACCAAATCCCTAATTGAATCAAAGTATGCTCTCTGATATGCCCTTCCATGCTTAAAAGGAAATTCTTTTGTAGGTTTTCTATATCCAACCTGTCCTTTTTTAAGTGCTAGTATATGATTATCTTTGCACTTATTAATATAACTCTCTATATCATAACCTAGTCTTATGTTTTTAGCACCTTGTATAATTTCAAGAGTTTGCAACCTGGATAGTGTAAAATGTTGTAGTTCATCAATCTCTAACACTAAATCCAAGCTATCAAAATATGCATCCGTACGAAGTTTACATTTTCTCTTATTTCGTAAACAGTCAAAATCACCTTTTAGATTAACAAAAATAGTGTTTAATACGTCTTTTATTATATCATCCTCAACATTTAAATGACTGTTAATTAACCATTCAAATGTTTTTTGGTTATTAGCTTTTAACCCTAGTATTTCTTCTGTTAATTGTATTATATTGTTTTCAAATTTTCCCATGTGTACTCCTTACTATTCATCAATTAAGAATTTATTTAAGTCCTTGTATATTTACTTGTTCTTTTAATCCTCGCTTAATAATATAATACTTATCCTTACCTATAAATTTCATACCCTCATTATTAATTCTTATACCGCCATCTTCTGGTATTGCATAAATTTTATCTATTTCATGCTCTTCAATTATTTGATACAAATTTTCATCATGCTCGTTAGTATAATGTACATCAACATTGATACCGTTAGTTAAATCTATACCATCTAGAACTATATTTTCAGGATAGTCTTCATCTTTTGTGATAATGCATTTTTTGCATATAGATAAGGCTCCTGCACTGATACCTATTATTATTCCTTCATATTCCGATAAACAATTCTCTAGTCTTTTATTTAATATAAGTTTTAATTGAGTAATTGGGTCACCACCCATTAAAAATATAACATCACTTCTAATTATCTTTTCTTGTGCCGAGATAACATCATCTTCTTGATTAATCATGCTAACCTTATCAAAATTGATTCCTATATCACTAAACCACGATAAATTTACTTTTTTATATTTCTCGCATTTTATTTTATCTTGTGGAGATGTAGGTATAAAAGTTATGCTATTTTTATTTTTCAGAACTGACCTAAATTGATTCTGTAAATCCTCTTTAAATCCTAAGCCTCCACCTAGTAAATATATCATATCATCCCACCTCCACTTACTTCTTTTACTATCCATTACTCAAATATTCTATTGATAAACATCAACTTTTCTTACACAATGTTTGGTAAGAATATTATCTATTCTTTCAATATCTATAGTTTCTATTTGAAAGTTTATAGACCTAGCTTCAAAATATATAGTAATAGTGGCATTTGTTTCATCCTCAAGATACATTTGATAACCTTTACAACTATCCCAAAATCTAAATGCTCCTCTATACCTTACACCATTTTCAAATATCCCGTCACCAATCCTTTTATGATTATAAATGGTACTTATACATATTAAAATAAATACAACTATTGCTGCTATTAATTCATACTTGGCATAAGGGTCATATTCCAGAGAGATTAGTATAATTATCATCATTATTACTGACCAAAATAATACTATAAATTGAACAATACACGTTGCTATTATTGATGATTTAATCTTACATAATTGTTTACCCCCTAATAATTTTTCCAGAATGGGTACAGTACCAAATAATAATAGTATAATTAAAGCAAAGAAAAAGGACATTATAAATCACCACCAATTTTATATTAACTATTATGTTTCTATTCTAATATTAACTTAGCTTAAGTAATATCTTCTAGTTAATGCTTTTAGAATCATATATCCTATCTATATGATTCAATATATCAGTATCTCTTTTATCGGTCTTACCATTATAATTCTTCAATCTAGCTGTATAATGTATTAAATAATATTCATCCCCGTTATAAATAGCTAATTTATAATGTTTTTCATTATTGATAAATGTTAATTCATATGTAGGACCATTAGGATAATTTACAATATCACTCTTTTTATATTGGATTTTATTAATCTTATTAATAAGATTAGTTACTTCTTTTTTATCTTTAATAATTATGTTTTCACCGCTTCTCAAGTCAAGTATTTTAATTTCACTAACTTTATTAGAAATATGTGGAGACTTAGATGAATTAATAAAATAATAAGCTATCAAAATTATAAATACTATAATTGAAATAATAAGTATGTATATGTACTTATTCTTACCCATAACCCACCTCCACAATTAACGTATAAACTGTGTTTCATATTTTTTGCATATATATCCTAGTAGTTTTTTTTCCATTAATATTTTTTATTGATTTCATTAATGCAAATCAACTCCTTAAATAGCTACTTTCCTAATATCTAGTTTGCTGAATATATTATACCATAATTTTCATAATTATATTAACAATTTATTTTAGCTATATAAACTATGAAATATATATAAAATCAATTTATAAAAATATATAGATATATTGTTAGAATAATACAAATTATGCTTGTATAACACAGATATTCAAAACAACTATATAAAATACTGGAATATTATAAATTTTTAATATACATTTATGTTCCAATGTGTTATAATCATTTATATTTGTAAAATATTTATATAATATTATTACAAATTATGAATCACAAAAGAAAGGAGCATATTATAATGAGAAAAAGAAGATTACTCGTATTATTATGTTGTTGTTTACTCTTTACTATGGCATTAATTCAACCAGTATCAGCATCATCTGAGTTATGGAATTTTAACTTTAGTCTTGTAAGCAAAAATCCTTTTCCTAATCCTATACCAAGAAATTCTGCTGTGAAAGCTAAACTTAGTTTATGTGTAGTTGATAAAGATTTTAATTTTCATCCAGCTACAATAAGAACTAGAGTTACTAATGACAGAGGTCAACAAGTGTATACCAAAACTGAATTACATGATTCATCACCAGAATTTATCATGGAAGTATTTGATACTACAAATATTGCAAGAGGTAACTACTTTATTCAAGTTCGTGCAGAAACAAGTTTTGGAAATACATCTAGCTGGTTGACATTAAGACAGTGCAGAGTATATTAACTAAGTAAAATTATTTATTCTTTACATATAAATAATTGCTGTAAACCAAAAGGTTATTAGGTTATAAATATTAATTTAACCCAATAACCTTTCTCCTTTTCGTAATTCTTCTGATCTGTTTAATCTGTAATTGCTTTTTCCATTTCAGTATATTGATAAACACCAACTGCCCACTTCCCTAAACTGGTAGTTATTTTACGTACATCCTGAAATCCTAATCTCTTATATAACTTATGAGCTCTATTATTCTCTTCAATGACTGCCAAACCTACTTTATGTATATCCTTCATGGACTTAGCTGTATTAAATGCTTTTTCTATTAATATGCTACCAATACCAAGCCCTCTAGCTTTTTCTGATACTGCTATATGTTCTATATAAATCTCGCCTTTTTTAGGATCATGATTCAATATTATTATCTTAGCCATAGTTTTTATAGTTGGTATAAATCCATACTTCTTTACTAACTGAGAAAACTTAAGCTGTCTACTATTTTGTTTTCTTTGTCCCACCCATCTAAGAAGCATCAATCCTATAATATCACCATCAACTTCAGCAATAAAATGACCTTCTTTATATTCAGCTCCTAGAATTCCAAAATCTCTTAAGAAGTCAATTTTGTGTTCGTCAGGTAAATCTATTAAATTTTTAACTTTACTATAAAACCCATCTAGAAATATTTCTGAAATGTTACTTTCATCTTCAGTTTCAAAATTTCTTATTTTCAACTCATTAAGATTATACATATCCAACTCCTTATAATATACTTATATGAATTATTGATTCAATGTCTTAATCCATATTATACTATATTCTGGTATTAATAAGTTATTATTTATTTTACTAAATAATTATTTTTATGAATTCTCATTACACTATTTCTTATAATCATTAGTATATATCAACGTATAATTTCTATATGGAAGTTGTCTTTTTCTAGTATTACTAGTATAATTATAGTACTAAAACAATTAAGGAGAAACATGATGAACATTCAAATATTTGGAAGCAAGAAATGCTTCGATACTAAAAAAGCTGAAAGATATTTTAAAGAACGTGGTATCAAATTCCAAAAAATTGATCTATCCCAAAAAGGTCTCAGTCCAGGTGAACTAAAATCAATTATACAGAGCGTTAGCATTGACAACCTCATTAATAAAGATTCTACTAATTACAAAGAAAGCGTTCTAGCGTATACTTCAGACCGTGATACCATGCAAGAAATTCTAATAGAGAATCCAAAATTACTAATAACACCTATTGTTAGAAATGTTAAAAAAGCAAGTGTTGGTTATCAACCTGATGTTTGGAAATCTTGGGAGTAAAGAACTACTTTACCTCCCTCTTTTTTATTTCCTTATTATAAATATTTAATATGTATTATCATAATCTTATATATTAATAATTTACCATACTAACAACCTTGTTCTTGTATCTTTTTCATCAATAAATTCAACATTATCATATCCACTTTGCACTGCACTTTCATATATACTCAGTATAATATTAACATCTTTACAATATATATCATAATAAATTGAATCAACTATTAATAATACTATTTCACATTTACTTTTTATAAAATCTTCAAATGTATTTACCTCTGTTACTTCTGAGTTCTTAGTAAAAGCTTTGAATTCACCAAATATAGTAGAATAGATGTTTTCACTAATTAACTTTTTAAATTTTTTTCCTGATAATATATTATTTTTCTTATATTTAGAAAATAAATTATCTATTATTCCTTCATTATCATTGCTTATATATATTTCATCTGAATCTATATGCCAGAAATACCTTTCAACATCTATAGTATTCAGTACATCTTGTAAAAGATGTCCGTATTCATTTGGTACTAAAAATCTTACACCTCTTTTTTCCATACAAATTTCCTTTCAGATTTTTCTTCAATTTCTTCTACCATTCATTTTTCTTTATTCGCTCATCCATTAAGATTGCATACAAATATGAAGGTGCTTGCAAGTTTTGCACAGGTACAGTATTTTCCAATGGTACTTTCTTTAAAGCTCTTTCAAAAGCTGATCTTGGCACTGAACGATTTGTTCTACTTAATATTAATGTGTTTCCATTTACTTTGTATGTAAATCTACCACCTCTAATCTGTTTAAAAACTTGTCCTTCACATTCTTTTATTCTCTCCCATAATACTTCAATAGTCATAATAACCTCCCATACAATTATAAATTTATTTTCTGCCTGCTTCATCAAGCATATATTTTAAATGGTCTGATATTATATATTGACCATTTATTTTCTGACTAATATAAAATAGATAATTGATTCTTAATCATATCAAACTGTTGATAATAAATAGGTATCTTATATAAACTCCTGATATTTTGAATATAAGATATATTAATTTTACTAGGTTTATATTTCGTAACAATAACTAATTTATTGGCTTTGTTTTTATCATGATAATGACAGTATTCCAACAATTGCCCTATAGCTAATCTTATCGCATTCTTTACATCACACGTTTTAAGTTCATAAAATATTGTTTCTCCAGTAACCGTTTTAACTGTTATATCTACATTATTTACCTCACTGGTAACTGATTTATAATTACTATCTTTTTTTAGATATTTTACCATTGCATTTTGTAATTTGTTATGATGTAGGACTTTTATATAACTTGATGGAGATACACTCACTATTCCCTCTTGCTTTTTCTTTTCTTCAGATTCAATATTATCATGTTGTAACCTCTTTAATACGTATTGTTTATTAAACTCACTGTTTAACATAATGATACCTGATTCTTTATGTTTTCTAATATATTCATCTATAATTGGTTTTTCATTATTTAAAAAGCTTTGTAAACTATCCAAAAAGTAAACTTCTTCAGGATATTCATACCACCATTTTGTTTCTTTTATACGACAAAAATTAATACCTGTCCTTTGTTTTAATATATGCACTAGCTCTTCTAAATACTTTACTTTATGTGCATTATCTTTTGAACTAATTGATATAAAAGATCTACCATTAGATTTTGCTCCCCATGCAATATTATGTATCTTTTCTATAGAATCACTACCATCCCAAAAAGATATATCTAAGTAATCATCATTACCAAGAAAAAAGTATCCTTGTTCTAATCTATTCAAATTATTAATTTTTCTTGGTACAAAGTAAAAATTCCTATCCACCTTTTGAATATTAATTAAGTGATCCCAACATTTTGCATGCATTTCAAGTATATTATTACTATCTATCAACTACGTTACCTCCTTGTGTTATACTATCCTCAACAAATTTTATCCTGTTTACAAATTATTCTAACGTTTCCATAGTCGCTACTAATATTTTATCCAAATCTTGTAACGAATCTCTGTACATTTTATTCATCAGTTCCAGAATTTTACTTTCTGTAATATCATTAATAACAACACTTCTTGAATAAATCCTAGTATATCTAGATTCAGGGTTGAATGATCTTTCTTTTACTTCAAATCCATCTATCTTATTTAATCTATGTAAAAATTCCTGCCTCTTTTGATAATTGTCTCCAAAGCTCTGTACTTCTATAAACATTCTTAACCTATTGTTTTTTCGTAACCTATTATTAAAAATATAGCATATTGGTGTTCCCTCATTGCTAAAGGACGATAATTCTATTTCTTCTTACAAATCATATTGCTGATGCTAAATTAGCCTACTTTAATTTTTGATTTTAGTCTAAAAACTGTATGAGAGCCATTCCAAAAGGCCTTTTTACCCACGCCCAAGCTTTATGCTAATCCTTTGTTAGATGATGTATGCAAACCTCACAATCTCTTACTTAAAAGGCTGGAGAGAATATTGGTAGCCACTTTTTATCAATATTTTTGTTTATCCAATGTTGTCTACAATTTGTATCAAAAAAATGTACTTCATTATCTTTCAATATTTTAAAGAATTCATCATTTTCAATATAATTCACTCCTGTCTTAGAGTATAGCCAACCTCTAACATATGCTTCATAGGCTAATAACCAATAATCATTATAGAGACTTTCTTCAACCATATATTCTATCCATTTTGTTTTATTCAAACTTTTTCTATGAGAGCTTGTACTTAGCAAAATTAGGATTACTAACGGATGCTCTGTATCAGATAATTCAACTAGCATGTCATCAGTCAATCTAACTTTTAACAAATGTGCTAACCATAACATCCATACCAATTCATAATCACAATTGGAATGTTTAGATCTCATAATAATATTTTCAAGTGTTTTTATAATCTTATTTTTATCTATACCAAACTTCTTATGATAATACTCTGACAAAATACTACAAGCCAAAGGCATACCACTTGAATCATATAGTATAGAGTTTAATATAAATGATTGAACAATTTCCCAATTTTTCTTATTTATTTTTAATTTCTTTAGTCTTGCTAATGCATATCTTAGTATATCTTCATTAGGATACTGCTTAATAAGAGAATATACCAAACTGATAAAACTAATGAGATGATTATTATCTAACACAATATTATTTATCTGAGATACCCATATTGGCTCAATAGATTGAGGCATCTCCAATATCTTTGTTTTTTCTCGGTTTAAATCCAATTCATAATCCCCAACAACCTTTTGCAATTCTGCAAGAGTTTCTTCTGCATCCGACATGCTATTATAAAAGACATAATAATCATCAATATATCTAAATGCACTAATATAATTATTTTTATTTATCAAATAATTATCCAATGCTACTCCAATAATTTCTGAAATAATTAGTGATGTATCTGGACCAATTGGAATACCCATCGTTTGCCCATCCTGACCATTTCTAACCAGTCTATCTAAAAAGTTACCAAGTAAACCATCGCTTCTATTAGCTTTAGCAACAGTTTTTCCGTGTAAAGCCCAAGGAATACTATGAGTGTAAATCGTCGAATAATACATTGATATATCTGTCTTCAGAACATAATTTGCACCAACAGATGCATTAATAAACATACTAGATATTTGTTCAAACGAAAATTTTCTTGAAATAGCCCTTGTAGATTTACTTTTCAAAATTGGAGTGGTTAATGAAATAGTAGAGCTCTTGATATGAGCTTCTAAAGCACTCCAACTCCTATGCATTTCCTTACATAGAAAAAAATAATGATAAGGGTTTGGAACTGCTAGCCTCCTTCTATTATACTTCCCCTTTGGTATCGAAAACTTCATAGGTTTACTAAGCTTTCTTCTATCTAGTTGTATTCTTAAATTTATTTTGGATTTAACATTTGCAAAATCCATTGAATTCACCCAAAATCCCATTTCATCTGGGAAATATCCTTTACTTAACAATTTCTTATGTATGTCCACCATTAATCCTCCCTTAATTATTTATACTCCAAAACCAAACTTTGCTTATTGCATCTATACTACTATATTCCAAACTTATCTTAAATTACTCTAAAAATATCACTAATTCGCTTTTCCTACTACCGAATATAGACATTTCACCTCATAAAGGTCAACCTATCATATTTTAAACTGTATAAATATATCAATAATTAAAAACTATATCACCGAATAACTGGATTCTAACCTAGACTTCAATCAGTTTCAGTAACTACTTTAGCTATATATAAATATTCTAATTTTTTATATCATTAATTTTTATTAAAAGATAGCTTTTCAAAAGTTAAATTTTTATAATTATCCCTTTCTTTTTTTTGGTCATTCAAAAGCACATTTTTTTCTAATTTATTATATATAATTTTATTAATTGGAATTCTTTTATTTTTTTTAGCAAAATTTACGATTAATTTATCTTCTTTCAATGATTTATAATTGTAAAAAATCATCCTATACTCATCTTCATCTTTGTATTTCTCTTTTTTGAACAAAGCACAAATTTCAAATATTTCAGCCACAAGAAATTTACTGTTAATTAATGATTGTTCACTGCTTGTTTCATTTTTTATATACTCATCTATAGTACATAATAAATATTTTACTATTTCTTTCTGCTTTTTAGAATCGTATATTACTTTTCCACTATCAACAAAAACACTGCATGGTAATATATAATTATTTTCTTCTTCTATTAATATATCATTTAATTTATCATTTAAAATTATTGAACGAAATTCTAAAGCATAACCATCATCTTTTGCATAGTTATCCCATAGAAATTTATTATCTTTTTTCTTTGAGCATGAGAATACATAAACAGTTTCTATTTCTTTTTTACATTTTTCAATTTTTTTATTTAATAGATTAACTGTCTTTTTATCATATTCAGTACTTTGTAATTCCTGTATTATTAATGTTAATCCATACATCCATTCTGAAGGATCATTCATATTAGCAAGATTAGTTATTATAAGTATTTGCGAATCTAGAATACTTATAACCGCTTCTTTTCTTGTATAATGATATAAACTACCCACATAGCTTGTATCAAAAATATTTCTCAGATATTTCTTTATTTCATTGTAATATTTGTTTAATAATCCTTTATCTTTTATCATATTGACATAATCTCCAATCATTATCAATCTATATTAATTATAACGCATCAAATAAAAATTATAATTATAGTAATCAATACTTAATTTATTTTATTTTAAAATAATATAATTTTAAAATATTTATTATATCAAAATAATATATGTTTATTTTTATTTATCTCTTTAATCTACTTAAATAATATATATATTTAATAATAAACTTTTACTGAATAGAGTCTTATTCCGTTTTTTTATTAAATTCCTTATTATTTGTAATATATGATTTAATATCCTTTAGTTTACTATTTAATAACATAATAGGTATTGTTTTTATATCTGCTGCTTTTAAATGCATAGATTGAAGCATGGTAAGTAGCTGAGATATAAATATAGGAAGTGTATCTTCTCCTGTATTTACAGGTATAAAATGGGTAAAATCCTTAATATTAAAACCTGCATAGTTATCTTTAAGTTTACAAATAATAGTTTTTTTATTGTAAATAACAAAATAGTCTGGTAATAATTTTTCATTAACATTTACTAAATCAAAGTATGTCATAATAGTATGAATGCTTGGACTATCATAAGCAAAGACAATACCAATGTAATCGTTTTTATTACCTGTATCATTAAACTCAAGACCACCACCTAACCCAAATTCAAGAAAAGGCGTTACATTAAGAGCTGTTGTTGAATCTCTATTTAGTTTTTTGAGAGATGCTATGTTTTCTACACTCTTTAAGAAATCTCCTTTTGATAAATAAGATTTAACTTCAATATTACCATATATAGATTCGCATGGAAATTGAATAAAATTATCGCTATAAGGAATTTTATAGGAATATAACTCATCATAAATTATTAAATCTAATTGTTTGCTTATCTGATTATCTTTTGAAAAACATTCTCCTCCAGATAAACCATATATTTTAGGTAAAAATGGACGAATTATACTATCAACAATGTTTTCTCTAAAAGAACCTTTTGATGCTGAGTGATGAATATCTTTACTTTTTTCAAAATCAGCTTCTAATTGTTTTCCAGTTTTTCTGAGAGCATCTATATACTTTTGCACGTCATACCACCTCTTTCATATATTCTTTGTGCTTAATCTTATCTGATATCTTTCTACTTTATGTTTTAAAATATTAGAACGAACATTGCCAGTATAGACACAACGTGTCCAATTGTATGGATATAAGAAAGTTAACGTTTTGGATGTTTGCGATGCAATATCCTTGCAACTGACAGTTGTGCTGGAAATATGCTGTTAAACGTAGTTAATTTAGATTAAATTGATAAACTCCTCTTTGATAGTTCGTAATTTTTAAATACTCAAAAAATCCCCCAATAGTAGTGAATTACACCCCATTCTCTTGAGCATTCTGGAAGTATTCTTTCAAAATCAGATCTTCTAAAATATTTATTTTCATAGATAAATACAAATGCTTTATTAAGCTCACTTCTTGTTATCCCTTTCTCATAGTAATATATTTGCTACATGAGTAATAGGATATTTGACTGTGTTATTTGTTTTTCTATAATTTTGAATGTTTCTCAATGTAAAATTTCTTTGAAGTCCTTTGTTATACTCCATAATTACCTCACTACTTTCAAATTTAATTACGTCTACTATGGTATTCCTGACACATGTCATAAATCACTACTTAATCATGCTATTATATATTTATAAATTGAATTACCCCTTTATACTACGTTGAAAATATCACTAATTGCTTTTTCAACTACTCAAAATAGATATTATAATCATCTACTATAAAAGCACAAACAACTAATATAATCTATTTTATTATACTCTTTAGCACAAAATACTTCAAATTAATTTTATTATAATTCTATTAAATGTATTCAATAACATTTAACACTTTAATTTCCTCTAATATAAGACAAACCTTAACCCCTAAGATAAATTTTATTATTTATACTCTCCATTCAAAAAGCTTAATTTGCTTATTATTTCTTCTAAACCCTATCAATCTTAAGTCTTTTATTCTTTGTTTAGATTACTGATTCTTGCTATCTTGTTTTAGCCTATATAATATCAAATTTTCACCATTAAAAAAGCAAAGCTTTATTAAGAAAATAAAGTCTTGCTTCTAAAATACAATTTTTCTATTCCTTATAACTAATATTTAATACTATCCCATCCAATTTATCTAAAATGACATCCTCACTAATTTTTTCTTTTGTCATCAAAGCACTACAACTATTAAAAGTTACAGGCAAATTACTTTTTGTCCAACCAAGTTCTAAGTCGAAGAACTTCTTATATATATCAGACACCATAAAACCTAATGCTTCAAGAGAATACCTTAGTGTCTCTGGGTAAATACAAGGTTTCCCTTGTTGTTTAAGACAAGTACTACATCTTGTACATGAGCCTGGTGGTAATCCAACCGAGTTATCTATATCTTTTTCAATCTGAATTAATTTATCTGTTATCTGATTTTTAATATTATTGAATGCATACATTGAAATAACACTATTAATATCAACAATTTTATCAGGTTTGTTTTTTACATAGTTGTTATAGACATCTGACCTCAAATCATCAATATCAAACTTATCTATTTGCGCTTTAATAGGTTTTGTATGTATTTCAGTTATAATAATTGTGGCGTAATTATACGGTTCTAAATACCTAATTGTATCAAATTCAAACTCAGGACAACTATAGTTCTTACCATAATTGCCACATCTCTTACAATACCCTAAGACTTCCTCTCTTTTATATGCTTCAAATAATGTTTCTTTTGTCAGCTGCTTTAATCTTACTTTTACAGTCAATTTCATCTTCATACCTCACTCATATAAGTATATTATATTTTATAACACCATCACCTACACCTTTAAATAAATTATACTATATACTAAGAAACATTTCATTTAAACATCTAAACCGTATATCAAATCACCTCAAAAAACTTCAATGCCTTAACACAATCCTTAACCCCTTGAACATAAATCTTGTTATTATACTCTCCATTTATACATTGCACTTGTTCCATATAATCCTCTATAACCTTTCTATCTCTACTATCCAAATGATTTAATACATCTTGCATTTTTTTACTGTGAACACATAATTTTTTCTCCATTTCTCTAAACTCTTCATCATTATTTGTTATATATTCATATGCATGCCCAATTAAATCTTCTATTATTTTATTAATAATTTTATCGTAGTCTACTTTCATTAAAATCACCTCGTTCAAATTATACTCTAATTGAACTCATAATTGTGAAAATAGGCATAATCAGCCTAAAGCCCTTATAAAAATCCGGCTAGTAAAACAACTAATTTTTTGTTACGATATATTTATATCTTATATATTATTAAATTGGATATGCTACTAAAATGATTCCATCGAACTACAATTAGTTGAATAAATACTTGCTTAATATAATTTAACGGTCACCTATTAGATGACCGCCTTTTTTAATTACTACTATATTAACTTTGTTCACTACACATTTAATATACCACTAACCATACTATCTACTCTTCTTAAATCATCTTCATTCGGTCTACCTGTAATGTCTCCCATACGTCCTTTAGTGTTAAACTGAGTGTAAAAGCTATCATTACTATTGAACTGTCCTTCAAAAAACCATTCCGTAACAACTTCAAATCCTAAATGATCAAGTATTTGCCCAAGAAATTTAGGTACAGCAGTCGCTTCATTTATTCCTGTATGAGGACCAGCAAATGTACAATATGTAACTGCTTTTTTGTTAACTATTCTTGGTGCATAACTCTTAATATCTCCACTTTTCACATATTTCTTCTGCAAGTTTTTCCATAAATTAATCATTTCTTGAGGTGGTAACCAAATATATACACCTGTACCGACAAATACAAAATCATAATCCAAAAAATCCAAATCATCCTTGTCTGTATTTTTAGTCACTTCAATAGTATCTACTTCATGTCCTTGAGCTCTAATAGTCTTTTCAATTTGTAAAGCTATCTTTTTGGTATTACCTGTAACTGAGAAAAAAACGTTTAATACTTTCATTTAATTATACTCCTTTATAATATATTTAATTTTATGAAAACAACCTATAACGCTTTATTATAGAATCATAAATCAAAATATATTATAACACCACTCCATAATGTTTGATGTATCCACAGATACCCAAAAATTAAAATATGTATAAATTACTTATTCCTACTTACCTATTGAATAAATAATCTCTCCATCACTATCCAACCCCAATATTTCAGGAGTATAACATATTTGCTTATCCAAAAACAAATACCATATTCTACCCAGATTAGTTTCAACTATAGTAGCATCTCTAGCTTCTTCATCTCTTAATGCTACTTTTACTTGTTCAATATTAGAATTCATAACAACACCATACTCTACTGGAAAAGATTTTTCAATATCTCCCCCTAACCTACCTATATTACAATACATATAGCTCATGTCGCTGTCATAATTAAAAGTTTTATTACCGCTTCCAAATACCCATTTATAATTATTGGATTTCTTTTCAATTAGTCCAATACTACAGCAGTTAGGGTCATTTACTGGCTCATAGAAAACTACAACACCCTTATCAGTATCAGCCTGATGCAATATTTGTTCATAATCCATATTTGCTTTAGCCATTGCTTTCTCTATAGTATTGATATTTTCTCTCTTGAAAAAAATCACTAATAATATAACTATAGCAAATCCACCTACAACCATCTCTTTCTTCATAAAATTCAACCCTACTCTTCCTTAAATTATGTAATAATACAGGTCATTCATAATACAAATATATAATTTTGATCAGTAATCTTTACTGTTATCACTCAAATACTATTTCTCCATCGCTATCTAACCCTTTAATACGAGGTACATAACTTATCCCTTCATCCAAGAACAGATACCATATCCTTCCTAACTCAGTTTCAACAATAGTACCATTCTTAGCTTCTTCACCTTTCAACTTAACTTTCACTTCTGCTATTGCATCATTCGCAACAATACCATGTGCTACTTGAAAAAGGTCTGGACTTCCTTTTTCATTAGACTTACCAATATTGGAACATCCACAAGTCAAGTCCTCTTTTACATTAAAACTATCCCTTCCACCACCATCAATCCATTTATACTTGTTAAATGATTTTCCGACTAGACCAATACTATTGCTATAAGGATACTCTTCAACTTCATAAAAAACCACAATCCCCTTATCACTCTCAACCTGATGCAATATCTGCCTAACATTTATATTAGCCTTCCCCATCGCATCCTCTATAGTATTCTTATTCTGAGTCTCAAAAAACAGCAATAGCAAAATCAAGATTCCAAGCACCAAAATATTCTTTTTCATACTACCTAACCCCTATCATAACATTTTCTAAATACAATTCATTTCAACATATCAATTATAACACAAATCCCTCATATTAATTTTAATATATTATCAGTTCCAATAAAACCATCTAAAAAAAGACATAACATAAAGATTCCTTATTCAACCTGCCCAGTCAAAACAAGAAATCTCTATTATAATATCTCAAGCAATATCTTTTATTCTAAGTCCCTTTTTTACACTTATTAACCTTTCACTGATCCAGAAACAAGCCCTGAAATAATCTGTTTCTGCATAAGCATGTATATGATAATACTTGGAATCGTAACTAACACTGTTGCCGCGAACATAGCACCATAATCACTGGCAAATGAACTTTTGAAATAATATAGCGCTATAGGAACTGTTCTATTCATCTTATCCCCTGTCAAAGTAAGTCCGAACTGAAACTCATTCCAGCAGAATAAGAATTGTAATACCCCTGCTGTTGCAAATGCAGGACGTGTAAGTGGTAATATAATCTGCATAAACGTTCTGAAAAATCCTGCTCCATCAATGTAAGCCGCTTCTTCCAACGTATAAGGTATCGTCTGAATATAACTCATCATTATATAAAAAGTCGTAGGCATACCAAGTGCCGCATATACGATAATAAGTCCTGCCAGAGTGTCATACAGATGTGTTGCCGATAGTGTATTATAAAGGGGTTGTAAAAGTGCCGCCCCTGGAATTACTAGAGCAAGTGAAAATGCAATGATAATCGTCTTTTTCAACTTGAACTTACATCTAACTATTACATAAGCCGCCATTGAAAATATGATAAGATTAATCACTGTAGCTATGATTGATACAACCACGCTGTTTTTATAAAAAATCATTAATGGCGCAATCTTGAATGCAGCCACATAGTTGTCAAAATGCAATCCGCTAGGAAATCCTGATACTGAAGACATTATCTCTGCATTACCTCTAAACGAAGATGCAAACACCCAGATAAAAGGAATTACAGATATTATGACAATAAATGAAATAAATATGAATGTTAATGTTTTCTTGATTGGTGTAATTACTTTCACTATTCGTTCCTCCTTAATGTTCTTTATCCATTCTATAAATCTTACGAACAGAAATAAGTGTAATAAGGCCTAATATTATTAAAATTACACCTTGTGCGTTTGCAAGTCCATAGTTATTATCTACAAGAGCTGTGTTATAGAGATACATTGGCATGTTCATGGTTCTAGCACCAGGTCCGCCTCCTGTAGTCATAATGATTATATCAAGTTTTTGCAACATACTGGTTGCAGCTAATATTGTAGCTGTACCAATGATATTTCTCATCATAGGAAGTACAATATATATATCCTGTTGAAAAGATGAAGCACCGTCTATTGATGCGGCTTCATATATTTCCTTGGATATGGAAGCCATCTCTGCCATGACAAGAATAGTAACCAATCCTGCATAAGGCAACCAAGTCATAGTTACTGAGAAAAATGCAGTATCAGGGTTCATGAACCAGTTATGGACAAACTGTTCTCCCATAATCTTAGTAATGATATTGTTCACCATTCCGAATTGAGGATTCATAATACATAAGAACAATAAACCAAGTGCCGCACTAGAAATGATATTTGGTATAAAAAATACTGTTCTTACAAGTGAGGTATACCATTTGGACTTGGCTAATATCAGCGCTAAACCAACACCGATAAGTATATGTATAGTTGATTGTAATGCAATCCATTTAATCGTATTGAAAATGCTTGTTATAAAATCTTTATCTTTAGTAAATAGGTATATGTAATTCTTAATTCCTGAAAATGATATACTTGAACCGATTGACCAGTTAGTGAATGATGTGCCTACCAGCAAAACTATTGAGATAAGAAACACAAAAATAAAAAGTATAATACCAGGAGTTAAAAATAAAATTATCCATTTTCTATTTTTAGTCATATTGTCCTCCACTACTAATTGTTTTCTTAAAAACCTCATCTTACATAGTAGTAAGACAAGGTTTTAATTGTATTAACTTATTTATTATTGTTCTTTATGCTTGTTTGCAGCTTGTGTAAGTTTTGAAGCCATTTCTTCTGGAGTAATGCCACCGTAAACTAATTCTGGGTAGTTTAATGAGAATTCTTCAATTACACTTGAATGAGCTGTGTTATCCATGTTTTCAAATCCGTATTTTGCTTCATCAGCAAGATTGATTAAGTCAACAACAAGTGGATTAGCCGCTTTGTACTCGTCTGAGATCTCTACATTTGCTGTTAATGGTAAAGCACCTGATTTTTCTAAGAATATTTTTTGTGCTTCTTTTCCTGTCTTGAATTTCAAGAACTCAAGAGCTGCTTCTTGTTCTTCTTTTGATTTATTAGCTGTACATAATACATATCCGATTTCGTATTGTGCAACAACACCATCATTAGGATATAATGAAACTCCAACTCTATCTACTAACCCTTCTTTTGCTTTTGATGTATCAGTGAAATCTGGAACCATCCAAGGACCATTAGCAATCATAGCTGTGTTTTCTTGTAAGAAGTTATTAGCAGCGTTAGCGTAGATAGCTCCAATTGCATCAGGTGTTGTATAATCTTTTAAACATTTTTGAACCATTGTAAGAGCATTGACTACTAAATCATTGTCATAGCTATCAGGATAATTGGTATTCATGAATTCATTACCCTCGTCACCATTAGTACCGATCATAGCTGCAAGCCAAAGATTGGTTGTCCATGCATTCTCTCCTGTCATCATAGCAAGTGGTGTGAATCCAGCTTCTTTTAATTTTTCATTGTTTGACATGAATTCTTCCCATGTTTTAGCTGGTGTGATACCAGTTGTTTCAAACATGTCCTTGTTATAGAAATAACCTACTATTTGTTTTTGATTAGCTATTGAATATAGTTTTCCATCTTCTGTTTTACTATAGTTGATAGCACCTTCACCTACATATTTGTTCCATTCTGCATCAGCTTCAACTAAAGGCATAATATCTACTGCTTGACCATTTTTTATTGCTAGCTCTCTAAGACCATTTTTACCATTAATAACATCTGGTAATGCTCCAGCAGCAGCAAGAGCTTTCATTTTATTTACGTAAGCGTCATCACTTGGTAATTCTTCAACTTTAACTTTTATCTTACCTTCATATTTTTCATTGAATGCATCTAAGACTTCTTTTTCAGCAGCCGCTGATACATGTGAACCTACCATAAATGTTGCATATGTAATTTCAACTGGTTTATCCTTTGATACCGTATCATCTGATTTTTCAGTTTTGCTACCACAAGCAGCTAGAGTGAAAACCATCGTAAGAGTTACCATCAAAGCCATTACTTTTTTTAACATAGATTTCATAAAAAAATATCCTCCCTTAATTGTTTATCAGTTATTATTTTTTCTGTAATCATAGTATATATGTAAATCCTCATTAACAGAATGGTCTACTTTTCCTTTTGATTGTTTAATTTTGACCAAAAAAGCCAAGCATTATTCCTGATTTTTTGACCTTGTATTATTTTTACCTAATATCTCTATAAAAGGTAAAAAAATTACTTGCTTTAATATTCTAATCAGAATTTCTAATGATTATAATATCTTATCAAAGCAAGTTTTTTGTTACATATTACTATTTCTATATTCTGTTGGATTCTGATTGTTGTATTTCACGAATACATGTGAAAAGTATGCAGGATCACTGAATCCAACTTCTAGACCTATCTCATATATCTTCAACTCACTGTTTTTCAGTAATGATTTTGCTTTGGTTATGCGATACATGTTTATTGCATCTGTAACTGTGATACCAGTTGATTTTTTATAGGCTCTGCTTAGATAACTGCTGTTAAGAAATAGTGAGTTGCTTATATCTTGCAGGGAGATATTGTTCTTATAATTGAGTTTTATGAAATTATCTACATTGGTTACCAGCTTGTTTCTGATATCTTTTTTATCAGTACATATACTTATTGCTATATCAACTATGTGTTTGCTTATATCTATAAGGCTAAACATGGTCTTGGCATCATTGATGCTTTTGTATAATTTCTTCTCTATTTGATTAAAGTCTTGACTTATATCATATTTAACAACATTTCGTATTATTGAACTACAGATAATAAGAATATCCATTTTGCATTGTTCAAAGCTTTTATTGGATTTGGCTAACTCTTCACCCAAGTCTTTTATTCTGGCTTCTGCATTTTCCTTATCACCTTTTAATGTAATATCACATATCTCTTTTGTAAATTGTTCAATATTGATATTCACAGCGTTTTCATCTATCATAGGCTCTGAGTCGTAGATGTATAGTGCATTGCCTTTAGTGGTTATACGAGATAATGCTTCATTTGCTTTCTTATAAGCATTATTTATTTCACTAGTTTCATTAATGATTTGACTTATTCCTAGCTTGATATCCAAACGCATAAATTCTTCTACCATCAGTAAAATCTCATTAAAATGCTGTACTATCTTATTTAGTGTGACCACTTTGTTCTTATCAATTAGTATGACAATCATGATATGATTATCTTTTATAGGTACTACTTCCGAATCATAATCCTTCATAGTAATGTTAAGGAAGTTTTTTATCATTTTTATGGAAGAGTTATTTTCTTTTTCTCCATCATAATAGTTTATCTCACAGGCACTAATGCAATAATTGTATTTATCTATGTTGTATTTTTCTATGTCTTCAATACTTACATTCTGAGACAGTGCTAATCTTGTTAATATATGTAAACGGTATTCATTATAATCATTGATGGATAATTGTATCTTCTTGCTTTCTTTTCTTTTTTCATTAATGATTGCCTTCGCTTTTTCAACTGCACTTGGCAATTCTTCAATGAACTCATTTTTTATTACGAAATCGACTACATTATACTTAATGGCTTTTTGAGCAAATGTAAAATCTGAATAAGCCGTTAGAATAATTACTTCTACATCATATTTGTTTTCTTTTATGTTCTTACATAGTTCCAGTCCATTGATAACAGGCATTTTTATATCTGTTACAACAATGTCAACTTCATTATCTTTTATATAGTCAAGAGCTTCCTTACCGTTTCTGCAATCTGATACAACTTCGCAGTCTAATCCATCCCAATCTATAAGATGTTTTATACCATTTCTAATGTTACGTTCATCATCAACAAGCATTATTTTATACATTTTCTGCTCTCCCTTTATTCTTTGGAATTATTATTTCAATAGTCGTACCTACATTTTTTTGACTCTGTATATTTAGTCCATAATCGGAACCGTAAATAAGCTTTAATCTCTGATCTGTGTTTTTTAATCCCATCTTTTCACGTTCTACTTTTCTATCTGTTATATCTTTGTTCTCAGTATTCATTATTTTTTCAACGTCAAACCCAATACCGTTATCAACTACTTTGATATATATCTTTTCGTCATCGTTACTTATCTCTACTGAAACTATAGCTTCATTGTAACTTTCTTCAACACCGTGAACAATTGCATTTTCAACTATAGGTTCAATTACAAGCCTTGGTATCTCACATATTCTTATCTCTTCATCATCTAGTTCAATAGAATAATGCAACCTGTCTTCATATCTCATTTTTTGGAGTGACAAATAGTATTCTACATATTTAAGTTCTTCTTCTATAGTTATGATGGAGCGTTTATCTCCATATATTCCTGCTCTTAATAGAGCTGATAAGGATGCTATCATTTGATATATTGTTTCGTCTTTGCACATTTTTGCTTTGATCTGAATGGTTAGTAAAATATTAAATAAAAAATGTGGATTCATTTGATATTGCAAAAATTTTATTTCCATTTCATTAAGTAGTATCTTTGATTCGTATGTGGTTTTTAAAAGTGTCTGTATCTCCGATACCATAGAATTAAAAGTTGTAACTAGTGTGTCCAGTGTTACATCTTCATATTTTATCATTCTGTAATCATAGTCTTTTTCCCTTACCTTATTCATTGCAGTGGTAATGTCTTTGATGAATACAGTAGTTCGCATGGATATGATAACAACGAATGTAATAAATACCACTGATAATATTATTGATATGAGGATGAAAGAGTTCATGCCAGTGACTGTTTCTTTGATTAAATTTGATTTTGGCAACATATATATCAGTTTGAATCCATTTTCTTTTATTTCTCTGGAAACAGTTACATATTTTTTATTATTATAATTGATTTCATTCATCTTATTGGTATTGATGTTGTTAGTTATATCCTGTGATATTTTTCCCCCTAATAATGAGTTGTCATTAGAGGAATATATAGTCCCTTCCTCATCAACTACATAAACTAATGAACCGTCATAGCTTAGAAGACTGCTGTATTTGTTTTTTATATATTCTTCACCTATAGCTGCTATAATTATAAGGCTGTCATCATTTGTAAAGTCAGATTTCAATTTTCTGGTGTAATATATGGTATTGTTACTTGGTGAAGGTGGTATATAACTAATGTATTTTTCAGTGTCATTCACCACAAGTTCATTAATCCTTTTGGAATCATCTGTTATCTTCTTGGTACTAACTTGTTTTGTGTAAGTGTATCCAAGGAGTTCTCTATTTTCATATACAGTAACATACGTTAAGGAATTCAGTTCCCATACGTTGTTGTATGTTAATATATTCTGGAATTGTTTATTGAGATTCTGTACATTGAGATAGTATTTTTCGTTATTTTTGTTGAAATAATCACCATCTTTGATCCATTCTTGTACAGCATCGCTTGCAGATAGGGCAATTGATGTATTGGTAATGATACTAAAGGATTGGTTTAGGTTTTCATTATTGGCATCAATCATTAGATTCATGTTTTTATATGTATTCTTCATTATATTGTTATACATGTTGTAAGTAGCATATGTACCGAATACTAATATTGTTATCAGCATTATTGCAATAAACATGGTAACTATACGCCCTCTAACAGAAAGCCTTTTGGTTGGTATTTTTTTCATGATTCACGCACCTTATTTAGCAAAATTCCCTATATAGTATTATAATTATACTATTTTATGTAAAATACTTCAATTTATTATTAGGTTAAAATATAGCACTTTATTAATTTATCTGTAATTGTATTTATAAACTTAAACTGAAAAAGCCTAAAAATTAAGCATTCTAACCCGTTTATTAGTCAGAATGCTATGTAATAACTATTCAATAGGTAAATTATGCTGTTTTAGAAAAGATAACTTATCCCAATAACCTCTTTGAAATATAATTTTATCATTAACTACTTGAAAGAAACCGCAACCTCTCAATCCTAATGGATCACGCCATTCTAGAATTGTCCACTGCCCATCTTCAAAAATATTTTCAACTATACAAACCATTTTTGCTTGAGAGAATTCTTCTTCAAACATTTGCTTTATTGCCTCTTTACCTTTTACTGGTTCATTGGCAACCTGATGGTTTATTGCATTTTCATCATATAATTCTGATATAGTTTCTGCATCACCACTGTTGAATGCATCAACCCATTGACATAGTATTTCTTTTGGCTTCATATGTTTTCCTCCTGTCAAGTTCATATTAGATAAGATTATAGCATTGATTTTATATTATTAAAAGGTTATGTTTCAAGTTATTATCTCATAAGGTCTCATCATCTCATGGTCTTCATGCTCTAATATATGACAGTGCCAAGGATACAACCCTGAATATGGAACAAATCTCATGATGATTCTGGTAATCTCACTAGGATTTGCTCTTACTGTATCCTTCCAGCCTCTTTCATTGAGTGCTGGTAATACAGCAGGTCCAGTGGTTAGAATCTTTCCAGTTTCTTTATAATGCTCAACATCAAATGGCTGTCTATCTAGGATTTGGAAATTAACCAGATGGATATGTATGGGATGAGTAGAATTAGCTAAGTTAATTAGAGTCCATACTTCTATACTCCCTAGCAGAGGTTTAATGGTTATCGGGTCATCCCATCTCTTATCATCCAACAGAAGAAATGCTCTACCGTATTTATCTGTTTCCCTAACTAGAGTAAGGTATCTTTCTAGTCTTGCATCTCTTTCATATAGAGGCTTTATAATATTCAATCTGTACGGGATTGTACTATAATCATAACTAGTTAAATATTTTGACACTCTAAATTGCATTATCTGACCTTCTGTAGTCAGATTTACTGGATTACCTCTAGGGAATGGGGATGGAGCATTATTGGTTAATACTATATTGTCTCCTCTTAACTTGGAAAAATCTATTATTACATCTACCCTTTCTCCGGGAGCTATCAATATCTTTTTAGCTATTACAGGAGATTCCAAAAAGCCACCATCAGTTCCTATTTGATAAAAAGGCTGACTTGACGAGAGTCCTATCCTATAGAATCGTGAGTTAGAGCCATTAACTATACGGAATCTATATTTTCTAGGTTCAACTTTTAGATATGGCCAAACCTTACCATTCACTAGTATGTTATCTCCAAAAAAATCAGATACAATGGAAGGACAAACATTAGGTATAGGTGGTTTTGGCTCACATGGATAGTATAGGGAACCATCATCATTGAATGTTCTATCTTGAATCAGTAATGTAACCTCATATTTTCCCTTGGGAAGATTCAGACGTTTTTCAGCTGGATCTCGAATAATATATGCACCTGCCACTCCTGCATATACATTAAGGCGTGTTATCCCTATGGCATGAGAGTGATACCATAGTGTAGTACCCCTTTGCATATTTGGATAATCGTATATTTTCTTTTTGAATTCTGGACCTACTTCCCTATATCCATTGGTGAACCAAGCGTCTGGATATCCATCACTATCTGGTTGTACAACTCCCCCATGAAGATGTACAACTGTTCTTACCCTTGGTTTGTTTGGCTCAGCTCCATGTATGGTAGTATCCACAGGAAGTAAATGTTTACTTGGCAGCTCATTCATCCACTCAACTTTTATTAGTTGATTTTTCTTAGCTTCAATAGTTGGACCTGGGTAGTTACCTTCTAATCCCCAGACAGTAGTTTCTGGAAGGTCTCTATGCAATTTTTGTTTGAATTGCTGTATTCTCATCTGGTAATAAGGAACTCCATCCATTCTGCCCTTGGGCTTGATAGTTCTTATTATCGGTAACTTATCAACAAATTTCGCTAACGTCATATCTTGGTTACCTTTCATAATATATGTTCATTTTATACTATGAATTATTTTGTTGACATATGAGCATTAACTATAATTATCTACTCTAATATCTATTATGGAATCTCATCTTATTATTAGCATTAAAAAAGTAAAGGTATTATTATATATATCTACCTTTACTTTTTTTCTCTCTATATTTAAAATCTAATAAAAATTTATTACCCCTATTTAATATTCTTTGCTTTCACTAATATAAATCGTACTTTCTACAAATTCATCATCTTTATAAGTATAGCCATATGAAACCATTCTGTAAGTATTACCACTTGCTATGTACCATTTCCCCCCTACTAGGCAACTAGTGTCATCTTCGCTACCTGACCAACTTTTAATTGTTTTCCATTCCCCATCTTTATACTGTTGTAAATCAGCTATTATTTTGACTTTGTTGACATTTCTAGCAAATAAAAAGCAAGTAACAGATGCTTGTCCACTATCAGATATCTGGAAAGTATTTTCAAAGGTAATTATTGAAACAAAGTTTAGCTGATTGTCCATTGCTTCAACTTCAAGTCCATAAGAAGCAGTGCTAAAAAAAGCAAGTATAAGACCTAAACATACTAGCCTTTTATATTTTTTCATATATTAAAAACCTCCCTTCGTCTTATTAACAATAAAGGGAGGTGTTTTGTTACACTTTTTTATGATTTTTTTTTATCTTTTTTCTAAATTTTTTACTACTTTCATCAATTCATCACTTATTATATTGGATATTATGTTAAAACTACATTCTTCATTGTGCCAAATAATCGTAGTATTTTCTTGTTTCTCAATCAACAACCCTTCATAATCATTGATTACTATTTTATCCGCTTCAGCATTTTCTGTATCCATTTGATAGTTAGTTCCGTTTGGAGATTGAGTTATTAATATGAACTTGTCTCCATCAATGAATCTTAATATTTTCTTGTCATTCATAATCTCTGAATTATCCAACATAAAATCTTGTGGCAGATATTCTGGATAATAATAATTACTCCAACTGTCTGGTATGGATTCTTCATCTTCTTTTACCTGTACACTAGTGTATTCTTTATTATCTTCAATAAAAAAGTTTAAGATCTTGATTCTAAAAGCTTCAACAGTACATGTTAAAACTGTTCCCATGCTTATTACTAATAACAGTAATACAGCTACCTTGCAACCTGCTTTTTTGAATCTTCTATTTAACTTTTTGACTCTTTCTTTTCTTCTATATTTTCTATGAAATTTTACAAACCATTCATCAATATTTTTTGGAAACTCTACTTCTTTAATTTCTTCTCCTTCATTATCCTGATCAGCTATGATATTTTCTATATGACAAGAACCTATGTACCCATAGTATGATTCAAAAATTTTATTTTTTTGTCTGGTATCCATATCTGTTTGCTTCATCTAAAGCACCTTCCTTCAGGCATTCTTTTTTTAATGCTTGTTTTGCTCTATGGATTTTAACTCTAACATTTCCTTCTGTCATATTAATCAGCTGAGCTATTTCTGAGTTGGAATACTCGTAAAAATATTTCAATGTTAATATATCAGCATATGTTTTGTTGATATTAGAAAGTAATCTTGCCATCTCTTTTGCTTGATCCAATCTTATCATATGTAACTCTGGTCCAATATCCTCTTCAGGTACTATTTCTTCTATGCTATCTAATGGCATTGTGTTTCTTCGCTTTCTTTGATTGTATATATTGTAAGAGATGTTCCTAACTATTATAACAAGGAAGGCTCTTGTTTTGTTACACTTTATAGATTCAATTCTATCCATATAGGAAGATATTTTTATAATTGCCGTTTGTACAATATCTTGTGCTTCATGATAGTCTTTCAATATGTTGTAAGCGATATAAAACATTTCTTTGTGATATTGATAATACAATTCTTCCAGTTTACTACGAGTATTTTCATCCTCAATAACTAATAAAAACCCTACCACGAAAACACTTCCTTCTTAATATATATTTTTTTACAGTATTATTACTAAAAAACTGTAATTTATCCAATAATTTACATTATATTACCATTCATATATGTCTTTTGTCCTAATTATACTATCTTATCCAATATTTATCTATATATTATATTACTTTTCATAAAAATTCATAAATAATTAGCACCCTGACCAATTTCTCAATCAAGGTGCTATATATTATATCCCTCATATTTTAATTATTCCTAATATATCTAGAATCATACATACTATATAACTTTATTAATATTTATTCCCATCAAACTACTAATTATTTATTTCTCAACAATCACTTTTCCATTTTTTAATGGTATGACTTTTTCTACTTCTATACTTTCCTTATATTTGTCATATGTCTTACGCCATTCAACATTATAATCACTATCATATTTTACTATAACCACTTCATGGTCAAACCATATACATGATATAATTGGAGGTTGAGGAATGCTTTTGATCTCTCTTACACTTTTAACAATGAATCCCCCATCATGGGTTGGTATAATTTCATTAGGTGACAACTTAAGGTTCTTGATTATTTTCTTTTCTCTCCCTGATTTGTCAAATATTCTTAAAGTACCAACATTTCGATTACCACACCCTACAATTACATCGTCATTTTCCAGTACAATCATAGCTAATGCCCAACTTTCATGTTCTGGATAGATATGTGTTATACTATTAGATACTTTTCCCTCATTATCAATAGTTATTATCATACCTTTATTTTCTTTTGAGTGAGTTGCTCCTCCATCAACAGCTACATATACTAGACCCTCATCAATATATAATTGGTCATATGGTGAATAATTTTCTTCAAAATGATTAACCCATTTGACTTTCAGGTCCTTCTCGTCAATACATGCTACGAAAAGCATATCCTCTTTTTTACTATCTATTGCAAAACTTCCATCTTGTGAGCTAGTACAACCTTTTATTACGATACCCATGTCTTTATCATATTTTGATACATAAAGAGTATCATAATCACTGCCTCCAAAGCTCTTTTGTTTTATAATGTTGCCTTTTGAATCTAATTTTGTTATAACAATATCATTACTACCCTTCATCAATTCTCCAATAACCAATATTTCTTCAGAATCAGTAAGTACTATATCTTGAAACATATCATTGGAATAATTATCAAATTCTTGTTTCCATAGTTGATTACCCTCTTTATCAAATTTAATAATACAGTTATTTTCATGAGTTCGTTTTCCACCATTCATCCATTTTTGATATGAATCAACTGCAAATAAAAAACTGTCATCTTCAAAAACCACTAGATGCCTTATAGATCCTGAAGGTATTTTCTGATTCAACTCTTTATTCCATACTATCTTACCTGTTTCATCAAGTTTTTGTAATATAGGTTTGTAGTAAAAAGTGGCTTTACTTTTTGTTAACCTTTCACTTTTCACGTATTTCTTTAGCCCAACGGCTATGTAACCATCAGATAATTCTTTTATAGTAGAAGACTCCCCTAACATAGAAAAATCCACTTCTATTTCTTCTATATCTTTTTTATTTATATCTTTCAATTTTACATAATTAGTATCATATTGTACTATCTTATTCCAATACTTCTTATCCCCAAATAAATCATCAATAGTTTTAACTTCTTCTTGTACTATCTCAGTATCAACCTTTGTCTCAACCTTTTTATCCAGTACTGTTGAATTTTCTTTAGCTATAATATTCTGCTTACATGATGTCAGTACTAACGCTATTAATACTGTAGCCATTAATATCCTATTTCTTTTCATTATATACACCCCTTATGTAATAGGATTCGTTATTAACAATATTGTAACTATCATACATAGAATAGAAGTAATTATCAGCATAATAGTAGATATCCTCTTATACGTTGAAATATTGATCAACCTTTGTTTCACTGCTGTATTGCCTAATGCAGGAAAGGGTAATCTTTGACTATCCGCTAATTCTACTAATGATAATGCATAATTCTTTCTTTTATCGTCTGGAATGTTCTTCAACACCCTATAGTCACAAGCATTCTCCATATCACGTTCTGAAATCCATAGAAACAACCATGCAAAAGGATTGAACCAATGGATGCATACCGCTAATATACTTAGTAGCTTCCATATATTATCTTTCCTTTTTATATGGGATAACTCATGAATCAATATATATTCCAAGAAATCTGGTTTTATATTCTTAGGTATAATAATTTTAGTTTTCAATATTCCACTAACAATTGGAGTATTAATAAAACCTGATTCATAGACCCCTATTTCACCGTTAACATTTAATCGTTCCTTGCATTTTTCTAAGATTCTCATATCATACTCTAATTTCACAGCCTGATTAAGACGTTTCATAGTTATTCTATAGATTATAATAGCTGCTAACACAAATAAAAGAGCTCCAATCAACCATATAACACCAAAAATATTAAAAACCTTTTCTATCCTATTGGTCTTATATTCTATGGGATTATACTCTTCTGCAAGCTGCATCACATTAGTCACACTATAAGTTATATCCGTTACACCATTATCGGCATCAGATACTACAACAGCCTTAGCAAAATCAGGATTCACCATATTTATTAGACTAAATTCGCTTGATATGGATATTGGAATCAGTAAACGAAATAAAACAATACCCCATAGAGCATAAATCAATGGTTTTTGCAACCACTTCCCGAAAACAACTCTAATTAATAGAAGTATAACCACTATGATAGCCGCTATTATACTCATATTCAAAATGTAGTAAAATATATTGTTTATCATAGTAATCACCCTTTACAGCTCTTTATTTATAATATCTTTGAGCTCTTCTATCTCTTCTTTGGACAAATGTTCCTTCTTAATAAACGAAGTAAAAAAAGTCCTTATAGAACCATCATACAATTTGTCTATCAGCTTCCTAGTCTCATCTAACTGAACTCTCTCTTTAGTTATAAGAGGCTTGCAAACAAAATTCGGTTCTATCCGCTCTATGGCTCCTTTTGCTATCAGCTTCTTCAAAATAGTATAGGTCGTATTCTTATTCCACCCTATAACCTCAGCCGCAATAAGACTTAACTCCTTAGCTGTCTTACTTTCCTCCTGCTGCCAAATAAGCTCCATCAGCCTCAATTCCGAGTCAAACAACTTAATCAGTTCCATAAAACCACTCCAGACTATTATAATAGTTTACACATCTATACTACTACAATAGTCTGGAGCTGTCAACATTTATTCAATTATAATTCTCAATTTTATCTATCAACATATTCCTTCTTATCAATAAAAGTAAGAAGCTGGTCATATGTCGGCAACCCTTCCACATCACCTTTAACAAGAGTAGCCATAGCCCCCACTCCATTAGCATATTCTCCGCATTCCTTTAACGACTTATCTCTAAGCAATCCGCTTAGAAAACCTGCAGCAAACCCATCTCCCGCACCAACACTATCTTCCATAGTCTTTACAGTATATCCATTAACAAAATACTCTTCTTCCTTATCAGATACTCTACACCCTTCTTTACCTAATTTTAAAGCCACCATCTTAGGTCCCATTTCATGAAAAGCCTCAATAATTTCTTTTGGTTCACTTATTCCTAAAAGCATCTCAGCCTCATCAATTCCAGGAAATAATATATCTGCTTTTTTACACAATTCCAATATTACCGGTTTCGCTTCTTCAATTGACCATAGCTTCAGTCTGATATTAGGATCAAAAGACACTATCACATTATTTTCCTTCGCATAATCCACAACCTTGATAACAGTCTCTTTTGCACTTTCTGATAAAGCAGGAGTTATACCCGTTACATGAAGTATCTTAGCACTTTTAATATATTCATAATCTATATCATCAGGAGATAAATAACTAGCTGCTGAATTTTTTCTGTAGTAATAAACATTAGGATTAACATGAGCAAATCTTTCTTTGAAAAGAAGACCTGTACTCTTTGTAACATCCTTAATAACTCTAGATATATCTACCCCTTCACCCCTGATAAAACACTCAATATATCTGCCAAACTCATCATCACCTAACTTGGAAAACCAACCCACATTATGTTCTAACCTTGCTAAAGCAATAGCAACATTAGATTCAGCACCAGCTAGTGCCTTAGAAAAAGTATGTATATATCTAAGAGGTCCTTTTGCATCAGGATTAAATAAAACCATACTTTCACCAAAAGTAATTACATCCATTTTTTTATCTACCATATTTATCATTCTCATAGCCTCCTCAATTGTATTGTCAGATGTCTGATGTCTCTAATTACATTATATTAAAAATCCTGTACGAATGCAAGTTATTTCACCTAATTAAGTATTGATTATAGCTTACATTCACATATTATTAATACTATTTGTTGATTATCTGTTCCATACCATATCTCAAGTGATCCGTCATACATTTTCTCGCTAATTCTGAATCCCCTTTTTTAATGGCTTCTAAGATTTTTTTATGATGATACAACACTGTATCTCCACTCTCTGATATATCTTTTGTTTCTCTATACCCTTCTGAAATACCCTCATTGATTATAGGTAATATACGATTGATTATTGGGTTCTGACTGCTTTTTGCTATAATATTGTGAAACTGTATATCAGTTTCTGTATGGTCTTTATTACTAAGGATTTCTTTTTCTATTTCGGCGAAACTGGCTTCTAATTGAACTATATTTTCCTCAGTTGCTCTTATAGCTGCAAGAGCGCATATTCCAGGCTCGATTATTAATCTTGATTCATATAAATCCTTTAACAGATTTTTCTTATCCATAAAACAGACCCCAAGCGGATCCTTGGATAATCCAGGTTTGCTTGAAACAAAAGTCCCTTTACCCCTGCGTACTTCGACTACATTAGTTGAAACTAGGATTTTTATTGCTTCTCTAACCGTTGAACGACTAACATTTAACTCACTTGTCAATTCTATTTCATTAGCTAGTTTATCCCCTGGCTTCAATTTCTTATTTATAATCATTTCTTTTATTATATTTGCTACTTTTTCTGAAAGAATACCTTTATCGTACATACTAATACCTCAACCTCATTTTTTTATAGATTATCATAATTTATTAGGTTAGGCAATATAGTATTTGAAAAATTCATAAAATCCTATTCTTATATGATATAAAAAATTTTTGTAATTAATGTAAAACCAGTAATTATATTGAACTTCTTACAAATTATAGGCTATTTTATTATAAATAGGTAAAATAATACTTATTTTCTTGTTTTTATTTTAATAAAAAATCTGTCATTTCAAATAATAATGGTATAAGATTTTTTTTAATAAATACTCATGCATTTTTTTATTTTAACAACTGAATAATAAGCATTAAGAAATAATCATTCATAAAAGATTATTTTAGATAAGGAGGATAATATGAAAAAAATAAAATCACTATTAGTTTTAACATTGTTCACAACTGTGATTCTTACATCTTGTGCAACCAATGAAGAACCTGTCAAAGGCGTAGAATCTTCAGTTAATGAAACAGGAGATGTAAAAGCTGTTAAGATAACAGCTAATAATTGTAATGTAACACAGGGAGTAGATGCTACTTCAAAAGTATTACAAACCGTTAATAAAGATGCTAATCTTAATGTAATCAATAAAGTAAACGAAGATTGGTATTGTGTTAAACTACCTAATAACCAAATAGGTTTTGTACCTCAACAACAATGTACCCCTGTATTACCTGATAATGCTATCAACAAAGGTAACGCTGGTCAAACTCCAACACCTGGTAAAACACCTACCCCAGGTACTACTCCAGGCACAACACCTGGAAAGACTCCTGGAACACAAACACCTGGAGCAGCAAATCAAATGCAGCCACCACAAACTGGTACAGGAATCAACAACCGTCAACCAATACCTGGAGATACTACAGGTAATAATGATAATACTGTAGCTGATGATGATGCAGAAGATGAAAATACAACAACCAATAAGAATATTTCTAATGAAGAGCAACAACTTATTAACTTAATAAATGAATCCAGAAAACAAAATGGACTAAAAGCTCTAACAGCTGACAATCAACTATCAGAGGTCGCAAGGATAAAATCAAAGGATATGATTGATAACAATTATTTCAGTCATAACTCACCTACTTATGGTAATCCTTTTGATATGTTAAAGAACTTTGGTATTCAATACCTAAGTGCAGCAGAGAACATTGCAGGTAATAACTCAGTTCAAGAAGCACATGAAGCATTAATGAATTCACCAGGACATAGAAAGAACATCCTTAATCCTGAATTAACACATGTTGGAGTTGGAATTCAAAAAGGAAGCAAATACGGATATATGTTTACTGAATTATTTATTAAAAAATAACTTACGCTAATTAATTTCCAATAATTGATAATAAAATTTACCAAGTACCTTCCTACTCAAAGCTAGTAAAAATTCTTAGCACCAAGAATACTTTACTAGCTTTAAAATTATTACTTGTGATATAATAAACATATGGCTTGACCCATTTCTATATTCAATTACCTAATCTATTACCCAAAAACTACTAAAACCATACTATAAATAATTTACTGATAAATTATATACTTTTTTGTTATTAGAAAATAGGGAGGTAATAGTATGACTGTTTCTGCAAAACAAGGGTTAGAAATTTTACGGACTACATCTAATTTTCAATGGTATGTCATACCCATCTTAATTATTGTAATCTATATCTACGCCGTTGAAGTAGAAAAAAGAAATTGGAATGTTCTATTAGCTGGACTTGCATTTTGGGGGATGGATTGGTTCAATGAAATATGGAACGCATTAGTATTCCATTTCTCTGGCTATGCACCTGTTTGGGGAGCTCCAACCAAAAGTGCTTATTTAATTCTTATTGGACTCAACATTGAAATAACTTTTATGTTTCTGGTTGCAGGGATTGCCTGTGCCAAAATGTTGCCAAAAGATAAAAAGAAAAAGATACTGGGTATTCCAAACAGATATTTTCTCGTTGTTTTCAATTCAATCTTATTTGTAATAGTTGAAATAATATTAAATAGAATGGGTGTTCTTACCTGGGAATATTCTTGGTGGCAGCCATATTGTCCTTGGTTGATACTTCTCATTGGTTATATGCCTTTTATTGCTATGTGCTATATAGTTCACGATATGGAAAAAATAAAAAATAAACTTATAACAGTTGGTACTATATTTGCTGTGGATATTTTAGGATTAGTTATATTTGGAGCCATATTAAGGTGGATTTAACAATATACATATACAAATACTTTGTCATAATAAATATTTTATATAATGACTTATAAGTAATTGAAATTCTAACTTAAGGAGGAGAAATATGATATCTTATCAAGAACGGATCAAGGATTTGACTAGTAGTTATGGAAATTGGTTCCATGACGATACACTTCTAGAACGAGGCAAAATGACTTCTTCATTGTATCCCTACACTAACCTGTTCTCACCAATAACAATTAATAAAACAAAAATCAAGAACAGGTTGATAATGGCACCTATGGGAAACATATCTATGTGTGATGAATCTGGTAGACCCAGCGAAAAGATGATCAGTTATTTTACAGAAAGAGCAAAGGGCGGTGTTGGTTTAATCACCACAGGATTAATACCAATAAGTTATGGTATTGATAATTCCATAATAGAAAAAGGCGACCTGACTTACTTTCCTAGAATAGACAGATCCAGAACAACTTTCGCACCTTGGAGGGATATTGCAGAGAATTGTCACTCGTTTGGCGCTAAGATATTCCTTCAGATAAGTCCTGGTCTTGGAAGAGTCGGGAATCCACAATGTGTAGTAAGTATGCACAAGTTCCCTGTATCTGCTTCCATCAATCCTAATTACTATATGCCAGGTGTACCATCATTAAGGCTATCTGATAGAAAACTAAAAAAAATAATTAAAAAATCTGGTCAAGCAGCGGCTGATTCAAAAGCAGCACTTATTGACGGAGTTTATTTACATGGACACGAGGGATATCTATTAGAACAACTGACCAACCCTGCCTTCAATAGAAGAAAATTAGGTAGATACTCTGATTGGCAGAGATTCGGTATAGAATTAGTAAAAGAAATAAGAAATAGATGCGGTAAAAATTATCCAATAATGTATCGGATCGATTTATCATTAGTACTTAATGAAACATATGGAGAAAAAATGTCAACAGTTAAATCACTCAAAAAATTCAAGAACGAAAGAACTGTTGAGATGACTCTAGATTATATGAAAAATCTAGTTAAAGCTGGAGTGGATATATTTGATGTTGACCTTGGATGTTACGATAACTGGTGGTTACCTCACCCACCAGGACCAATGCCTCCTGGATGTTTCTTAGAAATTTCCAAGATAGTCAAAGAATACTTTGATAAAAATAACATTCAATCAAATGCAGGAATTGAAGTTCCTATTGCTGGTGTTGGCAAGTTAGGTTATCCTGATTTAGCCGAACAAGCTCTACGTGACAACTCTTGTGATATGATTATGTTAGGAAGACCTCTTCTCTCTGACCCATACTGGCCTAATAAAGTATATGCAAACAAAGTAGATGAGATTATACCTTGCATAGGATGTCAAGAGGGCTGCATAAATGAATTTGTGGAGGGTGGTCATCCACAATGTGCTATCAATCCTAGAACTGGTTTTGAAAATATATATGAAGAAGAATTCCCTATTGCTTCCAATAAGAAGAAAATAGCTGTTATAGGTTCTGGACCTGCTGGTGTTACTTGTGCTGTAACTGCTGCAAAAAGAGGTCATGAAGTAACATTGATCGATAAAAATGATAAAGCTGGTGGCCTACTCATATCTGGTGGAGTACCAAAAATAAAATTCGATATTCAAAATTATAATAATTACTTAAGTACTTTGATAAGTAAAACCTGTTCAAAACATGAATTGATATATAGACCTAATACTACAGCCACTGTAGAAAATCTAAAAACAGAAGACTTTGATGTAATAGTTACGGCTATAGGTGTAAAACAGATTATTCCTAAGCTGCCAGGTTATGATAGAGATAATGTTGTATTAGCAACGGAGCTGCTTCTTAATAAGGACCTAGCCAAAGATTGTAAAAACATTGTAGTAATCGGCGGTGGTGTTGTAGGATGTGAAACAGCTTATATGTTGAAGAGTGAAATGGATAAGACAGTTGATGTCATAGAAATGGAACCTTACTTCATGAATCATGTTTGTACCGCTAACAGAGGTTATATGATACATTATCTTGAAGAAAACAATGTGAAATTACATAATTGTACTCAATTAAAAAGTATTGAAGAAGATGGTATCATAGTTACCAAGAATATATCTAAGACTGTACCTGACCCTTATATTACTTGGGCACCATTACTACCAGAAAACGTAGTTAATCCTCTTGCCAAAGAAATTATATCAGAAGAGAAAGAAATAAAAATAGAAGCTGATTTAGTTGTGATGGCTATAGGTGGCAGACCTATTGATACTTTATATTATGACCTAGTTAAAGCAAATACTGCTCCTGAAATATATAATATAGGAGATTCCTTCAAACAAGGTAAAGTATTTGAAGCTACAAAATCAGGATATCTATTAGCAAGGAATCTATAAATATCATATAAGGGGTTGTGATATAATACATTACACGTTAATTATGTATTATCCCACAACCCCTTTTCATTAATATATAATCATGAATCATATTATCTGATGAATCCACAATATATTATATTTTGTCAATTATTTCATTAGAATGGATCTGTTACATAAGAACATCTCTTAGGCATAGAATTATTTAACTTGCCTATTATCATATGATCTTTACAAGTAATCAAATCTAATTCCATCGCTTCTTCCCAACTTAAGAAACCAAATACTATTTGTGATAAAACCTGAATTGAGCATCTGATATCAGGTTCAATATCTTCAATCTCTTTAACTTCAACATTGTTATCATCAATATTTATTTGGAATGTATTGTTGTTCCAAGCTGCATATTTATCTTCAATGGATATACTGAATTTTAGATCGTTTATATTCTTATACGGATACATTTCAAGTATTTTTTTAGCGTTAATTATACGAACCATCATACCCGATGATACTTCCATATGTTGTCTTGGATTCTTTAATAATATATCTAAGTTATTATCGTAAGGAACTTTCAAAGTTACTTTATCAAACTGAGCTCTATGTACAAAGATGAATCTCATTAATTGTTTTCTTACTTCTAATGAATCATATACTATTTCTTGTACAATCATTCCATCACTATTTATCTTATAGAAGATATAGCCTCTCAATTTATCTTCATTATCAAAAACACCATAACTATGGATATCATTCTTAGTGTTTCTAGCTAAAATCAGTTCCCATCTTAGATCAGTCCTTTTTGCCGCACCGTTATAACTACAATAAAAATGTTCGTAGACTTTCTTTATTGATTGGATATGATCTTTGTTAATAGGCTTTACACTAAAGTCACCACTTTGAAAATGTGATAAATCGTTGATGCTTATTTCTAACCTCTTATTCCTGCTTCCATACTCCCAACCATACTTTCTATAAAAAGAGTATGCAAAAGGAGCAAGCAATGAAAACACTTGATTATTATCATTCATCATCTTAAGGGATTCTATCAATAACTTCTCAACAGCATGATTCTGTCTAGCTTCTGGGAAAGTAGCTACACCACCGATACCACCCATTTTAACTTTCATACCCTGCCAATAGATTTCAAAATCATTAATGACCAATGCACCCTGCAACAAATCATCCTCAAATGCACCTAATATGATTGAATCATCTTTTCCAAACATATTGTCTAATTCAAATTTCACCAATTCCTTATCTACACCGAAACAATAGCTTTGTAATTCAGCAAATTTATCTAAATGCTGATTATCAACAATGTTATATAAATCCATAATTCAACCCTCCCAAAATATGTTATAGTATTTAATATAACATTGTTTTAATTCTATTTCAATTATAATATTTATTTTTTTTAAGTACATTCTAATAATAAATTACCATCAGTCAAAAAGGTAATAATTTTATCCTAATAACTTCTAAATATTATTTATAATCAACATCATCATCTAGTTTGTCCATTCTTCTCTTAAGCTTAAGAATTGTATTATATTCATGTTTCTTGTAACTCTTCTTAAGTTCTTTTGAAAGAGAATACATCATTATTATTAAAAGTATGGCAAATGGCAATCCTGTAATTACTACTGCTGATTGTATAGTCTTAAGAGCATCCTCTCCACCTAATAATAGAACTGATAATGCAATAAGACCTTCCATCAATGCCCAAAATACTCTTTGTGTTTTAGGTGAGTCTTGCTTACCTCCACTAGTCAAATTATCAACAACCAATGAACCTGAATCACTACTTGTAACAAAGAATAAAACAATAGCTATAATAGCTACAAAAGAAAATACCATCTGAAGTGCTGGTGATTCTATAAGATATTTGAACATCTCAAACATAGCTGTTGCAATGTTGCTGTCAATCGCTTTTTTGATTACTCCATCATATAGAGTATTTGTATAAACTCCTGAAGCTCCAAGAATAGTCATTGCAATTGTAATAATGATTGTTGGTAATGCAACAGTTCCTATAGCTATTTCTCTTATAGTTCTTCCCTTGGAAATACGTGCTATGAAAGTTCCTACGAATGGTGTCCATGATATCCACCAAGCCCAATAAAATACTGTCCAAGAACCTTGCCATGCAATACCATCTGGTGTAGTTGCTGTAAAAAATCCAACATGGAAGAATTCTTTTATATATAAACCTATGCTTGACATATATGTTGATAATATATAAACTGTTGGCCCTATCAATAGTATAGCTACTAATAAAACACCACTTATTATTGTATTAGCTTGACTTAATAATTTAATCCCTTTTGATATACCACTAACTACAGATAATGTGGCAATAAATGTTATTACAACAATTAAAATGATTTGTACAGTTGAATTGATAGGTATACCAAAAACATAATTCATCCCTGAATTAATTTGATTTGCACCTAATCCTAAGGAGGTTGCTAGACCGAATAATACTGCCAATACTGCAAAAGTATCGATTATGTCTCCCCAGATTCCAAAAATCTTATCTTTTATTAATGGATAAAACAAACTTCTAAATGAGAAAGGAAGTTTCTTATTATAAGCGAAGTAACCTAGACCTACGGCTACTAATCCATAGAGTGCCCATGCATGTGCTCCCCAGTGCATAAACATCATCTTAAAATTATCATAGGTTGATCCTGATTGAAGTTCTTGTGGAATATCCAAATGATAGATAGGTTCTGCAACACCATAGAAGAATATACCAATACCTATACCTGCGCTAAACAACATGGCATACCATGAAAAATTGCTATACTCTGGCTTTGCATTAAATCCACCTAATCTAATTCTTCCAAGTTTTGAAATTCCAACGACCAATAAAAATATGAATGAAAGGTTAATAGTCAATACATATAACCAATTGAAATTTTTATTCAGACTATCATTTATACCACTAAAAGTCTCTGCTGATAATGTTGGCTTAGCAATGGTAAATATAATGAATCCTAATACCAATATTGCTGATACTATTGATACGAACAAGTTCATATCAAATCCCCATTTTTTAAAGTTTCTAGAATATAGTTGTTTACTTAAATCTTTTTTTTCCATATAATCCTCCATTTCTATTCTTTATATAAAGTGACATAGTCACACATACGCTTTTAAGAATAGCGCAGTATTAAAAAAAGCACCTAACTCTTAAAAGGATAAGAGTTAGAGTGCTTATGTTTCATATAATATATATATTCACATTATGCCACTAGAAACAGTAGCATAGTTTCTTGCCTAATAAATAGACCCAAAACAAACCCCAGTTCAAATCTAATATTTTCAAAAATACTTTCTTTCTTTAAAAAAACGGTAGAAATATGTCCAATAAAATTAAACCATTTTTTTGACATGTTTGAATATATACTGCTCTAAAACATTATATACCTTGCATACCAAATACTAATATTTTTTACTTCTATTTTTGCATTTGTTTATATTATACACTATTTTCTAGGTTTTATCAAGTTTTCTACTTTTTAGGTTATTATCTACTTGTATTTATGACATTTTTAATGCATTATTTTTATTATAATCCATGCACAAAAAATCAATTTTACTAAGATTTAAATAATTTTGCCAATTCTTTAGATTTAGCTACACGTCCCATAATCTTTACTTCCTCATCAACAACTAATGCTGGTGTCTTCATTACACCATAAGACATGATTTCATTGATATCTTCAACCTTCAATACCTCAGCTTCTATACCTACTATTTCTAATGCTTCCATAGTATTCTTGTATAGATTTTGACAGTTTTTACAACCGCCTCCTAAAATTTTAATAACCATTTGTATTACCTCCATTTTAATTAATAAAATTATTTATATTACATCAATAAATGCCCAATAAAGTTGAATAGATAGCCCGTCATTAATATACCTATTCCAGTTACAATGACAAACCAAACTATCAATCTGGGTTTTATGACTTTTCTAAGTAGAACCAATTCAGGTGCAGATAGAGCTGTTACAGCCATCATAAATGAAAGTGCTGTTCCTATACCAACTCCCTTGCCTATAAGCGCCTGAGCGATAGGTATTGTACCCATTGCGTTTGAATAAAGTGGAATTCCACACACAACAGCGATAAGTACTGCAAATGGATTATTTTCACCTGCATAACTTGCAAGAAAGTCTTCTGGAACCCATCCATGTATTGCTGCTCCAATTCCAATACCAATTATTAAGAACAACCAAATCCTTTTAACTATATCTTTTACATTTTGTGTAGCAAAAGATACCCTTTCATTTATAGTCAATTCTTTTGGATCAATATCAGCTACTTTTGTATTATAGACATATTCTTCAACTTGTTTTTCCATCTTCATTTTTCCAATAATAAGTCCACCTAGAACTCCAACAATAACTCCTGTAATTACATAAACAACAGCCAACTTCCATCCAAATAAACCAAGCAATATAATAAATGCAGCTTCATTAACTATTGGTGATGTAATAAGGAATGAAAATGTAAGTCCCAATGGTACTCCTGCTTCAACAAATCCTATAAAAATAGGTACAGATGAACAAGAGCAAAAAGGTGTAACAATACCTAATAGTGATGCCATTATATTACCTTTTATACCACTGAATTTTGCAAGAATCCTTTTTGTCTTTTCTGGTGGGAAATAACTACGTATATATGAAATGAGAAATATCATGATACTCAATAAAATGATAATCTTGATTGTATCATATATGAAAAAATGTATACTGCTTCCCCATTTGCTTTCCATAGATAATCCTATTACTTTGGTAACAAAAGCTTGTGCTAAATAATCTAACCAATTAAACATATCTATACCTCACTATCAAGTAATTTATTAATTTCTGTCCTTACTAATTTATTCACTAACGTAATTATATCTTTGACTTCGTCATGTTTGATGTTATATATAACCTTATTGCCATCTTTTCTGGTAGTCACTATATCTGCATCTTTCAGAAGTTTTAGATGTTGTGACATGTTAGCTTGTGAATACTCGTTATCATCACATAATTGACATACACATCTTTCTCCATCAAACAGCTTTTTTACTATCTCTAGCCTTACTGGATGTGCTAATGCTTTTAGAACATTAACTTCCATTGTATCAATCTTCATTAGTTACCTCCTTAAGTATATAATAATATTCTTATATAGTTATTTACTAATATTATATGTTTGTTTAGTTATTTTGTCAATATAGAATTTGAGTATATTTCATTATGATAATATTATTTGTGCAAGTAAGTCAGTGAAATTGTTTTGTTCTGCCTTGGTCTTTGCAAAATAGTATATGTATATGTTACGCCAGCTACTTGCTCGTCCTGAGCAAAAAGCTGGGTTCGGCGTCCTGCCTCACTACTCCACATATACATATACTATTTTGCTACGAAGTAAGCGTCAATATAATCACAAAACTATTTCACTTCTAAATTAGAATAGTTAGGGCTATTTCATGCTTTTAATATAGTAGAAATATATAAACAATAAAATTAACTATAACTAAAATTTTTCTAGTCTAATTGCGAAAAAAGTGAATCACGAATTACACGCAACTCACTTTTTTATATTATTTCACATTATAAAAATACAAAAATACATTAATAATTTATTTTTCCCTTACCACACCAGTTTCAACGGCTTTTTGTGCGACTGCTTCTGCTACGGCTTGTACTACACGTTCATCAAAGGGTGATGGAACGATATAGTCTTCACGGAGTTCTTTTTCGTCAATTACGGAAGCAATGGCATAAGCTGCTGCTAATTTCATCTCTTCATTTATTTTTTTGGCTCCTACATCCAATGCTCCTCTAAAGATGCCTGGGAAGGCTAGAACATTATTAATTTGGTTAGGATAATCACTTCTGCCAGTACCTATTATTCTTGCTCCTGCTTTTTTTGCTTCTTCTGGCATTATCTCTGGTACAGGATTAGCCATTGCAAATACGAAAGGATTATCATTCATGGATTTAATCATTTCTTGAGATACTATATTACCAGCTGAAACACCAATGAATGCATCGGAGTTTTTCATAGCTATTGATAAATCTCCCTCGATATCTTCCTTATTAGTTATTGCAAGAATTTCTTTTTGTAAGAAATCCAAGTTTTCACGTTTGGAATTAATTATTCCATCTATATCAACAGATATTATGTCTCCTACTCCATAATTATGAATCATACGAACAATAGAGCTGCCGGCAGCGCCTGCTCCGCTTACAACAACTTTTAACTCTTTTGGATTCTTGCCTGTCAATTTACAAGCATTAAGTAATGCAGCGGTCACAATGATTGCAGTACCATGTTGGTCATCATGAAATACTGGGATATCCAATTCTTCTTTTAATCTTCTCTCAATTTCAACACATCTTGGAGCAGATATATCTTCTAGGTTAATACCTCCAAGTGAAGGAGTCAAATTCTTACATATATTAATGATTTCTTCAGTATCTTGTGTATCTAAACATAATGGGAATGAATCAACGTTACCGAATTTTTTAAAAAGTATGGATTTACCTTCCATAACAGGTAATGCAGCCTTTGGTCCAATATTCCCTAATCCAAGTACTGCTGAACCATCTGTGATAACAGCAACCATATTACCTTTTGAAGTATATTTGTATATATTGTTTTCATCTTCAGCTATTTTTCTACAAGGCTCTGCAACCCCTGGTGAATATGCAAGGCTCAATTCATCTTTGTTAGATACTCTAACTTTTGAAACAATTTCAATCTTCCCCTTATTCTCCTCATGCATCTTAAGTGATTTTCCGTAAATATCCATTATATGCCTCCTGTAAGTTTAATTTTAAAAATAGTTATTGAATTATATATTACTAATACTGTATACTATAGTATAAAAGTAATTATTGATTAACAACAAAACAAATTGATTTTGATACCATCATTATAGTATAACCCTGCTTACTAAGCAACGTTAAATAATAATATGTATCAACTTAACTAGAAATACTTCGAAAAGAGGAAATTATAATGGAAACCATATCTATTGATAAATGTCTTCATATGGATAGAGTTATTTTCATAGATGTCAGAACTACCAAGGAATTTGAGGAAGGAACAATACCAGGAGCTGTCAATGTACCTATCTTCAATAATGAAGAAAGAGCCTATCTTGGACATACTTATAAAAATGTTAATAAAATAACTGCAAAAGAAGAAGGTTTTGAAATAGCTTCCCATAAGTTGCCAGAAATCTATGCTAAGATAAAAAAAGCAGCCAAAGGGTATAGTAAAATTGTTATATTCTGTTGGAGAGGTGGACTTAGAAGCAAATCTATCGCTACAGTCATATCTTTGATGCATCTCCCAGCTTATCAACTAGAAGGTGGATATAAGGCATACAGAACTTATATATTAAAAGACTTTGAAAGAAGGTTAACCCTTCCATCTCCATATATTGTTTTACATGGCTACACTGGTTGTAGTAAGACTTTGTTGTTAAAAGCTCTAGAAAAAGCTGGTATGCCTGTACTTGATCTTGAAGGATTAGCTAACCATCGTGGTTCAGTATTTGGTGGTGTAGGTCTAGGTGAACAGCCTCCACAAAAAGCATTTGAATCTTATGTCTATGATAAAACTATATCCCTTGATGACTCACTTGTTTTCGTCGAAGCGGAAAGCTCAAAAATAGGTAAAAGAGTCGTTCCTGCATATGCTATCAATCATATCAAAACAGGTATCCACGTACTTGTCAATCTTGATAAAGAAATTAGGATACAGAGATTGTTAGATGATTACATGGAAACTAATGGTACTTTTGAAGAAAACCTATCTTTTATAAAAAATTCACTTACCACAATAAAATCATATATGTCCAATCATGATTACAACTTGATGAATGAATATATTGAAAATGGTAATCTTCATGATTTTGTAGGTTTACTCCTTGATAATTATTATGATCCTATGTATAAGAAATGGAAAAAATATTATGGTACTTTTGATTATGAAGTAGACTCTAGTGACATAGACCTAGCTGTAAGAGAACTCATTGAAATATTTAACAAAGAAAGTAAAATACCTAGAAAAGGTTAATAATAATAAATTCAACTTGACATTATACATTGTCCTCATGTATAATTCAATACTGACAATAGAATAAGCATAATAGAGGCGCAGAGATTATTAGTAATCATAACTTAGCTTGGCAAGCGAATAAAGTATGATGAAAGGATGATCTGCCGAAGCATTATTTTCCGCCAAGAAATAATGTTGGAGTTAAGTTTAATAGACTTATCACTCTCACTACCTATCGTAGTGAAGGCGCTATTATTTGAATAAGATACTTTCAGACAATAGTGTACCTATTGTCTTTTTTAATGTTATAAAACACATCCAAATTTAGTCATTAGAAGTTTTAAGAAAATGAAATAATAGGAGGAAATTATGGAACTTTTATTAAGTTTAGTACCAGCAATCATAATGATTGTATTAGTTATCATAACAAAAAAAGTTATCATGTCACTATCTGTTGGAATCATCATAGGTTCTTTGATCGCACATGGCTTCAATGTGTTAGATACAGTATCTTACATAGGTACAACAGTTTGGGAAATAATAACAGATTTTTCTTGGCACATGCCAATAGTAGGTTTTTTATTGTTACTAGGAATCATCACAACTCTTTTAACAATTACCAATTCCACAAAAGCATTTGCTGATTTTGCAGTTTCAAAGATCAAGAATAAGAAAGCAGCACAAATTGTTGCATGGATTCTAGGAATTGTCATCTTTATTGATGATTACTTCAATGCTTTAGTTATCGGTGAAATCTCAAAACCTATCACAGACCGTTATAGTATCAGTCGTGCCAAACTCTCATATATCATTGATTCAACTAGTGCTCCAGTAGTTATCTTATTACCAATATCTACATGGGGAGCTTACATAATCGGTACACTAACAGGTGTTTTCAATAAAGTAGGTTATACTGCAACCACAGGAACAGGTGCTTATTGGCGAATGATTCCTATGCAGTTTTACGCTATTGTGGCCCTTATAATGGTATTTGTAGTTATAAAATTCAATATTAACATTGGTAAAATGAAAACTTATGAACGAAAAGCTGAAGAAGGAAATGATATCAGCTGTTCAAAATCAGCTGAAGATATCTCTCATGTACAGGCGGTTACTAACAAAGGTTCTAAGTGGGCATTAATAATCACTATCCTATCACTTATTATCCTAATCTTAGGTGGTATGTTATACGAAGCCAAATGGGACATTAGTCAAATGTTATCTGTAGATATTACTCTTCCACTCTTCCGTGGTTCTGTAATCACTACAATCATAGCAACTATATTTGCTATATCAACTGGTGAAGTTTCAGTAAAGCATCTTTTCCGTGCTACTAAGGCAGGTATCCGCTCTATGCTTCCAGCATCAATAATCTTAATTACTGCTTGGACACTAGTTGAGGTTATAGATAAACTTAACACTGGTCAATATTTGGCTGATTGGATTGAAACCTCTCAAATGAATCCTAGTCTATTGATACCTATTATGTTTATAATTGGAAGTTTCATTGCTTTTATGACTGGAACCAGCTGGGGAACTTTTGGTTTATTATTACCAATTGTTGGTAAGATATTAGCTGCAACTGACCCTTCAATGATGTTACCAGCTATGGCTGCTGTATTAAGTGGTGCCATCCTTGGAGATCATTGCTCACCAATAAGTGATACCACCGTACTCTCTGCTACAGGAGCTCAAGCAAAACTTGATGCTCACTTTACGTCCCAATTACCATATGCGTTAATAGCTGGTCTTATATCCTTTGTAGCCTTCATAATATATGGATTCACTAAAAATCTATTATTATGTTATGGTGTAATAATAGTAGAATTTGCTATTTTCATTTTTATTACTAATAAGCTAAAGAAACCAACAGAGGTTAACCAATAGAGCAATATTAATTTTATATATTCAATCAATATATAAATAGCTGTGGGATAATACATTTTGGTATATTATCCCACAGCCTTTTTTTATTCTATTGTATTTTTTTCTTCTCTATTAATTGCTCAGTATTCTCCAGATCTTTGAATGCTACTGCAAACATTAATTTTATCCTATTAAGTTGATTAACTTCACTGGCTCCAGGGTCATAATCTACTGTTAATAGGTTAGCCTCTGGGTATTTTTCTTTTAGAGCTCTTAGCATTCCTTTCCCTGTTACATGGTTAGGCAGACAAGCAAAAGGCTGCATACATATGATATTTTTCACACCACTATCTAGTAATTCAACCATCTCAGCTGTCAAGAACCAGCCTTCACCAGCATGATTACCTAGAGAAAGAATATTTTGTGCTCCTCTAGCTAGTTGTCCGATAGTTCTTGAATTCTGGAATCTGTTACTATTTTCAAGTGCTTCTCTTTGATGTCTTCTAAATGCTTCCACATATTTAATGGCAATATCACATGCCAAAGCTTTTACTTTACTTTTACCTAGATACCTGCTTTTAAACTTGGCATTATATACACTATATAGGAAAAAATCTATCAAATCAGGCACAACCGCTTCTCCGCCCTCTTTTTCAATCATCTTTACTATTTGATTATTGGAGAATGGATTGAATTTCACAAATATTTCTCCTGTCAAGCCTACTTTTGGTTTTCTAACATCATATAGAGGTATTTTGTCAAAATCATTTACTATACCCCTTATGATATCTGGTCTAAGCTTACTATCATTAGTTATATTATCTATACATATCTTTTTCCATTTGTCATGCAGACTTTTTGTTGAACCTTTTATCTTTTCATAAGGTCTTGTCCTGTATATTAACTGCATGAACAGGTCTCCGTACAATATTGACATTATCATCTTATTTATCATAGCCAAGTTCAATTTGAATCCTGGATTTTTTTCATATCCCACTGCATTCAATGATAATACGGGAATATCAGAAAATCCAGCATCTTGTAATGCTTTTCTGATGATGGCTATATAATTAGTAGCTCTGCATACTCCGCCAGTCTGAGATATTATAACTGATGTATTGTTTCTATCATAGTTGCCATACTTTAATGCACATAATATCTGCCCCACTATTAAGATAGAAGGATAACATGTATCATTGTTAACGTATTTAAGCCCCTCTGCCAATACTTTTTCATTGACATGTGGAAGTATTTTAAGTTTGTATCCACAACTGTTTATAGCTTCCTCCAGTAATTCAAAATGTATAGGAGATAACTGTGGAGCAAGAATAGTATGAGTTTTTTTCATTTCTTGTGTAAATATCCTCTTTTTATAAAAATCCTTAACATGCATAGGAGTAATTCTATTTTTTTGTCTTTCATCCATTGCCGCTTTCAATGATCTTAGTCTTATTCTTGCTGCTCCTAGATTATTGACTTCATCTATTTTTATCAATGTATAGAGCTTATTATTATTTTCTAATATCTCTGCTACCATATCTGTTGCTATGGCATCCAATCCACAACCAAATGAGTTTAACTGAACTATTTCAAGATAATCTGTAGTTGTTACAAAACTAGCAGCTCTATAGGTCCTTGAGTGATATGTCCATTGGTCAACCACTCTTAATGGATTATTTATTTTACCTAGATGAGCAACTGAATCTTCTGTTAACACTGCCATACCTAGATTATTGATTAATTCTGGTATTCCATGATTTATTTCAGGGTCTATATGATAAGGTCTTCCACATAGAACTATTCCTTTTTTACCTGCTTCTTTTAGATATTCTAATGTCTCTTTTCCCTTTTTCCTGATATCCTCTTTGAAAGCTTCATTTTCATCCCAAGCTATTTTTAGTGCTCTATCTACTTGTTTCTTATCTATATCATAATCTTTAAAAGTCTCATGGAGTACTTTAGCTAGTGCATTCTTATTATCCAAAGTCAAGAATGGATCTAGGAATTTGATATTTTTCTCTTCAAGTATTTTCATATTGTTTTTTATAACTTCTGGATAAGAGATTACAAGTGCACAGTTAAGATGATTATCACTTGATGCAAATTCTTTTTTCTCATAGAATATACATGGATAGAATATCATATCCACTTGTTTTTCTACTAGACTCATAATATGTCCATGGGTAATCTTTGCTGGATAACAAGCTGATTCAGATGGTATTGTTTCCATTCCTTTTTCATAGATTTTCTTATTACTCCTAGGAGAAATAAGCACTCTGAAACCTAATTCTGTAAGGAATGTAAACCAAAGTGGATAATTTTGGTATATATTCATGACTCTAGGAATCCCTATTACCGCTTTTGCTTTGTCCTTACTTAGAGGCTTATAACTGAATAATCGTTGTAATTTATATTGATATAGATTTGGTAGGTTTTCTTCAATATGCCTAGCACCACTTCCTCTTTCACAACGATTACCACTTACAAAACTTCTGCCATCTTCAAATTTATTTATTGTCAGCAAGCAATTATTAGCACATAAACCGCATCTACGATGATGTATCTTCCTGTTGAAACTATTCAGTTTATCTTTTGTAAGGAGACTTGTTACTTCCCCGTTGATATATCTCTCTTTTGCAATTAATGCACATCCATACGCTCCCATCATTCCAGCTATTTCTGGTCTTACTACCTGTCTTCCTGATATTAATTCAAAACTCCTAAGAACAGCATCATTGTAAAAAGTACCGCCTTGGACTATTATCTTCTCTCCCATTTCTTCTGGGTTCTTTATCTTGATAACTTTTTGCAAAGCATTATTAATCAATGAATAGGATAATCCTGCTGATATATCACCTATTGTGGCTCCTTCTTTTTGAGCTTGTTTTACTCTGGAATTCATGAAAACCGTACATCTTGAACCTAGGTCAACAGGTTCTTCTGCAAAAAGAGCTTTTTGGCTGAATTCTTCTATTGTTAGATTGAGAGATTTGGCGAATGTTTCAAGGAAAGAACCGCAACCTGAACTACATGCTTCATTAAGCATGATATTCTCTATTACACCATTTTTCACCTTCAAGCACTTCATATCTTGTCCGCCAATATCCAATATGAATTCCACTCCTGGCAAGAAACGTTCTGCTGCCTTGTAATGTGCAACTGTCTCAATTTCTCCTATATCTATCTTTAACGCACTTTTTATTAAACCTTCTCCGTAGCCTGTGACAGCTGTTTTAACAATCATAGCACCATCAGGAAGTTTACTATAAATATCATTTAGGACATCTATTACAATCTTTAATGGTCGTCCCTCATTACTATTATAATAGCTATAAAGTATTTCATTATTATCTCCCATCAGAATTATTTTTGTAGTCGTTGACCCAGCATCTATTCCTAGATAGCATTTTCCTCTGTAATCAGATAAATCTTTTCTTGGTACACTGTCTCTTGTATGTCTTTTTTTGAATTCATCCAATTCATCAGTATCCCTAAATAATGCTCTTAATCTTTTGACCTGATAATCTGTGCTTTTATCTAATTCTCCTAGTCTATCATACAATTCTTTTGTTGTTATAGAGTTATGTTTTATTGAGTTGATTGCAGCCCCTATAGCAATAAAATAATGGGAATCTAGTGGAAATATGACTTGATCTTCCTTCAGCTTAAGGGTTTCTATAAATCTTTTCCTTAGTTCAGGCAAAAAATAAAGTGGGCCTCCTAGAAAAGCCACATTACCTTTTATAGGTCTTCCACATGCCAGATTGCTGATTGTTTGTGTAACAATACTTTGAAAGATAGATACAGCTATATCCTCTTTTGCTGCCCCTTCATTAAGTAATGGCTGTATATCGCTTTTTGCAAATACACCGCATCTTGCTGCAATAGGATATATATTATTGTAGTCCTTTGCAAGTTCATTAAGTCCCATTGGGTCAGTTTTTAATAAGGAAGCCATTTGATCTATGAATGCACCTGTACCTCCAGCACAAGTACCATTCATCCTTTGTTCAACTCCATTAGTGAAATAGATTATCTTAGCATCTTCTCCACCTAGTTCGATAGCTACATCTGTTTTAGGTGCAAGATTTTCTATAGCCAAACTGCAAGATATTACTTCTTGAATGAAAGGTATATCTAGTTTTTCCGATATCCCAAGTCCAGCACTGCCGCTGACATTTATTGTTATATCTCTGTCACAATATTTATCATATACCTCTTTAATCAGCTCTCTAACACTTTCTTTTATATCAGAATAGTGTCTTTTATATTTACTGAAGATTATTTCTCTATGTTGATTAAGTACTACAATCTTAATTGTTGTAGAACCTATATCAAAACCAACATGTAAATTTTTTTCCAAAATAAATCTCTCCTATTTCTACATTTTGGTTAACCACTCATTGGTTTCACCATCATATAGATAATTCCCTTTTTTGCAGGAACTTATAATAGGAGAGTTAAATTTAATCTATCTAGCTACTTTTGAAGCTAATTTTTGTATTACACCATTGACATTGGATGCCATGTCATCTTGTTCTTCTGTTAGACTTCCTAGCTTTTCAATCTGATTATTGATATTTTCATTTTCAATAGATAAAGACTTCAGTAATCCTGAAATCTCATCAGCAAACATTTTAGTGTTATCTGATAGCTTCTGCACCTCATTAGCTACTACTGAGAAACCTCTGCCATGTTCGCCTGCTCTTGCAGCTTCTATATTGGCATTCAGTCCTAAAATCTTGATTTGCTGAGTTATATGATTAACTGAATTAATTATTTCATCTGTTTGTGTTATGTACTGTTTTGATTCATTTGAAGAATGAATCAGGTTATGACTTACATCATTAAGAAGTTTTGTTGTTGTAGAAACTTTGTCCATTTCTTTTTTCAAGACTTCTGTTGTATTATTAATTATATCTAACTGGTTGTTAAGCTGGTCACTTATAGATACTTGTTTATCAACTATTCTCATCATCAATTCTGCCATCTGAGAATCAACGATCTGTTTTTGCGGGAATTTGTCTTTTACCTCATCAGCAATCTTTTTTACTCCTGTTGCTTCTATTATAACATCAATACCATTGTCAATATTGCTCATATCATCAGTATATCTAATGCCATATTCTTTCGCTAATGTTATTCCTGGTGCATTATAATTCTTATCAACTACTAGTCCAATAATTACATTGTCCATTTCCTTAAATAACTTAAGTAATTTAGTACCACCATTTCCTGCACCAATAATTGCTACTTTCATTTGTTCCCTTCCCTTCCAAGAAATTAATAACAATCTACTATTAATCGTTATTTGCAACTATAACAATACAACAATATATACCATTCGTCAATACATAAAAACAACCACCTTCCGGTGGCTGCTTTAGAATATAACCTACTTAGTTATTACTATCTCATCAGTATCTGAAATCTTGATACTTTCTTTTACTTTATTACCAGAAACGATAGTTCCATCAGCTTTATAAGTTCCTGGTGTAATGACTCTAGCATAGTAGTATAATTCCTCATCATATTCATGATTCTTACTAATATGCATTGTTACTTTTTGACCTTCAACATCTTTATAATAGTACCATCCATCATGACGAAGACCGAAATTCCCTGAATATTCAATAGGTACAAGACCTGATGGTGCAAAATCAGTAACAGTATAATACTTATCAATAGCATCTTTGTCAATATCCACATCTATGACTACTTTAACTATATCAGATTGATTGAATGTATTAGTCTTCTTGCCTGTAGCATAATTATAATATTCTCTCTTAATTGTTATGTTATCATCTTGTTTACTATTATTGATTAAAGCTTTATTATAAACTGCTATTAATGCCACATCTCCCTCTACACTATTAACCTTGAACTGATTAAGATTCATAGAAGGTACATCAATTGTTACAGGCCAACCATCTTTAATAACTTTTTCATAAGTTTTTCCTTGATAAGTATAGGTTATTTTTGGTTCTTTGGTACTTACTTTGTCTATCTCACCTATTATATAAGTTAATTTTTCACTATTCACTAGTATTTCTTTTGAATAAGTTGTAGTTACATATTCATAATATAAATCTTTGTCATCCATATCTAACTTAGAAGCCAACATCATCATAAGAGCTGTATACTCCAAGTATTTATCTTCTGATTTTCCATATTTTATTCTTTTTACTGTTTTATACTCTTCTTCATACTCAGCTATCTTGTTATCATATATGTTAGTTGCTTTATAGCTGTCACCAAGTTCACTATAAGCAAGTGCTAGATATAGATAATCTTTTAGATTCAGGTTAGATATTTTCTCTAACTTTTGAATATCTAATAATACTGGCTCTCCTAAAACTGCTAATCCATAAAGGGCTGCTGCCTTGTTTCTGCTTTTATCATTACCTAGTTCGTTGTATAGATACTTTTTAACTTTTTCTTTGTTTATATCATCTTTTATTATAGGTAATAACTTGACAGTTGTTTCTATATCACTTTCAGCATATGGAAGTATTGCAAAGCCTCCATCATTCACTTGATAATCAGATAATTTAACCTCATCTTTTAAAATATCTTTCATATCAAATGTATCAGTAAGCATTTTACTTACCTCGTAAGACAAGTATTTTTGATCTATCCTCTTGCCATTGCTGTACATTAGCGAATATAGTTCAGGTATGAATTTACCTCTTCCTTTATCAACCATTGTTAAATTAGTAGTACCTCTATCATTAGTCTTGATTTTCATGCCCTTAACTAAATCATAGTAATCTGCTACTTTCATCTCATGGTATGTCTTTACTACATTTATTGTCTGTTTGATACCATCAGTATAGCCTGATTCAGAAATCGCTTTTACTACTATATCATAAGTTCCCTCTTCTTTCATTTCCCATAGAGGGATGTTGACTCTTTCAAAAGCTTTTCCTGTAGCTGTTACTTCATAATCCGTTCCTTCTGCTGTTACTTGATACTTAACATTTTCTCCTTCTTTTAATTCTTTTCCATATACACTAACCCCTATATATGGTTTATCCCCTACTAAATATGTCCTGTTAAGACTTATGTTGATGAAATATGGTAATGATACTATAAGTTCTTCTTTATTAGACCCAGCCTTCAATGTTTTTGAAATACCTGCAAATGTCATACGCCATGAAGTTACATTATCAGGTAATCTAAATGTGAATGTTCCCTCACCGTTTTCATCCAATTTAATTGTCCTGAACAATGCGGTATCTTTAAATACGGATCTTACATAAACATCAGCTGAATCAAATTTAGCATTCATCATCATTGGAGATTCGCTAACAGCTTCATCACAACATTTTTCTGTATCCATGCCAAATCTTAATCCAAAATGGTTCATGTTATTACTCATGTTGTTATGTGAACCATAAGTGCTGCCAATACCTCCTTGAACCCATTGGTATAATTCTTCTAATGTATCTACTTCATTATCACTTAATTTCAGTAATGCTTCATCAACTAGACTAGCATTTACATATACATCTTTTACAGGTATATTTTTATTTTCTTCTTTTGAATATACCATAGCTTTCAATGAGACTTTACACAAATCTCCAGGTTTATAGTTCTCTTTATCTGTCTCGGCAGTAAATATAATCCTGTTCTTTTCAAAATCTAATCTTGGAGAAAAACTTTCTGCTTCCACGTAAGTTTTTCCATTAAAGTATATTCCCCTAATCTCTACATTTGGTATAGAACTTTCATCAAATATCTTATTATACTCTGGAGAATTATTGACTTCATAATCCTTAATTCCATTTTGAGCTGTTACATATAGAAAACTGCCTTTTTCTAATAACTTATCATTATTGACAAACTTGATATTCATTTCTTCGTCAACGTCATAAGAGTCTTTATCAGCTTTTAGCTTATAATAGTCTTCCATATTTTCTCTTGAATTAGGAGGATTAGGCATCCTATAATTTCCAAAGTATTGGCTGAATTTCATTTTTCTACCATGAGAATCAACTGTGTTAAGTTCTGCAGTATAATAGCAATCCCTTACATCTGGTAAGTCTACCTTAATCTCTGCTTTTCCATCTTTATCTGTTACTAACACGACATCTTTTACTTTAGTGGTTTCTTTATAATATTCATATTGTTTTCTTACAACTTTATTGATGAAGTCATAATACTCGCCTATCTCTTTTCTCTTCCACTCATTTTTGTATACTGTTCCTGTTATCTTTTGACCTTCTTTAGCTTCACCTAAATAATCATTATAATCTTTGGCAGTATCATTATTCAGTCTAGTCAAATCATATTTATTTACTTGAACAGCTAGAGTACCTTCTTTTTCTTCTATATGGCTATCAATATCTACATTGATATCATTTATGAATACTCTTACATCTTCACTTCCGTAGATTTCACCAGATTCAGGAAGTTGTGCATATGCATTTATTCTGATGTTTTTGATACCTTGAGTTCCGTCTACATATTTTGGAGTGTAAGAAACACTAACATTTCCTTTTTTATCAGATGTCATTGTTCCATTTTTATGTTCAAAACCATTGATATTATAGTTTACATCAAGATTAGAAACGGGTGTTCCTTCAAAAAATAATGTATTGATATCAAAATTCACTACTTCATTAAGGAATATGGCTTCTTTGTCTTTTGAAAGCTCAATCTTATAAGCTGGTTTTACATAATTCTTAACATCAATATAACTTGTTGATATAACCTGATCTTTATGTTTGACAGATATCTGATAGCTACCTTCTTCTAGATTAGGCAATTTGATTTTGCCATTATAAAAACCGTTATCAGTTTCTATAGTTGTTTTTTCGTATGGCATCTCATCAGAGAATGGTAAGTAATCCCAGTAGAACCATCCTCCTTGTGATATTTCTACAGTGATATCTTTTATCTTCTCGTCTTCATATCTATTCTGTAGGAATCCCCAGAATTCAACTGTATCGTCAGGCTTATACATGCCTCTGTCTGTTTGGAAGTATTTCCAATAATATTTACTTGCAGAATCTCCACCATACATAGCAAAATCTACTAATACTGCACTTTTGTTACCTGCTTCTATTTTGTATATGGTATTTTCTGTTTTATCATTATTCTTTCTATTAATTTCTACGATACCTTTTTCATTGCTTTTATAAGTTTCTTTTCCTTCATATAATGTTACAACACCATCTTTAACTGGTTTACCTGTTTTCAAATCATTCAACCATATGATATTTTTACTATCTGTAGAAGGATTATTGGAGTTTCCTGTTGTATTTGCGGCTCTGTACAAGATCATATCTCTTTCACCAGAACTCATATAATAAAAACTAAGATCTGTTACTTGTACGAATGTTTGGAAATTAATATCTTCCCAGCTGCAATCTATTATATAATATCCATTTGGTAATTTATCAGGTAGATTAATAAATTTTTGATTATAGTCTTCAATATCTATAGGCTGCTCAAAATCCATGACTTTTGAAAGACCTTTTGTCTCAATCTTTTCATCTTCATGACCAAAATAAGACCATCTAGGTATTTTATTATATTTGCTTATAGCCTCAGCAAAATCATCCATTGATTTATAAGAGTAAACATCTACTGATATTGGAGTTTTTGCTAATATTTCATTATAAACATAATAATCCATTGGAATTATTGGTTTTTCTGAAGTTAAAAATTCATTTATTATATTCTTGAAATTAAAATAACCATCTGGCTCTTTGTATTCATCATTCTTCTTAGGAGCTGTTTCAAAACTGAAAACATAATCCTCTTTTAATACTTGTTCTGATTCATTAAGTTTTAGTCCTTTTTTAAGTGTTACAGTGTAAAGAGTTTTAGGTTCTAAACCACCTTTTGGAGCAAACACTACAACATTTCCATGAGTCTCAAATTTTCCATTTACTTTTGGGCTGATTTCAAAAAAATCTTTTACATCTGCATTCTCATGACTAAAGTAAAACTCTATTCCTGTATTAGTTGGAACATTAACGGATTCATTACGTGGTAATACACCTAGTAATGAGAAGTCAGACATTGTTTGGAATGTCCATGTTATATCTTTGAAGCTAAATGTATATAAACTATTTTTTTCTAACTCCTTAGCAAGAGTTATTATGAAACCCTCTTCAGATTTTTTTGCACTGAATTCTATATCTCCATCAATTTTTAAACCTTGTTTAATTTCATCAAGTGTCAAAGACTTATTATCATCTGCTTTTAATAAGAATGTTGTTTTTGTATTGATTCCTGTACTATCAAACTTCTGTGGTATAAGTGCAAATCCATTTCTAAATTCCTCTGCGTTTACATCCATTCCTTTATATATGGAACTACCATTAAATAAAGTTATAAAAAGTACAGCCATCAATACTAAACTTACTACTTTTTTCTTCATTACTCATTCCCCTTTCTTAACTATCATAATTAATCAAGTTTAGTAAATGGCAATAATGTCATTTATTTTTAACTTATATATCTTAGACGTAAACATTTTGAAAAAGTTCCATATTTTGATAAAAATATAATAAAATATTGAATTAGTTAATAAATATGTTATTTATAAGTATTTTTCCATCCTTATGTCTTCTCTCCACTTACCTTCATAATAAACAAAATCCTTGACTCTATCAAATTCTTTATAACCTATTTTTTCATAAAAAGCCCTAGCTCGTTTATTGTATTCAAAAACACCTAACTCAATACGTTTCATTCCTAACTTTCTACATTCGCCTTCTAAGAAATCCATAGCCTTAAGAGCTACCCCTTTACCTCTATACTCTTTTTCACCTATACAGATACTGATCCAACCTGTATTCTTTTCTTTTTTCTTAACATGTGGTGGATCAATCATGATAGATAGATCTCCTATAGGTTTTGTACCATCTTTTATCAAATAAATGTGTTTATCAGTACCACCAGCGTTTTTAAATAATTCTTTTGGTTCACGGTCTGGCATTTCACCTTCAGTTAAATTGGCTCCAATAAAATATTTTATTTCTGGATCGTTGCTCCATTTTGAAATATATTCAAATGGTTCTATTTGTTTTTTGTCAATTTCTTCAAATGTTATTTTCATGGTTTTTACCTCTCTAGTATTTTAGTATTTGATATTAATATTATACCATAAATCATGGTCTACAAGTTGAATACTCTTTTTGCATTATTATAGAAAACATCCTTATAATATTTTTTTGGTATTAGTTTTTTAACAAACCCAATATACGCCTTAGTATCTACCAAAGGCCAATCTGAACCATATAATATCTTCTTGTAGTCATTAGCATAAACTAATGCTCTTTTAATGTGGTTCATGAAGAGTTTTTGTTTCATCATATAGTTGACTTGTTTTTTTTCTCCGACTATTAAACCAGATATATCTGCATATACATTGCTGTTTTTATATATTACCTCTGCACAATCCATTACCCATGGATCCCCTAGATGAGCTATGACAAAATTGATATCTCTATAGACAGTAGCTATCTCATCTACATCCAAAGGTTTGGAATATTTTAGAAGACCTCTTTCTGAATAAGTATCACCTGAATGTATTACAATAGGCAAACCATACTTAACAGCTAATTCATAAATAGGTTTATATATATCATCATATACATGATAATGATAATATCCCGCATATAGTTTGATACCAACTACAGTATTATTGATGATATAGTCTTCAATCTTCCCTAGTTGTTCATCTTTGGTTATACCCGTTAGCAATACTGGATTGATTCCTATACATTCATACATATTATGAGGTCTTTCATTCTCTAAGTCTAATAGCATTGGATTATGGCATGAAGTATCAGGGAAGTTGCCTTCCCCGTTTTCTTCAACACCCATACCAATACTAGCTACTATGGTATTTTTATTAAATTCATCATAATATCCATCATAAGAACAATCCACTAGAGAAATATTATTTGCCGTATGAATGAAAGATTCTATTTTTGAAAAATGTACATGAGCATCTATTATCTCCATAAAATTCTCCTTGTAAAGATTTCTTATTTTTAATTATAATATATCAAATCTTACTTTAAATAAATCTTCTAGCATAACCTCGTTCAAATTTTCTTTGCTGAAAACTATAAATGAAGGATTCTGCATAATAGATGTACCAGTATCACAGCTTACATAATTCGTATGTGCCTCTATAGATATACCATTAGTATTACAGAATTCAATTGGCTCCTTATCATTTACCAAACAAATCATTCTGAACTCAGTATTATTAGAACCATGAACAGAAATATTATTAGAATATAGGTCAAATTCCGTTTTACCGCATTTATAAATAGTTTTTTCACCTCTGTCACTCTGTACTACCCAGTTATCTTCTAGATTGTCTCCTTGTTTAATGAACGTCATATGTCCAAAAGGATGATCTTCTATATACTTAGGACTGTTTTGTCTTATGATCGGAAAATCACATAAAACAGGTACACCTGGAAGCAACAAGAAATATTGGTCTATACTAATACCTCTGTATTCCTCATTCTCTACTATATCTAAGGTAGTCTTTATACCCGACCATACATTTCCGAAATTATCCTCTAAGCTTACGAATTCGGCTTTTTTCTTTTCTTTCGCTAATGAAGCAAAGCTAAGCTTATTAAGGATATATGAATATCCTCCAGTCCAGAAATTCCACCAACTCTTTACAGCTGGTTCTGGAAAACTATTATCCAACCATTCATTGTCATTGTGCATTAATGAATAGATACCCTGAGAAAAATCAGGTGAACCTTTTATTTTGATTATTCCATTATCAACTTCATAAACTTCTTTACCTTGAACTGTACTTATATTTGAATTAACTTTTTGAGTACCTTTAAAAAATACTGCTCTTTCTCTTTCAATATCTTTTACATCTAAGCTGACATTCATTTTTATGATATCCATATCAGATTTATTCTCATAAGAACATTTTAGTTTGGATTTATTATCAATAAAATCAAGTGGTTCATTTATTGGTTGGAACAGATTATTTTTGGATGCTATCTTAGCTGAACCAACTGCAGGTATTTTCCTAATCTCTTCAAACTCAACTTCTAAATCATTTTCTATAAAAGAATTATTATTATTTATTCTGCATTCAAAGCTTTGCTTGACACTTCCATAACTAATATCCTTAGTATTTCCCATATATTTTCTAAAATCCTGCCATGTTTCAAATGTATCAATAGTATATGTTACCGTTTCAGTAATAAAGCTTTTTCCAGGTAACAGATTATTGATTTCTGTATCAACTATTACAAATACCTCATCAAAATTCATTTTAGCACTGTTATGCCATCCGATACCTGTTTTAATGTTACTATATTCACTAAAAATCCAGTTTTCACTTACTTTATTGAAGTCCCATTGTTTTGTCAATATTCCATCCAAATTAGGAGTTCTAACTACTTTACCATCCATTGGTAATAAGACATCCTTTAATAGATAAAAAGCTCTTTGACAATAAATTAATTCTTTATAGGTATAATCCTTAGAAACATTTTTAATTTCACAGTATGTCTTGGCTATACCATTTTGAAATAATTCAACATAGTAATCAAGAACGATATTCTTGAAATCTTCTAATTGGTAAGTAGCCTTTATTATCTCTGATTCTTCTTTGGAAATAAAAGATACTGAATCAGCTTTTTTGTTGAACAGTTCTATGGTGTATGGTTTACCAATCTGTGGTGCTCTAAGGAATATACCATCATTACCATATTTACCTATACTAGTAAAACGAGTTGCATTATCTTTTTTCATAAGGGATATAGAATATTTACCATTATAAATGGAGTAACATGTATCATCTTCACCATGATATCTTCCTGTACATCCTCTGAAAGAACCTCTAAGATTAACATTGTGTTTAATGTTTTTACCTGAAGCGTTGATTTTTGTTTCCACCTCTTTACTGTAAAAACCATAATCTGATAGAATACACGCTATAGGCAGTGATTTCTTTTCTTTTGCTTTCAATGAACAGACTTGAGATTTTTCTTTGAATGAAATCCATTCATCATCAATTAAAGAAAACTCAACATCTACATCTTCGTCAAAGTTGTTTTCAATATTAATGTAACAAACTATCTCTTCCTCTAAATTCTTTAATCCATTTTGGTTAGCTATCTCCATCTTAACTGGGAAGTTAGGATAAACTCCTACTTTAAATGTAGCGTCCAATCCATTAATTGTTATTATTGATGTCACACATGGATGCGTTCTATATTTATCTTGTTCTTCCTGTATTGTATCTAGTGTAAATTCACCATCAATAATTTTGCTATCCTTAATGTTACCTTTGTATTCAAGATGATTAGTTATATTTTTATCTTCTATCCCTTTAATCTCAATGTCAAGATTTTTACCGCTCTTGTTAATGCACTCATACTGCACCTTATAATCATTACCGATAACTAGATCTTTTTTATCCACTCTTGCCTTTATTTTATAATCATCTGTTTCAATACAAGTCAAACCTCTACCATTTTTCTCAAATTCCATCTTAAGAGTGATACCATCTTTTTCCCACATGTATTCATAATATTCGAAGTCACCTTCACTTCTGCCATCACTTTCAATCTTAATCTCCCTTACACTGTCATCATACCAATCAAAAGTATTGAAGTATTCTTTAACAGCTTCAGTACGCATGACATACGGCATAAAATTCATAAGGTGAGTACTTCCATCTCTTCTTTCCCAGAAGAATCCACATTTTTTATACACTGGTACAGCTTTATCATTACCTTGCCAAGTATATAGGTCAAGCCTTGGCCACTTGGATTCCATAGCCTTTTTGACACATTCTTTCACAAGGGTTTTACCTATTTTCTTACCAATATGGTCTGTTCTGACATTCAACAATGGTATATAAGAAGCTCCTTCATCTTGCTTATACTCTGAGAAGCTGCAATAACCCACAACTTCATCTCCATCAAGAGCTAAAAATGCACAGATATTACCCATTTTCTCATTTTCATTGATAACGTCTTCTGCTGTTCTTGATACCTGTTCTCCTCCCCAATTCTGTCCACTTTGGTTCCACATATCAGCTAAAGATTCTGCATATGTGTGGTCATACATTACTATTTTGATTCCATTCATTGCTTTGCCCCCTTCTAATTCTTAAAAATGAATAAAAAAATAAGCCGTATTATCTACAGCTTTGTATAATAAAAAAACTGTAGTGTAAACTACAGTAATCTTACTTATTAATTAATATATAAAAACTGTAGGTTCTATACCTACAGCTAAATATAACTTATTATCATAAATAGACAGTATCCTTCAACTGCAGGTCATGTTGTTCAATTATATTATATTGTTTGTTTTTCCCGGTATTTATATTAGTTTTTAACATTTACATGACCTCCTTTTTACTAATTCTATTTATTTACTTATTTTATAATATCATGAAAATTATTCCATTTCAAGTATTAATTTTATATATATCTTATAGATGATACTTCAAACTATTTAATTCATTAATATTAATTTTCTCTTCAAAACCTATAATTCCTATTAATGCATAGCTATTAGTCAGCGGATTATATTTTAATTCCTTGACCAATTTAAAATGTTCTATTTCAGAAGAATTTTTAAGATGTATTCTTGGTCCAGTACATGGAAATTTAATATTATCTATTGATATATGATTGTCATCAACATAACACACATCAACATTCTTATTAATAAGTTCTTTGGTCTTTTCCTCTAGAACATCAATATCTATATTTGGTTTAGTATCAAATTCAAGTACAAAACCATGTTTTACGTCGTTATGTCCCTCACAATGTTCAAATCCAAATAATTTTTCTAAAACAAAACCAGTCAAATCCTCTGCTGTATGAGCCATTCTTCTGTATTTTATTGATTTGTGAACAATATTTGCGATATCCCCTGGACATGGACCAAATATACTAGGTCGAGTCACAATGACTTCTTCTCCAATACCAATAATTATATCTGCATTCATATTAAGATATGGATAAAGCAATTCAAAATGTTCGACAATTACTCTCTTTCCATTGTTTACAGCTTCTTTTACTGCATCAGCCAACATATATATCTGGGTGAATGCTGATTCGAATCTAACATCAATATGGTACGTATGGCTACTGAAAAAACCTGTATCTGCACCATCCAATAATGGTAGAGGTCTTACATTAACCCCATCATCATCATTGGTAAGCTCTAGTCCTGGAAACATACCTTTGATAAATACAGATTTCCCTGCTCCTGCATCACCAATGACACCTACAAGGTTATCCAGCGGACTCAAATATCTCTGAGATATCTGATGCCCTAGATTCAATAATCTTTTTCTCCCCCTAGGTGCAAAATAAACTGAATACATCAACGCTTCCTGCAATAAAGTTATAGCCATGATATCACTTCCTTTACATAGCCACCAAAAGATGACCCAGTATTACCATTATACTCTATATAATAAATATAGGGTACACATACAGTATCTATATTAAAACTTTTCATCGCTTTCACCTCTATCAATTCTTAACAACATAGTATCATAACAAACGTAGTAATGATACAGTTATTTTTATTATAGATAATAAGATGAGCAAAATCAATAAAGATTTTAATTTTAATTCTACTGTTGTGACCCTATATATCATAGAATATCTATTTAATTATTATGCTACATTTTGATTGATGTAACTTCTTACCAAATCATAATTAACTTTGATATTGTAATTGAAACTACTGTTTTCCTCTATTTTATTCTTAGAAGTCCTTTCAAACAATTTGAATTTGAAAGATGCAGTTCTACAGCTTTCACAATAAACTAGATGACATTCATAGTATTCATCTAATTTCTCACCTTTACTAACATGTTTTTGTATAATTTCTTCTAGGAACACATCCATATTCATATCTTTCACTAATGTTTCTAATTCATCAAAGAAAGCTTTTCCATTAGCTTTTGGGATCTTGAATATTTTTTTACTCTTCTTATACTTATTACAAGTATCACAATATTCACTTTTACCTTTTATACTTGAACCAGATAATAAACAACCTGCTATAATACCAAGATAATCAATTATAGCTATTATCCATCCAAAAGTTGGGTTAGATACTTCTGCCAAAGTACGTGAACGACGACTAAAAGTAATTGGTGTATTCTCTATTAGATATTTATTATAATTGAAGAAAGTCATTGTTCCATATCCATCTATCTCATAATTACTAATATGGTCTCCGTCTAAAGTATAAACAATATCCTGAGTTTGTTCATCAAAACAAGTCAAATAATATGTAGCATATTTAATTGACACTAAACAAATAATTGCCATTAACACACCAATGAAAAAATGTGCACCTTTTATCTTCTTATGGGATAAGAATAATCCTTTGAAGAATCCGAAACCACATACATAACCTACTGCAATAGCTCCTACTGGTACAATAAAGAACAATGAAAAATGAATTACTTGAAAATCTGTAAAAACCATTATGATTACTGGTAAAGCGATACTAACTATTAATGATAATAGACCTAAGATAATACTCATAGTTACCCTCCGTTAATATTATTTAATTTATTTTATATTATGCTATATATAAACACAGCCTTCATATTATAACAAATAAGTTGATTGTTGTTAATTAGTAATAAGTATGTATATATATAGGTATTTATTCACATATATTTTTACATAATACTATATAATTCCACTCTAAATGCTAATTTTCTCAAAAGATTTAGTATCAACTGATTTTTGGCACGCATCTAAAATACCTTCAATATTTTTACATTGATTAATCGAAGGTGCCTTATCAACAACAATGTCATTTTCTATCTGATATAAGAATGAAGCTAATGAAGCTATGTGTGAATCCATAAAAAACCCTTGAGACATCTTAGGAGATGGATAAAACTTAATCATATGCTTATAATAACTATCATCTTTATAATAATCTTCATGAAGATGTATTTTATTTCCTAGGAAATTATAATATTTGACATCTAGAGGATTATCATAGACATCAACAAACACTGACCCTTTGGTCCCGTAGATTCTTACTCTGATTCCATCATCGCCCACTGCTATTCTAGATACTTCAACAGTTCCCTTTATGTTACTACTTGTATGTACATGGGTTAATGCCCAATCATCAACTGTAACTGTTTTTTCATTACCTTCACTATCTTTTCTTGTTTTTACAAAAGTATCAGTAAAACACATGACTTCCTTAACTGGTTCCACTAAAAATTGTAATATGTCAAAAGCATGGCTACCTAAGTCATACAGTGCTCCTCCTCCACTAATCTCTTTATCCAATCTCCAAGCATAAGGCTTATCAGGGTTGAGATATGAGGAATGATAATACTCTATACGATAACTAGTAATCTCACCGATGGCATTATTCTCAATAGCTGCTCTTGCTTTTGCAAAAGCTGGAATATATCTCAATGTGTAGCATAATTGAATCTTAGATTTACTGTTACTATATTTATCCAATATTTCCTTAGTCTCAGAATCATTCATAGAAAGAGGTTTCTCACAATATATATTAACTCCTGCTTCCAAGGCTTTTAATATCAGATCTTTATGATAAATATTAGGACTACATATATCAAGCACCTGTATATCATCATTACCAAAACACATTGATTCTGAATCTACAGTTCTTTCAAAACCTAATGACTGGGCTACACTTAATCTATCAACGGGATTTCTTGTGACTATCTGATTCTTGATAATAGGACTCTCTATAGGTAAATCCAACAAGTTAAAGTTATTCATCGCCATCAAATGTATTTTCCCAATGAATCCCAGTCCTACTAAATTATAATTAATATTCATTTGCAGTCCTCCCTATATTTATAAAATAATAATAATCCTTAAAACACAATTTTCTTCAAGACAAAACAAAAGCTCCTAATATTAATTAGGAACTCTTATATTATAACATAAATCAGCTTAATTATTAATGATATTTTTTATTTTTTCGTTACCTATAAGTCCACCTCTAAATCAACCAAAGGCGCATGCTGTTGAGCACCATAAACATCTGTCTCACCTAACCTCCCAGATGCCATAGGACGGACTATTGTCGCTTTTATTGCTTTTGCTGGCTTGAATTCTATTATATTAATAACATCTTCCACAGATATATGATACAAATCAGCTATAACTTTCTCATTGATAATTTTTTTCTCACAGGCTTTTTCAAATATCTCCCAATCTTTAAAAATAATATCAAAAGTCAACTCATAAGGACCAGCATTTTTACTTCTAATTACTTCTGCTATATCTTTCAACTTAGTTTTCATGATACCAAATCCCTCCTTACTTAATTACTACACATTAACATAATCAATCTTAAACAACTCATATGGATCATCTACCTCAACTATATGATAGATACTGAATTCATACACCTCACCAGCTTTAAAGTCAGAAGGTGAATATGGGAATGCCAAATTTCCAGCTGTAGATATTCTTCCATCATAACCATAATGAAGCATAGTTGACCTAGCAAAACTACATATTGTATTAGCAATCTTCTGAGTATCCGCTACCGCTTCTATGACAATACCAATCTCATGACTAGTGATTTCTTTCTTTGGTTCAAGAGAACCCATTACAGCATCTCTACCATACACTTTAAAATCCAAATGATATTTATAATCTGCATTCTTGAAATTATCTTTTACTCTATCTCTAACTTCTTGTATAATTGATTCAATCTGAGAAATCATTATACTATCTCTAGTCCCTGCTATTGAAACCGTTCTATAACCAACCTTCTTAGTTCCTTCCAATTTAACAGTATAAACATCAGAAGGTACAAATTTTGAACCAGTAACTTTTACGATATTATCTGTTTCTTGATGAAACTTAGTATCCTGTAGATCTAATATTCCACCAGGTCCTGGCAATATATAAGGATTAGTCTTTTCATACAAAGTATGTGCCGCTACTGATAAAGTAGTACATTTTCTAATAGGGTTAAGAGGTTCCAACCTGAAATTATCCTCTCCCAAGTAACCAAACATACAATCACTTCCACTACCAGGTGTAGCCGCAATACTAGCACACTCCAATATCTTACCCATATGAAGTGCCAAACCAGCATCAAAACCATCCTTGACCGCTAACGCAGCAAAAACAGTAGGATCATATGCTCTACCAGCAATAATAACTTCTGCCCCTTCTTCCAGTGCCTTAATAATAGGTTCAAGCCCCATTTGACCCACAATACGCTCTGTCTTCTCCAACTCTTCTAAGGTCAACTCTGGAACCGGATGCAAAGGTTTTACTTTCCCATCCAACAACTTATTAATAACATACTCTTTCTCAATCTCAGCATGTATAACAGCCATCTTAAAAGCCAAACCATTATTTTCACCAATACTCTTAACTATCTCAACAACCTCCTGTAAATGAGGCTCTCCACCCGAACCACCAGCAGTACCAACAATAACAGGAATACCATTCTCTCTTGCAGCCTTTATCATAATCTCCAAATCTCTCTTAACAGCCGATTCATCAGTAAAAGAGATTCCAGCTCCAAGATAATAAGGCCCCGGATCAGTAGAACCAGCATCAACCGCTATAACATGAGGTTTTCTCTTCATACCTTCTTCAAATGATTCCATAGGAAAACCATAACCCAATATAGCCGTCGGAGACAACACTCTCAATTCTCTACTCATACATATCCCATCCTTTCTCAAATCTCAATCCAATCACTTAATCTATTTAAACATTCTTATTATACCCACAATCTATCCGTCAATTAATCAGCCGAAGGGTGAAAAGTGTACTAATCACGCAGACCGACCGCTTCCCAAGGTAAGGCAAGTGATTAGTACACTTTTCTACCCTGACCGACTTACCCTAACAGAAAACTAAACCAATTTATTTCTTTCCTTCATCTCCCTAATAGCCAATATCCTCTCCATCTCATTAAAAACAATCATATATCCTTCATCCACACCCATTCCAGGTTTCGCAAGAATCTGAACTGGTTCAGTAGCCATAGCCAAATGCACACAAACTTGTGATGACCTATCAGTCTCATTACAAGTACCACCTTGATAAGCCCCTATTCCTTTTTCCTTACAATACAAAACAGCTTCAATAGTATTATTGATACCACCAAGGTCAGGAGTCTTAATCTGAATCATATGTCCTGCTCCATTATCAGCAAAATACTTAATATCATCAAATGTGTTACACCATTCATCAGCTACTATCTCAACATGAACTCCATTATCATCCAATTTTCTACAAAGCTCACTCAAAGCTTTCATCTGAGCTGTTCTTTCTTCCATATCCATAGGTCCTTCAATTCTCAAAGTCAATGGATAAGCCGCTTCCTCAAGCTCCTTAAGATATTCAACCATCCTGTCACAATCATTATTAAAGATAAGTCCAATAGTACCATATACATCTATATGGATAACTGGTTGATAATCATTATTATCTCTTATTTCAACAACCCTATCACGAATCCACATGATATATTTTTTTAACAACTCGCCTTGTTCACCTAATTTCAGCTTAACATTATTAATAAGCCCATGAGGCAGAATATCAGCACCTTTCAATATCATCTTATCAACGTTATTATATCTATCATCTCCAGATTGCATAAATATAGGAATCTCTACCTTAGAAACAGTAGTATCATATTCATCTGCAACCACTTCTGCCATTATCATTTTTTTACTCTTAGCTACAGCATCTAAAACCGCTTGAGTAACCCCGTATCTAACAGCTGTATGCAATCTTTCACCTGAAGGCAATACATAATTATCAATTTTTTCTGCTAAATCTTTAAAACTAGTTAATTCTCTACCTACTAATACTGGTTTAATATACTGGTCTATGATTGGTATATATTCTTTTGCAAGAAATAGCGGATCTCTTCCACCTGCCCCAGAATACTGAACTGCTGCACAATCCCCATAAGCTATTTGTCCATCTTCTAATAAAAGCATAACTGATATTGCCTCACCAGCCTGCCTTACAGAACTAAATCCTTTGGTAATTGGTTCCCCACTATATGTAGCTCCATTTTGTACAGCATGTTTTTTTATGGCTCTCTGGTCATCAAAGAAAAAACCTGTTTTTCCTTCCGATAGAATAACGTCTACAATTTTCATTTTTTCCATTCCCTTCTAAGAATACAATTACAGTATCTCTACTATTATTATCTTGGTCTTCCTACCAATCTTCCTTTACCTATTGCATATATATCATCAATAACCATTTGGAAACTCATATCTCTTTTTTCGTATTTTGCTCTCTCAAGCATTTTGCTATAATGATAATCTTTGATTTCTTTCGTAAATGGTATATTGGCACATTCTAAGAATCTAACCGCTCCCATGTTATCTCTAGCTGGAAATACTTTTCCTGCATTTTGTCTACTAGGTGCAAAAGGTATGTCTATAACACCTGCCGCAAAAGCTCTTAGAGTTCCAACTGCAATGTCACCTTCTCCAAGTTCTATTGTTTTGTCTATGATACAGCGTGTTTCAGCTTTTATTATATTCTTCTCTTCCTCTAGTTCCTTAGTAAGTTCCATCTTTTGGTCTCTTAACATAGTAACAACTTGTTTTGTAGCTTTTATACCACTTGCATTAGCTTCTTTAGTTGGAACACCCATAGCTTCATGAGGTGTTTTTACTATTACTTTTGTCGCACCAGCTAAAGCTGCTGTAGCTGCTCCCCATGAAATAACGCCGAATGCTTTTGATTCATCCTGAGGGAAACCACCCATCCATTGATGCAATACTGTAGTGACAACTACATCTTCATAACCAAATTTTTCTAGATATTCTTCTGTAAGTGTTTTGATAGTACTTATAGCCGCAACATCTTGAATCAAGTTACCACATTGTCCATAACCTACCGTAATATTCTTAACTCCTTGCTCTGCAGCAAGTAGACTCTCAATTATAGCAACACTATGAGAAATACACGGCGGTACTAATGTTCCTGTAAGAGGACCAAAAGGTTCTCTGTTGATACTAATACCTGCCTCTTCATAGATACCCATAAGGCGGTCAACATATTGCCAATCATATATAGTTTTATCTAGGGGTATATTTTTTGAATATGGGATATTATAAGATATTCCTCCACCTTCAAAGGAAGTAAATCCACCTGCTATTGTTATTTCAGCAAGCAGTCTTGCATCAGGAGTACCATGTCTAACTTCAACTGGTACATTAACAGACTCATTAACTTTTCTACATAAAGATATGCCATGATTAACTGCAGGAAATCCGTTTAGAAGTGACCTTCCTGCTTTTCTACTTTCGTTTATTCCTTTTTCAACTTCATTATATCTATTGTGTCTTGTATAGCTATCAATTGTAGTAGGCAGTAGATCAGCCTCTCCTTCATTAACTAGATAGTTAAGAAGTTCAATGTGCTTATCAACTAATGCAACCCCTGCTCTTGGCTGAATTAGTGTATTACCCAATTTACTAGCTTCACTAAGTTTTCTGGAAAATATCTTATGTTCTGGAATGGCTTCATGGTATTTTACCGCTTCTTCAAAATCTACTTCATTACCTGATGACCACCCCAAAAGTACTTCATCCTGTATAGTTTTAAAAAGTTTACTATCCATCTTCTTATTTTTTAATTCCATATTAATCCACCTCTAAAATTAGTTTTATTTCATTTTTCATAATACTTAGTGCAATATCTGGATACTTGACTGCCAGTAATCCCATAGCAGCAAATATATACTTGCTATCTATAAAAATCTTACCTCGCATAGGTTTTAATACTGTTGGTTCAAGAGGATCGAAAAGTGACTCTTTCAAAACCTCCTTAGCCCTTTTACAATTAATTATCGGACCACCAGTTCCAATAATATTTCTCACAGTTGTCAAGTCCTTACCTGTCTGTACATAAGTCGCTCCAAAAGGAGTATAATGTGTCTCTATTGTTCCAACATGTCTTTTAGTAGCATTTTTTACTGCTAATGAAGCCAGCCCAAAATCAAATTTCCCAAATATTTCATCACTATCAGTTATATATCCTGGGTTAGCTTTAATAAATTGCTGATACTCGTTAATTTGATCCTCTGACAGTTCAGCCTTGTTCAATAACTCATCAATACCACAAGTACATACTAGAGCATCTGCGCTATATCTAACTCCTAAATCACCTTCAACAGTTCTTTTGACAAATGGCTCTGGAAGTCCTTTTAAAAGTACCCCTCCTTTGCTGGGTAACCCCTCTGCTACGGAATGGATATCTGTGGTAGCTCCTCCTACGTCAACGACTATCAAATCTCCTATACCTTTTTCCTTCTTAGTACCTTCGCCTAGGAGTTTGGCTGCTGCCAATACTGCAGAAGGTGTAGGCATGATAATACCTTCTATTAAATCCTTTACTTTTGAAAGTCCTTTGGCATAGACTATTCTTCTAAGAAAAACTTCTCTTATAGCAAGTCTAGCTGATTCAATGTTAAGAACATCAAGTTCAGGCATTACATTTTCACATATAGTAATTTCTTTCTCACTTAAAATATCTGCAACTTTTTCTTGTACTGATTTGTTACCAGCTATAATAATAGGTGCTTTTGTCTCTAATGAAGCTAATATCTTAGCATTATGTAAAATAACTTCTTTATTACCACCGTCTGTCCCACCTGTTAACAAAATAATATCTGGTCTAATGTTCTCTATCTCTTCTGCTTCACTCTCATTAAGTTCATAAGAAAATACTTTCATCACTTTAGCCCCTGCACTCAATGCAGCTCTTTTAGCCGCTTCAGCAGTTAAATCTGGAACTAAGCCTATTGCTACCATCCTTAAGCCTCCAGCTGCACTACTACAAGCGAACATTTCTTTTATAGATAAATCCTTATGCTGTGATTTAAGTTTATCTAGAGCATTATTCAGTCCTTCACATATATCTGATTCAATTGTTGTAAATGCTTTTGAAGTTCCTATAATAGCTTTATTTTCAAGGTCTACAGCAGTTACTTTGGTATAGGTACTGCCAAAATCAATAAGCAATACTGCTTCCATTAGTCATTCACTCCTAAATCTTCTTTAAGATCTTTAATAGATATATCTGGAAGTGTTCCTGGAGGATATACTTTGTTAAATCCCATATCTAAGAATTTCTGCTTAACTTCTTCAAAAGGTGTCTTACCAACTACTAAATTTCCACCAACATATAGTAAAATATCGCCAATACCTGCTTCTTTACATTTTTCTCTAAGTCCTCTACAATCCAGTTCTCCATGTCCGTATAATGACGATACTAAAATAGCATCAGCTCCAGTCTCTATTGCTGCCTTGATATACTCTTCTTGTGAAACCATTACACCTAAATTAATTACTTTGAACCCTGCTTTTTCAAATGCATATGCTAATATTTTATTCCCGACTGCATGAACATCTGCACCAATTACACCTAACACTATCTTTTTATTATTCATTTTGTCCCTCCAAATTACAATCAATTATTTTTAAGGGTGTTATACCTAACATTAACTATGCCCTTAATATATAATGAATAATAGGATATGTCAATAGGTTTTTTATATATTATGCACAATTTACCAAAATAAACACTTGTTTTTTTGTAGCATTGTATACAATAATTCACGAATTACACTATACTTATCCACACCTCTACCATTATGTAATAATTATAACCACTTATTGAATAATTATTACTTCAAAATCAATTCAACCCAAGTTAATAAAATAAAGAATTGTCAGAAATAACTTAATAAAATAAAAGAAATACAGATTTTACTCTAGTATCTCTTTGGCTTATTTTATCTTGTATTTATTTATATTAACATCAATTACTGTATAATAGCGTTATTTCTGTTTAATCAAAAATATGACTATCTAATATTTCTAGCAACTTCTATAAATCTTGGTAATGTATATTTATAAAATTCTTTGTAGGCATTACAGAAATAGTTCTTAGTGTATTTACCATCAATTTTTGGTTCTTTATGTCTTTTACATCCTCCACGGCAAATTCTGTAAAATTCACATTTTTGACACTCTGAATCTGTATTAATGGATTCTTTTATGAAATTCATTGCTCTTTCAGATTTAAATATTTCATCAAAACCTTCGTCAACCACATTACCTAATTTCCACTCATCCAGCACGTAAAAATCACAAGGATATATGGAACCATCTGCTTCAATAACTGAACTTACAGAACAGTGTCCTCTCATATCACAACTCTCTGGTTCGTAACCCATAATGATTTGAAGAATATTATCAAACATTCTTATACTTATTCCATTACCACTAACAAAATCTTCATACCATAGGTCAAAAATATTTTTCAAGAATATTTCATAGTCTTTTGGAGTAAGTGAATAAGGATTTCTTCCTGGTTCTTCCCCAATCTCATCTAAACAAGGTATGAATTGCAAGAATTTGAAGCCCTGTTTTTTATAGAAGTTATATACTTTCCTTCCATGCTTGGCAATGTGTTTATTGACTACACATAGAATATTGTACTGGACATCATACTTATCAAATAACTTAGTTGTGTTTAACACTTTATTGAAAGTTCCTTCTCCATTGGGATAGATTCTATAGTAATTATGGATATCCTTATATCCATCCATAGATAATCCTATGAGGAATTCATTATCATGAAAGAACCTTGCCCACTCTTCATCTATTACAATTCCATTTGTTTGCAATGCATTGTTTACTTTAATATTATTTGTGTTATATTTTTTTACTAATACTATAAATTTCTTAAAGAAATCTAAGGAAGCCATTGTTGGTTCTCCACCTTGGAAAGCAAATGTCACCTGTCCTTCAGCGAATTCAAAAGCTTTTTTAACCATTTGTTCCAATGTCTCTTCTGACATTATTCCATAGTTCTTGATTTCTCTACTATTCATTACATCATAATAAAAGCAATACTTACATCTTAGATTACAATTACCTGAAGCAGGTTTTATCAGTGTAGTAAGTGGCGGCATACTAACATCTCCTTGCATTATATGTCAATCATTTTATCCATATTTTTATTCGTATCTACTTATTATAACATTTTTTTATGTTTTTTTCAGCATATTATTGAATACACTTTGTATTTTGTTAATAAGCAATTGGAAATGTAGTAAAATCAATTATGATTTAGTCACCATCAAATAAGTTACCTAATCCACCTAATGCATCTAGTACACTGCCTTCACCTTTTGATTTTCCTCCAGGTACTCCTCTAACTGCACTTAGCATCCTATCTGCTAATCTACTAAATGGTAATGACTGAATCCATACTTTTCCTGGACCAGATACTGTTGCAAAGAATAATCCTTCTCCACCGAAGAAAGCACTCTTGATTTTTCCAACATATTCAATGTTGTAACTAACATCTCTTGTAAGAGCAACTAGACAACCAGTATCTATCTTCAATGTTTCACCTGGCATAAGCTCTTTTTCAATGACTGTTCCTCCTGCATGTACAAAAGCCAATCCATCCCCTTCTAACTTTTGCATTATGAAACCTTCTCCACCAAAGAAACCTACACCTAATTTCTTTTGGAACTCAATTCCTACTGATACACCCTTAGCGGCGCATAGGAAAGCGTCTTTTTGACAGATTATTTTACCTTGATACTCAGTTAAATCCATAGGTATTATTTTTCCTGGGTAAGGTGCCGCAAAGGATACGTGTTTTTTATCATTCCAAGTATTAGTGAATACTGTCATAAATAAACTTTCTCCAGTTAATACACGTTTACCAGCTCCCATTAATCTTCCCATAAATCCGCCTTGATTACTTCTCTGAGACCCATCTCCAAAGATTGTTTCCATTTCAATACCTTGATCCATATAAGTCATAGCTCCAGCTTCTGCTACTACACTTTCTCTAGGATCCAATTCGATCTCAACCAACTGCATGTCGTCTCCCTGAATCTTATAATCAATCTCATGTGCCATTGCCATAGTCATACTCTCCCTTACTGTTATTATTAGTCTTCATTATTTCTTTAATGATATCAAATAAAAACATCAACTTCAATTAAAATATAATTAATTTACTGTAAATCACTGAGTATCTGTCTATGCTTCCAACTTTATCTGCAAAAGAAATTTGTTAAAATACGTACAGTTTTATTAGTAAATAATGTATAATAAATATAACAATAATTAAATACTAGATATTATGGATTATTAATGTACTATTTATCAGCTTAACAGCCGTTATTAATCCCACAAGAAAGGTGGTCATGATATGAGCAATATTGCAGCTTTTTTTGATATTGATGGAACTCTATATAGAGAAGGTCTTATAACGGAGATATTTAAGAAATTGATTAAGTCAGAAATTATCGATAAGCAAAGATGGTATAACGAAGTCAGAGAAAAATATATTAAATGGGATAAACGTATTGGTAATTATGATGATTATTTGATAAAAATGGCAGAAATATATATTGATGCTATCAAAGGTCTTCACAAAACCCAAATTGAATTTATAGCAGGTAAGGTTATTGAACAAAAAGGTGATAGAGTCTATACTTACACTAGAAATAAAATCAAATGGCATACTGAGCAAGGTCATAAAGTTATTACTGTATCTGGTTCACCATTTGAATTAGTTAGTGCCATGTCCAAGAAACATGGTTTTCACGATTTTATTGGTTCAATGTATCTAACGGATGATAGAGATATCTACACTGGTGAAGTTACTCCTATGTGGGATAGTGTTAATAAAAAGAAAGCCATCAATGAATTAGTAAAAAAATATGATATTGATTTAAATAGGTCCTATGCATATGGGGATACCGCTGGAGATTTCTCCATGTTAAAATCTGTTGCATTCCCAGTTGCTATTAATCCAACAAGAGAACTTGTCAATAAGCTGAAAAATGATTCTCAGACATCCACAAAAGCACAAATAATAGTAGAAAGAAAAGATATGGTTTATAAGTTATCTCCTTCAGATATAATATTTGAAGATAATGTTTAAGAATGCTTGTATTTAAAACAATAAGGGAAGTCTTCCATTATATATGGTAAGCTTCCCTTTAGTTATTCTGCTTCTTGTTCCAACTTTTTGTTTTCTATAAACACTTTTACGAATAATGGACATAGTAATAATAATAATCCTGATATGAAAAACGTAATTTGCATATTATTTATATGCATACCTAAAATCACTAATTCCTTGTTTTCTAATAATTTTATTATTCTACCGCCTATCCAGACCGCTATTCCACTAACAATTCCTCCAATAGCAGCATTTAGTCCGATGTACATAGTTCTTCCCTCTTTTTTAGCATATAGGAACTGTATATTGAACATTGATATCCCTATACCGCCCCAAGCTATACCAGATAGTATATGTAATATAGGAGCAAGAACAATGTAATTAGATACATTAACAAATCCCCATGTAAAATGTACTACAGCTAATATTCCAATGGAACATTCTGTACTTAAGAACCATGATTTCTTGTCTGCTATTCTACCCCATTTATTAGCTACTACTACCCTTACTACAGTTGCCACAACTGATAATGCCATCATGTAAGTATATTTCAGATTAAGCTTAGTAACCATGTATATAGCAATGTAAGGACCTCCTATCTGCAAGGAGAAATTCCATATTATAAATAGTAGTATTATCTTTCTGAAAGATGTATCTTTCAATGGTGTTGTCAATACTTGTTTTATATTATATTTTTTGATAACGTAATTTTCTTTAAATTCATCTATATGCATCAAAGCATAGATATTCAAAAAACCTAGTATAGCAATAATTCCGCCAACTACTGCAAAACCTATCATTTGATTACCTGCATCCTTGGAATAATCAAGTACTTTTCCTAAAAAGATTGTTAGTATAGCTGTTGTTCCTAGAGATATTTTATCTCTATAGGCTAAATACTGCCCTCTAATTGATATAGGCGTAACATCAACTAACCAATTAAACAATGCAGGACTTATCAAGGCGTTCATTGAGTAAGCCAATATGTAACACAAAATAAAAGCTTCTAGTCCAAATCCAAGTGGTATGAGTAACATAGGTATGAAATATACTAATGACAGTAATGACCTTAGTACTATAGCCATACTTATAATAGTTTTCTTACGGCTTTCTAATCTCTCAAATATCAATGAAGAGAATATCTGTAATAAACCAACTATTGCAGGGGCTACTGCTACCATTCCATTTACTTGTTCTGACCCATTCAATAAGTTAATGAAACCAGCTAAAAATGCTCCAGCTGTCAAGGAATTCTGTCCTATACCTGTTACACCTTCCATGATGAAATATTTTCTACTTCTATGTTTAGAACTACCCTCTGTAGTCTTATTTTTATAGCTCTTATTTTTTAGCACACTTAATACAAGTGAACCCATTATGCTCCACCTCGCTTCAAAACTATAATTCAAAAAGCATTATACTCACATTACTTTATAAAAAAAATGTTTATACTGGTATTTACAATGTCACTTTTGGTAATAAATAAAATGCAAAAAATTGGGGTTGTATTCATCTTTTTTTGTGGTAAAATGAATTTTAAATAACGAAATTAAGGAAGTGCAATATGAATATAGCAGAAATAGTACATAAGAAATTTCAAAATAATGAATCTCATCATAGAGTTTTAAGTAACAATAATTCTCTAGGAGTATTACTTAGTGGTTATGTTAGGAAAAATAGCATAAATGGTTCACATATCAATTATACCCCTCCAGAATATCATGGTTTGTTTGTTTTATCTGGTAAAGGTATTTACAAGGATACTGAAGGTAGAGAAATATCCATTGAATCTGGGGATTTCATTCAGAGGTTTCCTAATAAAACACATAGTACAATAGTTACTACAGACGACTGGAGCGAATTATATCTTTCTATAGGTCATAATGTTTTTAATAGTCTAGCTGAGATATATGTATTTTCTCCTGATAAACCTGTTTTGACTCCAGGACACGATTTTGAACTTATTCAACAAATGCTGGATTTTCATGAAAGATTAGATAAGGCTAACAGAATTGAACTTCCTTTACTTATGAATGAGGCTATTTCAATTATTTCTAAGGCAACTTACCTTGATAGGATTAATAGAACAACAACAGATGAAATGAATATATTAGCAATGAGCATTAAATACATAGAAGAAAATATAACCAACAGGATTTCTGTTGAAGATGTAGCTCTATATGTAAATATGGGCTATGAGAAGTTTAGAAAACTCTTTACTAAACAATATAGAATATCACCAGGTAACTACATTCTCAATAGGAGAATCAACGCTGCTCAAAAATTATTATCTGCTGGTAATCTATCTGTAAAAGAAATCTCTGTGGAATTGGGTTACCCAGATTCTTATACATTTTCTAAGCAATTCAAGAAACTTACTGGTCATACACCTTCTGAGTTTAAGAGGTTTTATTATTAGTTGGGTTAAATTAATATGGAAATTATTATTTGGAAAAACACTAATTTTACATATATAACATATGGTAACTTATAGACATTTATAAGGAGTATATTAATGAGAGATATGTACAACTCAAAAAGACCTGTTTTTCTGGAACGCCCTAATAGGATGCAACCTACAGTAAGACCAGATAAAGATAAGAATGAATCTATGAAACAACCAGAACCCGAGATTAGATTGGCAACAGCTTATATCCCTAATCAGCCTTATGTGGGACTAGTCCCTCTACAAGAAGGATTCCATAGAGGAAGTATGTTTCCTAATCTATATCAACCTTATCGTGATTGGAGGCGTCATTAATGTATGATAAAAAATTAATGAGAGAAATACAACAATTAGGATTTGCTGCTTTAGACCTTAATCTATATCTAGATACTCATCCTGATTGTAAAAAAGCAATTTCGGATTATAATGTTATACAACGTCAATATGAGAACAAGAGACGTATGTATGAGTTAAATGTGGGTCCACTTGTTAACTTTGGTATGTCTCCAAGCAAATATCCATGGGAATGGTTAGATGGACCATGGCCATGGGAAAATGAATAAAGGAGGATAAAGTATGTGGTTATATGAAAAAAGATTACAATTTCCTGTTAATATCAAAAAGAAAGATCTAAGAATGGCAGGGTTGCTCGTTACCCAGTATGGAGGACCTGACGGGGAATTAGGTGCTGCTATTCGTTATCTTAATCAGAGATATGCTATGCCTACAAATAAGACTAAAGGGTTGCTGACGGATATTGGAACTGAAGAATGGGTTCCATGGGGTTACCCATTATTTAGTATTATTCTATTAGCTTTAACTAAACTTGTTTATATTTAATTTTTTATTAAAATTAGTAAGTAATCTAAATAATATTTCAGGGTCATTCATATTAAGGATATCTATTTTTATTCTTTCTAAACTACCTGATATATTGATTGAAATTAACCATTTATTACTTCTGTAATAAGGTTTATCAAATGTAAGTGAATTTATTCTTTTAACATTAAATCGGTATGATTGATTACCATCAAAATAGTTTATATCTCCTTTATTATATTTCAAAACTACTGTTGGATATATTTTACTATATTTTTTTATACTACTTCTTATTAAAGTAACCATAATAATTATTATTAGAAAACTAATAACTATTATTAAGTATATATTATTTTGTTCAGGATATTTTATCAATGCTACAAAACACCAAATTAACATCAATGCCAGTACAATACAAAGAACAATAGCATTAATAATTAGTTTATTATACTGCCTTTTGGTAACTTTAAATATATACTGATCATTATAGTTAATATTATTTATCACTTCTTTATTTTTGTTAATTTCAAGTTTACTCATATTTTTATATTTGCGTTGAAGACTTGAATAACCCATTTTACATGTCCTTTCCAGTCGCTAAATTAACTTTTAGTCTTTACTAGTCATATGTAATGGTGAATAATTACTCTATATAAAAAACAATATAGTTTATAACTGCCTACTATTATTTTTATACTCTTCTTTATAACACATCATCCAATATCCCGTATCATCAATATCCGATATTGCTTCTCTCTTCACTTTTGTTCTTAGATCACTGCTACAATAATATGCTTCAATTCTATCATAGTCCTTTATTTTATCATAAAATCGATAAATCATTAGCACTTCTGATTTTTGAACTTTATTTCTCTTTAAAACTTCTTTCTGTAATTCTTCAATTCTTGCTTTTGATTTAACATTAATAATACCAATTACATAATCTGGCGTATAATTTTCATCTGTCTTACAAAACAATTTATCAATTGTTTCAAGATCTTTTAAAAAATAGTTTTCTCTTTCTAAATGTAATACTAAATTTGAAAATACTTCTGAACTGACTCTTTCATCCCACTTCCACCATGATAAATCCATAGGTCTAGACCGTCCATAATCATAATTTGGCTTTGTATCTTCAATAAAAGAAAAAAAACCTAAGTACTCTCCAACAGTTTCAAAATAACTAATTTCTCTTTTGGTATACATGGATTTATTAGTAGCTTGAAACAAATTTAGTTTCCTATAATTTCTTATATATCCTTCAAGAATATTTAATAATGACAATGTCTCTCTCATATTACTACTCCTCCATTATAAATATAGTTCACAACAATATTTGAATATGTATTGAATCTAAACAGGCAAAAGTGATATAAGATACCCTCCAACTATTAAACTTATAACATTTGTGACAAAAGCAAATATAATTATAACCTTTTTTTTATGCTCTTTAATTAAAATTGGTAATACAATCATTTCGGACAAAAACACAAAAAATTCTCCAAAAACTAAATTTATTATCAAATAACTTTGCATTAGGGAACTCTCACTATTTAACCAAATATTTAATATACCCTGTGTAATTAAATTGATAACAAGAAATACAATCCAACTCCTTTTTCTTCTAAATCCAAAGAGCCAAAAAACAATACCTTCAATTAAAAGAGTAAATAATAACCGAATTGTTACCAAAAGTATTGAACGAAATGGATATTCACCAGGTGTAAGTTCATGAGTAAACATATCTAATGTGAATACCTCATTATATCTCCCTAAAGGTTCATCAATAGTACATTCAAAGCTCTCATCATCTGATGTAACTTTAAATTTATATTCACCATTAACCTGCATGTCTGACAAATAAAAAACATAATACCCTTCCCATGCAACCCTCCGAACTTTTGCTATTGGTTTATTTTCATTGGATATCATTACAATTGAAAGATTATCTGGAGGATTATTAATAAGTATAATCAACGATGGCGGTTCAGCAGAATTTGCATATGTTGATATAGGAATTAATATCATAAACGTACATAATAACACTGCTAATATTAATCGTTTACAAATCTTTTTCATAATAATACACCCCCATTAAATCTATTATTGTTTAACTTATATACTCTAAATTAAAATCTAAGTTGCAAACTCTAATTAACTATACCTCTAAAATTGTGACTATTTGACCATTATATTAACGACATGGCCATACCTGTAAAACATATTACAAATAATCAATATATACATCAACAAAATATAACTTCAATCTATATTATAACATAAACATGATTAGTTACATATATCAACATAATAAATTTAATTATACTAAATTAAGAAGAACATCCTTCAATTAGAGAAAGCAAGTCTTATATCTACCAATATCTTGTATTAGTTAATATACTTTATTGAATATTGGTCATCATCTCTCGTTTTTTAGAAACATCATTTCCATGGCTCTAGTCATTGTAGCCTTTTCTGAAGTTGTTATATTTTTCATTGATTTATTCATCCCTTCTATATACTACATTGAGTACAAATGCTCCCACCTTATTATACTTCATATATTAATTCATTAGTAACTTAAGAATTTTATGATGAATAATATATATTAAGCAACTGTAATAAAGGACTGTATCTATGTATATTTATGAAAATAATTCTACAAATAATTCTTACCAAGGATGTCGTGTAATTACTGTTGATGACATAGAATCTAATGAAGATAACCTCCTTAACACTTGGGTTATTATAAAATTACTTAATAATAGCTTCTACCAACTGTATATAACCGAAATAAATGATTATGGGGTTGGTGGTACACTATATTTAGGATCAGTACCAGACGATACTCCTCCATCATATTCATTATCAATCAAAGCAGATATTTTTTTCCTATACGATTATATTGAAAACATGATTCTTGAAAATTCTTATTAACTACTTATAATTTAATAATCTCATAATTAACCTCACATTTGTTGAGGTTTTATTTTATCAGTATGCTCTATAAATACTCTTATTCTAACTTATTCTGTTCCCGTATATAATGATTTAGAATAATGGTATTTACGTTGTTAAGAGTTCTTTGAATATCTTCAGGAGTCCTATTAATGTATCCACTATCTCTTATTTGAACTTTGGTATTGCCAATTTTATATTCTTCAACAATGTTACCTTCTAATTCAATCATACATAATACCTCCTTTTATCTTATAATTTATGCTAGCTAATTTTTGTCCTATTACTTCACGCACTTTAGAGATTAATTTCTATATAACATAAAGTTTATTTTACAATAGCTGCATATAAATATAATTGCTGTAATAGATATAAATAGAAATTATATAATCTTCCTAAGAGCTAAAATTAAAAATGAAGGTGTTTGTATGTCAGCTGAATATTGTATCTACCTTAGAAAATCCCGTTCAGATATGGAAGCAGAAGCACATGGAGAAGGAGAAACTCTAGCTAGGCATGAAAAAATATTATTGGATTTATCTAAAAACAGGAATCTAGATGTTACTAAAATTTATAAAGAGATTGTATCTGGAGAAACTATATCTTCCCGTCCAGTTATTCAACAGGTTCTATCAGAAGTAGAACAAGGCATTTGGTCTGGCGTTCTTGTTGTTGAAGTTGAACGTTTAGCACGTGGTGATACTATTGACCAAGGAATAGTTGCTCAAAGTTTTAAATTCTCTAATACTAAAATAATAACCCCTATGAAAGACTATGACCCCAAAAATGAATTTGATGAAGAGTACTTTGAATTCGGTCTATTCATGTCACGACGTGAATATAAAACAATAAATAGACGTTTACAAAGGGGCAGAATAGAGTCTGTTAAAGAAGGAAAATATTTAGGAAATAAACCTCCTTATGGGTATAAGAGGAAAAAATTAGAAAATGATAAAGGTTATACCTTAGAAATAAATCATGAACAAGCTAAGGCTGTAAAATTAATCTTTAACCTATATACAAAAGGTGAATCGCACTCCGATGGAACTTCCGATAAATTCGGGTTAACACTTATAGCCAATAAATTAAATGAATTAAAAATTCAACCTGTAAAAAGTAAAATATGGGTAGAATCATCCATAAGAGATATTCTTAAAAATCCTGTATACATAGGTAAAATACGATGGAATTCACGTCCTACAGTCAAAAGAATAGTTGATGGTAAAATTGTTAAATCACGACCTAGAACAAAAAAAGATGATTGGATTCTAGTTAATGGATTACACGAACCAATAATTGATAACACTACATTTGAACTTGCACAAAAGCGTTTATCTGAAAACTCTAAGGCTCCTATTCCCAGTAAATATAATATAAAAAATCCTTTAGCTGGAATAGTTATCTGTGGTAAGTGTGGCAGAAAAATGGTTAGAAGGTCTTATATCAACAGTACTCCTGATTATTTGATTTGTAAAATTTCATCATGCAATAATATTAGTTGTGAATTATCTGTTGTTGAAGAAAAACTAATTGAATGTCTAAGAACATGGTTAATAAATTATAAGTTGGATATAAAATCATCTCTACATGATAAAAGCAATTCAAATTTACAACATGAAATTACTAAAAAATCTATTAAGAAATTAGATGAAGAATTAATGACATTAATAAAGCAATCTAATACTTTACATGATTTACTTGAACAAGGTGTTTACTCAGTTGATAAATTTCTTGAAAGATCTAAAATAATTACTGATAAAATAAGTGAAGTAAAAACCACTAAAAACGAATTGTTAGATGTACTTAACCAAAATACTGTACATAATAAAAATCAAGTGACTTTAATACCCAAAGTTGAACGAATATTAGAGATATACGGTAATCTTACTGATGCTGTTGTAAAGAATGAATTACTCAAAGAAGTTATTGATAAAGTTATTTATACCAAGACAGTCAACGGTCGTTGGTATGGAAAACCTGATGATTTCAACCTTGTAATATATCCAAAGCTACCCCCAAAATAGTAAGCTATCATTATGTGTCAAATAATGATGGTTTATTATTTTATTAACAATTATCATCCTAATTTCTTATCAGCTCGTAACCTTTTAATGAATTCAGTTAAAGCATCATTTTCATTATCATATATAGCTTCTGATATTTTACATGTTCTTTCATCAGCAGTAAAAACACTCCAACTGTTTTCTGTTTTGCTTATACTTACCTCATATGGATAAACTTCATGGTTACCAAACCAATTGTAGTGTTTTAAATTTTCATTCTCAATAATTTTTCTTGCATCACTTTTATTCATTTTTCACCTAATCTTTCTATTTTATTAATAGCAAACTGTATTGGTAAAACGAGACATATTAATCATTTCTCTTAGCTCTCTAACAGGTATATTTTTACCTTCTAGTCGATAATCTTCAATTGCTTTAAACTTATTATATGTATCATCTTCCAATTCAAAAATATCTAAAAACCATACTATATCAATCCAGTCATGGAATACTGAAATATTGATATTATTATTTATAACTCCTCTAATTTTATTATCTAAGATTCTATTCTCTACTAGTATGGGGTTCATTGTAAAATATTCTATAAGTGCAGCATTAAGATAATCTAATAAAACTTCTCTTTTTATATCATTGCTTAAAAAATCTTTAAGGAACTTGTCAGCTTCATAAATTGAATTATCATCAAGTAGTCTACTTTTACCTTCTTTTATTTTCTTAATATTGTTTCGAATAATTAAAATATTTATTATTGAGAAAGGTACAAAAATATATAATGGTTCTAGTTGTCTGCACAAGATACTAAGAGCAATCCCTATTCCTAGGGTAAATATTAATGCAATGATACCAATTATTAAGTTAGAACGTCCCATTTTTATAATCTTTTTAGGTCCATCTCCATAATCTTTAATAAATCCTTCCAATCCAAACATAGTAACTTCTACTCCTCATAAAATGTGTTTTTATATGTAAATAGTTCATTTTATTTTTATTTAATCTTTCTACTATTCAATAAATGTTCTATAAGTGCTTTAACCTTTTTAGTCCTGTAGTTAAATCCTGCCATCATACCAAAATAATATACAAATGTACTAATAATAAATCCTATTGGTTGTTCAATGGTTTTTGATCCAGTTATATTATAATTATTGCACTAGCTTTATACAAATCACAAGCAATACCCTTACATAATTCCCGATATATATTAACAGATAATCTAACAATAAGCAACAAAAAACGAAATATCAATTGTATTTATGTATAAACTAAAAAGGACTGCCTCATCAGCAGTCCTCTCATTAAACCCAAAGCTTGTATACTTTTAAACTCTATATTTAAATAATACGAAATCTCTTAATCTATATTAACCTAGAGGAATTAAGTTTAAAGGTTCGTTACCTTCTGAACCAGTTACAGCATCTCTAGTTCCGTCGCCTTCAGCTACTGTAGCATTTGTGTTGATTACTTTTAAAGTTGATCCATCTTTGAATTGGATTCTTGTTACTTCTACGAAACAATATGCTTCTGTAGGTATGTAGCTTAGACCTCTAGCTTTGATAGTACCTGATAATTCATATTCTTGTTCAGTAATATCTTTAAGCTCTTTTAATATAGCTTTATCTTCTTCTTCACCTAGTAATACTTCTTTATTTCTTGCATTTGCAAAATAATCACTAGAACCATCACCATAAACTACACTAACTAGACAATTGAAAAGATTTGCACCCATACCTTCTGCTTCAAATGAGCTGTTCTCTGAAATCTCACTATATTGATCAGCAGTAAGTTTGTCTTTATGTGTTTCTATAAATTCTACTAATTGATCTTGAGTTACAGTTTTAACATTCATTTTAATGTTAATATCTGCTTCTGCTCCAGCTGTTAATCTTACTCCAGCTTTTCCTACATATCCAAAACCATTACTTATTTTAAAAGAATCGAACTCATTATATTCTTCTGCAGCATAACTTGCCATTGAAAATGAAAATACCATTCCTAAAACTAACATACAACTTACCACTTTTTTTAATCCTTTTAATTTCATACCTGTAACCTCCTAATATTTTATCATATAGTTCATTAATATTTTTTTTCTTACCATTTAGTTTTTTGCGATTGGCCAAAATCATTAACTAAATTTATTTCTGTCAAATTAAATACTGATAACATATTTTATATACCAATTAGTAATAATATGGAATATTTACTTTTTTCATAATAATCCTCCTTATCTGTAATATGATTTTACAAATCATATTATACAACTAATTGTCTAACTATTCAACCCTTTTAATAATATTTTCTATAAATAAATTTAATTTTCATTTTAGTATAATTTATTGCAATTTTTGTATCAAAAACAAATATTATATAAATTTATCCTTCAAATTTATCACAAAAAATAAAATAAGACAAAAAAATTCTTAGCTTTAACTAAGAAACTAAATACGAATTCCTCATATTAAAAAATTTTTTCAACACCGATAACCTTTTGGAACCTAAGAATTAGCCCATGTAGAAATAATATCCGCAATGATCTACCAACTACTTAAAGGTGCAACAATCCAAGAATTGAAAGACGCTGGATTAGCTCCACATTACGCCCAACACGATCATGGTCTGTTCCCAACTGATGCTAGCGGTGTTCCTTTCACTGTAGCAGGTATCGGCTCATTGGGTGATCCTGTCACTGACTTACACGAGGACCTTGCAGCTGAGCAAAAAGCTAGAGCGACTTATGAACACCTTATGAATCTCACTGATGATCCTGACCTAATTGAACCATTGAAATTCTTACGCCAAAGAGAAGTAATTCATTTCCAAAGATTTGGTGAAGCCCTTGATGACGTTCAGAATGAATTAAACAGAAAGAAATATTATTAAAATTTAGTTATTACTAGTTTTAATACATATAAATTAATCATACAAATAGTTTAAGCTAGAATTTGCATAATGCATTAATCTAGCTTATTTATTTTACCTCTTATTCTTTTTATTACTTTTGTTTTTGTTACTTTTAATAGGTTTTCGCTTTAACAGCATTACAGATATTATTGCGGTAACAGGAACAGTCAAGACAATCCCAATACTCCCTGACAAACCTTGGATAATCTCAGTGCCTATAAAAGGAATGTTCATGAATTGTCTTCTACCCATTTGATATCCCCATATAAGCATGATACTATTAAGTGAGCTACCAGCAAAAGCCAGAATAAGTGTGTTGGACATGGTTCCCATAACATCCTTACCAATATTCATTCCTGATTTGAATAATTGTTTTTTTGATAATCCTCTATTCGTTTGATGTATCTCAAAAATAGATGATGTGATAGACATAGCTACGTCCATAACTGCTCCCAGAGAAGCAATCAATATAGCTGAAAACATTAATCCCCTTACCTGTATTTTATAATCCTGAGCTACATATACCAATTCCTTACCTTTATCCATAGTAATTCCCGATAGATGTGCCAGATTACCAGATACATAAGAGATAACCCCTGCAATAACTACTCCTATAATCGTACCTATAATAACAGTCAATGTCTTTAGATTAAATCCACTTATCAATAAAAATGATACTATTATTATAATTGATGCAGTCAGTATGGTCACTACGATAGGATTATTTCCTTGAAAAATTAGGGGAAGCATGAAAAATACTATCATGATGCCTGTAAATATCAGGGAAATAATTGAATATACTCCTTGTATGCCTCCAAGTAGTATTAATAGAATGAACAGCAAAGCAATTAGAATATATAGTATGTTTTCCCTTTTGTAATTATAAATCCAAACATTTGCCTCTTCCAGTGAATCATCAATACTTGCAATTACCTTGTCATCAGCTTGTGCATAAACGTTATGGCTCCTGCTAAGGGGATTTTTAACCTCAAATATTTTACCTTTATATTTACCTGTCAATATTTCTATCTTTACTACTTGAGTACCTAGATATCTTCCCTCAAAGGTAGGATCTTCATCAATTTCTTCACTTACAACTTCAACTACTTTAGCATCTTCAAAATCCTGTTTAAAGTAATTAGGTTGTTTTATATTCATTTTAAATATTGGAGATAAGATTATAATTAATGCTGCTAATAATATAAATGAAATAATAGGTAAGTACTTTTTCATAAGCTTGTCCTTTCTTGTATATTATAGTAATTAAGATGGTTAAAAGAGGCTGCCTGGCAGCCCCTTACTCTTTACTTATTATGATGCTTTTGGTAACTCTTCAACTTTATTTTCTTCTAGTTTACCTTCTTCAATCAGTTCATTAACATTGATTGATTTTACATTAGGTGTTCTTCCATCTTCGGATCTTGGAATAGTAAGATCACCATTCTTAATCATTTGATATACAGTATCTTTATAAGGACTTTCTAGGTCTATGCCTATTATCTTCCAGTTATTATCAACTGTTGGTACAGCTTTACCTTCTTTTTCTTCTTTAATATATTTGACTATTAAAGCACGTATTCTACCTGCGTCTTGCATTGTTTCATAAGAATCGTAGTATACATCTTCATCAGTAACAAGCTCTAATCCCTTTAATGTACCGAATCGATAATTATTAACAGCCAATTTGTATGTTTCATCATCCTTAACTGGCTCACCATTAAATGTCAGGTTTGTAATTCTGTTATTAGGTTCTTTTGAGATATCAATATCATAGTTCACTCCAGCGAACATATCATAATTATATCCTCTGATATCAGGGTTGAAGCTTACTGTTACATCCCCTTCTGCATAGGTATTATAATAGCAGGCTGACCATTCCATGTATTTTTTCAAATTCTCACCAGTAATATTTACACCCATCAAAGTATTGGAATATTTATAGATGTTAGCTACATCTTTTTTCTTGAAATCGCCTTTTACTAAGTTCATATCATTCTTAAATGCTGCAGCTGAACTTATCTGTGCATCAGTATAGAATAACTGCACCTCATTGATTAAATCCATTAAAGGTGTATCTTCTATTTGAGCAGTAGGCATTGTTGTAACTTTTGCTTCTCCAGTAATATAATCAACATTTTTAACGTAATCATCTTCGATGTGTCCAACAACAATATTTGCATCTTCTACAGATTTTTTATGTACAAATTCAAACTCAGATAATATTTCTTTATCTTCTTCAATCTCTTTTGTTTCTATATTTTCTACTGTAACATCCTTAACAACATATCCATCTTGTGATTCATCTAAAGTAATTTCAGCTTTTGCAAGCGCCCATCCATAACATCCAGGCTCAATTAATTTTACTCCATTAGCTTCTTTATCAGAAAATCTTGAATGAGCATGTCCACAGAAAATAACATCAAATTCAGGAAGGGCTTCAGCAATCTCTAATGCACCTTGACTGCCATACTCGCCATCTGGACCTATATGAAATGCTCCAACTAGAACATCATATTTTCCTTCTAATTCTTTTACAACTTTCTTAGCTTCTTCCAAAGGTTGTGTAAAACTTAATCCTTCAAAATGTTGTGGTGAACTAGCTTCCCATCTAGGAATATGAGGTGGTAATAATCCAACTACTGCTATACGAATACCATCTTTTTTAAAGATTTTGTAAGGCTCTACAAAACGTGTATCATCTGTTTTGTAAATATTTGCAGCTAAAACAGTATTATCGAATGCTTCAATATTTCTATCTAGGAATGATTTATCAAAATTAAACTCATGATTTCCTAGTGTCCATACATCATAACCCATAGTATTCATGGCTTGTACCATTGGATGTATTTGTAAATCATTGAATAATTCAGCGCTATTATCCTGTACTGTATCACCACAGTCTAATAATATCGCATCTGGTGCTTCTGCTTTTTCTTTATTAATAAGTGTTTGAAGCTTAGCAAATCCTGCATCAGCATCTGGACTATCAGTTGCATATTCATATGCATATATACGTCCATGTACGTCACTAGTTCCAAGTATTGTTACTTTTTTACCTTCAACCGCTACATCTTCTTCCTCATTTTCTGTAACTGTTTCCGCTTTACCAGGTATTTCTAATTCCTGTTCTGGATAAATCATATGAGGATTAGATAATTGATTAACTTCTGCAAGTTCTTCCCATGTTGTGTCATATTTTTCAGCAATCTTCCATAAAACATCTCCTGGTTTCACAGTATACACTTCATTAGCTAATGCAGATGTTGCAAAAACGCTGACTAGCATCAATACAACTACTAGAAGTGTAAAGGGCTTTCTGATTTTCATTAAAAATCATCTCCTTCAATTTTATTGATTACTTGAACCTATAAACTTTTTTGATAGTTTTCGCTATCATTCTAATTATAATCCTAATTCTATTATATATCAATGTTTTGCTATTTTATTTAACTTAATATTTATATATATTTCATCATATTATATTGTATTTCGACTTTTTATTTTCAAGTTATTTTCATTTCGACTTAATTCTATTTTATTCTTAAATAACAAAAAGACGAAGCTATGAATAAACAATATCTTCGTCTTCTGGTTATTATAATTTTACATCTACATTCTTACCTATAACCTCTTCATTTTGTTTTTCTTCTATATTTTTTTCAGGATTAGTATAATTCATTCTTTCTTGTTTTTCATCTTCTTCTACCAGATTATTTATCTCTTTATTCTTTTCCTTGGCTTTTTCTAATTTTTCGCTTGCTTTTTTGACTAACTTATTAGCTTTTCCCAATTCTTCCATAGCTTCTGTTTCTATTTGATCTGCTTTTGACCTAAATGATACTGACTGTTTTATCCTAAAATCACTAACATCAATACTTTGACCTCTACCTCTATCAGTTTCAACCTGCTTCTCTAGGATCTTGGCATCTTGTCTCATCTTTCTTGCTGTATTAAGTTTATTATTCGCAGTATCTAGTGCCCTTGAAGCTTTTATCATTGATTTTGAAGATAATTCAATTCCTAATTCAGCTTTTATTTCATCTAAAGGAGTAGGTGGTTTTTCTTCTTTTTCCTTCTTCTTAGCTTCAATTTCTTCTGCCTCTTCTATTTTTTCCTCTACTTCACTCATTTTTTCTTTTATTTTTTCTTCATTGATTCTTTGAAGTATTTCTTGCTTTTGCTTTTCTAGCTGTTCAATTTTCTCTTGCTTTTCTTTAGCAGTCAATTTTTCATTTTCTCTTATATCTGCAATGTTCTTATCAACTCTTACCATCTGCTTTTGCAATCTAGTAATTGGAGTTTCTTTTTTTCCATTATTTCTAATAGCGTTATTATATACATTAACTCCGCTATTAGTATTTGTATTAATATTCATACTCTTCACCTCTTAATTTAATAACATTCATTGCTTAGTAACAAATATTTCTTATATATATATCGTCAATTCTCATTTAAATATTAAGACATAAATCATAAAATTCTTTATAAAATTCAAACTCATTTCCAAATATGTTGAAACAAACATCACAATATGCTATTATTAGTTGAATATTATTATATAATAATATTTTTAATCAACTAAATTATATATTATAAAAAGGAGTGATTATTATCAAAAAAATATTCAGTATGTTATTAATTTCAGTATTAGTATTATCAAATGCAACTATTTCTAGGGCTGATACTGGACCTATTCAAGTTAATGGTTACATAAATATTGGTGAGGGTTATGAAGGTGAAGAGTTTTCTGTGACAACAACTATTTATAATGACAGTGTAGCTTATCATAATGTAACCATTGAAATTCAAGATAATGATATCAATCTATCTGTTGACAAAACCCAGTTGAGAATACCTGGTAATCAAGGTATCACCATTAAAATTACAGGTAAGTATCCAAAAGCAGATAACCCTAGTATATTTGCCAATTTGAAAATAGTGGATGACCTTAATTACACAAATGATCAAGAGATTCATTTTTATGCTTCAAAAGTGTTGAAAAAAGATCAAGATGATAATGATGACCCTTCAAATCCTGATGATAATAATAATCATAATCCCGGTAGACTTTCACCAGTTAAAAATGTTAAGATAAGATATGACAATTCAAAACAAGCCTGTATCTTTACTTGGGATCCAGTAGATCATGCTACAAGTTACTATCTACAATTCCTAAAACCTAGCAGTATTTCTAGGGTTGTTGCGTTTAATATTAAGGACACCAAAACAGTATATACTAACAGAGCTGAAGTTGAAATGCGTCCAGATGTTGGAATCGTATTAAGAATACAGGCTAAAGGGAAAAACTATTATTCAAATAATGATTGCGTAGCTTATATGAGACGAAGCAGCGGAAGAAGAGGTCACGATACTATAACAACTACTTACAATGAATTTTTAGAAGAGTATAAGGAAAGATATTCTACAAATCCTAGACGTAGAGATACTAGTACAACTAGCGGTGGAACTAGAGGTAATACAAATAATGGTAATACTAGACGTGATAGTAATAATGGTAGCAGAACACGCACCAGTTATAAAGGAAGATAATCATCATTAGCTATAAGTAACTGTCGGATAATTCATCTTAAAATGTGTATTATCCGACAGTTACTTATATAATAATCATAGTTTATTCAATAGTATTATCTATAAGTTCTTAATATATTTATTAGTAGTTCATCATAATCGGTTATTATGTTATCCACGCCCATTTCTATGAATTCCATCATTTTTTCACTGTCATTTACTGTCCATACATGAACATCTCTATTCATTAAATGTGCTTTTACTACGAAGTTCTCATCAATATAACTTTCTTCAATACTATAAAAGTCAACACCTTTGATACTGTTAATATCTCCTATTGCAAAAAACATGATATATCCTGTTTTGATGTTGCTATCTAACAACTCAACTTTTTGTAATAAATCATAATCCAATGATGTTACAACACATGACTTAACAATATTGTTCTTCTTTATTATATCTACAACTTTTCCCACTAATCCTTTTCTTTTCTTTCTCTGCTTGAGTTCGATATTCAATCTTATCCTACCTTTTGAGTAATCTATGACTTCCTGCAAAGTAGGAATCTTTTCTCCCTTAAAATCACTACTGAACCAGCTACCAGCATCTAGTTTTTTGATTTCACTATAATTGGCATCATATAGATTCTTATCAAGCCCAGTGATTCGCTTCAGATTTTTATCATGAAAAAGCACCACTTTTCCATCTTTAGTTTCTTGTACATCAATCTCAACAAAATCCGCTTTATTCTTAACTGCTTCTCTAATTGCAGCAAGAGTGTTTTCTGGTGCTTCTTTTGAGCTCCCTCTGTGAGCAGTAACACCCACCTTATAATGAGTATTTTCAAAATCAGCCAACACATATTTTGTAAAGAACAACACTAAACAAAATGATAATAACAACATTAATTTTACAGTTTTCTTATTGTTGAATATCTTATCTATCAAAGACAGCTTTGTCCTTTTACTCAAAGGAAATACTTCTAAAGGACTATCATTAATACTAATATACAGATAAGTGAAATGATGAATGACATAAGGTATTATCAAAAAACTTACTAAATATAAAAGTACTCCAATAAAAATGAATAAACCGTTAATAATTACATTGGTTACCGAATCATTATGAGATAGTATTGGAAAAGATATGGCTATACTTCCAAATATACCTACACTTATTATTACAATCAGCAAAACTGTAATAGATAAATGTTTTATTACTGTCTTAAAATTATCTTTTACTAAATAGAAGCTTTTCTTCATTGCTTGAAGAGCCGATTTGTTCTCAAGCATTATTATCTCCATAGTAAAAACCCAGCTTATTGAAAAAAAGAAAAGAATAACCGTTCCTAATTTCATAGTCATATAAAGGAATTGATTTCTATTTATATAAGCTTTTACGAAAGAAGGTATTTTCAGTGATGTCAATAAACTTGTATGATATCCCATATCAAGCCATGGAAATATGATTATGACATACACCAATATCAGGAATCCACCAAATCCTATAAGATTCTTAAACCTTTTAACACAAATCTTCAATACGTTAAAAAGGCTTGTTGGCTGTTTATCTATAGAAGCCTCATAACTTATAATCACAAGTCCTCCATACTCAATAAGAAGAACTAACGTAGCAAAAATAATTATTAATATCCCACTTAAAAATCCTTGTGGAGATAGTAGAAATTTCAGTATGACTCCGTTAAAAAGTATATTAATCCCTTTACTTTTCAAAATAAGCTTAAACAATTCTTTAAATATTGGAATTAGGACAATAGCAATCAAGATCTTAGCAACTATCTGATATTTTATAAAAGTCCAGAAATATTTTCTAAAACTGTTAAATATGTTTTTGTATTTACTACTTATTGTATGCTTTTTATAAATCACTGAACTGTCCCTCCATACATATTCAACCAAGACTCCTCTATTCTCTCATGGAATTTTCATACAAAGTTGAATACAAAGGGGGGCTGTAGGATATCCACACATCCCACAGCTCCCAATATCTAAATCGTCATTCTTATTTTCACTATCATAAATAACATCATTTAATAGTTGTTAACATTTTTCTATAATCATTTAATTTATCTTTTTGTTTAATACGTTCCCTTTTGGGAATATTTATTTCAATTTCTTTCTTAATCTCAACTGGTCTGCCATCTAATATGTATATCTTGTCTGATAATAATAAAGCTTCATCTAAATCATGGGTTACAAATATAACAGTTCTATTATCTTCTTCCCATAATTCCAGAAAAGCATTAATCAATTCAATCTTAAGATCATAATCCAACCCTTGAAATGGTTCATCCATAAGCAGTATTTCTGAACGATAAGCGAAAGCTCTTGCTATAGAAACTCTTTGTTTCATACCACCACTTAATTGTTTTGGATAATAATCACTGAACTTACCTAACTTAACTATATCTATATACTTTTTAGTTAATTGGTCAACATTTATATTCTTATTACTTTTTAGTACAAACTTGATATTATTTTCTATTGTTGCCCATGGTAACAGTCTAGTATCTTGAAAAATATAGGATACATTATTGTCTATACCTTCAATGGACCCACTATCATATTCTAGAGTTCCTGAAATAATATTAAGAAGTGTAGTTTTACCACACCCTGAAGCACCTAAAAAACATACTATCTTATCTTCATCAATGGATAGATTAAAATCTTTCAGTATAGTCAAATCATCAAATGCTTTACTGATATTGTTCAGTTTAATCATTATTATTACACCTACTTTTGTATACGCACTGGCAGCATTTTTCTAAGTAAATACTTGAATATATATTCTAACATCAAACTCAATACAATAACAACTATTGTCCAAGCAAATAGCTGTTCTGATTCTATATATACTTTTGCATTATATAGTTTTGTACCTATGGAAAATTTAGGACTGCTAAGTACTTCAGCAGCAACTGTTACTTTCCACCCTAGACCAAGAGAAGTTATCATAGCAGTTGTTATATATGGAATTATTGAAGGCACGTATATATCTTTTATTATATATCTTTTATCAACCTTATATACATATGCCATGTCTATCAATCTTCTGTCAATATGCTTGATTCCTCCAACGACCGAAGTCCATATAATCGGAAAACACATCAAAAAGCATATAAAGATAGGTACATTCTCTGATTTGAACCATACCAATGCAATAAGTATGAAAGACATAACTGGTGTTGATTTTACTGCGACTATTATTAGATTAAGAATCTCATACATAAAATGGTTGATTCCGCATATTATTCCTACTAATATTCCTACAATACATGCTATTACAAAGCCGACTGCAACTCTGAATATAGTAGCAAAGATTGTCTGCCAAAACATAACTGTCTTGATCTCTTCCAATAATACCTTAAAAGTATTATAAGGAGTAGGAAGATATATTTCCTTATTGATAACTAAGGCAATAATCTCCCATACTATTATCCAAAATATTAAAGCTATTATTTTATATAATCGTCGTCTATTTTTGGTAATAGAAGTCTCCATCAGGTAATTTTCCTCCTAATGACTTTGGATTGAAGTCAAATAGTATTTCATATAAGTTCTGTAATGTATCCTTTGCATCAGTAGCACTCATATAGACTATATTACAATTAGGTATAGCTTTTTGTGCAATAGCAGCACTAGGTAAGATTTCATGTTTTTCAATTAACTTACCAGCTTCTTCATGATTAGCATTAACAAAGTCTACTGATTCTTTATATTCTTGTAGAAATTTATCTACTAGTTCTTTATTGTTAGCTGCAAATTCTGCGTCTACTACAATACATCCCATTGCAAGTGGACTATCTTCACCTTGGATTTTCTCCCACTCTTTTGTAATATCAAGTGCAATTCTAGCATTTTTGTTTTTCATTGATACAGTAGTTACGAATGGTTGTGGTAATAAAGCTATCTTATTATCTGCTGATATTACAGTTGTAGCAACTTCTGCATGTTGCATAGAGAAATTAATATCTACATCTTTTTCAGGGTCTATAGAATTTTCCTTCAATATATATTGTAATATATAATCTGGAACTGATCCTTTTCCACTAGCATAGATTTCTTTGCCTTTTAGATCATTGATATCATTAATTTCATTTCCTACTTCCATAATATATAATACACCAAGTGTATTAACTGCTGCAAGCTTGATACCACCTTCTGTCTTATTATATAAAACAGAAGCTAAGTTTGTTGGAAGGCATGCAAAATCTACTTCTTTATTAACAATCTTACCAACCAAATCATCTGGTGCACCAGTTAAAGTAAATTCACAATTGACTTCTGATTCACCTGTAGTTACATCTTCCATTAATTTTGCCATACCCATTCCTGTAGGTCCTTTTAATGTAGCAACTCTTATAGTTGTATCTTTTAAGCTTGTTTCATCTGAGGATTCATCTTTGTTTTCTTCTTTATTAGCTTCATTCTTATCCTCTTCTTTGTTAGTTTCGTCTTCAGCATCTTTATCTGTGTTTTCTTTATTATCTACTGAATCATTATCTTCATCAGCTTCTTTATTGTTCTCTTGTTCCTGTGTATATACATCATCCTCAACATCTTTCTTTTTATTGGATTTACACCCTGCAAATAAAGCAGTCATAAGTACTAGTGTAAGCATCAAACACAATATTTTACTAAGATTCTTCATAATAATTTATCCTTTCTTATCTCTTATCAACTTTTAAATTAGTAGCTATTATATGATTAAATATTATAACATAAATTTACTCTTTCAAAATATTTATTTTACATTTTTTGCTGTATTTTTATCATTGACCTTATAAAAAGAATTAATTATATTATTTTACAGCAAAAAAAATATAGCTCATCTTATTATTATAAGGTAAGCTATATTTATTTATGATATTATTGTCTACCCATAGTCTGACCGCTTGATCTTAAAACGTTACAAGCTTCAATAACTCTATCAGCCATACCTGTTTGAGCTTTCTTCAAATATGCTCTTGGGTCATACGCTTTTTTATTCCCTACTTCACCCTCAACCTTAAGTACTTCATCATAATGCTTAAACATATGTTCAACTACTGGTCTAGTAAATGCATATTGAGTATCTGTATCAATATTCATTTTGATTACACCATATTCAAGTGTTTCTTCTATTTCTTCTTTTGTTGATCCTGAACCACCATGGAATACTAAATAGTAGTTAGCATCTTCTCCATATTTAGCTTTTAATGCATCTTGACCTTCTTTTAATATGATTGGCTTTAACTTAACATTACCTGGTTTGTATACACCATGTACGTTACCGAATGTTGCAGCTAACATATAACGGTCGCCAACACCTTTTAAAGCTTCTTCAAACATAAGCATATCTTCTGGAGTTGTAAATAATTTATCTGCTGCTACATCTTCATTATTTACACCGTCTTCTTCTCCACCAACTACACCAGCTTCAACTTCTAGTATAATCTCATTTTCAGCACAAAGAGCCATAAGTTCTTTAGAGATTTTGATATTTTCTTCTAGTGGAATATCAGAACCATCAAACATATGACTGTTAAATAGATTAGGTAACCCCTGTGCTCTTCTTTTCTTAGTCTCTTCAATAAGAGGCTTCATGAATGGCTCAACATTAGCTGCTGTACAATGGTCTGTGTGTAAAGCAATGTTAATATCGTATTTTTCAGCCATAAGATGAATATGATTAGCAAGTGATATAGCACCAATTGCACTATTGGCAACCATACCTGATGCATGCTTTCCTCCACCTATGGAAACCTGAATAATCCCGTCTGATTTTGCCCTAGCGAACGCCTCTAAAACTGCGTTGGCTGTTTCAACATTAGAAACATTAACTGCTGGATAAGCGAACTTATTTTCTAAGGCCCTATCAAGCATTTTACAATAATTTTTGTAATCAACTACTGGCATGAAATTTCACTCCTCATATATTATTAATACTTTGCCAATTCAAAGTATTCTCCTATTATTGTGTTACACATTCATAATAAGATATTATTTATAATACGTCAATGATAATGACAAAAATATTTTATTTATATTACCTAAATAATATTACAGATAGTAATTTTTTATTATATTTTTTCAAAATAAGTTAATTTATATTGTTTAGGTGTCATATTATACTTATCTTTAAATAGCCTTATAAAATAAGAAATATTAGCATATCCCAGATTAAAAGCTACATCTGTTACACTTTCATTTCTTAAATATTCCAACGCCAACTCTAGTTTTTTATTCTTAATATATTCAACTGGTTTAATACCAATAACTTTTTTGAATAGATGTGAAAAATTTGATTCTGACATATGCAAATCTTTTGCCAGCTCTTTTATATTGATCATTTCTTCAATATTTTCATTAATATATTTCACAGCTATATTTATTGGATGAGAGCTGTTTCCATTAAGTATCTGATATGTGGACTTATTCTTTATCAAATCAAATACTAATTTTTGCGCATACAAATCAATCAAGAATTCATTATTGTTCTCCTTACTCTTAGATGCAGCAAATATATTATTGATATCTTCCGATATATTATATTTATTTTGTCCTAGAAAATAATTATTATCTGTTTTAACCTCTTCCTTTATATAATCTTCTATATTGACCTTATTAAGTACATTGTTAACTAGTTCATCATTCAACTCAAATACCAAAGCTTTTGTATCTGTATCTATATCCATATGCACTTTTGAATTAGAAGGTAATAATAGATAATTATCGTTAGTATACATGAATTTTCTGTTATTATTTAATGTTACATGCTTTCTCCCACTGAGAATTGTACAAAAACGAGAATAATTATATGATTTATATTCACCAGAAAAATTCTTTGGTAAATCATAATATAGTATTTTTACATAATCTGTCTCAAACCCATCAAGTCTTTCTAGTTTTTTATCAAAGAGATTCAACATAACTCCACCTACTTTTGTTAAAATTTTATCAATATCAATCAAAAAAGTATTACTTTTTAAAATTTAATGTTAGTTTTTTTTTGTATTCCATATTATAATGTTTTTCATAAGTACATGATAACTAAAACTTAGATGAATGTCAATGCTAGTATTCCGCCAAATTTTTGAAGGAATTGAGAAGGAATGATAAACTAGCTTTATTTATGCGTCATTTATGTATTAAGTATTTAATAAGTAACAAAATGTCTAATAATTAACAATCACATTACAATAACGAGGTGTCAGAATGTATAAAATCGTAGCTAAAAGAAAGTTAAATGATTTAGTTGAACTTATGGAAATCCATGCACCATATGTCGCAAGAAAATGCGAACCTGGTCAATTCATCATTCTAAGAGTTGATGAAGAAGGTGAACGAATCCCTTTAACTATAGCCGATTATGATAGAAAAAAAGAAACAGTAACTATTATATATCAAGTTGTAGGATATTCAACTAAGAAATTAAGCCATAAAAATGAAGGAGATTCTGTAGAAGACTTTGTTGGTCCTCTAGGTCAAGAAGCACCTCTTCATAAAGTAAAAAGAGTTTTAGGTATTGGTGGCGGTGTTGGTATTGCTCCACTTTATCCTCAGTTGAAAAAAATGAAAGAATTAGGTGTACAAGTAGATACTATACTTGGTGGCAGAAGTGATGAATTCATAATTCTTGAAGATGAAATGGAAAATATAAGTGATAACGTTTATTATGCTACAAACGATGGTTCAAAAGGAATCAAAGGTTTTGTAACAGATAAACTGAATGAACTAATAGAAAATGGTGAAAAATATGATTTGGTTATCGCAATTGGACCTTTGATCATGATGAAAGCCGTTTGTGAAATAACAAAGAAACATGATATCAAAACAAATGTTTCCTTGAATCCTATTATGATTGATGGTACAGGTATGTGTGGAGGATGTCGTGTAACTGTAGGCGGCGAAACAAAATTCGCATGTGTTGATGGTCCTGATTTCGATGGTCACCAAGTTGATTTTGATGAGGCCATGAGACGTCAAGGTATGTATAAAGAGGAAGAAAAAGATCATGTATGTAGACTAGGATTGGAGGACTAGAAATGCTTAATAAATCATTAACAAAAACACCAATCAGCGAACAAGAACCTTTAGTCAGAAATAAAAATTTCAAAGAAGTAGTTCTAGGTTACACAGAAGAAGAAGCAATCCAAGAAGCAAAAAGATGTTTACAATGTAAACACAAACCTTGTGTAAGCGGATGTCCTGTCAATGTACCAATTCCAGAATTCATTAATGCGGTAAGCCGTGGTGAATTCGAAGAAGCTTACAAAATAATCACTACTGAAAACTCATTACCTGCTATTTGTGGAAGAGTCTGTCCACAAGAAAATCAATGTGAAGGTAAATGTGTAAGAGGTATCAAAGGTGAACCAGTAGCAATTGGTCGTTTAGAAAGATTTGTAGCAGATTATCATATGCAGAATGCAAACGCTAATGAATCTGCAGATATTGAAAAAAACAACATCAAAGTAGCTGTTGTAGGTGCTGGTCCTTCTGGACTTTCATGTGCATCCGAATTAGCTAAAAAAGGTTATGACATTACATTATTTGAAGCTCTACATAAAACAGGAGGAGTATTATCTTACGGTATTCCTGAATTCAGGCTTCCTAAAAAATTGGTTAGCAATGAAATTGAAACAATAAAAAAATTAGGTGTAGATATTAAGACTAATGTACTTGTTGGTCGTTCTATTACAATAGATGAATTACTTGAAGAAAATTACAAAGCTGTCTTCATCGGTAGTGGTGCTGGTCTTCCAAGATTTATGAATATTGAAGGTGAAAATCTTAATGGAGTCTACTCTGCCAATGAATATTTAACTAGAGTTAATCTTATGAAAGCTTATGAAAAGGATTCTCCAACACCTATAAAAGTTGGTAAAAGTGTTGCAGTCATCGGTGGCGGTAATGTTGCTATGGATGCAGCTAGAACAGCAAAAAGATTAGGTGCAGAGAATGTATATATAATCTATAGAAGAAGTGAAAACGAACTTCCTGCAAGATTAGAAGAAGTTCATCACGCAAAAGAAGAAGAAATCATATTCAAGCTTTTAACAAATCCAACTAATATAATTGGTGAAAATGGATATGTTACTGGTATTAATTGTATAGAGATGGAACTTGGTGAACCAGATGCATCTGGAAGAAGAAGACCATGTCCAATAGAAAATAGCGATTTTGTAATTGATGTTGAAACAGTTATAGTTGCAATAGGTCAAACCCCTAACCCACTTATCAGACAAACAACTGAAGGACTTGACACTCAGTCATGGGGTGGATTGATTGTTGAAGAAGAAACAATGGAAACCAGTAAAGAAAATGTTTATGCTGGTGGTGATGCTGTTACAGGTGCAGCGACAGTTATACTAGCTATGGGTGCTGGAAAAAAAGCTGCTGCTGCAATAGATAATAAATTAAAAAACAACTAATATATAAGGAGGAAATTATAATGAGTTTACAATGGTTCAGAGTTCCAAAAGATATCGTATTCGGTGAAGGTGCATTAGAGTATTTATCAACTCTAGAAGGTAAAAAAGCTACACTTGTTACAGGTGGTAGTTCAATGAAAAGATTTGGTTTCTTAGATGAAGCTAAAAAGCAATTAGAAAAAGCTGGTATGGAAGTATCTATAGTTGATGGTGTTGAGCCTAATCCATCTATTGATACAGTAGTTAGAGGCGGAAAAGAAATGGCTGAATTCAAACCAGATTGGATTATCGCAATCGGTGGTGGTTCTGCTCTTGACGCTGCTAAGATCATGTGGGTTTACTATGAGTATCCTGAAACAAAATTCGAAGATTTAGTTGCAGGTAAATTCCCAAGACTTAGAACACAAGCTAAATTTATAGCTATTCCTTCAACAAGTGGTACTGCTTCAGAAATTACTGCATTCTCAGTAATCACTGATACAGAAAATCATATTAAATATCCATTAGTATCTTATGAAATAACACCTGATATTGCATTATTAGATGCAGCACTTCCTGCAAAAATGCCTGCTCATATTACAGCTAACACAGGTATGGACGTTATGACACATGCAATTGAAGCTTATGTTTCAACAGCTGCAACTAGTTATACAGATCCACTTGCTATGGAAGCAATCAAATTAGTATACAAACAAATTCCAGTAGCTTATGCTGAAGGTAGTAACATGAAAGCAAGAGAAGATATGCACAATGCTTCTACTCTAGCTGGTATGGCATTTACTAATGCTTCACTTGGACTTGTTCATAGTTTAGCTCACAAAATCGGTGGAGAACTTGGTATTACTCATGGTTTAGCTAACGCTATCTTATTACCATACATCGTAGAATACAACATGAAAGCTACAGACAAATTTGCTGAGATTGAAAAACAACTTGAAATTGATGATTTAGTAGCTGAATTAAAAGAATTAAACAAAAAAGTTGGTATCCCAACTACTCTAAAAGAAGTTACAGAAGTTGAAATGACAGAAGAAAAATTCAATGAAGTATTAGATAGAATGAGTAAAAACGCTTTTGCAGACCCATGTACCCTAACTAACCCAAGACAATCAAATGCAGAAGATGTAAAAGAAATATATAAAGCAGCATTTTATGGTACAACTGCTAAAAATATTTAATCAATTTATTAACTAGCTTACAACCTTATATTATATAATGTAAAATCCCTCTTTGAAATCGAAAATCGAGAGGGATTTTCTATATGCTCATCCTGCCTCATTACTCCACATATACATATACCAGTTTGCCTTATGAATCATTGACTTAAATCACAAAAAACTTTTCTTCGATTATTGCAAAATTTTAGGCTGTTTATAAAAAACTTAATATTATACTAAAAATGATATTGACAATCATTATCATTTTTAGTATAATATAAGAAAATAAGTTAAAAAGGTGATTATTATGAGTATAGTATTAATTGGCGGTCATGACCGTATGCATAGAGAATATAAAACAGTCTGTAAGAACGCTGGACACAAGTTAAAAGTATTTACCCAAATGTCAGGTGGATTAAGTAAGAGTATTGGAACTCCAGATGCTTTACTTATATTTACTAGCACAGTTTCACATAAAATGGTTAAAATTGCTAATAAGGAAGCTAAAAAGAAAAATATACCAATTCTAAGATGTCATTCCAGTAGTATTGATGCCCTACATAATTCTATAAAAAACTTAGAATCAGTTATTTAATTGATTCTATAATAAAAAGGCTATATAACAGCCTTTTTATTATTGCTTAAATATCTATCACGTTTTTTATTAAAATACTTCTTTAGATAATATAGACTAACGAAAAATGTTCCAACTTCTGCAAAAGTATTTGAAAGGAATATGCCACTATCCCCTATTATTCTAGGTAGAAGTATTAATCCTATGATAACTAGAACTAAACTTCTTGATAATGATATAGCTGCTGACATCAACGGTTGTTCTACAGCGGTGAAAAATGCTGATGATGTTATGTTTATTCCTATGAACAGGTAACAGGTTAGATATAATCTTGTCATCCAAACTCCCATTTCAATAAGTTCTCTGTTTTCTTTAGCAAAAATATTTACTAGTGGTTCACTAAATATAAACACCACTATCATTGATACCAATGCAATCGCTTGGGTAGTGATTAAACAGAATTTTAATCCTTGTTTAGCTCTGTCTACCTGTCCTGCTCCAAGATTATAGCTTACTATAGGCTGTAATGATTGACTTATTCCAAAAAGCACCATAATGACTAAGGTGTTGATATATAACACAATACTTATGGCTGATACTCCCAATGATCCCATTTTTTTCATTATAACTATATTGAATATCAATAATACTATAGATGATGATATTTCAGTAAGAAATTCAGAACTGCCATTGTATAACATTTTACCTAATAATTTTATATTACAGATTGGTCTAGTGAATCTAAGCTTGGATTTTTTGCTTAGAAAATAAGTGAGCATTGTTAAACCACTTAATCCTGAACCAATACAAGTAGCTACAGCTGCGCCAGTCAGTCCCATGTTCAATTTAATTATCAATATATAGTCAAGAACAATATTAACTATTGTTCCTATAACAGACACAATCATACAAAAGGATGGTCTACCATCTATACGTATAAAATTCTCCATGATAGGCGCAAGTTGAAATAGTAGATTACAGCTTAACATTATAACAAGATATTCTTTAACCAAATGAATCAATGTCTCATCTGCACCCAAAAGTTCAACTAGAGTATCCAGAAAGATTAGTGATAATAATGATGTAACCAAAATGAATACTAATGCAATTATTACTGTAAAAGAAAATCTTCTACTTGCCTCTTTTGTTTCATTCTCTCCTAGCTTTATAGCTGTTAGCACTCCACCACCTATACATATCATAATAACAACACTATTAAGTGCTTGAATAAAAGGTAATGCAATATTAACTGCCGCTAAACCATCAGGTCCTACTCCCCTACTGACAAAGATTCCATCAACTATAATATATAGTGAGATGACTACCATACTGATAACAGCTGGAATCGAATAATTAATGAACAACTTGCTTATTTTGTCTTTTCCTAGGTCTAATTGCTTCATATAAAGTCCTCCACAATGTTATAATAACTGATTAATAAATCAATTATTAGACATTGTAAAGGTTAGAGTTACTCTAATGTCAAGTCTTTTTTTACAATAGGTACTAAAATGAATATTTAACGTCTTGTTTGCAAGAGTAATTTCGTGAAACCAGAATTTAATCGTGCACATATTTTTGATATAATATATTTATAGTGGATTCCTCTTGGCCAAAAGGAGGATAACAATG